>Ga0209062_1000034_pt1 | contig 559211 bp, 495 predicted proteins | sample Coa_R2_2_FD_187158 | JGI IMG/M metagenome (GOLD analysis project Ga0209062, IMG submission 187158) | Surface soil microbial communities from Centralia Pennsylvania, which are recovering from an underground coalmine fire - Coalmine... | ecosystem: Environmental > Terrestrial > Soil >... | reverse complement strand
CGGCCGCAGTTCTACTTCCGCACGACGGACGTGACGGGCGTGGCCAAGCTGCCGGAAGGCATGGAGATGGTGATGCCGGGCGATAACGTCTCGATCGAAGTCGAGCTGATCACGCCGGTGGCTATGGACAAGGGCCTGCGGTTCGCGATTCGCGAAGGCGGCAGAACCGTTGGCGCCGGTACCGTTACGGAGATTTTGGAATAGGCGAGAGTTAAGCGAAGATGCCGAGAGAGATTATTCAGTTCCAGTGCAGCGAGTGCAAAAACCGGAACTACAGCAAGACGAAAAATAAGCGGACGACGACGGAGCGTCTGGAATTCAAGAAGTTCTGTCCGTACTGCCGCAAGCATCAGCCGCATCGGGAGACGAAGTAAAGATCCCATCGAGGGGCATAGGCTAACGGTAAACCAGCGGTCTCCAAAACCGCCTTTGGGGGTTCGAATCCCTCTGCCCCTGCCAGTATCCGGCGCTTCATTGGATGAATCAGTATGGAATTGAGTAACGCGGTCAGCTGGCCGCAGAAAACCCGGTCGTACATCGACGATCTGCGCACGGAGATGAAGCGTGTCACGTGGCCGAGCTGGAAATCGGTGCGGGCGACCACAGGGGTGGTGATCGCGGCGGTGTTTCTGTTCGCGGCGTACTTTTTCGTGGTGGATGCGATTGTGAATTCGGTGATCACGAAGGTCATCCACTACTTCACGCACGCCTGAGGCGGGAATTGAGAGCCATGGCAGAAGATCAGAAATTGCACGAAGACGACGAGATCGCATCCGAAGCCGAACACGTGCCCGGCTCGGAGGATCCGGACGTGCTCGAAACGGATGAAGGAGTTTCGCACGACGAGATTCATCCGGACGCGGCAGACGAGGAAGCGGGCGGGGACGACGGCGTACACGATGTGGAGCACGAGCAGGAACTCGAGCAAAGCGCGGGCGAGCCGTCGAACAAGAACTGGTACATCATCCACGCCTATTCGGGTTTCGAAAACAAAGTGGCCGAATCGCTGCGCACACGCGCACAGGCCTTCGGGTTTGCCGATCGCGTGGGGCAGATTCTGATTCCGACCGAAGAAGTGATCGAGCTGCGCAACGGCAAGAAGGTCACGAGCAAGCGGCTTCTCTACCCCGGCTATGTGCTGGTTGAGATGGAGATGGACGACGAGCTCTGGCACGCGGTGAAATCGACGCCGCGGGTGACCGGGTTCGTTGGTGGCGGCACCAAACCCGTACCGCTGACGGCGGATGAAGTGAACGCAATTCTGTATCGGCAAGCTTCGAGCGCCGAGCGGCCGCGTCCGAAGATGACGTTCGAGAAGAACGAGACGGTGAAGATCATCGACGGGCCATTCACGAACTTTTCCGGCAAGGTGGACGAGATCAACTCGGAGCGCAATACGCTGCGCGTGATGGTGACGATCTTCGGCCGCTCCACGCCGGTCGAATTGGACTTCCTGCAAGTCGAGAAAATAAGCTGAAGAGAGTTAGTTAGAAGAAGATGGCAAAGAAAGTTACAGCACAGGTGAAGTTGCAGATTCCGGCAGGCAAGGCGACGCCCGCGCCACCGGTGGGTACGGCGCTCGGTCCGCAGGGCGTGAACATTATGGAGTTCTGCAAGGCTTTCAACGCCAAGACTTCCGCTAAGGACCAGGAAGGGTTGATCATCCCGGTGGTGATCACGATTTACTCGGACCGCTCGTTCACGTTTATTACGAAGACGCCGCCGGTGGCGATTCTGGTGAAGCGCGCGGTGAATCTGGCGAAGGGATCGGCCGAACCGAACAAGAACAAAGTCGGCAAGATTACGGCGAAGCAGGTGGAAGAGATCGCCAAGATCAAGATGCCGGACCTGAACTGCTTCACGGTGGAAGCGGCCGTCGAACAGGTCAAAGGCGCCTGTCGCAGCATGGGCGTCGAAGTCGTTTAGTCCGCACGATACACGTACGGGCTGGCTAGCGAGCTGGCCCGGTTTTCCTCTCGCAGTCGTCTGTCCTTCACTCGGATCAGCTGCCCTTCAAAATGGTGTCTGCTGACCGCTCCTTACAGTCGCGGCTCCGTAAGTAGCCTGAACGTCGCGCGCAAAGCACTCTCCTCTAATCGATCGAAAGTATGACAAACCATATAAGGATTTTCTAAAGCTCTCCCGGAAATGGGAGAAACTTTGGCGTCCGGCATTGTCAAGTCCTTACATATCAAATTTTTCTCAATTTGGATAACGACGTGCTAACGGGCTACTAACACGGCCCCGCAGACTGTCAGACTCTCGGGCACCTTACTCTGGCCTCCGCGTCGTCCCGGCCTACTGGCGGGCGTGAAATGAGCATGAGGAAGGACTGTCCCAAGATGCCTGTTAGGAGCCGAGCGCACAGAACCCTGCTGCGCAGTTTGCTTTTCCTTTTCGTATCAAGCGTGGTGACGATACCGGCGGCGCACGCCCAGAGTCTGACGACCGGCGGAATCACTGGCACGGTGAAGGACCAGTCGGGAGCGGTGCTTCCGGGAGCTACGGTCACATTGAAAAGCCTGGAGGACGGGTCGACGCATACGGCCACTTCGTCGCAGGCGGGCGCATATCAATTCAATCTGCTGACACCGGGCCGATATACGGTGGAGGCCAGCGCGAACGGATTGAAGACCGACGTTTCGAACGTGTCGGTGCAGGTGGGCGCGGCGGCCGAAGTGGATCTGGTGGCGAAAGTAGAGTCGACGCGGGAGGTCGTGGAAGTTTCGACGACGGGGGTGTCGGTCGATACCGAAAACGCGAATCTGACGACGACATTTTCGACGAAGCAGGTGCTCGATCTGCCGGCGGCCGGCGGCGATATCACGACGGTGGCATTTACGGCGCCGGGCGTGGTAATGAGCACGGGCATGGGGTACGGGAATTTCAGCTCGCATGGATTGCCGGGCGTCTCGAATCTGTTCACGATGAATGGCGACGACTACAACGACGCGTATCTGAACCTGAACAACTCGGGCGCGAGCAATTTGTTGCTGGGGCAGAACGAAGTCTCGGAAGCAGCGGTGGTGCAGAACGGGTACACCGTGCAATACGGACGGGAAGCGGGCGCGCAGGTGAACTACGTGACCAAAGGCGGCACCAACCAGGTGCATTTCGATCTGCTGTTCAATTTCAACAACGACCTGATGAACGCCAATGACTTCTTCTCGAACTTGAATGGCGTGCCGCGCTCGTATGCGGTTTCGAAGCAGTGGGGCGCCGATATTGGCGGACCGATCTGGAAGAACAAGCTGTTTTTCTATTCCGATTCCGAGGGGCTGTATTACACGCTCCCGAGCACGGGGACGGTGGTGATTCCTTCGGTCGCGTTCGAGCAGGATATTCTCGCGCGCATCACGCCGGCGCAGAATGCGCTGTATTCGAAGGCGTTCAGCATCTGGAACAACGCACCGGGCGCGGCCAATGCGGCGAACGTGACGACCGGTTCGGGTCAACTGCAGGACAGCACGGGCAACCTTGGCTGCGGTGACTTCGCAAATACCCGGGCGCTGAACGGCTCGGGAGTGTTCGGCGTGAATCTGCCGTGCGCGCGGGCGTTTGGGACGAGCAGCACGAATACGAATAAAGAATGGTTTGAGTCGCACCGGGTGGATTGGAACATTAACGACAAGCAGAAGATTTTCTTCCGCTTCAAGGGCGATCACGGTTTTCAACCGACCGGCACGAGCCTGCTGACGCCGGCGCAGGATGAACAGAGCATCCAGCCGCAGTACGAAGGCCAGATCAATCACACGTACGTGATTTCGCCGACCATGGTGAATAACATCATCGGTTCGGTGCTGTGGTACAGCGCGATTTTCGGTCCGGCGAGCACATCGGCGGCGCAGGCGAACTTCCCGACCTATTTCTCGATGCCGGGTTCGGGCGGCGCGAATGGCGGCGGGTTCACGGCGATGGGCGTGAACTGGTCGGCGTTTCCGCAGGGCCGCGATGTGGGGCAGTTCCAGTTAATTGATGACTTCTCGCTGATCAAGGGCAACCATTCGATGCGGTTCGGCGTGAACTTCCGAAAGAATCGCGTCACCGACTTCAGCTATGAATCGGGGAGCATCGGTTCGTATTTCTTCAACTCGGTAACGGACTTCGCTGAAGGGGTCACGGACAACTCAACCAACAGCAACTATTTCCAGAAGTTCAGCCCGCTGCTCGACGCGCACATCCGGCTGTACAACATTGGCATTTATGCGCAGGACGAATGGGCGGTCAATCCGAACCTGAAAGTGACGTTCGGGTTGCGTCTGGATCGTACGGCCAATCCGCTCTGCACGGACAAATGCTTCTCGCGGCTGGATGCGCCCTTTACGAGCAGCACATTTCAGAAGGGGTTGAACATCCCGTATAACGCTTCGATCGAGAGCGGACTCTCGCACGCGTACTACGACACGGATACGATTGTGCCGAATCCACGGCTGGGCGTGGTGTGGAGTCCGCGGGGCGCAAACAGTACGGTGATCCGCGCGGGCGTGGGCGAATTTGCTGATCTGGCGCCGGCGTTCCTGGTGGCGAGCGTGTTCAACAACGCGCCGTTCCCCTATTCGGCAACGATTCACCAGGGGCAACTGGTCGACCTGGCGTCGAATCCGGCCAGTGCCGCGGCGGCCGCTCAGGCGCAGTACAACGCATTCAAGAGCGGCTTTTTCGCTGGGCAAACCTACGATCAGCTGAATAACTCGGTTCCGGGTGGATTCAGCCCGCCGAACTACTTCTCGATTCCGTCGAAGTTCAAGACTCCGAACTATGTGGAATGGAGCTTCGAGATCCAGCAGCCGATCGGCACCAAGAACGTGCTGGCGATCAACTACAGTGGCAATCACGGATACAATCTGCTGATCCAGAATGGGTTCCCGAATGCGTTTGCTACGGGTTTCGCGGGATTGCCGTCGGTGGCGCCCGATCCGCGATTCGGCTCGGTGACGGAGATCAGTAACAGCGGTCTTTCCAACTACGACGGGGTGAACGTGCAGTTCCGGCGGAGCTTCTCATACGGGTTCCAGGGGCAGATCAATTACAGCTGGAGTCATGCGCTCGACAATCTCTCGAACGGCGGTTCTGGGCTACCATTTTCTGGTTCCTCGCTGACGACCATCTCCAGTCCAAACGTGGCGGCAAACTATGGCAATGCCGATTACGACATTCGGCACAACATGACGGCCGATTTTATCTGGGATACGCCCTGGAAATTCGGAAACAAGTGGATTGGCAATCTGCTGAGTAACTGGACGGTGTCGGGCAAGTTCTTCGTGCGCAGCGGGACGCCTTATAGTCTGATTGACAGCGCGCTGGCGGGTTTCCTGTCGCCGAACATCAATGCGTCTCTACTGGCGACAACCACAGCCAACCGCCTGCCGACCAGCTGCAGCCCGAACGCGGTGAACGTTCCCTGCTACTCGATCTCGTCGTTCCTTGCGTCGACTACCGAGACGGGTTTCGGAAACGTGGGCCGGAACTCGATCTACGGGCCGGGATATGTGGACGTGGACGCATCGCTCTACAAGAACTTCAACATTACCGAGCGGCTGCGGCTGCGTTTCGGGGCCAGCGCGTATAACAGCCTGAACCATCCACACTTCGGGAATCCGGACGGAGATGTGGCGAGTTCGGGATTCGGGCTGATCCACGGCACGGCGATTCCACCCACCTCGGCGTACGGAGCCTTCCAGGGATCGGCCGTTTCCGGACGCGTGCTGGTGGTTACGGGAAGGCTGCAGTTCTAGCAACGTTGGAGGTGGGAGTGAAAATAGGGCAGCGCAAAGGCTGCCCTATTTTTTTGGAACTGCTGTTTATCGGTTGTGCGCCGGAGCATCCTCGACGGTGTAGCCGGCGGGCACCTGGAACAGGCTGGGATCGGGCTCGGCGCGCTGGACATTGCTGAGCGCGTAGGTGGAAGTGCCCATACGCGGGTCGGTGTGCTTCGAGAGAACTACGATCTGCAGGTCGGAAGCAGTCCAGATCTCGCTTTTGTCGACGATCGGCTGCGCATTGCCGATGGTTCCAGCGGGAAGCGTGTGGGTGATGCTTTTGCCGGTGCATTCAATGCCGTTGATGGACTGGGTGCCCAGATCTTTTTCCACGCGATTGGCCGAATCGAAGCGCGGACCGCGGCCTTCGGGCGGAACGCGGTCGGAAGAGCGCTGGCGCAGCGGGCGGCGGATGGCCGTTTTCGTCGACTGATTCAGCACGTAGCTATAGCCGGCGACCGGGTCGGTCAGAAAAACGACGGTGGAGGTCCCGCTGGAGCCGTTCTGCGCCCAGGGACCGCCGGTGAAGGTCTGGCGCGAATAGACGCGTCCCTGACCATCGCGAGCAACGAAGCCCTGGGTAACGCGATGAATGGTGTTTCCATCGGGCAGGCTCTGATCGATGGTGGTGGTGATGTTTGCCGAATACGGCTCACCGGCGATGGTCTTGGGGTGGCGCATTCCCGGGCCGAACGCTTCGGGACCGCCAAAAGCGTGGGGCGGGGGCGGAGGGGGTGCCGGCTCCTGCGCTCCCACAATCACGGCAGCGCAGAGGAATAGTGCGAGCTTCAGATAAACGCGTTGCATGAGGATGTTCTCCTAAAAAACTCTTCTAATCCGCCCCGAGGACGTCGATGCCGAGGGGTTGGCCATCGATACCGAGCAGCACATTGGCCGCCACCGTGCCGTCGCCGTTTCCATTCCAGGAGGGCTGCACGGCGACACCCGCCTCCGCCAGAGCCGAGACCGGCACCTGCATTTCGACAATGCGCGAAGCGTTCAGGGGCAGCGCGGGATCCGAGTACGGAAGGGCGATAAAGGTTTCGCCGTTGATATTGATACCGGAAGAGACGGCGGCGAGTGCGCGCTGGGTATCGGCGACGGTTTTCGTGCGGGGCGCCTTGCTCGTAAGGGGCGCGAGCAGAACCGCCAGGGCGAGACCGGCAGCGAGCGCCATGCCCCAGCCGAAGCGGCGCAGCACAATGACGGAACTCGAAGCCGATCGCGGAGCCTCGGCGAGCTTTTCGCCAAGCTGTACACGCTCGGCAGCGGAGGCGCGAGCGGGGACTGCGCGCAAGGCCGCTTCAATGCCGCTCGAGAGATCACGGAACTCTAGCTGGCGAGCGCGGCACTCCGGGCAGCAGGCCAGATGCGTATCCACACGCACCCACTCCTCACCGGCGAGTTCGCCATCCAGGTGCCGGATCAGCACCGAATTATCCGGATGCATCGGCTTGTTCATAAGAGTTCCTTTAATCTCTCGAGACCGCGCTGTACGTTTTCTCCAACGGTCGAGATCGAGAGGTTCAGCGCCTCGGCGATCTCGCGATATTTCAGACCCTGCGAGCGCAGCAGCAGACAGCTCTTCTGGGCCGCGCTTAATTTGGCCAGCGCCTCGGCGAAGCGCACCTCCTCTTCGCGGGCGAGGAAGCGCTCTTCGGGCGTAGCGATGGTATCGGCAATCTCCTGGCGCGCATTGGCTTCGCTGAGATCCCCGGTGCGGCTGGCGCGGAACGAGGTTTGCGCGTTGCGAGCCAGGTTGTGGGCGACACGATAAAGCCAGGCGCGCAGATTCGACTGGTTGCCGCCTCCGAGAAGATGCTTATGCAGGCGCAGGAAGGTTTCCTGCAGAGTCTCGGCGGCCGTCTCAGGATCGACGCCGAGATATAACAGATATCTTCTCAGCGAAACGTGTTCGCGATCGTAGAGCTCTAAGACGAGGCGATTTGCAGCATCCACCGGCTGAGTTTCATCCCACTCCGCAGCGCTGAGTTCAACTGCCCGCACCGGTACCATTGGCTCTGTCTCATGCCCGAACGCGAGGGCCGCCAGCAAGCTTCTGTTGGGGAGTTGCACTAGGGGTTGAACGAAGGCTTGCTGGCGACCTGCCGTCTCGCATGCTATGTGAATTAAGAACAGGCGGCATCTGGTTTTTTCCGGCGGCGCACTGTATTTATTTTCGCGGATTTTTGCCCTTAGGACTTGTATATTCATGACGCTAACCGATTCCCGTTATCCCATTGGGCGGTATCGTCCTCCGGCGAAAATCGGAGAAGCCGAACGCCTGGCCTGGATTGAAGACATTGAGAGGCTGCCCGCGGAGTTACGCAGCGCGGTGGCCGATCTAAATGAAGAGCAGCTTTCAACGAGCTACCGGCCGGGCGGCTGGACCATCCGCCAGATCGTGCATCATCTGCCCGATAGTCATGTAAACAGCTATACGCGTTTTCGGCTTGCATTGACAGAGGACAATCCGGTGGTGAAGCCGTACGCGGAAGCGGCCTGGGCGGAGCTGGAAGATGCGAAATCGGCTCCGATCGAGCTGTCGTTGACGTTGCTCGACTGCCTGCACCGGCGCTGGGTTCTGCTGCTGCGCTCGCTTGATGAAGAGCAGTTTGAGCGCACGTTCCGGCACCCGGAACTGGGGACGCTGACGCTTGCCTGGAACCTTGGTCTGTATGCATGGCATGGGCGGCATCATGTGGCGCATATCACGCGCTTGCGAGTGGCGCAGGGCTGGTGAGGCTCAAGCTCAGTAGATGTGGAACAGCGCGGCGTCGTGCGGCGCGAGCGAAGCTTTGAGTTGGTCGGCGTGACCGAGATCGCGTTTTGCCCAGACATCGCGGATCTGGACTGACGTTCCGACACCGAGAGCCTGCAGTGGATATTCGAGGGTCTGCTGTGATCCAGAGAGATTGAAAAGCGCCACGTACGCGCCGCGGCCGTTGACGTCTTTGGCGATCCAGACCGCCTTCTTTGCGTCGCGCGTGATTTCATGGCCGCCGCTCGAGCGCTGATCGACGGCTATCAGTTCATCGTTGGTGAGCGCGGAGCGAGTCCACTCGTCCATTCTGGTCAGATTGCCGCCCATGAAAAGCGGCGAGCGGAAGATGCACCAAAGCGATAGCAGCGTGCGCTGCTCTTCGTGGGTGAAGCGAGTCTGGCGGGGCTCGCCGGCACCAGGGCGCGGTCCTAGATAACCGATCGGCAGCATGTCGGCATCGGGCCAGTGGTCGGGTTCGACGTAACGGGCCCAGGAGGCGGCTACCGGAAACTGACCGGAGAGGCTCTGTGCGTATCCGATCTTTGGATCGTGGGACCAGGAATCCCAGACGTCGCCGGAGATGCGCCACAGATTGGCCTCGGTGCGCAGCTCGGAAGCTTTGTCGAGCGGCGCGGGTCCGGGAGAGAGGCTGAGCACGATGGGCCGTCCGCTCTTGCGGAGCGCGTCGCTGATCATGCGAATTTCGTCGCCTTTGTAGGGCTCTGCGATGCAATCGACCTTGATGAAGTCGAGGCCCCAGCTTGCATAGAGCTTGGCGAGCGAATCGTAGTAAGCCTGCCCGGCGGGCGTGTACTTCACGCCGTAGTTATCGGCGTTCCAGGAACAGGTATCGGACTGGTCCGCGGCCTCGGCAGCGCGGAATTGAGAACCGGCGATGGGGAGGTCGCGCTTGGCGGCCTCGCGCGGAATGCCTCGGATGATGTGGATGCCGAACTTGAGACCGAGCGAATGTACGTAATCGGCGAGCGGTTTGAAACCGGCGTCACTGGCCGCAGACGGGAAGCGATTCACGGCGGGAAGATAGCGGCCATCCGGGCCCATCGTGAACTGGAACTGACCGGGCTTGGCTTCGGGATTCTTGAGATACCAGCCTTCGTCGACGACGACGTATTGCCAGCCGTGTTGTTTGAGATTGGAGGCGAGCCATTGCGCGTTGGCTTTGAATTCGGACTCGGTGACAGTGAGTCCGAAGGAGTCCCAGCTGTTCCAGCCCATGGGCGGATGAAGAGCGAGCGGGGGCTGAGCGCTCAGGGATGTGAGCAGAAGTGAGAATACAGCGAGCCGGCGAAGCATCTCAATCAAGATACTGCACCAGCCCGCGGGTTTATTCGAGGCGCAGGGCTTCGGCGGGGTCGACCGCTGCTGCGCGGCGCGACGGAAGATAGCTGGCCAGCGCTGCCACGAGCAACAGGCCGGTGATAACGGCCGCGTAGGTTGCCGGATCGTTGGCTTTCACACCGAAGAGAAGAGATGACATGAGGCGCATGCCAGCAAATGCCGCGGCAGCACCGATCAGAGCACCGGTGCCGGTTAGCAGGAGCGCATGCCGCATGAACATGCCCGCGAGCTGCTCGCGGCGTGCGCCGAGCGCCATGCGAATGCCGATCTCACGGCGGCGCTCGGAAACGGAGTAGGCAATAACGCCGTAGATGCCGACCATGCCGAGCAGCAAGGCCATGGCGGCGGCGATACCGAGCATGACAAGCGTGAAGGAGGTGCGCGCTAACGACTTGCGGTAAATCTCTTCGAGCGTTCGCACTTCGGCGAGCGGGAGATTCGGATTGATGGCCCAAACCGCCGCGCGGACTTCTTTGAGAAAAGACTCGGAACCGGCGCGGGGCGTGCGGACGACGAAAGTAAGCGTGCGGCGAATGGATTCCTTATCGCCCCAGAAGTTATCGAGCAGCGGCGGCAGGTACAGGACGGTTCCAGCCGGTTTGGTGAGGTCGCGATCGTGAGCATCGGCTACGACGCCGACGATCTCGCGCCAGGAGTCGTTCATTCCCTCGCGTATTTGTTTATGCAGAGCATTGGCAGGCTTACCCCAGTATTCGCGCGCAAAGTTTTCCGAAATCATGGCAACCGGAACCCGCTGGTAAATTTCGTTCCAGGTGAAATCGCGTCCGGCGACCAGAGGTGTTCCGAGCGTAGCCTGGAGACGGGGGGAAACAAAGATGTAGTGGCGAATCGGCGGAATCTGGCCGGGTCGATAGGTATGGTCGCGCGCGTAAGCCACGTCGTGAGAGCCCGCATCGGTGGTGGGCAGCGAAGTGGTGAGCGCGGCGGATTGGACGCCCGGGATCTGCCGCAGCCTGTCCAGTATGTCGTTTTCCATGCGCAGCACCTGTTCCGGCTTGGCAACCTGCGCGTCAGGAATAGAGACTTCGAAGGTCTGCACATTTTGGGGAACGAAGCCAAGCTTGAGATTGGTGAGAGCGCGAAAGGTGCGGATCATGAGCGCCGAGCTGACCAGGAGGACGAGCGCTAGGGCGACCTGCACCACGACGAGGACATTGCGCGCGCGATGACGTTCGCGGCTCTGGCTGGCGCCGCGGCCACCCTCGCGAAGTCCGGTGCCGGGGCGAACCCCAGCGTATTTGAAGACCGGAACGGAACCGAAGAGCAGTCCGGTAAAAATCGAAACGGCGAGAGCAAATAAGAGCACAGGCAGGTTGATGGCGATCTGGTCGAGACGCGGAATGCCCGAAGGCGCCAGCCAGACCAATAGTCGCAGTGCTCCGAAAGCGAGTGCGATGCCGGCCACACCGCCCAGAATCGCGAGGGTAATGCTCTCGACCAGCAGTTCACCGGCGATACGCGCCTTCCCCGCCCCGAGCGCAGCGCGAATCAGCAGCTCGCGATGACGCGCTTCCACTCGCACCAGCAGCAGGTTCGCCACGTTCGCACAGGCGATCAGCAGCACCATACCGATGGTGCCCATTAAGACCCACAGTGCGGTCCCGATATCGCCGACCAGGGTGTCCTTAAACGGCTTTATGACAGGTGAAAAATGCGCGTCTTCGAAAAGCTTGACATCGAAGCCCGGAGGCGGCTGGAATTTGCGGAAGGAAAGCGGGATCATGCGCGCCACATCGGCATGCGCCTGGGCGGGAGTTACGCCCGGTTTGAGACGCGCGACGCCGTCGTAGCTGAAATTGCCGAGATAGGTTTTGCTGCGGTCAAATTGGAAGGGCTCAAAGAGCGAGAAATCGCCATCGAGGAAGCGGAAATCTTTTGGCAACACGCCGATGAGCTCTTTGGCCTTGCCGTCGATCAAAATACGGCGGCCGATGACGCCCGAGTCGCCTGCGAAGCGGCGCTGCCAGTAGCCGTAGCTGAGGATCACGGTTTCGGGATTTTTGGGTGTATCGTCTTTCTGGGTAAAGCCGCGGCCGAGAAACGGGCGCACGCCGAGCGTGGGGAAAACGTCCCAGGTGACGAGCATGGAGTGTACCTGCTCGGGCTCGCCCATGCCGGTCACGCTGACGCTGTTGCCGGTGTAGATGCCGAGGTTCTGAAATGTGTGGTTCTCCTCGCGGTAGGTGAAATAGAGCGAGGCAGACATGTTGATATCTCCGGCGCCCAGGTCGATACCGGGAGCACGTTCCCAGAGCCCGATCAGGCGGTCGGGCTGAGGATACGGCAGCGGCTTCAGCAGCACGGTATCGAGGACGCTGAAGATGGCGACGTTGGCGCCGATACCGAGAGCGAGGGTGATAACGGCCACAATCGTGAACACCGGAGCGCGCCCGAGACGCCGAAAGACCTGCCGGAGCTGCGAAGCAACAGAACCCATATGAGGGGATTACGAAGCGTGCGATGGAAAAAGTTCATTTCTTGCGGAACTTTTTGAGTGCGGCGCGTTAATACGAGATGAAGGCGGCGTGAAAAACGATAGCGATAGAGAAGCGAGCGATCAGGAACTGCTCCACGCCGTTTCGCGAGGCAGCGAGGAGGCATTCGTGATGCTGTACCGGCGGCATCAGGGAGCAGTCTATCGTTTTGCCCTGCATATGTCCGGCAGCCGCGAGACGGCGGAAGAAGTGGTACAGGAGGTTTTTCTCGGACTGCTGGGAAGGTCATCGCAGTATGATGCGGCGCGCGGCTCGCTCGAAGCGTATCTGATCGGCAGCGCGCGCAATCAGGTGCGCGGAAGGTTGAGACAAGCGGCAGCGCTGCAGATTGCGATTCCGTTAGATGTGCCTGGGCCGGATCTCGAGCGTGAGCAGGATTTGGCGAAGCTGCGGGAGGCGATTCTGTCGTTGCCGCCCAACTATCGGGAAGTGCTGGTGCTGTGCGACATGGAAGAGATGAGTTATGAAGCGGCAGCCGAGCGGTTGCGATGTCCTGTGGGGACGGTGCGCTCGCGGCTGCATCGAGCGCGGGCGCTGCTGCTTGCGAAGGTGCGCCGGAGCCCGGTAGAAGTATGCCGGAAGTGACGATTTTGTATGAGTAACGAGATTGAGTTAAGGCGAGCACTGAAGGATCTGGCAGAGGGATCGCCAGCGGAAGCGCCGCCGGCGGTTGAAGAAAAATTGCGGCGAGGATTTCGAGCGCACAGGCGGGCACGGAGGATGAAATGGTTGCTGGCTGCGGCAGCGGCTTGCCTGATCCTGGCCGCGGGGGCGGTCGTGTCGCATGGCTCACGAGAGGTCCGGCGCGCGCCCATCGCCCATTCGAATCCGTTCGTGCCGCTTCCATATGGACAGAGCGACGTTCCGCTCGAAAGCGGCGTGATCGTACGGGTACGTTTGCAATCCGACGCCGGTCCGGTCGACGCCGATTTGCTGGTCGGACAGGACGGGATGGCGCGGGCCGTTCGCTTCGATCAGTAAGACTCAATCGCGGTTTTTTCAAGTGTGTGCTGAAGGAGGGACAGATGTATAAACTCGTTTTGACATTCGCGGGGTGCGCCGGCGTTCTGGCGGCTCAGACTACCACTGCACCGGCACCCGACGGGAAAGCGCCGGTACTGATTCAAACCTTAAACTATGCCGAGTTCGGGCCGATCGGCATTACTGCCGCGCTTGCCGGCCCGACCACGAATATCGCGGGCGCGCCGTACTCGGCCACGGTTGAAACGCAGCGTGTGCAGATCCTGGCGGATGGTAATCGGATCGAACAGACTACGACCGGAACGGTCGCTCGGGATAGCCAGGGACGCGTTCGCCGCGATGAGGCGCTGCCGGCCCTCGAAGGAAGCCAGGGTGAGACGCCGCACCTGACCTTTATCGAGGATCCGGTGGCAGGAGTGCACTGGACGCTTGATCCGCGGACAAAGACCGCCATGAAGATGCCGTTCGGGCCGGTGAAGACGCCGGACGATGCCGTCAAGGCCGCCAAGCGCGGAGCCGAGTCAGGAGCGGTGGCCATGGCGGCTCCCGGTTTGCCTCCGCTGCCTCCACCCTCGGGCAACCAGAAAGTGTTCTTTTACTCCTCGACTGTTCCGGCGAAAGCGGATGGGCCGGTGGTGAAGCTTGACGCGGACAGCAACTCGCAGGTGAGCAAGACCGATCTGGGGGTGCAGACGATCGAAGGTGTGAAGGCGCAAGGAACGCGCGTGACGCGGACCATACCCGCGGGAAAAATCGGCAATGTTCAGCCGATTGTCATCACCAGCGAGACCTGGTACTCGCCCGAGCTGAAGGTGCTGCTCATGAGCAAGGTGAACGATCCGCGGATGGGCGAGACGACGTATCAGCTGACCGGTCTTGCGCGAGCAGAGCCGTCGCCCAGCCTGTTCGAAGTACCTGCCGACTACACAGTGAAGGAAGGCAAAACAAATTTCGTGTTTCGAACCGCTCCGAATAGCCAGAAATAGTTCGCACATAGTTTTACACGCTTAGAAGTACGCGCGGTATTTCGCGAGTTTCGCCCGGCCGCTTTCCCCGAATAGCTTGCTTATAGAGCTGTTTCGCCGGAAGCGGCTGGGCGATGCTGGATCTCACTCACAAAACGAAAACACTGGTGCGGCTTCTTCGTGCACCGTTAGAAGAAACACAAGAACGAATACGCAAAGGCGCGCTATACCAGCCGAGACACAACAATTTTGAGCCTCAGACGCACATTCGAGAAGCAGCCGAATGGCTCGTGCGGGCGCAGGATGCCGGGGCAGACCGGGGCGTCTCATACGGAGCGGATTTCGGAAATGGATTCTTGCCGAGTTATCCGGAAACGACGGGATATATCATTCCAACCTTCCTGGCGCTGTGCCGCTATTTGAAGAGGGACGAATTTCGCTCACGGGCGGTCGAGATGGGCGAGTGGGAATCGGCGGTGCAACTCGAATCGGGAGCCGTGATGGGTGGAATGTACAATCGCCAGCCCACGCCGGCTATTTTCAACACTGGAATGGTGCTGCTTGGCTGGTCGGCGCTCTATGACGAGACTGGTTGTGAACTATTTCGCTGCTCGGGCGCACGTGCGGCGCGATGGCTGATGGAGATGCAGGATGAGGACGGCACGTGGCGCCGGGGCAATTCGCAATTCGCGCGAGCCGAGAGCACGCTCTACAACGTGAAAGCCGCGTGGGGACTGGCGCGCATGGGCAGAAGCCTGGGGCAGTGCGAGTATCTACAGGCAGCTGTTCGGAACGCAGAGTTTACGGTTTCGCAGCAGCATCCGAATGGCTGGTTTCCCGATTGCTGCCTCACAAATCCGCACCGTCCTCTGCTGCATACGATCGCGTACACGATGCAGGGATTGATCGGGATCGGTACGCTCAGTAAGCGTCGTGAGTTTATCGACGCAGCGGAGAAAACGGCGCGATCGCTGGCGGGCGTCATGCATCCGGACGGATTTATTCCGGGCGCGATTGAGAGCAATTTTCGAGGGACGGTGAACTGGGCGTGCCTGACCGGGACGGCGCAAACTTCGATTGTCTGGTCGGCTCTCGAAAAACTGACCGGAGACGCGGCTTTCGGCCAAGCGGCGGAGCGTGCCAATCGGTATCTGATGGCGCGGCACGACATTGCAAACGCGGATCCGGCGCTACGGGGTGGAGTTGCCGGATCGTGGCCGGTTTCGGCTGAATACGGACGCTATAAAGTGTTGAATTGGGCGACGAAGTTTTTGGTGGACGCGCTTTTACTGCGGGAGCCGAACGCCGCGGATCTTTTTTGTTTACTAACCTGATCGCGCCGGCCAAACAACAGCTTCGAAAACCCTATCGAGAATTTCGAACGAAATTCCTGCGGCGCTTTCGCGGCTTCGGGGCGACGCAGTTGGTGGATGTGCTGCGCGACTGCGGAATCGAGCCGGGCGACGCAATTTGCGTACACAGCGGAATGACCGGCTTTGCGGGCTTTCGAGGCAGTGTGGCGGAGATCGTCCGAAGCTTTTTGGAGGCTGCCGGTGGCGACGGGGCGATTCTCATGCCCACGTTTTCGTTCGAGGGCAGCGCGGTTGAGTACGCCCGGAGCGGCGCTGTATTCGACCCGAAGCGAACGCCTTCTCGCACGGGATTAATCAGCGAAGTGTTCCGCCGCTTTCCGCAGGTGGAGCGGAGTATCCACCCGACGCATTCTCTGGCTGTGAAGAGTGCTGATGCCCGGAGCTGGATCGGTACGCATCTGGAAGCAGATACGCCGTGCGGGAAGCGCTCGCCATTCGAGCAATTTGCCGAGCGGAAGGTGAAGATCGTTTTTGCCGGGGCGAGCCCGGCCACTCTCAGTTACTTCCATTTCATTGAAGAGCTGCTCGAGCCGCGCATGCCGTTCAGTCCGTTTACTCAAGAGCGCTTTTCGCTAGCGTACCGATCCGGCGGAGTTGTCGCACAGAGCCCGCCGATGCGCCTGTACGATCCCGAAGTATCCCGCCGGCGCACCTTGACGCCACTGTTTATGGAGCTGCAGCGTGGCGGAAAGTGGAAGGCCGCGCGAACGGGGACGCTCGACGTGGTTGTTCTGCGTGCGCGGGATGTACTCGATGCCGCCGAAAGCCTGGCTGCGCGGAATATTTTCTGTTACAAGTGACGGAAGTGCAGCTGTTCTAAAGCCGCCTGTGGCGCTGGCTCTACAATGCGTAATTGAGCTGAAAAACTTATTTTGGGAGATGCTTTGTCGATTACGCAGATAGGGCGCGCCGCATCGCTGGCAACACTTTTACTGGTTCCATGCTGGTATGTTGCGGCGCAAGCGCCGAACCCGCCGGTGCAACCCGGTGCTCAACCCGTTCGTCCGCGGAACGGCGGTTTTGTGCCGGGCCAGAAGCGCCCGCCGGAGGACCCTGCCAAGGTAGCGCGCGGTAAGACGCTGTTTGAGATCAATTGCCGGGGCTGCCACGGGGCGGACCTGCGCGGCGGTGATCTGGGCGGTCCGAATCTACTGCGCTCGCAGGTTGCGTTGAGCGATCAGAATGGCGAACAGATCATCCCGATCATTCATGGCAGCCGTGAAAAGATGGGTATGCCTGCGATTGGACTGAACGACGAGGATGCGCATGCAGTGGTGGCCTATATCCACAGTGTTCTGGCCACGATCGGTGTGCAAGGCAAGCCGCCTGACGAAGGCAGACCGGCACCGAATCCGCTGGTCGGGAATGCCGCCGAGGGCAAGGCCTATTTCGCGGTTCATTGCGCGAGCTGCCACTCGGCAAACGGCGATCTGCAGGGTATTGCAAACCGTTTCTCTGATCCGAAGAAGCTGCAGGACACCTGGGTAGCGGGCGGCGATCCGTGGCGCGACACCAAGCCGGGCGAGAACGACCCGCGCGCGGTAAAAGTATCGATAAGTCTTCCTTCTGGTGAAAAGCTCGACGGAACGCTGGTGCGAATCGACGACTTCCTTGTCACGGTTCAACTGGCGGACGGGACGCAGCGCACTATTTCGCGCACCGACACGCATCCGCAAGTTACTCTGCACGATCCGATGCAGCAACATCGCGAGTTACTTTCGCAGCTGAATGACAAAGACATGCACGATGTAACGGCGTATCTGGCCACGCTCAAATGAAAATGACGAAACTGCTGTTATTGACCGCTCTCTGCCTTCCGGTTGCGCTATGGGCGCAAGGCAACGGAGTTACTCCAGATGAGTTATTGAAGCCGCTCAAGGATTCGTGGCCTACTTACAACGGCGATTACTCGGGCAAACGATACAGCGCGTTGAATCAGGTGAACCGGGAGACGGTGAAGCATCTGAGCCTGGCCTGGATGACGCAAGTTACACCCGGTACAGGCAGCAACACACAGGGCCGGCGGCGCCGAGCACCGGAAAATCTGATCGTCGGCGGAGAAGGACCGGGCGATATCGAGATTCACGGCGGATCTATCAAGGCTTCGGTACTGGCTGTGGACGGCACGCTGTATTTCACTATGCCCGATAATGCGTGGGCGGTTGACGCGCGCGATGGCCGCGAACTCTGGCATTATTTCTGGAAAACGAAGGGCGGGACCCACATCGGCAATCGCGGGCTGGGTATGTGGAACAGCTACCTGTTCATGGAGACGCCGGACGACTATCTGGTCTCGCTCGACGCCAAGACGGGTAAAGAGCGCTGGCATAAACAGATTGCCGACGTGAACGAGGGCTATTTCTCGACACCTGCGCCGGTCGTGATCGGAAATCACGTGCTGGTGGGGACGGGCAACGATATCGACTCGCCTGGCTTTTTGCAGTCCTTCGATCCGGAAACCGGCGACCTGCAGTGGAAACACTATACGGTTCCCATGGAAAAGGGCGATCCCGGACTGGACACGTGGAAGAGTCTCGATGCGGCGCGCCACGGGGGTGCGCAAACGTGGATCCCGGGTGCGTACGATCCGGAAACGCATCTGTATATCTTTGGTACGGGCAATCCGACCCCGGCATTTACCAACGGCACGCGCGGCGAAGGTATCAATTTATTCACCTGTTCGCTGATTGCGGTGAATGTAGATACCGGTAAGATGGCCTGGTATTTTCAAACGTCTCCGCACGATATGCACGACTACGATTCTGCGCAGACGCCCGTGTTAGTTGATGCGATGTTCAACGGGAAAATGCGGAAACTTGCGCTTACGGCTACGCGCAACGGCTACTACTTCACCGTCGATCGTGTTACCGGCGAGCATTTAGTCACAAGTAAGTACGGGAAGTTAACAAACTGGGCTAACGGACTGAATCAATTCGGAGGGCCGAAGCTCGATCCGGAGAAAAACGCGACGGTTGGCGGCTCGCTGGTTTCACCGACCTCGGATGGAACGATCAACTGGGAACCACCGGCGTATTCGCCCGATACGCAACTCTTCTACGTTGCAGAGCACAATAACTTCTCGATTTTTTATTTGACGGATCTGGATCCGCGCGGATCGATGGGCCTGGGCGGCAAAGAAGAATCGGAAGTAGGCGATGCGGGAACGTATCTTACGGCGATCGATTACAAGACCGGCAAAGTGGTGTGGCGGCGTCCGTATTACAGCGATGGCGGCGGGGGCGGCGGATTGCTCACCACTGCCGGTGGTCTGTTATTTGCCGGCGATGGTTCGGGCAACCTGGTGGCGCACGACTCTCGCAACGGGGAGCCGCTGTGGCACAGCCGGATCGGGCGTGTGACGAATCCGCCGCAGACCTTCGAGCTGGATGGCCATCAATACGTCATTGCGGCGACAGGCGATATGCTCTGGGCATTCATTTTGAATTAGAGCTTACTCGCGAGCGGCGGAATAGCAAGTAGACCGGTACGCCCAGGAACACGATCAGGAACCCGGGCCAGGTGGTGGCGGGCCGATAAATCAGGAGAACGATCAGGATAACTGCGGCTCCCAGCATATAGAAGACGGGCACAATCGGGTATCCAAACGCTTTATAGGGCCGCTCAGCTTCAGGACGCAAGCGGCGCAGGCGAAAGATACCGGCGATGGTGAGGATGTAAAACATCAGGGCTGCGGAGATCACGTAATCGAGTAAGTTGCTGTATAAGTTGCCGTAAGTGCCGGTTCGGGAATCATAGGTTCGCATCAGAATGAGCAGGGCTCCCCAAACGCCCTGCATGGCGAGAGCGGCGCCCGGAACGCTCGCCTTATTCAGGGTGGCTGCTTTGGGCAGGAACAGGCCATCGCGGGCCATGGCGAAGTAAGCGCGCGCACCCGACAGAATCATGCCATTGATACAGCCGAAGGTCGAAATCATGATCGCTACGGCGATCAGCGGTCCGCCGATGCGCGGGAAAATGGCGGCTAGCATGGTACTCGCCACGCGATCGGAAGGCGCGTGCTGTATGTCGGAGAGCGGCAGCGTGATGAAGTACGCCAGGTTGGCTAGTAAGTAGAGAGAAGTTACCAGGATTGTGCCAAAGGCAAGCGAGAGCGGCACGTTGCGATTCGGGTTGCGAACTTCTCCGGCGGTAAAGGTGATGTTATTCCAGGCGTCGGAGGAGAAGAGGGAGCCGACCTGTGCGACGCACATGGCGACAAGCAGACCCAGGGCCGTCGCGGGATTCAATCCCGGCACAATCGGCTGAGCGGCGGCGCGGCTCCAGAGCGAGCTGAAATTTGCGGAGATCGCGTGGGCGTTCCAGCCGAGAATCAATCCGACCAGGATCAATGCTGCGAGTGAACCTATCTTGGCAGTGGTGAAAACGTTCTGAACAATCTTGCCGTAGTCGAGGCCACGCGTATTGGTCCAGGTAAGAAGAAGAATCAACAGAACAGCGATCAGCTGCGCGGTTGAAAGCGAAACGGCATAGCTCGAACCCAGATGGATAGGCGGAACAATGTAACTGCTTTCGGAGATAGCGGGCTCGAGAGTACCCAGATAGCGCGCAAACCCGATGGCAACCGCAGCGATGGTCCCGGTTTGAATGACGAGAAACAGAGTCCAGCCGTAGAGGAAGCCCCAGAGCGGCGAGAACGCCTCGCGCAGATAAACATACTGCCCTCCGGCGCGGGGCATCATGGAGGCCAGTTCCCCGTAGGAGAGCGCGGCTGCGATGGTTAGAACACCGGTGATGACCCAGCTTGCCAGCAGCCAACCGGTACTGCCGAGCTGGCGAGACATTTCGGCAGCAACGATGAAGATGCCGGAGCCGATCATGGATCCGGCCACGATCATGGTGGAGTCGAAGAGCCCGAGTCCGCGTTTGAGTCCGGCGGCGCTGCTCACAGGTGTCGATTGGGCAGACATGATCGCTATGTTAACCTCGGTCCATGAGCGCGCAGGCTCGCCGGGGAGTCTTTGATTGGTCAGCTTCCTGAAGACCTGGATTGGGTCGTTCCAGGAATTTTTGCTGCTTTCGGGACGCGCGTTCACCAATCTCGTACGCAGTCCGCACTATAAAGACGACATCTACCTGCAGATGGACATCATCGGCGTGGGTAGTGTGCCGGTGGTGCTTCTGACTGGATTTTTCACTGGCGGCATTCTGGCTCTGCAGATGGCGCGCGCGCTCAACACGTATGGCGCGAGCAGCCAGGTAGGAGCAATCGTCGCGATTACGCTTGTTCGCGAACTGGGCCCGGTGCTGACGGCCATTCTTGTGGCGGGCCGGAACGCGTCCGGCATGGCGAGCGAGCTCGGCTCGATGAAAGTCACCGAGCAGATCGACGCCATGCGAGCGCTAGCGACGGATCCGGTGCAGAAACTCGTGACACCGCGGCTGATCGCCACGGCCGTGATGCTTCCGCTATTGACTGCGATATCCGACACGATTGGACTGTTTGGCGCGTATCTAGTCTCGACGCCGTTGTTACACATCATCAGCAGCAGCCAATATTGGTCTACATCCTGGCAGGCGCTGCAATTGAACGACGTGGCGCAGGGGCTCATCAAGCCCTTCGTTTTTGGAATCATCATCGCGCTGATCGGCTGCTTCTACGGCATACAGACGAGCGGCGGAACGCAGGGAGTGGGCCGCGCGACCACATCCGCGGTCGTTTCCGCTTCGATCTGGATCATCGCTGTCACCTTTGTGATCGACAAGATATTCGTCGCAATGTATTCGTACTGAAACGATGGATGGCCAGCCGATTCTCGAATTCAAGAACGCCAGCCTCCGGTACGACCAGACCTGGGCGCTTCGCGACGTATCGTTCTCAATCCGGCAAGGCGAAACACGAGTGATTTTTGGCGAAGCCGGCAGTGGCAAGACAACACTGCTCAAAGCGGCTGTCGGACTCGTGCACCTCGATGGGGGAACGATTTCGTTGTTCGGCGAAGACATTACCGCGCGGAAGGAGAGCGATCTGTTTCCGCTGCGCGGGCGCACGGGGTTTCTGTTTCAGGAAGGCGGGCTTTTCGATTCGTTGACGGTCGGCGAGAACGTGGAGTACCCGATTCTGAACAGTCAGGCGCCGGATGGTCATAAGCAGACCAATGGCGAGCAAATCGAAGCCAAAGTACGGGAGACACTTCGATTTGTTGAACTCGAGCAGACTTACAATCAGCCTCCAAGCGCGTTATCGGGAGGAATGCGGCGCCGAGTCGGTATTGCGCGCGCGATTGTAACCGAACCGCCGCTGCTGCTCTACGATTCGCCCACGGCGGGACTCGATCCGATTACGGCTAATACAATCATGGCGCTGGTCGCTAAGGAACGGGACGTTCGCAACAGTACCTCGCTGATTGTGACCTATCGATATCAGGACGGGGAAATAATGGATGATTTCCGCTATGACCCGGAGCAGGAGTTACTCGTTCCTTTGATCGGCGAACAGTCCCCCAAGCGAAACCGGACGAAATTCATCGTGATGAAGGATGGGAAGATTGTCTTCGAGGGGACTCGTCATCAGATGAACGATTCGAAGGACGATTACGTGAGGAATTTTATCCGGCACGAGGAGTAGAGAATGCCTAGCAGAGAGAAAATCAGCTTCGCGCAACTGAAAGTCGGAATCCTCGGGATTGTGGCGTTGAGTTGTATTACGCTCATCATCTTTCTGTTGACCGGGAACATGCGCTGGTTTCAGAAAGAAGTTGGGTTGCACATGTTCACCTCCGATGCAGCCGGCTTGACGAAGGGCGCCCCCGTGCGTATTAACGGCATTCAGGCGGGCAAAGTAGACGCGGTGGATCTTTCCGGCCAAACGGACCCGGCGCGTGTGATCAAAGTGGATTTCCATGTAGATCAGGACATGCTGAAACAGATTCCCTCCGATTCGATCGGTACGATCTCGTCGGACAATCTGCTTGGGAGCACCAAATTTCTTCAGATCAACAAGGGGACGAGCCAGACGACGATTCAGCCGAACGCAACTTTGAAAGCGGCGGATACAAAACAGTTCGACCAGTTGGTTGCACAGGGATTTGGCATACTCGATTCGCTGCAGGCAACGGTACAGAAGATTCAGGACATTGTGAACAATATCCAGAGCGGGAATGGAACCATTGGCAAGCTACTGGTTGACCCGACACTATACAACAGTCTGCAATCGACCGTGAACCAGGTGCAGTTACTGGTCAGCACGCTGAATTCGAAGACGGGGACAGTGGGACATCTGATCAACGACAACGCCCTTTACGATCAAATTCAAGGTGTGGTGAACAAGATCGACCAGATTACATCGGGACTGCAGCAGGGGCAGGGATCGGCTGGTATGTTTCTGAAGGATCCCAAGGTGTATAACGATCTGGACAAGACTCTTACCGAACTCAGTCAGATCACGAGCGATCTCAACGCGGGGAAAGGCACGGCGGGGCAGATTCTGAAGAGCGATAAGCTGGCCAAACAGCTTTCGACTACGCTCGACAAAATCAACCTGACGCTCGACAAGGTGAATTCCGGCCAGGGAACGATCGGACAGCTGATGGTGAATCCGGCGTTGTATGAAGAGACAACCGGAACGATGCGGGAGCTGCACGATACGTTGCACGATTTTCGTGCGAATCCGAAGAAGTTTCTGAGCATCAAGCTCCACATCTTTTGAGTTGCGGCGTTTAATCATCAACGCCGACGACTTCGGGTTCACGCGCGATGTGAATGCAGGCATTGTGGAGGCGCACAGAAGCGGTGTTCTGACCTCCACGACCCTAATGGCAAACGGCGCTGCTTTCGAGGATGCCGTACAGCTGGCGCGCGAAACGCCCACACTTGATGTCGGCTGCCATCTGGTACTAGTGCAGGGCCGCTCGCTGGCAACGGGTGTTCTGCTGCCGCGCGGGCCACGGCAGCTTCTGTGGAAGCTGGCGCAGCGTGGGATCGATGTTTATTCCGAGCTGCGGCTGCAGATTGAGAAGCTCCGCGCGGCGGGCATCCTGCCGACACATCTCGATACGCACAAACACACGCACCTTGTGCCGCATGTCTTTCGGATTGTGGTTCGACTGGCGCGCGAGTTTGCGATTCCCTATGTGCGTCTGCCGCTCGATCGCACGTTAGGCATCCCGGCGCCGATCGAGCGCTTTTACCGGCGCATGGCCGAACGAGAAGGCGTGCATCTGACCGATCACTTTCTTGGTTTCCGGCTTACGGGAACGTTTCGCGAAGAGAGTTTCCGCGCGGCTATCGAAGGTCTGCCCGAGGGAACAACCGAGTTTATGTGTCATCCCGGCAAGCTTGGGCCTGAGCTCGAACGGGCCGAGACACGCCTCAAAGAGTCACGTGTTCGCGAGCTCGAAGCGCTGACATCGCCTCGAATCCGCGAGCTTATTGCTGCGCGGCAGATTGAGCTGACTGGTTTTGAAACACAATCTGGCCATTCATAATGGTCGCTTCTACTTTCACGTGCTCGATGTTGGCTGCATCGATATTGAGAATGTCGTCAGAAACGACGACTAAATCGGCCAGCTTGCCGGGTTCGATGGAGCCTTTGATCTTTTCTTCAAAGCTCGCGTAGGCCGAACCCATCGTGTAGGCGCGAATCGCTTCGGGCACGGTGATCTTTTGCTCGGGGATCCAGCCATCGGGATGCTTACCGTCTAGGGTGCGCCGGGTCGCGGCGGCATAGATGCCCATCAGCGGGCTCATGGGAGCGACGTCCCAATCGGAACCGAAGGCGAGAATCGCGCCGGAATCGAGCAGCGAGCGAAAAGCATACGTCGTCTTAGCTCGTTCGGGACCGATTCGCTTTTCGGCCCACCGGCCATCATCGATGGCATGGTACGGCTGCACGGACGCAATCACGTGCAGCTTGGCGAAACGCGGAATATCGCTGGCGAGCAGATGCTGCGCGTGCTCGATACGAAAACGGCGATCGCGCGAGCCGTGCTCGTTTTCCACTCGCTCATAGAAGTTCAGAATTGTATTGTTCGCCTTATCGCCGATGGCGTGAATCGCAACCTGCAGGCCGGCCGCATCGGCCTGCTCGATGTTGTGAAACATCTGCTCGGGATGGACCAGCTCGGCGCTCGGTATTCCGGCCGTGTTGGGCGCGTCGAGATAGGGCTGGAAGAAGAGTGCAGTGGTTGAGCCGAGCGAGCCGTCGGCGAAGCCTTTGAGGCCGCCGATGTGCAACTGCGGTCCTCCGAAGTCGGCGAGAATCCCGACGTCCGCGAGCCGTTTCCACTCGGGCAGCGGCTGATGCCCCGAGATCCGAACGTGCAATTCGCCCGCGTGCAGCATCTGCTGGTAGACACGAAAGACATCGGGAGATGCCGACATATCCTGGACGCTGGTTACGCCGTTGGCATTGGCGTAATCCTGAGCGGCGCGAATTGCGGTACGAATCTGCTCAGGCGTAGGATCGGGCATCACGCGGTAGACCAGATCCTGCGCAGCATCTTTTAGAATGCCGGTGGGCTCGCCGTTCGCATTGCGCACGATGACGCCGCCGGGAACGTCTGCTGTGCTCTTATCGATGTGCGCCAGCTTCAGAGCGACCGCATTGGCGAGCGACATGTGGCCGTCGAGCCGGTTGACGAAGACCGGGTTGTTGGGAGTCACCGGATCGATGAGCTGATGGGTCGGCAGTACAGCCGGGCTCCAGCGTTCGTGGTCCCAATCGCCGCCGGTGATCCATTCGCCGGCCGGCCTGTGAGCCGAGAAGGAGCCAAGGATATCGCGGAACTCGGCCTGCGACTTCGCATAACGGAGCTGGGGACCGCTCAGTGCTGCCCCGCCTGAAAAGAAGTGCACATGCGCATCGTTAAAACCAGGCAGGACACGTTTTCCGGCGAGATCGATCTTGTGGGTTTCAGCTTGTCCGAGCCGGCGAATCTCTTCGTTTGTTCCCACTGCAACGATGCGATCCCCACCGATGGCGACGGCCTGTGCTTCTTTCGCACTCGGATTTCCGGTCCAGATTTTGCCGTTATAGAGCAGCAGCGTGATCCTTGGTTGTGCCATCAACAACGCTCCGGCACAAAGCGCGATCAGAGCGCTACGAATCGAAGCCGACATATTGCACCTCCTCTTCGAGTTCAAGGCCGAATCGCTCGCGCACGCGGCGCTTCAGCTCGCTTATGACTGCGACGAGATCGGCCGCCGTGCCCTGGCCGTCGTTGTAGATCAGATTGGCATGGTACGCCGCAACCTGGATATCGCCGCGCCGGAGACCCTTCACATCGGTTTGCTCCAGAAACCAGGCCGATGGCACTTTGCCCTCGCGGATCACCTTTTCCGGAATCTGCTCGACGACATGCACCGGCAATTCCGAGACGAGCAGATTCTTGAAGATGCTGCCCGCACATTTCATCGAGGGCGGATACTTGGCGTCGCGAATCGTGCGAATTTCATGCGCCGTCTTGCGCAGCGCGGCCGAGTCATGGAAGGAAAATTTCAGCTCAGCGGCCAACACGATCCAGTTCTTATGGTTCTTGAAAATGCTCGAGCGATAACGAAACTCGCATTCGCTGTTTGAGAAATCGCGCACCTGCTCACCGTCGAAAAAGCGGATGCTCTGAACAATTTCCTGCAGCGAATGTCCGTAGGCACCGGCGTTTCCGTAGACCGCACCACCCAGATACCCGGGGATTCCCGTCATGGTCTCAAGGCCTTTGAGGCCATGCGCGATGCTGCGATCGACAACATCCTGCAAGACAGCGCCCGCACCTGCACGCAGCACTTCATCGCGGACTTTAATCTGCGATCCGGTGTAGCGCAGCACGACGCCTCGAAAGCCGCAATCGGAAACAATCAGATTCGTTCCGCCGCCGATCAGCACGGTGGGGACGGCGAGTTCTCCCGCTATGCGAAGCGCATCGATGAGGGCGCATTCCTCCTGCGCGTCGAAAAAGATCGATGCTGGGCCGCCGATGCCAAATCGGGTGTAACGCGCCAGTGGGGCATCTTCGAAAGTTTCGGAATTTGGAATGGCAGCCAGGCGCTCGTACGCCGCCGCAAGCGAACACATTGTCCTGATTATAGGGATCTACTTTGCCAAATCCTCGAGCGCGGGTCCGGAGAGGCGGTAGACGGTCCAGTCATCCATTGGGCGCGCGCCCAGGCTTTCGTAAAAGGCGATAGAGGGCGTGTTCCAGTCGAGGACAGCCCATTCGAAACGGGCGCAGCCGCGACTCAGCGCGAGCTTCGCGAGGTGTCTCAACAGTGCCCTGCCGATTCCCTGCCCGCGCGCTTGCGGTTCGACGAAAAGGTCTTCCAGATAGATACCGGGACGGCCGGCAAACGTCGAGAAATTTGTGAAGAAAACGGCAAATCCGACGGGATTGCCGTCGAGCCAGGCGAGCACAACCTCGGCAGCCGGCCTGGATCCGAAGAGCGCTTCATGCATAAGAGCCTCATCGGCAACAACTTCATGCGCGAGCTTTTCGTACTCGGCGAGCTTGCGAATGAAGCTGACGACGAGCGGCACCTGCTCGGGCCGCGCGGGTTCGATTGCGAGGTTTTGCGGGGCTTTGGACATGCGAAATGATCTTACCCGGTGATACCATCGGGAGAAGGTTAGTCCTCGGCATACAACGATCTGAATGAAGTTTTATCTCGATTCGGCGAATTTGGAAGAGCTCAAAAGAGCGTGCTCCTGGGGCATTATCGATGGCGTCACGACGAATCCCAGTCTGATCGCAAAAGAAGGCGTTCCGCTCGAAGAGCATGTGCTGAAAATCTGCGATCTGATTCAGGGCGACATCAGCGCCGAGGTCGTTTCGACGTCCGCCAAAGAGATGATCGAAGAGGGATTGAAGCTCTCGAAACTGCATTCGAATATCGTGGTGAAGATTCCGCTGATTGAAGAAGGCATCAAGGCCGCTTCGGTGCTGCACAAAGAAGGCGTGCGGGTGAACATCACGCTTTGCTTCAGCGCGGCTCAGGCACTGCTGGCTGCCAAGACGGGCGCCTATATTGTGAGTCCGTTTGTGGGCCGCATCGACGATATTGGCTGGCCGGGTATGGATCTGATTCGCGACATCGTTCAGATCTATGGCAATTACGGATACAAGACGCAGGTGCTGGCTGCGTCGATCCGAGGCCCGCGGCAGGTGATCGAAGCCGCTAAAGCCGGGGTGCACATCTGCACACTGACGTATAAAGTGCTCGAACAGATGTTTCAGCATCCGCTGACGCAGAGCGGACTCGAGCAATTCTTAAGCGATCACAAGAAAGCATTCGATCTGGTTTCGGCCTAGCGCTCGGTCACTGCGCAGCTAGGGTGAGCGACGTCAAGCGAGACAGGTGCGCCGCGCCGGCGTTGACCGCAAGCCCAACGTCGTATTGACCTGGCGCCAATCCGGCGGCAGGCAGCTGTCCGAGGAAAGCGACTGTGCCCTCGGAATCCGGCGAAGCAAGCCGCAGATCGATCGACTGCACCGGAGCGCCGTTTTTCGAAAGCGTAAGCCGCGCAGTTGCCGCCGCGGAGATTCGAAACAAGCGGAAAAAGAACGCCGGTTTGCTTCCGGCTGAAAACGTGCCGGTGATCTCGGGCGTGATCCGGCCGTATGGGGTGTCAAGAGGATCCAGCGGATCGGGCTGATCTCTTGAGACGTGAGGGCGAACGGACCGCACCCACACCAAATCGCTCATCTGGACGGTAGCAGAAGCCTGTTGTTCCACCATAAGCGGAATTCGCCGCACACCCGCCGCGCCAGATCCGATATCGGTCAGGACTGCCTCGACGTGATATCGGCCGGGAGCGACCAGTAGGGGAAGAGTTGCGGTAACGGTACCGGCCTCTACCTCGCGGCGACGATCGAGCGGAAAGCTGTAGGGAAGATCTCGGGAGACTTTCGAGACGACGGTTTCAGAAGCAGGATCACCCCCCAGAGGGACCCCGATTTGTTTCAGAAGAGCGAAGCAGGTCACGTGCATGACGAGCCGCGAAGCAGAACTATCCGTCTCGAGATGAACATTTTGAGAAGGAACGGAAAACGTGAGCACATATTGGGCGCCGGCGGGCGTGCGTCCAAGATCGAGGGCCGAAAAGGCGAAATCAACGGCACGCGGAGGCGGCCGCATGTTCAAAGCACGCAAGGCTGCTACCTCATACAGCTGCAGAGGCTCGCCATTGAGCAGCGGAACCGCGAAGTAACCCTTCCGGCTTTGAACTTTTACGCCGGGGCGCAGTATCTTCACTTCTATGGTTCGGAAGCGGCCATCGAGGGCTCGCGCCGGTGGCGTATAGGTCACTTCGTAATGGGCGCGGACGTCGTCCATGACGCGATGCAGCGGACCGCGCAGGTCGTTGCTGTTATCCATGGCGAAGCCGCCGGTTCCTTTCGCCAACTCGCGGGCATTTGCCTGCACGTCGGTCTGCAGAGAAACAGGCATCGTGCTGCCGCCAGAAAACGGCTCGTCAGTCATGGCGGAGGTGGCAAGCTGCGCGGAAGCATTGCTGTCCCTCAGCTGAAGCCCGCGAGCGTCGAGAGTGTAGAAACTGACGTTAGCGCGGTTCGCCTGGCTGATGATGGAACGCAGCAACTCGGGCTGTTCGGGCGGAACCACGAGACCTTCGCAGGAGTAGAGGATGGTCTTGCGGCCGGGGAGCATGGCCTGTGCACGAACGAGATCGCTCAGGGCATCGATCGTGCGGCTGCCCGACTGTTGATACGCGGCTTTCAGCATGGCCTTCTCGATGGCAAGGAGGACGCCGGCTTCAGCTTTGGTCAGCCCGGTTGCCGGCCCTCCATCCTCGGCCGAGCCCGGTACGAGCGGACGGTACCGAGCAGCCAAGAGAGGATCCGACCCGGCTTGCAGACTATTCATGCGGTTCAAACGCTGCTCGCTTTCGCGTGCGAAGCTCTGGTACTCTCCGGATCCGGCGCGACGCACTGCTGCCCGCAGTAGATTCAGATCATTGGTATACGGCTGAATCACGCTGAGGCGGTGATTGAGCGTGAAAACACCCATCCAGGTGTTTGGCCCCGCGCCGGTCTGCAGGAAGTCGAGGGCATACTCGGTGGCCCGGCGCCGCGATTCCGCGCTCATGCCTTCGAATACGATCGAGACCAGGTTTAGTTCGCGCAAGGGGTCGAATTGAGCTAGCTGACCCGAACTCGCCATCTCGGGTTCTCCCGACCGATATCGGAAGCTGTTGAGGTGTTGCCGAACGCCGTCCTCATAGACTTCGATTTCGGCTGCACTGAGGTCAGTAACGGCTTTGTCGTGTTTGTCGCGGGCCACGAAATCGAGCAGAACTTCCTGAGCGGTGGCTTTTAGGGTGCTGGCATCCTGGGCGGCAATTGTTTGTGGGCCCGCAAGGAGGGTGACGATCAGCAGTATCGGAAGAATGGTGGGCGGATCGGCCGATCGTCTCATTGCGCTAGGTAGTTTGCTCGTGAGGATCTTACTACGAACCCACGCTACGTCGCGCTAGCGCGTTTCAGGCGATCGATAATACCAGCCCATTCGGCAGTTTCGGGCGGTTTTCGAACCGCAATCCAGTCCCACCCTTCGCGGTCGGCAGCATGCAAAGCCGCGTAAAGACAGCTGGCATACGCATCGGGATCACTGGGCATTTCCAAGAGCTTACCGGGGCCCTGTGGGAGCGGGGCATTCGCATCGAGAACATGAAAGGGCGTACGCGGTGCGTAGTGTTTTGGATGCTGGCCGGGGGATTCAGCCGGGGCATCGGCGATTCGGGGCTGCTCAATTTCGCATTGCCAGGTCAGGCCCGTTGCGCTTTCCAGGTCACGCTGCGAAATCATGCCGGGCCGCAGAATCGCGGGAGGCGTGCGGCGCAAGGAAACAACGGTCGATTCGATGCCGACGTCGGTGGGTCCGCCATCGAGGATCAGTTTCACGCGCTCGCCCATTCCATCAAGCACATGCTGGGCTGCCGTGGGTGAAAGCTGGGTGAAGCGATTGGCGCTCGGTGCGGCCACAGGGACGCCCGCCGCACGAATCAGCGCCAGCGCGACCGGATGAGCGGGTATACGAATACCGACCGAATCGAGCCCGGCCGTTACGAGATCCGGAACATTCTCCGCCTTGCGCAGCACGATCGTCAGCGGCCCGGGCCAGAAACAGCTCGCGAGCGTCTCGGCAAGCGCTGGCCATTCCAGAACGAGGGAACGCGCCATCGCCTCATCGGCAACATGCACGATCAGCGGATTCGCGAAGGGACGCTCCTTAGCCTTGAAGATGCGCGAAACAGCGTCAGCATCCAGCGCGTTTGCGCCGAGCCCGTAAACCGTTTCCGTGGGAAACGCGACCAGCCCTCCGCGCCGGATGATTTCGGCCGCTTCTGCGATGTTGGCGGGCGTCGCCGAAACGATCATCTATTCGGGCAGCTCGTCCTTGCCATCGCCGCCCGCCGTCTGACCGGTTTTTTGCCAGACCAGATAAGCGTGGATGAACTCATCGATATCGCCATCGAGCGCGCGATCGACGTCGCCCACCGCGAGCTTCGTCCGGTGATCTTTGATCAACCGATAGGGCGCGAGCACGTAACTGCGAATCTGGCTGCCGAAATTGATGCCGAGCTTGGTGTCCTCCAGCTTCTGGTCAGCCGCCCGCTTCTTTTCGAGCTCGTATTCGTATAGCTTGGCACGCAGCTGTTTCATCGCACTGGCACGGTTCTTGTGCTGCGAGCGCTCGTTCTGGCATTGCACGACGATTCCGGTCGGCAAATGAGTGAAGCGCACGGCCGATTCGGTCCGGTTCACATGTTGGCCGCCGGCGCCGCTGGCGCGAAACACGTCGACTTTCAGATCTTCCGGTTTGATCTCGATATTGATGTCGTCTTCGATCTGCGGGTAAACGAATACTGAGGCAAATGAGGTGTGCCGGCGCGCGTTGGCATCAAATGGCGAAATGCGCACCAGCCGGTGGACCCCCACTTCCGATTGCAATTGGCCGTAGACGTTTTCGCCATTGATTTCGACGGTGGCGGACTTGATACCGGCGCCCTCGCCCTCGAGCCGGTCGGTGATCGTCGATTGAAAGCCGTGGCGCTCGGCCCAGCGCAGGTACATGCGCAGCAGCATCTCGGCCCAGTCCTGCGATTCCGTACCACCCGCGCCGGGGTGGATCGTGACGATGGCATCGCGGGCATCGTTCTCGCCCGATAGCAGCATGCTGGTTTCGAGCTGCTCGAGCTTCTGCTCGAAGGCGCGAATTTCGCGTTCCAGATCGCCGTCGACGCTTTCGCCTTCTCGCGCGAGCTCAAAGAGCGTCTCGATATCGGATGCGGCGGTCGCGACGGCAGCAGAATGGTCGATCGCTTCGGTGAGCCGTTTGCGCTGCTGCATCACGCGCTGGCTCTTTTCCGGACTGTTCCAGAAATCCGGATGGTTGATTTCAGCCTCGAGTTTGCTTAATTCTTTCTGCTTGGCAGGCGCGTCAAAGATAGCTCCTGACAGCTTCACCTTGCTGCCGGAGCGCAACGTACTCTCTTTCTAGCTCTTCCAGAGTCATTCGACTCTAGTGTAAAGGGTGCGCCGACGCTTTCAGAAAGCTCTTGAGATCCTGCTCGTTCACTTCCGGTTCGCCGGGGGCGACATTATCCAGTTTGCCGGCGCGCATCCATTTTTCCAGCTCGCCAACCAGTCCGAACAGGTGATCGAATGAATCGACAACAAACAGCAGCGGCTGAAAGTGATCGATCTCGAAGCCCTGATTGATGACCCATTCGATCTGGATCGGATAGCGCTGCACCTCGCTCGCTTCGATGGCATGCTCCAGCTCGCCGTAGGAACTGAGCAGCCCGCTGCCGTACGCTTTCGACGCGCTGCCTTCGCGCATAAGCCCGAATTCGATGGTGAACCAGAAGAAACGGGCCATGGCGCGAATGATGCTCTCGAGTCGCCGCAAGCGGAGGGATTCGTCGCGAATGCCATTCACGATTTCAGCGGCCGTGTGCGCGCATTCGCCGAAACGAACCAGCGTGTCGGCAAACATGCGGTCCGTATGCATGGGGACGTGCCCGGCGATGTCGTGGAAGATATCGGGCTCGGGCAGATAGTCGAGCCGGTCGCTGCGGCGAATAGTAATGGTGGTGGGAAACTCGCGGTTGCGCAGGCAATCGAAGAACACGAAGCTTGGCACATAGCCGCTGACGGGTTTTGCGCGAAAGCCGGTCAAGGGATTGAGAAAGCGATTGACGTCTTCCAGCCGCGGCACACGTTGCGGATCGAGGCAGAGCGCCGAGATGCCGCGCAGGAAATGCTTGTTGCCGTATCGCTGCCAGCGCTCCTGCATGCGCGAGAACAAGCTTCGCCAGGCGGCGTGGTTCTCTTCCGAATAAAGCTCATAGGGCTGGTGGATGTAGAGCTGATGATGAGCGCGTGCCTCTTCGATGAAAGGCGCCTCGGACGTGGTGAGTCCGGTTGCGAGAACAGTGGCCATAGATGCCCGTGCCTTCTTCTTTCATTATGACACCACTTTGCGGTGGTGCTTATGAGGGCTTCGTCGCGAGTTCGGGCTCAGAAGAAACGCCGCCGGAATTCCTGATGGCGCGCCTCGGCCAGCTTGAGCAATCTCGGCAGACGCGGATCGCGGCGCAGATTGGCCAGGAGCGGGTCGCGAATCATATATGGATACGAGAAGAAACCGGCCTGGATGCTGTCGCGCAAGGCTCGTAAGCCGGATGGTACATCGCCCAGAACCGCGTAGGCTTGAGCAATCTTGTAGGTGCCCTCGCCATCGCCCACGCGTCGCTGCTGCATTTTCTCTTCGAGCTCGTGAAGAACTTGCAAACCTTCGCGGCGTTTGTTGCGGATTCCGTCCGCCAGCGCCAGTCCGACCTGGGTGTAGAGAGAAGAGTGAAGTTGATAAGCTCGCTCGAAGTCTTCTGCCGCGCTGTCGAACTCTTGTTTGTGATACTTGCCGAACCCGCGATAAAAGAGAAAGAAACCCGAATCGTTTATATCCGGGAGGCTCTGCAGAAATTTCTCGTACTCGCCCAGATATAAGTAGGCGTTGAGTACGGCACCGTTGCCGCGCACCGACGGATCGATTCGCCGCGCGCGCTCGCACTCAGCAGCTGATTCTTGGAGCATGCCGCCAAAGCGGTACGCATAACCCAGTTCCCAGCGCAGGCCCGCGTGCTCAGGATTATTTTGCAGCGCTTTGCGCAGAAGCGGCACGGCTTGCTCCACCTGGCCGGTATCGATCAGCAGATTGGCAAGGAACATAGTCGCTTCCAGCTGATTCGGATCGAGAGCGAGAGCGTGCTGCTCAGCATCGCGCGCTTTGCTGTACTGTTCACGCCCGCCCAGTTCAAATGCGGCGTCGGAGGTGTAGCAGTAGCCGAGATAAGCCCAGGTGAGCGCATGGTTCGGATCAATCGCGGCCGAACGCTCGAGCATTCCGATGGCGAGCGGAAACTGATGGCGCGAAACGAGGTCGATACCGCGCAAATAGTATTCGTAGGCGAGCGGCACAACCGGCTCGGCAGAACGCATCAGCGCCGCTTCGCCCGGAGACAGATGCAACTGTAATCCCTTTACGATCCATTGCGCCACTTCATCCTGGACAGTGAAGAGCCTGTCGTACTTCAAGTCGAGCGTATCGTTGTCGAGAATTTTTTGGCTCGCGGCATCAATCAGCTGGTAGGTGATGCGCAGCGTGTCGTGATCGCGGATGAAGTTGCCGGTGAGGAGCGTGTCCACCTGTAGGTCCGATGCCACAGCCGGAATGTTTAGCAGCCGGCCCCGATACTTCTCGACAGCCGAAGAAGGCCGGACGGCCAGCGAATGCAGCGAGCCGAGCTTCGTGATAACTGCGTCGGCCAGCGAAAAGCCGAGGAAATCGCTGTCCGCATCGTTCTTCACGTTTTTGAGCGGCAAAACGGCGAGGGTGTGCGGCGCGGGCGCTGCTGGCGTTGCGCCTGGCCTCCTGGTGCGCACGATCAAAAGAGCTGCGGCAAGTACCAGCCCTACGAGGAGCACCAGCAGGTAGCGAAGACGCTGACCATGCGGCTGATTGCTCTGCCGGACGGGGAGGACTGGATGGGCGGGCGATCCGGCTGACGACAGAGGCTGAACGGGTGCGGTAAACCGGTAACCTTTCTTGGGAACGGTTTCGATGTACTGCCCGCCGTCCTCGGATTTGCCAAGCAGCTTACGCAATCCGGAGATCGCCACCGTAAGATTTGCTTCTTCGACGAAGCTGTTTGGCCAGATCGCCTGCATGATTTCGTCTTTGAGCAGCAGGCGGCCGCTGTTCTCGACGAAGTAAACGAGCAATTCGAAGCTCTTGGGTGCGAGCGGAAGTGTCTCCTCGCCAAGCGTGAGCCGGTGCTCGCCCGGTTCCAGCCGGAAGGGGCCAAATCGATAAGCGTCCGGCGTTTTCAACACCATACGGACTTCACTCGCTTCGAGCGCGCGCTCTTCGAAATTATTTGGAAATTCTTAATGCTGATTTTAGGACGGAATCCCCGGGATTGCTCCATTATCGCTTCAGTCCGGGCTCGACAGAGAGCCAATATCGGAGGCCTTCCAGAGATTCGCGCTCGGATCGGAAAAAGGAGAACACCACTATGAAGAAACTAATGGCAGCCGCCGCCCTAACTGTTGGACTAGCGGCCATACCGATCAAAGCGCAAGTACCCGAGATCACATTCAACCTGGTCCCGCAACCGAAATTCGTCAACTGCCTGGGCGTGCCGTACGGTCCGACGCCACAAGCAACGGTCGTAGTCCAGCGGGGCGAGTTGAGCGACGTGCTGATACTGGAGGCGCATCATCTCAGGCCGAATCTCGGGTTCGACTTATTCACCATTCAGAACACCAACCTGTTGCCGGATGGTCAGGTGAACCCGAATTTCAAAAACTTCGGTCTGGCCTGGTATCAGACAGATGTGCAGGCCGATAGCCACGGCGACGCGGAGGTCGCGATCAAGACCATTCTGCTCGATCAGATCTTTGGCTTCGATCCGGCGGCTTCGCTCGCGCCAACTCACACGTTTCACGTTGGCTTCTGGTTCAACAAGCCGCAGGATGCCGCGGCCTGCGGGTTCGACATCACCAAGCCCACACCGTTCAATGGTGAACAGGATGCCGGGCCGAACGCCATGATCTCGGTCCCCAACCCGACAACAAACCTGGGCCCCTTGTGCACTGGTCCGCGCAAGCAGGGCTCGAGTTTCGTGTGCTCGGAATAAGGACGCGGGGATGAGCACCATGCCCACAGACCACCTGACCGTTGGTGCTGGTGCCATGGAGGGCGGGGGCGCTTACAACGCTCACGCCCGTCTACAGGCATCGGGCGCCGCACTGGCATTTCCGCTCCTCGTCGAAGCGCTGGACAAGGTTTCGACTGGGCCGGAGGAGCGTCCGCTGGTGATTGCCGATTATGGCTCGTCGCAGGGGAAGAACTCGCTGGTACCCGTCGAGATCGCGGTCAGTGCGTTTCGCAAGCGCTTCGGACCAACGCGGCCGATCATGGTTTTTCACATCGACCGCAGCGAAAACGACTTCAACAGCCTCTTTGATGTACTGCAACGTGACGAGCATCGTTACACGGCATCGGATCCGCATGTGTTTCCGGCCGCCATCGGCAGGTCGTTCTATGACGCGGTGCTTCCGCCCGAATCGGTCGACCTCGGCTGGTGCTCCTATGCAGCGATCTGGCTGAGCCGGGCTCCGGCACGGATACCGGGCCACATCGTTGCTATCCGAAGTGACAACGGGGTTCGCTTCGCGTTCGCACTTCAGGCGGGGGCTGACTGGCAGCAATTCCTCGAACGCCGTGCAGCGGAGTTACGGCCGGGCGCCCGGCTCGTTGTCGTTCTGCCGGGCATTGATGAGGATGGCCAGACCGGCTACGAAGCGCTCTTCGACAATGGCAACGCCGTTCTTGTTTCACTCGAGGAGGATGGGATTCTGCGGCGGGAAGAGCGAGCGCGCATGGTGCTGGCCGCTTACCCTCGGAGACGGGCCGAGCTCGAAGCGCCCTTCGGTAGCGCGAGCCTCTCCGGCTTGTCTCTCGAACATTACGAAATGTCAGCTTTCGACGATCCCGCCTGGCTTCAATATCAGCAGGACGGAGATGCACAGGCTCTGGGATTGAAACGCGCGCTGCTGTTTCGTGCGACATTTCTGCCGACTCTGCTGGCGGCAGCATCGCCCGACCGAACCGCGGCCGACTGCGCCTGTTTCGCGGCTGCTTTTACAGACCGGCTCGCACTGCGCTTCGCTTCAGACCCTTCGCCGCTCCGCAGCTACGTGCAAACTCTGGTGATCGCGAAAGCTTAACGCTGGCTCAAACCACCGTCGACCGCGAGGATCTGGCCGGTGATGAATTCCGGAGCACTCAGAAAGAAACGGACGGCCTCGGCTATGTCGGCTCCGGTTCCGGCCTTTTGCATGGGCGTGGCCCGAATCATGCTTTGCGCCTCGGCGTCCGTGTCGCCGAATGCAATCACGCCGGGCGCGACGGAATTAACCGCGATCTCGGGTGCCCACGCCTTGGCCAGCGCGCGCGTGAGCATGATCAAGCCAGCTTTCGAAGCGCAGTAGTGCGCATGATCGGCCCAGGGCCGGATGCCGCCGAGCGAGCTGATGTTCACAATGCGTCCCGCGCCGAGCTGGCGCATCTGGCGCGCGGCTTCCTGGCAGCAGAAGAACGTGCCTTTCAGATTCACATCGTGAATGAAGTCCCAGTCCTGTTCAGTGATCTCGAGCGGGTCGAAGCGGGTGAAGCGTGCGGCGTTGTTTACCAGGCAGTCGAGCGGCCCGAAACGCGTGCGGACGTCCGCAAACAGTCTTCGAATTTCGGGAACCGAAGCAAGATCGGCCTGAAAGACGAGCGCGCCGCCGCACTCGCGAGCAGTTTCTTCCGCCTCTGCGCGCGAATTTCCATAGTGAATCGCTACTTCGAAGCCATGGTGGGCGAGGTCGATGGCGATTGCGCGTCCAATCCGTTTGGCCGCGCCCGTGACGAGAACTCGTTTAGGCCGGGAACTCACGAATAGCCTGCGCGGTCGCGTTCAGATGGGCTGGCGAGAGAGCTGTCGACAGGAATGCCGCTTCGAATTGCGACGGCGGAAAGTAAATGCCGCGGCCGAGCAGATGGTGGAAAAAACGTGCGAAGGCGGCGGTGTCGGAACACTTCGCGTCTTCGTAGTTGCGTACCGGGCCCGGCTGGAAGAAGAAGGTGATCATCGATCCGACCCGATTCACAACCACTCCCGCCGGGGCGGCCGCTGCAAGCTCATTGCTTGCCTGCTCCAGTTCGTCGTACAGCTCGGGACGCTTTTCGATCGCGCGCAGCATGGCAATGCCGGCGGTCACGGCAAGCGGATTGCCGGAAAGCGTTCCGGCCTGGTAGATCGGCCCGACCGGAGCCACTTTGCTCATGATGTCTTTGCGGCCGCCGTACGCGGCGAGCGGAAGCCCGCCGCCGATGATCTTGCCCATGGTCGTGAGGTCGGGCGTGATGCCGAAAAGCTGCTGGGCGCCTCCGCGGCTTAGCCGGAAGCCGGTCATCACTTCATCGAAAATCAACAGCGCGCCGTACTTCTCGGTGAGTTGCCGCAGGCCCTGAAGAAAACCGGGCGCGGGCGGCACGCATCCCATGTTGCCGGCCACCGGCTCAACAATCACGCTCGCAATCTCGTCGCCGCGTGCTCGGAAGGCATCTTCTACGCGCTCGAGATCGTTGAAGGGCAATGCAATCGTTGTATCGGAGAACGCGCGCGGAACACCGGCCGTATCGGGCAGGCTCAACGTTGCAACGCCGGAACCGGCTTTCACCAAGAGCGAATCGACGTGCCCGTGGTAACAGCCTTCGAATTTAACGGTGAGTTCGCGCCCGGTGAATCCGCGGGCGAGCCGGATGGCGCTCATGCAGGCTTCGGTACCGGAATTGACCAGCCGCACCATTTCGACCGAAGGCACGGCGTCGATGATCAGTTCGGCCAGTTCCACTTCCCTGCCCGTGGGCGCGCCGAAACTGGTGCCGAGCTCGAGCGCGGCGCTCAATGCCTGGATCACCTCGGGCGGACGATGCCCGAGCAGATGCGGACCCCACGATCCGACATAGTCGAGATACGCGTTGCCGTCGACATCGTAAATATGAGCGCCGTCGCCGCGTTGAATAAAGAGCGGGTTGCCTCCCACACCACGGAAGGCACGCACCGGAGAATTCACTCCGCCCGGAATCACTTCCTTGGCACGGCGAAACAGCGCTTCCGAGCCGGCAGTTTTTGTCGTCTTCGCCTCGCCGATGATTGCGGGCTCACTCTTCATACTCTGGTTTCGCCGAGTATCAGCTTGCGAAACAGAAAGCTCATCAGAATCTCATGCAGGGTCGTATTCACATTGCGCAGCAGACGCGTTTTCAATTCGAGGTACGGCTGCGTTCCCGCAAACAGGTCCTGCATGATCTCGCAAAATTTGGGGCTGCGCTTCATGAACTCGATCATGCGAGTTGGTACTGCCCCGAAGAAAATCGCGCCGCAGAAAAGCCGCTTCGCCAATCCGGCTCCGTACGTCAGATCGAGTCCGAAGTCGCGCGTAATGGCGTGCCGGTAGGCTTCGGCCGTTTTCTCGGGTTCCTCATCGGCCAGAACCATCTGGCTCGCGAGATCGCCCGAACGAACGGCGTAGTAGAGACCTTCGCCGGTGATGGGATCAACCAATCCGCCAGCATCGCCCACGGCCAGCCAGCCGTTCCCCGCCAGGCGATTGTTGCGCCAGCCGCGGCTTTCAAGCGCCGGAAGCATGTGGCCATAGAAGGTCGCATCTTTGCGCGCGATACCCTTCTCTTCCATATAGCGCTCGAGGCGCGCGCGCAGACATTGCGCTGATTCACCTTTGCCGCAGATGCCCACCGAAAGATGACCATTGCGAGGGAAAACCCAGATGTAGCCTTCGAGCTTCGGCAGAAATTGAATATCGATATGTTCCTGATGGCTGGGTACCCAGTAGCCGAGCGCATACATGGTGTCCTGGGCCGTGTACTGAGTCCCCACTTCGCGTAGCGGATTGCGCGCGCCGGTCGCGATTACGCAGTAATCAGCTTCCAGATTCGATTTGCGCGTGCGGATGCGCCAGTTATTGGAGTGCGTGCGATCGAGCGCCAGAACGCGATCGTGGACAATCTCGGCCCCGGCGCGTTCCGCTCGCCCGAGCAGCATGCCATTCAGATCCATTCGCGAATAGATCAGCAGCGGACGAGTAAGCGACATTTTGAAGGAGCCGCACTTTGGCGCGGCAATGTATGTATCGATCACATACCGCTTAGGCGCGTCGTTCTCAATCAGATATGGATACTGCGAATACGCCTTGTAGGTGATGCCGCCGCCGCAGGGCTTCTCCCAGGCAAGCTTCTCGTCGATGATGTATGTCTTCAGACCGGAGCGCGCCAGTCTTTCAGCCGCGGTCGCGCCGGCTGGACCGCCGCCCAGGATTGCAACCGACTTCATTTCGTCTGTCCGGCAGCGGTCCGATCAACGGGCGGATGACCGGGCGGAAGATCTTCCGCTCCAGCAGGCGGGCGTCCCGCCAATCCGTGTCCCTGGGAATCGGCAACACCGACCACCACCCACTTACCATTCCGCTTCTCGAGCGTATATTTCATGCTCATACCGCTGTTGACAGAAGGGTCATTTTTTGGATGAAACGCGACGGTGGCGTAGGCGAGATTCTTATCGAACGTTACCGACGTCGTCGTCACGTCCAGGCTCTTGAGATTGAGACCGGAGCTTTGCTCGAGCCGTTGCATGATGGCTTCCTGCACTTTTTCGCGCGAATTCAGCCGGTCGCCGCAGGCCGCCAGTACTAAGATGGCAAGTAAGGAAGCTGCCGCGAGTCGAAACACCACTCGATTATAACTTGAGGCTACTCAATGGCTTCCGGCACACTGAGAGGATTCGCTGAAGACCCAGGACCAGCTGCAGACTTCAACTCGCCCGGCGCGCTTCGTCGCACTGTTTGAAAGCGGACGCGAGTACAAATACCTTGACGCACTGATTACCTTGTTTGTAACGGTGCTTCTGGTTTCGAACATCATCGCTCCCAAGTTTTTTGCCATTGGCCGGCTGCGGGTGAGCGCGGCGCAGATGTTGTTCCCGATCACCTACATCTTCGGCGATGTGTTTACGGAGGTCTACGGCTACAGCGCTTCGCGGCGCGCGATCTGGTACGGCTTTTTCGCTTCTTTCATCCTGGTTGGCCTCAGTTACCTGGCGGTCATTGTGCCGCCGGCACCCGAATTCAAAGACCAGCAGGCGTTCGACACAGTGTTTCGGCCGGTGGGCCGGATTGTGCTCGGCAGTCTTCTGGCTTACTGGTGCGGCGAGTTCGCCAACTCATTCACGCTCGCGAAGCTAAAACTGGTTACGCGAGGCCGTTATCTCTGGACTCGCACGATCGGCTCGACCGTGGTCGGCCAGGCCGTCGATACGACCATCGTGATGCTGTTCGTTTTTTACGGCCGGGAGTCGTTCGGCGTTATTTTCAACCTGATCGTCTCGGGCTACCTCATCAAAGTAATTTATGAAACGCTGATGACTCCTGCAACCTACGCAGTCGTCAATTTTCTGAAACGGGCCGAAGGAGTGGATACCTTCGACTACAGAACGAATTTCAATCCGTTTGCCACGCGCGCGGCTGCAGAAGAGTAGCGAGCCTTTGAGATGACGCTCACCTCAGGAGGACTGAGGACCGAGCCATTTTTTCGCGATCGCGCCGAGTTTCATAAACTCCTCGTACTCAGACGGCTTTCGGAAATAGCCATCGGCACCGAGACTGGCCATTCGTTCGCGATCCGGCTGTGAATCCGAGGTAGACACCACCAGTACGGGCGCCGCGCTGCACTTCGGACCGCGCCGTATCTGCTTCAGAACTTCACCGCCTTGTTTCTTCGGCAGATTTATGTCGAGAATTATCAGCGTTGGGCACGACAGATCCGGATCGTGCTCGACCCGCTCGAAGAAGTCGATCGCCTGTTCACCGTCCAGCAGGATTTCAAGCTCAATGCGAAGCCCGGTTCCCGCGAGAGCTTCCTGGATCAGAAACACGTCGGCATCATTGTCTTCCACAATCACGACGCGAGGAGTCGCATCCGCGGAAGCTGGTTCAGGCTGGGAAACTGAACCGAAAAACGGATCCGCGGCCCGGTTCGGATTCGACCCAGATTCGCCCATGGTACCGATCCATAATCCGCCGGCAAATGGCAAGTCCGATCCCAGTCCCTGAGTACTCATCACTACTGTGCAGACGCCGAAAGAGCCCAAAAATGTTCTCTTTATACTCCGGATCGATCCCAATTCCGTTGTCGCGAACGGAAAAAATCCACTCGTCCTGCTGCCGCTCGGCCGCTACGTGTACTTCGGGTGTTCTCTCGCGGCTGCGATACTTAATCGCGTTGCCGATCAGGTTCTGAAACAACTGCTGAAGATGGGTGCTGTGAACCCGCACGCTCGGCAGATGATCGGCGGTGATTTGCGCGCCGGTCTCGGAAATCAGGCCCGCCAGGTCCGCCAGCGCCGAATGGAAAGCTTCGTTCGAATCGATCGCTTCGCTGGCCGCCTCGATTTTGGCTGCATGGGTGTACGCAAGCAGGTCGCGTATGAGCAACTCCATCCGGGTTGCGGCGCCGTGGACAAAACCCAAGAATTTGTGTGCTTCCCCGCTCAGGGCGTCCGCGTGCCGTTTCAACAGGAGCTCGCTGTAGATCTTTACCGTGCGCAGAGGCTCCTGCAGATCGTGGCTGGCGGAAAAGGCAAACTGCTCCAGATCCTGATTGGCGCGGCGCAGGTCTTCCTGTACGCGCTTTTGTTGGTCGATGTCGGTGCAGGATCCGAACCACTTGACAATCGTGCCGCTTTCATCGCGCACGGGAAGAGCACGTCCAACGAACCAGCGCCATTGTTGATTGGCACGATCGAAGAACCGGTACTCGATGTTGTACGGCTCGCCGGACTTCACTGCCTCGTACCAGGTCGCCCGGCAGCGCTGCAGGTCGCCTGGGTGAAGAATGCCCTCCCAGCTGATATCGCCGAACGTGTTGCGGTCGAAGCCGGTAAACTCGTACCAGCGCTCGTTGTAGTAATCGACACGACCATCTGGTCCGGCCGTCCACACAATCTGCGGCATGGCATCGGCGAGTTGGCGGAACTGCGACTCACTGGCAGCCAGCGCCGCCTGAATCCTCTTGCTCTCGGTGATGTTGCGGGCGATCTTGGACGCTCCGATGATCGTGCCCTTCGCATCCTTGACTGGCGAAATGGTGAGCGAGATATCGAGCAGGGTGCCGTCTTTGCACTGCCGCTTGGTCTCGAAATGATCCACGCGTTCGCCGCGCCGGAGGCGGCTCAGTATTTGCGGTTCCTCTTCCTGGCGATCGGCTGGGATGATGAGCTCCGCGACGGGCCGTCCAACGGCCTCCGCCGCAGTGTAGCCGAAAAGACGCTCGGCGGCCTTGTTCCAGCTGGTGATGACGCCATTCAGATCTTTGCTGACAATGGCATCGTCGGAGGAATCGACAATCGCACTCAGCAAGAGCGCGGCGCGGTCCTGGCGCTTACGCTCGGTGACGTCACGCGTTACGGCGAGCTGGACCGTGTTCCCGTCGAAGTAACGCAGAGGCGCAGCATGCGTTTCCATGTTGCGCCGCTCACCAGCGAATCCGACAATGTCGAACTCGAGTGTGCCCTTTTCGCCCCGGCAGATTCGCTCGTTGAATTCGCGATAGAACTCGCGATGCTCCGGCATAATCAAGTCGTAGACAGATCGTCCGGTGACGTCGTCCGGTCTGGTGGCTCCGATCATCTCGAGCCCCGAAGGATTCATGAATAGCAGATCTCCATTGGGGGCTACAATCTTCACGCATTCCGGCGTGGTCTCGATGATGGCCCGAAACTGCTCGTGGGCTCGGAGTTCGCGATTGCGACGCTCGGTTGTATCGACCAGGACATTGATCCCGCCCGTGACCTTACCGTCGGCATCCCGCAGCAGCGCGGGGTAGGGCATAAACCAGAAGCGAGTGCCGTCGGGACGCTCGGCCTGATATTCGCCCCCTGGCTCGACGGCGATGTTCTGCAGCAGCATCGCCATGGGGCAGCGATCGTGAGGGACCAAGGTGCCGTTTTCGTCATAAATGCGCCAGGTCACGCACCACTGATCGGAGCCGAGCTGCGGCACACGACCCGAAAGAGTAACCGCGGCCGGGTTGAAATAAGTAAGCCGTCCCTGCGCGTCGGTCGTGTAAACAGCCACCGGCAGTGCGTCGAGTATGGTTCGCGTGTATTGATGACCGTCACCGGTGCCGCTTACAAGCAGCTGAATGCCTTCGACCTCGCTTTGCGTCATCCGGGAACTCCTTCTCTTACTTTACTGTCGACTGTTTAGCAGCATACAATCAACGGATCTCGTTCGAGGCCCCACGCTGCGGTCGTGACACTCGATCGCAATCTCTGGATGCCGCTTCGAAAAGCGAATCGCGCATCGAAGAGCTTCAACTCTGCATCAGAGAACAGAAAGCTGTTCCGCTCATATCGTCAGCTCCGGCCGCTGCGCTCGCTGTCTCTGAGTGCACGCGATCGGAGACGCGAGCTGTGAGTGCACTCATACAGCGAATCAGACGGAGAAGGGCAAACATGTCAGTACTCAAAGATAAAGTCGTTCTGGTCACAGGCGGCTCGCGCGGAATCGGTGCGGCCATTGCCAAGCGATTGGCGAGCGAGGGCGCCGACGTCGCCATCACGTATGTGAAAGATGCCGAGGCCGCGGCAAAGGTGACCAAAGAGATCGAAAAGACCGGACGCAAGGCTCTCGCTGTTCAGGCCGATGCCGCGAATCCGGAGGCGGTGCGATCAGCGGTTGAGCAGACGGCGAAAGCGTTAGGCAGAATTGACGTGCTGGTGAATAATGCCGGCACCGCGGTTCCGAATTCATTTGAGAATGCCACGCTCAACGAGATCGATCGCATGATCGACATAAACGTGCGCGGCGTGCTGGTCGCCACGCAAGCGGCTCTGAAGCACATGCCCGATGGCGGACGCATCATCTCGATTGGCTCGTGCGTGGGTGAGCGCAACCTGACGCCGGGCCTTACCGCTTACGCAGCGACGAAGGGCGCGGTGAAGATGTTCACGCAAAGCCTTGCGCGCGAAGTCGGCAGTCGCGACATTACGGTGAACAATATTCAACCGGGCCCGATCGACACCGATCTGAATCCCGCATCCGGCGACTGGGCGCCGTCGCAAGTTGTGAACACCGCACTGAAGCGCTATGGGAAGGTGGATGAAGTCGCTGACCTGGTCGCGTTCGTGGCAAGCCCGGCCGCAGCCTACATCACGGGAGCCAATCTGACCATCGATGGCGGAACAAACGGCTGAGAGCGTGTTCTCGGGTCAGGTCCTCACCGCTCTAGCCTCATTGTTCGAATTGCAATCGCAAATTGTTCGAGCATACTAATGACGCGCTGACTGGATCTTTTCGGCATACGCGCAGCGTATAGGTGCCCGGTTCGGACATACTATAGAGGCGGGTTATATCGATAGGGACCTCGAACATTTTACCCGGCGGATGAGCAAGTAAGAGAGAGAACTACCGCTACCCGGAGCTTCGACTGGATCACTCTCGCGTTGCTTTCCAGATATTCTTCTGTGAAAGTATGTCGATTTCACTTCGTGGCTGTTCCTGGTCAAGAGGAATTCAAAATTATGATACGCGGAGTCCGTTCCAAGTTCTGAATTCCAGTAGACAGGTTGGTGGCTTATGTTCTGAACGGTCACCATTACTATGGCTCGAGTTCCAAGCTTGATGGGTGTATCCGGGCCACCAACGGAGATTGTGTATCCAGGAGATGCCGCCGCCTGCTGGGACGAGTGGGTTTGTGCAAGAGCGCAGCAGCTGATGGACAGCAATGCGACTCTTGCAAGCCTGGCCAGCTTCATCCGTACAACGCTCCATCAACACTTTAGTGATTCTGGACGGAGCTCGTCAATTTGAACTACCAATGATTTGGAATGATGCACGCGCTGCGTGTGGAAACGACAGCCGAACGGATCCAGCACGCGATCCGGCTGACGTCCTTTCAATGGATAAAACTTCAGCGGAGGACAGGTCGCAGATAGCCTGTCCTCCGCTGGGCCAAATCAATCGGCGGGTACGAAACTCCATTTCTGGTTGTCGCCGTTCCACCAGGTCCATTGATGGATGGCGGCGTGATCGGCCTTTGAAATGCCGTTCACATCGACGCACTTACCGCTGTTATTGGCAACGATTTCGAAATAGCCATCGGAGGTCTTGGTCAGATTCCAGACCTGATTGGAAGTTCCGTAATAGGTGTATTGCTGGATGAGCGCGCCGTTGGCTGTAGATTTGCCGCGGACGTCGAGTGCCAGAGAGCTGCTGCGCACCTGGATCTCGTAGCCGCCGCTCACCTTAATGAATCGGAATTCCTGGTGGGTGCCGTTGACACAGGTCGCCTGCTCCAGCGCCACGCCAGCGCTCTTTGCCGAGTCACCGCCGATCACGCTGAGGCAAAGGCCGCTGTTTTTCGAGACGACGCTAACCCAGCCGCTCGGAACATTGCTCGGTACAGTTGCGCCTTTGACCTGGGCGGAGTTTGTGTTCTCGATGAGACTGGATTCGTCGACGGCTTCGAAATCCGAGCCGATGACGCGTTTCATGGCATTCAGCTCCGTGTCGTTGAAGCGGGCATCCTGAAGGCCGCTGACATACCAGGGTCCGCCGTTGTCGGCGAGGATCATGCCGTAGGTCTTCAGCGCCTGCAGAATGACCTGGACATGAGGCGGGAAAGAGCTGATATCGTAATTCGCTTTTAGCCGAAAGCGCTGGCCGAATACGGGGTATTGTGCGCCCCTCATCTGCGAGGCCCAATGGCGCGCAGGCCAGATGTAAGCGTTCCAGCGTGTATGGAGCGCAGTGAAGCGGAGGGCGTGATCGATGTGGCCGGAGAGAATTTCGTCGTAACGGACGAAGCCGGGCACCATGGGAAGGCCGGCTGCGTCGGCCGAGGTCCAGCCGGTGGGCCGTAGCTGATTGGAATCAAGCGGGAAGATAGCACCCGAACCGGCGTGCCAGCTGCCGTCGCTCTGCTTGACGAGGCCGAACAGCTCATAATCGATGCAGTTGGTCGTATCGATCACGAAGGCATGGTGATCGGAGCCGGTCTCAATGATCACATTGGCCGGAATCGGGTAGGGACCCGGATCGCTTTCACCGGCGTAGGCGAAGGTGACGGGCACCTTCGGCTGACTGCCGCTGACGTAGGTCAGGTGCGTCCCGTAAATCGCGCCAAAGTCCGGGTGCAGCGGAGTCCCGGCGCCGATGTTATTCACGTAAGTAGCTGAATTCTTGTCTACGGGCAGCTTATCGATCGGCGTATTCCAGACGTTATCGGCTGGAAATACGGAGCAGCCGCCGACCGTGGGCGACTGGGGGCAGGCAGCAACAGCGGTGCCGAGCATAAGCGTTGCAAATATTGTTGTGCGTCGAATGGTTGGCTCCAAGTACCCGTAATTAGTTGTAAAGATTCGAGCGGCGCGCGTGCCGCCTGGTAGTTCTTACTGGGGTACTCAGAGAATCCTAACATTGATTGCATTTATTTGTCTAATTCTTTTTCATTTAATGATTAGGATTCTTTATTAACGTTTCGTGAAATCTGTGGTACTTAGGAGGAGGCGGAACAATGGATCTCGGCACCTTAGGGTTCGCGATGGGGTCGGCTTGGCTGTCGGGCATCAACCTGTACGTGACGGTATTGACGCTCGGCTTACTCCAGCGCTTTGGGCTCGCCCATTTGCCCGGCGACTTAGGGTATTTGAGCCACACCTGGGTGCTGGTTACGGCCGGCGCGCTCTACCTGGTCCAGTTCGTAGCGGACAAGATTCCGGCGGTGGATTCGGTGTGGGATGTGGTCCACACCTTTATCCGCGTGCCAGCCGGGGCGGTGCTGGCGGCGACGGCATTTGCGCATTTGGACCCGGCGGTGCGGGTGATTGCCTTCCTCGTGGGGGGCGGAATCGCACTCAGTTCGCACAGCACCAAAACGGCCACGCGGCTGGCTGCAAATACGTCACCTGAGCCCTTTTCCAATATTGCGCTGAGCCTGGCGGGCGATGCGCTTACCGTGGGCGGATCTCTACTGATGGCGATGCATCCGGCGGTTCTTATCGCGATCGTAATCGTTGCGGTAGTGGCTTCGATTTTGTTACTGCATTGGATTGTACGCTCGATGCGGAAATTGTTCCGGCGCGCGCCGGTGGTTCGTGCCGGCGCGCGGGCCTGACGCAATCGGCGCTATCGAATCGCGCGCAAGTCCGAGGTGCAGAAGGCGCACCGACGGGCAGCGATATTCACGTCGCTCAGACACTCTGGGCATTTCTTCGTCGTCGGGTCGGGCGGAGCTTCACCTCTCTTCATGCGCGCCAGCAGTGCGTTAAAAGGAAGCACCACGAAGAAATAAACCGCCGCCCCGATGAGCACAAATGAGATCAGGGCATTGATGAAATCGCCGATCAGGAATTTACTGCTGTTGACCTCGAAGGCGATGTTGGAGAAATCCGGCTTCCCGACAGTTGCCGCGATGATGGGCGTAAGCAGATCCTTTACGAGCGCCGTGACCACCGCTCCAAAAGCCGCCCCCATCACCACCGCCACCGCCAGATCGAGCACATTACCGCGTAAGAGAAATTGTTTGAATCCTTTCATGGTTATCCTTTTCTGAACTAGAGAAATGTGAGTTACTGGAACGAATAGGTCGCGCCGGCCGTGAACTGAAAAGAATTCTTCCGGAACCCCGGAGGCGGATTGTTGAGGAAGTTATCCAGCGCCCCCAGCGTCAGGCCGAGGCGATGATAGACCGGAAACGTAAGCGCTGCGCTGGCGAAGGCGGAGTATGCGCTGGTCACATTCCAGGGCTGCGTCAGCCCCGCCGCCTCGTTGAACAGAATGCCGTGTGCAAAGGTACGCGTATAGCTCTCGCTGAATACCGAGCCAATGAGCGAATTGGTTGAGCCGGGCGCGTAGAAGCGCTGGTTGATGTAGTCGAGGCTGGCCTTGAAGTCCAGCTCCTGGCTGGTCTTCTTGAAAACAACGAAGCCAAGACCGCCGCCGTAGACTTGCTGCAACCGGAGTCCCTGGGAAAAATTGTGGTCGAGGCCGGCATGGACAAAGCCGTACAGCCTGGGGTTAAGAAACCAGTCCTGTTCGAGTCCGAGATGGTACAGAGATGTCTTCACATCGGCATAGCCCGGTTGCGAGACTTTGCCGTACGCTTCGTTGAAACCGAAAATGGTGCGGCTGCGTGTATCGAGCCAGGTTGCGTCCGGCACTGAGCGCACCAGATTGATTCCGGCGGTGATATTGCGGCTCTTCTGCGTGGCCTCGGTCAGCGCAATTCCGGCCGTGGCGCCGCCTTTCCAGCCCTGCCATAGGCTGACGTGCTCGAAGGCATGTTCAAAGGAGGCTTCGTCGACTACGTTGCCGATATCCGTGGTCGGTGTGGTCTTGGGTTGCGGCGGTGTCTGGATTTCGAGATTCTCCGCGGTTGCCGATACCGGACCTTGCGGAATCGCAGCCGTGTCCTCTTTATGGCGCAGCTTCACGCCTTTGGGGATGGCGGCGAATTTGTCAGATGAGTGAAGCTCAGCGACCGCACTCCATTTCACGGTGACTTCACCGGCAGTATCGCTCTTAAAGACAACCGAGGTGTCCGTGGCGCGTTCGAGATGCCCGATCAGCTTTTCGCCGTTGGCGAGGACGAGGACGTCGGTTCCGGGTTTAGCGGCTGCCTGCCCCAGAAGCTGGCAGGCGGCTGCGATGGCTAAACAGAGCAAGGAAGTTACAGGTTTTGTTTGCATGTTTGTTCTCGATGGAGAGCAGTTCCAGGGCGCGTTGGCCGGCTTGCTGCCTCCGCCCAGCGCAGCCAACGATGCTGGAACTGCCTCACGTTCAAGCAGACAGGTGCGTACCGGCCAAAGTCACATAACTTTGCAGAAAACTCTTGTGACTATTAGCCGCCGGAGGTTGTCAGCTATGGTATGGAGGAGTGTCTAAATCGGAGCCGATACCGGCAGACAGCGAAGCCAGTGACGAGGATCTTTTAGAGTCCGCGCAGGCTGCTGGCGAGGGCGATTTGCGCGCCTTTGAAGCTCTCGTCGGACGCCATCAGCGGCGCATTTTGGCCGATTGCCGGTTCATGACGCGCGACCCGGCGAGCGCCGAAGATCTCGCTCAGGAGGTTTTTGTGAAGGCGTATTTCGGCCTGCGCGGATTCGAAGGACGCTCCTCGTTTCGCCACTGGCTACAGCGCATCAAGGTGCATCATTGCTTGAACTTTTTGAAAAAACAGGAAGCCACCGCGCGGGTGCCGCTCGAAGAGGAAGTCGTCTCCGATGAACAGGCGGCCGATGAGCAGTATGAAGCGGAAAGCGATCGCGAGCGGATTGCGCGCACGCTCGAAGGGCTGCCCTCCTCGCTGCGTTTGCCCTTGATCATGCGCGATATGGATGAGCTTTCCTATGAGCAGATCGCCGAAGAACTGGGACTTGGACTCTCCGCGGTGAAGATGCGCATCAAGCGTGCACGCGAAGAATTTCGCAGGCGTTATACCGCAGCCGTTCGCAGGTCAGGCGCAAGCGTCCTGGCAGGCAGCAGATGAATGGGGAACAGCATCTCGACGATGAGGATCGGGACCTCGGGGAGCCGATTCACGAGCTGAGAGAGCTCGCGCAGGAGACACCCGGTTCCTTTCTTCTCGGCGTTCGCAAAAAGGTGCATCGCCGTACCTCGGGCTCCTACTTGGTGGCCTTCGCCTTCGAGACTCCCCCGGTGATCGGCATTGAAATGTTGAAGCTGATGAAACAAATTCTAACCACACTCGGCAAACGCAACGGAGGATAAACGTGGAGGCAAAATTACGTGCAGCCTTCGGGCATCTGCTCGATTCCGTGATTGGCGGGGCGCCAAAGATCGCCGTCGGGTTGCTGCTCCTGATTGGCGGATTGATCCTGGCTAAGCTGATCGAAGTCGTCCTGCGTTTTGTGCTTACCCGCGTCCGCTTCGATCGCATGATGGAGAAGGCTGGTATCGACCGTGCGCTCCAGCGGATTGGACTGCGCCAGCAGCTCAATGTTTTTATCCCACGCCTGGTCTATTTCCTGGTTCTGCTATTGCTGGCAAAAACTGCCGCCGATGCGCTCGGGCTGGTGGCCATCTCCAGCGCGATCGGAGCGTTTTTCGACTACCTCCCGAATCTGGTTGCAGCGATGCTACTGGTCATTCTCGGAGGCTCGCTTGGCCAGTTCGCCGGCGAGCTTGTCACCGAGTCGGCGCGCAGTTCCGGTATCGACTTCGCGCCGTCGCTGGGCAAGGCCGTCTCGGGCTTGATTGTGTTTGTAGCGGCCATGATGGCGATCAGCCAGCTCAAAATCGACACGGCGATCGTCCGCATAGTCACCAGTTTCGTGCTGGGCGGCGCGGCCCTTGGCTTCGGACTGGCTTTCGGCCTCGGCACGCGCGATGTCATTCGCAACATCAGCGCCGGATTCTATACGCGGCGATTTCTGCGCATCGGCGAGCGGCTCGAAATCTCCGGAAGGGAGGGCGTGCTCAAGGCAATCAACGCGACCCATGCGATTCTGCAATCGGGCGACCGCGAGGTGAGCGTGGCAAATGCGGCCTTTCTCGAAACCAGCGCCGCCACCTTGATTCCTCCCGAGCAGGAGAATCGCCCTTAAACTGCACGCTCACCGCTCTGCACAGGTCCGGCCAAAATCGGCGAAGGCTCGCTTTCGACTTCGATGCGGATGCCGCCCACGGCGCGCGCGAGCACGTTGTAAAGAGCGGCCGCGATGAGCGAGCCGATGAAGCCGATTGCGCCGTAAAGAATCGGAAAGATCACGATCGAGCCGACGCCGATTTGTGCGCTGCCGGCGAAGGCGGTGGGATTATGCGGCTCGATCGAACTGCTGAAAGCAGCGCCAATGAGCGCGAACAGAGACACGAAGGCGCCAATAATGAAGCCGAGGATCAGGTAGAGGGTGCCGGCAATCTTGGCAGCCGAGAGCGGGGCGACGCGTTTGATGATCAAGTGGGTTCTCCGAGGATAACTTCATGAGGGTCGCACGTTTTCAAAAATTACGCCATGCCACCTTGTGAGAGCACGGGTCGCTATGGAATCCTAACGGCTGGAAGACAGAGTGTATGGCGTGCACCCCGGAAGCCTTAAGAAACGTACCCCTATTTGCGTTGCTGGATGACGAAGAAACGGCGCTGCTGGCGAGCCAGGTCGAACTGAAGACGTTCGCGCCGCGACAGCGGATTTACAAGATGGGAGACGCGGGCGGGCGCGCGTACGTGCTGGTTTCGGGGCACGTACGGGTGACCACGGTGGACGAAGATCATCAGGAGGTGCTGGTGGACGAGCCGCTGGCGGGCGAATTCTTCGGCTTTGCCTCGATGCTCGATCAGACCGCGCATCAGACGAGCGCAATCGCGACGGAGGAGACGGTCTGCATCGAGGTCGACCGCAACGATATCGCTGTTCTCCTGAAACAGAAGCCGCATGCCGGGATGGACATGCTGGCCGTGCTCGGGCGGCAGTTTCACGCGGCGCAGCAGCTGGTGCGCATTCGGGCGATGCGGAATCCGAATGAAGTGATCGAAGAGAAGGTCACGATGGGTGAGCACATCGCCGATGTGGTCGCGCAGTTCGGGGGCTCGTGGGCCTTCATCATCACGTTCTGTGTTGTGCTGGTGATATACGCGTCGGTCAACGTGATACTCGGCAAACAGGCGTGGGACCCATATCCGTTCATTCTGCTGAATCTGTTTCTGTCGATGCTGGCCGCGGTGCAGGCGCCGGTCATTATGATGAGCCAGAACCGGCAGGACAAGAAGGACAGGCTGCGCGGCGAGCTGGATTATGAAGTGAACCGGCGCGCGGAGGCGGAGATTCAGGGGCTGGCGCAGAAGCTGAATCTGCTGGGCGACAAAATGGGCGATGTGGAAGATCTGGTGAGGACGGCTCTGGCGAAAAAGGACGCGGCTTAACGCACGACAGGTGTCTCGACGACGATACCGAAGCCGTCGAGAAGAGACCAGGTGGCGCGCTGATAATCGATGTAGGCCTGCTGATAGGTCACATAGGCCGCGAGCAGAGCGCTTTCCGAACTGGCCAGGCGCGTTTGCGAGTCGAGCACTTCGAAGGCGGTGATCGTGCCGAGTTCGTATTTCTGCTGCTCGGCGGCGACATTTTTGCGCGCGAGATCTCGGGCCCGGACAGCGGCTTCAATGGACGCATCGGCGAGCTCGATGTTGTTGATGGCCTGGCGAACGTCATTGATGATTGTCTGCTGCGTCTGACGGCGCGTGTATTCGTCTTTAACGCGGCTGACAAGAGCGTTGGAGAGCCCAGCTTTAGCGGTGCTGTTGCGCAGTGGGAAATTGAGCGCAAGCGTGAAGCCGTAGCTCGGGTATTTGAAGGCGAGCACCTGGTCGAGTGTCGGGCCAATGCCGGGTAAACCGCCCGAAACCGGCGTGCCGCTCGCGGTGAGTGCGGGATAGGCGGGACCGGTAGCGCCGCCCTGCAGGGTAAGATCGAGCTGCGGATTGAGCTGGTCGCGGGCAATTCGGGCGTTCAGGTTGTCGTTCGCGATGGATTGCTGAGTTGCCAGGAGTTCCGGACGCACATTCATGGCCTTTTTCAGAGCCTGCTCGAAGGGCAGAATGGACTCGCGCGGAGGAAGCTCGGCGGGATCGTCTTCGAGCACGATCTCCGTCTCGCGCAGGGCTGGCGTGAGGTCTGCGCCGATCAATTGGCGCATAGCGTCGAGCGCGATTTTGTATTGATAGCGCGCGGCGATGAGATCGCGATTGCGCTCGGCGACCTGTGTTTCGGATTGAAAGATGTCCAGACGAGCGAGCGCACCGAGGTCCAGGGCCTGCTTGTCGCGGTCGTAGGACTTACGAGCGAGATTGACGTTCTGCTCCTGGACTCGGATGTTGTCGCGCAACTCGACTGCATTCCAGTACTGCCGCGCGGCTTGAGTCACGATGTCGGCAACCGAGGCAGCAGTCTGCTCGGAGGTGATGAGCAACTGGGAACGTGCTACAAGCAACGGGTAGCGAGCCTGAATGTTGGTGCGGCCCTGTAAAAGATGCTGCGTAACGCCAATACTCAAGGAGCCGAAAAGTGCCGGGTATGGATATTCGTCGCCCGAGCTGCGATAGACGGTGAAATTGCCGGTGATGGTCTGCCCGCTGGGCAAGAGCTGAGAATAATTGATGTATGTGTTTTGAGAAAGGCTGCTGATCGTCTGGGGCAGAATGATCTGTCCGGTCAGGCTGGTCCCGATACCACTCGCTTGCCCAGGCTGCGCGTTCGAACTAGTTCCGGTGGCAGAAGTGGAGCCGGTACTCGTTCCCGAAGTTCCAAAACCAAAAAAGGAAACAGGCGAGACGCTGCGCTGCGCACTGAAGCCGGCCTGGAGCAACGGGTCGTAGGGCGCTTTATTGCTGATGATGCTGTTGGCGGCGGTGTAGACATCGAGACGAGAGATCTGGATGCCGGTTGAGTTTTTGAGCACGAGCTCGAGAAAGTCATGCAGATGAAGATGCAGTTTGCCGTCCCGGATGCGTTCCTGCAGGCCCTGGATTTCGCGGACCTGCATGTGGGGCGGATGATAGCGCCAATCGACGTAATCGGTGAGCGGATTGGCGGCGAAAAGAGATGTGGAAAAGAGCAGAATTACGCCGGCGATGCGGCGCAGCGGGCTATTCATAGCGGAGGGCCTCAATGGGATCGACGCGCGAAGCTTTGCGCGCCGGGTAGATGCCGAAAGCGATACCAACAGTGACGGAGACCCCAAACGCGATCAGCAGCGAAGCGGGCGAGACAATGGTTTTCCATTCAGCCGTGGCGGCAATCAGCCAGGCAAGGAAGTAGCCGAAGACGATACCGACCAATCCCCCGCCCATGGAGATGAGAACGGACTCAATTAGGAACTGGCGAACGATATCGGAGCGGCGTGCGCCGGCCGCGCGCCGTATACCGATTTCGCGCGTGCGCTCCAGCACGGTGGCGAGCACGATGTTCATGATGCCGATTCCACCGACCAACAGCGAAATAGCCGCAATGGCGACCATCACGTAGGTGAAGATGGCCTGCGAGCGGCGCTGCTCCGCAAGCAGTTCGGCGGGAATGGTGATGCTGAAGTCGTTGACGTTATGATGCGTGGAATTCAGCACGGCACCGACGACGCGGGCCGCCACTGTGCTATCGGCGGCTGGCTTGAGGCGAATGTCGACGCCGTCCAGGTCATCTTTGAAGGCGTACCCGGCATCGAAGAAGCGGTACTGGAAGGTGTTCAGCGGGATGTAGATCACCTGATTCGCATCCTGCGTCTGGGCGCCGGAGGAAGACGCGACCTGCTGCGCGAGAACGCCGATCACCTTCAGCCAGCTGTCGTTCACTTTCACGAATTTCCCGAGCGCCGGACCGTAGCCGAAGACCGCGATCTTGGCTCCCTCGCCCAGGACGGCAACGGCTGCGCTGGCGCGATCTTCCTGTTCGGTGAACGCGCGCCCTTCGGCGAGCTTCCAATTGTGAATGGCGGCGTAAGAGGGCCGAACGCCGTAGAGCTCCGGCATGTTATCAGGCGGCTTGGGAAAAACGCGAATCGGATGCAGGCTGCGCCGAGCGGAGATCAACTCGATCTCATCCACATTCGATTGGAGGATGCGAACATCGCGTTCGGTGAGGCCCGGCGACGAACGTCGGCGCTGCTGTAGCTCCTGCTCGCTGGCGGCGGGATGCGATTCCACCAGAAGATTGCGCACGCCCAGCTGCTCAATGAAGCGCATCGACTCTTCCCGCGCGCCGGCGCCGATAGCGAGCATGCCGATGACCGCTCCGACGCCGAAGATGATGCCGAGCGCGGTGAGGATTGTCCGTGTCTTCTGGCTCCATAGATTTTGGGCCGCCAGAACGAGGTCGGAGAGGTAACGGGCCAGGTTCATGTGCGGATTATCTGGGAAGGTTCTGGATGGCGCTTGTCTGCCGCCGGCTTGCCTTTTTGACCACGTCGGCGGGGTTGGCAAGCGCAACGATATCGCCTTCATGCAGACCTGTGACGACGACGCGAGCCTCGTTGCGGCGTACCAATTTGACGTCCTTCGGACTAAAGCTCTTGCCGGATTTGATGTAGACGAAGCTGCGGCCGCCGGTTTCAAACAGCGCTTGCGACGGAATCCAGAGGACGTTCTGCAGACGGTCGGTGGTGATCGTGAGGCGAGCGGTCATGCCGGGCCGCAGTTCGGGTGAAGTACGATCGAGCCCCAGTTTGCAGACGAAGCGCCGATTCCAGGGAGGGCCGGTGGTGCCGCCGACGTCTTTGACATGGCCCGTGAATTTCTGGTCAGGAACAGCGATGATCAGCACGTCGACCACGTCGCCAATCGCAATATGACCGCGATCGAGCTCGCCGATATTGGCTTCGATTTCCCAGTACTTGAGATCGGGAATTTCGGCAACCGCCATTCCGGGGCGGACGGAATCGCCCACCTGATACGGAGGAAGCGACATGCCCCAAAAGACAATGCCTTCGCCCTGGTTCTGATCGATGGAGACGTAGCCATCACGGTTGGCTTTCAGCGTCATGGCCTCGATGTTCTGGCGCGCGGTGAGCGCCTGTGCTTCGGCTTTGGCCTTACCGGCCTGCTGGATGGCAACTCCCGCGGTGCCGGTCGCAGCGCGATTTTTGAGGTTCTGTTGCAGTTGTGCAAGGTGATCGCGTGCGGCCGCGAGCGCCAGCTCGTTCTGACGCGCGCTGATTTGCGGCAGGAGCGGATTCTTGCGCATATCGAGCTCGGCAAGCTTTACATCCGTCTGAGCTTTTTCGAGTGCGTAACGATCCTCTTCTTCCTGCGCCTCCTGCTGCGCCCTGGCCTGCAGGATATGCTGGTCGGCTTCGGCGAGATCGGCCTCCGCCTCCTTGAGTTTGTATTCCTGCTCGGAAGTGTCGAAGGCCACCACGACCTGGCCTTCTTTGACGGGCGTACCGGCTTTCAGCAGGGTGGTGATGTGCAGTTCGGCGCCGCCTGTCATAGGCGCCGCGAGGATCTGCGGATTCTGTCCACGTAGTTCGCCGTTGGCGGTGATGGTCAGATTCACGTCGCCGCGTTGTACTTTGGCGGTGGGAACGGCATTCTCGGCACCGGGCTGAATGGTGCGGTAAACGCGAATACCAATGAAGAGCACTGCCGCCACTATGGCGCAGATCGAAACAAGCGCGAACAGACGTTTGCGCCAGACGCGGCGTACACGGTGATTGTTCAGTGGCGGCCGCGGTTCGGAGGGCTGAGCAGGCACAGGCGTGATGAGCTGGCTCATGGTTTCCGTGCTTCCGGTTGAGAGCCGCTGGCGCGTCTCATGGTTTCCGGGCCTCCGGTTGAGAGCCAGTCACGTGGCTCATGGTTTGCGCTCCGCTAGATCGGTGAGCGAGACGAGCGTGCCGGCGCCAATACCTGACACAGCAACTTCGTCCGGATTCCGAGCGATCACGGTGACCTGGCGTGGATTGAACTGCTCCTTCTCTTTTACGTAGACGGCGGGTTTGCCGTTGCGAGTAAAAAGTGCTTTTGCCGGAATGCTGACGACACTCGCGATCCTGCTCTGAACGATGTCGGCACCCGCGTTCATGCCGGGGCGCATGTTCGGATCAGGGTTCTGAAGCAGAGCGTAAGCCCGGAACGTGCGGTCGACTGGCCACTCGTCGAAGCTCTGCTCGGTCAACGGCGAAATGCGGCTGAGCCTGGCGTGAACAACCTTCTCCGGAAACGAATCGACACGGACCAGCACATCGTCACCGATCTGGATGCGACTGCGATCGATCTCCTCGACTTTGCTTTCCATCTCGAGCGTGGAGAGATCGGGAATTTCTGCGATTACGGTGCCGCCGACGGTGTGATCGCCGACTTTGAACGGCTGAGCGTTCATCCAGCCCTGGGAACGATTCGATTCGTAGTTGATCACGCCATCGAGCGGACTCTTCAGATCCATGACAGTGAGGCGATACTTGATCAGGTCGACCTCGGCTTTAGCGGCATCGCGCAGGCGGCGAGCGGAGGCGATTTTTGCCTCGTCCGACTTACGGTGCAGCTCGTTGGTGGCCTGCTGAACCTTGACCTTTTCTTCGGCGATCTTCAGATCAATGGCGCTTTCCTGCCCCTGCATGGCGCTGACAATGGCCTGCTTGGAGGCTTCGAGCTCGGCCTTCTGCTTGTTGTAAACGGCGGTTGAAAGGTCGAGTTTGTCCTGATCAGCGGTAATGCGGGCTTGCGCGACGGCCTGATCGAGCGTAGCCTGCGCCTGATCGAGTGCGCTTTGTTTCTCCTTCAGATCCTGCTGCGATTTACTGGGATCGAAGCGAATGACGACCTGTCCCGGCTTGACGCGTGAGCCCGGCGGTGCGAGCCATACGATCTGCAGATCGGGAACATCGAGCGGAGCGGTCATCTGCACGGAGCGGCGAGCGGCCAGAGCGCCCCGGCAGCGGACCGTAACGAGGAAATCGCCCTGGCGGGCGGCAGCTGTGGGGGCATCAACCGGATTCGAGGACTGACGCCAGCGGCGGACGGCCCAGACGGAACCGGCGATCACAAGGAGCGCCACCAGCACACGAGTTGCGAGTTTCAGGCCGCGGCGGATTTTCATTTTGGCAGCTCGATGTCCACAGCAGCCGTAAGATCAGGCAGCAGACGCGGGTCGCTGCCCTCGAGCAAAAAGCGTGCGGCGAACGTCTTCACAGGGCTGCCGAGGGAACTCGAAGCGACCGGACTGGCCGAATCAAAACGTGCTTTGAAGGTCAGATTCGGATAGGCATCGAGGTGAACGGTGGCCGTTGTGCCGGGCACGAGAGCCGCACCATCCGGTTCATCAATGGCGACATCGAGTTGCATGGCAGCCGGATCGAAAAGACGAAGCAGCGGACTGCCGGGCCACAGCTGATCGCCTTCCTGCGCATGTCCCATCGAATTGTTGCGCCAGACATTCTGGAGCGCCACCATACCGCCGATGGGAGCGCGCACAGAAAGGCGGCTGGCATTGTTTTCGAGGCGCTCCACGGCATATTTCTGACGATCCCGCTGCAACTCGAGTATGCGCAGTTCGGCCGCTTCGGCCTGATCGTGGAGACGATTCGAGCGCTCCAGGCTGGCGACATGGCGGCGTGCGTCTTCGAGCTTGATCTGGTTCTTCTGCTGGTCGATATCGCTGAGAACGGGTCCTTTGCGTAACTCGATCTCCGCCTTATTCAGATCGGCCTTTGCCTGTTCGAGATCGGCAGCGCGCTTTTCACGATTGCTGGCCTGCTCGGCGATCTTCTGCTCGACCTGATGCGAAAGGTCGCCGTATTTGGCTTCTGCTTCGCGGGCAAGTTTCAGCTGATCGGTGCGGTCGAACTCGGCCAGGAGGTCACCCGGCTTGACAGTAACGCCGTTCTGGACGAGTTTGGCGAGCGTCACGTTGCCGCCCTGGCCCTGGATAAAGGGCACCTGCACTGTGACCGAGCGGACGGCTTCCACCGTCCCGCTGACGCGGACGATGCGCTTATTTTGATCGGCTGCCGCAGAGACAACGCAACAAAGAATCAACGGCAAAACGAGACGGATTCGAGACGGACGGCCACAGGGCACGATTTGTCATTGTAAGACGAAGCAACCTGGCCACGCGTTGCTTCGTCTACTGAAAAAGTTGATAGTCTTTTGAAAGAGAGGCCGTCGCGCATGCTGCGAAACCGGGCTGTAACAGGATTGTTCATATTTCCGGCTCTGCTGCTTGCTCAGCAGGCAAACCGTGGGATTGCGCCGCGCCCGGCAGCACAGGATTATGCCGCGCAGGGCTCGACGAGCGGAGTAACCTATGCTGCCGCGTTGCTACCGAGCGCGCAGGTGAAGAAGCTCTTTGCTTTCGACATCAGCAAGGACTATGTAGTTTTCGAGGTGGCAGCGTATCCGGCTTCGGGCAGCAACGCCGAGATCACGGCTGATGATTTTCTGCTGCGCCCCGCCAAGAGTGGCGAACCGGTGCGGCCGTCAGATCCAACCACGGTAGCATCCGCCATTCAGCAGAAGAACCTGCCGAAGCGCGGATCCGAATCCAGCCCGACGGTCGTAGCGGGAACTGAAGTGGGTTATGAATCGGGTCGCGATCCGTACACCGGGCAGCGCGTGCACGGGACGTATACATCGACGGGTGTCGGCGTGGGTGTAGGCGGAGATCCGGGACCGCCGCGCATGCCATCGCCCGGCGGCTATCCGCAGGATCGTGAACTGCTTGAAAATCAGCTTTGGGACAAGATGCTGCCGGACGGACACTTCGATCGGGCAGTAGCCGGCTACTTGTACTTCCCTTCCTCGCTGCTCAAGAAGAGATCGAACGGCATGTATGAGCTCGAGTACCTTGGCAACGGCGAAAAAGTGAAGCTGGAAATCCCGGCGAAGTAAGATCGTGCGGATGCTCGCTGCGCGGGCGAAGACGCGTTCCCGGTTTGCGCAGGTGGCCTGGGTGAGCGCAATTTCCTGGCGATAACAACCGGAAGCGGCGCGCTGCGCTACGCATTGCCGGATGTGCCGTATCCGGCTCCTCATCGCAACTTCTCTGCCAGGCATAGCTGGTGGCAGTTTTTTGCGAGTCTGAGAAAGCGCTGGCTAAGTGTCCAACAGTGGCTGGGACGTGCGTATTGCGCTTCTGTCGGAGGCGGCTGGACTACCTAACATTTCGGATTTATTAGCGGCCAGGAAAAGACGAACAACAGGCACCACAGCACGAAGACGCAGCGGCTCTGTTCAGGAGTTCGCGAAAGCGCGCGAGTTTGTTCGCTGCTCTCTCAGTGCTTCTGCGCCTCTCGGAAGGGCGCTGTCTTTGGATTCTGCGCGTTCCAGGCGGGCGGCTGCGGATCGTTCGCCATGTTCAGCAGCGCGAGCGCGACCATTCGATCGACGCGGGCCATGTTCTGATAGTCGATCTTTTGCCACTCGTCGCCGAGACCGTGGTAGTCCGGATAATCGAAAGCTACGCATAGCGTCTCGGCCGGGATGCCCTTTTCCGCGAGCGGTGCGTTGTCGCTTTGCGTGAAATAGGGGTCGCTCGCCTGCGCATTCTTGTAGACCTTGATCCCGGTCAACGCGCCGGCTTTTTCCACGAAATGCGTGATGTCCGAGTAATCGTAGCCGGTGAGGCTGGCGGTATTGACCTGCTTGCCATCGGTCGCATCGGTGCGGCCGACCTGCTCTAAATTGAGATCCGCAACAATCTTGTTCACGGGCCAGATCGGATGATCGGCAAAATATTCGGAGCCGATTTCGCCGCGCTCCTCGCCGAAAAAGGTCATGAACGCGATCGAGCGTTTGGGATGCGGCGTGAGTTTCGCAAACGCGCGCGCGATTTCTAACACGGATACGGTACCGCTGCCGTCGTCGTTGGCGCCGTTGTAGATCTTGTCCGGACCGGGGTTTTTGACCGGCATCGTCATGCCGGCCGCGGTTTCCACCGTACCGATGTGGTCGTAGTGGGCGGTGATCAGAACATAGGTGTCTTTCAATTTCGGATCAGAACCGCGCAGCACGGCGACGACGTTGCGGCCCACCACTTGCTTATCTTCAGGCGCGGGTATATCAACCGTAACCTCGGCAGCGGTGGCTGTTTTCACAGCTTGCAACAGGGTGGCGTTGCTGACGATCAGAATCGGTGTGTCGTGTTTGGCGGCTTGATCCGCCGAGAGCAGCCGGCTGTGAGGCGCGGGCAGTGAGCTTGGTGTCGCTATCAACTCCAGCACCGCCCCGGCACTACGAACGGCATGCCCAAAGGCGACCAGCTTGTGATATTCCGCCCGCATCTGATCCTGCGGCAGCTTCATGAAATCCGCCTGTTCGCATAGAACCGCTTTGCCTGCCACGTCCATTCCCTTCAGCGCCTCGGTATCCGGCGCGTGAAAGACGATGGCTTGCAGGCGATCAAAATTCTGCGCTTCTGTGCTGGCATAGACCTGCACTTCGGATGCAGGGATATCGATAGGCTGCATTCCGAGTTGCAACTTGAGATCGCTTGCAAGTTTGGGCAGCCGCCGATCCACCATGTGCGCTGTCTGGAAGTAGGCGTCGTCGCCGGCAGGTTCGAGGCCGGCAGCTCGAAAGCGAGAAGCGATGAATTCAGCCGCAGCATCCAGGCCGGGCGATGGTGTGAAACGTCCCGCGAGCGCATCAGAGGCGAGAAACGAAAGATCGCCTTCCAGATCCTGCGGCGTGATCCGGTTGAGCAACGCGCGCGTGGTTGGCGAAAGCCCTGGACGCGCAGTCTTCTGCAGAGCCGGCTGCGCGAGCAGCACAACTGCGGTGAAAGGAATCGAGAGAACGAACTGGAATTTCAAGCCGGATTATAGCAACCCGTAAGACTCAGAAACGTCAATGTTTATGCTAGGCTAACGCTAAGATTCATGACCCTGACACGCCGTAAACCGCTCGCCGTGCTGCTCGACCAGGCAAGCCACAGCGATTTGAAACGCACTCTGACTGCGACCAGTCTGGTGGCGCTCGGCATAGGCGCGGTGATCGGCGCAGGCATTTTCGTCCGGACCGCTGCAGCCGCAACGGAGGCGGCCGGTCCGGCCGTAACGGTCTCTTTCATCATCGCGGCACTGGGCTGCGCGTTCGCCGGTTTGTGTTACGCCGAGTTCGCAGCCATGATCCCGATCGCGGGTAGCGCCTACACCTACGCGTACACGACGATGGGCGAGTTCGTCGCCTGGATCATCGGCTGGGCGCTGGTGCTCGAATATGCGCTCGGCGCGGCAACTCTATCCATATCCTGGGCCGAATATCTCAATAAGTTGCTGAACTGGTTTGGCATGAGCATTCCCTACCAGTGGTGCCATTCGCCGATGGAAACATCGATGACGACGCCGGGCCTGCACGGCATCATCAACATCCCGGCCGTCATTATTCTTCTGCTGCTGAGCCTGGTGCTGATTAAAGGCACGCAGGAATCGGCCACCTTAAACGCGATTATTGTCGCGGTGAAAGTGTCCATCGTGATCGCATTCGTCGCGGTCGGCTGGCACTTCATCAATCCAGCGAACCACATCCCATTCACGATTCCGGCCAATACCCCCGGTCACGAGGGCTTTTTCAAGCACGGCTGGGGCGGCGTGGTGGGCGGTGCCGGTATCGTTTTCTTCGCGTTTATCGGCTTCGATGCGGTTTCCACAGCAGCGCAGGAAGCGAAGAATCCCGCGCGCGACATGCCGATCGGCATCATGGGCTCGCTCGCCATTTGTACTCTCCTCTATATAACGTTCGGCTACGTGATCACAGGCGTGGCGAACTGGCGTGAATTCGCCGTGGCTGGTAAAGAAGCTTCGGTCGCCTATGCGGTGCAGCACCACATGCCCGGATTCGAATGGCTTGCCCTCACGATCACCATTGCCATTCTCGCGGGCTTCTCGTCGGTGATGCTGGTGATGCTGCTCGGCCAAAGCCGGGTCTTCTATTCGATGTCGAAAGACGGTCTGCTGCCCAGGCTATTCTCCGATGTACATCCGCGCTTCCGCACTCCTTACAAATCCAACGTCCTGCTCTTCTTCTTTGTCGGCGCATTCGGCGCATTTTTACCCGAATCGGTTGCCGGCGACCTGACCTCCATCGGTACGCTCTTCGCCTTCATGCTGGTCTCGATCGGCGTTTGGATCATGCGCCACCGCGAACCGCACGTGCACCGTCCGTTCCGCACACCGCTGGTTCCGGTTGTGCCCATTCTCGCCGTCATCATCTGCGGCGGGATGATCATCTCACTCGATCACCGCACCCAACTCGCCGCGCTGAGCTGGATGATTATCGGCCTGTTCATTTATTTCCTCTACAGCCGCAAACATAGTTTGTTGAATCAGCCGCCGCAGGCCGTTCGCGCGACGGATACCGCACCCGTAGCCTGAGCGGGTGAAAGGAAAAATCGCTTGAAGTATTTTGGACTGCTCGCCGCGGTTTGTCTCATTGTGTCTGCTCAAACCACAGAAGCACCTCTGGTGCTACAAGACGTGCGCCTGATCGACGGCACCGGCGCGCCCGCTCGCGATCACATGCAGATCGTAATTGCCGATGGCCGCATTGTCACGGTGCGTTCCTCGTTGCTGCGCATCGCGCTTCCCGAAAATGCGCATGTTCTCAGTCTCGCCGGCAAGACTGTTATGCCCGGACTGATCAATGGCCATGGACATCTCGGGCTGGTGGAAGGGCTCACTGTGAAGCCGGAGAACTATACGCGCGCAAACGTCGAACGGCAGCTGAAGCAATACGAGCGATACGGAATCACTACCACTGTTTCGCTCGGAATGAATAAAGACCTGCTATACGAGTTGCGCGCGGCACAGCAGAAGGGAGAACTGGGCGGAGCGACCATTCTGACTGCCGACCGCGGTCTGGGCTCGCCGGGCGGCATGCCGCCGGTCAATGTCGGTGGGGATCAGCTGTATCGCGTCGGCACGCCAGATGCGGCGCGTAAGGCCGTCGACGAAATGGCGAGCCGGCACGCAAACCTGATCAAAATCTGGGTCGATGACAACCTCGGCAAGCTGCCCAAGCAGACACCGGACGTCTACGATGCGGCGATCGACGAAGCGCATAAGCAGCATCTTCGCGCGGCAGCCCATCTTTACTACCAGGAAGACGCCAAACGGCTTCTCGCGGGAGGAGTCGATATTCTCGCCCACAGCATTCGAGACAGCGAAATCGAGCCCGAAACTGTCGACAGCATCAAGAGCCGCGCCGTCTATTACATTCCGACCCTGCAGCTCGAAGAGGCCTTCTTCATCTACGCCGGACAGCCTGCCTGGATGAAGACGCGCTTCTTCCACTCGGCCGCCGGGCCGGAACTTGAAAAACAGCTCGCATCCGCCTCCTATCGCGACAAGATTGAACGCGATCCGGCCACCCTCGTACATCGTCAGGCGCTTCGGATTGCGATGACCAATCTGAAGCACCTCTATGACGCCAATGCGCTGATAGCTTTCGGCACGGATTCGGGCGCCAATCCATACCGCATCCAGGGCTTTGCTGAACACCGGGAGCTCGAGTTGATGGTCGAAGCGGGTATGCCGCCGCTCGCTGCCCTGCACAGCGCCACCCAGGTGAACGCCAAGATGCTCGGCATCGACTCGGAAACGGGAACCGTCGAATCCGGCAAGCGCGCCGATTTGCTCGTGCTGGACGCCGATCCATCGAGCGACATCACCAACACGCGCCGCATCGCGATGGTGTTCCACAACGGCCGCCGCGTGACCCTACAATAAAAGTTCCATGCAGGTTCTCGAAGCCGGAGAAAACAAGTATCTGCTGCTCGAGCTCGACCCCGAGTTCGTAGGCAACATCGCCAAGCAGGCCGGATTCAATTACAAAATCGACGATGGCCCGCGCGCCATGGCCCTCGATCTCTCGGCTGTCGATCGCAAAGCGCCGCTACTGCTTTTCGATGCCGCCGATCCGGGTAACCTCGGCTGGTTTTCGCGCTGCCAGTTTTATGTCGATGGCACTTCTGGCGCGGTGCTGCAGACGCCGCTCTCTCTGGCCAATCGTAAGGACAAGAGCGGCCGAACCTCGCCCCACGCCGTCCGGGTGCAGATCGCCAAGGAACTGCCGGGCAGCTTCCGCATGCCGGGACGGCAACTCGTCACTGAACAGGTCGTCTACGCCGTTTTTTTCAATCTGCTGAATGCGCTGCTCAACACCGGAGTGGGCGTGTGCGGCGGCCCGATTGTGAAACCGCTTGCGGGACGAACAGAAAACGTAGGCTCGCGGAATTAAAGCCCCTATTTCCCGGCAACGGCGGCCCGAGTCAGGGGCGCAACGGTCGCTGCGGGCTTAGGCGCAGGAGCAGTTTCCGGCTCGGGCTCCGGGGCTTTGTAGACCAGCGTCGGACCGGCGATTGCCGGTTCGGCGATCTCATCCAAAAATACAAGCGAACGGGGAGTGCGCGCAGAAAGGTACACGCCGTGCTTGTACATGTCGCGTAGCAGCCGGCGTCCCGCGGCGTCGTAGCCGGTGAGTTGCGAAATGTCCACCGTGAACCGCCGCACGCAGCCCTCGGCCATCACGCTTTGCCAGTAGCCGCGCACGCGTTCCACGATCTCGCCCGAGAACCTGCCTTCGATTTCAGCTCGAAACAGGTTCGCTTCGTCCGTTACATGAAGTTTGGCCACAGGGTTCGGTTCCTGGTGTTAGACTCGCCTGCTCGAAAATCGTGTCAGCTCAGATTTAAAAGAATTAATTCAGCCGACTAATCCACAATAAAGCAGAATTGGCAATTCGTCACCTAGGAAAATTCGCCATCAGCGCCTCCGCCTCCCATCTCCCCCGCCCGCAGAAGCCGTAAGTAACCAACAGGATGGAATTTACATCTCCGGTTTGTACCTTTACCGATTTCCGCGGAGGGGTGCGACTTCTCGTAACCAGGATCTGTCATGGCCCGAAAAATACTGCCCGGATCGCCCTACCCGCAGGGCGCCACCTGGGACGGAACAGGCGTAAATTTCGCCCTTTATTCTGAAAACGCTACCAGGGTGGAGTTGTGCCTATTCGACGACTCCGATGAGCAGGAGTCGGTCGACCTGCCGGAGTGCGCCGGATTCGTCTGGCACGGCTATATCCCGAACCTGAGTATCGGCCAGCGTTACGGTTATCGGGTTCACGGCCCGTACGAACCGGAGAAAGGGCTCCGTTTCAATCCGGCGAAACTGGTGATCGATCCCTACGCCAAGGCGCTAAGCGGCCGCGTCGACTGGGACTATTCGGTTTTTGCTTACCGGCTGGAAGATCCGGCGCAGGACCTGAGCTGCGATCCCAACGACGATGCGCCCGGAGTGCCCAAGGGAATCGTAACTGCGTCGCACTTCGACTGGCAGAGCGACCGCTTGCCTGGCATTCCGATGCACGAATCGGTGATCTACGAAGCGCATGTAAAAGGGACAACCATTCGCCACCCCGATGTGGCCGAGAATTTGCGCGGAACGTATCTGGGGCTTTCCAGCGCGCCCATGCTCGATTACTTCAAAAAGCTCGGCATCACGGCGCTCGAGCTCATGCCGGTCCACGAATTTCTTGATGACAAGCATCTGCTCGACAAGGGGCTGCACAATTACTGGGGCTATAACACGATCAACTACTTCGCCCCCTCGGCGCGCTACTCGAGCAGCGGCGATCGCGGGCAGCAGATCGGCGAATTCAAGACCATGGTGCGCGAATTGCACCGCGCCGGGATCGAGGTGATCCTCGACGTCGTCTACAACCACACCGCCGAGGGAAACCAGATGGGGCCGACGCTCAGTTTCCGCGGCATCGACAATCCTACTTACTACCGCCTGACGCAAGACAATCCCCGTTACTACATGGACTACACGGGTACCGGCAACACGCTCAACATGCGCCAGCCGCAGGTCATCAAGCTGGTCATGGATAGCTTGCGCTACTGGGTGCAGGAGATGCATGTTGACGGCTTCCGCTTTGATCTGGCTTCGGCGCTGGCGCGAGAACTGCACGATGTCGACCGGCTCTCGGCCTTCTTCGATGTGATCAACCAGGATCCGGTGCTTTCGCAGGTGAAGCTCATCGCCGAGCCCTGGGATGTGGGTGAAGGCGGCTATCAGGTCGGCCGGTTTCCCGCGTTATGGGCGGAGTGGAACGGCAAGTATCGCGATGTTGTCCGGCGCTACTGGAAAGGCGACGACGGGCAACTGGCAGAGCTTGGATACCGGCTTACCGGCAGCAGCGATCTGTATCAGCGCGATGGACGGCGCCCCTCGGCCAGCATCAACTTCGTGGTCGCACACGACGGCTTCACGCTCGAAGATCTGGTCAGCTACGACCACAAACACAACGAGGCAAACGGGGAAGACAACAAGGACGGGGCTAACGATAACCATTCCTGGAACCATGGCGTCGAGGGCCCGACTGACGATGAAAAAATTGTCGAGCTGCGCGAGCGTGAGAAGCGCAATTTCCTGATGACGCTCCTGCTTTCGCAGGGTGTACCGATGATCTGTGGCGGCGACGAGATCGGGCGCACGCAGCAAGGAAACAACAACGCCTACTGCCAGGACAACGAAATCAGCTGGACGGACTGGAACCTTACCGAGCGCGAACGCGCGCTGTATCTCTTCACGGCGCGGCTGATCGAATTGCGAAAGAAGCATCCGAATCTGCGCCGGCGCAAATTTTTTCAGGATCGCAAGATCAGCCCTGCCGAAGCGGGCAAGCGCCACATCGACGGTCTGGAGGAGCGCGACATCTGCTGGTACCGGCCCGACGGTCAGGAGATGACGGAAGACGAGTGGAAAGCGGGGTGGGTCCGCTGCCTCGGTATGCGGCTCAGCGGGAGAACGCTCGACGATGTGGATCGTAATGGCGAACCGATACAGGACGAATCGTTTCTATTCTGTCTCAATCCGCATCATGAATCGATCCGCTTCTTCCTGCCGCCCTGTAGCACGGCCTGCCGCTGGGAAGTGATTCTCGACACCCGCAACGCACAGGATGGGAGCAATTCGCAGGTTCGAGCCGGTGAAGCGTACGAGATGATTCCGCATTCGGCGGTGCTGTTTGGCGAGGCACGCGAGGGTCGCCCGCCTGCATAGCAGTCCGTTGAACGCGGCCGGCGCGGAGAACTTACGCCCGCGCCCGATGCAAACTATTCTTCCCTGTTTCTTTTAGGTCACAATAAAGGAAACATCTATGCGCGAAAAGATCGCCGGCGGTCTGATCATTGCCGCCGCCCTGCTGCTGAGCTACAACTTTTACCACATCTTCAAGGTTTTGCCTGACGATGCGCTGCAGGGGCCGATCTATCGCATCCTCTTCATCCACGTGCCGGCTGCGATCACCGGCATGATCGGCTACTTTGTCGCCCTGGGGTTGAGCATCTCGTATCTGATGACGAGGAATTTCCGCTACGATTCGCTCGCGGCCTCGGTGGTCGAGGTTTCAGTCATTTTCTCGCTGGTCAATATCGTGACGGGCAGCATCTGGGCTCGCGTTATCTGGGGCATCTGGTGGACCTGGGATGCGCGGCTAACCTCGGCGCTGGTCTGCGTGCTGATCTTTGCCGCGTACGTCATGATGCGGCGTGCCATTGATGAGCCGACCCAGCGTGCGCGTCTTTCGGCTGCGCTGTGTATCTTCGGCTGCGTGGATGTAGTGATCGTGTGGAAGTCGATTGACTGGTTCCGAACCCAACATCCTTCTCCCGTGCTGAGCATCCGCACCGGCGGGGGTCATATGGACCCGGCCATGGAGCACATGTTCTACTGGATGCTGCTCGCGATTTTGATGATTGCTTCAGCCCTGGTTCTGATACGGACTCGGCAGGAGACCATGGCGCGCGAAATCGATTCGCTCCGGCGCTTCGCCAACGCTGCCGCATAATCAAAGGTTGCAATGGACGCTCGCAATCTCACGTTTCTCTTCTACGGTTTTCTGGCAGCCTGGCTGATCGTGCTTCTGTACGTGCTCAGCCTGGCGCGCCGGAATGCCCGGTTGAAGAAGGAACTGGAAAACGTCAAGAACCTGGTCGCGCAGTCGGAATCTGCACCGCGCCTTGAAGATCGCGTACGCTAGCAAGTTCGCGCTGCTGGTGCTCGCCGTCGCGGCAGCCGGCCAGAAGCGCGCCTTGACGCTGGCCGATTTCGATAGCTGGCGGCACATCCAGAACCAGGTTCTCTCGAACGACGGGCGCTATCTTGCTTACGCTCTTTTTCCGCAGGAAGGAAACGGCGAGCTGGTCGTGCGAGATCTGAAGACCGGCCGCGAAACGCGCGAAAACATCGGCGAACTGCCGCCGCCTCCTCCGCCCGACTATTCTCATCCCCAGCGGGAAGAACCGCCGCCGGAGCCGCCCGGGATCGCGATCAAATTCAGCGCCGACAGCCGTTTTCTTGTTGCCTCAACGTTTCCCACCCACGAGGCGGTCGAGCTGGCCAAACGGGAGCGCGCCAAAGCGCAAAAGGCCCGGCTCGAACCGCAACCTGCGCGCGCCGAGCCGTCCCGGCGCAATCCCGCCGCCGAACTGCCGCCCGGCGATCTCGTCGTCATCCGTCTGGCAGCGCCAAAGACGCTGCGCATTCCGCGCGTGCGCAATTTCCAGTTACCTACCGCCGCCGTTGACTACGTTGCCTATGTGCAATTACCGGAAGATACGCCCGCTAACGAACGTCCGCCGCAGGCGGAAGATCACGACAAGCCGCGCCGCAGGCCATCGGCCGGCGACCTTCTGCTGCGCAACCTGGAAAACGCAACCGAGCGGCGTTTCGCGCAGGTGGGCGAGTACACGTTTCTGCGCAATGGACGGGCGCTGGTTTATTCGGTCAGCGTGCGCGGCGAGAACAGCAATGGCGTTTTTCTGGTGCACCCCGGAGAAGACGAAGACGAGGACCCGGCGGCGCTTCTCTCCGGCGGGGGCCGCTATGAAAAACTCGCCTGGGACGAAGACCAGACCCGGCTGGCTTTCCTGAGTGATCACGATCACGCGAAGAACCCGGGCCTCGGGCTCGATCTGTACAGTTGGGACGGCCAGGGCGCGCGCGCGACAAAGCTGCTCGCAAGTAATGCGCCCGGCATTCCGGACAAGTGGCAGATTTCGGGCAAGGCCAACCTGAGCATCAGCAAGGGCGGCCAGCGAATCTTCTTCGGCACTGCGCCGGTTGTTTCGCCGGCGTCCAATAAAGCCGAAAACCCCGCTGATCAGCTGCTGGACGACGAGCGCGTATCGGTTGATCTCTGGTCCTGGAAAGACGATTACATTCAGCCCATGCAAAAGATCCGCGCTCGCAGCGAGCGTGCGCGTACCTATAGAGCCGTCTACGATCTAGGCACAAAGAAATGCCTGCAGCTCTCCGACCCGGAGATGAATGACCTTCTGCCGAGCGATGACGGGCTGTGGGCCATCGGAAATGACGATCGTGCTTATCGCCGGATGGCCGAGTACGATGCGGACTATGTCGATTCCTACGTGGTGAACGTCGAGACGGGCGAACGCCGACTGGTCTTGCCGAAACATGCCAATCGCCTCTCCTGGTCCCCCTCGTCGCGCTACGCCATCTACTTCGACGGCAAGGACTGGATCAGTCTCGATGTGCCCACCGGACGCGCGATCAATCTGACCGCGAAACTGGGCGTCCCATTCGCTAACGAGCTGAACGATACGCCTGGGCTGCCCGCCTCCTATCGTCTGGCGGGCTGGACGCGCGATGCCCGTTACGTACTGCTCTACGATCGCTACGATATCTGGCGCTGTGCTCCGGACGGTTCATCGGCGGTGAATCTGACGCAGGGAACCGGGCGTCGAAACCACCTCGAATTCCGCGTTGTGCGTTTCGTCACTGACGATCCCGAGTCGCGCTGGATCGATCCTTCGGAGCGCCTGCTGCTGCGCGCTGAAAACGACCAGACGCGCGATTCCGGTTTCTATGGAACGAGCCTGGATGCTCAGGGGCCCCCGCGCAAGCTGATCTTCGCCGCCAGGAATTATGCCGTGCCGATCAAAGCGCGCGATGCTGAGGTCTACGTTACAGCAGCCTCAACCTTCAGCGAATATCCGGACTTGCTCGCCACCGATGCTTCCTTCCGCCAGTTGACAAAGGTCACGGATGCGGCCCCGCAACTTTCCAAATTGCTCTGGGGCACGGCCGAACTCGTCCCGTTCACCAATACGGACGGTCAGCAACTGCAGGCCATTCTGTATAAGCCGGCCAATTTCGATCCGCACAAGAAGTATCCGCTGATTGTTTATCTCTACGAGCGGCTCACGCAGAACTTCAACAACTTCATCGAGCCAAAGCCGGCCAACATCATCAATCCGAGTTATTACGCGAGCAACGGCTATCTCGTGCTCGAGCCCGACATCGCATACAAGATCGGATATCCGGGCGAGAGCGCGCTCAATTGCGTGCTCCCGGCTCTTCAGACCGTCGTGAACCGCGGTTTTGTGAATGAAGCCGCCATCGGCATCCAGGGTCATAGCTGGGGCGGCTATCAGATCGCCTATATGATCACGCGCACGAATCGTTTCCGTGCGGCTGCGGCGGGCGCGCCTGTGGCCGACATGATCAGTTCCTACGACGCAATCCGCTGGGGTCCCGGCATCCCGCGCCAATTCCAGTACGAGCACACGCAAAGCCGTATCGGCGGCACTCTCTGGCAGTACCCGCTGCGCTACATCGAAAATTCGCCCATCTTCGCCGCCGACCGCGTGAAGACTCCGCTGCTCATGATGCACAACGATGCCGACGATGCGGTGCCGTGGTACCAGGGCATTGAATTCTACCTGGCGCTGCGGCGGCTGGATAAAGAGGTCTATCTCTTCAACTACAATGGCGAGCCGCATAATCTTCGCCGGCGCGCCAATCAGAAAGACTTCACCGAACGCCTCAAGGAGTATTTTGACTATTACCTGAAAGGCGCGCCGGAACCTGACTGGATGATGAACGGCATCCCGTATCTCGAGAAGACGAAGCAGGAGCCGCTTAGCGCAGACCAGTAGGATACCTTCGATTCCGGCGAGGCCAGGTGCGTTATTGCAGCGAGATGGTCATCGTCTTCGGCTTATGATCCCGCATAATCCGAATCACGAGCGCGCGACCGGGCTCGTTGCGAGTCCTCAGATACGAGATCAAATCTTTCGGTCCCGCCACGGTTCGGGTGTCCACGCTCTGGATGACGTCGCCCGCCTTCAGACCCGCACGCTCGCCGATCATTCCTTTTTCTACACGCCGGATCAGGATACCGCCGGTGGGTACGCCGAAAAATTCCGCCAGCTGTGAGTCGAGCGGCTCGCATTCAATGCCGAGCGCCAGGTTTTCCCAAACCACCAGCGGGCGCGGAATGTCGACAACGTGCAATGCCTGTTCATCGAGCACCGGAGCAGAGGAATCCGCGTTGCGCGGGTCTTCCGCTTCGGGAGTCACGACCAGCGTATGACTCTTGCCTTCGCGCCAGCACTGAATTTTGATCTTGCGGCCGGGAGGGGTTTCGGCAACCAGCCGCCCCACTTGCTGCGGGCTCAGAATTTCTTCGTTGTTGTAGGTCAGCAGCACGTCGCCCACTCGGATGCCCGCTTTTGCCGCGGGGCTCTCGGGCTGCACAAACTGCACTTCCACCCCGCGCGGTTCGCCCAGCCGGAGCGCGCTCGCCCGGTCGGCGGTTATCGGGGTCAGCCTGACGCCGAGATGGCTGCCGGTCGGAACGAAGTCCTGTGCAAAGATCAGCCCGGCGACCAACAAGGCGCACAGAACCCCGAACAGCCAGCGCATCGCCTTAATAAATCCCGAAGGCATCGTGATCGGCCTGCAGAATCTGCAGACAACGCAGCCGCAGATAGTCGTCCCGTTCGGAGCGCGCCAGTTGACGAAGCGTGGCCGCGGCTTCGGGAGTTAAGACCAGCTTGCCGTTGGCCGAGGCCAGCACATCCACCGCCGCCGCCCGGAGCGCCGGCTCGGAATCGCGCTGCAGCACGGAGACAATCGCGTTACGCGTCACCGGATCGTCCGAAAAATGCTGTAAGGCTTCTAGCGCTTTCAGCCGCACCGCCGCATTCGGATCGTGCTCCACTCGATCGAGCAAGGCATCGCGCACATCGTTGCCTCCGTCGTTCGCCAGAATCTCCACCGAATCGACGCGTATGCCGGGATCGTTCGGATCCTGCACGGCAGCCAGCACCCAGCGCTTCACATTTTCATCGCGCAGGGTGCCGACCACCTCGCGCTGATCGACATGATCCACCAGAATGCGCACCTGCCCGTCGCCGCTCGGCTGAATGTCGCGAATATGGGCTCCGCCCAGCAGACTGGCCGTATTCGGGCCAGAACCGAAATTCAGATCCGGCATCCGGTTCACCAGCCGCCCACCGGCAAAGCCCAGAAAAACGAGAAACGAACCCAACGCAAGCTGGTACGACCAGCGATTCGGGGTGATCCGGAACAGCGAACCCCAATCAAACGAAAACCGCCGTCGAGGAGACTCGGCCGCCGCCTCGGCTCGAAGCGTATGGCGCAGATCTTCGCGGCACTCCGCCAAAAGGTCCAGCGGCACATCCCGGTAACCGGCGCTTGCTGCCGTATGCCAGGTTTTTTCCCGTGCGAGCGCCTGCTGACAAAAGGCGCACTCGGCCAGATGCTGCTCGACCGCTTCTTCTTCGGCGAAATCGAGTTCGCCATAAAGATAAAACGACAGTTTCGTTTGCGCGTCGTGGCAGCTCATATAAAATCTCCCAGGGCGGCCCGCATTTTCTGCGTTGCGCGGAATAAGCAATTCTTAGCGGCTTCTTCGGTCACTCCCAGCGCCTCTCCGATAGCCCGCAGGCGCATCCCCTGGTAATGCCGCATCTCAAAAACCAGCCGCTCGCGCGGTGAAAGGCTGTTCAGCACCTCGTGAATGCGGGTATTGACCTCGTTGCTCAGCAGCTGGCGCTGGGGATCCACGTCCGCGCGGCTCTCCGGCACGAACTGCAGCCGGTCCACTTCCCCCGAGGACGTCTCGACGGACGGATTCTCTTCTTTGCGAACTTTTCGCTTTCGGATCTGATCGAGACAAAGATTGGCGACGATCCGGTAAAGCCAGGTCGAAAATGCAGAATCGAAGCGAAACTCCGGCAGCTTCTTGAAAACCCGGAGGAACGCCTCCTGATAGATATCGCGGGCGTCCTCCTCCGAATGAAGCAGGTTGTACGCCATCCGGAGAACATTCGTATCGTAGCTGCGAACCAGCTGTTCGAAAGCTTCGCTGTCGCCGCGCTGCGCCGCACGGATCAGAGAGCGCTCGTCGGTTCGGGCGTTGGCGGCACCCACGGCTAGGAGACCGACGGCTTGGGCTTGCGTTTCCACCAAACTGATGGACGTACGCCGAGCTGTTTCGTCTTGCCGGTTCGAAGAGCCGCGATCATTCGAGCGCTCAGAGCGCCAGTTCGCCTAGCTGGCTAACTCCAATTCTATCAATCGCTTGGCGGGGTCGAGATGGGCAATCCGAAAGGATCGGACTTCGCCTGCCCGGGCGGTTGGCTTTGTTTTTACATTGGGCTCGATGCCCTGTTTCCAGCGGGCGGCCAGCATCGCGCTGAGTGAATTGACATCCGAAGCCACTGGAGGCCGTTCGGCAGCCGCGGGCTGCTCCTCTTTGGGACGAAGCTGGCAATCTGCAATCACGCCCTCGCCGAGCTCGACCTTAGCTCGATCGCCGCGGACTTCGACCAGCCGTCCGCTGACGGTCTGCCCAGCCTGATGCTCGGAGATGAAGGTATCGACCGTAGTGGGCTCGAGCTGCTTCATACCGAGCCGGATACGCCGCTTCTCGCGATCGGCTTCGAGCACGACGCCTCGTACTTTCTGTCCTTTGGCAAGTTTCTCTCTCGGATGGTCAAGGCGCTTTTCGTTGGTGATGTCCGAAATGTGCACCATTCCTTCAACGCCTTCGGCCAATTCAACGAAAGCGCCGAACTGGGTGAGATTCGTTATTGTGCCCTCGACCGTCGAGCCGACCGGGAATCGCTCTTCCACCTTTTCCCAGGGATCGCCGAGCGCCTGCTTATAACCCAGTCCGATGCGCCGCTGCGCCGGATCGATTTGCAGGATCACGGCATCGACGCGCTCGCCCACTTTCAGCAGATCGCCCGGCTTGCGCACGCGCTTGTTCCAGGACAGTTCGGAGACGTGAATCAGCCCGTCAACGCCCGGCAGCAATTCCACAAACGCGCCGAAATCCGCCAGCCGCGAAACGGTACCCGAGACGCGATCGCCAACCTGAAAGCTGCGCGCCGCCACGGACCAGGGATCTTCCTGCAGCTGCTTCAGGCCCAGCGAGATCTTCTTGGTTGCCGGGTCAATTCTGAGTATTTTGACCTCCAGTTCATCGCCCGGCTTCACCACATCGGAGGCTTTTGCAACTCGTGTGAACGACATGTCCACCACGTGCAGCAGACCATCAACACCGCCCAGGTCGACAAATGCTCCGAAGTCCATCACGTTGCGCACGCGGCCGCGAACGATCGCGCCGTCTTTCAAGTCGGCGAAGGCCTGCTCGCGCTTTTTCGCGCTCTCCTCTTCAAGTACCACCCGGCGATCGACCACAACATCTTCTTTCTCGGTGTCGAGCTTGGTAATGCGGCACTGAATTTCCTGGCCGACAAGCGCCGGCATTTCGCTCATCTCGCGGATACCGCTGCGCGAAGCGGGCATAAAAGCTTGCACGCCGATATCGACACGGAAGCCTCCTTTGACCTGCTCGGTCACGGTACCCGCGATATTGTGTTTCTCTTCGAATGCGCGCTGAAGCCCGGTCCAATCTTTGGGGCGCTCCACTTTGATGGTTGAAAGCTCGTAATACCCCTCTTCGTTGCGCGGCCCGATGGAGACCGTGATGGGCGAACCCACGGCCGGATCGCCCGACTCAGTTTCCGTCCACTTCGTCAGCGGTAGAAAGCCCTCAATTTTGCGTCCGATATCAACAACTATGCCGTCCGGACGCACGGAAACGATGATGCCGGAAACCGTCTCACCGGAAGCTGCGTCGCGATGTTGTTGCTCGAAATTCGAGAGAATGTCGCCAAAATTTGTCTCCTCGCGTGAGGACGTTTCCTCAGGCGTCAGAGAGGGATCGAAATGCTGGTTACTCATGACTGCGGGGAATCACCTTATTCTGGCATAGAGACTTAACGCCCGATGCCTGAGCATACGGAAGCTCTTCCCCGCCCCGCCGCCGGTCACTTCTGGCGCTTACAGGCGCAGGATGTCGCCTGGCTCATTTTCGTTGCCGCGCTGATTCTGACCATTCCGGAGACGAACTATAACTACACGATTCTGGTGATTGTCATCGGCGCATTCCAGATCATCGAGCCGCGCCTCACGTTGTTTTCTTCCACACGCGGGCAAGTTGTGTCCGTCGCGCTCAAACTACTTTTGAGCTATCTCCTTGTGGGCTGGTCGCACGGCGTAAGCAGTCTTTATTACTCGATTTTTCTCATTCCGGTTGTATCGGCAGCGGCCATCTTTGAATTACCGGGTGTCGTACTGGTGACGGCCGTCGCCTGCGCTGCGTATTTTTCGTTTCTTCTGCCGGTCTTTATCGGAGATTTTCAATTACCGCCCGATTACCTCGACGTCATGGGGCTGCGCGCGTCGTTCTTCGCGATCATCGCCTTCCTTGTATATCAGCAGGCCAAAGCGAAGCGCGACCAGATGCGGCGCACCGAAGAGGCTGCTCAGCGGCTGGCGGAGACCAATCGGGAACTGCGCGAGACACAGGCTTCTTTACGCCGCAGCGAAAGGCTGGCGGCGCTGGGACAGTTAACAGCCGGTCTGGCACACGAACTGCGTAACCCGCTCGGCACCATCAGAGCTTCGGCTGAAATGCTGCACCGGCGCAGCGCCAAAACCAATCCGGAAGTGATGGACGAAATGGCGGCTAACATCACCAGCGAAGTGGATCGGATGAACGGGCTGGTGACGAGCTTCCTCGATTTTGCTCGCCCGCTCGAGTTGCATCCGGCGATTGCCGAATTACGTACCGTCTTTGAGGAAGTCACCCGCGAACAAGCGGACCTCGCTGCCTCGCGTAACGTTCGATTGCTAACCGGCGGAGCCGAGTTTGTACCCGCTTTTGCGTTCGATCGGAATCTCTTACGCGTCGCCTTATCCAATCTCGTACAGAACGCGCTTCAGGCCAGCTTGCCCGGGCAGGAAGTTCGGCTGGCAGCACAACAAAGCAATGGCGAGGTAAACATTTTCGTGCGCGACTCGGGCGAAGGAATTGCGCGCGAACATCTGGAAAGTATCTTCAATCCGTTTTTCACAACCAAGCCGAAGGGCGTCGGGCTCGGGCTCGCGCTGGTGGCCAAGATTGTGGACGAGCACGGCGGGCGCATCCACGTCTCAAGCGAACGCGGCAAAGGAACAGTCTTCGAAGTGACGCTTCCGTTCGAATAAGTCAGCAAAATATCAAAATCGAGAAACTCGCACCCGAGCTGCTCTCGCGCACATCGAAATTACAGCGGTGGGCAATTGTGAGCTTCAAGCATACAGTGCGGTTTCTGGCGGGCAGGCTGATGCTGATCGCTTTCGCGCTGCTGTTCAGTTCTTTGGTACGAGGCGCGCAGCCGACAGCAGAATCGCTGGCCGCGTGGAAGGCGCATGTCGCACAGGCTCGCACCGCTCTCAATCAGTGCGCTCAAGCAAATGACTCGCTTTTGCTGATCGCTCGAAAGGATGCGGTGGAGCAGCGAGTGCGCGAGGGCCGGATCGTCGTGACCCATACGGCCGGCGGCGGCATCTTGCACGTCCCGAACGGACTGATCCACGACTGGACTGGGGCCGTGTTCATCCCGGGTGCACATGCAGCCGACGTGACGGCGGGGTTGCAAAACTACGACGCTTACGCGGCGACTTATAGGCCAGCTGTAAGCGAATCGCACTTGATTGCGAGCCGTGGAAACGAGTTTCGATACCGGCTCAAATTTCAATCCGACAGCTTCGGAATCAAAGCCGGACTGCGCGGCGATTTTGAGTCGTCTTACTGGACTCCCGACGCGCAGCACAACTACAGCACAACCGAAGCGATTCGACTGGTTGAACTCGCCAACCCAGGAACGCCGAGCGAGCGCGAGCTCGCGCCCGAGGAAGCGCACGGCTACATTCAGCGCATGTTTACGATCGTTCGCTATACGGAAGCAGACGGCGGCGTCTTCGTGGAAGTGGAGGCGATGAGCCTAAGCCGCGACATTCCGGGGGCAGTGCGATGGGCGGTCGCTCCGCTTGTGGAGCGCTTTTCGCGACAGGTGCTGACAACGACTCTCGAAAAATTTCGCACAAGCGTGTCCTCCACCCTCACCCAGGCACACGCAGGTATCTCTGCGGCGCGTGACTGCGTGATCAACTCGCCGGGCTGTTAGTTCGCCGGGCGCCATCGCAGACGCAACCAGAGAAGCGCTGCGGCTATGGACAAGAGCAAGCGGGCCTGGCGCGCTCCTTGTCTCAGGCTGGCCTGCGAGCAGATCTCGCGCGTGTTCCCGATGCGGTGCTCGTTCTGGGTACTGCCTCTGTGTGATGCTTATCAGTGGAATGCAGAAGCTATTCGTTTTCGCTCTCGCGCTTTCCCTGGCCCAATTAGGTTCAGCGCAGGAAGGTTCGCCAGTTGCCAACCGCGCACCTCTTCAGCAGAACGCCTTCAATCCTCTGCCGCTCGGCGCCGTTCGGCCCCTCGGCTGGCTGCAGCGTCAGGAACGGATTCAGGCTGACGGCCTGACCGGCCATCTCGACGAGTTCTGGAACGATGTGGGCCCGAATAGCGGGTGGCTTGGCGGGACGGGCGAGTCGTGGGAGCGCGGCCCTTACTATCTCGACGGCCTTCTTCCTCTTGCCTATCAGCTGAATGACGCGGCTCTGATCGCCAAAGCGAAACGCTGGGTGGATTGGACTCTCTCGAGCCAGCAGGCCGACGGACAATTCGGCCCTCGCAAGAACGACGATTGGTGGCCGCGGATGGTGATGCTTAAAGTGCTGATGCAATACGAAGAAGTTTCAGGCCACAAGCGTGTAATCCCCTTTATGCAGAAGTATTTTGCCTACGAACTGCGCGAGCTGCCACACCGTCCGCTGCGCGATTGGGGCAAATATCGATGGCAGGACAACGTCTACACCGTTCTCTGGCTATACAACCGGACCGGACAGAAAGATCTGCTGCAGCTTGCACGCCTGCTGCACGACCAAGGCTATGACTGGGAGGCGCAGTTCGCGCATTTCCAATACACAGAGAAGCAGAATGCCGAGGAGCTCGGTCTCGGAAAGGACAAACCGATTCCCGATAAGGCGATGCAGACGCACGGCGTGAACAACGCTATGGCGCTCAAGGCCGCACCCATCTGGTGGCTGATCTCAGGGCAATCGAGTGATCGCGCGGCCTTAAGGCATCAGTTGGACGAGCTGTACAAATATCACGGCCTTCCAAACGGGATGTTCAGCGGCGACGAACACTTTGCCGGGCTTGATCCATCGCAGGGAATCGAGCTCTGCGCCGTTGTGGAAAGCATGTTTTCGCTCGAAGAGGATTTCGCAATTCTGGGTCATGCTTCTCTCTCCGACCGGTTGGAGAAGATCACTTACAACGCGCTGCCCGCGACCCTTTCGCCCGATATGTGGTCGCACCAGTACGATCAGCAGCCCAATCAGATCGCCTGTACGCGCGCGCACCGGCAGTGGTCAACGAATGGACCCGATTCGAATCTTTTCGGCCTGGAACCAAATTTCGGTTGCTGTACTGCGAATCTGCACCAGGGCTGGCCGAAATTCGTCTCAGCGCTTTGGATGGCGACACCCGACGGCGGTCTCGTGACAACCGCTTACGCTCCGAACCAGGTTGACACCGTGATTAACGGGAAGCGCATTCGAATCACGGAAGAAACGGATTACCCGTTCCGCGGGCAAGTGCATTTGCTGATTCACTCTGCGGGTGCTTTTCCCATTGTGCTACGCATTCCGAGTTGGGCGGTTACCGGAGATGTCGTTTTGAACGGCAAATCCCAGGCTCTCCGAAACGAAAACGGCTTCGTAACGCTGCGCCGAACCTGGAAGGACGGCGACAGCGTGCTCGTGCGAATGAATCTCGAACCACGCACCGAAACGAGTTATCGCGGTTCGGCAGTTTTCGACCGCGGCGCGCTCGTTTTTTCCTTACCGTTGAACGGCAAATGGCAAGAGTTGCGGAAATACGCCGAGAAATCGGCGGACTGGCAGATTACGACCGATCGGAAATGGAACTACGCCGTGGAGACGGGTGAGTGCGCGGCCAGAGTCGAAGAGCACCCGGTCGGCGATCTTCCTTTCGATGTCGAACATCCGGCCGTTACGCTTCAAATCAAGGGCAAGCTGCTGCCACAGTGGACCGAACAGCTGAACTCGGCTGGTCCCGTACCCATCAGCCCTGTGGCTTCCAATGAGCCGGTCGAGAACCTGACGCTGGTGCCGTACGGTGCGGCTAAATTGCGCGTCACAGCGTTCCCTCAGCTGCGACAGAAAGCGCAATGTAACATGACTGCGGCAAGATAAGTGAAATGATCCCTGGCTCCGTTCTTCCTCGCATTCCACGTCACGGCCTGTCGCAGGCGCATCCCGGCGTCTTTCCACTTTCCGTTTTCACACACGCGCAGAAATTCGAGCCGCTTCCGACGCCGCTCGGCCAACCGCCGTATCATTACACGCTCGAAACAGTCGTTCCCGGCATCGACGACAGCGCCGCTCAGTTGGGCAAGCTCGTGTTCCACGTCGTGGGAGATACAGGTGGCGTGAACATTCCCACGCATCAGACGGCCGTTGCCGATGCCATGGCGGCCGATCTTTCGCTTGCCGATGACGAGCGTCCCACATTCTTCTACCATCTCGGCGACGTTGTCTACTTCAATGGTCAGGTCGCGGACTATTACGCTCAATTTTACGAGCCGTATGCGCATTACACAGCGCCCATTCTGAGCATTCCGGGCAATCACGACGGCGACCCAATCAATAGCTCACAGACTTCGCTGGACGGCTGGGTTGCCTACTTCATGCAAGCCACTCCGCACGTGGATCCCAATTCGCATGATGCGCCGCGGGTGACCTTGTCGCTGCCTAATGTTTACTGGACCCTGGATGCGCCGTTTGTCACGATCGTCGGGATGTACACCAACGTTCCCGAGGGCGGTTCCATCGATTCGGTTCAGCAGCAGTGGCTCACGAACGAGTTCGCTACCGCGCCGGCGGACAAAGCGCTAATCGTCGCGCTCCACCACCCGATCTTTTCTTTCGACAATTTCCATAGCGGAAGCGCGCGTATGGCCGATGCGGTTCAACTGGCGATCAATGACTCGCGCCGATTGCCCAATCTCGTCCTCACCGGGCACGTGCATAACTATCAGCGCGTCGAAAAAGTGCTCACCGGCGCATCTCCGACCCCGTTCCTTGTCGCCGGTCTGGGCGGTTATTACAACCTGCACAAGCTTAATGCCAGCCCCGGAACAACCGACTCGACCACCGGAGCCAAACTTATTGCGGCCGACGATCAGCACTGGGGCTACGTAACGCTCACGGTAGACGCGAAAACAATTTCGGGTATTGCCACCACCGTCCCGAATTCCGGGGAGTCCGGCAACAGCCAGATTGATTCGTTTTCCTATCCGGCATCGGCTCAATATCTTCCCGAAAACACCACGGTTTCGATTTAGTTTCGCGGTTCCGCAGAGCGGGTCCAACAACGGATCCGGCGCTTCAGCAACAATAGAGATAGGCTATATGTCGCACATCGCCAGAACCTGCGCGTGTCTGGCCGTACTCGCCCTGTCCGCGAGTTCCCAGCCGGCGAAAATTCCGCACGGCACGGTCGAACTCATCTCCAGCGTCAACTCCATCCAGCCCGGCACACCATTCCAAGCCGGCCTGCTCTTCAAGCTCGAACCGGGCTGGCACATCTATTGGAAAAATCCCGGCGATTCTGGTTTGCCACCTCGTCTCTCCTGGCGCCTTCCGGAAGGGCTCAAGACAGGCGAGATAGCGTGGCCCGCGCCGAAACGTCTTCCCGTCGGGTCCCTTCTCGATTACGGGTACGACGGCACGGTACTGCTCCCGATTCCGATCGAATCGGATCACAAGCTGCCGCTGCAACCGCAGACCTTGAGCGCCAACCTGCGCGTTCTGGTCTGCCGCGAGAGCTGCATCCCCGGGAAAGCAAATCTTACGCTGACTCTGCCGGTTCGCGCCACATCACCCGAATCCGCGCGCGAGCATGCAGCGCTTTTTGCGGAAGCGAAAGCAGCGCAGCCGAAACCGCTGCCGGCCGACTGGAAAGTCGAGCCCGTAGCCGATGCTTCACAAATCGAACTGGTTCTCAAGGGCGTACCGGAAAGCGCAGCACCCAGCTTTATCCCGGCGCAAAATGGCCTGATCCGCAATGCCGCTCCTCAGCATCTTGAAACGCGAAACGGATCGCTGCATCTCACACTGAAGCGCCCGGAGGATGCGGCCGGCAGAGTACAGAGCCTCGCCGGTCTGCTCGTAACCGAAGAGGGCGACCGCACGGTCGCTTACACGGTCGAAACTCCTGTCGCGATGGCGGCCCAGTCTCCAGCGCCGGCGCGTGTCTCACAACCGAAGAGCAATCCCACGATTCCGGCTGTTCTGATTCTGGCATTCGGCGGCGGGATCATTCTCAACCTGATGCCATGCGTCTTCCCTGTTCTCTCGATTAAGGTGATCGGGCTCATCGATCACGCGCACGGAGAACGCAAAACTATTCAAACCAGCGCCGTGCTTTACACGCTCGGCGTACTTGTCTCGTTCTGGGTATTGGTGGCGGTTCTACTGGGCCTGCGCGGGGCGGGGCGCAATCTAGGGTGGGGTTTCCAACTGCAATCGCCGGGCTTTGTCGCTTTCCTCATTTGCCTGCTTTTCGTGCTGGGGTTGAGTCTGATCGGCACCTTTGAAATCGGCGCCTCGCTGATGAGCGCGGGGGGCGGGCTCACTACGCGCGGCAAGTATTCGAGCTCCTTCTTTACCGGCGTGCTCGCGACCGTCGTCGCCACACCCTGCACGGCGCCTCTCATGGGTGTTGCCGTTGGGTTTGCACTCGCGCAATCCGCAGTGATCTGCACTCTCGTTTTCACTTCCATGGCTCTCGGCCTGGCATTTCCGTTTCTTTTGCTCTCGCTCTTTCCGAGTCTGAGCCGCTATCTACCGCGCCCGGGCGCCTGGATGGAAACGATCAAACAAGTGCTCGCGTTCCCGCTGTTTCTTACTGTGATCTGGCTGCTGTGGGTACTCGGCCAGCAGGTTGGAATAAACGATATAGCCGCACTCCTCGTCGTTCTGCTCGTGCTTTCTATTGCAGCGTGGATGGCTGGCCGTTGGCCGCAAAGCCGAATGACGAAAACGGCTGCGCTCCTGCTCGGAATCGCTGCGGTCTCGTACAGTTCGGTCGCGCTTACACATGCCGAGGCCAATATAACCCGCTCCAGCGCGCTGCCCAGCAATCTCAAATGGGAAGCCTTCACTCCAGAGAAACTGGCCGCTTACCGGGCATCCGGCAAACCGGTTCTCATCGACTTCACGGCCGCCTGGTGTTTGACCTGCCAGGTGAACGACCGGGTGGTTTTCCATTCACCTCAGGTCGAGAGTTATCTGAACAAGTCCGACATCGCACTGCTGAGGGCTGACTGGACCTCATACGACCCCAAGATCACGGACTTCCTCGCCAGCTTTGGGCGCAGCGGAATTCCATTTTATGTGGTCTATGGGTCAAAACCGGAGGCCGCGCCGGTCACACTGCCCGATGGCTTACTCACCCCCGGCGTATTTTTGGACAGTCTTCACCGCGCGAATCTCTAGGTCTTCAGAAACCCTTCAGATTCAGCTGCTACTTTCTCGATCATGCGTTTCCTTGTGCTTGCCGCGCTGGCACCGGCGCTCGCGTTTTCACAGCAGTATCGGGTGACTGGATCTATCCCGGTCGGCGGCTCCGGAGGTTGGGACTATCTCACAGCCGACAGCAACAACCACCGGCTCTACGTTTCTCATGCAGGCCAGGTCGAAGTGATCGATTTACAAACGGACAAGCTGGTCGGCACAATCTCCGGCATGAATCGAATTCACGGTATCGCAATCGCGGACGATCTCAATACCGGATTCATCAGCGACGGCGGCAGTAATGAAGTAGTTCTATTCGACCTGAAAACAAACAGCATCAAGACGAAGGTTCAGGCAGGCACAAATCCGGACGGCATTGTGTACGACCCTGCATCCCAGCGCGTGTTCGCATTTAACGGACGGAGTCAGAATGCAACCGCCATCGATGCCCGGACCGGCAAAGTCGACGGAACCATCGCTCTGGGCGGCAAACCCGAGTTTCCTGTGAGCGACGGCCAAGGCAATGTTTACGACAATATCGAGGACAAGAATGAGATTGTCCAGATCGACTCGAAGAATCTGACGGTCAAAGCGCACTGGTCCATTGCGCCCTGCGAATCGCCCTCGGGACTGGCGATCGATAAAGAGAATCGCCGTTTGTTCGCAGTTTGCGATGAAAAGAAAATGGCCGTCGTGGATGCAGATTCAGGCAAAGTCGTCGCCACTCCGGCAATCGGCGAAGGCCCCGATGCCGCTGCGTACGATCCCGGCAAAAAGCTCGCGTTTTCGTCCAATGGCGAGGGTACCTTAACGGTCATCCGCCAGAAAGATAAAGATACCTACGAAGTTGTCGAAAACGTCACGACGAACCGTGGAGCACGCACCATGGCGCTCGATACTCTCACGCATAAGATCTATCTTTCGGCTGCCGAATTCGGTCCTGCTCCTGCTCCTACTGCCGACAATCCTCGCCCGCGCCCAAGCGTTAAACCAGGCAGTTTCAAAGTGCTGATCGTCAGCCAGTGATACAATGCCGGCGTTCATGCCGGGATACATCTATCTGATCCTGTTCTGCGGATGGGTTGCGTGGCTCTTCCCATTCTTCTTCCTGGCTAATCGCTCCCAGAAGGCGCAGCGAGTCGATCCGCGCGCCCGCTGGGGCGTTGTGCTGCAGATGATCGCCTACGCGTTACTCTGGCAAGGTCACTTCTGGCTGTTTCGGCCCGCCGTGTGGCGCATCACGCTTGGCACTTTGTTTTTTATCGTCGCGTCTGTACTCTCCTGGACCAGCGTGCGCGCGCTCGGCCGCCAATGGCGCGTTGACGCAGGTATCAATGCGGACCACGCGCTCGTTCGCTCCGGCCCGTACGCGATTGTGCGCCATCCGATCTATACATCCATGCTCTGCGTTCTGCTCGGAACGGGGCTGCTCGTTACCAACTGGCTTTTGTTCGGCATCGCGCTCGTTGTCTTTCTGGCCGGAGCCGGCATTCGCATGCAGGTGGAAAACAGGCTTCTCGCGGATCGCTTCGGAGCCGAGTTCACCAACTACAAACGAAGTGTTCCGGCCGTCATTCCCGGCTTACTGAAACGCTTCCTGCAGTCGCGCTAATTCGGCCGCACCCGGACAGAGCTTCGCGTACGGCACTTGCGTCAAGGGCATCTGCGTGGTGTTATTCGCCTCGTGCATGTCCGGGACGTTTTCGTCGAGGAAAAGAATACCCGTGACAATATGGCCCGCTTGTTGCTGTTCGAGCAGATAGCTCAGAACACGCTCCCGGTCGGAAGGATCGTATCCCTCCGGTACAACTCGAAAGCGAAGAATGCTGCCATCGTGCATCGCAACGCTGGTTACGCCTTCGTCCGCGATATTGGTGAGAATTTCCTGCTGCGGCATAACAAAATCCGCCTCGGTGGCGCGAATGCCGCGTTTGCGGGTGTTCAGATAGCTCTTGGTCGAACCGCTATGGTCATTGAAAGTGACGCAGGGGGAGATCACATCCACCAGCGCAAATCCGCGATGCCTGAGCGCCGCCTTGAAAATCGGTACAAGCTGCTCCTTATCTCCCGAGAATCCGCGCGCCACAAAAGTCGCGCCGAGACTCAGCCCCAGCAAAACGGGATCAATCGGCTGCATCCGGTTGGGTTCGCCCTTCTTGCTCTTCGAGCCGATATCGGCCGAGGCGGAAAACTGCCCCTTGGTAAGTCCGTAGACGCCGTTGTTCTCGATCAGGTAGAGCATCTTCACATTCCGCCGGATCGCGTGGCAAAGATGCCCGATGCCGATCGAAAGCGAGTCGCCGTCGCCCGAGATGCCGACATACGTCATCGCTCGATTCGCTGCGGCTGCACCGGTCGTAATCGCCGGCATTCGCCCATGAGCTGAATTGAAGCCGTGCGCGCCGCTGACGAAATACGCGGGGGTTTTGGAAGAACAGCCAATGCCGCTCATTTTCGCCAGCATATGCGGCGGCATGGAAACTTCCCAGAGTGCGCGCACCAGGGCGGCCGTGATCGAATCGTGCCCACAACCTGCGCAGAGCGTCGACATCGAGCCTTCATAATCGCGAATCGTAAGCCCGAGTTCATTGCGCTGCAGACTCGGATGCCGCGCTGCCGGTTTAACGATGGACGGCACTCACCACCCCCAGCTTCTCGGTCACGCCTTGAACCACCTGCGCGGCACTCAACGGAAAGCCTCCATAAACCAGCACCGAGATCAGCTTCTCCTTTGGCGCGGAAGTCTCCAGAAGTAACAGCGATCTTAGCTGCGCGTCCCGATTTTGCTCCACCACGAAACAATACTCGTGCTCTTCGATGAAATCGGCCACAATCTTCGCAAACGGAAACGCTCGAATTCGCAGATAATCGGCAGCCAGGCCCTGGCCCCCAAGCACATCGAGCGCCTCGCGCACTGCCGCATCACAGCCTCCCGTTGTGATCACACCAATGCGTGCATCGGTCATGCGGACGATCTCTGGCGGGGGCACAAACCGCGCTGCTGCGCGGTGCTTTGCAAGCAGCCGGTCAACGACTTCCTGATATTCATGCGGCTGTTCGGTGTAGCCGCCGTATTTGTTGTGGCCCGAGCCGCGCAGCATGTAAGCGCCGTTCGAATTCACACCGGGAAGCGTGCGCGCCGCAACGGCATTCTCGTCCTCATTCGTGAATCGCTGAAATACACTCAGCCCACGCAGCGCATCTTCGCCAAGCACGCGCCCGCGATCCGGCGTGTACGCGTCATCCCATTCGAGCTGCGGCACAACCCAGTCGTTCATGCCGATGTCCAAATCAGAAAGCATGAGAACGGGTGTCTGAAATCTTTCCGCCAGATCGAATGCGTTCACCGCAAATTCGAAGCACTCGGCCGGGTTCGCCGGGAGGAGCAAAATGTGCTTGGTGTCGCCATGGGAGGCATAGGCACACTCGAGAAGATCGCCCTGCTGCGTGCGTGTCGGCATGCCGGTAGACGGCCCCACACGCTGCACATCGATGACAACGGCTGGAATTTCGCCGTAGTATGCCAGCCCGAGCAGCTCATTCATCAGCGAAATGCCCGGACCGGCGGTGGAAGTGAAGGCTCGCGCGCCCATCCAGCCGGCCCCGATCACCATTCCGATCGCGGCCAACTCATCTTCCGCCTGAATGATGCAGCAGTTGTTCGCGCCCGTTTCGGGGTCGCGGCGATACTTCTCGCAAAAGCCGCGAAACGCATCCATCACGGACGTGGCGGGCGTAATCGGATACCAGGCAGCGACCGTCGCGCCGGCATAGAGACAGCCAAGCGCCGTGGCCGTATTGCCGTCAATCAGTATCTTTCCAGCATTCGCATCCGTCTTTTCGAGACGAAAGGGCAGCGGACACTCAAAGTGCTCGCGCGCGTAATCGATACCAATGTGGAGCGCTCTGCGGTTTGCATCATGCAGAGATTTCTTGCTGGCAAACGTCTCGGCCAGCAGTTCCTCCACGATCTGCATATCAGCATCAAGGAGTGCTACAAGCACGCCCGAATACGCGATATTCTTCAGCAGAACCCGCTCGCGTGCGCCTTCAAACTGCTCATTACAGAGGCGCGCAAGCGGTACGGGCAGAAAGCTCACATCTTCCCGGTGAAGCGACCGCTCGAGCGGCCAGCTCGAATCGTAAAGAACGTAACCGCCCGACCGCACTTCCTGAATATCGCGCGCATAGGTTTGCGCGTTCATTGCAACCATCAGATCGTAATCGAGAGCGCGGGCCGTGTAGCCGTCCTTGTTAACCCGTATCTCGTACCACGTCGGAAGCCCCTGAATGTTCGAAGGGAACAGATTCTTGCCGGAAACCGGAATGCCCATCCGGAAGATCGCCTGCATCAGCAGTCCGTTCGCACTGGCAGAGCCGGTTCCGTTGACGTTAGCGAGCTTAATCGCGAAATCGTTTACGCGTGTACGCACGCCGTTGCGCCTGCATAAGGAAGTTCAAGATCGAATCGCTGCATATCCCAGGCCGCGGTCGGGCACCGTTCCGCGCAGAGACCGCAGTGCACACAAATATCTTCATCCTTCGCCATAATTCGTCCGGTTTGGGGAAGCAGCTCGGAGACAAATAGCGGCTGATCGAGATTATTCGCGGGAGCAGAGAGACGGGTTCGAAGTTCCAGCTCGTCGCCGTTCCGCGTAATCGTCAGGCACTGCACCGGGCAAATGTCGACGCACGCATCACATTCAATACAGCGCGGGGCCGAAAAGACGGTCTCCATGTCGCAATTGAGACAGCGTTCGACTTCATGCGCGGTCTGCTCGGCCGTAAACCCGAGTTCCACTTCGATATTTAGTCTTTCGAAGCGCTGAACGAGCTCGACATGCCGCATTTTCTGCCGCGGTACGGGATTGTAATCGTTGTGATAGCTCCACTCGCTGATACCCATCTTCTGGCTGATCAGGTTCATTCCCGCCGCGGGGCGCTCGCTCACCGCCAAGCCTTCGCAGTAGTTGTGAATCGAAATCGCCGCTTGGTGACCATGCTCAACCGCCCAGATAATGTTCTTGGGGCCGAACGCCGCATCTCCGCCGAAGAAAATGCCGGGCCGCGTCGACTGGAACGTTTTCTCATCTACGACGGGCATGTCCCATTTACCGAAGTCGATACCGAGATCCCGCTCGATCCAGGGAAATGCATTCTCCTGACCGATAGCCAGGATCACGTCATCGGCAGGCAGAAACACGTCCTCGAGCACGCGCGACTTCCTGGCGCCCTCGTCCCATTCCAGTTGCTCAAACCTTATCCCTCGCAGCCGGCCGTTCTCCACGACGAACTCTTTCGGCGCGTAGTTGACGAGTATCTGGACACCTTCTTCTTCGGCATCATCGAGTTCCCACGGAGAGGCTTTGAAGAACGCGCGGGGCCGCCGGGCCATCACTTTGATGTCGCGGCCGCCCAGCCTTCGCGAGGACCGGCAGCAATCCATGGCCGTATTCCCCACGCCAATGATCAACACTCGCTCGCCGATGGAATCGATGTGTCCAAAAGCAATCGATTCGAGCCAGTCAATGCCGATGTGGATGTTTGCGGCGGCTTCAACGCGGCCCGGAATGTCCAAATCTTTACCGCGAGGCGCGCCCGAACCGACAAAGATGGCGTCGAACCCCTCCCCGAGCAGCTCTTTCAAACTGGTAATAGGTGTACTGAAGCGTACTTCGACACCCATGTCCAGAATCATGTCGATCTCTTCGCGCAGCACCTGCTCGGGCAGCCGGAACGAGGGAATGTTCGACCGCATGAGGCCGCCCGGCTGATCCTGTTTCTCAAAAATTGTGACCTGGTAGCCGAGCGGCATTAAATCGTTGGCAACGGTCAGGGATGCCGGACCCGCCCCGATGCATGCCACTCGCTTCCCATTCTTCCGTTCGGGAATTTTGGGCAGCAGGTGCCCGATCTCGCCTTTCAGATCCGCCGCAACACGCTTCAAACGGCAGATAGCAACGGGTTTCCCGTCTACCCGGCCACGCCTGCAGGCCGGTTCACAAGGGCGATCGCAGGTCCGGCCCAGAACGCCTGGAAAGACGTTTGAGCTCCGGTTGAGCATGTAGGATTCTGCATACCGGCCTTGCGCGATCAGCCGGATATACTCGGGAACGTTCGTATGCGCCGGACACGCCCACTGGCAATCAACGACGCGATGAAAATAATCCGGATTGTGAGTGTTCGTCGGCTGCACGCTGTCGTGGCGCTAGGGAGATTTGGTTCACATTATATACACACAGCCGCAACCTGGAGTTGCGCTGGCCCGTCCGATTAGATAATTATTGACGACGGAGGCCTCGTTTGCCTGTTACGGTCGGAGTACCGCGCGAGACGTTCCCCGGTGAGCGCCGCGTTGCTATCGTCCCGCGTCATGCGGAAGCTCTGCGCAAGTGCGGAGTTGAACTTCTAATCGAGCATGGCGCCGGGACCGAAGCCGGCCTGCCGGACGAGATTTATACTGCGCGCGGTGTGCGCTGTGTTGAACGCAGCGATCTTTTTCGAGAGGCCCAGATCATTGTGCAGGTGCGCACGCTGGGAGCAAACCCGGACCACGGCCGCGCCGACCTCCCCCTTTTTCGTCCCCGGCACGCCCTGCTTGGCTTCGGCGAGCCACTCACGGCTCTGAAGGAAGCCAACGATCTCGCGGGCCGCGGCGTTTCATTTTGCGCACTCGAGCTGATGCCGCGCATCACGCGTGCGCAGAGTATGGACGCCTTATCGTCCATGGCGACGATCGCCGGCTACCGCGCTGTCCTGCTCGCCGCCACACATCTGCCCAAATTGTTCCCCATGCTGATGACCGCAGCCGGCACCATCACCCCGGCTAAAGCATTTGTTCTCGGAGCAGGAGTTGCGGGTCTGCAGGCGATCGCCACCGCGCGCCGTCTGGGCGCCGTCGTCTGTGCTTACGATGTCCGGCCCGCCGTGAAAGAACAGGTGGAAAGCGTTGGCGCGAAGTTCGTCACCCTCGAAGTCGACGCCCAGAATTCTCAGGATAAAGGCGGCTACGCGAAAGCCATGGACGAAGCCTTCTATCGGCGTCAGCGCGAGTTGATGACCGATGTTCTGCGAGAGCAGGATGTCGTAATTACCACCGCTGCCGTACCCGGACGCAAATCGCCAATCCTGATCACGCGCGAGATGGTCGATGCCATGCAGCCCGGATCAGTGATTGTAGATATTGCCGCAGAACGCGGTGGAAACTGCGAGCTGACCCGCGCGGGCGAGGTTGTTTCCCATCGCGGCGTGAAGATTCTGGGGCCCGTCAACATCCCGTCCGACGCACCGTTTCATGCCAGCCAGCTGCTCTCTTCCAATATCACGGCATTTTTGAAATTGATCGTCGCAGGCGGCGCACTCTCGCTAAATACAGACGATGAAATCATCCGCGAAACACTGGTCACTCACGACGGAAAGATTGTGCACACGCGGATAAGCGAGCTGCTCGCGGCAGAAAGCGCGGTCACAGCATGAACAATTACGAGATCGCGATCTGGGTCTTCATGCTCGCGGCATTTCTCGGCTTTGAGCTGATCCGCCGTGTGTCGCCGCTCCTGCATACACCGCTCATGTCGCTCACCAACGCCATCTCGGCGATTGCGGTGGTCGGCGCGATCCTGATCACGGGAGAAAAGAACGCCAGCACACTCAGTCGGGTGCTCGGCTTCATTGCAGTTGTGGCGTCCGTAACAAATGTCGTGAGCGGTTACCTGATAACCGACCGGATGCTGAAAATGTTCAAGAAGCGCGGCGACGAGAGGAAGTGATGGAAAGCCTCTTCCCTGCGCTTTACATCCTGGCGGCTGCCAGTTTCATTCTGGCCATTAAGTGGATGAACTCGCCGGTTACGGCGCGGCGGGGTGTTCTCATCGGCGAACTCGGGATGCTGCTGGCGGTCGTCGGAACGCTCCTGCGGCATGAGGTCGTTACGTATCAATGGATACTGGTTGCGTTTTTTGTCGGTTCGGCAATCGGCGTTCCGATCGCTTATTACATGCCGATGACGGCCGTTCCGCAGCGCACCGCAATATCTCATGCTTGCGGCGCTCTCGCTTCAGCATTGATCGGCACCGCTGAATACTACAAACGGCTCCCGCATGGATTCGTAATGGGAGCGCTCGTGCTTGAAACACTGCTCGGCTTTCTCACCTGCACCGCAAGCGTGATGGCATTCGGCAAACTGCAGGAGATTCTTCCCACGCGGCCGATAACCTACCGCGGACAAAATTACGTCAATCTCGGCGTTTTTGCACTCGCGGTGGTACTCGGCATTGCGCTGATCTTCCATCCGGAACAGACCTGGATCTATCCGGTCTTCATGACCCTGGCGCTCATCTTCGGCGTACTACTGATCATCCCGATAGGCGGGGCTGATATGCCGACCGTGATCGCGCTGCTCAATTCTTATGCGGGACTATCGGCCTGCGCCATGGGCTTTGCCCTGGACAACAAGCTCCTGATCGTCGCAGGCGCACTCGACGGATCTTCCGGTTTCATTCTTTCCATCATCATGTGCCGCGCGATGAATCGCTCTTTCAGCAATGTGCTTTTCGGAGCTTTCGGTACGATTCAGACCAGCACGACTGAGAATGCTCCACGCCCGGTGCGATCTGCTTCGGCTGAAGAAGCCGCGGAAATCCTGGACGCTGCGCGCGGCGTCATTATTATCCCGGGATACGGAATGGCGGTGGCACAGGCCCAGCACAAATTGCGCGAGCTATACGACGTTCTGAGCAAACGCGGTGTCGACGTACGGTTCGCGATTCATCCGGTAGCCGGTCGGATGCCGGGCCACATGAATGTTCTGTTGGCGGAGGCGGATGTGCCCTACGACCGCCTGTTCGAGATGGAAGAAATCAACGCCGATTTCCCTCGTACCGACGTTGCACTCGTGATCGGCGCGAACGATGTAGTGAATCCGGCCGCGCGCAATGTCAAGAACAGCCCAATAGCCGGGATGCCTATTCTCCACGCCTACGAGGCTCAGACCGTAATGGTTGTGAAACGCAGTATGAGTCCCGGATTTGCCGGAATCGACAATGAGCTCTACTATCTTGACAAGACTCTCATGCTCTTTGGCGATGCTAAGGCGTTTGTCGGAAGTATTGTGAAGGAGCTAAGTACGGCTGTAGCCGTTCGGTGAATCGCGGAAGCGGTAACAGGACCGCCAATCGAACCAGCGTGACACCGGTAAACAGCAGCAGAACGGGATCCAGCGGATAGCGGTAGCGTTCGCTCGCCTGCACGATGTAGTGGGGTAATGGATACGCAACCAGCAGCACCACGAACAGCAGAAGCGAGTTCTTGACAAGGGTTCGGGAAAGCCATAAACCAATCAATCCAAGAAGAACAATGGTGCGCAGGTAAAGACGAATGGTTCCCAGTCCCGGTGGGAACCAGAACGCCGCGATGCGATGAGCAGTCAGCCAGGCAAACCGGCCGGGATGCGTTTGAATCCACCGCATCGCTTCAGCTTTCTTTTGCTGGTTGTACCGGATCTCGCCGAGTTGGCGGACGCGCATGGCTTCGGCGGCGCTGACATGCGGATGATGCCGCAGCAGAACGCCTTTCTTGAGATTCTCATCAAACGAGACAGCGGATTCATCGCTATTGGAAATGTCCAGCTCGAGTCCGGCATTGTCGCGCGAGATAACCGGCGCGCCTAGTTGTATGTAGTTGCGTACCGTCCACGGCAGAACTCCTAAAATGACCCCGGCAGCGACCAATCCCAGACGGCTCGCCCGAAGCCGTATCGGCGATTTGGAAAGAACAGCCAAAACGAGCTCGTAAATGACCCCGCAAAGCAGCAGCTGGGCTGAGATCAAGGCTGTTAAGCCCCACATCAAACCGGTCAGCAGAGCCGCCACTCTCTGCCGGCGCCAGCGTTGCAAGCCAAGCACAACGATAATGGCAGCGACGAGCGCCAGTCCCACCAACGGCGCCTCGAAATCTCCCGAGCAATCCAGGTAAACCATCGGTATGCCCGCTCCGAGCAATCCAGCCACAACGCCCGGCAGTATCCCGAGGCCGGCCGATCGCGCCACCAGCGGAAGGAGCGCAAACTGCAGGCAGGCAATCGTCATCGTGATCGCGTTCTTCCATGCCTCGCCGGTGGGAAGATCGGGTGCATACCGGTAAGCGAGACCGATCAGAAACGGAAATGCCGGTGTAACATGTGCGCTCGGCCCGGTTGGCAGGACGTACGGGTCACCCAGGTAGCCACGGTGCGCGAAAGACATTGCGGTTTGCACCACTTCGACTTCGTCGAACGTTTCGCGGTTGGTTTGATGGGGCCACAGAACGATTCGAAGTCCTAAAGCAATAACGAAGATTCCGGCAACGCTTATCCACAAAAAGCGTTGCGAGCGTTTCGAGACAAGCGTATCCGCCTGCGTGTTCAGCCCCATAGCTCAATTCTCCCCAACCATCAACGTTGCTGGCAATCGAACCGGTTTGTGTGGCTCGCGCGACGCGGAAGTACCTGGCAGGAATTTCCGCTTAAAAGCTTGACCGGATCGAGCAAAAAGGCGGTAAACTAGCTTCACGTTCTGCCTGTCCGGGTTGCCAGGCGAAAAGATCAGCAGGAGAACCAGCATGAGCGCAGCCGCCGCCCTTTCCCCATCCGCTCCTCTTGTTCAAGAAGGAAATCAGTTCTGGCAGCAACTAACCGAGGAATGCCGCCGGCAGGTGGAAGATATCAACGCCGTCGTCTCCGAAAAGGGCCTCAGCCCCGATCAGTGCGTGCACTGCACCGGGGGCCGCGAATTGCGCATGTTCAAAGCCGGAACCCCTTCCACGCTGGTGAAAGTATTGCTCGGGTTCTACAGCTGGGGCCCGATGCTGAGCGTCGCCATCACGGGCCAGCAGACGCACGATTCTGAATTCTTCCCGGAAGAGTGCGAGATGCCAATCGCCGTCGATGCAGACGGCTCAATCATCGCGATCTTCGACGAAGGACGCAGTTTTTCTCCCCGGGAAATGGCCGCTTATCTGACGCAGGCGTTTCGCCGTTGCTTCCCCGGCGTTTGCTTGTGCCGCTAGCTGTTGTTCAGGAGCTCTCGCGCATCGCCTGGATCAGAGCTTCCATGTGATCCAGGTAGCGCTCAAAGGCTTTACGCCCGAGTGCAGTCAGACGATATTCTGTCTTCGGCATCCGGCCTTCGAAACGCTTCGTGCATTCGACGTATTCGACCTCTTCCAGCCTGCGGGCATGGACGCTGAGATTGCCGTCGGTGGTCTGCAGCAGTTTCTTGAGTTCGTTGAACGTGAGCGACTCGTTTACCGCCAGCGCGCTGACAATTCCGAGCCGCATGCGTTCATGAATAATGCGATCCAGATGCGGTAGGGCGTTTTCGAGAGTCGCTTGCTCGGGACGCGGCGTATCGGTGCTGATACTCTTCGGTTCCGGCGGAGTTGTTGCGGCGCGAGCCATGGCCGGTCTAGCCACCATGCCTCCTTGCGATCGCTAACCCAAAACCGATGTGAAGCGCGCCAAATCCCGCCAGCAGCAACCAGTTTCCCCAGGATGCGGGTAAGGCAAGTGCAAGCGCGCCGGTCAACATGAAGCACAAGCCCATCACGGGCACAATACGCACCGAGAAGGCTCCGCCGGTGACCACTGCCGCACCGTAAAGCAAAAGCCACAGGCCGGGCAGGATCCCGAGATCGCCGCTGCGAAATAGTACGGCCGTCAGTACGGCTCCGGCAAACAGCGGAGGCACAAAACTCAGCAGCGCCCGGCGTGCCGCGCGGGTGTGCAACGAAAGATCGAGGCGTTTTGATTTGAGCCGGACCGCAACCGCTGCGAGCGCCAAGGCTAGTACAGCTTCCGCGAGCCAGATGAAGAAGGCCTGCTGCATCGGTCTGCCTGCCGAAACCAGGCCGGCTGCCACGGCTGTGCACCCCACAGCAACTCCGCCCCACCCCGGAACCGCGGTGAACGAGGCCGCGCGCTCCATCGTGTCGCGAATGAACCGGAGATTGGCCGCCGCGTGCCTGTCAATGGCAACCGGGGTTTTCCATGCACGCGCGCCTTGCACCGAAGCCATCGCCTTTGAGTATAGCGGAAAAGAAGTGCTTTGCTGAATAAAGAGCTGGCAACATGGCCAGCCCAAGAACGCGGCTATCGGGAGGCGAAAATCAGCTTCCGCTCCTTGTCGTGAATCGGAACGTCGCGGCTCACTTCTCCCTCGATCGCCACTGTTTGGAGATCGCGTGCGGGGGTGTTCAGGAAGTGCAGCGAGGAAGCTTCACCGGCTTTCGGCAGCGCCGCCGGAGTACCGATCACTGCAATCGCTTTTCCCCCGCCCTGCAGCAGGATGATGCCGTTCGACGTTTCACGAACATCGTATTGACCCGCAGCAAAGTGCTCTCCATTCACGGCAAACGCAAACGGAACGTTGACGTGCATGGAGTGGCTGTAATCCGCGGCTTCAACCAGACCGCCGGAAGCGATGACAAGCATCAAACCCAACGTTTTAAACATTTTCATAGGTGTTGTTCTCCTTCAGGATTGTTTATGGAACTACGTGAAGGCGCGAACGAGGCACCAAGAGTTAAGACACAATCAGCTAACTCAGGGAATAAGTCTTACGAAGACAGATGAGTAGGTCTACTCAACAGAGAGGCGGGGACAACTTCAGAATAGCGGGAGGCGCCTCGAAAGGCAAGCGGATGCGCACCTCTTAAGATTTTGCTCAGATATGCAGGTTTCTTCTTTCGCTGAGGCTCAAACGAACCGCGGCACGCCTTTGGTGAAACTATCCTCCACCGCCAGTGAGTACCGAATAGGCGGAGTTGTCATATCCCGCCGATCCGATGTAAAAATGCGTTCTCCCTGCGAGATGAGGTAATCGGCCGTACGCGCGGCAAGAGCCTGAATCGTCAGTCCTGGATTGGCCGAGCCTTGCGTCGGCAGAATACTTCCGTCGCAGACAAACAGATTCGCAATCTCGTGCGTGCGTCCAAATTTGTCCACCACCGAATCGCGCGGATCGCTTCCCATGCGGCAGGCACCCACCAGATGCGCGTACCGCGACTCCTGCACCACTTCCTCCGCACCCGCGGCGCGCATGATTTCCGTCACTTTCTTCACTCCGAACGCAATCATCTTCTTATCGTTCTCATGCAGATTGAACGTTACTTTCGCGACCGGGATACCGAACTGGTCCTTTTCGTTTGCGATCTCGACGCGATTGTCTTCCCACGGAAGGATCTCGCCCAGCACGCCGAGCGTTGCCCAGTGGTTGTAGTCCATCAATACGCGCCGCATGCCCCAGCCCCAGGCACCCTTGGCGGCCATCATCTGCTTGGCGAAAGCAATCGGCAAAGGCGCCACCGTCTGAATGGCAAAACCTCTCGCGAAACCGCGTCTCGGATCGGTCTCGTAAAACTCCTCCGAGAGCGCGTGCGCCGGCGGGGCCTTGTACATGCGAATCAGATCCGCAAAACGTCCGAGCACGACGTTTCCGGCTTGCGCCATCAGATAGCGTCCAAGCGTACCGCTACCGTTTGAAAGCCCGTGCTCATGGCCCGGACACGCTGAATTCAGCAGCAAACGGGGCGTCTCGATGGCGTAGCCGCTCACGATCACGGCCTTGGCCTTTTGAAAATGCTCCCGGCCCTCGCGATCGAAGTAGAAAACGCCATTCACACGATCGCGATTCCGCATGGAAACCCGCGATACCATCGAGAGCTCGCGAACTTCGGCACCGTAGCGAATCGCTTCCGGCACATGTGTAATCAGTGTGCTCGCTTTTGCCCCGACTTTGCAGCCCTGTATGCAGAATCCGCGATAAATGCAGTGCGGGCGGTTGCCGTGCGAACCGGAGAGAATCGCAACGGGGCCGCCGGCGCACACGCGAATCCCCAGCTTGGTGCAGCCTTTCACCAGCACATCACCCACCGCGCCTAGCGGATGCGGCCCATACGGATAGCCGTGCGGATCGCCCCACGGAAAATATGCTGGCCCGGCAACTGGAATCTCGCGCTCGAGCAGTTCGTAGTACGGCTTCAGCTCGTCGTAAGAAATAGGCCAGTCCGCCCCGACACCGTCTTCGGTGTAAACACGAAAGTCAGAGGGATGAAAGCGCGGCGCAAATGCGGCCCAGTGTACCGAACCACCACCCACGCCTTTTCCGCTGTTGTTTTCGCCAAGTGAAAGCGGATCCGTTCCGCCGGTTATGCGCAGATCGTTCCAGTAAAGCTTATGCGAACCCTTTTCGTCGCTTACCCAATCGAGTTCGGTGTCCCAGAACGGCCCGGCTTCGATTCCGACAACTTTGAAACCGGCTTTCGCCAGCCGCTGCAGCAGCACGCCCCCCGCCGAGCCGAGGCCGACAATGACGTAATCGACCTCCTCGTCATCGCGATACTGCTTCGTGCCTTTCGCGATGCGCTGCAATGGGCCCAGATTGTGAACATCGCTGCGCGCCTGCCGGAATGCGCCGAAAAGAGGCTCCTTCAATGCGTACCACCTTGCCCGTGCACGGGTTTGTCGGTTGCCCCCGCCTGCTGATCGTATGCACCTGAAAGCGAAGATGCGGGCGCTTGCCATTCATATCGCTGCTCATCGACTTCCCACGGCTCCGGCAAACCGTTTTCCAGCCGTGTATACGCGCGCGGGTAGGCGGGACCGCCATAGCCAATCTCGTCCCACGCCCACGGGTGCGAGTAGTAAGCGCTGACGCAATCCTGCACCAGCAGATGCCAGAACCGGTCGACCGACATTCGGCTCCAAATCTCGTGGGCCGCACGTTTTTCCCCGTCATGGATGGTCTTGAGCACCGCGTCCTGATCGAGCGGCTCTAACTCGACAAAGAGTTTTGCGTACATGGCATGCGCAGTTTGCTCGATGGCCTGCAATCCCAGCCGGTACGCTTCGCGGTCGTCCGGCATATCTTCAAACCTGTACCCATCGATCTCGTTTTCGAACAATCGATGGTCGATCCAGGGGACAATCGGGATTCGGTATTCAGCCAAACGGTCGTCCTGCGGAAGTACCCGGCTTGTAACGGCTGTGATCAGCGGCAGCTCGGCCTGCGTGAAAAAGCGAATAGGGGGTATGTTCGCGACTCGTTCTTCGATCAGCTTGCGGGTGGTCGCATCCCAGAATTTCTTCTGCGAAAGCGTGCTGTACCGCGGATAGTACCCGGGCTGTTTCGTGCGTGGAATCGGCTTACCGCTCTGCGGGTCCACCGGCAGCAGTTCCTGATCCTCAGCCACGCTTTTCTCTCCGTAAGACGCTCGCGAGCAATCCCAATGCTCCGCACGCGGCAAACAGCAGCGGTGCGAAAATGGGCGGACCGTAGAGTATGTTGTAGAGCCAGGTCTTTTTGCCGCCCGGTCGCCGTGCAATACCGCGCACGTGATAGCCAAAGCCGACTGCCCCGTCGATCATGGCCAGAGTCGAGGTCGCCGGAAGAAATTTCCGCGCGGCATTCTCGCTGAAAATCGCCGCCACGCAGGCGCCAAACTGTATTGGCGTAAGCAGAACCGGCGTCCATTGCGCCCAGATCCGAAAGCGGCTTTTGTAATGCGAATACCACGCCTCCAGACCCGAAAGCACAGTCCATATCGCCGCCACCGCTGCGAGATGCTTTTGAAACCGGCCTTCGTGGATCTCGCGCCGCCATCCTCTCGCCGGCTTCTTCTGCAAAATCGCGATACGGCTATCCTCTTCGCGCCTCAGATACGAAGCCATGAAGCCGAGATAGGCCGCAGTGCCGAAGAGCAGCGGCGCGAAAACCGGCGGCCCCATGATAAGGTTCGTGATGGGAATGCTCCAGCCGCCGGGCTTCCGGCAGATGCCGCGGATGTGAAATCCAAAGCCGATCACACCATCGAGCAGCGTAATCGCGCACGTCCAGCGCATCCAGGTCTCGGCCGCGCGACGGCTGAAGATCGCGCTCGTGCTCGCCGCGGTCACCGCTCCGCTCAGCAGCACTGGCGTGTACATAATCAGATTGCTATAGCTGCCTTTGTAATGTTCGTAGGCAACTTCCAATCCGCTTACCAGGCTCGATCCGGCCGTTACGAGTGCGAGTGATCGCTGGAACCGCCCGTCCCGGATGCGTTCGATAACGGGTGCAAGCGGGGCAAGTTCCATCACTCTTTTAGACGGAAATTTGCCAGAGCAATTTCAGCTGGAGTTGGGGCGCGCCGGCACCGGATCCGCTATTTGATCCGTGTGGTGCTGCAGGTGGCTCAGGTAATCGATGATCAGGAACTTCAAGGTGACGGGTGCGTTGTTTTCGATCTGGCAGGGCGCGCTCAGCCGCTCCTGCGGAATGCGGTCCACCACTTCGCACAAGAGTTCGTTCTGGTGCCGCCAGTGTTCGATCAACTTACTCCAAGGCATCGCGTCATACCCGTGCAGCGCCACCCACGCCTCTTGTGAATAGCCTGGTCCTTCATATTTGCCCTCGAGCGACGCGCGAACGAACCGCTGATGATTATTCAGCGCCGAATCGATGAGATGCCCAAGGATTTGTTTCTTCGACCAGCCGCCCTCGCGATGTCGCGACCGAGATTTCTCCTCCGACACTCGTGAGAGCCGATCCGCAATTTCGGCAATTTGCTCGCGGAAAACTGATGCGATGTTCATGGTCTCGGGATTCACGATTACTATAGCTGTGATGAGCGTGGCGCCCTGGTTCGAACGAAAGTTTGATTTCCATTTTCCCGTCGAGCAATTTCCGAATGTCCTGATCCGTCTTCGCGGAACACCGGCGCGGATCGAAGAGATCCTGCGCCGGTCCCAGCGCGAAGTGTTGATCCGCAAACCACCACAAAAGTGGTCTGCCCAGGAGCACGCCGGACATCTGCTTGATATGGAGCCGCTGTGGCGAGCCCGCGTCGACGACTTTCTACTAGGGGCCGGGACGCTGACCGTTGCGGACCTGACCAACCGACGCACTGACGAAGCCAATCATAACGCGCAAAATCTGAGCGAGCTCTTATCCGCCTTCCGCCAGGCTCGCTCAGAATTGCTGGCGAAAGTGGACCATCTCGAGCCGCATCTCTTCGAGCGTTCCCTCGTACACCCGCGCTTGCAGCAGCCGATGCGTCTGGTCGACCATCTGTTCTTCGTGGCCGAGCACGACGATCATCATCTGGCCGCAATATGGGAGCTGATCGCTCAGTAGCTGACCTGAATCGGCACCGATCGATCGCTCGGGTTGCCTTTTTGATCGACGGCGTTGATCTGATAGCGGTAGGTTTTGCCATGCTGCACGTCGCGATCGCTGTAGGTGGGCACAGTCAGCAAATCGCCGACCTGCTGATAGGGACCGCCGTCGACCGAACGATAAACGTAGTAGCCCTTCAAATCCGATTCGGGACTGCGCTGCCACGAGACTTCGATCGAATTAGGCCCGGCGAGGGCGGTCACGCCGGTCGGGATCGATGGCGGAAATTTGTCGATCGTCACAACATGCTGAGGCGCGGACTCAAGACTTTCCACCTTGCCTTTGAACGCTACGACCGTGTAATCGTACGGCGTTTCGTATTGTGAGCTGGTGTCCAGGTACTCCGGTTTCGAAGAGGTCCCAAGCAGGAGCGGGCTGGTATCGGCTCCTTGCTTGCGATACACGCGATACTGAATCTCATCTCCCTGATCCGGCCATTTCAGCAGAACACCCTGAGCGGTCGATTCATAGCTGACAACCGGAGCCGGGAGCGGCGGCAGCACGTTCAGTAGTCCTCGATTGGACCATGCAGAAAAATGATCTTTCTTGCGAACGGAGGTCCGAACCGCAACGACAACCCGTTTGCCAATCCAATCCTTTGCTGGGACCGTGGCGGACATGGATGCGGGCAATGGATTGTCCGGATCCGTCTCCGGTGGCAGTTCGGTCTTGACGGGCGTGGCTTTCGCCGCCCAGCGGTCAAAATCAAATGGAGTCGGGGCTTCTCCGATTCTCAGATCGATGCTGTCAAAATCGCGAATCACAAGATTGTCGCTCGTCCGTACCGGCACGGTGAAACGAATCACCAGCTGATCGCCCTGCTCGACAACCGAAAGATCCGTGATCGCCTGCGGCAGCATCGGAGAAGGCGGCAGAACGGGGCCAACGTAGCCGCACCCGCACAGCAAACTCACCAATGCGGAAAGGATTCCGACCCGCAGCCGCACTAAAGGATGTACCTGCTCAGATCCTGGTCTTTCACAATCTCGGCCAGCTGCTTCCGGACATAGGCCGCATCAATTCGCACTGTTTTCTTCTTGAGGTCCGGACCTTCGAAAGAAATCTCTTCGAGCAGCTTTTCCATAATCGTATGCAGCCGCCGCGCGCCGATGTTTTCCGATGTCTCGTTCACCTGCGCCGCAATGCGCGCGATTTCCGTGAGCGCGTCGTCGCTGAAGCTGAGCTTGATGCCTTCGGTCTCGAGCAGCGCCGTATACTGCTTGACCAGCGCCGATTTCGGCTCTTTCAAAATGCGAATGAAATCCGCTTCCGACAGGTTCTTCAGCTCGACCCGGATTGGGAAACGCCCCTGCAGCTCGGGAATCAGATCCGCAGGTTTTGAAACGTGGAAGGCGCCGGCTGCGATGAACAGAATATGATCGGTGCGTACGAAGCCATGCCGTGTATTAACTGTCGTTCCCTCTACGATCGGCAGAATGTCGCGCTGCACGCCTTCGCGGCTCACGTCCGGCCCATGGCCGCCTTCCCGGCCCGCGATTTTATCGATTTCATCCAGGAACACAATTCCGTTGCGCTCGACGCGTTCCAGCGCCACACGCGTAACCTGGTCCATATCGACCAGCTTCTGTTCCTCTTCCTGAATCAGATATTCCAGCGCTTCCGAAACCCGCATATTGCGCTTGCGAGTGCGCGGCCCGAACAGCCCTGGAATGACATCTTTCAGGTTGATGTCCATCTCCTCCAGATTCCCGTTGGTTGAAACCTCGAACGTTGGCCCGCGCTCTTTGACATCTACTTCAACCATCCGGTCGTCCAGCTTGCCGGCGCGCAGTTTCTCCCGCAGTTTTTCCCGCGTCCGCTCCACGCTCTCGGCGCCTTCCGGTTGCGGCGGCATCAGCAGATCCAGCAGGCGTTCTTCGGCTTGCTGCTCGGCCCGGTCCGCCACCTGGTCCAACCTTTCTTCCCGCACCATGTCGATAGCCACATCCACCAGATCGCGAATGATCGACTCGACGTCGCGCCCGACGTACCCGACTTCGGTGAACTTGCTCGCCTCCACCTTCAGGAATGGCGAATTGGCGAGCTTCGCCAGCCGGCGCGCGATTTCCGTCTTTCCCACGCCAGTCGGCCCGATCATCAGGATGTTCTTCGGCATGACCTCTTCGGCCATATCGGGATCGAGTTTCTGCCGCCGCACCCGATTGCGCAGCGCGATCGCCACCGAGCGTTTCGCATCCGCCTGGCCGACCACATGCTTGTCCAGTTCGCCGACGATTTCCCGCGGCGTCAGTTCGTCGAGCAGCGGCGTTTCGTCCGAGGATTGCTGCGGCAGATAAATGACCATCAGGCCAACTCCTCAATCGTCACGTTGTTATTGGTGTAGATGCAGACGTCGCCGGCGATTTTCATCGCTTTTTCGACGATTTCGCGCGCACCCAGGTTCGTATTTTCCAGCAGCGCTAGCGCCGCGCACTTGGCAAATGCAGCGCCCGAGCCGATTGCAGCCACATTGCTGTCGGGTTCGATGACGTCGCCCGTACCGCTGACGATAAAAATGTCTTTTGCGTCGGCCACGAGCAACAGCGCTTCCAGATGCCGCAGCATGCGATCCGTTCGCCACTCCTTCGCCAGCTCTACCACCGCCCGGGGAAGATTTCCGCCGTGCTGCTCGAGCTTTGATTCCAATCTCGCGAAAAGTGCGAACGCGTCCGCTGTTGCGCCTGCAAATCCGGAAACGATCTTCCCGTTCAGCAGCCGCCGCAGCTTCTTCGCGGTACCCTTCAAAACCTCGCTTCCCATGGTGACCTGACCATCCCCTGCCACCACCACTTTGCCGTTCCGACGCACGCAGAGGATCGTCGTCGACCGGATTTTCTGCTTCATAGCTGGGATTTTGCACTTTCATTTCAACACACGGTTTTGCGGAACGAAGCCAGCCGATTCTGTGGATTGCGGCTGAAACGCCACGAAATTGGGCATCGATAACCGGGGATGTGTCCTTTTCGCCACAGGTACAGGCGCATAAGTCTCTTGCTTTCAAAGAATTAGCTGCCGCGACTGACCGGCGCCTGATATTCTGGGACTTCTCACATGTATTCCCAAACGACCGTCCGGCGTATGGTGGAGACTTCCGGAACCGGGCTGCACCATGGTGCCCCGGTGCGGCTGCGCATTCTTCCTGCCCCGCCCAACACCGGCATCGTATTTCGCCGAACCGATCTGGACGGCACTCGGATCCGCGCCAGCTGGAAGCTCGTGGAACGCGTCAGCTACGCCACCAGCCTGATGCACCCGAAAGGCATCTTCATCTCAACGACGGAGCACCTGCTCAGCGTGCTTTACAGCATGAGCATCGACAACGCTTTCATCGAGCTGGACAACCTGGAGTTGCCCATTCTGGACGGCAGCGGATTGCCCTTCGTCGAGTTGCTGAGCGAAGCGGGGGTACAGGAATTGGCTCAACCCCGCCGCTATCTGCGCATCCTGAAGCCGGTCACAGTGGAAGCCCCCGGCAAGAAGGTGACCATTCTACCCAGCGATTGCTTCGAGTTGCGCTGCCGCAATTTCTTCGACCATCCACTGGTGGGCGAACAGACGCTTTCGCTCGAGGTAACGCCGGAAACTTATGCCCGCGAAATCGCACCCGCACGCACCTTCGGCTTTGAATATGAGCTGGATGCGATGCGGGATATGGGCCTGATTCGCGGTGCGACCCTCGAAAACGCCGTCTGTTTTACCCGGACGGGCGTTGCGAATCCGGGCGGCTTGCGTTTCCCGGATGAATGCTGCCGCCACAAGGCACTCGACCTGATCGGGGATCTGGCTCTCATCGGCAGGCCGCTGCTCGGGTGTGTTGTGGCCGAGAAAGCCGGTCACGCGATGCACGTAGCGCTGGTCAAGAAGCTGATGTCCGACTCTTCTCTTTACGACCTGGTGACAATTCCGCGCCGCTCGGGCGCCGTGGCCTGACACGCTCGCTCTCGTGACTTCGCTCCTGCGCGCGCTGCCGCACCTGATCACGCTCTTTCGCCTCTTTAGCGCTCCTGTGATCGTCTGGCTCCTGGTTGAGCGCAAGTACACGTCGGCGCTCGCCTGGACAATCCTCGCCGGGCTCAGCGACTGGCTTGACGGCTACAGCGCGCGGAAGCTTAACGTCTCCGGGCAAATTGGAGTTGTGCTCGATCCGCTCGCCGATAAGGTATTGCTGGTCGTTGTTTTTGTTGCGCTTAGTGTGCTCGGAATGATTCCGCTCTGGATGCTGGCGCTTGCCATCGGGCGGGACCTGGTGATTGTAATCGGTGCGGCGCTGATTCGGGTGTTCCGCGGTGTTCGCAAATTTACGCCGACGATGTGGGGCAAAGTCAGCACTTTTTTCCAGATTATGCTCGTGCTGCTGGCGCTTTCGTACGCCGCGCTTCCCTACGAAATTGTCCGCTGGTTGAAGCTGACAGCCCTGGTCCTGAGCGCATTCTTCACCGCCGCGAGCGGTCTCGACTACGTTGAGATCGGCATTCGGATGGCCCGCCGCAAGCCGGTTTAGTTGCGGCTTACGCCCTGCTCACGCTGCCGATAATGCGACTTTAAAATCCGCTGACGAGCCGGAATTCGTGCGATCTCCGGATCTCTTCGAGACTGGCCCGCTGTTTCTCCGGCTGGCTGCGGAAACGCTCGACGGAAGCGGCCAGCGCATGCAACGAAAAATGCGAATGATCGTTCGAAAAAGGCGTGGAGCGAAAAGTCGGCAGAATATCGGCAAACATCTCGACCAGTCTGGGATCGCGCCATCCTCGTCGGGCTTCCTCGCGCACGGTTGCGAGCGCCTCTTCCGGGGTCATGGCTTTCTTGTACGGTCTCTCCGTCGTCAGCGCGTCGTAGATATCGGCCAGTTGCAGGATGCGCGCGAGCAGCGGGATATTTTCACCCCGCAGCCCGTCCGGATAACCCGAACCATCCCAACGCTCGTGGTGATGGCGAATGATCGGCAGAACCGGGGCGAGCGTCTTCATGCCGGAGCAGATGCGCGCACCTTTATCCGCGTGGCCCTTCATGATCTCCCATTCTTCCGTGCTCAGCGAACCGGGCTTAAAGAGCACGTGATCGGGGACAGCCACTTTCCCGATGTCGTGCAGGTAGCCGCCGCGTTGCAGCGCCAGAATGTCGCTGCCGGGCAGGCCCAGCGTCAGCCCCATCGCGGCTCCCATCAGCGCCAGCCGGTGACAGTGCTGACCGAGATCCGGATCGCGCTCCTCGACCGACTGCGCCAGCGAGAAAAGTACGGCTTCCGAGTCGTCGAGCGAATCGATCATGGCACGGTGGCGGAGGCTGGCTTGAATTCTCGCCTGAAAAGTACGGGGGCGCAGCGGCTGTAAAAGATACTCATCCGCTCCCGCTTCGATCGCCAGCACCTCATCTTCGGGATCGTCGCTGCGGCCCATCACGTAGACGGGCAGAAGCTGGGTGGGCAGGCTCCTCTTGAGGGTACGGCACAGATCCAGGCCGCTATGGCTGTGCCCCGCCATATCGATGAGCACGAGGTCGATGGAAAACTGTCCAAGAGCCGAAAGCGCATCGGTCGACGTGCAGCGGGCGATGATTTCGTGCCCGAAGCCGCGCAGGGCGTCGCGAACCGTCGCCGTATTTTCCGGCGAAGAATCGACCAAAAGGATACGCGCGGCGCGTGCCACCACGGACAACTCAGCTGCTTCGGAATGGCGCGCCGGCGGTCGGGGGCGCTCGGGGAAATCGTGGTACACAGCTGAAGCCATAAAATGCGTTCTGAGTTTCTATCGACTAATGTGTGGCGCAAGCTTAGAATTTCTGATCCAATTCGGACCCGTTTGGGTGCCTTTCGTACTAGTCAAATTCCTTAACCCCGATGTCCTCCGCCGGCATTTGGCCATAGTCGATCGTGTACACTCGCAAGTGACCGGTCTATCCCGTTGCGCCTTGCCGTCCTGTTCAGCATGTTTGCCTGTCTCTTGCTGGGCTCGGCCGCTTTCTTTGAGGTGAGCACTCCCGCTGGAATTGGCTTCGTTCAGCGAAATTCGCCGACCCGGCGAAAATATCTCATCGAGACGATGACCGGCGGCGTGGCCCTGCTCGACTACAATAACGACGGATTATTGGACGTCTTTCTGGTGAACGGCGGAGCTCTCACCGATCCCATGCCGCAGCCGGCCAATTTTCACCGGGGCGAGCCAAAGTATTGGAACCGGCTTTATCGCCAGAATCGCGACCACACCTTCACCGACGTGACCGAAGCGGCAGGCCTGGCCCACGCGGGCGACGGCAATTACGGTATGGGCGTTGCAGCAGCCGACTACGACAATGACGGCTATACCGACCTGTATGTGACCAATTATGGCCGCAACGTTCTGTACCACAACAATGGCAACGGTACGTTCACCGACGTAACGGAAAGAGCGGGTGTCGCCGGCGGCGGCTGGTCGGCATCGGCTGGCTTCTTCGATTACGATAAGGACGGCAAGCTCGACCTGTTCGTGACCCGCTACCTCGATTGGGATTTCGCCCGCAGCAAGGTATGCGCGCGTGAGACGTACTGCCTACCGGGTGAATTCCCGGCCGCTACTAATCTGCTCTATCGCAATCGCGGCGATGGCACATTCGAAGACGTCAGCACACGCGCCGGCCTTTCCAAGCTCAAAGGACACGGTCTGGGCGTTGCGTTCGCCGACTACGACGACGATTCATGGCCGGACGTCTTCGTGGCAAACGACGGCATGGAGCAGTTTCTTCTGCACAACAACGGCGACGGCACATTCAGCGAGCGTGGCCTCGAAGCAGGGGTGGCGCTTTCGGATAACGGAAAGCCATTTGCCGGTATGGGAGTGGATTTCCGGGATTACGATAACGATGGCCGCCCAGATATCGTGGTCACCAATCTTGCGCGCCAGATCTATGCCGTTTATCACAATGACGCCAACGGCTCTTTCAGCTATCGCAGTCTGCAGACGGGACTCGGCGTACTCTCAGCAGCAAGTTCGGGCTGGGGTATGCGGCTGGTCGACTTTAATAATGATGGCTGGAAGGATTTGTTCATTGCTCAGAGTCATGTCATGGATAACGTGGAGGCAATCGATCCCTCGCTGCACTATCTGGAACCGCCCATGTTCGCGTTAAATCAGGCCGGCCGGTTCGAACGTGCCGACCCCGGGACAACGCAACCCATGGCGGGACGCGGCGCGGCATTCGGAGACATCGATAACGACGGTTGGCCGGATGTGATCGTAAGTGTTCTGGGCGGACGGCCCCTCCTTTTTCGAAACCGCGGCGGAAACGCCCACTGGCTGACCATTTCGCTGCGCGGCACACGCAGTAATCGCGACGGGTTCGGCGCTCGCGTGCGGGTCAACGATCAATGGCAGGAAGTTACTTCGGCCGGCAGCTATCTTTCGGCCAGCGATAAGCGAGTTCACTTTGGCTTAGGAGCGGCGCAAACGGCAAACGTGGAAATCCGATGGCCATCGGGCACGCATCAGTCCCTGCCGAATGTGCGAGCCGATCAGTTTCTAAGCGTGACCGAGCCGGAGCAGCGTTGATGGTCACGGCCTTCATCGCCCTTGGGCTCGCGTGGCAGGCGCTCTCGCCGGAAGCGATCCAGCACGCGCAGGCCGGAATCGCTGCACAGAAACAGGGCGATCTGAAGACCGCCATCGTCGAATTCCACAAGGTGACCGAGCTGGCACCCTCGTTGCCTGCTGCTTTTATGAATCTCGGGGCCGTGTATGTGCAGGCGCATCAGTACGAGCAAGCAGTCGCACCGCTCGAAAAGGCGCTCGAATTAAAGCCGGATCTCATCGGCGCCGAACAATTGCTCGGTTACGCGCTCCTTGCAGTCGGTAATGCTTCGGCTGCGATTCCCCACCTCAGCAAAGCTGGCGACAAGGGCGCGCTCGGGATTGCGCAGGTAAAGACGGGTCAACTGGTGGATGCGATCGCAAACCTGAATGCCGCGCTCGCCCAGCACCCCGGAGATCCCAATCTGCTGTATTATCTCGGCCGGGCAAGCGGATTGTTGTCGAAAGAAGCAATGGATACGCTGGAGGCAAATTACCCGGATGCGGCCCGCGCGCATGCTTCGCTCGGCGAAAACTATGCCGCTTTACGGCAAGTCGCGGAAGCCGAGAAGGAATATCGCGAGGCATTGCGAATCGATCCGGAAGCGCGCGGAGTGCATCTGGCACTGGGCGAGATGTACGCGAAAATTCCCGACTGGCCGCGAGCCGAGCAGGAGTTTCGGGCGGAAACGAAGCTTCAGCCCGAAGATGCGGAATCGGCTTACTGGCTTGGCACTACCCTGCTCGAAGAAGGAAAACTGAAAGAAGCGCGGACGCAACTGGAACACGCCGATCGCTTGCGGCCGAACATGCCACAGACGCTCGATGCTCTCGGCCGGGCCGCATCGCTCGATGGCGATTCCACCGCCGCGGAACAGTTTTTCAAGAAGCTTCTTTCCATCGAATCCACGGGACCGCTTGCAGTCAATGCTCACTTTGGGCTGGCCTCGATTTATCGCAAAGAAGGCAAGTCAACCGAGGCAGCACGCGAACTGGAAGCCTACAAGGCGGCAAGAAAGCCATGAAAAAAGGAGCAGCACCTTTTCGGAGCTGCTCCTTTGGTTTGAATCGGCTCAGTTTAGAACGAGAACCGAAGCGCCAATTGCACCAGCCGCGGCGTGTTCACCTGTGAACTGATTACGCCGAACGACGACGATCCCCAACTCTGTCCCGGATACCCGAACTGTACCCGGTTGAAGATGTTGAAGAACTCGGCGCGGAACTGGATGTTCGCCCTTTCCGTAACCGGGAAGCTCTTGAATGCCGAGAAGTCCCAGTTGGCGATTCCGGGAGCGCGGAGTTTTGGATCCGTACGGCCTTCATTCCCGAAGGTGAAATCGGCCGGCTGCGTGAAGCAGGCAGCATTGATGTAATCGTTCAGTCTCGACTGGATGGAACCCGAAGTCGAGGCATCGCAGCCCTGCACAACATTGGGCCGCTGGCTGCCGCTGTTGTAAGAGTGCGACGTGTTGTTGTTGGTCGTGATGTGCAGCGGGAAACCGCTCTGCACAGTAGTGACTCCCTGCACGCCCCAGCCACCCAGAACTCCATTGGTGAAGGCGTTCGCATTGGCCATGTACTTGCGCCCTTTTCCGACCGGGATGTCGAGCACGTAGCTCACAACCAGGCGATCCGGAACGTCGAACGAGGCCAGGGATTTTTCGTTGCGCAGGTTATTCCAATCCTGCACGCCACCGGCGCCCCCCGCTTCGAGCCAGCTGGTGATCGTATCCGTATCGCTGATCAGTTTTGCGTGCGTATAGGCGACCAGAATCGAGTTACCGCCGGAGAAGCGTTTCTCCGCTTTGACCTGCAGCGATTCATACGTCGAATCGCCCACACCACCGCCGCGGTAGCTTACGCCCGTGTACTGCGGATACGGCAAGAGCAGCTGTTCGCGCGTTACCGTCGGCTGCGCCAGCGAGGAACCCGGGGCAGTGACGATTCCGTAATATGGGTTCGGCACATTCTGCAGCAGAGATTGCCCCATTGAGAGGTATTGATCCGGCAGCTGATCCAGCTGTGGAGAATCGATCGGCAGATGCGTGCCCTTTGCACCGGCATAGGCGACATCGATCAGGAATCCGTTGCCGAGCTGGCGCTGGATATCGGCATTCCACTGCTGCGCGTAACCGTAAGGATTGTTCAGCACGTTGCCGCCAATACCCTGCCCGAGCAGCGCCTGTGCGTAGTTCGCGCTGCGGCCCGGAGGAGCAATGATTCCGCCCGGGAACGGGTTCGCGATCGTGTTCGCTCCGTTGCCAACCACAGCCGCACCCGCGCTGCACGTTCCTGCGGTGTAGCAGGCCGGAACGCCCGCATAGACCGAAGTCAGCACCGGAGTGGAGTAGCCGTTCAGCGGATCGTTATTCGGGCTCGTATCCCAGGCCACGTCGTTCGGTAGCCAGAAGATACCGTACCCGGCATGGAACACCGTCTTCTCGGTAATCTGGTAGGCCAGTCCGACGCGCGGAGAAAACTGCATCCAGTTTGGATAGATCCCGCTGCGATACGGATCGAATTCGGAGTTCACCAATTGCAGATCGCCCGGCTGTGTGATGCCGTGCGCTAACAGGACCGAATTCGGCCACGCTGGGTTGAAGAACGAAATACGATTGAAGCGCTCTGTCCAGGGCCCGGCGTGTTCCCAGCGCACGCCGAGGTTCAAAGTGAGCTTGGACGTGACGTGCCAGTCGTCGTTGCCAAATACGGCCGGATAGAGCTGCTGTCCCGCTACCAGCGCCGGGCTGTTGGCGCTGCCCCCGTCGGGATAGCCAAGAAGGAAAGTGGCCAGGCCGAGGCCGTTGTTGCCCGGCGTGATACCGTTGCTTGCTGTCATGCTCGGGTCGAAGTTGAAGATGCCGGTCGGCGTATTCGTCTGCGCATAATTGTGCGTCATGCGCAGGAACTCGGCGCCGAACTTAAAGGTATGGTTGCCGGAGATTTTCGTCAGTGTGGCCGCCGCACGATAATTGTCGTTGCGATCGATAATCACGCTGCCCGCGCCCTGGCTGCCAAACGTGTTCGCCGTATCGAAACCGTTGATCACCGGCACCGGCAGATCACGAAACACTGCTTCCGTATTAAGCGACGACGGCCAGCCGAGCTGTGTGAGATCGTAGCCCAGCGTCACCGGGGTGCGGTCGTAATTGAAACGCTGATAGCTCAGCCGGATTTCCATGATCGTGGTCGGGCTGAACGAGTAAGTATCTCCGAGCACGAAGTTATTGGTGTTGAAGATTTCCGTGCAGCGATCCTGGCAGACGCCGTTATGGAAGGGATCGGTCGGCAAATTCAGATTGCCCCAGTAGGTGTAGCGGGCCGTGATGTGCTGCTTATCAGAGACGTTCTGATCGATGTGCACCACGGTTTGATTCCCATTCCCACCCTGGCTCGAATTCGAAACCCAGTTATTCACGCCGTTAGGACCGCCCGGCGCATTTGGCGCGGGGTAAAGTTGCAGCAGCTTCAGAGAAGTAGGGTTGATGCGAGTGGCCGGAATCACATTTCCAGGAAACTGCAGGCGAGTGCCGGCAGCTTCGCCGGGTCCGCAGACGCGCGGATAACCGGCCGTCCCCGCAGGACCGCAGGTGGTCAAAGGATCGTAAATATTCACGCCCAGCGAACTCGCCAGTGCCGAAAGATCGCCCGTGCGCTCCTGCGCAGTCGGAACCGTCTCGGTGTACGAAGCGCCCTGTCGCAGCCGGAAGCCCTCGTAGTTTACGAAAAAGAATGTCTTGTTCTTGCCGTTGTAGAGTTTCGGAATGATTACCGGTCCGCCCAGATTGAAACCGAACTGATTCTGGGTAAAGGCGCCGCGCGGGGTTCCGTTCAGGTTGTTGAAAAACGTGTTCGCATCGAGCACCTTGTTGCGCAGAAACTCATAGGCCGTTCCGTGGAGTTCGTTGGTACCCGATTTGGTTGTGAAGTTCACGACGCCGCCCGCGAAGCGTCCATACTCCGGCGAGAGGTTGTTCGTTGCGACCTTGAATTCCTGCAGCGAATCCTGCGTCGGAATCAGCGCGGTGATGTTGATGTAGCTTCCATTCACCGGCGAGCCGTCGAGCCAGACCATGCTCTGGTTGGCCATGCCGCCGCCGATCTGATAATTGCCCCAGGCAAACGGGTTCTGACCGTTCGGATTCGACATCGAACCGCCCTGCGGGACGACGGAGGGAACGAGTGCAACCAGGTTCAGCGGATTGCGTCCGTTCAGCGGCAATTCCACCGTCTTGCGCTCATCGATCACCTGCCCAAGCGAGGAGGATTCCGGCGCAAGCAGCGGCGTCTGGGCCGTCACTTCCACGGTCTGGTTCACCGCGCCCACTTCGAGCGCGAGGTCGATTTTGCTGGTAGTTCCGGTTTGCACCGTTACCGGCGAACGCAGCACACGCTTGAAACCCGGTTTGGCCACTTCCACCGAGTACTCGCCCGGCGCCACGTTAACAAACTGATAGAGACCATCGGCATTGGTGGTTTCGGTTCGTTTTTCATTAGTTCCTAGGTTTGTGAGCACGACATCGGTGCTGGGAACTGCAGCACCGGAGACATCGGTCACGTTTCCGACCACCGAGCCGAAAGTAGTTTGCGCATTGGCAAACGAGGCCAGGCAGGTCAAGGCGACCCAGCCTGCAAGCAGGTGGGTACAAAGCAATTTCTTCATAGAAATCTCCCTGAGTCTGATTGGGAGTATATCAAGCAGGCAAAGAATTGTTGCCAGCTGGAAGTTGTGCAACCTAAATTTCACGCGAAGCGCCATTTATTCGTGTTTTAATGATCGTGAAGGCCCCTGCCTTTCGGTGTTCCCGAGTGACGTTGCCGACGTCGCATTCTATTTCCCAAGGAGTTTTGCGCTGAATACGAAAGTTGCTTCTGTCACTACGCAGGTTCGCGAGCCCGCCGACCGCTGGACCCCGACCGATGCAGCCGAGCTCTACGACGTTGCCAGCTGGGGCAAGGGTTATTTCTCGGTTGGAGAGAACGGCCATCTCTTCGTTCATCCCACGAAAGAACCGGATCGTAGCATCGACCTCAAACAACTGGTCGATTCACTTGAATGGCGCGGCATTTCGCTCCCGATTCTGATCCGCTTTGCCGACATCATCCGGCACCGGCTCGGGGAAATGCATCAAGCCTTCGATAATTCCATCCGGGAGCACGGTTACAACGGCGGTTACTGCTGCGTTTATCCGATTAAAGTCAACCAGCAACGGCAGGTTGTCGAAGAGGTTTTCAACTTCGGAAAAGAATACCGGTTTGGTCTTGAAGCAGGTTCAAAACCCGAGTTGCTCGCTGTACTCGCGATTGCCGATAACGACACGCCCATCATCTGCAACGGTTTCAAAGACGACGAATACATCGAGATGGTCATGCTCGCCAAGAAGATCGGGCGGCGGATCATTCCGGTGGTCGAGAAGTACACTGAACTCGAGCTCATCACCAAGCACGCTCGCGAGATCGGCGTTAAGCCGGTTATCGGCCTGCGTGTGAAGCTCGCCAGCCGCGGCTCCGGCCGCTGGAAATCATCAGGCGGCTACCGTTCGAAGTTCGGACTGACTGTTACCGAGGCTCTTCAGGCAGTGAAATATTTGAAGGATCTCGGCATGGAAGATTGTCTGCAGCTGCTACATTTCCATCTCGGCAGTCAGATCACCAACATCCGCCAGATCAAGGCTGCCGTGGTCGAAGCGGCGCGGATCTATGTCGATCTGAAAAAGATCGGCACCGGACTCTGCTACATGGATGTGGGTGGCGGCCTAGGCATCGATTACGACGGCTCCCAAACCGACTTCGAATCGAGTGTCAACTACACACTGGAAGAATACGCGCGCGATATCGTCTATCACATTCAAAGCATCTGCGATGAGGCCGAAGTGCCGCATCCGACGATCATTACTGAAAGCGGGCGCGCTGTGGCAGCCTATCACAGTCTGCTCGTCTTCAATGTGCTGGGCGTGAGCGGTTTCGGCGAAGAGGAATTGCCGGAATCTCTGCCGGAAGACGCCGAGCAGCCGCTGATCGATCTCTGGGAGACCTATCGCTCGCTCAGCAAGAAGAATCTGCTCGAGAGCTACCACGATGCGCAGCAGGCGCTCGATTCGGCGCTGAATCTTTTCAGCCTCGGATATCTTTCGCTCGCACAGCGCAGCCTTTCCGAGAACCTGTACTGGGCGATTTGCCGGAAGACGCTTCGCCTGGCGAGCGAACTCGATTTTTTCCCCGAGGAACTCGAGGGCTTGAACGGGCTGCTTTCGGATACCTACTTTTGCAACTTTTCGTTGTTCCAGAGCATGCCAGATAGCTGGGCCGTGAAGCAGCTTTTTCCCATCATGCCGATCCACCGGCTCGAGGAGCCACCTACGCGTCACGCCGTACTCGGCGATATCTCCTGCGATTCGGACGGTAAAGTAGACCAGTTCATCGATCGCCACGATGTCAAGAAGACACTTCCGCTGCATAATTTCAACGGCAGCACGTACATCCTGGGCGCCTTTCTGCTTGGCGCATATCAGGAGATACTGGGCGATCTCCATAACCTCTTCGGCGATACCAACGCAGTACATGTGGCGCTCGACAGCCACGGCGATGTCGTGCTCGAAACGGTAGTGAAGGGCGATACCGTGCGCGAAGTGCTCGACTACGTGCAGTACAACTCGCAGACGTTACTGGATCAGTTCCGCCGCGATGTGGAGTTGGCCGTGCGCGAGCAGCGCATCGGCTACGAGGAATCAGGACGCCTGCTCAAGTTTTACGAAGAGGGCCTGCAAGGTTACACCTATCTCGAGCAGTAGCGCTCCGGGTCTCGCGGTGGTTCTGGTGGAGCCGCGAAATCCGCTAAACATCGGCGCAGCGGCTCGTGCCATGAGCAATTTCGGTTTTTCCGATATGCGCCTGGTGAAGCCTTACGACCTCGCGTTTCGTGAAGCGAGATCGGCGGTGCGATCGCGCTATGTGCTCGAGCAGGGGCGAGTCTGTGACAATGTGGCCGAGGCGGTCGCCGGCTGCACGCTGGTGGTCGGCACAACGGCGGCTGAAAACCGCGATCTCCGCATTCCGCTTCACCGGTTAGAATCGGCGGCATCTCTGATCCGAGAGCATCTGGCGCAATCGAGCGTAGCGCTTCTGTTCGGCTCGGAAAAATTCGGTTTGTCGAACGAAGATATGAGCCACTGCCACTGGCTCCTGCGCATTCCGACGCGCAAAGAACATGGCTCGATGAATCTCGGACAATCGGTGGCGATTTGCCTGTACGAGCTGCGGCGCGAATCTGCACTCGAGACGGAACGGTTTCCGCCGCCCGCACTCGCGGCCGCCGAAGATAACGAGCGACTCACGCAATTGCTCAGCGAGATTTTGACTCGTTCCGGTTACACCCAGGAGCGCACCGCCGCATCGACCGAGTTGAAATTACGAAGGCTGGTCAGGAGGCTGGGCATTCCGGCCAGCGACATCGAGACCTGGCTTGGCATTCTGCGCCAGATCTTGTGGCAGGTCAAGCGCAGCGATTCCGACTGAACTAATTCGCGAGCCGCCTGATTTAAGCGACGCTGGTTTCCGCCGGTACTTCCAGCGGCCGTTTGTATTTGCATTCCCCGTTTGGACACTGGGCGAAAGCGCCGGCCTTGAGATATTTCTCAATCAAGTAACTGCTGCCGCACTCGGGACACTTCTCTGCGATCGGCTTGCCCCAGGCCACGAAATCGCAATCGGGATAGCGATTACACCCGTAGAACGTCTTTCCACGTTTCGAGCGCCGCTCCACAATTTCGCCTTCCGAGCAGTTCGGACACGGCACGCCGATCGTCTTCTGCTTGACGAATTTGCATTTCGGGTAATTGCTGCAGGCGACAAACTCGCCGTACCGGCCAAATTTCTGAACTAAGTTATTGCCGCACTGGGGGCATTTCTCTTCGAGCGGAACATCCTTGCGCTGCTCGCCGCCAATTTGCTTGGTCGTCTTGCAATCGGGATAACCGGAGCAGGCAAAAAACTGGCCGAACCGTCCCTTTTTGAGGACCATGGGGCGACCGCAGTTTTCGCAATACTCGGCTTCATCCTGTTCGCCCAGATTGCCCTCGCCGTCGGATGTCTCCATCGCGACCTCGCGCGTGTTGCTGCACTCGGGATAACCGGTACAGGCGATGAAACGGCCGTGCTTGCCCCACTTGATGACCATCGGCTTGCCGCATTTTTCGCAGACCAGATCGGTCGGCTCCTCCATGCGCTTGATGTCGGTCATGTGCCGGGCAGCGTGGTCGAGGTCCTTCTGGAAACGCTCGTAGAACTCGGCCATCGCGGCGCGCCATTCGAGCTTGCCTTCCTCGATCTCGTCAAGCTCCTCTTCCATGCGCGCCGTGTATTTCACGTCGAAAAGATCGTTAAAGCTCTCGAGCAGCAGGTCGGTAACGATGGTGCCAAGTTCCGTTGGGATAAACTTGCCGCCTTCTTTCTTGACGTACTCGCGCTCCTGGATCGTCGAAAGAATCGATGCGTAAGTTGAGGGCCTTCCAACTCCGTCCGATTCGAGTTTCTTCACCAGAGTCGCTTCGTTGTAGCGCGGCGGCGGCTCCGTAAAATGCTGCTCCGGCAGAATCTGTTTAAAGCGCAGTGCTTCGCCTTTGACTACGGCGGGCAGCTTATGCTTCAGATCCTCGTCGTCTTCGTCTTTGACGTCCTTCCCCTCTTCGTAGACCTTGAGGAAGCCGTCGAATTTCTGAACGCTGCCAGTAGCGCGGAAGACGTACCGCGTGCCGCTCTTGCCTGTGGCATTGATGTCGATGGTCGTCTGATCGAACAGCGCCGGATTCATCTGCGAGGCGACAAAACGCATCCAGATGAGGCGGTACAGTTTGAGCTCATCTTCGGCAAGAAACTTCTCGAGCGACTCGGGCGTGCGCAGAACCGAGGTCGGGCGAATGGCTTCGTGAGCATCCTGGGCGTCCTTTTTCGTTTTGTAGACGTTGGGGGACCCGGGCAGATAATCCGCTCCGTAGCGTTCGGTAATCATGCCGCGCACTTCGGCCAGGGCATCTTCCGAGACGCGGGTCGAGTCGGTACGCATGTAAGTGATCAGACCGACCGCGCCCTCCTTACCGAGTTCCTTACCTTCGTACAAGCCCTGCGCGAGCATCATGGTGCGCTTCACGCTGAAACGCAGCTTGCGGGAAGACTCCTGCTGCAGAGTCGATGTGATGAACGGCGGAACCGGGTTGCGCTTCTTCTCGCGCGTCGCGACGGAATCGACGGTGTAAGCAGCACCTTCCAGATCGGAGACGATGCCCGAGGAAGTCTGCTCGTTCGGGATTTCGGGAGCCTTATCCGCGATCTTGTTCAGGCGCGCGCTCAGGACCGGCGGCTTCTTCGCGTTCAGCTCGACATCGATGGTCCAGTATTCCTGCTTCTGGAAGGCTTTGATCTCGCGCTCGCGATCGACGATCAGGCGCAGCGCAACAGTCTGCACACGCCCGGCGGAAAGACCGCGCCGCACTTTGTCCCACAGCAGCGGTGAGATTTTATAGCCGACCAGCCGGTCGAGCACCCGCCGGGCCTGCTGCGCCTCCACCAGATTCACGTTCACCGAGAGCGGTTTTTCGAACGCTTTCTTGACCGCGTTGGCCGTGATCTCGTTGAACATTACCCGAAAAATGGCCGGCTTGTCGCTCTTTTTCGGTTCCAGCTCTTCTTTTAAATGCCAGCAGATTGCTTCGCCCTCGCGATCGGGGTCGGCCGCCAGATACACGGAATCGACAGTCTTCGCAGCAGCCTTGAGCTCGGCGATGAGCTTCTTCTTGCCTTCGATGACTTCGTAGCGGGGCGTGAAATCGCGCTCCACATCCACCGCCAGGTCCTTCTTCGGCAGGTCCTTGACGTGACCCAGCGAGGCCTTGACGACGTACTGCTTACCTAAATATTTCCCAATAGTTTTCGCCTTCGCCGGGGATTCGACGATGACGAGCGATTTAGCCATAACTGCGAGAGTGATTTACCTTACGAATAGATTCCCGGACCCCTTGAAAGGATTCCGGCGTCGGAACGCTACTCTTTTACCACACCTTGACGAAGTTTTTCCCGGGGAGCTGCCGGACCAGGCCGGACATCTCCAGGTCAAAGAGCGCTGCGATTAGCTCTGATGACGAGACTCCCTCAAAAGTTTCAATTATGGTCTCAAGTTGTTGAGGAGCATCGACTTGCAAGTAGTTCAGAAGCTTCCGTGCGAGCACCTGCAGAGGCTCCTCGGGTGTGACGTTCGCCGTGCCTGGGAGCGGCGTCTGTGCACCCAATAATTGCTGCTGCGCCCGGACCAGCAGGTCGCGCCGGATCTGCGCTGGCAGCTCGTTTGTGATGTCGCTCCACTCCTGAACCAGCTTCGCGCCCCCTTGCTTGATGAGCAGATTGGGTCCCCAGCTCATTTTGGAGGTGATGTTGCCCGGAACGGCAAACACTTCCCTGCCCTGATCGGCTGCCAGCCGGGCCGTGATACCCGAGCCGCTGTATTGCGCACCCTCAATGATGACCACCCCTGCCGAAAGACCGCTCACGATCCGGTTCCGTACGGGAAAATTCTGCGGGAAGGCCGGGGCTTCCATGGGAAATTCGGAAAGCAGCAGACCGTCGCGCGCAATCTGCTCGTAGAGCTTACGATTGCTCGAAGGGTAAAGGACATCCACCCCGCAGCCGAGCACGGCAATGGTGCTTCCTTTGGCTGCGAGCGTGGCCCGGTGAGCCGCAGTGTCAATGCCTCGTGCCATGCCGCTGACGATCGTCAGTCCGGCCTGCGACAGGTCGGTGCTCAGCCGTTCGGCGGCAGCCAGACCATAGGGACTCGGGTTACGGGTCCCGACCACGGCGATGCTGTGGGTCTGCAGCAGTTCAGTCCGGCCGATGGCGAAAAGTAGTAGCGGGGGGTCGAAGATCTCACGCAGATGCGAGGGGTAGGCCGGATCGTGAAAAGTGAGCAGCTGTGCTCCGGCTGCCATCATCCGCTCCTGTTGGTGAACCGCATCTTCAAACGAGGAGCCTGTCGCGATATTGCGGGCCTGGGTAGGGCTCAGTCCGGCTCCTTCGAGTTCGCTGGCCGAGGCGCGAAAGATCGCCTGCGGGGACTGCAGCTTTCTTAGCAGCTTGACCGTACCGAGCGTGCCGACTCCGGGGACCATCCGCAGAGCCAGCCAGTGGAGGGCTTCTTCAGCCGTGAGTTGATAGGAGGGCGAGCGTACCACTTCGGAAAGAGTGGGATAAGGCTGGCGTATTTCTCGGGCCGGTTTACATCCAGGCCTCCTTTATATAGAATGGCTCTATATGGACGTGGTGCAAGGCACGCTCGATATGCTCGTTTTGCGCACTCTCGTCTTCGGTCCGCTGCATGGCTACGGTATTGCCAAGGCGATCGAGACCGGCTCTGGCGGGAAGCTCGATATTGAATTCGGCTCGCTCTATCCGGCGCTCAAACGAGTTGAGCAAAAAGGATGGGTGAGTTCGAGTTGGGAGACATCGGATTCGAAGCGCCGCGCGAAATTTTACCGCCTGACTCCGGCTGGACGGCGGCAGCTTCAGGCCGAACACTCCCAATGGACGGAGTTTGTGCGAGCGGTGGCAGCGATCATGGGACCGCTCCCCGGGAGTAACACATGAAAGCTCTTCTGCGGCGGCTCAAATTTCTGCTTCCGAGTTACCGAAACGCTCAGGAGCACGAGATGGAGGAGGAGCTGGCCGCGCTCGAACAATTCGCTCCCCGACGAGAGATGGGAAATCTCACGCGAGCGGCGGAAGAGGCCCGAGCGGTTATGGGTTTTCCTCTGCTCGACGGTCTTGCCGCCGATTTTCGCTACGCGATTCGCTCGCTCCGGCGCGACAAAGCGTTTACAGCGGTTGCGTTCCTCTCTCTTTCGATCGGCTTGGCGGGGAACATTGCGATCTTCGGTCTGATGGACGCCCTGCTCTGGCGCGAGCTTCCGATCCGGGCTCCGGAACAACTGGTCAGCTTCGAAAATACGTCGCGCTCTTACTTCGGCTATACCGAATTTGCCCTCCGCGCAGGTGTTGCTCTCGAAGATGTACTCGCACAATCGGACGTGACGGCTGTATCTCTGAGCGCCCAGAGCAATTCGGATCAGAAGGGCCAGATCTCGTTCGTCAGTGGAAACTACTTCCAGGCGCTCGGAGTACAAGCGGCGCTGGGAAGAACAATCCAGCCGTACGATGACGATCGCGGCCATCCATCGCGCGTGGTTGTACTGAGCGACGCCTACTGGCGGCGAGCTTTTGGCGCAGGCGAAGTAGTCGGCCACGCTCTCTATGTCGGAAAAACGAAGTTTGAAATTGCCGGTGTCGCCGTTCCGGAGTTCTTTGGATTGAGTGTCGGGGAAGCACCCGATGTATGGCTACCGCTCACGGCGTATCAATTTGTGTTTCCGGGCAGCGGCTCGGCCTGGCTCGATGGCAAAAACAACAACTGGCTCGAGATCTTTGGGAGATTGCGGTCTGGAGTAAGCATCCGGCGCGCGCAAGCCATACTCACGCCCATTTCGGTAGATATCGACATCATCCGCAGCAGGATCTCGCCGAGCGAATCCGTGAGGCGGGCCATGGCCCAGAACGCCATCCGGCTCATTCCGGCAAGTAAGGGAGTCTCGGAGTTGCGGGAGCGCTTTTCGCAGCCGCTGCATGTGATCTTCGCCATGCTTGCAATCGGCCTGCTGCTTGCTTGTGTGAACGTGATCAGTCTTCAGCTTGCCCGCGCGGATGAAAGCCGCAAGGAGTTTGCTACCCGGCTTGCCATTGGTGCGGGGCGCTGGCGCGTGGCGCGGCAGTGTCTTACCGAAATGTTCGTCCTGGCAGCCGCGAGCGCGGCGGCGGCTCTGCTGCTCTACAGGCCGCTGGCAAGCGCAGTGATCTCGATGATGAGCGTCTGGGGCGACGTGCCGGCGAATCTCGCGGTCCGCACAGACATACGGCTTGCCTGGTTTGTGCTGGTAGCAGGGGTAACCGTCACGCTTGTCTGCGGGCTGCTTCCTGCCATCTACGCCACGCGGCAGAATCTGCGTGCCGGACTGTCGGCTGCATCGAGCGCCATTGCTGGAAATGGACGCGGCGCACCGCTGCTACGTCTGGCTGGTATTTTGCAGGTCGCGATCTCACTGGTGCTCATTACGGGCACCTGTCTTTTCGCGCTGAACCTGCGCGCATTGCGGAATTTCGATGGCGGCGTGCGGCGTACGGGCCTGCTCGACGTGGAAATCGACTCGTCAGCCGGCGGATACACCGAGGCGAAGGCTGTGCTGCTCGATGACCGTTTGCGTACCCGGCTTGCTTCAGTTGCCGGCGTCGAAAGCGCAAGCTTTTCAGAAAACGGCATTTACCTGGGCCGAAATTCTAGCAATGGCTTTGACGTCGATCACGTTACGCCCAGCGCCACCGAGCGCTACGGGTATTACGACTATGTAGGACCGAACTTTTTTCACACGCTCGGGACGACGATTCTTGCCGGCCGAGATTTCAGCGAGCGCGACACGGCATCCTCGCTGCCCGTCGTGATCGTGAATCAAACCCTGGCCAAACGCTTCTTTGGAAACGAGAGTCCTGTCGGGCATGACTTTTACATGCCCGAGCCCGGCGGGAGAAAGAGGTATCAGATCATTGGGGTCGTTCGCGACGTCCGGGACAATCTGCGCGTAAGCAGGTTGACTTGGTATCTGGCCGCCAACCAGCATCGAGTACATCCGTTCAGCACGCAATTTTTCCTGCGAATCGCGCGGCCGCGGGCAGTCATTTTGCCCGCCGTCCGAGCAGCGCTTGCGGAGGAAGATCCGAGAGTGGAGATTGCCAGCGCAAAGAGCGTCGATGAGCTTCTGAATGCGACCCTCGAAACTGATCGGCTACTCGCCGTTCTCGGCTGGACCTTCGGCGGACTTGCGCTGCTGCTCGCTTCGGCGGGTATCTACGGTTTGCTCTCCTACGACGTCGCCCGGCGCCGAAGCGAGATCGGCATTCGCAGCGCGCTCGGTGCGCAGCGAGCTGATGTGGCGAAGGTGATCCTGTATCAGGCGGTACAGATGCTTGGTTTTGGATTGCTGATCGGCGGAGCTGCGGCGAACGTGCTCACGCGGTTTGTGCGCGCGCTCGTCTTCCAAATCCGGGTGAACGACCCGAGAATCGAAATACTGGCGAGCGTGATTCTGATCCTTTCAGCACTCGCCGCAGCCTGGTTCCCAGTCGTGCGGGCCACCAGAGTGGACCCGATTCGCGCATTGCGCGCAGAGTGACGGGAAGCCGCTTAACGCGGCGCGCTGAACTCCGGCCGTTGCAGCCGATCCGTGAGTTTCTGCTTTGCCTCGGGCCACTCGGAGGCAAGAATGGAATAACGAAGCGAATCGCGGGGTATGAAGTCGACGGCAAGCCGATGCGAGCGCAATACGCCTTCGAATTTCCCGCCGATCCGCTCGATAGCTGCAGCTGAGCGCCGGTTGCGCGCATCCGTATGCAGACAGACGCGGAACACCTGCCAGACCTCGAAGGCGTGCCTGAGCAGGAGCAGCTTGGCCTCTGTATTCGCTGCCGTGCGAATGGCGCTGGCGGCCAGCCATGTATAGCCGATCTCGCATCCGTCAATAACGTTTGCGCCGCAGCGTGCATGACCGGGAGGCCAGGACCAGCGCTCGAGATCGAAAAAGCGCGTGGAACCGATCACGCGTTCATCGGCCAGCCGGACGATAGCAAAGGGAGCAGCCGTGTTCGCGGCGCGGCCCGCGAGCGCGGACTGGATGTATGCCGCGATCTGCTCCTCGGTGCGAGGCACAGCACTCCACTCGTACAAGGAAGGATCCTCTGCAATCGCCCGGGCAAAGGGCTCGGCGTGCGATGGCTGCAAAGGATCGAGACGGATATGGTTGCCCTGGAGTGAAAAACACTCCATCAGGCGAGCGCGAGATTCAGGTTTTCGATCGCTTCGTCGACCTCGGCAGTGTTCTTGTAACCAACCGTGACCGCGTTGACGCCCGCGTGGCGAAAAGCGTAGCGCATGGCGGCCTGGCGATCTTCGCGATTGGTGAACCGGCCCTCCCCCACCAGCTTCATGCTGATAACACCCATGCCGGCCTGCCGGGCCTGATGCACATGCTCGACGACCTCATTTACATTTCCGAGGCCTTGTGTCGCATAGTCTTCGGCATCCATCGCCACACCTTTGTGGTTCATGCGGATCATGGCGAGCTGAAGCCAGCTCATATCGGGGACCTGGCGGAGCGCCGGGAGACCATGAACCGAAGCGCCGCGCGCGATCACTGCCTGCCGATGCTGCGCTTCCTGAATGCCGTCCTGCCAGCGCCGGCTGTCGGTGGGCCAGGTGGTCGTGTGCTGCCAGTGGAGCAGCATGATATCGAAGTAGTCGGTCTTGGCGAGCTTGCGCAGCTCATCGATCTTCTCCTGAGGGTTGTCGGTGTTGGTGGTCACCTTCGACATCAGGCGATAGCTATCGCGCGGAATGCCCTGGAGCGCGATGCCGAGCATCTTGTGCATCTCGCCATAGGATTCGGCGGTTTCGAAGAAGCGGATGCCGCGGTCGTAGGCGTAGCGTACCAGCCGCGTGAACTGCTCCTGCCCGAGATCGCGCTGCACTTTGCCGCTCATGGTGCCGGTGCCAAAAGCAAGTCGTGTGACTTTGACGTCGGACTTGCCAAGCGTCACCCAATCCGTGGCGCTCGCCTTCGTTTCGGGGAAAGCAGTAAGAGATCCGGCGCCGGCGAGCGCAGTCGCGGCCAGCCCCGTCTTGAAGAATTCGCGTCGGGAGCACTGTTTCATGCGTTTGCCTCTCCTCGAGCCGAATGTATCACAGGGTCGATCAGCCGCGCCGGGAACGCTCACTCACGATGGCAGCATTCCGGCGCGCTGTATTGAAGCGCGAGGCGAGCTCACGCACACTCCTCATCGCCCCGAGCAGTACGTTCGCGCTTTCGAACATGCGGACGCAAATGTCCCACCGCCGATGGCCTGCACGAATGCGTGTATCGGCCCGTTTTCATCAGGCCTGGCGCGGCGGATGACGATTTCGCGGGCATCGGATCCGGAATAGCGGGCATCGGATCCGGAATACAAGTCCGGGGTAAGAGTTACTTGCGCAGCACGGTCGTGCCCGCGAGCCGGTCGCCAATACGCTTTCCGGTGGTAAGCAGCATCAATCCTTCAAAGCCGAAAATCGCGAGGGCCAGGAAAAATTCGAGCACGATGCCGATAAACGGGATCATGCCGATGAATCCGGGAATCGCGAGGGGAAGATTGCGCAGCATTCGTTGACCGCTGGTGGAGGGAGCGCCGGTCGTACTCGCCACGTAGCTCCCGAGAACGGCTTTACCTGGGCTCGATCCATTGATGTCGCGCAACAGCCAGTAGAGAGCATGGACAAGCCCGTAAAGCATCCAGCCAAATACCGGCAGAAAGTGCAGAACGGCGAGAACGAGCAACGGGACAACGTCGATGAGGAAGGCCAGGACACGCCGCCCGGCGTCTTCGGTTTGCCCTGAGTACGACGAAGGCGGCGGAGGTACTACCGCCGCAACCGGTACGGCACTCGTGACGGGTGTCGCCGCCTGCGCTGCAAGCGACGTGCCGCAATTCGGACAGAAAGCGGCGTTCTCGTCGGCTTGCGTACCGCACTTCGAGCAGTAAATCATCCGCGCGTCTTAGAACGGAACGTCGTCGTCGGTGATCTGCATGCCGCCGAAATCATCATCGGGGGCGCTTTGCGTAGCACCTCGCCCACGCTGCGGAGCGCCGGTCGAACGAGAAGCAGCGGGTGCGCCACCCTCAAAAGCTCCTTCGCCGCGTCCGCCGAGCAGAATCACTTCATCCGCGACAACTTCCGTGGCGTAGACTTTCTTCCCATCCTTATCGTCATAACTGCGCGTCTGCAACCGGCCTTCGACATAAACCTGCTTGCCCTTGGTGAGATAGTTCGCGAGATTCTCCTGGCGCCAGAGGACGACATTGGTCCAGTTCGTCTCTTCTTTCCACTCGTTCGTCTGCTGGTCCTTCCAGCTGCGCGTGGTGGCGACCGAAAAGCGGGTAACAGCCGCGCCCGACGGCGTAAACTTTGTCTCCGCATCCCGTCCCAGATTGCCGATCAGCAGCACCTTGTTTACACTGCGCGTTGCCATAGTCAATCGCACTGTAACACGCAACAGGCCCGCTGCTGGTACCAAAACCGGGGCGCGAAAAATTTTGCGAAAAATTTCCGGTTGCGTCGCCTGGTTTGAGTGATAATTATGAAACCAGAGGAGGCCTCTGCCGAAGCCTCCTCTTCCTTATCCGTTGGGGGATGAATGGCATCGCGATTTCGGTCGTGTTCGCCCGTAAGTACGAGGTTCCAGGCGGGTGTCCTGGGACTCCTTCTCACCGTCTCAATTGCTCTTCCTGCGCGCTCACAGATTCTGATCAAACCGGCTGAACCCGGCGATCCGGTCACGATTCTGCCTTCCGACATGGCGATCTTCGAATCCGGCGAGGCCCGTAAGGAGATTCCGTGTACGGTGACGCCGAGAAAAGCGGATCTCGGCTTCGATTTGCGGTTTCACGCCGGGTACGAGGTGGCCGTTCCCTTAAGCGAGATCTCGGGAGATGGTGGTCTGCTAACCGTCGTCTTCCGAGTGAGATCCGGTAATGATTCCGAGCACCCTTCGTACTTTGTCCAGCACTTCAATGTTCCCGCCGTAGCGGATGATGCTAAAGGAGATGCGCTTCTGGACGGCACCGTCGACCTGGGTGAGGGTTCCTATCACGTGGACTGGCTCATGCGCGACCGCTCGGAGCATATCTGTTCCTCCTCGTGGGATCTTGAGGCCGAGCTCAATCCGAAGGACAAGCCGATCGATCTTTTCTTGCCCCCCAACGCGGTGGCCGAGACCGCGCCACAGCCTTTTCTGAACGACACAGCGGTGCGGCGTCCGTCTCTCGGCGGGGACTCGATAAACGTGAAGCTGCTGGTCAATTTTTCTCCGCAAGATGCTGATTCGGCGACCCTTCAAAGAATGGACACGGATGCGCTCGTGAGTATTCTGAAAGCCATTCAAAGGGACAGCCATATCGGCAAGATTTCGCTGGTTGCCTTCAACATGTCTGAAGAGCGAATCGTTTATCGTCAGGAGACCGCGGACCAGATCGATTTCCCGGCGCTTGGGAAGGCGCTCGAAGGGATGAAGCTGGGAACGGTCAGCGTAAGCCGGCTGGGAGAAAGGCAGGGCGAGACGAATTTTCTGGAGGGGCTGATCGAGAAAGAAGTCGCGTCGAACGGTCATCCGGACGCGGTGATTTTCGCCGGGCCCAAGGCGATGCTGAAGAACGACGTACCCCAGGACGACCTGCGCCGCATCGGAGATGTAGAGTGTCCGGTGTTCTACATGAACTACAACCTGAATCCGCAAGCCGTACCGTGGAAGGATTCAATCAGCCATGCGATCAAAGCGTTTCGCGGGACCGAATACACGATTTCCCGGCCGCGCGATCTCTGGTTCTCGACCAGCGAGATGGTGAACCGGATTCTGCGCAGCAAACACAACCGGGTGGCGACTTTGCAGCCGGTTTCCGCCGGATCGCGCTGAAGGCTGTCGCGCGAGCCCGCGTAAAACGATACACTGTACGCAAAAGGGAGTGCCGGTCATGAGTTTGCGTGCATTACGCCGCGCCAGGTTCCATTCGATCTGTGCGGCCGCCGTACTAGTCTCGGCTGGTTTGGTTTCACCCCGCGCCGGCTTGGCGCAGGAATCGGATTACTTTACCAAGAAACTTGCGCCTTCTGTCGGCACGCCCGAACACGCTGTCGACAAGATGCTCGAAGCGGCGCAGCTCAAGCCCGGCGAGACCCTATACGATCTGGGCTGTGGCGACGGCCGCATCCTGGTGAAAGCCGCCAAGAAATATAAGGTTAAGGCGGTAGGCATCGAGATCTCGCGCGATCTGGCTGAGCAGGCGGCCGAAGATGTGCGGAAGAAAGGCCTGGAAGATCAGGTGAAGGTAATCCATGGCAACTTCCTCAAAACCGACCTGAGCGCCGCGAATGTGGTCACCCTCTATCTGGCGCCTACGGCCAACGACGCGCTTCGGCCGAACCTCGAGCGGGAACTGAAACCCAATACCCGGGTTGTATCCTACGATTATCCAATCGATGGCTGGAGCCCGCTCAATACGTGGAAAATGTCCGGCCACCTGGGCGATGTCCACGTCATCTATCTTTACCGGGTTCCGGATTCAATCAAAAAGTAGGCTCCCGCGGTGAGTCATTCCGCGAGCGCCCAAGGTTTCGATGTGCTCGGCATCGGTCTGAATGCGACCGACACGCTCATTCTGCTTAAAGAGTTTCCTCCATACGCCGGCAAAGTTGCGTTCGATCGTGAAATGCTGAGCCCAGGTGGACAGGTGGCGACAGCTGTGGTTGCCTGCGCCCGGCTTGGGCTGCGCTCACGCTATATCGGCACCATTGGCGATGATATGCGCGGCGATGTGCAACGCGAAAGTCTCGCCGGAACCGGTGTGGATACGAGCGGTCTGATCGTGCGTAAAGCGTGCGCCAATCAGACGGCGTACATTCTGATCGATGAGCGAACCGGTGAGCGCACGGTGCTCTGGCAGCGGGCCTCATGTCTGCGCCTGCAGGCGGCGGAGATTCGCGAGGAGGATATCGCCAACACCCGGCTGCTGCACATCGATGGATACGACACAGAAGCTGCCGGGCGCGCGGCCCGAATCGCACGCTCGCATGGCATTCCGGTGTCGCTCGACGTTGACACCGTGTATCCGCGCTTTGAGAACGTGCTGCGGAATGTCGATTACCTGGTGGCTGGATCGGCGTGGCCTTCCAAGTGGACAGGCGAACACGATCCGTTTGCCGCGTTGCGGAGCTTGCACCGGGAATATCGTAATCCGGTAACAGCCATGACGCTCGGCAATCGCGGCTCGCTGGCGTTCTCGCGCGGCATCTGGTACTACTCGGCAGCTTTCGATGTTCCGTGCGCCGATACAACCGGGGCGGGCGATGTTTTTCACGGTGCATTCTGCTACGCCATGCTGCAGAAAGTGGGCCTGGCGGAAGCGCTCGAGTTCTCCAATGCCGCGGCAGCGCTGAATTGCACGGCCATCGGAGCACGCGGTCACGTCCCATCCCTGGCGGAAGTACAAAAGCTGTTGAGTGATGCCCGTGCCGGCAAAGTTCAGCGGCGCGGCGACGAGGATATCGAGCGAGAAGCAGGTTCCGCCAGCGCTGCCGCCGCACTCCGAAAAGCATGATCCCGCTGCGCGCGCTGTTATTGAGAAATTCCACACCCGTGATGACGCTGGTGCTCATCGCGGCTAACGTCTTTTGCTTCTTGATCGAACTTGGCCTCGGGCCCTACGCGCGCGATGCCTTCATTCAACATTACGCGCTCATTCCGGACCGCCTCTATCTTCCGTCCTTTGTGACCTCGATGTTTCTGCACGGCGGATGGCTGCATCTGATCGGGAACATGTGGTTCCTCTGGGTCTTCGGATCGCATATCGAGGATGCAATGGGCTCGGGTCGATTTCTGGTGTTCTATCTGATCTCGGGGATCGCGTCCGCGATGATGCAATTCGCCATAAGCCTCGGAAGCCCGGTGCCGACAATAGGGGCGAGCGGCGCCATTGCAGGAGTTATGGGCGCGTTTCTGATCCTCTATCCGCGCGTCCGGGTGGTCACGCTCATATTTATCGTGATTTTCATCACCACAACTGAATTGCCGGCAGCGCTGCTCTTGCTCTACTGGTTCGCACTACAGTTGCTGAGCGGTCTCGGGTCGCTGGCTGCGGTCAGCCACGCTGCACAGGGGATTGCCTGGTTTGCGCACGTGGGCGGCTTTCTCGCCGGCTTGTTGCTGGTTCGCGTGTTCGCGCTCAACCGGCCGCGCTATCGGTATCGCACCTACTGATTGCCCATTGAACATGCGTGATCCGAACGAGCCGTTTGAAAATCTGCGCCCACTGGACATTCTGGCAATCGCCGCTCATCCGGACGATGTCGAACAAACGTGCGGCGGCACGCTGATTCGCATGGCGGAGCAGGGCTATCGCACGGGCGTCCTCGATCTGACGGCGGGCGACATGGGCACGCGTGGCACGCCGGACCTGCGCATCGAAGAATCGAAGCGCGCCGCCGGGGAGATGCTCCTTGCCTGGCGTCAAAATCTGCGCTGGCCGGACGCGCGGCTGGAAAACAATATCGGAGCTCGCATGACTCTCGCCGGAGTGATCCGGCGGATTCGCCCGCGGACAGTAATTCTTCCCTACTGGAGCGGACGCCATCCGGATCATTACCGCGCCTGCGAGATTGCGTACGAAGCGTGCTTCTTGTCCGGATTGAAGCGCCTCGAAGAAGACGTCCCACCGCACCGGCCATTCAAGGTGCTGTATTCGTCGCTATATGCGAATGTCACGCCTTCCTTTGTGGTGGATATCACCCGCCAATTTGAACGCCGGATGACCGCGCTGTTTCAGTACCGCTCCCAATACGGCGATGCGCCCGAAGGCTCGGCCTTGTTCCCTTCGCATGCGGAGATTGAGGAGCGGCTGGCATCCATTGCGCGATTTTACGGAAATCTGATCGGTGTGAAATACGGCGAGCCGTTTGTAGTGAAAGAAATGATCGAGATTACAGACGTGGTGGCAATGCCTGTGCGGAGTATCTAGCCGGCTTCGGTTTCTACTCGGACGGAGGCTCCTGTGCGCAAATGGGCGTTCCTTCTCCTCGCCTCTGGTTCTGTCTGGCGAGGCGGCGAGTACATCGACGCTCAGCACTTTTTCAGGCTCCGAGTTCCGGCTGGTTATCGAATTTCGACCGGACCTGAGAAACAGAACGATTCCTACCTCCCGGTTTGCCTTCCCACCTCGACCATTTGCTTCGAGTTTCCGCTTGGCCGCTACTCAGGAACAAACTTGGGCTCGGCCTCGGTAGAAGTGACTGTGCTGAACGCGAAGACGGCAGAGACCTGCCTGCATCCCGGCAAGTACACTGTGTCGAGGACCCGGCGGCGCTCCACCGGATCGATTCTGGACACCCGAAGCGGACGATCGATGGCGTAACTTTCCTGCATACACGCGATCTCGGTGCAGCGATGAGTCACGCTATCGAGCGCGACGAGTACCGGGGATTCGACAAAGGCAGCTGCTTCGAATTGGCGACAGCAGTCACTTACACCAACGTAGGGGTGTACCCGCCGGGTGCAATCAAGCCATTTACGCAGCGCGATAAGGTCGCGGTAATCCACGAGCTGAATGCGATCGTCGATTCGTTTCGTGCGGTCGCCCCACCCGGTCGCTGAGTTGCATTGTAGGCTGTGGATTGTGATCCGATCCTTGTCAGCCCTCCTGCTTCTCGTTCCATCTGCTGCGATGCGCACGCAAGGCGCAGTCTGGCAGCCATCCGCCGGACACACCCAGGTGGCGATCTGGCCCGGAAAAGCGCCCGAGGCGCACTCGGTTGCCGGCCCCGAGTTCGCCAAGAGCTCCGGCAGAGAGTTTCTGGTGGCGGGCAGATCCGTTATCGGCGTTGACAACGTCTCGCAGCCAACCATGACGGTCTATTCGCCTTCCGCCAAAAACACCGGAGTGGCCATCGTTGTTTTTCCCGGCGGAGGTTATCAGACGCTGGCCATCGATCTGGAAGGTTCGGAGGTCTGCGACTGGCTTACTCCGCGCGGCATCACATGCGTGCTGCTCAAATACCGCGTGCCCCACACCGGCCCGTTATGGGACCAGGAGTGCGGCTGTTTCACGGACACCAAGTCCTCGATGGCTCTCGTGGACGCTCAAAGAACGATGGGTCTGGTACGCTCGCACGCGGCCGAATGGCATATCGATCCGCATAAGATTGGAGTACTCGGATTTTCGGCGGGAGGACATCTGGTCGCGGCCATCAGCACGCATTTCGAGAAACGCCTCTATCCCGTTCTCGATGCAGCTGACAAGGAAAGCTGCCGGCCCGATTTCGGAGTCGCGCTGTATCCAGGGCATCTGTGGATCGACAAAAACAAATTCGAACTGAATCCGCAGATCCGGGTCACATCCCGAACCCCGCCGACGTTTCTCGTCCAGGCTGAAAACGATCCGGTGGACAGCGTCAACAACTCGCTCGTGTATTACCGCGCGCTCAAAACCGCCGGTGTGCCGGCCGAAATGCACCTTTACGCAGACGGCAAACACGCCTTCGGATTGCGCCGCACCAGCCTGCCGATAACGGATTGGCCTGAGCTGATGCACCGCTGGCTGGTGACGATCGGCATGCTTCCGGAGTAGCAAATGAGTACGGCTGCGAGCGGGAAAGCTATCGCCAAAAGTTATCTGATCTGCGACCGTATGAATCAGCTGGTGATTGAGGGCGTTGATCCGGTGGCATGGCGCGCCAAACCGTCGGGTCCTGGGATACGCACGATCGCCACGATTTTTTCACACGTGCACAACATCCGCCGCAAATAGCTGAGGCTTTCAGCTCCCGACCTAAGCCTCCCTGCCCCGCTGGACCGCCTGCGTGTCACCCCAGAACAGGCGCGGGTTGCTTTAACGGAAAGCGCCGGGCGCTGCGCCGAAATGCTGATAGACGCCTTCTCCCAGAAAGACGGGCAAGTCAAACAGTTTCGTCGTGACGCACTGGCGAAACCATGGCCGGTCGACGTTCACATGCTGGCGTACATGATCACGCATGAGGCGCATCAGCGCGGTCAGGCTTGCATGCTGGCTCATCAGCTCGGGTTTCCCCTTCCGACACGCATCATGTCCCGGATGTGGTGCTGGGAGAAGTTTCGCAACCAAATGCTGATTCCCTAGCCATACTGGTATTTTCACGAGAGCGGTCTACCAGATTGTGAGAAGCTTCTAAATACTTTTTCGACCAAGTTTTCGTGTGGCGCTCGTCCAATTCTGTGGAGCGAGAGAATGATCGATCCCAAACTAAACGAAGTGGCAGAACCAGCGCGGGCGGGAACTCGAAGCAGCGCTGACACCCCGGCGAACGCGGCAACTCCGCGACCGGGACTGAGCATTAACGATACGATCGCAGCCGACGCGAATCTTTCGGTCGGCGGACAGGGCGCTGATGTCTCCGGAGTGCGTGCCGGAGCAGGCGCGGGCGCGGGGTCTTCCCACGTTTCGCCGGGCCGGAGCAGCAATTCTCCGGCGCCGAATATCGAGCCGGGGCAAACGGGAATCGGCACGACGCCGCTCACACAGGGCGTACAAGGCGACACCTCCCCGCAGAGCTACGACGCGATCCATCAGGACAACAACGATCTCACCCACGATGAGATTGCACGCCATGCCTACCGATGCTGGCAGGAGCGCGGCTGTCCAGAAGGATCCGCCGAAGAAGATTGGCATCGCGCCGAACGCGAGCTGCGCGAACGATATCGCGGTGAGCGCAAGAGCTCCGCAGCGTCGGCCTGAAGACCTCCGATTTTGAACGGCACGAACTCGTACCAAGGTGGTCGAGTTCGTGACGTTGCCGCATGCGCGCTCGTTCCGAAGTCGTCTCGGATAGACTGTCTCTCAGGAATGGCGCGAGTCACTGTCGAGTCATCCATTCTCCGCCGGCTGACCTCGTTCTCTGGCGTGCCCTCACGCCGTACGCGCCAGGTAAATAAGCACTCCGCGGCCTGGAGCGCGCTTGCTTTGGTCGCTGGTGCCTCGCTGGTCGCGTCGACCGTAATCGTACACGCGCACTACACGTTCAGTTGGCAATCTCCTGTGCGAATCCATTTCCAGGTCCCCCTCGTGATCAGCAGGCGGATGGAAACGCAGCCCGCTCGCGACGCACAGTTCGATCAGCGGCACCCACTAACCGCTTATCAGCAGTACACATGCCGCAAATTCGGACCCGCTTGCCGCGTCGCACTCGCGATCCAGCGTGCCGAGAATCCGCAAGGCAAGTGCGAAACCTATCATTACAACGCCGACGGAACGCTCGACTGGGGTTATTTCCAGATCAACACCGTGCACTTGAAGCGGCCGGGTGTGAACCTTCGCGATTTGCTCGATTGCAAGGCGAACATTGACTACGCCTACAAACTCTATCTGGAGCAGAACGGCTTTTCTGCCTGGAGCACCTACCGGAACGGCGCGTATTTGAGAGAACTCCGGCAGTAGCGCGCTCTGCGAAAACGGTTACTTTCGTATTTGGATCGGCGAGGCCGTAGACCACCTCGTAACCGTCGCTCCCGATCGCCGCGACATAAATCGCCAGCCGGGTGCCGCGCAGTGGTTTTGATAAATCGACACCGTTCGCGAGCAGTAGGTCGTTGAGCAAAACGCCTTCAAAGCGGTTCTCCCGCCCGTGGTCGTTCAGCACGGACGAGTGGCGCGGGAACCGGTTCAGCGCTTCTGCACCGATGGAGACAGGAGAAGTTTGATCTATCTTGAGCAGCAACTGCGCCGATGCGTGCGCAGAAAAGAAGATCAGACCAACGAGAAGAGTCCGATGCAAAGTACTGTAACTCGCTGGGTTTACCGGATCCCAAAGCGCGAAAACCTGGACCGATCGCTTCTGCGGCAAAGGCCCAACAAGAGTCGGACTCAATACGATCTTGGAGGCGCGGGGCGGGATCGAACCGCCGAATAAAGGTTTTGCAGACCTCTGCCTTACCACTTGGCTACCGCGCCGCTTCTCTCGAAACATAGCACACCCGGTTATATAGATCGCGCGTTGCCGTACCGCTATGTTAGAGAACGGCACTCATGGCCCGAGAGTTTTTAGCTCGCTTACAGAATCTTTTCACGGCAAAAAACCGCTTTGAGGTTGCTGAATGGTGGTTCCTCCGTGCGCTCGGAGTCATGTATCTAAGCTCGTTTGCTTCTTTCTGGCCGCAGATCCTCGGCCTGATCGGCTCGCGAGGAGTTGTGCCGGCGGTGCGGATGATCGAAGCCATGCGCAGCCAGCTCGGTTCAAGTGCTTTCTGGTACGCGCCCTCGCTCTTCTGGTTCAATTCGAGCGACAGCGTGCTCGTCGGCCTATGCGCGTTCGGGTGCCTGTTCTCGGTCATGCTCGCGGTCAATGTTCTGCCGCGCTTCTCAGCCGCAGCGTGCTTTCTCCTTTACTTGTCCATCTCGACCATCGGCCAACCGTTTACCTCGTTCCAATGGGATGCTTTATTGCTCGAAGCTGGGTTCCTGGCCCTTTTCGCAGGCGCGCCCTGGCTGGTCTGGGCTTATCGGCTGCTGCTGTTTCGCCTGATGTTTGAATCGGGCTGGGTGAAGCTCGCTTCGGGAGATCCGAACTGGCGCAATCTGCACGCGCTGCGCTTTCATTTCATGACGCAACCGCTTCCGAATCCAATCGCGTACTACGTCTACCGCGCTCCCGGCACACTGCTCGATGCCGCCACCGCATTAACGCTCGCGATTGAGTTCATCGGGCCCGTACTGTTGTTTGTTCCGGGAATTGCACACCGAATCGGCGCTGCATCCATCGCTCTCCTGCAGATTCTAATCCTGCTCACCGGTAATTATGCGTTCTTCAACTGGCTTACCCTCGCGCTCTGCATCTGGGCGCTCGACCCGGCGGTGCTGTCGCGATTTAGAAAATTCACGCGCTGGCGCATCGCGATGTTTCCGCGTCTTTTTGAGCACGACTGGGCTCGCGCCACTGCCAATGCAATCTGCGCGATTCTGATCGCTCTGGGAGCGGTACAACTCATGGAATCGCTGAGTGTGCCGCTTCCCTCCGCGCTCAGCAAGCCACTCAGTCTGACGCAGCCATTCGAAATCGTCAACGCGTACGGTCTTTTCGCGATCATGACGACGTCGCGCACCGAGATCGTGCTAGAGGGTTCGGCAGATCAGACGAACTGGCGCGAATACGAATTCCCATACAAACCGGGCGATGTGAAGCGCCCGCTGCCCTGGGTCGCGCCCTATCAGCCGCGCCTCGACTGGCAAATGTGGTTCGCCGCGCTCGGAGATTATCAGAGCAACAACTGGGTCGGCGGTCTTATGTACCGGCTTCTGACAGGAGAACCGCAGGTCCTGCGCTTGCTGCGCCCGGCGCCATTTGCGCGCCCACCGCGCTATTTGCGAGCCCTTGCTTACCAATACGATTTCACGACTTTTTCCGAGCGCTCGAAAACCGGAGCAGTTTGGAATCGTCGTCTGCTGGGTGTCTGGTTCGGTCCTGTTTCGCTCCGGCAGGAGTGAGGCAAACGCATAAGATATGATGCTCGGCGAGACAGCAACAAATGACGGATAAACAGCGCCGCAGGCGTTTTCTTTCTTCTCTTGGTTCTTTTGGCGGGGCGGCCGCGCTTTTCGGTAGCCGCGCACAAGCGCAGACGCCGGCCAACGGCGGGCAGGTTTATTTGCCGCCATATGCGCAGCTCTCAGATTACAAGACGCGCAAGCAATCCACCTGGGATCGTTCCGGCGGAAACGCGGATTTTCGGAAGATCGAGCCGGGCGGAACGCTGACCGTTTTCGAATCCGAAGGCCCCGGCATCATCACGCACATATGGTTCACCATTGCGGCGAGGAGCCAGCGGCATCTCAAGGAATTGGTCTTCCGAATCTTTTGGAATGGCAACGCGAAACCGAGCGTCGAGACACCAGTGGGCGATTTCTTTGGATTGAATCTCGGGGATTATTTTCTGTACCAGTCAGCCTTTATGAACTGCTCGTCGGTGAAGGCGCTGAACTGCTATTTCGCTATGCCGTTTCAGAAATCGGCGCGCATCACGATCACCAATGAAGGCGAGGAGCGAGTAGATGCCTTCTATTCCAACATCGATTATCAGCTCGTAACCGCGCTGCCCGCGCAGCCGCTTTATTTCCACGCGCAATATCGGCAGGCCACACCGAACAAAGCAATCAAGGGAACCGACAAGAACCTCAACGGGACGGACAACTACGTGTTTTTCGAAACACGCGGCCGCGGTCAGGCGATGGGTGTCACGCTGGGGGTCGTGCAGAACAGCGACAACTGGTTCGGAGAAGGCGACGAGATGATCTTTATCGACGACGACTCTAAACCAATCATTACCGGAACCGGGACCGAAGATTATTTCAACGGGGCCTGGGACTTTGGCGTGACAAATCCGTTCGGCTATCTCTACAACGGAGCGCCGTACATTGCGAATGGGGAGCGCCAGGGCGGCCGTTATTGCCTCTACCGCTGGCACGCCGACAATCCGATTGCCTTTGAGCGATCGCTCAAATTCACCATCGAGCACGGACACGCCAACGATCGGGCCGATTGTTTCTATTCGGTCGGCTACTGGTACCAGAGCGAGCCGTTCACCGACTTCCCTGCCCTGCCGTCGGCTGCGGAACGGCATCCGGCCATAAAGCTCTCCTGAGCCTGAATACAATAGGCAGCATGCCAAACGAATCGCCGATGGACAAACTGCTGGCCGGTGTGCGCAAGTTTCAAAGCGAAGTGTATCCAAAGCATCGCGAACGATACGAGCGTGCCGCACGCCAGCCGCAGCAGCCGCATACGCTTTTCATCACCTGTTCGGATTCGCGCATCGATCCCGAGCTGATCACGCAGTCCGGACCTGGCGAGATCTTCGTCACGCGCAATATCGGCAATCTGGTGCCCGCCTACGGAGAGATGCTGGGAGGCGTTTCAGCGGTTGTCGAGTACGCGGTGCAGGCGCTCGGTGTGAAGCAGATCGTCATCTGCGGTCATACCGACTGCGGCGCTATGAAAGGGCTGCAGCATCGCGAAAAGCTTCAAAGCCTTCCGACTGTGAATCACTGGCTGCGCAATGCCGAGGCGGCGCTGAGCGTGGTGCAGGCGCGGAGAACAGGCATGGGCGAACAGGCGGAACTCGAGCAACTCATCGGAGAGAACGTGGTGCTGCAGATGCATCATATTCGCACGCATCCCGCCGTGGCAGGCAAGATCGCGCAAGAGGCGCTGGAAATCTATGGCTGGATCTACGATATCGGGCATGGGGAAGTACGCGCTTACGATCCGGAGTCGAAGTCGTTCCAGCCTGTCTAGGAACTCGTCTTTTCGCAGCTGCGCGCGTCCTTTGGCAGCACGTCTGCATCGAACCAGCGTATGGAATATCGACGTCTGGGCCGGTCCGGCCTGCGAGTTCCCGCGCTGACGTTTGGCACTGCCACGTTCGGCGGCGGTAACGAATTTTTCCGCGCGTGGGGCGCAACCGATGTAGCCGAAGCGACGAGACTCGTGGATATCTGCCTCGAAGCCGGCGTGAATATGTTTGATACAGCCGATGGATACTCCAACGGGCTATCAGAAGAAATTCTGGGCAAAGCGATAAAGGGCCGGCGCGATAAGGTGCTACTCGCGACAAAGGCATTTTTTCCAGTCGGCGGGGAGCCCGGACAGGCGAGTACGATCGGGCCGAACGATCTCGGCACATCGCGCTCTCATCTGATCAAAGCCTGCGAAGACAGCCTGCGACGCCTGGGCACCGATTACATCGATTTGTATCAGATGCACGCCTTCGACGCTCTGTCGCCGATTGAAGAGACCATGAGCACGCTCGATACGCTGGTCCGCAGCGGCAAGGTACGCTACATCGGCTGCTCGAATTTCTCGGGTTGGCATCTGATGAAGTCGCTTGCGATCGCCGATCGTTACGGCTGGACGCGCTATGTGGCGCATCAGGCCTACTATTCGCTCGTGGGACGCGATTTCGAGTGGGAGCTGATGCCGCTCGGTCTGGAGGAAGGAGTGGGAACCCTCGTCTGGAGCCCGCTCGGCTGGGGACGGTTGACGGGAAAGATCCGGCGCGGTCAGCCCCTTCCGGAAACCAGCCGCCTTCCGAAGACCGCCGACATCGGTCCGCCAGTAGCTGACGAGTACCTCTTCAAAGTGGTCGACGTGCTGGATGAAATTGCGCGCCAGACGAATAAGACCGTTCCGCAAATTGCGCTGAACTGGCTTCTGCAAAGGCCGAGCATTTCGTCGGTAATCATCGGCGCGCGGAATGAGGAGCAACTTCGTCAGAATCTTGGCGCCGCCGGATGGCAACTCGATCCGGAGCACGTGAAAAAACTGGATGAGGCAAGCGCCACGACACTCGCTTATCCGTACTGGCACCAGCGCATGAGCGGCGAGCGCAACCCGCCGGCCGTCTGAATTGGCCTTCGGCCCTCGGTCATCCCGGGGCGGTCCATTTCAACCTGGCAGGTAGGATGATACGAGTACAGGCCTACTCGTTCGATGCATGTAGCCACAAACATACTCGTGGTCGGGGCGCTGGTGTTTGTGGCACACGCCTTCACGGGACTCTTCAGCCGAACGCGTGTTCCCGATGTTCTGCTGCTCACCATCATCGGCATCATCCTCGGCCCGGTATTTCATCTGGTGACGCCGGAGAACTTCGGAGCCATCGGGCCGGTCTTCTCGGCGGTCACGCTGATCATCATTCTTTTCGAGGCGGGTCTCACACTCGATCTGGACGTTTTGCGAGGCGCGATCCGTCCGACGCTCGCCCTCACACTGATCAACTTCTTCCTGACGCTGATCACCGTCGGTTTCGCCGCGCAGCGGCTCTTGGGACTCAATGCTCGACTGACTTTCATGCTCGGCGCAATCGTGGGATCGACCTCACCGGCGGTTATCGTGCCGCTGACGCGCAGGCTGCCGCTGCACGCTTCCACCAAAACGATCCTCTTCCTCGAATCCGCTGTCAGTGACGTACTGAGTATCGTCGTAGCCATCGGCTGTCTCGACAGCTTTCGACTCGGCAAGCTGCGTTTTGGGCCCATGCTGGGCCAGATTCTCGCCACGCTGATTATTGCGGGGATCTTCGGCGCGCTCGGGGCCTTTCTATGGTCGGCGTTGCTGCGGCGCATCCGCATTCTCGAGAACTCGATCTTTACGACTCCTGCGTTTGTGTTCGTGCTGTTCGGCATAGTCGAGCTGTTGGGTTTCAGCGGCTATGTGGCAGCGGTCGTGTTTGGCGCCGTACTGGGCAATATCGAGACATTTCACCGCCTCCCGTGGCTTCACCCGTTTCTGTCAAGCGAACCGATCACGATGAACCAGCAGGAGCGGGATTTTCTGGCCGAAGTTGTTTTTCTGCTGAAAACATTTTTCTTTATCTATGTTGGCGTCTCGATTCGCTTCGCGGACATCACGCTGGTCACAACGGGGTTGATACTGACCGCCGCTATTTTCCTGGTTCGCATTCCAGCCGCATGGCTCGGGCTCAGCCGCAGCACGCCGGTGCGCGATGCGTCATTTGTCGCGATTATGACGCCCAAGGGACTGGCAGCAGTTGTACTCGCTTCGATGCCGCTCGGAGCGGGCCTGCCAGGAGGCGAAGCATTGCAGTCCACAACCTATGCGGTCGTATTTGTCAGCATCGTGCTTACGTCAGTTCTCAGCTTTCTGATCGAGCGAACCGCCCTTTCGGCACTCTACGACTGGCTATTCAGGCGCTCGGGATTCGGCAAGGAAACCGTTGTCGACTCCATCCCGGCGGTCTCGTTGATAGAGGAGCGCCGCCGGACATAAGCGGCCAGAATAGCGTCGCACAGCATCGGGCAACGAGCAGCTACGCGCAAAGCAGCGGTTTGTACGCTGTCCGATTTCGAGAGAGCGAGCAGAGTTCGACCGAGCAATCGAGACGGCGCAAGGATGTGGCGATGAGCGCGCTCGTACATTTCAAGATCTCCCACGCGAAATGCATGGCCCAGCGCGATTGCCTGTTCCACAGCGAGACCGATGCCTTCGCCCGTAATGGCATCGACCGATCCGGAAGCGTCTCCCACGAGAGCCAGGCCGGGCTTCGTCACCCGCTTCAGCGTTCGCATGACAGTCGGCGACCCGCGTTCGGAAGAGATCATGTTTGCAAGCCGGAGACGCTCTGAAAGATTGGGGAAAAGAGGCAGAACGTCCGCGAGCCGCTCGTGCGGATTAGCCGTCAGCAAGGCCACTCCGATCTGCTGCGACGAAACCGGGGTGATGTAGATCTGTCGCTGCCTGTGGCAATAAATCTCGACGTAATCCGACCAGGGCGCGATCGCAAAATGGCGGCGGAAACCATAGCGGAGGCTGCTCGGCTCTTGGTCCATTTCATGTTTGCGACGCACTCGCGAATGAAGTCCGTCTGCGCCCACTATCAAGACGGGCCGAAAGAGTCGCGAGCGAAACAGAACGCCAGCATCTACGATTTCGACTCCCTTCGCGTTCCAGCAAAGTTCCACCCCCACGGCGGCCGCGCGATCAGCAAGCGCACGATGCAGTAGAGTACGCCGCACTCCGAGTCCATTCGAGCCGCGAAAGCCGGCAGCGGCGTTCACACCCCGATCCACGAAGCGGATGCCGCGAAACGGATAGCCTTCATTTGCGCCAATCCGCACGCCTAACTCGCTCAATGCTGCGCCCGTGTTGGGCATCAAGCCTTCGCCGCAGGCTTTATCGACAGGAGGCTGGCTTGCCTCGAACAGAATGACCGAAGCACCCGCAAGCCGCAGTGCAATGGCAGCCGCCAACCCGGCCGGGCCGCCGCCTATCACGCAGACCTCAGGCTCGGTCATGCTCCGATCTTACTGCGCTACTCGATTCGCAACGCGACGGTGGGATCGACATGCGCAGCACGCCAGGCCGGCACCAGAGCCGCCAGCACCGCAGCGATCGCGATCACCGCAGCCGCCGCCAGAACCGGCAATACTTCAAAGCCGGACAGACCGAAGAACATGTTTCGCAAGAGTGCGGTTAATGCAAGGGCGGCCAGAACGCCCGCGCAGATTCCAATCGCGGTCACAAGCGCAGTTTCGCGCAAAACCATGCCCATCACCGCGCTTCGCCCGGCACCCAGCGCCATGCGAATACCGATTTCGCTGGTGCGCCGCACTCCCCGGTAAATGCGGGCGGCGCAATGCCGACGACAGTAAAAGGCGAACCATTTACGATGAGCTTGCGCCCGATCATATTCGGATCGCGGCCGAACTGCCGCTGCCAGTAGCCGTAGCTGATAACAACAACCGGAGCAGCGCCGGGGGTCTGCGTTTCGCGATCAGTAAACGTCCGGCCCATATAAGGCGCAATACCGAGAAGCGAAAAGTAATTCCCGGTTACGAAGCGGCCACTGGTGTGCCCCGTATGTGCGACAGTCTTGCCGTGCTCTTCGGTTGCAGGACTCAGGTGCTCGCAGCGGCCACTCGCGTAAACGTCCTGGAAAACCTGGTTCTGTTTACGGAATTCTTTGTAGAAGGGAAACGAGAAGAGATCGGTTCGCATGCCGCTGCCGTGCGAGAGGCCGCCCGTGCGCGCCGCATCGCCGACAATCGCCAGTTCGCCCGGATTGCGCACCGGAAGCTCTCGCAGCATGACCGCGTTAATCAGGCTGAAAATCGCCGTATTCACGCCGATTCCAAGTGCTAGCGAAAGCAGAGCGACGAGTGTGTATCCCGGACTCCGCCGCAGCACACGCCAGCCGTAGCGCAGATCCTGCAACAATCTTTCAAGCGATGTCCAACTCCACATGTCGCGAGTCACCTCCGTAATCAAAGCGATGTTGCCCAGCTCCCGGCGAGCATTGAGCCGCGCGGTTTGCTCCTCTTCGCCGCGGGTTCGCCGATCGCGCATTGCCATTTCCAGATGCGATCGCAGCTCTTCGTCTAAATCGCGATAACGGCGTCGGAAAAACATACGCTGTCACTCACACCGCAGCGCCGCGATGGGATCGATGTGCGCGGCGCGTAAAGCCGGAATCGCCGCTGCGCAAAGAGCAGCTACGAGCAGCACTGCGGTAGCAGCTGCAAACGAAGCCGGATCAAGCGGCCGGACTCCAAACAGCAGGCGCGACATCCCGTTCACCAGCAGAGCAGCCGCACCGAGACCCAACACTAAGCCGAGACCAGCGAGACGCATCCCTCCCGCAACGGTCGCAATCAGCAGACTTATCGGATCGGCCCCCAGCGCAAGGCGTACCCCCAGCTCCCGCGTGCGCTGCACAACCATGTACGCCAGCACGCCGTACAAGCCGATTGCGGCCAGACTAAGGGCCAGCACCGCAAAAGCGGCCAGCACGAACATGGTAAAGCGCCGCGCTGCCAGTGACCGGTCCACGATGCTCTGCATGCTGGCCGTTTCAAACACGGGCAGCCCGGGATCCACCGACCAGATCAACTTACGCGCTTCGGCCCCGAGTTTCGCTGCTTCGGTATGTGATGCTCGCAGCACAAAAACGGCATCCGTCTGGCGACTCTGGTACGCGTCCATGTAAATGGTCGGCTTGGGAGTAAGATCAAGCGCTTCAAGGTGGACGTCGCCGGCGACCCCGATGATCGTGAAAGGATTACTATTGCCGCCCCACAGAAACTGTTTTCCGACAGCATCTCCGGCGGGCCAGAACTGCCGTGCCATAGTCGCATTCACGATGGCTACCGGCAGCCCATTAGCATCGCTCTCGCGAAATGTTCGGCCCTGTTGCAGGGGGATACGCAGCGCCGAGAAATACGCACCATCCACATTGGCGTTATCGGCCCAGTGATATTCGTTCGGGTCGCGCCCCTTCACTACGAAGCCGATGGTCCGGGAGTCGGCCAGAGGAAGGTGGGTTGTGAGCGCAACCTGCGCAACACCGGGAATCGCCTGCAGCCGGTTCACAATCTCGCGCTGGGCCGCATAACGGCGTTGGGCTTCGGGATAACGCTGCCGGTTGAACGAAGTCCGCACGATCGTAACGCCGTGCGCATCGAAGCCGGGCGGCGTGGCAAGCACCGCGACAAAACTACGGATCAGCAGCGCCGAGCCGATCAACAGCAGAACCGAAAGCGCCGCCTCGAACACCACGAGCATGCTGCGGAGGCGATTGCTCTCGCGCGCTGCGGTTGCCGTTCTTCCACTCCATTTCAGGCTTTCTCCCGGCCCGCGCTGCCAAGCAACCGAGAGCGGCGCGAGACCACACACCATTCCGGTGGCGAGCGATAGCAGCAGGCCGAAGAGCAGCGCCTTGCCGTCCAGCGTGATATTGGCGGGCAGAATCGCTTCGAGGGCCGCAAGCTTAGTGCTCGCCGTCACTGCGGTCCAGGCCAAACTGCATCCGAGAAGACCGCCCGCAACCGTCAGCGTCACGGTTTCGACAATCGCTTGCACGGCCAGCCGGCCTGCGCTTGCGCCGAGTGCAGTGCGGGCTGCCATCTCCCGCTCTCTTGCGCCAGCCCGCGCCAGCAACAAATTGCAGAGATTCACGCACGCGATCAGCAACACCAGTGCCACACCCGCAGAGAGCAGAATGAGCGCCGGCTTACGGCGCGCCGCCACTTCCGCCCCGAGCGGCTCGACAAAGGCGCGTGTGTTCCAATCCCCGCGATAAACCTCCGGCATTTCGCGCTGGAACTCGCGCGATACACGCATCACATCGCGCTGCGCATCCGCCAGCGAAACACCCCGCTTCAGCCGTCCTATGAAACTGATGTCGTAACTCGCCGCGCGATCGCCCAGTTCATCCTTTGAAAAAGCCATGGGCAACCAGAGCGAGGGAGGCGGCTGTTCGTTTGATTTCTTCGAAGCCGGGAAGACGAACGCAGCGGGCATTACGCCCGTAATCTGGTAGCCCCTCTCGTTAAGCCGGATCGTCCTTCCTATGGCAGATTGCGGATTGCCGAAGTACGTTCGCGCGAACGCTTCGCTGACAACCGCCTCGCGGGCGCCTCCGGCAAAGTCCTGAGCCGCCGAAAAGCCGTGTCCCGCAAGCGGCGCCACTCCGAGCGTACGAAAAAGGCTGCTGGTTACTCGCACACCCGACACGCGCTCGGGCTCCCGTGTTCCGGTCAGGTCGAATTCTTCGCTTTCATAACCCGCGGCGTCCTCAAACACGCGGCTACGCCGTTGAAAGTCGAGAAATTCGGCAGCAGACGTGTTGACACGATCGCCCAGTACGATCTGTTTGAGCACGAGCAGCCGGCCCGGGTCTCTGTATGGCTCCGGCGAAAACAGCGCTGCTTTCACCAGGCTGAAGACGGCAGTTGTCGAGCCGATGCCGAGCATCATGGTGCTGACGGCCACCGCGCTGAAACCGGGATTGCGCCGCATGCTGCGCAACGCGTACCGCAGGTCCTGCAGAATGCGTTCGCGCCAGATGCCTCCCCAGCTTACGCGTGTGGCTTCTTTGATAAGTCCAAGGTTGCCGAGTTCGCGGCGTGCGTGGGAGCGTGCCGATCCATGTTCTTCGCCGCGCTCTTCGTGATTCCGTGCCGCCATGTCCAGGTGTGACGAGAGTTCTTCGTCCAAATCGCGCTCCCGTTGATCCCTTCGCCACCACGGAAACATCTGCTTTACGCCTCACCTTTCGAGGGATTGAGCACGCCGCTGATGGCGCCCACCAATTGTGACCACCGATCGCGCTCCGACAGCAGCTGTTTTCTTCCGGCCGGAGTCAGGCGGTAGATTTTGGCGCGCTGGCCCGCTTCGGTCTGCTTCCAATCCGACTTCACCCAGCCTTGCCGCTCGAGACGATGCAGGGCCGGATAAAGCGATCCGGTTTCAACCTGCAGCAGCTCACCCGAGTTCGCACGAATGGCGTTGCCGATGCCGTACCCATGCTGCGGTCCCCATTGCAGCGTCTGCAGGATGAGCATGTCCAGCGTTCCCTGCAGCAGCTCGATGCGGTTCTGATACTTTTCGCGCGGCGGCATTAATGTATGTAGACATCCTACATCCTTCGAGACTCCGGTGGCAATAGTACCCGTACGCGTCATAATTGCAGAGTGATTTTCCTGCGTCTTGCGCTTAGTGCGCTCCTGCTATCGGCAACATGTCTTGCGGCACCCCTGCGCGTCGCCATCGCCGGGCTCGTGCACGGCCATGTGGGCGGCTTTCTGCATGGCAGTGCGCTCACCCCGGCCGGCGGTCTGCTTGAGCGCTCCGATGTCCAACTGGTCGGTATTGCCGAGCCCGATCGCGCTCTGTTTGATATATACAGCGCTCGCGACCACCTTTCGCCAAGCCTGTACTTCGCCAACGTTGGGGACCTGATCGCGCACACGCACCCGGACGCTGTGCTCGTTTTCACCAGCACTGCCGGCCATACCAGCGTTGTGGAAGAATGCGCACGGCACGGCGTCCACGTGCTGATGGAGAAGCCGCTTGCGGTGAGCTATGCTGACGCGCTACGGATGCAGAAGGCTGCTCAAGCCGGCAAAGTGCACGTCCTGGTGGATTACGAAACCACCTGGTACCCGAGCAACAAGCAGGCACATGATCTGCTGGCCGGCGGCTCGCTTGGAGACCTGCGCAAAGTAGTCGTGCACGACGGCCACCAGGGCCCGAAACGGATTCACGTCTCGCCCGAATTCTTCGCCTGGCTGACGGATCCGAAACTCAACGGCGCCGGCGCTCTCTACGATTTTGGATGCTACGGCGCGGATTTGATGACTTGGCTTATGAAGGGTGCCGCTCCGACCACGGTCACAGCCGTGACCCAGCATCTTCAATCGGACATCTACCCCAAAGTAGACGACGAAGCAAACGTCATTCTGACTTACCCCACAGCCGTTGCGATTCTTCAGGCTTCCTGGAACTGGCCGTTCAATCGGAAAGATATGGAAGTGTATGGGGCTACCGGTTACGCGAAAACGCTCGATAATCGCGCTCTGCAAGTTCGTGAAGTTTCCGATCACGAGCCTCACTCGGTCACCGCGACTTCCCTTCAACCGCCCTACGACGATCCGTTGCACTACCTGGCGGCCGTGTTGCGCGGCGAGGTCGCGGAGCAAAATGATTTGTCCGGTTTGAATACCAATGTCATCGTGAGCGAAATCCTGGACGCGGCGCGCCGCTCGGCATCCTCGGGCAGAACGGTTCATCTACCGCTCAATGACTGAGACCGCGCCTCTCGCTCTCATCATTCCCTGCTACAACGAAGCGCAGCGGCTGGATACCGACGCATTTCTCGACTTTGCAACAGCGGCGAACGATACGTATCTCCTGTTTGTTGACGATGGCAGCGCGGATAACACGGTTGAGGTCCTCGAAGGAATGCGCACGGCTTGCCCGAGCCGGGTGCACGTTCTCAAGCTGCCTCAGAACCAGGGGAAAGCCGAAGCCGTCCGCCAAGGCATTTCATACGCGCTCGAGCATTTCCGGCCCGCACAGGTTGGATTCTGGGATGCCGATCTCGCCACGCCGCTTGATGCCGTCGAGCGCTTTCGTTCTGTCCTGCATTCCCGGCCCGATATCGACATGATCTTCGGCGCACGCGTTCAACTCCTTGGGCGTTACGTCAAGCGGAGCGCCGTGCGGCATTATCTCGGACGTATATTCGCTACCGCCGTATCGATTGTGCTCGAGATACCGATCTACGACACCCAGTGCGGCGCAAAGTTGTTCCGCGTGGGCCCGGAAACAGCTTCGATCTTCTCTCAGCCGTTTCTTTCTAAATGGGTCTTCGATGTTGAGATTCTGGCGCGCTATCGCCGCTTCTATCTCAGCTGCGACCGCAAGCTCTCCGAGGCTGTGTATGAATATCCGCTCGAGTGCTGGGTCGATGTCGCCGGTTCAAAAGTTCGGCCGGCGGACTTCTTTGTTGCTTTTCGCGATGTCGTCCGAATCCGGCTTGCCTATTTCCGCTGATGCCTGCAGCGCCCCCCTTCGAGCGCATCTATGCAGCGATCCTGGCCCTTATCGGCTGGGCCGCAATTGTTGTGCAGTGTTATTGGGCGATTGAAATCGGAGTCGGCAACGGGCTTTCGCTGGCAATGGCGATTACAAACGTCCTCAGCTACTTCACAATCCTCACTAACATCCTCGTGGCGGCTTGCCTGACGGCCAGCGTTTTTCAGATCGCCACGATTTCCGCGGGTGCTAAAACGGCGCTCGCGAGCTACATCCTGATCGTCGGGTTCGTTTACGAACTTGCGCTACGCCGGCTCTGGAATCCCGAGGGGTTACACCTGGTAGTGGACGTCGTCCTGCACTACCTGGTTCCGCTGGGCTATTTCACTTACTGGCTGCTGTTTGTAAATAAGTCCGGTCTGCGCTACCGGATGGTAACGCGCTGGACAATCTACCCGTTTTTGTACTTGTTCTACACGCTATTCCGCGGACAAGTCTACGGTTTCTTTCCCTACCCGTTCCTCAATTTTCGCGAAACCGGATGGCCGCGGTTGTTCCTCAATGTGTGCGCGTTGATTTTGCTGTTTACGGCTGCCGGATCGCTGCTGGTGTCTTTTGGTCGGTATCTTCAGCGTTCGGGCTTCGCAGCTTACCGGAGCCCGAAGACATGAAAGATAACGTAGAAAGAGAACGAAAAGAGAGCGGCGCCCAGAAACACACAGGCGGGCAGAGTCAAGACCCAGGCCATCAGTATGTTTCTCAATGTCTCGGCCTGCAGACCGGATCGATTGGCGGCCATTGTGCCGGCCACCCCGGAAGAGAGAACGTGGGTCGTGCTGACGGGCAACCCGAACTTATCGGCCAACCCGATGGTCGACATAGCAATGATTTCGGCAGCGGCACCCTGCGCGTAACTCAGGTGCTCTTTGCCGATCTTTTCCCCGACCGTGACAACGATACGCTTCCAGCCAATCATGGTGCCGAAACCGAGCGCGCACGCAACGGCCACTTTCACCCAATCCGGAATGTATTTCGTCTCCTTCGACAGCGCCGAACTGTAACTCTGAAGTAAGTGAACCTCTTTCGGATCGGTGACTTTTTTCTCTTTGATGAGCTTATTGATCGACTCGCTCATCAGATAGATATCGCTGCGGAATCGCTTGCGCTGATCGACGCTGAGATCGGCGTAAGTTGAACGGCCCGTGAGTTCCGTCGCGATATCCAGATTCTTGCCGGATACGGCCTGATAGATACGTTCGTTTGCATGACTCTTGGTCTTCAGGAAATCCGAAAGATCTCCGACTGCCGTCTGACCGTTCACTAGGGGCGCACTGCCGCGCAACTTATCGAACACACATTGGGCGTCGCGCGAGCGCGTTACGATCTGCTGAATATCGGCCGACTTCGAAGCTGGATTCAGCGCAAACGAACCGGGCAGGACACCGACCAGAATCAGTACAAACAAACCCATGCCCTTCTGCCCGTCGTTGGAGCCGTGAAAGAAGCTCACGCCCGTACAGGTCAGCATCAGGAGCCCGCGAATCCAGGCCGGCGGCGGCTTCTCGCCTTCGGGCGCACGGTAGAGTTCCGGACGCCGCAGGAGCGCTTTGCTCAGCAGAAGCAGCAATCCCGCACCCACAAATCCAATAACAGGTGAAATGATGAGCGAAGCGAACACGTCGCCCGCTTTCGCCCAATTCACTCCTTCGCCGAAGACATGGCCAGGGCTCAGCAGCGAATTGGCCAGGCCAACGCCCATAATCGAGCCCACCAGCGTATGCGAACTCGAGGCCGGCAAGCCCAGGTACCACGTCCCGAGGTTCCAGATGATGGCCGAGAGCAGCAGCGAAAACACCATCGCAAATCCGGCGCCGGAGCCGACGTTCAGCACCAGTTCCACCGGCAGCAGCGCAACAATGCTGAAGGCGACTGCTCCCGATGAAGTCAGCACGCCCAGCAAGTTGCAGAAGCCCGACCAGACGACGGCGATCCAAGGTTTCAGCGAGTGTGTGTAGATAACCGTTGCAACCGCGTTGGCGGTATCGTGAAAACCGTTGACAAATTCAAAGGAGAGCGCCAGGCCAAGCGCTAGAAAGAGAAAGAAAGCGGTTCCAAACGTGACCGATTCACCGAAAATGTGCAATCGTAGACTCCTGCCCGGCGGACGCGAGCTTACGACAGGATAAATAGCGGTTGTTACATCGGAATGAATTCCGCCGCCTCCCGTAACTCCTGCTACATTCAACTCATGCGAGGTACTTACGGAGCGCAGCAAGCGCGGCTGGCTGATTGAGCGCAGCAAGCGCGGTTGGCTGATTGAGCGCAGCAAGCGCGGCTGGCTGATTGAGCACTGCTTTCTGCGATTCGGAGCCGGCTCGCACCTGCTCCGTCCGCTTACCCGTTCTCAGTTCTGGAACGCTTTCTGCTGGACGATGATCGCTCTGGGCGTCGTCGGCTGGGCAATCTTCTTCTGGCTGATCGCCAAGTACGGCGGGGACTAATTCGTTTAGCGTCTTCGTCCGCTTATTGCCAGAACGATCTCGATCAACAGAATCACTACGACGGTAATCTCCAGGAAAAAAGCACGGCCCTGGTGGAATTCGTTCACCATTGAATCGTAGAGATCACGCGCCGTCGTCAGCTTTTCGTTGACTAAGTCCAAGTAGTCGGTTGCCCCAATGCGATTCGCAGCCAGCTTGTACATGCGGGCATAAAACATGTCACTCAGGAACTTTATAGCGTTGTCGGTGCGCTCCACCAGCTCCTGATAGTCCAGCCGGATGGTATTCAGCGACTCGGCTTCCTGTCCAGCGCGCCATCGGCCCAGCAGTGTGTTGCGCTTTTCCAGCCGCTTATATACATCGCGCAGCACGCCCGTCAGCACTTCGTCGTAATAGCGAAACTCGAGCAGCTGGGTATTGGCGTATTCGAGCAGTTCGATTGTCGAAGCCGCACTTTCCGCCGTGTCATAGACGTACGCGCCGACCCAGCCCACTACCAGAAGGTCCGTTGGATAGTACGACATCCCGGCGCGCAGCACCTCTTCGCGTTCTGCAGCAGACAACCGAGAGAGCTCTCCGCGCACAATCTGCGCTATGGCATCGCCCCGCTCACGGGTCAATTCTTCGGCCGTCCTGATCCGGCCGTCCGCACCCATTACAGGATCCATCTGCACCACGCAGTAATCCTCCGAGAGCCAGTTCGAGTAGCGCTTCGTGAGCGCCCGGCCGGTTTGCTGCAGTGCCTCTTCGAGCAGGGCCTTGGCGCAGGGCTCGAGTTCGCTCGAGCTCATCCAGTTCGTGGCCGCTACGATCAACTGCTCCCAATCGCCCGCGAACGATCGCTGCACTTGAACACAGGCGACTCCGTAATCGAAATAGCGAATGTGAACATCGGCTTCGAACTCGCCCGGCAGCTTCCGCCGTCCGAGCGATTGCCGCACAGGCGCACGCTCAAACCGCACATATTCGGGCGCTGCATGCCGAAACGAGGGTTCCCGGCGCGGCTCCCGCGCATCGAGCAGCGCGGCCAGCTCAACCAGATCGATCGATTCGGCCAGGTCAAAGAGGTAAATCCCCCGAATGGTGCCGCTCAGACGCATCTAGCAGCAAGCATGACAGAAGGGCCAACAATTAGCTCCAAATTTCGTAGTTTCTGAAACTCGAAGCCCCTTGGCAGCGTAATTGCCGATAGCCGTGCGCCGTCTCAGCCTCTCATTCGCGTTGGCCGCCTCACTGGGCGCACAAAGTCCAGATGTAGATCGTCTTATGCAGCAGGTCGCCGCGCATCAGGACCGGTCCGAGCAACTGCGCGAGCAGTATACGTACACCCAGAAGGTCCGCATACGGGCCATTTATTCAAACGGCAAACTCGCCCGCGAGGAGCTTTGTGTTTATCAGGCCGTTCCCGCAAAGCATTCGACCGAAAAAGAGCTCAAACACTTCGAAGGCCGTTACGCCTATAAAGACAAACTGATCGCTTATCAGAAGCCGGGCGAGGAAAATCCCAACCGCAAGGTCGACATCGATGCTGGCGTCCTGCCGGGTCTGCGCGATGGCCTGATAGACGACAAGGATTCGCGGGACGGTCTCGGCAAGGATCTGTTCCCGCTGAGTAGCGCCGAGGTCAAAAAGTACGACTACAGCCTCATGGATGAGCAGAATCGCGACGGGCGCGCGGTCTATCACATCCGCTTTCGCCCCAAAAAGGAACGGCAGGGCTGGGAAGACGAAGAGACTATCTGGGCCGGCGAAGCTCTCATCGACAAGCAGGACGAGCAGGCGCTCTGGGTGACGACTCGCATGGCCAAGGGTATTCCGCTCCTGGTCCGAACCATGCTTGGCACTAACCTCCGTCAGCTCGGCTTCACCGTAAGTTACAAGCGTGTCGACAGCGGTATTTATTTTCCGGCGACGTACGGCGGCGAATTCGACGTGAGAGCGGTCTTTTTCTACAAGCGCACGTTCACCATCTCACTCGAGAATACGGATTTCCGGCGCGCGCACGCCGAGAGCACGATCTCCTACCAATCGCCGCAATAGCCGTTCACCGCCATCAGGGGACTGAGGCGAGGCTCGGGGCAGGTGCTCAGGCATGAGCTCAGGTTAGACTAGCGGCGTGCCGCCGTTGCAAAAGCGTCTGCTGTTCACGCTCCTGGGTGTCTTCCTGTTCGCGCTGCTTGTGGGAGTTGCGTTCGTCCATGTCTCGGGCGGCTTTGCCCGCCCCCTTCAGGGCGGCGGGTCCCAGTATGTCGGTCTCGCGCGCTCACTCGCGGCGGGCCGCGGCTATCTCTGGGACGGCGCGCCGCATCTCGGCCGTCTTCCGCTCTGGCCGGCCGTGCTGGCTGTTCCCGCGCGCATCTTTCCCCACGCCAGCGATGGTGTCCTGCTACGTGTCACTGGTGTCGTGGTCCATGCTTTCACCGCGCTTCTGCTGGGCCTGCTCGCTTATCGCCTCTGGCCCGACCTGCGTATCGCGGCGTTATCGGGTGCTTTCTTCGCCATTTATCCGGCTTCGCTCGCATTGCTGGACGACGGCCATTCCGAATGCGCCTTTGCACTGGTCGCAATCGCCGGGCTGTGGCTCTCTCTTCGGCGCTGGCCGTGGTCGCTGGCAGGGGCCTTTCTGCTCGGCTGCTCGGTGCTGGCCTATTCGACTCTCATCGTCTTGCCGTTTGTGATGATTGCCATCGCGTTCGCACGTCGGGTATCAATCTGCTGGAAGCGTGTGCTGCCGCTCGCGATTGTTTTTTTTGTACCAGCGAGTTGCTGGATCCTGCGGAATTATTTCGACTCGGGCGATTTTCCCTTGCTCACCGCCATTGACGGTGAGCAACTCTATGGAGGCAACAACCCCGTCGCCGCCAACGATCTGCTCTACTGGGGCTACTGGGTGCTGCCCGACGAGATCCCGGGCCAGACACCGAAACGCGTTCTGTTCGCGCAACTGGGCGAAGCAGGCATGAATCGCTACTATCTGCGCAAAGGCTTTGAGTATGCGAAAAACCACGCGCGTGAGTATCCGCGCTTGCTGGTAGGAAAGCTGGTACGCGGCTTCGTTCCCGTCCCCTGGCTGCCCAGCATCAGTGCTCTGCTTGCAAATTTGATCCGTTTACTGCTCTATGTTGTCGCGGTGTGGTCGGTGTTCAAACGTCGCATCACCGACTCCCTCTTCAGCAACTTCCTGCTGGCGCTCTTCCTGACTACGCTCGCCAACACGCTGATCTACTACGGAACGTTCCACATCACGTTCTGCCTGGATATTTTTCTGATTCTCACGGCCGCCGCGCAGGCCATTCATGTGAGCAACTTCGGCCGGCGCAGATCGATGGAAACCGCCGAACTAACCAGCCGTTAGCGCCTCGCCGTAGTTCGGTTGATTGCGCTCTCGGGCAGCGCCCAGGCGAATAGGACGCCACCGCTTCCCATCAGAATGTATTCCCGCCCATCGAGTTCGTAGGCAATCGGCGAGCTCTCCATCTCGGCTCCCGTACCGGCATGCCACAGAGTCTTGCCATCCGCCGTCGAGACCGCCAGCGCATTGTGATGCGCATCGCCCGTAAACGTAACCCCTGAGTCCGTCGTCAGCACACCCGCAGCTGCACCCCCCGGGCCAAGCTCGTGCGTCCAGGCAATCTTGCCCGTCTTGTAATCGATCGCCTCCAGCACGCCCTTGCCCCAGACGCCGTAGTCGGCTCCGGCCCATCCGAACGTGCCATCCTCCGGCTTAGCGAAATAAATTCCGTAGCTCGGATGCGCGGCCACAATGAACAAACCGGTCTTCGGGTCGAAGCTGGGCGAGCGGTAATTTGTCAGTCCGCCTTCATCCGGCGCAATCAGCCGTCCGTCGCGTGCCGGCTCCTTGGCTGGATTCGGAATCGGCTCGCCTTTCGCATCCACGCCTTTCGACCAGTTCACCGGTCCATACGGAACGCTCAGCAGGCTCTTGCCATTTGTACGATCGAGCACGAAGAAGTAGCCGTTGCGCGAAGTCTGCATGAGCATCTTGCGCGGCTGGCCGTTGAAGTCCCCGTCCACCAGCACCGGCGTCTCCACCGCATCCCAGTCGTGCGTATCGTGGGGCGAAGCTTGAAACGCCCAGGCGAGCTTGCCGGTTTCCGGGTGAAGCGCCACAATGCTGCAGGTGTAGAGGTCATCGCCCGGCCGCGTGACTCCCGTTAACACGGGCGTGGGATTGCCGGTGCCCCAGTAGACCAGATCGAGTTCCGGATCGTAGCTGCCGGTCATCCAGGTCATGCCGCCGGTCGTCGCATTCGGTGTCCCAGGCGGCGGAGTGGAACTCCAGCGCCATTGTTTCGCACCGGTCTCCGGATCGACCGCCTGCAAAAATCCGGTCAGATTATCGAAATCGCCCGACACCCCGACCAGCACGTGATTTTTCACCACCAGCGGCGCCATCGTCATCCAATAGCCCTTGCTCGAATCGGCGATCACCACATCCCACCGCACATGCCCGTTCTTCGCATCCAGACAGAGCAAGTGCGCATCGGCGGTAACGAAGTAGATCCAGTTGCCGTACATCGCTACGCCACGATGCCCGATCAGGAACGCCTTGCCGTGCGGATGTTCGTAGTGCCAGATCTGATGCCCTGAACGCGCGTCAACGGCCCACACATTCTCCGGCACGCTGAAATACAGCACGCCATTCACGAGCAGTGGCGAGGACTTGATCGAAGCGTTCGTGTTTGTCGGAAAGATCCAGGCGAGCGCGAGTTGATCAACATTTTCCGGCGTGATCTGGGTGAACTTCACGTGCCGCTTCGCTGAATAATCGCCATGATAAAGAGGCCAGCTGTCGGAGGGCGGATGGAGCAGCATCCCGGAAGTAACGCCATCATCCTGCGCCAGGGCAGGCGCAAGCCATAGCCCGAGAGCGGCAAAAATTCCTGCTGCTTTGCGAAATTTGGTCATTTCAGTGTCTGCAAATACGCCATCAGATTGTGAATATCGTCGTCCGTGTACTTGCCGAGCAGTTCGGCGTGCGCTTCAGCCGGCGCCTTCACCGTATACTTCACGTTTTTGGTCGGCCACGAGTGATAGAAGCCGGACGCATCGCGTACCCCGATTGTGAACTCGTCGAGATAAGCGAGTTTGCCGCTCACGACTTCACCCGACGAAAGCGTTACAGTTGCATCAGCTTCCGCTCGGGCCGGATACAACATCCGCAATTCGAGCCGCAGACCCACATAGCGGGAAGCCACTCCGGCCAGATCGCCCGTCGGCGAATGGCACGACGCACACTCTTTCGCGAAATACCGCTTGCCTTCGTCTGCGTTGCCGGTCTGCAGGTCTTCCGGATCAACTCCACGCCGTTTGCCGACCTGCGACTCCGCCCGCGTCTTCGCGGTGTGAATGAACGCCACCAAAGAAGCGATTTCGGTGTCGCTGAACGAGAAGCGCGGCATCCCCTTCTCGGGCCGACCATTGCGAATCACCGGTCCGATCTGGTCCCCGTGATTGTCGTCCGCAACCAGCTTCGAGCGCGTCAGATCCGGACCCGTCTCGCCGCCGCCGGCATCGCGCCCGTGACAAAATGCGCAATGTTCAAGAAACAGCGCCTGTCCGTTTTCAACCTGAACAGTAGGAAAGGCCTGGACAGCCGGCTTTTCATTCTGACGAACGACACTCGGGGCCTGCACCGCAGGTTTCGTGCTCTGCGCGCTCAACCCGGCTGCTACGGCCGCAAGAAGGATGACGATTTTTCGCTTCAGCTCTGCACCTTCCGAATCAACCGCGGCATGTTGGCCGCACGCTCTTCCGGAGTTGCGCGCACAAAGTCCGATGTCGAGCGGGCGGGTGGTTTCTTCGCTTTCGGCTCAACTTTTGCATCCTTGATCTTTTCTTCGATCGCCCGGTTCTGAGCAATGCGCAAAGCAGTCCTTTCAGCCGGCGTCAAGAGATGAAACGGTTTAGTTTTCCCTTTGTCTTCCACTCTATTTATCATCGCGCAACAAAAATTCCGCTGTTCGATACACTAACACCCGTGCTGCCTCGCGCTGCCTTGTTTTTCACAATCGTTCCGCAACTCGCCTTCGCACAGACTCGCTGGATTGCGACCTGGGGCGCCGCTCCCTCGCCGCAATTTCCATCGACTGGCGAGATGGAAAAGGCGAAACTCGTCTTCTCGAACGCGACCGTGCGCGAAATCGTGCACGTCAGCCTCGGCGGCTCACAGATTCGTGTTCGGCTCTCGAACGCCTTTGGCAAGCAGCCGGTGCAGATTGCCTCGGCCCACATTGCCCTTCGCGCGAAAGGCGCAAGCATTCGCCAGGATTCAGACCACACGCTCACCTTCAGCGGCGAAAGGAGCATCACGATTCCGCCGGACGCCATTCTTCTCAGCGATCCCGTTTCGCTCACCCTCGCGCCGGAATCCGATCTGGTCGTCAGCCTGTATTTGCCCGATAGAACGGAGGCTGGCGGCATTCACTACGATGCGCGCCAGACCAATTACTCAACCGAAGGCGACCGCACCGGCGTCGCCGAATTACCGAACCCCTCCAGCTTCAGCTCCTGGGTGTTCCTGGCCGGCGTCGACATAGCTGCTCCCAATTCCGACTCTACGCTCGTGGCATTCGGAGATTCCATTACCGATGGCGCTGCCTCCACTAAAGACGCCAACCATCGCTGGCCCAACTTCTTCGCCAGCCGCATCCAGAGTCGCCATGTCGCGGTTATCGACGAAGGAATCGGCGGTAATCGCGTCTTGCGCGACCCCAACCAGAACATCGCTTTCGGCATCAGCGCGCTTGCCCGCTTCGATCGCGACGTGCTCGCGCAACCCGGCGTGAAATACGTAGTCGTGCTCGAAGGCATCAACGATCTCGGCCATGCCGGCCCCGATCTCTTCCCAAGCGAACAGGCCAACGCCTCCGATATCATTGCCGGACTCAAACAGCTCGCTGCTCGCGCGCATGAAAAGGGACTCAAAATCTATGGAGCGACTCTGACGCCCTTCGCCGGCACAGTGTTCAAAGGCTACTTCTCCGAAGCCAAAGAAACCCAGCGCAAAGCTATCAACCAATGGATCCGCGCCAGCGGGGCGTTCGATGGTGTCATCGATTTCGATAAAGCGACCCAGGACCCGGCGCATCCGGACCACATTCGCCCGGATTTCGACAGCGGCGATCATCTGCATCCCAACGATGCCGGTTATCAGGCCATGGCCAAGGCGATCGATCTCTCGCTGTTCCGCTAACTCAGCCTTACAGCAAACGGTACATCACCAGCGCATCAACGTATCCAAACCGGGGGTGAGCGAAAGCGTGCGGTATTACTCCGGCGATCTCGAATCCGAAGCTCTGCCAAAGTCGCACGGCTCGCTCGTTCGTTCGAACAACGAAGTTGAACTGCATCGCGCGAAATCCCTTCGCCCTGGCATGCTCGAGGGAATGCGCGCACATCAGGCGCGCAACACCTCTGCCCGAAGCCCACGCCGCTGTTATGTAACCACAGTTGGCCACGTGCGCTCCTCCGCCCTTCTGATTGGCTCGCAGGAAATAGCTTCCGAGCAGCCTGACCTCTTCTTCGACTACGAAAACCTCGTGCTCTGGAGAGAGCCAGAATCGCAGGGCCTCTTCCTTTGTCCAGTCTGATGGCAATGCATAGGTTTCACCTGCGCGAATAACTGGCTCCAGCACACCCCAGATCGCATCGCCATCGGCACTCGTCGCAGCACGCACGTACATACCGGCCTCATTCGAGAGTTCACTGGCAGCCAAGTTTCACTTCGCCGTTTCCGCCCAGGTGGGAGCAGCCTGCTCCATCGTCCACACCGGTCCGCCTTCATACAGTGCTCCGCGCATGCGGATAAAGGTCGGGACATCGCTCTTCACCACCCAAAGTTTGATATCGTCCGGCTGCTTCCCGACGAGCGAGGCGGCCATACCGGCCAGACCGCCAATCTCGATATGAACATTGAAACGCTCGGCGCGTCTTTTGAAGCCGCCCACCTCAAATTCATCCTGTCCATCAGGCCGCACGAGGAGCTTTACCACTCTCGGCTTCGAACTCATCGCTAGATACGACACCGTCATTTGCGGCTCACGCGGAAAATTCTCGACGACCAGCGAGATCAGCCCGTTCGCCAGGTCCGTCGGAAGATTCATGTACTCGGTCTTCCGTATGTCTTTGCCATCCTTCCACTCATGCCAGATCACTTTTCCGCTTGGGACGTCCAGCGAAACGTCGACCGGCTTGGGAAACGATGGGCCCTGCTGGATATGGTGATCCTGGAGCAGCCGGAAAACCTTCTGCTGTGTAAAGTAGGCGGTCTCGTCGTCGATGGAGCCGTCGCGAAAATGAAACACCAGCCGCGAATAGATCCTGTCGCCGCGCACCGATTCCGTTTCGTCTCCCAGCGCAATTACTTTGCCGGCTGCATCGCGGAGCAGCAGAAAGCCATCGATCGCACCCTGCTGTTCCTTCACCGGAATCTGCTCGCCCAGTAAGCACATGCTCACGAGCAGCGCCGAAGCGAAGTGCTTAAGGCAGGGCATAATCACACGTCCCGATTCGATCGCCCGCCGGATCCGCTACCAGAAAGCGCACTCTCTTCGCCTTTGACGACAGGACTTTATCAAACGAGGCGCTGACGCTGCGCGTTGTCCAGGGATCCTTCCAGGCAACCCGCCATGACCAGAAATTCAGCTGTTTTCCGTCTTTGGAAAAGCTTGCAATGCGGATGATCTGGTCGCGAGTCTCCGTGCTGCCGAAAAGAGCGCGCGGTGCGGTCACGATTTTGCCGCTCAGCCGGTCCTTGTTGCCATCGAAGGTTGCGGGACATGACAGATCGACGCCCGAATACCGCAGTGTACTCGCCATGGCAGCCTCCAACCGCGCTTCTGTGAGCTGCTGGTCTGCAGACGCTTCATCCGCTACCGCGTAGTAGCCCGGACGCGTGCGCGCCGTCGCTCCTTCCACATCGGTCTTGATCTCGATCCTTCGATACTCGCCTTTGAAATCCGTGTTGGCCGGTGCATACGAGATGACATACGCGCTTGTACCATCTGCTACTGCCTGGGCGAGCGCAGCCGAGACATCGTTGCGGCCGAAATACGAAAGGCCGCCCATTAATCCCGTCATCCGGCGCAGAAACACGTCGGCGCTCAGTGCCTCGCCGCCCGTTTCGCTCATGAAGATGTCCCCAATCGGCTGTTGATTCTGATTCCGAACCCCGGCGTTCTGGGTCGCGATTCTCGCCACCACTCCCGCCGGGTCGATCGTGTAAAGCCGCATCCGGCAGCGTATCAGCAGGTTTGTAATCCTCCGCATAGCTGCATCGAGCTGCGCGTCCCGATTTTTCCCGGCGAACATGCCGGGGAATCCGCTGGTCACCCAGATCACGTTGACGCTATAAGGCGCGCCGACCGAAGCACGCGCAATCTGGCTCAGCTGCTGCAGCGCTGCCTGGGCGTATTCGGGTGCCCAATGAATGTCCATCCCTCCCTTTGAATTCGCATTGATCGGAGTGAGATGCCGCAGCTTGTCCTTCAGCAGCGCGCGATCCGCCGTATAATCCTGCGCGACCAGAAGACCGCGCAACTCCACGGACATCAGTGCGATCAGCTGATCCTGCGCCGCATCCGAATCGAGGAAATGCAGGATGCTGTCGCGAGCATACGACAAATCGGGGAATTGCGTATTGAGCTGGTCGAGAAGAATGATCGTGCGGCTCTCAGCCCGCGAGCCACTGCCCTGCGCACCGACGCCTCGCCCATCCGGCGCCGCTTCAAAGGATGCGATCCTCTGCGGTACACCGTTCTCGAGCACCGTGAAATCATCTTTTTTCAACCCGCGCAGTGGAGCGCCTTCCTTGGTGACAACCACGTCCAGCAGCACCAGACGCGAGGTCGAGCGCACCAGCGGCGCGGCCTGCTGCTCCGGGAAAGCGCCGCCCTCGGTTCTAGGCAAAAGAATAGAAAGCCCGATTGCCAACCCGGCCAGCCTTTTACACCGCGTATCCATGTGCCTGTTCAAGTGCAAACCCCACTCATACCCTATTTCAGACCCTCAAAACAGGTCTCTGCTCGCGATAATCCGACTCGGGGTGAGCGCCTAATCAGCTGGTCGGATTACGTATTTTCCGCCAGTTGCGTTTGGATTTTACACGGTCTATTTTCTCACCAGGGAGGGAATCATGAGGAAGAACTTCAAACCACGAAAAACCGCGTTGTTGCTTTTTGCGCTCTCCTTCTCGTTGTGGTTAGGTGCGCGTTCCGCAAAATCTCAAGAGTGTGGCGGCACCACGGGAGCCAATGACTGCTCCCTATCATGTTGCTCCAATAATGGACCTTGCTATTCCTCGCCGGGAGCCTTGCACATTCGTGTTGTGCTACGAGCAAAACTGTGATTGCGAGGGAAGCTCCAGTAGCTTCTGTAACTCCCGATCGGCGGGTTGCTCATACAGTTGGTGCGCGTGCGGTTATGGCGGATGACAGTGTAGGAGGAAAAAATGAACTGGAAATACCTGGCCGCCTTGGGATGCATCCTGGTTGTTGGCTTTTTCACCGGCAAAGCCATTCAAACCGCTCACGCCCACTCCACAAACTCCTACAGCGTTCGATATCTCAGCACGGCTTTCGATGATGCCGGAAAGCCAACCAATGAGGAGTACAAATTTCTGGCGCGGCGCGCGGACGGCTCGCGCGCGGAAGGTTTTGTGGTAGATAGCGTCAGCGGCGCACAACCAACTATTACGAAAACGATCTCGCTCGTTCCGCAGGGCGTTCGGGTGTACGTCCATGGCCTGTCGGAATCCACCTCGACCACAAAGCTTTCGGAGAACGAGATTGAGCGTTTAAAGACAATGGGAGCTAATGATCCGACATGCCTGGCAAACTCTCGGTCGGCCGTTCCTCCGGCCAACCTCGGAAACACGACCTACCTGGGATTCGAAGTTGTCAAACAACTGATCCATATCCGTAATACCCCGAACACGCTGGAGCAATGGAAAGCTTCCGCCTTAAATTGCGAGGCCCTGTATAGCCTGTTAACTATGAACGGATCCAAACGTAACGAAACCAAAGCGGTAAGCGTGAAAGAGGGAGAACCTGATCCATCCTTCTTTTCCGTGCCGGCCAACTACCAGGAGCGTTCGCCAGGTGAGATTCAGCGCCTGGCGTGGCAAAAAGAAGGGATTGGGCCGGTTCCTCCTGCCACCCAGAAGAGAATGGACCGAGCCGACCAGGTGTATCAGGCGAATAAAGCCACACCCGTACAAACAGCTCACTGATTCATCGCGCCAGATCGTATCGCATGATGGGCCGCGGTGCCGTCCGCCGTACGATCTCCACGAACCCGAGCCGCGCGAACGTTGTTACATGACCGGTACTGGTCGAACTCGGCGAAAGACTTGTATCGAGCGGATACGCCTCCAGCGCGCAAGCGCCCGCCTTGCTCGCGGACTCGATAGCAGCCTTAATCAATGCGGCCGTAACGCCCTTACGCCGGTAACCCTTCCGCACGTAGAAACAGGAGATTGACCAGACCGGCAAATCATCTACCGCCTTTAGTTTCGAATTCTGCTCCAGCCATGGCAGATTTTTGCGTGGCGTGAGCTGGCACCATCCCACCGCCAGATCGCCCGCAAATGCCAGCAGCCCCGGCGGCGGGCCCTTATCGACAATCTCGCGAAACGCTGCTCTGTTTTCCGCCACCGGCTGCTTTCGATACTGAGCCCCGATGCGCCAATACATGCACCAGCAACGGCTACACGGTCCGCCATCCCGAAAGAGGTCATCGAGCGCCGGCCACTCTTCTGGCGTCAGCGGAAGGATCTCAAGCCTTTCGGTAGTAAGCGACACCGCCGCGCTCTTCCACAAACACCACGCGATCGCCGATTCGGGCGCGGTCCTGCTCTGTTTTGCCCAGCACGCGCACGGTTGTGCGACCTCCGCCTTCGAGGTCGATGATCGCCAGTTGATACGGGACGTCCGCGGCGAACTGTTCCGGCGGTGAATGCACAATCGTCTCGGTATAAACGATTCCGTCGTGCCTGTCCATTTACGCGGCCTCCAGAATGCTGACCACGCAGGTCGCGCCCGAACCGCCCAAATTCTGCGCCAATCCGATACGGTGGCGCGCAACTTGGCGCTCGCCCGCTTCGCCGCGCAACTGCATCACGACATCGCAGATCTGCCCCACGCCCGTCGCACCCACCGGATGGCCTTTCGACTTTAAACCGCCGCTGGTGTTGATCGGAATCCGGCCGCCAATCGCGGTGCAACCAGCCTGCGCAAACGGGCCGCCTTCGCCTTTGCCCACAAAGCCAAGATCCTCGCTCGCGATGATCTCGGCAATGGTAAAGCAGTCGTGCAGTTCAGCCAGCTCGATCTGCTGAGGACCAAGCCGCGCCATCTCGTAAGCTTTCTCGCCCGCTGCCTTCACCGCCGGAAATTCCGTGATATCGGCTTTGCTGTCGAGGGCAACGTGATCCGATGTCTGCGCCACCGCCAGTACCCGCGCATACTTCGGATTCAGATCGCGCGCTCGCTCGAGCGGCACCAGCACCACCGCCGCCGCTCCGTCGCTGATCAGCGAGCAGTCGTACACCGTGAGCGGCTCCGCAATCGGCTTCCCGGCAAGGGCCTGTTCCAGCGTAATCACCTTCTTCATATGCGCCAGCGGATTCTTTGCGCCATTCCCATGATTCTTCACCGCCACCGCGGCCAATTGCTCGCGCGTGGTTCCGAACTGATGCATGTGCCGGCGCGCAATCATCCCAAACAGCGCTGGAAACGTTGCGCCCGCCCGTCCCTCGCTCGCCATATCTCCCGCCCCTGCCAGAATTTCAGTCACACGCGGCGTACTCTGCGAAGTCATCTTCTCCACTCCCGCCGCGACCACGCAATCATAAATCCCGGCACTCACGCTCAGCCACGCGTGGAAGAAAGCCGAGCCGCTTGAAGCGCACGCATCCTCAAACCGCGTGCACGGAATCCGCTCAAATCCCGCCGCTGAGCCGATGTACGGCGCCAGATGATTCTGCCCCACAAACGAAGGCCCGGCAAAATTGCCCAGATAAAAGGCGTGCACCTCCGGCGCCGGCACGTTTGCATCCTGAAGCGCGTTGGTAACCGCCTCAACGGCAAGCGAGCGCAGATCCCGGTCCGGAAACGCTCCAAACGCCGTCTTCCCGATGCCCACAACAGCGACTGGTCTCATAGCTCTACGATACGGCTAAAATCTTCACCTTCCGCGACTATACTGGACTCGGGTACCTTCGGACCATGCCCGCGGCTTGGCTTCGTTTTTTCAAGCGACAAAATGCCGCTTCCGTTTGCACGTTTCGGCATCTCCATCGTCTTGCTCTTGTTAGGGGATGTCGCGAGCTATCAATTACTTGCCGCCCGGAGCGGTCGTCATGAACGATCCTGTCCCGCCCGTTTCCGGCACCCACACAGCCGCCTCCGCCGATAGCGAAACCGAGTTCGTTCGGCAAAATCTCCGCCGCATTTTTCTCCTGATTTACCGTATCGTGGGCAATGTCGACGATGCGCAAGACCTCACGCAGGAAACGTTCATCAAAGCCCTCCAGCGCCAGGGGCAGCTCAAGGACTGGGATCGAGCCGCGCACTGGCTCTCCCGCATCGCCGCCAACACGGCTATCGACTTTCTTCGCCGAAAACGCAAGCTGACCTATACCGATATCAGCCACATTGCCGATTTTTCTTCGCCCTGGGAGGATCCCGAAGAATCCATGCTGCGCGCGGAACGCCGCCTTCATCTGGATGGCGGTCTCGCCGGCCTCACCGAGCGCGAACGAATGGCGCTGCTGCTGCGCGACGTTGAAGACATGCCCGCCGACCAGGTTGCCGAACACATGAAGTGCTCCATGGCGACCGTACGCTCGCACATCGCCAACGCACGGACCAAGTTCAAGCGCTACTTGCAGGAGAGGAAGAATACATGAGCTCCGGCCCAAAAGCCCATCCCGCTCCTGAATTCCTCGCCTTGGACGCGCGTGGAGATCTGCCGCTGTTTTCCCGTTTGCGCGTTCGCGCGCATGTGCTCCGCTGCTCGGAGTGCGAACACACGATTGCCCTGTTTCAGCTGGCCCACACCGAGCTCAAGCGGGAGGCCGGCGCGGAAACGCTAACCGCTTTCGAAGCCATCGCCGATTGGGACCGGCTCGAGCGCGAAATGCTCGGCAACATTACCGTCGGTGTGGCCGCAGCGCGCTGTATCGACAACGTCGGCCGCAAACGCAGCTGGTATGTGACGCTTGCCTTCAGCACCGCTATGGCCGCGCTGTTCATCGCTGGCTGGCTGACCCATATCCCAGCCCAGGAAACGCGCCAGCTCACCGCGAAACTTGCCCATTTCGCACGCCTCGCCCCGCCTCCGGTTCCGGCCAACCTCGTTCGTGCCACGCCCACCGGCATCGCCGTTCGCTCGGATGGAATTACGCTTACCATCCTGCACCCTCCCGGTGCGGTGGTGGCCGTCTCAGGCAGTTCTTCTGCCGAAGCGCGCTTCGTGGACGAAGATACCGGGCAACTCACGATTACCAGCGTGTATGGCCAATAAGCGGTTCGGCCTTTTCAGCCTGCTCGCCAGCTTGGCCTTGATTGCATCGGCCGATACCGGCGCCAACTGGCTGGAAGTCCAGTTTCCGCACGATTCTCCCGTGCTGCCGGTGACGCTGAGTCTTCAACAACCAGGCCCAACCACTGCTACGGTGCGCGGCGCCTCTCTGGTAGTCGATCTGCACGCCTCGCTGCTGCTTCGCAATACCGGCACAAAAACGCTCTCCGGCCTGACGCTGCTGGTCGAGACACCTGATCTGACGCCTGCGGGGCGAGGATCGGTCACCGTTCCCAGCCTGCATGCGCAACCGGGCGAAGTTTTCCCGGTGCACATCAATATGCAGATTGCGCGCCCACTTTCGATGGGCCGCAGCAAAGGTCCGATGATGCAGCTGTCGCTCGATTGCGCGCTGTTTTCCGACCTGACCGCCTATGGTCCCGACAAGCTGCACGCACGCCGCCAACTCATCGTGTACGAACTACAGGCGCGCCGCGACCGGCACTATCTCGCGGGTCTGCTCGAAGCCGGCAAGCTCGCTCAATTGCGCGAAGAACTGAATTTCGGGCTGCAGGATCTGAATCCGGCGCAGCTTGCCTTTGAACTGCTACACGGCCCCACTGCAGTAGCTACCAATCGGGAGCAACCGCTCGCCGTCAATACAGTCGCCTTCCCCGATGCACCCCTTAAACCTCTCAGCGGACACGCCGAAGTAGCCGGCAACGAAGTGCGCTCGCCGCGCCTGGAGTTGCGTAACACGTCTACGCGCACCGTGAAGAACTTTGAGATCGGCTGGATCATTCGCGACGATCGCGGCCGCGATTTCATGGCTGGCTCTCTGCCCTCCGCAATGCAGGTCGGCCCGGTAGAAACCGCCAGCCTTACGCAACCGGGCACCTTGCGCTTCTCGCATCCGAGCGGGCAGCCGATGGTCGTCGATGGACTTCTGGCCTTCGTGAACGATGTCGAATTCGCCGACGGCAAATTGTGGATTCCGAGCCGCCGCGATATCACCGAAGCCACACCCGATCCCGTTTTGCGCCGTGTGCTCGGCTCTTCGCCTGAGCAGCAACGATTGGCAGAAATTTACCGGCACAAGGGCATGGGCGGACTCGCGGACGAATTGAAGCGGCTCGACTGATTCGCCGTTAAAAGACCAGCTTGAGTGCCAGTTGGAGCGAACGCGGATTGCTCGAGAACGCCTGGCTCCATTGCCCGAAGATAGAGGATCCCGGCTCGATCGCGCTACGCGCCAGGTTTCCGGCCGGTGTTCCCTGCTGATATCCAGCGCCTCCTCCTATGCCGCCCGGAGGCCCGAATGCCGCCACGTCGTTCAGATATCCGCCGGTGTACTGCGGATGGTTGAAGATGTTGATGGCACGCGCGGAAAATTCGAGTTTGAAACGTTCCGTAATGCTGATGCGCTTCATCAGCGTGAGGTCGATATCGTCTATAGGGTTCAGATTCATCAGACTGCGGCCGCCGTCGGGTAGCGTTCCCTTCGGCGCTGCAATGAACATCGCGTTTGGATTTGCCGCCAGATACGCGACTATCTGTCCCGCGCTGTTGGTCAGCGGAGTGGCCGTTGTGCCCACGTTGGAACTACCAGCTGGATTGACGATGACGCGGTCGGGAGCGCTATCGGCATTCAGATTCGAATCGATCCCGCTCTGCGGTGTTACATGCTGTCCCGATTGATACGTGTAAATAGGTGCGACTTCCCAGTTACCAACTAAGTTCTTCAGCCACCAGTTTCGGTCTTTGAAGAAGGGCACGTCATAGATCGCCTGTAACACAATCCGGTTCCGGTAATCGAGCAGCGAGGAGGCGCGCTCGATGCGCAGGTTCTGCGAGTCCATCGGACGGCGTGGCGCGAGCACGGTAGAACTCAGCGCATCCGTGGAATCGTCGATGTTATGGCTCCAGGTATACGATCCGAGTAACTGCAGACCGTTTGAGAAACGCCGGCTCAGCTGATTAGCCCAGCCGTGATAAATCGAGTTACCCTGCGGCATGAACGCCGTGATCAGGCCCGTAAAGCCCGCATTGGCATAGGCAGGCACCAGAAAGCCGCCATTGTCAAATGCTGCCGTGAGCGAAGCCAGATTACTCGTAAGCGAATTCAGAGTCGCCTGGCTCGGCATGGTCAGGTAGACTGGTAATGCATTCGCCGCATTCACCACCGGCTGGCGGTTCAGCTGCACCTGCATCGGGAGAAACAGGCCGCGTGTGCCGAGATAGCGTGTTTCAAACAAGTAATTACTGCCAAACTGGTGCTGAATACCGAAGTTCCAGCTGTACGCTTCCGGCCGTTTCTGGTCCGGAATGTAGCTGGAAGTAGCAGCACGCGCCGCCGCTCCCTCCGGAACGCTAACGGATGAGTTTGGCGGAATGCCGCCGCTCGCCAGGAAATTCGTAAGATCCAGCCCGGTTACATCAACGGTAGAACTCAGCTGAGGCGGTGAGCTGGTGATGCCGAGGTTATTGTACAGTACGTCCTTGGTAATCCCGAACCCTGCTCGAATCGAGGTTCTTCCGCTGGTTCCCGGCGAGTACGCCACACCTACACGCGGCATGAAGTTGTACTTCTGCGTAGCTGGGACCTTGAAAACGAGAAGTCCGGGCACACTCGCGCTGCTGTTCAGGCTCTGCGTGGTCTCCCCAAGCGGTACCGTCAGATACTCGTACCGCACCCCTAAGTTAATGGTCAGGTTTGGTCTGATTTTCCAGCTGTCATTCGCATATGCACCGGCGAGCTTCTGATTCTGATAGTACGTTGTATTTCCCACCGAACGCTGCGCGATGAAATCCGGGTAGTTATCGTACAGGTAGTCTGACAGAAACGTCCATTCATAATCTCCACGCTGCCGCTGAATAAAGTGCGAGGGTGATATCGCATCCCAGCCGTCAAAGCCGACTTTGAAGCTGTGGTTGCCTTTCGTCCAGGTAAGGTTATCCGTAAGCTGATACAGATTTTGGATGCGGTATTGGGGCGCGCCGGAGTCGGGTCCGTAGGCCGCATTCAGTTCGAGTACATCGATGTTCGGAAACTGGTCTAAGCCGGGAAACGATTGATTGCCGAATACCGGAGTTGACGTACTAACCCGGTTGTATCCGAAACGGAACTCGTTGAGCAGCGTCGGCGTGAAGGTATGATATTCGGACAACGTCGATAAGTATGCGTTTGCCGGAGTAATTCCGAAGAACACCGACGGAAAGCCAGTCGTATCGATCGGGCCGGTTCGATTCAGGATAAAGCGGCCGCGGAGCGAGTCCTTTTCCGAAATGTTGTAATCGATCGAGCCCACGCCGAATTCGCTGTTGGTGAATCTCGGAAGTGAGGAAGAAATCAAGCCTGCCGGGATGCTGATCGCGCCACTTGCACCCGGCGCAAAAACGCCCGTCCCGAGACTCTCGTTGCTGCCCGGCCCCGGCGCCACCATAATAGGGCTGCCGAGCGGTAAAGTGCTCGGCGCAGGGGCTGCGGGGGCGGTTCCAAGGTACTTTTGGAATTCACCAAGGTTCGTCCGGTTAATCCCCGGAAGTGAGCTTAGCGTCGTATACCCGGCCGCTGTTGGCGCATAATAGGCCGTGGAACTAGATCCGCCAAACGGATTGTACTCGTAATCGCCGAAGAAGAAGAGCTTATTACGCCGGATCGGACCTCCGAAGTTTCCGCCGAAGCGGTTATTGTCGAAGCGCGGATGCAGTGGATTGCCCTGCACTGAGTCGAGATTGTCGGCGGCGTTCAGATTACGATTTTGGAAGTATTCGTAGGCCGTGCCGTGGAACTCATTCGAGCCGCTCTTCACGACTTGGTTGAACTGACCGCCGGAAGAGTGTCCAAAGTCCGGCGAAAACTGATTTTGCAAGACGCTGAATTCCGACACCGCATCATTCGGAACCACTACTGCGGGACCAGTAACTGCTAGGTCGTTGTTATCAATGCCCTCGATCGTGAAATTGTTGTTTGTGGGACGCTGCCCGCCGACTACCGGTCCGGTGCCATACCCGGCACCGCCGCTGGTTGTTACTCCGGCATTCAGCAGCGACAAGTTGATAACACCGGAACCCGAACTTGCCGACGGTAGATCGCCCATCTGCTTGGCAATGTAAGTTGTCTGAATCTGGGCCGTGGTTGTGTCGATCGGCGCAGCCGCCTCGGTCACTTCCACACGGGTCGACGTTTGTCCGATCGAGAGCGTAACGTTCGCTGTTACGGTCTGATTCAGCGCGACGTTGACGTTCGCAACTTCGGCGCGCTCGAACCCTGGTGCCGCCACAACGACCGTATACGTACCGACGAGCAGGTTTTCGAACCGATATTCGCCCTTCGAGGTCGAGGTCGTCGTAGCCTCCACTCCGGTGGCCACATTGCGCGCGACCACATTCACATTTGGTACAGTTGCGCCGGCCGGATCGTAAATTGTTCCGATCAGGTTTCCGCTGGTAAGCTGCCCGAAGATAGGCAAGCTCAAAAAGGACAACAATGCTGTTTGCAAAACGCGACGGCAAGTCATAGCGAGACCTCTGAACGCAGATTGCGCTGCCCAATTCTTACACGAAGAGCAACTTCTCGTCGCGCACGCTCGGCCGTCTTAAAGCATATTTGGACGGCCAAATACAACTCAGAAGCGCAGGTGCAATGCGAGTTGTAAGATTCTCGGATCGAAAGTGGTTGAGATCTGGCCGAAAGTAGAGTCCGTTATGATCGTGTCCGGGTTCTGAAACTCAGTGTGGTTGAACACGTTGAACGCGTCTCCGCGGAGTTCCAGATCCACATGCTCTCGAACCATAAAGTGCTTCGAGATAGATAGATCCAGATTCGTCTGTCCGGGTCCGCGCACACCGTTCCTCGGAAATGTTCCGTAAGGATAAGATGTGGTCGTCAGCCCCGCCAGATCGAGGTTTGTGAGCCGTTGATTGCTGAGGTTCGCCGGATTAAACCAGTAATTGCCAACGCTCTGGCTGTTTGAGTTATTGGGGTTCGTTAGCTGCCGGGACGTCGATGGATTGAGCAACGAGACCGAATTACCGACCAGATCTGCGTGGACCAGCCCGGCATCTCCCGCGCCGGAAGGACCGGGATCGGTAGTGGTCGTCGTCAAGCCTCCGAAGATGTCCATCGGAAAACCGGTGCGCAGCGTCAGAATCGGATAAAGTGTCCAACCTCGCGTCAGGAGCTTTGGACCGCTCGACCAGAGCCGATCGAACGGCAACTCCCATCCGCCCGATAGCACGAAAGTATGCCGCACATCGGTATCGCCGGACGCACGGAACAGCTCATGATCATAGGCGGGAACATCCGAATTTCGATTGCGAAAGCCGGAGGCATTATCGATCTCGTGACCAAGTGTGTATGCCACGGTGAAGAAACTGCTGCCCAGCGCGCTGCTCGAGAAGCGCCTCGTCAGATTTATTTCGAGGCCGTTATAACTGGCGCGCGATACATTCTGAAATTCTTCAAGAAAGCTGTAATTCGATGTGCCATAAATGCGATCGGTTCCCCCGATCACAAATGGGTTCACATCGACCAGACTGGTTAGACCGTGGGCAGAGTAACCCAGATATCCAACCTCGAGCACCGTATTCGAGGGTAGTTGCTGCTGGATCGATAAATTGTACTGATACACGTACGGCGTACGCAGATTCGGATCTACAAAAAAGGCGGAGCCTCCACCAAACGGCAGATAGCCCGCCGCTTGGAAATTCAGATCTTTCGAAGGAGGCTTGGACGGAAATGGATTCACTGCTCCGATGCTCCCATCTGGATTGAGGGCCAGAGCAAAGGGATTCTCCAGACCGGTCGGACCGCTGCCTGGATAGCTGATCGGGTAAACATTGGCAGCTGCGAAGAACGGAGGCTGCCCGTTGAACTGCAGATTATCCTCGCCCTTCAGAATGTCGTAGAACATGCCAAAACCGCCGCGAACACTGGTTTTTGCATCGCCAAATACATCGTAGGCAAAGCCGAAGCGCGGCCCGAAGTTGGTCTTATCCGGGAAGTTAGAACCTTTCGGCGCGCCCGGGTCGCCAGGAAACACCAGTCCCGGAGGTGCGTTCGGGAAAACCTGCGACTGCTGGCCAGGAATGAAGCTGAATGTTCTACCCTGCGTATCGTACTTAGGCTCGGCGTATTCATAACGTAATCCGAGATTCAGCGTCAGGCGTTTGGAGACATGCCAGGAATCCTGCACGAAGCCGGCGTATTGATGTGAGCGGATATTCGACGGAGCCTTTGGGTACTGCGTGTAGTTATCCGGGTTGCCCATCAGAAAGTCGGCGAGATCATACCCGGAACCTACTGTTGTGCTCGGTCCGAAAAACGTGAAGGATCCATTCACGATAAAGTCATACACGGTGTTGTTCTGGTACGGCGAGAAGAACACTCCGAACTTCAGGTTGTGCGCGCCTTTCGTCCACGACAGCGTGTCGTAGAACGCGTAGGTGTTGTTGGCCAGCTGGGTGGGACCTTGTATGCTGGGTCCGGTCGTGATATTCGAACCGCTAAATGCTAGCTGCGGTGGACCGGTTGGATCATCTGACGGTAAGTTCATACCGAGTTCGGCTGCCGTCGGGTTTTTTGTCGCGGGCACGGCCTGGTCGGCTAACTGGCGCTGAGCAGTAACTCGGAACTCGTTTAGCAACGCCGGCGTAAAAGTATGAAGGTAGGCGATATTGCCGAAATATGTCGTTGTTGAATAAGTGACCGGGAATCCAGGAACATTGTAGGGTGGCGCAGGGCTTGGCCCGAACGGCCATAAAATCGGATTGTCGCGGGTCGTGAAGGTGCCGTTGATGCTATCGGTCGCCCGAATATTGTAGTCAAACCGCCCGAGATACTCATTGAAATTGTTGGTAGCGGCCGCTTCCGGAAAGACGTAGCCAGAGGCCAAAACCGGCAAAAGATTATTCGCAAAATAGGCCTTTGCGACGGGATCGATTCGCGTGGGATCGATGATTCCCTGAGCCGCGAGTAATGGATTTGACTGGTAATACGGATGGCTCAACAGAAAAGCCGCCACCAGTCCCGCGCCTGCCGACTGCGAGAAATCTCCGTTTGCTTCTGCGGGCGTAAATGCCGTTACTTTTCCCGGACTGGTATCGAGCGCGGTCTGCCTTTGCCCTTCGTACGAGAAGAAGAAGAAAAGCTTGTTCCGAATGATCGGGCCGCCTATTGTCCCGCCAAACTGATTCCGTTTCAGGACGGGTACTGGAAGCCCCTGCTCGTTGTTGAAAAAACTATTGGCGTCGAAGAAGTTGTTCCGAACGTAATCGTAAGCGGTACCGTGAAACTGGTTTGTACCGCTTTTTGTAACGACACTGACGATGCCGCCCGCATTTCGACCATACTCCGCACTGTAATTGTTTTCAAGCAGCCGGAACTCGGCCACCGCGTCCGGATTCGGATCTGCCACAACGCCGTTGTCGAGCAGATTATTGTTCAACCCGCCGTCGAGGAGATAGGTGACCGAATCGGTGCGCATACCTCCGATGCTGTAGTTACCCTTCGCTGTGGAATCCATGTTGGTCGCGCTCACGCCCGGCTGCGTTTTGAGTAAGTCGAGAGTATCCCGCCCATTTAGCGGCAACTCGAAAATGGCTTGGCCCGTAACCGTCGCCGAAATGGTCGAGTTTTCCGTTTCGACCTGAGAAGCGGCGCTTTCAACCGTTACCGTATTACTCACCTTTCCAAGTTCGAGCTTTACGTCTACACGCAGCGTCTCATTGATCTGCAGTGCCGTCTTCGAATCGATCATCGTCTTATCGAAGCCGGGCGCGACAACAGTGACGCGATAATAGCCAATCGGAAGTGCAAGCGCCTGATAGAAGCCGGAATTATCGGTCGTAACAGTCGTCGAGACGTTGGTACCCTTGTTTGTCACCGTAACCTGCGCATCCGGGACAACGGCGCCGGAAACATCGGTGACAATTCCTGTGATCTTTCCCGAGGTTGCCTGGGCCTCAAGCGAGGCGCAGATGGACAGGGCGACAAAGGTAGTGTATGCGGTGATCCGCGCAATACGGCACATAAAACCCCCAAAGAGATTGAGTGATCATCCCATATTCGGCGACCCAAAATCGCTCACGATCTGGCCGGGAGAGCACAAGTGGACGGCAATCCGGACGCGCAATTGCGCTCGGTTTGAGCACAATCAGCTAAACGAGCACAAAAAGGCGGAAAACAGGGACATCGAGCGCCCGGTCAGTAGCACCTGCGCTTTTCGCACGATAATGTGATCCATGGGTCTTTCGCATCGTGCTCCGCTTCCGGGGCTGGCAGGAGGGGGAGACGTTTCCGTTCGAATCGTCATCGATCCACCCGGGCGTATCGAAACTCCGCCATCTCCAAACCCGCGTGTTGCCGTTCATCTTGGCCGCTCCGTCTACATGGCGTGCCAGCGCGGCGGCCTGCGCCATGGCGGATGGGCCGTTCATGGCGATATCGAGATCATTCCCGCCGATACAGCCTGCGTCTGGGAGCCAACCGGCACCGATACGGCGCTCGTCGTAAGCCTCGATCGCAATCTGGTCGCACACGTGGCCAACGAGCTGGGCCTTTCCGGCGAGCGCATTGAGCTTCTCAACCGTTTTCAGATTCGCGATGCACAGATCGAGCATATCTGCTGGGCGCTGAAGGCGGAGATGGATCTCGGTTTCCCTGGCGGGCGCGTTTTCCTCGACAGTCTTTCGATTGCACTGGCGAGCGCACTGGCATCGCGACACAGTTCGCAGCTTTCCGGCCCGCTCGAGTCACGGAATGCAATCAGCGGGCACCGGCTGCGCCAGGCTCTTTCTTTCATCGAAGAAAACCTGAAATCTGATATTTCCTTGCGGGACGTTGCGCAAGCTGTCGGTTTAAGTGCTTCGCATTTGAAGAGCGCCTTCCGGCGGGCCACCGGCGTTCCGGTGCATCGTTACATCATTGAACGGCGCGTGGACCGCGCTCGTTCGCTGCTGGCGCAAGGCAAAGGCTCGATCAGCGAGGTTGCCGCCGAAGCCGGTTTCGCGCACGCCAGCCATCTGGCGCGCCACATGCGCCGCATTCTAGGCTGTTCTCCGAAAGAAGTTCGCACTTCCCAGGCCGTGAAGCACGAGATACAGCATGTCCGGGCGGCAGGCGATTGACCGTTCCTCGCCGGTCGAGGTGAGGTCGCGCGCCTTCGCTGCGATTTTTGCCGGGGGAGTGATTGCGGGCGTGCTCGATTTGGCTTACGCGATCGTTGTTTATAGCCCGAGCCGCCCCATCCTCATACCGCAGACTATTGCAAGCGGCATTCTTGGCGCAAGCTCATTTCGCGGCGGAGCGGCTACGGCTGCACTCGGTGTCCTGCTCCACTTCGTCATCGCGCTCGGGGCCGCTGCCGTGTACTATCTCGCCAGCCGGAAGATTGCCTTTTTGACCCGTCGCGCGATCATCGCGGGCATTCTTTACGGCGCAGTGGTATATGCGTTGATGCACGTTGTTGTCTTGCCGCTCTCGGCGGTTCATCACGGACACGTTCCGTTCATGTACCGCGCCTGGGAATTTGTCGAGCATCTGTTTTTCGTTGGGCTGCCGATCGCGCTTTCGGTGCGGCGCTTTTCACGGTGATTGAGACGTTCGACCGCGGCGGATGAAGAACTGCCGCTTGTCGATCGCGGGATCGACCGCTACGTCGAAGAAGCCGACCATCATCTCGGCCCAGGTCTGTTCGCCCCAGCGCACCTCCGATTCGGGATCGGGATTGTGTGCGTTGTTGCGCGAATTGTCGAAAGTGGCGACGGCCTGCAGTACGGTGCCTCCGCGTAAAGGAATCGGTTGCGCCAGCCGATAACTCAGCTGCCAGTAGAAGTCGTAATGCGGAATGCGGAGCAGCGTACGAATCCGGCCATGTGGGGCGACGATGTTGTATTCGAAGCTCTTGCCGCGCAGGTGCATATGCGGGAAGAAGCTCAGCAGCAGGGCATCATTGGGCAGCGTGCCGTGCACTTCGACGCGGTAGTCCGGATCCTCCGGGGGAATCACGAATGAATCGTTGGTCAGTTGAAGCGTGAGCACTCGTTTCTGTGGCGCACTCTTCGCGAAAACGAGCCCGATGCTGGTTTGATCCTCAGCCGCGTGTCCGTGTGTCGTGTAATGCAGCTGGAGCACGATGTCCGAACCAGCCGGAATCAGCTTCGCAAAACCGGCAGGCCAGGAATCCGGCAAGCTACCCGGCGCATAGACGAGCAGGATATCGCTGGTGGTCCACATGGCATCGCGGCGGAGTTGCGTGGTCGCGAGATCATCCGCACTGAAGGGTTTCCCGACGGGCGCTCCGCGTAGCCAGCTCGAACCCGGAGGACGTATATACGCGACAGCGTGATGAACCACCATGCGATTGCTGGGCCGAATCTCGGACATACTCACCCAGCGATCTTTCTGGAAGCCGGTCGGAAGAATGACATATTGATACGGAACATCGCCCGATGCGGGCAGGTGCTTGGCGACTGGCATGGTAAACACGCGATCGGGTACAGCAATATTCCAGCCGCGGGTCCAATGGCGCGGGCGAGGTGCATCCTGCGGATCGCCGGCCGGCGCGTTGGCATCGGCCCAGGCCTCAAGCGTCGCGATTTCCTCTGGCTTCAAGGACGGATCGTTCGCAAAATGCCCGCAGCAGGAATCGGCAAACCAGGGCGGCATTTTTCGCGACGCGGCGGCCTCTGCAATCGACCGCGCGAATGGTCTGGTCTGTGCATACGTTTCGAACGCCATGGACGCCATCTCGCCGCTTCGATGGCAGCTTTGGCAATGCTGCTCGAGGAGGGGCAGAACATCGCGATAGAAGACCGGCCCCGCGCACAGAGGCACGCTCAGCAAGAGCAAAAGAACGGCGCTATTCGCCGTTCGGCTTTGGTTGGTAAAACTGAACCGGCATGCTCGGCCAGCGAGGCTCGCGCTTCTGCTTGAAAGCCAGCACGCCTTCCTGAAAATCCGCACTATCCATCAACTCCGAACGCAGCACTGCAGCAAGCTTGCCCGCTTCTTCCCATGGCTTGCCCGCCGCATCGCGCACATAACGCATGCCGCACGAAACGGCCTGGGGACTCGCCTTCGCAATCTGGCGCGCGGTGGAGCGCGCTCGATCTGCAATCTCCGCAGCTGGACATACACGAGAAACCAGCCCCCACTCGAAAGCCTCCTCGGCATGAAACGGCTGCCCGGTAAGGCTTAATTCGAGGGTACGCCGGTGACCGAGCGCAGCGCAGACGGAGCGATAAACAAGAAACGGCCACAAACCGACCCGAATCTCCGGAAGCCCGAAGACAGCACCCTCGGCCGCCAGCACGACATGGCCTTGCGCCACCAGTCCCACGCCGCCGCCCAGTGCGGTTCCGTTCGCCGCCACAACGATCGGCTTGAGCGAGCGCGTGCCCATACTGAACAGCTCGTCGTGGGCCGCCTCGAGATGTTCATGACCGGCTTCGGATGCTTCATCGAGATCCATGCCGGAACAGAAAACAGGTCCGTGCGCGCTGATCAGAATGCAACCAACCTCGACGTCTTCCTGCGCCTGGTAGACTGCCTGGTTGATGGCGAGCGCCATCTCGAGCGTGAGAGCGTTGCGCTTCTCCGGCCGGTTCAGCGTGATATGCAGGACGCGATGCTTCTTTGCCGTGAGCACGTGCATGGTGAACCCCGCTACAAGAGCTTAGCCTATCCGCCAGCGAGCAGCTGAACGGGCAGATGCTCCGTACGCTCGTGCGCACAGGCGGCCTCGAACGCGAAATCGAGGATGGCGCGCGTCTCGACCGGATCGATAATCGCGTCGCAATGCCCGCGAGCCGCGGCATATTTCGCATCGAGCCACTTTTCGTAGTCCTCGCGCGTGCGGGAGATCTTGTCCTGCAGCTCGAGCGGCACAGGTTTTCCGGCAGCTTTGAGCTTTTCGAGTTCCGGCCCATAAATCGCCTGAATTGCGGAATCGCCTTCCATGACACCGATGCGCGCAGTCGGCCAGCTAAAAGTGAAGTTCGGATCGAAGCCTTGTCCCGCCATCGCGTAATAGCCTGCGCCGCTTGCGTGGTTCACGGTCAGTACGATTTTTGGCACGGTCGCGCATGCCATGGCTTCCACCATTTCGGCTCCCGCTCGAATAATTCCCTCGCGCTCGGCTTCCACGCCCACCATGAAGCCCGAGACGTCCTGTACGTACAACAGAGGCAGACGATGGCGCTCGGCATTCTCCACAAAATAGGCAACCTTTCGTGCCGACTCGGTATAAACAATTCCACCGACGCGCGGACCGGTAGCCGTATTCAGAAAACCGCGCCGGTTTGCAATAATACCGATGCGCCGCCCGGCCAGCTGCCCCGTCGCGCAAAGAAATTCCGGGGCATGTTCCGGCTGAAATTCCAGCAATTCGCCTCGATCGAGAATGCGATCGAGCACATCCTCCATTCGATAGGGGAGGCGATGATCGCGCGGCAGCACGTCGTACAGGCCATCGGCCGGCAGCTTCGGTTCTTCACTTGCGTGTTCGCGGGAATCGCGCGGCTCGGGCATCTGTTCGAACTGGCGGCGGATCATGTTGAGACATTCGGCATCGTCAGCCGCGCGATAATGCGCCACGCCGCTGATTGAGGTGTGCATTTTCGCCCCGCCGAGAGTTTCGGCATCAGTCACCTGCCCTACCGCGCCTTTTACCAGATTCGGGCCGCCGAGCCCCATGAAGCTGACGTTCTCGACCATGATGATCACGTCGCTCAAGGCGGGAAGATACGCGCCTCCCGCGATGCACGGTCCCATAACGGCCGAGATCTGCGGAATGTGGAGCCGGCGGCGCATCAGCGAGTTGTAGTAAAAGATGCGCGCGGCTCCGTACTGGCCCGGAAAGATGCCGTCCTGAAGCGGAAGATTTACGCCCGCCGAATCGACCAGGTACACAATTGGCAGCCGGTTGCGCATGGCGATCTCCTGCGCGCGCAGAATCTTGGTAATCGTCTCAGGCCACCACGCGCCTGCCTTGACCGTAGCGTCGTTGGCAACGATCACCGCGGGCCGTCGTGCGATGCGCGAGAGCCCGGTGACCACGCCCGCGCCCGGAGCCTGACCGTTGTAGAGATCGTAGGCCACGAGCAGACCGATTTCGAGAAACCGCGCCTCGGGATCGATCAGCCGCTCGATTCGCTCGCGCGCAGTTAACTTGCCGTCGCGGTGCTGTTTGTCGATTTTGGCGGCTCCCCCGCCCTGTTTCAGCTTCTCCTCGAGATTTGCGAGGGCGCGTGTTTCCTCACGCAGATCGCGGCTCGCGCCTTTCACCGGCATGCGCGTCCGGCTTCCGTCGAGAACGGGAAAACCACCATGAAATTCGTGAACTCCTGCTAGTCTAACAATGAGTTAAGCGGCGATGTTCGGCCTCGATTACAAGGCGCTCCGCGTAGTCTGGACGGTTTTTCTGTTCGTCCTTGTACTCTCGCTCGTCTATACGATTCGCGAAACACTGCTGCTCTTTGCCGCCGCGATTTTCTTCGCTTACATGCTCTCGCCGCTGGTGGGACTGGTCGGCCGTTATTTCACGCAGCAGCGGCGTGCGCTGGCACTCGCAATTGTCTACGTTCTGCTCATCGGCGCACTGGTTGGACTCGGCTTCGCGCTGATTCCGCAGCTGGTTGCGCAGGCTGCCAATCTTGTGACCAGCCTTCCAGCTCTGCTGAGCAAGGGCCGCTTGGCGAACATGCCGCTTCCGGAATGGCTCGATCCGTTGCGCGCGCAGATTGTGGCCGCTGCCAGTCAGGAAGCAGCTAATCTTGGCGCAAGCGTGATGCCATTCCTGCACGAAGCAGGCACCCGTTTGCTTTCGGGCGTAAGTCTGCTGCTTCCGACCGTGCTGCTGCCTATTCTCGCTTTCTTTTTTTTGAAAGACGGCGAAACGATCGTTCGCAGCCTGGTAGGCACGCTTGAAGAGAAGCAGGACCGCAATATCCTGCGGCGCATTCTAATGGAGATGCACACAGCTCTCAAGAACTATATTCGAGCGCTGGTCATTCTGGCGCTGATTACATTTGCCTCCTACTCGATCTTTCTGCGTGTCGTCGGTGTCGGTTACGAACTGCTGCTGGCCGGCATTCTGGCTGTGCTCGAATTTATTCCGGCAGTAGGTCCGGCGGTCGGTCTGGTACTGCTGCTGATTGTTTCCTTCGGAACCGGTTCGGGAGCGTGGCTTGCCATCCTGATCTTCTTCGGCATCTATCGTGTCTTTCAGGATTATGTAGTCAACCCATACCTGATGCGAGCGGGTCTCGAGCTGCATCCGCTGCTCGTCCTTTTCGGAGTTTTTGCCGGCGAGCGAATCGGCGGCGTCGCGGGAATGTTTTTTTCTGTGCCCGTAATTGCGCTTTTGAAAGTGCTCTACACAAATCTGAAGAGCGAGTACGAGCGCCGTCAACTCGCTGCGGCGTGAGCGCGCATGAACGGTCCCATCGACTGGTTCCCGCTGTGGCTCAGCCTGCGCGTGGCTGTCATCGCAACGTTTTTTGTACTGACAGCCGGAACGTTCATCGCGTACCTGCTTTCGCATAAGAGCTTTCGCGGACGGAATCTGGTGGATTCGCTGGTGACACTGCCGCTGGTTTTGCCGCCGACTGTACTCGGCTACTATTTGCTGGTGTTACTGGGCCACGCGTCGCCTTTCGGTCGTTTGTATGAGAGCATCTTTCGGCACCCGTTGGTGTTTACCTGGCAGGCTGCAGTGGTTGCGGCTTTCGTTCATTCGGCGCCGATTTACATCAAGGCTGCGCGTGCGGTACTGGAGTCTGTCGATTATCGGTACGAGTGGGCTGCGCGTAGCCTGGGCGCTTCTGAGTGGCGAACGTTCTGGCGCATAACGCTGCCGCTTTCGGCGCGCGGGCTGGGATCGCTCGCGACGCTCGCGTTTGCCCGCTCGCTTGGCGATTTCGGTGTAACGATCATGCTTGCCGGCAACATCCCGGGCCGAACGCAAACGCTTTCGGTTGCCATTTATGATGCGGTGGAAGCGGGCGACGGACGGCTGGCGCGAATTCTGGTCCTGCTGATTTCCGCTGTGACGCTTGCGCTGCTGTGGCCCGCCAGCTACGCGGCGCGAGCTCCCGAACGATGAGTATCGAAGCGCGTGTGGTGCGCCGGCTGGCCGCGGTACGCGACTCGCCGGCCTTTACGCTGGACGTACAGCTCGCCGCTCCTGCCGGGATTACGGTAGTACTCGGTCCGAGCGGTGCCGGTAAGACTCTGCTGCTCAATTCGATCGCCGGTTTCGCCCGTCCCGACGAAGGACGCATCCTTGTGCGCGACCGCATTTACTTCGACGCAGCAGCCAACGTTCAACTCGCGCCCGAACGCCGCCGGTGCGGCTATATCTTTCAGGATCACGCGCTTTTTCCGCACATGACAGTGCGCGAAAATCTGCGCTTCGCCGCCCAAAGCGCCGGTGTGGGGAGACTGGAAGCGCGGCGGCGCATGAGCGAGCTGCTCGAGAGCTTCGATTTGAGCCAACTCGCCGATCGCAGATCTTCACAGCTTTCGGGCGGACAGAGGCAGCGTGCGGCGCTGGCGCGTATATTGATGACCGATCCGCATCTCCTGCTGCTGGATGAACCGTCGCGAGGGCTGGATCCGCGGCTTCGCCGCGCTTTCTGGGAGCTGCTGCGCGAGCTGAAAAGGCGCATCGAAATTCCGATCCTGCTGGTGACGCACGATATCGAAGAATGTTGCGAACTGGCGGACCGCATCGCAATACTCGAAAGCGGCCGGCTCTTACAATCGGGGACTCGCGAAGAGGTGATACGCAGACCGGCATCGGTAGGAGTCGCGCGGCTGCTGGGATTGCATAATATCGCGCCAGCCGAAATTCGCAGCCTCGATCCGGCAGGCAGAACGAGCCGGCTGCGCGTTTTGGGGCAGGAACTCGAGGGGCCGCATTTGCCCGGTCATCTGATCGGCGACACCGGCTTTCTGTGCGTACTGCAGTCGGAGATGAAGCCGGTTCGGGGCAATGGAAACCGGCTCGTGCTGCGAGTGGAAACGGTGCAGCGTTCGGCGGCGGGCGTGCAGATTCAGCTTGAGCATGGATTTACGATCGCGCTCTCGCAGAGCGAGTATGCCGGCTATGCTGATTCCGATTCACTCAGCTTAACCGCGCCCGTCGAGGCGATGGCATTTACGGGACGATGAAGCGCTACTACATAACGGATCGAAAGGCGGTCGGCGGCTTCGGTGCGCTGCTGGAAATCATTCGCGATCAGATACACCTGGCTGTCGACTTCATACAGATCCGCGAAAAGGACGTTTCCGCGCGCGAGCTTTTCGAGTTCGCCTCGGCGGTGGTGGCGGTGCGTGCAGGCCAAGCAGGTAAAACTACGGCCACTAAGATCCTGGTCAACACGCGCGCTGATGTGTCGCTCGCGGCCGGCTGCGATGGCGTGCATCTGCCTTCACGAGCGCCGCAGGAGACGCTGCCGGGGCTGATCGTCGCCAGGTCGTGCCACACCATCAGCGAAATCGTGCAGAGCAAGGCGGCTTTCGTGACCTTTGGACCGGTATTCGCCAGTCCGGGAAAAGGCGAGCCGATCGGGCTTGAGACGCTGCGCCGAGCGTGCCGCCACGGAAAGCCGGTATTTGCACTCGGCGGCATCAATTGGGGGAATGCGGCCGCCTGTATGGATGCCGGCGCGGAGGGTATTGCGGGCATACGTCTTTTTCAGCAGCCAGAGCTCTGAAACATATTCCGCTTCGCGTGCGTTAATGAAGAGAGATGACAAAATGGGCGCCTTGGGCGCTGCTTGTTCTCGCGTTGCCGGTTGCGGCACAGGAGAAGCCACCCCAACCAGGCCAGCTGCCCGGCGCCGATGCGGGAGCGATGAAACTGCCGAACACAGTTTCGGCCCCTCCTTTTTCGGTTCGCGATAAGTGGGACTACCGGATTGTGCAGACGATTGGACTGCGCGGGTTCGGCGGGGCGTTTATCGGCGCGACAATCGGGCAGGCGGACGGGAGTCCGCGCGAATGGGGCGGCGGAGTGGAAGGATACGCTAAGCGCTACGCTTCGGGTTTTGCGGGAAATCTCAGCCGGCAGGGTTTTGCGTTCGTTCTCGAATCGGCGCTGCATGAGGACCCGCGCTATTTCCCTTCGGAATCGTCGCCAGGCAAGGCACGGTTGATCAATGCGCTCAAACAGGTGGTCACCTGCAAGACGGACAGTGGAGACAGTTCGATCGCGTATGCACGTGTGGCGAGCGCGTTCGGATCGGCATTTCTGGTGAACACGTGGCAACCGAATAGTACCGGCACGTCGAGCGCTGCTTTGCGTCGCGGGTTTTACGGACTGGGCGGCGACCTGGCTTACAACCTGATGCAGGAGTTCATCCCGTTTACACGGCCACGTTCGTTGCGGCACAGGCATTAGCGAGACAGCTTGGTATGCGGCTTCAGGCTCTCACTCTCGCGCTTCTGTTCTGCGGTCCCCTGCTGAACGGACAGCAAGCTGACCGCGTTCCGGAAGACGTGTCTATCGACAGTAAACAGGCCTGGAAGCAACTCGCCGGGAATGTGCTGAACGATCAAAAGCATGTGATCGCCTTCCCGTGGCAGCTTGTGCGCCATGGCAATCACTGGAAGGCAACGCTTGTCCTTAGCGCCGCGACTGCCGGGCTGATCGCACTCGACGCGCACGATGCTCCGTACTTTCGCCGCACCGGCAGATTCGACGAGTTCAACGAGATCGCCAGCGCAACCAACACGGCGGGGCTCTTGATTGCGGTGCCCGTCGCGGATTACGCCTGGAGCGCACAAACCCGGAACACCTACGGCAAGCAGACCGTCTTTCTGGCGGTGGAAGCGATGGCGGATGCGCAGATCGCTGCCTTCGGCCTGCAGATGGTAACTCGACGACTGCGCCCCGCCGATGTTGCGCCCTACGGAGACTTTGGCAACACCTGGTTCCGGGCAGATCCGTTAGCACGGAAGAGCTTTCCGTCCGGCCATGCCATCACCGCCTTTGCGCTCGCGGACGTTTTCAGCGAACGCTATGCAAGTCACCGCTGGGTTCCGTGGGTCGCCTACGGACTGGCGGGAACGATCGCATTTTCGCGGATTACAACGCAGGGCCATTTCCCGTCAGACGTTGTCGCAGGCGCAGCGCTCGGAACTATTCTTTCGCATTACCTCGTGCTCCATCACCACGCGCACTGATGAAGAGCGGGATTTGGGCTGCCGCGAACTGGCGCGCAGCCTCCGGCTTATGCTTCCAGGTCGGGCCGGCCGGCGGCGATCAGCCGTTCCGTCTTCGTGCGCTTGCCGAGCGGCAACCGGACACGCAGGATTCGTTCGCGGCGGCGCTCTTCTTCGAGATTGCGGCTACGCGCGCGCAGTAGATCGTCGAGCGAAACCATCCCAAGCAAGTGCTTTTCGTCTTCTGAATCCACCACCGGCATGCGCGTGTAGCCGGTTTCCGCCATGCGATAGACAACGATGCGCAGCGGCTCGTCGGTGTAGGCCACTGTGACGTTGGGCGAGACGATATCGCCCAGACGTTCATTGAGCGGACGCCCCGCCGCTTCGTCGACGCGCTTTAGTAGATCGTTGCGGCTGATCACCCCGAGGAGATGCTGCTGTTCGTCCACCACGGGGAAAACGCTCTGGCCATGCGGACGCTTGGAGGGCCGAAGCAGCTCGCGTGTTTCTTCGAGCGTGCTGTTGGCGGGAAGCGCAACGACATTGGTGCGCATGACTTCGCGGACGAAGAGGATCTCGAGCGCGTCCACCGCGTATTCGCGGCTGAGATGATAGCCGCGGCGCGAGATCTTCTCGGTGAGAATGGAGCGCTTGAGCACGAGGACGGTAAAGGCGTGCGCGAGGAAGCTGGCCACGGTCAGCGGGAGGAGCATGTTGAGGTCGTGCGTGAGCTCGATCGCGAAGACGATTCCGGTGAATGGCGAACGCATGGTGCCGCCCAGGATCGCGCCCATGGCAACCAGTGGCCAGAAGCCTTGGCCGAAATGCGGCAGGAACATGCCGCCGACTCCGCCAAGCGCCGCACCCATCATCAGCAACGGAGCGAGCACCCCGCCCGAAGTGCCGGAGCCTAGCGAGATCATCCAGATCGCGGACTTGACAAGCAAGACGCCAAGAATGAATTTGAAGGCGACATCGCCCTTAAGCAACAGGCCGATGGTGTCGTAACCGACGCCCAGCGCCTGCGGGAAGATGAGACCGCCGATGCCGACGAAAAAGCCGCCGATGGCCGGCCACCACATCCAGTGAATGGGAAGTTTTTGGAACGCGTCTTCGGCGGCATACACGCCGACCGTGAGCAGAGCCGAGAGTGCGCCGGCAGCGATGCCGATCGCTAAACAGCCGAACAGCCCGGCGGGACCGATGAAGACCGGGTGCGACGGAACGGGAAACAGCGGGCCGAGACCGAGTATGTAACGCCGGGCAGCACCCGCCGTGACACTGGCAAGAGCTACGGGAATGACGCTGCGCGGCTTCCACTCAAATAACAGCAGTTCGACAGCCAGCAGAATGGCCGAAAGTGGCGCTGCGAAGGTTGCCGACATGCCGGCCGCAGCGCCCGCCACGAGAAGCGTTTTGCGCTCGGCTGCGGTGAGGTGGAAGAACTGCGCGATCATGGAGCCGAACGCGCCGCCGGTCATAATGATCGGGCCTTCGGCGCCAAAGGGTCCGCCCGAGCCGATCGAGATGGCTGCCGAAATCGGTTTCAATACAGCAAGTTTGGGATGTACGCGGCTACCGTTCATCAGGATGGATTCGATCGCTTCCGGTATGCCGTGGCCACGAATGCGCTCGGAACCGTAGCGCGCCATCAGACCGACGATCAGTGAGCCGATCACCGGGACCGCCACCGCGAAAATGCCGAGGTGATTACCGGCAGGTGAGACCAGCGCCGTATCCCAACGCCCGTAATAGAAGACATTGGTAAACAGACCGATCAGTTTCAGCAGAAACCAGGCCACATAGGATGCAACGAAGCCGATGAAAATCGCGAGCAGCGCAATGGGGATAACGCGCGGCGTAGTGGTGAAGTCGCCGAGATCTTCCAGATGACTGTGTTTCTGAGCCTTGGCGGCGTTTGTACTCATGCGGATTTCCTCGCTTTCTGCGGCGTGTGCTGAACGATGTTGCCGAGCGCCTGCGCGAGTGTGGGGCCGGAGTTCTGCAGCTCCTGCCAGTGGAGAACGGAAAGCTTCTGCAGCAGTTGCTCGCCCTGCGGAGTCAATTCGAGCAGGACTTCGCGCGCATCGTCGGCGTTGTGATGTTTGGCGACAGAACCGTGCGCGACGGCGCGGTTGACGAGCTCGACAGCGCTGTGGTGGCGGATGCCGAGGCGTTCTGACACCGCCGTAATCGTGGGCCGAGTGCCTTCCGGCAGACCTTTGATGGCGAGCAGGAGCTGATGCTGCTGGGGATCGATGCCGTTATCGCGGGCGGCCTGTTCGCTGAAGTGCAGGAACTGGCGGATGCGATAACGGAACTCGGAGATGTGGCGATATTCGGCCAGCGAGAGTGCCTTCACATTTATATCGTAGCACGATATTTCCTCCTTCCGGAGTAGCGGATAGCGACGTGTCGTTACTCGGCGCGCAGAGTCTGAGCAGGGTCGATACGGGCCGCGCGTGCGCCCGGGATGAGGCTGGCGAGGACGGCGATCGACAGAAGAACGGCGGCGACCATGCAGAAGGTCGCGGGATCGTTGGGAGCAACCCCGAAGAGCTGCGAGCGAAGAAAACGCGTCAGGCCGAGCGCTAGGAGGCAGCCAAGCGCAAGCCCGGCGGCAGAGAGCGCAATGCCCGGGAGAGAAACGGCGCGCACGGCATCGGAGACGGTCGCCCCAAGAGCCATGCGGATGCCGAGTTCGCGAGTGCGTTCGGCAACCGAGTGGGCAATCAGTCCGTAGATGCCGACAGCAGCGAGGGCGAGCGCCAGCGCGGAGAGTACGGCGAGAAGCGTCGCGGTGAGGCGTTGGAAGGCGACCGAGGCAGAGCGGATCTCGTCCATCCACTTGAATTCGGCAAACGGCAGCAGCGGATCGACGGCGGAGACGGACTGCTGCAGAGCAGCGGCGATGGTCTGCAGCGAATCATGTGAACGAACCACCCAGACAGGCGAGGCGAAGAAGGTATGTATCGCCTGAAAATCTTTGTCTTTGAGTTGAGCAGCGTCGACGTAGATTTCCGGAATCGGGCTGAGCGGACCGAAATCGCCCCAGCCAGCCTGCTCCTGGACATCGCCGATGACGCCAACGACGACGCCGGAATCGAGGTGGCGGCCGAGAGGGTCGCGTTCGTCGTTCAGATATTTTTGAACAAACGCCTGGTTGACGATGACGACCGGTTGAGAGGCTGCATTGTCGGTATCGCGGAACAAGCGTCCGCGCAGAAGCTTCATTCGAAGCGCTTCGAAATAGCCGGGTGTGACGTAGGTGTAGTTGGTGATCGGGCGCGGGCCGGGATGGGGACCGTCGAGAACAGAAAGACCGGTATTGAGGGCGCGCGTGTAAGGCAGAGAGAGGCCGATGCCCGCCGCTTCCACACCGGGAAGAGCGCGAATACGTCGAAGCGATTCGTCATAGAGATGGTTGATGGATTGTGGGGTCTGATAACGCGCATCGCGCAGAGACAGACTGGCCGTGACCACGTGGCGACTGTCGAAGCCAGGCTCGAGACCGATCAGATGAGCAAAAGTGCGAAGCAGGAGTCCGGCGCCGATGAGAAGGACTGTCGAGAGCGCGACCTCAGCGATGACGAGAGCACGCCGCGACCACCGGCGCGAAGAAGCGGAGGCACCGTAGGAGTTGCCTTGCGCGAGTGCAGAACGGATGTCGACGCGGATGGTCTGAAGTGCGGGATAAAGGCCGAACAGGAGGCTGGTCACGACTGCGAGTATGGCGGTGGCCGCCAGGACGCGAGCGTCGAGGGTGATGGATGCGGGATCAAGGTCGAGCGCTTGAATGTCGAGTTGTTTCAGGCCCGCAAGCGCGATGGAGCCGAGGAGGAGTCCGCCGAGCGAGCCGAGAATTGCGATCGCGAGCGACTCCGTGAGCAACTGGCGGATGATGGCGAGTTTGGCTGCGCCAAGAGCGAGACGGGTGCCGATTTCGCGTGCACGAGAGGAAGAGCGCGCAAGCAGAAGGCCGGCGATGTTGACACAGCCAATCAACAGCACGGCAAGAACGGCGTACCAGAGAATGAGGACGGGTTTGCGAACGGAACTGGTGAGGCCTTCCTGGAGCGGAATGGGAGCAAGCCATTCGGCAAAGCCTTTCGGAAGATGCTCGTCTTTGAAGAGCGCGGAACCGATGACCCTGAGTTCGTCGGCAACGCGCGCCTCCGAGATGCCGGGATGAAGACGAATGGCGATACGGTAGTTTGAGCCGGCGCCTTCGCCTTCGGGGGATGGCTGAAGGGGAGTCCAGAGATCAGCAGGCGCGCTGGTGCGAAAACCGGGCGGCATAATGCCAACCACGGTGTAAGGTTCGCCGCGCAGCATGATTTTTGAGCCGATAGCGGACGGATCGGAGTGGAAGGTGTTGCGCCAGAGCTGATTGCTGAGAATCGCAACAGGAGGCCCGCCAGCGCGGTCTTCGGTTGAATTGAACTCGCGGCCCATGCGAGGGGAGACGCCGAGCATGTGGAAGAATCCGGTCGAGACGCGCTGCTGTTTGATGTAGCGCGGTGTACCATTGACGACGAGATTGACCCCGCCCGCACCGTCGTGAAAGACAGCGGTATTGTAGTCCCGCGCCCCGTCGCGGATGTCTTCCCACACGCGGCCGGTTTGCTCTTCCTGGGTATACACGGCGCCATGACCACGCTGCCTGAGGATGATCTGAAAGAGCCGCTCGGGATGAGGATAGGGCAGCGGGCGAAGAGCGATGGCGTCCACCACACTGAACACGGCGGTATTGGCGCCGATACAGAGAGCCAGGGTCAGAACGGCAACCAGAGTGAATCCTGGATTTTTCAGAAGCGTGCGGAAGGCGAGACGCAGGTCGGCGCGCATGGTCGTATCATATGACGATTCGACGGAGCAGCGAGTTCGTCCGGATTGGCGCCTTACGCTTCCGGCTCTGATTTCTTATTCATGCCTGCAACGACCTGGGCGTGGTTCACGGCGGCGGTGAGCGAGACGCCCCCGATGATGTTGCCGATCAGCGTAGGAAACATGTAGCCCCAGGCGACAGACCACCAGCTGCGGTCGCCGACCATGGCGAGAAAGAGCACTTCTACAGAGCCCGCGATGATGTGCGTCAGCTCGGCCAGGCCGACGACGTAAGTGAGGATGATGATGACAGCAACGCGTCCGTAATCGATGGCGGCGAGCATCCAGACCACCATGGCGATGAGCCAGCCGGCGAAGATGCCGCGCAAAATGGCTTGTCCGAAGGTGACGTGCATGGCGCCGCGCGCGAGCTCTAGCATAGCGTGCTGGACTTCGCGGCTGAACATGGGTGTATTGCCGACCACCCAGGCAAACAGATGTGCGCCGACGAGATTGGCTGCGAGCACCACGGCCCAGAGGCGCAGCACGAGAAGCAGCGTGGACAGATTGCGGCGTGCGAGCAGAGGGATGATGGCAGTGAGCGTGTTTTCGGTGAAGAGCTGCTGGCGCCCGATGATCACGATCAAGAAACCGACCGGATAGCCGAGTCGCACCAGGAGCGGACGCCAGGGCGAGTCGGGCAAACGCGAATAGGCGAGCGCCTGGCAGACCAGAGAAAAGCCCATGGAGAGACCAGCGGCGAACCCGGACCAGGCGAGCGCCGAGAGCGGGCGGTTCAGCTCCTCTTCGCCGTCGTGGCGGATGGCTTCGTGAACAACAACGGCGCTGACGGAGGTCCGCTCTTCGGCCTCCTGCTGCTGTTTCTCGGTCAGCTCAGGGACGTTCGGAGGCGTTTGATCCTGTTCGGTGTTGGGAGCGAGTTCGGGCACTTTGAGTTAGTGACCACTCGCGGCCAAATCGTTACGAGCGAATGCACCCAGATAGACTTCCAGGCGCCGCATGGCGAGACTCGATTCGCGATACTTAGAGCCTGACAATTTTGCTCGAACGGAAACCCTTCAAGGCGTTGCGCGTATCCACGATCAGTTTCCCGCGCTCTACTACGCTCTTGTAATCGACTCCCCTGTGGTCGGTGACGATTACCACGCAGTCCGCACTCTCCACAGCTGGCAGCATCTCCTGCGCCTCGAGTACGTCGTCATTGATCCGGATTTTCTTCACATACGGATCGGAGAACGTAACGTTTGCGCCCATGTGCCGGAGAAGGATGATGATGTCGAGCGCCGGTGATTCGCGAACGTCGTCAATGTCCTTCTTGTAAGCGGTTCCGAGAATGTGCACATGCGAGCCGCGCACCGGTTTCGTGGCATCGTTCAAAGCGTACAGGACTTTCTCGACCACGAATTCAGGCATACGGCCGTTGATGTAGCCGGCCAGTTCGATAAAGCGCGCCTCGATACCGGCCTCCTTGCTCTTCCAGGAGAGATAGAACGGGTCGATCGGAATGCAATGACCTCCGAGGCCCGGGCCAGGATAAAACGGCATAAAGCCGAACGGTTTTGTCGCGGCCGCATCGATCACTTCCCAAACATCGATGTTCATGCGATCGCAGAGCAGGGCCATCTCGTTCACCAGGCCGATGTTGATCATGCGGAAGGTGTTTTCAAGCAGCTTCACCATTTCGGCGACTCGCGTGGAACTGACCGGCACCACCGTTTCGAGCGCCTGTTTGTAGAAGAGAGCCCCAAGCTCAGTACAGGTTGAAGTGATCCCGCCCACAACTTTCGGGATGTTCGCTGTTTGAAACTTCGGGTTGCCGGGATCGACGCGCTCGGGAGAAAAGCAGAGGAAGAAATCCTCGCCAACCCGCAGCCCGCTTGCGTTTAGCTTGGGAAGTACGAGCTCGTCGGTGGTGCCCGGGTAGGTTGTCGATTCGAGCATCACCAGGAGTCCGGGGTGCAGATGTTCCGCGATAGCATCGCTGGCCGAGACCACGAAGCTCATATCGGGATCTTTTGTTTTGCGCAGCGGAGTGGGAACGCAGATGTCGATCGTATCGAGATCTCTTATAGCCGAGAAATCGCTGGTGGCGCGCAGCTTCCCGCTTTTGACAAGAGGCGAGAAAACGTCGTCCTTCACGTCTTTGATGTACGAAGTTCCGCGATTGAACTGGTCGACCTTTGCCTGCTGCACATCGATTCCGACGACTTCGAAACCGGCTCGCGCAAACTCAACCGCCAGCGGCAATCCGACGTAACCCAGCCCCAGCACGCCAACCCGCGCTGATTTGTTTGCGATCTTTTCGCGCAGCTTCGCCGCCGCGCTCGCCTGGGCGGTATTCCGTTCGAGCAGCTCAGAACTCAACGAAGAATCTCCCTTCTCCAACCAGCTCAGCCGGTCCTGTCAGGAAAACGCTCTGGTTCCAGCGCAAGCGCAGACTTCCAGCGGGCGTCCTGACCTCGACTGGGCTTTCGCACGCTTTCCTGAGAATAGCAGCGGCGGCAGCTCCCGTAGAACCTGTGCCGGAGCTGCGTGTCTCGCCCGCGCCGCGCTCAAAAAACAGTACATCAATTGTGTGCGGATCGAGCACACGTACGAAAGATACGTTGGAGCCACGCGGGAACCGCGGGTGGCGCTCCGCCGTACGCCCCAATTCGCGCCAGTTTGCAGGAAATGAATCCACGAAAATGGCGCACTGGGGATTGCCAACGTTGAGAATCGTTGCATCGAAGCTGGAGCCTTGAAGCGAAAGCCCGGCATGGAGTTCCTCGAGCTTCGGCTCGCCCATATCCATTTCGAACAAAAACTTGTATCCGATGCGTTCGAGTAAACGAAGTCTTTTTTTGCCAGCGGCGGTTTCGATCATCACGTCTGGACTTGTCGCTGCCTGATTGAGTAGGGCGAATGCCGCTGCGCAGCGCGTACCATTACCGGAGATCTCGGCCTCGCTTCCGTCCGAGTTGAAAAGCCGGGTCTTCAGACCGCCTGCAACCCGCTCGACCAGCATCCAGCCGTCGCCGCCTATGCCTGTGTTTCGGGCACAAATGCGGCGGGCGGCTTCCGAGAGATCAATTTCCGGAACGTCTGCGCGCCATGTCAGCAAGAAGTCGTTTTCGGCTCCGTGCAGTTTTGTGAAGGGTATCTCGATCATGGAAGAGTTCGCTTGGCAATCACCAGGTCCGGGCTGAACTCACTCGTTGAAATCGTGAGTTTATCGATGTACGGCCCGCGTGTGAGTGCCCGATCCAAAGTGTCGCCACGCTGCATAATGGCCCAGGAACAAGGATGAAACAGATCGGGACGCGTAATGGCCGCAAACCAGCGAGGGCCGTTTCCGATATTCAGCGTGGTTCGCAACGGAATGCCTGCCTCGCGAAAAACTCCTGTTACATCGCCGCTCGAAGCCGATATGCAGTCGCCTTCGGTTGGATGTTGCCGTATGTAGCCGGCTGCAAGTGAGGTCCAGGCGCGACGGTCGATCGAATTTACCTGCGATTCCTTCCAGCAGATCCACTTCTCGCGGTTAGGGTGAAGCAGCCAGGGCGAAACAGCGATCAGGACGAGCATGGGAGCAAGCCATTTAGCCGCAGAATGAAACTGTGCCGCAAGCGCACCCGCAGCCATGGCGCAGAGCGGCACCGCTGCAATCCCATAGCGGGTGTTGTAGTACGAAAAGGGCCAGAGTGAAGGCACATGGATCGGTGTACCGCTGCTCGAATGCATGCTCCAGATGTAGAACAGAGGCGTCAGGAACAGGAACAATACCGGCTGCCAGCTTCGACGCCACAGAGCGCAGCACGCGCCGAGAGCTCCGAGGGCAATCAGCGCGCCTCCCGCACAAAGGAGGCAGGCAGTCGAATAGTAATGAAACGCCGCGAGCCAGTCGTGCAGCCCGGGATAGGGCGCACCATGCTGGATAGCGCGCGGCGAATAAGGCCCGTTGTAGAAATCCAGGGCGTTGCCGGTCAGGTACCAATTGTGCGCGAACCAGTACAGCGGCGCCAGGGATGCGAGCGCTATGAAAACAATCAGCGTTACCATTTTCCGATTGCGTGCACCCAAGGCAAGCCATACCCCAATAAACGGAATCAGAAACCAGCCATCGTAGCGTGTGAGTGAAAGCAGCCAAGACGCTACCACCGCGGTTGCCATCCACATCCGTCGCTGCGTTTTCTGAAACCGCACAGCGGCAAGCATCACGATCGAGATCCCGGCCAGAAAAACGACTTCGGTCATTGGAATTACTGCCAGGTACAGCACATTCGGGTTTAGCGCAAAACAAGCCGTCACGACCAATGCCGCGCCAACAGTGCTATACACATCGCGTGCGGCGAGAAAAAAGCAGATGCCGGCGACAACGAAGCAGATCGCGACGGGAATGGTGCCTGCCAGGCCCGTCACCCAAAGCGTACGGTTGCCTACCAGCGGCAGGCAGATCACATGCAGAACGGGAAGCCAAACCGTGCCCAGCTGGTCGTAACCCGGAGTTGCCGAATCGATCAGACCGCGGCTGATATTCAGATGGGACTCGGCATCGCCGTAGTACAGAATGCAGCCGTTGCGATAGCACCAGCACGCCGCGAGCACGGCGACCACCACGAGCGCGGCGGATACCGCAATCGTCGGGGCGCTAGAACGCGGTAAATCGCCGGAATTCGTCAAAGCGCGCGTCAATATCTTTGCGGGTAAGAGTGCGGAAACGCTCTACGCCAAACTGCTCGCAGCAGAAGCTGCCCATAACGGAGCCGTAGATGACCGCCCGATGCAGTTCGTGCACATCGAAATTTCCGTTGCGAAGATCGAAGCCGCGTTCGGCGAGATAGCCGACGAATCCACCGGCGAAACAATCCCCGGCACCGGTGGGATCGAAGACGTCTTCGAGCAGATAACCCGGCACCATGAACAGCGAATCGCGGCGCACCAGCATCGCTCCGTATTCGCCGCGCTTGATGATGAGAGTGTTGGGACCCATCTCGAGAATCTTCTGCGCCGCCCGCCTCAGATTGTATTCGCCCGAAAGCAGGCGCGCCTCGCTGTCGTTGATCAATAGAAAATCCCAGCTGCGAATCGCTTCGAGCAGATCCGGACGATAATCGTTGATCCAGTAGTTCATCGTGTCGCCGCCGACAAAGCGCAGCGCCGGCATCTGCCGCTGGACATCTCTCTGCAGCAGCGGCTGGATGTTGCCCAAAAACAGATACGGTTTGCGCACGTAGGAAGCGGGCAGCTTCGGGTTGAAATCCGCGAATACGTTCAGGTCGGTTCGCAGCGTGGTGCGGTCGTTCATGTCGTCGGAATACTTGCCGGCCCAGAAAAACGTCTTTCCGGGCACCTGCTCCAGTCCTTCCAGATCGATCCCTTTACTGGCCAGCAAGTGGCGATCCTCGCTCGCGAAATCTTCGCCTACAACGCCCACAATGGAAGCCTCGGTGAAGTAACTCGCGCTCAAGGCGATGTAGGTACAGGCTCCGCCGAGAGCACGCTCGCGTTTACCGTGCGGAGTCTCAATGCCGTCGTATGCGACGGATCCAACCACAACTAGCGACATCGCTCTGCATTGTAACCGGAAGAGCAAACGCGAGCTTCGTACAGTCTCGGCGAAGCATACCGAAACTCTCGCGTTTCGCCGCGCGAAACTGTAATTTCGTGCGCTTTCTCATTCTCAGCGATCCTCACGCCAACTGGCCTGCACTGGAAGCTGTGCTGGCCGATGCCGAAGGCAAGTTCGATCAGGTCGTTTGCTGCGGCGACCTGGTCGGCTACAACCCCGACCCGGCACGCGTTACGGATTGGATTCGCCAGAACACGATCTGCGTCGTCCGGGGAAATCACGATAAGGTCGTGGCGGGAATTGACAGTCTTGAGTGGTTCAACGAAATCGCGCAAATCGCGGCGCGCTGGACAATTGGGCAACTCAGCGATGATCAGCTCGCATACCTCCGCGAGTTGCCGATCGGTCCGGCCAAGCTCGAGCACTTTCATGTCTGGCACGGCTCGCCGCGCGACGAGGACGAGTACGTCACCGGCGCCCGCGAAGCAGCACCTGCTTTCGAAGCACTCGAGCATCCCTTGGCGTTCTTCGGACACACACATTTACAAGGCATTTTCGTCTCCAAGCACCGGCGGCTTGGGGTCATTGCTCCCGTCCCGCGGAATGAGCGCGAAATCGCGATCGAACTGGAACCCGATGTGCTCTATCTGGTCAATCCTGGTTCGGTCGGACAGCCGCGCGATGGCGATCCACGTGCCGCCTACGCCATCTACGACGCGGAGCAGAAAGTCGTGTATCTTCGCCGCGTCGATTACCCGATCCAAAGAACGGCTTCGGCCATTGTGGAGGCGGGTCTCCCCGAAGTGCTGGCTCAGCGCCTCGCCTACGGTTTTTGAGAGATCGCAGCCCGCTGCATCTGAGAAAATAATGTTTTGCGCATCGTACCGGACGGCATTTACTACGCTTGTGGCCTCACGCTGGTGGGCCTGGCGTTGTCCTACTTCCTGAGCTTGTGGCTTGGGCTGCCGCTCTACATACTGGCTGCGTTTTGCTTATACTTTTTTCGCGATCCCGAGCGCACGGCGCCCGCGGGAAAGTATCTGATCGCGCCAGCGGACGGCAAAGTTGTCGCCGTAAAGCGTTTAGAAAATGGCGAGACACGCGTCAGCATCTTTCTGAACATCTTCAATGTGCATGTGAATCGCACGCCGATTCCGGGTAAGGTCGCCGCGGTTGTTTACCAGAAGGGCAAATTCCTGAACGCCAGCCATGAAGCGGCATCGAGCGAAAACGAGCAGAATACGCTGATCATCGAGGGCGAGGATACCCGTGTAACCTGCCGGCAAATCGCGGGTCTGATTGCGCGCCGCATCGTGTGTTATAAACGGGCCGGTGATGCGCTGGCCCCTGCCGAACGCATCGGCTATATCAAATTCGGGTCGCGCGTCGACGTGATCTATGGCCCTGAATGGACCACCATCGTTGCAGCCGGTGAGCACGTCGCAGCCGGAGCAAGCATACTCGCAAAATGGGCAAGACGGGAGACAACGATCTGACTCTTCGAGAACGCTTCGCAGGACCCTCCGGAGGCGAGAAAAAGCGTCCGCGCCGCGCTGCTTACGCCATTCCGACGTTTTTCACAAGCGCCAATATCTTCCTTGGCTTTATCGCACTGGTGCAGTCGTTCGAAGGCGCTTTGCAAGCCTCGGCTGGAGATTCGGCCGCGAGTGGTCACTTTTCGCTGGCCGCAAAGGCGCTTGGCTTCGCTGTTCTTTCCGACGGTATCGACGGCCGCGTGGCGCGCATGACGAACACGACCAGCGACTTCGGACGCGAGCTTGATTCCCTTGCCGATTTCATCACGTTTGGTATCGCGCCGGGCGTGCTTGCCTTCGTCTGGGGCGTGCGCTATGTCGTTTTTTCAGCGGCTGAAAATGTCGCGCAGACGCACCTCTCGCGGGCGGGCTATCTGGTGGCATTTTTTTATCTTCTCTGCTGCGCGGTACGGCTCGCGCGCTTCAATGTGCAGACCAATCCCGTGCCGAAGAATCCAGGGCGGCCCGATCGGAAGTATTTTGTCGGAATGCCGAGCCCGGCGGCCGCCGGCTTGCTGGCTTCGATCGTCTACTTCGATTCGGTGCCGGTGCATTCCTTCGCGTTTTCGATCGTCTGGCTGATCCTCGTGGGTCTGGTCGGGCTGCTGATGGTCAGCACCTGGCGCTATCCCAGCTTCAAGCAGGTCACTGTCTCCAAACCACGCACACCGCTCATTGTTCTTCTGATCGGCGCGGTTGCATTTGGCATCTGGGAATGGTCTCAGCCGTTTCTGCTCGCTGCTGCCACAACGTACGCTCTCACCGGAATCGTCATACGTTTGGGAGGCATTCTTCGTCGTTATCGAAGAGGGCATCAGCCCGCCTCGCTCCCGGAGCATCAAATTGGCTAAACCAAAGATCGCGCTTGTCGGCGGCGAAACGCTGCTTGGCAAGGAAATCGAAGACGTGCTCAAAAGCCGCGTCAAAGCGCACGTTTCGACCTATTCGGCAACAGGTGAGGGCAACTTCGGGGAATCCGAAGGCGAGGCCGTGTACGTCGAACCGTTCGAGGCTTCTTCGATTCAAGACGCACGCGCCGTGATCTTCGCGGGGACGGCTGAAGGCGCGCAAAAGGTGTACGAAGTTGTGACGGGATTGCCGGGGAAACCGCTGCTGATCGACTGTACCGGCCTGCTCGAGAACCGGCCCGAAGCCCGTATCATCGCACCGTTGCTCGCGGACACAGACGTGCCTGACACGGGCCTTTTGGAGCTGGCCCATCCTGCCGCCGCCGCGCTTGCGCTCGTTCTTTCAAGGCTGAACAACGCTTCGCCAGTCCGGCAGGCCATTGTGCATGTGTTTGAGCCTGCCAGCGAACAAGGGCGGCGCGGCGTTTCGGAGTTACACCAGCAAACTACGAGCCTGCTTTCGTTTAAGCCGCTGGACAAGCAAGTCTTCGATGCTCAGTTGAGCTTCAATCTGCTCGCTCAGTACGGCGAGGAGGGCATTGCAAAGCTCGCTCGAACGGAACAGCGAATCGAGCGCCACGTCGCGAGCCTGATTGCTCAATCGGTGGCTAAGACTCCCCTGCCCTCCTTGCGGGTGATCGGCGCGCCTGTTTTTCACGGCTACAGCCTGTCTGTCTGGGCGGAATTCAAAAAAACAGCCGAAACTGAGCAGCTGGCCGAAGCACTCGCGTCTGCGCAAATCGAAGTACGCGGTTCGAATGACGATGCACCAAGTGGAGCCGATGTGGCCGGGCAAAGCGGGCTGATTGCAGGTGATATCCGCATCGATCACAACAATCCACGGGCCGCGTGGTTCTGGATCGTCGGCGATAATCTCAGGCTTACGGCCGATGCCGCTGCTGATCTCGTCATGAAATTGGAGGTTCCTGCGCGGTGACGAAGCGAGCCGCCTTTGCGCTTCCCGCCTTGATCGCCGTGACAGTTTCCTGCGGCTATCATGTGGGTGGCACCGGCGAGAAGGTCCCCAAGAGCATTCAAACGATCGCAATTCCGGCCTTCAACGCATTTGTCGCGCGCTACGCTCTGGCAGACGAGTTGCCCCAACAGATCGGCCGCGAGTTTAAAGCGCGCACACGGTTTCGGATCGTGACGGATCCACACGAGGCCGACGCCATTCTCGAGGGAACAATCAATTCCGCCTTTGCGTTCCCCACGATCTATGATCCGGCATCGGGGAAAGCCACCAGTGTTGCGCTACAGGTCAACATCAGTGTGAAGCTCGTCGAACAACGCACGGGCAAGGTCATCTACGCGCGTCCGGCCTGGGGTTTTCGCGAAGACTACGAGCTATCCGTAGATCCGCATCAGTTCTTCAACGAAAGCGGCCCGGCGCAGGATCGCCTCTGTCGTGATGTAGCGCGCGACCTGGTCAGCGGCATTATGGAGGACTTCTGACACCCGAGCAGTTTCTCGCGAGAGTCGCCAAGCAGCCGCTCGCCCCAGCCTATTTGTTCCTGGGACAGGAGGGCTACAATCGGCGGCTCTGTAAAGACGCGCTGCTCAATCGAGCTCTATCGACCGAGGCGCGGGCAGACGGTTTCACTTCGATCGATTTGAGCGAAACAACGCTCTCGGCCATACTCGACGACGCACGTTCCATGTCGCTCTTTTCAAGCGAGCGAGTGATCTGGGTGAGCAGCGCCGAACTCGCCCTGCCTCGCAGAATGATGCAAGCCGATGACGAGGAAACGACCGGGAGCGCGTCTTCGGACGGTTCTCTCACCAGCTATCTGGAATCGCCATCGCCGGGCACAGTCGTTGTCTTTGAGGCGAGCCGTTACGACTTCTCCGGAGACGATAAGACAAAGATTGAGCGGGTACAGAAATTCTTTTCCGGCATCCGCGAGGTGGTCGAATTCCGTCACTTTACGCCCGAATCGAGCCGCTATCTGGCGCAGGAGCTTGCCCGGAAGCACGAATTTAAGCTCGCCGGCGCAGAATTAGCCGCCTTGCTGGATGCGGTGGCAGGCGACGCCTCGAAACTCGAATCTGAAATTGAAAAGCTCTCGCTTTACGTGGGCAAAGAGCGCCGGGTCACGATGGAAGATCTTGCTGCGCTCGTGCCCAACGCCGCGGAAAGCACGATTTTCACACTTGTCAATGCCCTCGGTAAACGAGATCGCGCCGCGGCACTCCGCTCGCTTGATATTTTGATCCGGCAAGGCGAGTATCTGCCGCTTGCCCTTGCCTTTCTCAGCACGCAATTCCGGCTGGCGCTGACCAGCAAGGAAAACAAGATTGCTTCAGCGCAGCAGGCCCAGGCTTTCTTCACGCGTCTCGGGGTACGGGTCTGGCGTGAGCGCGCCGAGCAGATTGTTTCGACGGCGGCAGCTTTTACCCGCGCCCAACTGGCCCGCGCGATCGCGCTGATCTACGAGACGGATAAGAAATTCCGCGAAGGATATCGCGACGATCGCGTCATCATGGAGACTCTGGTTGTCGCACTCACCGCGAAATAGCGCTCAGGACTTCTCGTTCTCTTTCTTCTCTCCCAGTTTGCGGTACATCTCGGCCTGTTTTTGAATTGCCTGCTCCTGCATCCGGCGGACATTTTCAAACTGCGCCGGCGGTACAGCTTTTTTCAGCCAGCCCGGCATACTCGCCTCGATGCGAGCATTTCGCTCCTCCGTCAGCCGGCGTACGGCCTCTGGATCGGAGGGATCCAGGTTCATCAGCTCTTCCTGCTGTTGCTGCGCATCCTGCATGCGCGTTTCAATCTGCTTTTTCACGTTGAACTTGTCGAGAAATCCCATCGGCTCGTATCCTCCTCCTTTGTACAACAGCGAGCTTCAGCGGGACAGCTCGCAAATCCAGTTCACTTCCCACCTCCGGCCATCGTCATCGGAAAAAGATTGCTCCATGCGTGCGGACTTCGGCAAGAGGTTCAGCCAAACGTAACGAACCAGGATCGCTCGCTCCTTGTAATTTTCCTGATCGAGAAATTCACCGCGGTTACCCGTGAACTGACCAATCATCGGCGGCATATTGAGCACGCCCTTGTCCAGATCGAGCAGATAGATGCTCCACTGATGCGATTCGGGATTGTACATCCGCAACCTTTGTCCCTTGATGTGCAGATGCTTCTCTGCATTATCGAGCTCGAACTCCTCGAAGTTGGAGTTGGTATCGAGCAGCTTCCTGTGGTTGGAAATTCCGTCGTACTCGATCCAGTTATGCGATCCGACCAGACGATCCGGCAGACGGCGGACATGCGCTTTCCAGTTCCCAATCAGATAATCGAAATCGTGTGATCCGTCGCGCTGTTTGTCAGAACTTGCAACCAAATCGGGCGATCCGGCCAAGGCGAGAAGGCCAATGGCAAGCGCCAGCGCACTCAGTCGCGAAAGCTGATCAACGCGTCTAAGGTTCAGGGTTCAATCCTCTCAGCGGCCAAGCTTATCAGAGACGCTCTTTCCCGCCCTCTTGCGCCATTCAAACAACACAATCCCGGCTGCCACCGATACATTCAGCGAAGAAACAGCACCCGCCATGGGAATCCGTACCAGCACATCGCAATGCTTTTGCACGTTCTGATGCAGACCTTTCCCCTCGCCGCCAAGGACGATTACCGTCGGCAGGTGATAAGGCACCTCATCATACTGTTCGCGGCCGCGCTCATCGAGCCCGTAAATCCAAAATCCGTGCTCCTTAAGCTTTTCGAGTGTCTGCGCAATGTTCACCACACGTGCCACCGGCAGATACTCAAGAGCACCCGCGGCAGCGCGATCCACCGTTTCCGTCAAAGGGGCGGCGCGGCGCTCGGGAACCACCACTGCATCCGCCCCGGCCGCATGCGATGTTCGCACAATCGCCCCGAGGTTGTGCGGGTCTTCCACGCCATCCAGCACAACCAGCAACCGGCTGCCCGCGATGACTTTATCGATATCCACGTAGGCGCGCGCCGCAGCAAAGCCCAATACGCCCTGATGTGTAGCGCCTTTGGCGGCGCGATCGAGTGAGTCGCGCGTCTCAAACCGGACCGGCACGCCGCCATCACGTGCCAGATCGATGATCTCCTGTATGCGCGGACCCGCGCTCCCTTTGACGACCAAAATCTTGTCCAACGCATGACGCGCGCGCAGCGCTTCCCGTACCGGATGTACTCCGGCCAAAATCCGGCTCACAAACTAAACGCTACTACGTAGTCGCCCAGCGGCTGATTCCCGGCGGGCTGATGACCACCGGCGGAGATCACCACGTACTGCTTGCCGTCCGGTCCCTTAAACGTCATTGGCGTGGCGCGTGCGCTCGTCGGCAATTCGCCGCGCCAGAGTTGCTTGCCCGTTTCGACATCGAAAGCATAAAGGGCATTGTCGAGAGTCCCCGCCTGAAACACAAGCCCTCCAGCGGTTACTATGGGTCCGCCGAGCACAATCGAACCCCAATCGGGCGGAGTCCCGGGCTCGCCTGCCGCGACGAACAAACGCCCCAGCGGAACATCCCATTTCTTCTCGCCGGTGGTGACGTCGATTGCGAGCATCCGGCCCCACGGCGGCGCCGTGCAGGGCAATTTCTTGGGGCTGAGCAGAAACCGCCGCATCATGCCGTACGGGGTGCCACGTTGTCGCGCAAATTCCCAGCCTCCATCCAATCGCCGGCCCGTCGATTCGCGCGTGCTATCGAAATCGGCGCGCGGGATAAGCTTCACTTCTGTAGCGATGTGGTTGTCGGGAAGCACCAGCAGGTTCCGCTGTGGGTCGAACGCCATGCCGCCCCAGTTCTGGCCGCCGATGTTGCCCGGCAAAAGAAGTGATCCGCGAATCGAGGGAGGCGTAAAGATTCCATCCGTGCGCAGGCCGCTGATCTCGTCGCGGCACCACTTGCGGTCCGCTTCATCCACGCCCCAGGCATCCTCTGCCGTCATCTTCTGAGGCGTTAAGGGGGCGGGCTTTACTGGAAACGGCTGTGTGGGCGATGCGTTCTCTCCCGGCACATCGCTCTTCGGCACAGGTCGTTCCTCAACTCCGAAAATCGGCTGGCCGGTTTCACGATTCAGCAGGAACAGATTGCCCGTCTTCGATCCGATCGCGATCGCCGGTATCGTCTTACCTTCGCTGTGGTAATCAAACAGCAGCGGCGGCGTGGCCACGTCGTAATCCCACAAATCGTGGTGCACGGTTTGGAAATGCCAGACCACCTTGCCCGTGGAACCGCGCAGGGCAACCACCGAATTCGCATACAAATCGTCGCCCAAGCGCTCACCGCCGTAGAAATCGGGGCTGGCGCTACCGGTGGGAACGAAAACCAGATCGCGCGCGGCATCCACGGCCATAACCGACCAGGCATTTGCCGCGCCTACGCCCTTCAGTTCGGCAAGCGGGTCCCAGGTCCATTTCAGTTTGCCTGTGCGGACATCGAATGCGCGCACCTCGCCGCTCGGCATCGCAACCGCGCCGTTATCAGCAATCGCGGAACCGACGATAACGGTATCGCCGAGAACCGCCGGCGGTGATGTTTCTTCGTAGTCTTCCGGATATTTCACTCCGATGCGCAATCCTTGCTGCAGATCGATCACGCCGTTGTCGCCGAACTCGTTGCAGGGCTTGCCAGTGGCTGCATCAAGCGCGATCAGGCGAGCATCGATGGTCGCCAGGAATATCCGCAAAGCTCCCGAAGGGGCGCGCCAGGCCGCGACGCCGCGATGCGAGTAGTCGCCATAACCGGCGTCTTTGTTGATCTTCGGATCATACGACCAGCGCTCGTGGCCGCTCACCGGATCGACTGCATGCACCTTCCCGAGTGGTGTCCCGACGTACAGCGTGCCCTCGATATATAGCGGTGTGGTCTCGAATGCAGTGGGCTTGCTGCCGTGCGGCTGGTAGGCATCTCCGGTGCGGAATATCCAGGCCACTTTGAGCTTGCTCACGTTCGAGCGATCGATCTGTGTAAGCGGCGAAAAGCGCTGGCCGCCCGGATCGTGCCCATAGACGGGCCAATCGCCCCGTTCCGCCCCCAACAGCGCCACTGCGCACAGCAACACCCAGACCAGTTTCATACAAACCGATTGTCGCGGTTTTGCCAAGCCGCCGCAGCAGCTGAAATGTCAGCAGAATGTCAGGCGATGCGCGCGGCCGATAAAGTCGCGCTCTCCTCGCCGCTGTCGGCGTGATAAGAACTGCGCACCAGAGGTCCGGCCTCGACATGTGCGAAACCCATTCGGATGCCGGCTTCGCGGTAAGCGGAAAACTGCTCGGGCGTGATGTATTCGATAAGCGGCAGGTGCTTGGGTGAAGGCCGGAGGTATTGTCCCAGCGTGAGAATGTCCACATGATGATCGCGCAAATCGCGCATCACCACCAGCACCTCGTCGCGCGTCTCCCCCAGGCCGAGCATCAGCCCGGACTTGGTCGGTGTATGCGGCCGGATCTGCTTGGCATAGCGCAGCACATCCAGCGAGCGCGTGTAGCGTGCTCCCAGCCGCACCTGCTTGTACAGCCGAGGCACGGTTTCTGTATTGTGATTCAGCACGTCGGGATGCGCCTGCATCACGATATCGATCGCCTCGTGCGAACCCTGGAAATCAGGGATCAGCACTTCAACTTTACAGCCGGGAATCTTCTGCCGGATCGCCTGAATCGTCAATGCAAAGAGTTCGGCACCGCCGTCCTTGCGATCGTCGCGATTCACACTCGTGATCACGGCATATCGAAGATTCAGCGCGGCGCACGCCTCGGCTACCCGCCTCGGCTCGTCGTAATCGACGGGCAGCGGAGCGCCCTTCTGGACCGCGCAGAAACCGCAGCGGCGAGTGCAGACGTTCCCCAGGATCATAAACGTCGCCGTACGCCGGTTCCAGCATTCGCCTACATTCGGGCAGGCCGCGCTTTCGCAGACGGTGTGCAGGCCCAGACGCGAAACAAGATTTTTCAGCTCGCGGTAGTTCTGGCCCACGGGAGCCGGGGCGCGGAGCCATTCGGGACGGCCTCCTGGCGCATGAATGCCAGGGGTTTGCGAAATCTGGACCAGCACTGCTCTCATTCTAACGGCGCCAGCACTCGGCCCAAAACAGCGGAGGCATGCCTCTTACTTGTCATCTGCAAGTAAGATCGCTATAGTAGATCGTACGCAGGCGAGGTGCTCCTTTGAAGCAGACGTATCGATTGTGGGTGGAAGACCAGCCCGGGGTATTGATGCGCGTAGCCGGCCCTATTACGGCCAAGGGTGCCAACATACGCTCCCTCACGCTTGCGCCTGATCCGGAATGGCCTGGCCGCTCGAAGATCCTGCTCGAAGCCGAGCTCGAAGCGCGCTACGTTCAACGTGTTTTGAACGAGATGAACCGGCTGATTCCGGTGATCGAAGCCGACCTGGCGGGCTCCGATTCCTGCAGTTCCGACTGGCGCCAAAGCGACAATCGATAGTTCGCTCTCTATGATAGAGAGGAACCATGCTCGGGCGACGAAGCTGCCTCGCAATTCTTGCCTTTCTAGCGTGTAGCGCATCTGCTCAGGCTCCACGAACGCCGGGAGCGCTGCCGAAAACCGACTTTTCCGGCCGCTGGCGCATGCTGAAGGATCAGAGCGACTTTCATGGCTTCCGAGAGCCCGATATGATCATCCGAGTGGTCGACGATCACGACCCGGCTATGAACGTGCACACGATTCAAACCGCCGGCGAGAAAACGACAACGTCGGACCTCACGTATTTCACCGACGGGTCGATAACGAAGAACACCGTAAACGGCCGAGACGCCGAGAGCAAATGCTACTGGGATGGACCGGTACTGGTGGTGCGCACCAGCCTGAAAACCGCGACGGGAGAAGATGAGCTGGTCACCGATCGCTGGGAGCTTTCGCCCGATAAGCAAACGCTCACCATCAGCAGCCATATTGATACCGACAAGGGCGGCGTCGATATGAAACTGGTGATGGCGCGCGAGGGATCGCGCTAAACCGCCCAGCTGAAATCGAGCGACGCGTTTTCCGCTTCGCTCTTTTTTTCGAGCAGCCGCATCAGCTCGAGGCGCAGGGCGTCGACCAGAGCCCGCCAGCTTGCGTCGATAACGTTATCCGAGATGCCGACCGTGGCCCAGCTGCGGCGATGATCGGTCCATTCGACCAGAACACGTACCTTCGATTCCGTGCCACCTTTGCCGCCGAGCACTCGCACTTTATAGTCGGTCAAATGAACATCGGAGATTGCCGGATAGATCGACGCGAGACACTGCCGCAGGCAAAGGTCAAGCGCGTTCACCGGACCGTGTCCTACCGCCGTCGAGGAATGAACGGAGTCGCCCACCCGCAGCGTGACTCCGGCCGTTGTCACCGTCTCCTCCGCGCCTGGCTGCAGCTTGGTTGAAACTTCATAGCGCACGACCTCGAAGGGATGAAACTCCGGATGCGCCGCTTCCCGCACAAGCAACTCGAACGTCCCCTCGGCGGATTCGAAATCGTATCCCTGATGTTCCATTTGCTTGATGCGCTGCAGAAGTTCGCGGCCGGCTGTGTCAGTCAAGGTCTCCTTCAAGCCGAGCTGCTTCAGCTTGTAGGCAACGTTCCCGCGTCCGGAGAGATCGCTCAGCAGCACCCGCTGCCGATTTCCGACAAGCTCAGGCTGGATGTGCTCATAGGTGGCCGCGTCTTTCATGACAGCGCTGACGTGGACCCCGCCTTTATGGGCAAACGCGCTCGGGCCGACGTAGGCCTGTTCGCGCCGCAGCGAGAGATTCGCCAAATCGGCCACGTAGCGGGCCACACTGGTCAGATGCTTCAGGTTCTCGCGCCCGATGGTCGTGTGCCCAAGCTTTAGCTCGAGGTTGGGGATGATCGAACACAGATTCGCATTGCCGCAGCGTTCGCCGTATCCGTTGATACAGCCCTGTACATGGCTCGCCCCGGCGCGAACCGCCGCCAGTGTATTCGCGACGGCCAGTTCGGCATCGTTGTGGCAGTGAATTCCGAGAACTCCGTCGAAGCGAGCACGCACGACTGCGGTCACTTCGGCCACACGCTCGGGCAGCGTGCCTCCATTGGTATCGCAGAGACACAGGACCTGCGCCCCGGCCTGCCTGGCAGCTTCGAGCGTCTGGAGCGCGTATTTCGGATTGGCGCTATAGCCATCGAAGAAATGTTCGGCATCGTAGACGACCTCGCGGCCATGCTGTACCAGATACGCCACCGTATCGGCGATCAAATCGAGATTTTCTTCTTCGCTGATACCGAGCGCCGTGCGAACGTGGAAATCCCACGACTTGCCGAAGATGGAGATCACCGGCGTGGCTGCTGCCAGCAGTTCGCGCACGTTCGGGTCCTGGTCGACCGGATTCCTGGCAAATCTGGTGGAGCCGAACGCGGTCAGCTTGGCGTGCTTCCACGCGAGTTGGCTGGCCCGCGTGAAAAACTCCTTGTCACGCGGATTCGACCCCGGCCAGCCGCCTTCAATGTAGTCGATACCAAGCTCGTCCAGTTTCTGAGCAATTAAGATCTTGTCGTCCACCGAAAACGAGACCGATTCGCCCTGCGTGCCGTCGCGCAGCGTCGTGTCGAACGTGAAAACTCGCATTGTCTTGATATCTTTCGCCAGTATTTATGAAAATCGCTCAAAAGCAAAAAGGCCGCTCGGCTGGTTTTCCCCGCCGGCGGCCTCGAATCCGAAATTTGCAAACGAGGTCTCAGGCGGGGCCGCTAATGGCCACGCTAATCAAAATCGCGCCCTGAAGGATCGCCGGCATGAGACCTGTAAGAGATTCATTATAGGACACTCGGCGCTGGTCGTGCAAAAGCAATTTTCTTGCCGGTCGCAGGCTTGTCCGGTGCCGCTCTAGCGATATGCTCTGAGTAATGATGAGGTCTTTCGCAGCAACTCTCCTGCTGGCAACGGTTTTCACAGCCCGGACAACAAACGCCGCCGCTCCGGAACAGCTCAATTCCGACGAAAAGGCATTTATCGATTTTGCCGGTCAAACCGATCTCCTCAATGTTCGACTGGCACAGATGGCACAGCTTCAGGCATCGTCCCCGGCCGTAAAGCGCTTTGCCGTCATGCTGGAACGCGACCACGCGACGGATCTCAAGCGCCTGACAGCGATTGCCAAAAGCACCGGAACCAATGCGCCGGCCGCTCTCGATGAAGTGCACATGAATTTTGTGCGCCGTCTGAATAAGTCTAAGGGGAAATCGTTCGATCTCGCATTCTTAAAGACGGTTGTCAACGAGCATGAAAACGCCTACGTGCCCTACAAACGGGAGGCGGATAGCGGATTCAACACAAGTCTGAAAACGTACGCCCGGCGGGCACTTCCGCGGCTCGATGCACATCTCAAACAGGCGCGCCGGCTTGCTTCGACAGCTCAGCAACCCTAAGCCGGTATGGTCGCGCGCGCTGCAGCCAGCGCCATTTTGACTTCGGGCATGGCCAGGATCTGCAGCAGGATGTTGGCATAATTCGGATCGGTCGCGTAGACGTGGGCGATTTCGCAGATGAACGTATGCAGATCGTGGCTGAGGCGGTAGGCGGCCCAGGCCTGCGCGTACGGCTTGCCGGTGGTGAACAGGTTCGCGTGCTTGGCGAAACAGGCATCGAGCGTTGGGAATGTCGCGAACTTCTCGATAACAGGGGTGCGAACTCCGTTGATCACTTCCGTCGACTGGAGTAGTTGCACTCCATAACATCCCTCGTAAGCTTTGATCCCGAAGCAGTTGTTTCCGGGTTGATGCGTGCCCCAGTTACTCTCGAGCGCCCACTGCGCGACGGTCAGCTCCGCCGGCAAATCGGTCGCCCGCTCGCAGGCGACAGCGCTTTGCGCGGCGCTCTTCAGCCGCTGATTCTGATCGGGTGAAAGCATGGGAGACATCGGCCAAGAGTGTGCTTGGCCGATGGACGTCCCTATCTGCGAATCGCCCGTATGTAATTCTAAATAAAGCCGACAACACGCTTTTCTCGATTCGTGAACGGGCCCGGCGGCTTCTACGCCTTTGCCGATGAACCGATCCGGGTGTGTGGCCTCGGAGCTGCGGCTGGAGGGCTGCTATTTCCACGCGCCGAGAAGCCGCCGCAGCAAAATAAGCTCGCCCAGGTGATAGGCGTTGTGGTCAGCTACCAGGAGAGCTTCGCGAAGGATCGTCTGGCCGTCGCCATGAGGAATGGGCGCAAATAAATCAGTCGCTTCGTTTCGTACGAGTTCTTTCATAGCTTCGAGATCGGCACGAAACGCGGCCGCGGTGCGGTCCCAGGCTTTCTCGTCGGGCGGATTGGGCGACTTGGGCCAGTAGCCAGAAGGCCAGTCCGGCGATACATAATCGGGATCGCGAACGAATTCGAGGATGTCGGACTGAGCAATGCGCATGTGCTCGAGGATCTCCCAGGGCGAATGCGCAGCGCCCTGCGGACGCTTACCCTGGAGCTCGAAAGGCATGTTGCTGACGCCTTTGTCGAATCCGGCGTGGGCCTGCTCCTTTTCGAGAAGAGCCAGGACGTGTTCGCGGAGGGCAGATTCGTTCGCCGCAGACTCATTAGGCATAGATCATTGCTCCAAAGTGAAGGAATATAAGGTGTCACCCGCCGCAACCAGGACATATTGCTGGCCGTCGAGCAGGTATGTTTCGGGCCCATTGCCGATGTCGTCGGCGAGCCCGGCGTGCCAGAGGATCTTGCCGTCAGTGGCGTCGACTGCAAGGAAGTGGCCGGAGGGGTCGCCGGTAAAGAGCAGGTTACTGGCCGTGGAAAGCATGCCCACTGCGCCGCCACCCCATGGATATTTGTGCTGCCACCTGATCTTGCCGGTTTGATAGTCGATAGCAATCAGGCGGCCGGAGATGAAGCCGGCATCGCGTTCGGCGGCGCCATAGCCTTCCGGATGCGGATCCGTGTCCGTCAAATAGAAAAGGCTGTATGCTTCAACCACACCGACGTAAAACAGACCGGTTTTCGGGCTGAAACTGGGCGGGGGCCAGTTCGTCGCACCCCAGGTGGGAGGCGAGACCAGAACGCCGTCTACAGTCGCTTCCTTCTTCGGATTCGGGATGGGCTGACCGTTCTTGTTGAGACCTTCGGACCAGTTCATTGTCTCGATCATTGGCGCAGTCAGGAGGTGCTCGCCATTCGTGCGATCGAGTAGAAAGAAATATCCGTTGCGATTGGCCTGCGCCAGCAACTTGCGCGGCTTGCCCTGAAACTCGCCGTCGATAAGAATTGGTGTCTGAACAGCGTCCCAGTCGTGGGTGTCGTGAGGAGAGGGCTGGAAATACCAGACAAGTTTGCCGGTATCGACGTTGAGCGCAACGATGGAGCAGGTCCAGAGATTTTCTCCCTGCCTGCTGCGTCCGGTGAGCACCGGATTGGGATTGCCGATTCCGAGGTAATAGAGATGCAATTCGGGGTCGTAGGTGCCGGGAATCCAGGTCATTCCGCCCCCGTGCCGCATGGAGTATTCATCCGGCCAGGTCTCTGACCCCGGGTCGCCCTTCTTTAGCGGCTCGCTCCACCACTTCCACTGCACATCGCCTGTCTCAGGGTCGCGCGCTTCGAGAAAACCGGGAACGTCGAGCGAATCGCCACCGGTGCCGACGAGGACATGATTGCCCACAATGATGGGCGCGGGCGTCGAGAAATATTGCTGCTTCACGTCGGCGACCTGCTTGTGCCAGCGCTCTTTGCCGGTTTGGGCGTCGAGCGAGACCAGATAGTTATCCGGTGTTTCGAAGTAGAGCCAGTTGCCGTACATGCCCATACCTCGATTCCCGATGTGAATACCGCCCTTGGTCTTCCAGAAGAAATGCCAGATTTGCGTACCGGAGCGAGCGTCCACGGCCCACGCGTTGTCGGGAGTCGAGAAATAGAGAACTCCGTTGACCATCAAGGGAGTCGACTTGATGCGCGACATATCGGGATCCGGCGGAGCGCCCTCCGCTGGCATAGGACCTTCGCCTCCCACAATGGTGCTGATGTGCGCGCCAGGCTTGACCCGGAAGACCCAGCTCAGGGTGAGGTGCTTGACGTTGCCCTGGTTGATCTGATCGAGTGTGCTGAAGCGGCGGCCGGAGTAGTCGCCGTTATAGGTCGGCCAGGCGTCCACGGCAGGTTTGCCGAGCAGTGCGGGGTCGAGCATCTGCGCGCGCGAGAACGAGGCGGCCAATGCGGCGCAGGCGAGTACTTTTGAGATCGTCATTTCAGGGTCACCAGATAAGCGGTCAGATTGTGAATGTCTGTGTCGGTATAACGCGCAAGCAGGTCGTAGTGAGCCTGAAGAGGATTGTGAATTTCGATGCGCGGCGTCTCGGGCGTGGTTCGCTTGAAGGAGTAATAATTGCCGGCCGAATCGCGCAGAGCCACTGAGAAGTCGTCGAAGTGTTCGGGGACGCCCTGAACGGTCTTGCCGTCGGCCGTGGTTACCGAAATGGTCAGCAACGGCTTGCCGTGTTCTTCCGGCCGGGGCATAACGAAATTATCCTGGAGATTCTCGGGATCGTATTTCTTGCCGATGCCTTTCAGATCGCCGGTCGGCGAATGGCAGGACGCGCAGTGTGCCTGGAAATATTTTTCTCCAGCCTGCGCATTACCCGTAACGATGTTATGGACCTGATACGTGTCGCGATCCGCGGCGGCGTAAATCGCGCGGTGGAGGAAGTTGGCGATGTCGGTGACCTGTTCGGGTGTGAGGGTAAAAGCCGGCATTCCCTTATCCGGGCGTCCATGGGCAAGGAACGGGCCTAGGCTGGACCCGTTTTCGTCATCGAGCACGAGCACCGACCGCAGCAGGTCGGGCCCCTTTTCGCCACCCTTGGCATTCACTCCGTGACAAAAGCCGCAGTGGCTGACAAAGAACTCTTTGCCGCGCTGAACAGAGGCGGCGTCATACTTGGGAGCTTCCTGGGCGTGGATGTGAGCTAACGTGAGCAGCGCACACAAAGGGATCGACAGAGATTTCGAAGGCACGATTATTCCTTGATCGCGGGCTTGAATGCAATGTAACAGGTGAGAGCCCGGTGCAGACCAATCGAGCCTAATGGATCAGAGCTAGTGAACGTCACACGAGAAAAATCGGCGAAAATCACTAAACTCCCGCGCGACTCGTGCCGATGAGTACTGTGAGTACCCAACACAATGACTCTCAAAAACTTCCCTTTCTCTAAACAGATCACGATTGCGGCTGCCTTGCTGGTTCCGGCGTGCAGCCTGTACGCGGGCGACGCAATTCGCGTCTCGGATGCCGATGCACAGAAGTCGATTGTTTCGAAGGTTCGTCCGGAGTTTCCGGCGATCGCGAAGCAGATGAAGCTTTCGGGCCGGGTGGTAGTGGACCTGACCGTGGCCGAGGACGGCAAGGTGGAAAAGGCCGATGTGGTTTCGGGCAACCCCATTCTGGGCAATGCCGCCAAGAACGCCGCCAAGCAGTGGACGTTCCGCCCCTTCCAGGAAAACGGCAAAGTTTCTGAAGCGATCGTGAGAATCAACTTCGACTTCGCCAACTAACACACTGAACCCTGGCATAGGCTAGGCCCAGTATTCTCTGATGACTCTTAACAAAAAACTCTTCGGCGCAAGCGTGGTGAGCCTGGCTCTCACGCTTGCGCTCAGTCTCACTTCGCTCGGCACCGTGCAATGGCTGGGGACCGAGCTGTCTCATACGGCGTCGACAACGGGCCGGAGCCTGGAAGTCGCCGGTTCTATTTCTGCGGGCGCAGCGAACATGTTGAGCGCCGAGCGTGGACTGCTCCTGCGGCTCGCATTGGGCGATAATTCGACTGCCTCGACTCTACATGCGAGCTTTGCGGCGCACGCGGACAAGATGAAGAAGGATATAGAGGAGTTGCGGCATCTGCTTTCCGGCGCGGATCAGCGCCAGGCGAGTCTCAATGCAGCGCTGGCTGCATGGATGCCGGCCGACGAGGAGATGTGGCAGCTCTGCAGCAAACAGGATTATCAGAGCGCCTTCAAGATTTTCGATGAAAAAGTGGCGCCTCAGGGCCTGCGAATGCAGCAGGCGGCGAGCGATATCGTGGCCGCGGAGCATCGCGTCCTTGAACTCGAGAAGAGCCGCGCAGAAGAGCTGCCGACTCGCAGTAAGTGGGTGGGCGTCGTACTGATGCTGCTGGCATTGAGCGCCGGCGTCTGCGTTTTCTGGCTGGTGCGGCAGATGAGCTCGAAACTGCGCTCGACCGCACACAAGATGGCCCAGACGGCGAACGAGGTAATCGGGGCATCCGAACAGATTTCGTCTTTGAGCGAACAGCTCGCCTCCGGGGCGGCCGATCAGGCGGCTTCGCTGGAAGAGACGTCGGCTTCAAGTGTGGAGATCAGTTCCATGACCGGACTGAATGCGCAGCACGCGCAGGCAGCGGCGGGATTCGTGGCCAACGTGAACACGCAGGTTCTCGAAGCCAACAAAAAGCTGGAACAGATGACCGCGAGTATGCAAAGCATCACCAGCTCGAGCAGCAAAGTCGCGCAAATCATCAATGTGATCGAGCAGATCGCGTTCCAGACCAATATCCTTGCGCTGAACGCGGCGGTGGAAGCGGCCCGGGCGGGCGAAGCGGGACTCGGCTTTGCGGTCGTGGCCGATGAAGTTCGTAGCCTGGCACAACGCTGCTCACAGGCGGCGCGCGACACTGGCGCACTGATCGCGGAAGCGGTTTCGAATTCCAACGACGGAAGCGCCAGGCTGAGCGACGTTGTCACGGTGATCTCGGTTATTACGGAGAACACGGTGAAAGTTCGCGAAATGGTCGACAGCGTGAATGCTGCCAGCCAGGAGCAGGCTCGGGGAATCGCGCAGATTTCACAGGGCCTCTCGCGCATGGAGAAAGTCACGCAGCAGACCGCATCGAGCGCGCAGGCGGGTAGTCTGGCCAGCCGCCAGATGGACACGCAGGCGCAGGAACTCCGGCAGGCGGTACAGGAACTTCGCGCGATGGTCGATGATTCGGCAGTCTCAGAAGCTCTCGCGGCAGCTTAGAATCCAGGCACTTACGACGGCCCCGAGCCGGTCTCGCGAGGTATCTCCCGGAGGGGAATATACCCATCGAGGCCGCCCCGGGGCTCACGTTATTCTGGCACTAGAATGGTAAGGCTCGTGGCAACCCTGGGGTTGCTGGCTTCAGCAATTCTGGTTGCCCAAAGCACTCCCACTCCGCTCGGCGGAGACTCAGGGGCTGCCGATACAACCTCGACTCCCCCGCCTGTGGCATGCCCGGCTGGCGCTCCGATTGGCTCAGTCAGTTTGCGGGTGCAGAGTCCCTCAAATCCCGACACGCTGCCCTTCCAGAACATCAACCATCTGAGCGAAGGAGATACCGTCCTCTACTCGCCGATCCTGCGCGGAAAAGAGAAGCGGCCCGGCGAAGTTTCGCTGGTGATGGTGCCGGCGCGGCGGCAGCCCAAGGATCCGGCGCTCATTGTGACCGACCCGAAGCCGGCCGGCAAGGACCAGGTCTGGAGCATTCCCAAAACGATCACGCTGGCTGCGCTGGTTTATGGTCCGCAGGGACTGAGCAAAAAGAAGGTTGAGGGATTCCTTTCACAGGACGATCTGCTCATCGCGCAACTGGCCGACTACGCCGAGAAAACTGCGCAAACCGAGGCGCTGGTGGAAGCGCTCTCGAATGCGGGCAGTTCCTCGGCGAGTGTAAATGCCGCGCTCACCGGATTCGCATCGCAGTACGGCTTCTCCGTTCAACTGGATAAGACAGCACCGCCGGCAATTCAGGCTCAGACACTTTTTGCGGCCATGAATCCGCAGCTTGCGAGCTACAATCCGCTGGCAAGTTCGACCGCCGAGCGCGTAGGCCAGACGACCAGCCTCGCTACGGCGGCAGCGACGCTTTTCTTCGGCAGCCCGATCGGTCTGGCGGCTGGTGGCGCCGCAATGTTGCTTGATCTGCGCTACATAGCCTTTCCGAATACGCAGTTTCGATCATCGTTTGCACAGCCGTTGAACAGGCCGGGCCTGAAGGATGCTATGAAGCTCTGCGGCCAGAACACGCCGGCTCCCCCGCATACGCGAGTGGCGTTCCTTTGGGCGGTACGCATTCCAAATACGCCGGTGCCGTCTATCAAAATCGGAGACGCCGACTACATCCCCGGCGGTCAGAAAACAGCAGTGCCGGTGGAGGTGCCGGATGTGCAGTGGAAATACCTGCAAAGGGCCCGTGAATGGAAGCTCAAGGATGCGAACGGACACGCAACAAACATCGCCGTGCTCAAGCTCGGAAATCAGAAATCCCTCGAATTGGACCTGACCAAGAATCCGCCCCCGCCAGGCGATTACCATCTGTCGGGCTTCTGGGACTGGACACCATTTCAGGCCAACGGAGAAATACACGTTCATCCGTTGAGCGATTTCAAAACCGCGCATATCGAAGCGGATTCGCAGGACAAGTTGCTCGCGAAGGCGGGCAAGATCCCGATTACGCTCTCCGGCGCCGATTTCGAATATCTGACCAAAGCGAATCTGAAAAAGCTGAACGACGAATTCGCGGTACCCGAACCGGTTCGCTTCATCCTGCCGAAGGGCTTGGACAAGGGTCCACAGCCGCATGCCGATTTTCAGATCGATACGACGAATCTGGACCCGGGCAAATACGTGCTGCAGCTCGCCCAAGCAGACGGCAAGGAGCACGCGGTCGCGGTTAACATTCTTCCAAACCTACCCAAGCTCGACAATCTTCCAATGCTGGCAAATCAGGGCCAGGCTACCCAGCATTACGTCCTTAAAGGAGAGCGGCTGGATCTGCTGGCGGGATTGAAGGCTCCCGGTGTGACGTTCGAATTAAGTTCGCCGGCGCCCGGCAAGACCGACCGCAGCGTAACGATTCAGCTCAAGTCGGACCTGAAACCGGGCACGTCTCTCAATATCGAAGCGGATCTGACCGATCGCACGGAACCGATGATGCTGCCGGGTGCGCTGCAAATCACTGGACCACTGCCGGCCATCGTAAGCTCACATCTTTCGCTACCAGGCAACATGGAAATTACGCCGCCGCAGGACGAGTTCCCTGCCGGCTACAACCTGACAGCCATGCTCGATGTGCGCAACGTCGAGCCGAAGAGTGTTCTGACACTGGCGTGTTCAGAGGATATTTCCAAGCCCCTGGCGATGCATATTGGCGAGCAGGCGTCCAGCTATAGCCTTCAGCGGCTCTCCCAGGATCAGCTCTTTCTATCGGTCGACACAACGCCGTTTCCAGCCGGATGCTCGCTGCAGGCAAGCCTGTCAAACGGTGCCGCGGGCGATTCCGAGCCCTACACACTGGCGCGCATCGTGCGTCTCCCGCAGATCGATTCTTTTGAAAGCACCGGTCAACTTTCGCCCGATGGCAAGCAGCGCGTTTACACCCTGACCGGTCGCAATCTCGAAATGATGGAAAAAGCGGGGTGGGATCAGCTCGAAGCGATTCCGGTTGCGCAGCTTCCGACACCCATACAAGGCGAAGGACAGCGGCAGATGCTCTCGATCAACCTGCCGGAACCGCCGCCACAGCACCCCTTACTGTTTATCTGGCTGCGCGGTGAGAAAAACGCGAGCGCAACAACGCTTTCACCTGGCTCACCCAAGCCGCAGCCGGGCGGAAGCGCCTCATCCACCACGCTTCTTCGGCAGTCGCTTCCGAAGAATACTATCCGTTGAGGAAAGCACTTTACCGGGGGCTGCTGCAGCGTTTGCCGACTTGCGCTTTTCGAGAATGGAATCCGCCGCTACCGGGGAGTCAACTGCCGGAGCAGCTTGGGGTGCGGTCTCTTCGGTAGCAATCACGCGGCCCTGCTCATCGAGCCGCTCCACCTGGGCCCGTTCACTCGCTAGTTCAACTTTCTGCTGAACAGTTTCGGCCGTTTCGAGCCGCGTCACACGAATCTCTTCTGTGACGACCCACTGCTTCTGGCAGCCGTTCAGAATTTCAGAGACGACCGGGATTACCAGCGTGTTACCTTCGCGCCTCGGCGGCTGTGGACCGTCAACGACGCGATGAACAGCGACCCGCTGAACCTCGGCGCGGCCTTTCCGCAGCTCCTGCTCGACTAATTCCTCATGCGTTTCAACGGATTTGGTGACGCGCACGGCACCGGTCTGAACCGGTACCGTGCCCGCGTGCGCTTCTTCCTGGATGACGGGGACCACGATTTCCCCGGAGCGATCCTCTGCCATACCTTTATCGCGAAGTGCTGGCTGAGTGCGCCTTACCGGTCACTTTGTCCCAGCCGTAACGGATGGAATCTTTCATCCGTTCCCATGCGCTGTTCGGATATCGCCGAGCGTAATCCTGGCGCAGCTCCGGCTCAATCTCGTCGTAGCTGCGGCCCCGATAACGCGGATCGTTGGCGACCTCCGATCCGTAGCGGTAAGCGGGTGCGTAGTCTTCGTAATCGCCCACCGGGTAAGTAGCCGCAAAATGCCGACGGTAATCGGTGTCGTAGTCGTTGACACCAGTTGTTGCGGAGCGCGCAGCCGCCGTCGTGCCGGTATCGCTGCTCCGGTAATCGTCGCGGCCCGCGTTGCCGACGTTCGTATTGGACGCGTTCAGGTTCGAGGCGTTCAGGTTTTCCACTTCGACGTCGCTCCGGCGCACGGTATCGCTGACGCGCTGAGTGCGTTCCGTCGCATCCTTGCTCACGCGCACTTCTTCGACAACCCGCGCTTCCTTTGCCACCACGGGCTCCTCAGCGTACTCGGCCACCTCGATGACCTGGTCGCGGCCGGAACGAAAATCTGCTTCGGTGGCTGGACGGTTCACGGGCTGCCGATCGACACGGACGTGCTCCTCACGCAGCCGGACATCTTCCTCGACGGGCTTCTCAGAGAATCGCGAGTAAACACGTACCCCGCCTCTCTGAACCGTGCGTTTTCCGATCTTCAGATCCTCTTCGACCACCGGCAAACCCAGTTCCTCGCGCGCATTCAGGCGATCGGATTCGCTGCCCTGATACCCGGAGTCGTAGACATTAGAAGTCGCGACACCTTTCGCACTGCCAATGTCCTCGGAATGAACATCAATCGGGGAATAGCGGTTTAGAATGTCGGAGACACGGTCGACATTCGCGTCTGCGACATCCACACTGACGATCGTTCTCCCCGCATCCACCGCCGTTTGGTAACCCCGTACATGTTCGTGCTCTTCCGAGCCGAACAGTGATTTAAACCAGCCTTTAATTCCGCCCTCGTGATGCGTATGCTGCGGCGCGCTCGTCGTTTCCGCGCCGGCTTCCGATGAAACGTAAATCCGGTCCGAACCGAACCCGGCGCTCTTGAGCTCGTCTACCGCCGCCCGGGCATCTCCCGCGTTGTCATAGACTGCAACAATGGTTGCGTCCGTTGCACTGGCCATGTCGTGTTCCTCCTCAGAATCGATACATACTGTGGACGACACAACGTCGGAATTGCTACACCCGGGGCGGCGATTTAATCTGACGGCAAGGGCCCTAGGATTTCTTTCCTTCCTGCTGGCTTAGCTCGGCAAGAACTTCCTGGCTGTGCTTGCCCGGATCCACGCCGGTCCAGACTTTCACAATCCGGCCCTGTGGGTCGATGAGAAACGTGTTTCGGGCAGCAATTTTGATTCCCGCCATGTTGCGGAGCGAACCGTACTCTTCCACCACTTTCTTATCCGTGTCGGCCAGAAGCTTGAAAGTAAGGCCCTGCTTGGCGCAAAAATCTTTGTGACTGTCGCTCGAATCGACGCTGACTCCGACGATCACCGCGTTTTCCGCCTCGTACTTCGAGAGATCGCGCTGAAAATTATGGGCTTCGATCGTGCAGCCCGGCGTGTTGTCCTTGGGGTAAAAGTAGAGCACCACCCATTTGCCTTTGAAATCTTTCAGGCTTACGGGAGAGCCGTCCTGCGAAGGCAAGGTGAAATCGGGAGCCTGCTGACCGGTCTCGGGAATGGCATTATCGCCGTACCCGGCGAGTGTTCCGAAAGAAAAGGCAAGCAGAGCAGAAGCTGCCAGACGGAGGCAGCCAAGCGTGCCGGATAATTTCATGGGATTGGAGTCCTTTCTGGTTCTATTGTCGCGGCAAAGAAGTTTTGCGGGCAAGCGGTTAAGGTAAGAACATCGATGCGAGCGATCACCATTGGGTTTTTGGCACTTACGATGACGGGCGCGGGGTTCGCGTCGCACCGGCATCATTCCAAACAGGCGGGCGGGCAGGCGGGTGCATTCGATTTCTACGTGCTGGTACTCTCCTGGAGCCCGGAGTTTTGCTACAGCCACCCAGACGCGGGTGAGTGCGGCGAGCATCACGGCTTCCTGGTACATGGGCTCTGGCCGCAGAACAGCGACGGTACATTTCCGCTTAATTGCCACACGGATCAACCCGGACCGACGAATCCCGAGGCTATGTCGGACATCATGCCGCACGAAATCGTGCGGCACGAGTGGCTGGCGCACGGGACCTGCAGCGGTCTCAACGGCGACCAATACTTCGCCCTGATACGCCGCCTCTTTGGATCCATCCGCATTCCGGACCGCCTGAAACAGCCGGACCGATCCACCACGTTGTCTGTCATCGACATGAAACATTCCTTTGAACAGGCCAATCCGCAATTGCGGGACAACGAAATCGTCGTACAGCTCCGCGGGAACTATCTGAACGGTGTGGAATTCTGTGAATCGAAACAAGAGACGCCCGCTCCGGTGAGTTGCTCGGGGCTCCGGGATACCCGCCAGGGCACATTCGTCGTGCCGCCCGTGCGATGAGCGCGTGGCTCTTTCAGCAGTTATACTTATGGCTGGAGTTCCCTTCTTGAATCTGCGCGAATTTGTGCGCCTTTTCGCGCACATCCAGCTCCTCCCGGTACTGGAAAACGGCGAAGAGACAACGCTCGTCGGCGGTCAGGCCGTCATGGAAGGCGTGATGATGCGCACGCCGCACAGCTACTGCGTGGCGGTGCGAAAACCGGACGGCGAGATCGTGGCCGAAGAGAAGCCGCTGCCGCGCCTATCCGACAATTACCCGATTTTCAAGTTGCCGGTATTGCGAGGGCTGGGCACGCTCGGGCACGCGATGTGGCTGGGCATGAAAGCGCTGAAGTTCTCCGCCGAGTGCGCGCTGGGTGTGAAGGCGCAACCCGAATCCAGTAAGAAGGAGAGTTCGTCCGCGATGGTGGTGCACATCCTCTTTTCGCTGACGTTCATGATCGCGCTGTATAAATTCCTGCCTCTTTATCTGGCAACGCTGGCGGGCAGACATTTCGAAGCCATCAGCAGCCGGTTTGCCATCAACATGGTCGACGGCACCCTGCGCATCGCGATTTTTCTTGGCTTCATGTTCCTGCTTTCGCGCATGAAGGACATGCGGCGCGTCTTTGAGTATCACGGGGCCGAGCACAAAGTAGTATTCAATTTCGAATCGGGTCAGCCGGTGACGGTGGCCAATGCGCAGCGCTTCGTCACATGGCATCCGCGCTGCGGTACGAGCTTTCTGGTCGTCGTGCTGATCGTCGCTATGATCTGCTACGCCTTTCTGCCGATCGACAATTTCTGGCTTAAATTCGCCGCGCGCGTGGCGCTGCTGCCGCTGATTGTGGGCGTGAGCTACGAAGCAATCCGCTATGCGGCCAAACAGCAGCGCGGATTGATGGCCGTGCTCACGCGGCCGGGGTTGTGGCTCCAGCGGGTCACAACCAAACCTCCTTCGGACCAGCAGACGGAAGTGGCTATTCGCGCGCTGGAACGCGCTATGGAACTCGAAAGGCTTCAGGGCGGCGAGCTCGTGATCGCCTAAAGCGCCCCTCCCCATGCAATATTTCGATCGATTACAGGAAGCGGAAGATCGCCATGCCGAACTGACGGCCAGGATGATGGATCCGGCGGTGCTCAATGACCAGGAAGAGTATCGCAAGACAGCGAAATCGCAGAGCGAACTCGAAGAGCTCGTCGCGAAGTTCCGCGAATGGAAGCGCGCCGATCGGGAGCTGCGCGATGCGAAAGCCATGCTGGACGAGAGCGACCCCGATCTGCGGCAAATGGCCGAGCTGGAGGTCGCGCGGCTTGAACCGGAACTCGCCGCGCTCGAAAACGAGCTGCACATTCTGCTGCTGCCGAAGGATCCGAACGACGAGAAGAACGTTGTTCTCGAAATTCGCAAGGGCGCCGGTGGCGACGAAGCCTCTCTCTTCGCGGCTGAGGTGTTCCGCATGTACACGCGGTATGCCGAAGAGCAGGGCTGGAAGGTCGAAGTTACTTCGCTGAGCGAATCGTCGGTGGGCGGGTTGAGCGAGGTCATCGCCATGGTGAGTGGCAAAAGAGTCTACAGCCGCTTGAAGTACGAGAGCGGAGTGCACCGCGTACAACGCGTGCCCGCTACGGAAACGCAGGGGCGCGTGCATACTTCGACGATTACCGTTGTGGTCATGCCGGAAGCCGACGAGGTCGATGTGCAGATCGACCCCAAGGACATCCGCATCGACACGTTCTGTTCGTCGGGTCCGGGCGGTCAGTCGGTGAATACGACCTATTCCGCCGTGCGCATCACGCATCTGCCGACGAATACGGTTGTCTCCTGCCAGGACGAGAAATCGCAGATTAAGAATCGCGCCAAGGCGATGCAGGTGCTGCGCTCCCGGCTGTACCAGATGGAGATCGAAAAGCAACTGGCCGCCATCGGCGCGGAACGCAAGAGCATGGTCGGCACAGGCGATCGAAGCGAGAAAATCCGCACTTACAATTTCCCGCAGAATCGGGTAACCGATCACCGCATCGGGCTTACGCTCCATCAGCTGGATCTCGTAATGGAAGGGCGGCTGCAGCCGATCATCGACGCGCTGATCGCCTACTACCAATCGGAACGCCTGCGCGATCAGGGCGAAGCGGCCTGAACGCTCGTTGCCTTTTCTCACAATCCAATCGGCTGTTGAACAGGGAACCGCGCTGCTCGAAGAGGGCGGCGTCGGTGCTCCGCGCCTAACAGCTGAAGTGTTGCTCGGGCACGCGCTTCACTCTGAACGCGCTTATTTGTACGCGCATGCGCGCGATGAACTGACCGAGTTGCAGTGGATCCACTACGGGCGTTACCTGAACGACCGGCTCAAGGGCAAGCCGACCCAGTACATCACCCGAAAACAGGAGTTCTATGGGCGAGAATTCTACGTCGATGAGCGCGTGCTGATTCCCCGCCCCGAGACCGAACATCTGGTCGAAGCGGCGCTCGAGTTCCTGAGAGATCAGCCGCAGGCGCGAGTGCTTGATGTGGGCACGGGATCGGGCGCGATTGCGGTCACGCTGGCTCTTGAGACAGGGCGGCGGGTATTCGCCAGCGATATCTCGGCGGCCGCTCTCGAAGTCGCGTCGAGCAATGCTCGAAAGCTCGGCGCAGAGGTCGCCTTTTTTGAAAGCGATCTGGCTGAGGCGATTGCGCCAGGCTCGATCGACCTGCTAGTTTCGAATCCCCCTTACGTGCCGGGCGCGGATCAAGCCAATATGCAGCGCGAAGTGCGTGATTGGGAGCCCCACGTCGCTCTCTTTGCCGGCGATTCGGGACTCGAGATTTATCGTCGCCTCATCGACCAGGCCCTTGGCGCAATTCGAAGCGGCGGCCATCTCCTGATGGAGCTCGGCTTTCAATCGCTCGAAGGCGTGGAGACAATGCTCGCGAGCGACTGGGTGGATCTTGCAGTAACCTCAGACTTGGCGGGCTGGCCGCGAGTTATCTGCGCTACTCGCCGCTGATTCCGGCAAGCTATGCAGCGCCTCATCTGCCATGTGGATATGGACGCCTTTTTTGTGTCCGTCGAGGAGCTGTTTGATCCGGCACTCCGGGGCAAGCCGGTTGTCGTCGGCGGGAAGCGAGACCAGCGCGGAGTAGTCGCAGCTGCTTCCTACGCTGCCCGCAAATTCGGCGTGCATTCCGCGATGCCCCTGCGTACGGCGAGCCAGCTCTGTCCACAGGCGATCTTCGTGGACGGGCACCCGGAACGCTATCGTGAGTATTCGGGCAGAGTCTTCGACGTTCTTAACACGTTTTCGCCGCTGGTTGAAATGGCATCAATCGATGAAGCTTACATCGACCTTACAGGGACAGATCGGCTGCACGGACCGCCCATGAAAGCGGCGCATTCGCTGCGAACAGCCATCGTGCGAGCCACGAATCTGAAATGCTCGCTGGGGTTGGCCTCCTCTCGCCTGGTCGCCAAGGTCTCCTCTGATCAGGCAAAGCCAAGCGGCGTACTGTACATCCTGCCCGGACAAGAGGCGCGCTTTCTGGCACCGCTCGATGTGCGCAAAATTCCGGGCGTCGGCAAGAAGACGGAGGCAGCGCTGCACAAAATCGGCATACGGCGGGTCGGCGATCTGGCACGCCTCGATGAATCGTTCCTGGCAGCTCGCTTCGGGCGCTGGGGACTGGCACTCGCCGGGAAAGCCAGGGGAGCGGACGCCGGCGGCTGGTTCGACGCCGAGATTGGCGCGCACGAAGATCCCAAATCGATCAGTCACGAACATACATTCGGCCAGGATTCTGCCGATACAGCTCAACTCGAGACCGTCTTGCTCCGCCTTTCTGAGATGGTGGCGCGCCGGCTGCGCGAGCACGAACTCTACGCACGCACCATTCAGCTGAAGCTGCGCGACGAAGATTTCCTTACGATTACGCGCGCTGCATCGCTCGATCACGCCACACAGCTCGACCGCGAGATCGCGGGTGCTGTCACGCGACTCTTTCGAGAGGCTTGGGACGGCAGAAAGCCGGTACGGCTGCTCGGCGTACACGCGGGCAATCTGCAGACTTTCGAAGGGCAGATGAGTCTGCTGGACGAGCCCGAGACCGCACGGCTGAGGCAGGCGTTTCGCTCCGTGGATCACATTCGCAATCGCTTTGGGGAGGCAAGCGTCTCTCTTGCCAAGACCCTCCGGGCAGGTCTTCGCGAGCGTGTGCATGAGAACCCATTCGATCTGCCGGGCAAACAGCCGAAGAAAGGAAGTTGACCTATGTAGTATTCTGCTCTACTATGAGTCAGATGCTACGGATCGATACTCTCGTCCCCGAACTCCGCTTCGCCTTTCGCAGCTTCCGCTCTGCACCCTCCTTTACACTGGCGGTACTCGCCTCACTGGCGCTCGGTATCGGCGCGAGCACTGCGGTCTTCAGTATTGCCGATGCTGTTTTCCTTCGTCCGCTCCCCTACGCTGCCGCGGATCGGCTGCTTTGGGTGGGTACGCGCTTTCCCGGCATGGACGGCGCGTTTCTGGCTTCGCCCGACTACGTTGCCTGGCGGCGCGATAACCGCGTTTTCGAATCCCTGGCCGCCACCCAGGCCCACGGACCCCAGCAAATGCTACTGAACAGCTCTCATCCCGAGCAGGTCTACGCGGCGCGCGTTTCAGCAAATTTTCTAAAAACATTTGCAATCCGGCCCATGCTCGGTCGAGATTTTAGAGATGAAGAAGAATTGCCCAACGGACCCCGCGTTGTCTTACTTTCAAACCGGCTTTGGCGCGAGTATTTCCACGCTGATGCCGGCATTCTGGGCAAAGCGATCGAACTCGATGGAACCGCCTACACAATCGCGGGTGTGCTTCCGAAAGATTTCGTATATCCGATGGATGCACCTGTCGATCTTCTCACGACCTTACCGGTCGCGCCCAACGCAAGCCACAAGGATCGCTCCATGTCGACATGGGCGGTGTATGGCCGATTGAGACCGGGCGTAACCCTCGAGCAGGCCCGCACGGATCTGGGGCGTCTGTTTGAAGCCAGCAAAGCCGATATGCCTGTGATGTTTCGCTCCGACACAAGGCTGGTCATCGAGCCGCTTCAGCAGCATCGCGTGGGGCACGCCGGCACGCTTCTCGCGATTCTGATCGCAGCGGCAAGCTGTCTACTTTTCATCGCGTGCGCGAACGTCTCCAATCTGCTCTTGGGGCGCTGGCTTTCGCGTCAAGGTGAGTTCGCCATTCGGGTCGCACTCGGCGCCCAAACATCCCAACTCGCACGTGGGCTTCTCGTAGAGGCCATCGTGCTCGCCGCAGCCGGCTGCCTTGCGGGAATCGGAATCGGAGCAGGCCTGCTGGCCGGTTTTGTTCATTGCGCGGCGGGTGAATTGCCGCGTTTGGCCGAGATCCATCCCGACCTGCGGGTAGTTGTGATCGCCGTTTTGCTCGCCTGTTTCACCGTTTTGCTGTTCGGGCCGCTTCCGGTGCTGCGTTCCTCCAAAAGCGTTCAGAGCGGATTGCGAGCGGGTTCCGGCATTTCACCGGCCAACACGCTCCGGCGCGCGCTTGTCATCACCCAGATCGCACTCTCCGTCGTGCTGCTGTGCGGCGCGGCGGTGCTGCTTGAAAGCTTATGGCATCTGGAGAATGACAATCTCGGGTTTGCACCGGAGCGCACTCTGGTTGCAACGATTCCAACCAAAGGAACGCGACTGGATACCCCAAGCCGAGATGTCGTTGTGCGCGAACTCATACGCTTTGCCCGCCAGATACCTGGAACGGAAGCAGCTGCGGAAAGCGAGTGTACGCCGCTTACGGCAGGAGCCGTTTCTCAAACGTTCTCGCGCGCGGATCGCCCTCTTCCGGAAGCGTTCCATCGCGGCGACAATATCAGCCTGTGCGGTACGGAATCGGGCTACGCACAAGCCGCGGGCATTCGCGTGCTGCGTGGCCGATTTTTTGAGGAAACCGATGCTGCACGTCCCGATTCGCTTGTCGTTCTGAACGAAGCCGCAGTGCGCGCCTACTTTCCGCATGAAGATCCGATTGGGAAGCGCGTCCTGCGAACGATGGACGGGAAATGGCGGCTCGTAGTTGGGGTAGTCTCCGACTCGAAAAACGCCGGTCTGGGTGCGCCGCCCATGCCGCAGGCTTTCATCAACGGACGAACCTGGCCGGACACGAACCTACAGTTGATCTTCGGGATAGCGGGCAACACCGAGCCGCTCGAGCGCGCTTTGAAAATCAAGCTTCAATCCGTGGATAGCAGCTTGATGGCGCGATTTGAAACCATGGAGCAGACAATTGGCAGGATGTCGTCGGGTCCGCGCTTCAACGGGATTCTGCTGGCCAGTTTTGCGGGCCTTGCGCTTATGATCTCGGTTGTGGGCACGTACGGTCTGCTGGCTTTCGTCGTGGCGCGCCGCAAAAAAGAGTTCGGAATCCGCATGGCCCTCGGCGCCGATCGGTCACGAATTCTTCACATGGTGCTACGTGAAGGCGCTCAGCTGGCAAGCGCCGGACTGATCGCCGGATTTGCGCTTTCGTTGTTTGCAACGCGCTATCTCAAGTCGATCTTGTTCGGAGTCCGCGCCAGCGATCCGCTCGCCTTCGTGATTGTAGGCATGCTTCTCGGAGGCGCTGCTCTGGCAGCCGCCTTCCTACCCGCCAGGCAAGCGGCATCGGTCGATCCGGCGACCGCTTTACATCACGACTAAGATCGCTCATTCTTCATCCTGCTGGGTGGAGAGTGAAGCCAGCACATTCATGTCTTCGAGCGTGGTCACGTCACCCGTAACCGCGTGGCTCGTCACAATCTCCCGGAGCAGGCGCCGCATGATTTTGCCGCTGCGCGTTTTGGGTAAAGCGTCGGTGAAGCGAATTTCTTCCGGCCTTGCGAAGGCGCCGATCTCTTTTCCAACCCACTGGCGCAGTTCCTGACTCAGCGCGCCGGTATCCCATTCGCCTTTTTTCAAAGTGACAAAGGCGCATACAGCCTGTCCGGTGATCTCGTGCGGTTTGCCCACGACCGCTGCCTCGGCTACAGCCGGATGATGCACGAGAGAGGACTCAACTTCCATCGTGCTGAGCCGGTGCCCGCTGACATTCATCACATCGTCAACGCGGCCCAGCACCCAGTAATAACCATCCTCGTCGCGGCGCGCCGCATCGCCCGTAAAATACGCGCCCGGCACTTTGGACCAGTACTGCTCTTCGAAGCGCTTGGGATCTCCCCAGATCGTGCGAACCATGCTGGGCCATGGCTTGCGGATGATCAGATAGCCCTCGCGGTTGTCGCGCAGCGTGTTCCCTTTGGTATCGACAATTTCGGGCACCACACCGGGCAGCGGCAGCGTAGCGGAACCAGGCTTGAGCGGAGTAGCGCCGGGTAATGGCGAAATCATAATGCCGCCCGTTTCGGTCTGCCACCAGGTATCCACAATCGGGCAGCGCTCTTTACCAATCACACGGTAATACCATTCCCACGCCGCCGGATTGATCGGTTCGCCGACCGAGCCCAGCACACGCAGGCTCGACAGGTCGTGCGAATCGGGCCACTTGTCACCCTGACGCACCAACGCTCGGATCGCCGTGGGCGACGTATAGAAAATCGTGACTTTGAGCTTCTCGACAATGGCCCAGAAGCGATCGAATGCCGGATAGTCAGGCGCGCCTTCGTACATGACCACGCTTGCGCCCGCCGCGAGTGGACCGTAAACGATGTAGCTGTGCCCGGTGATCCAGCCAACGTCGGCGGTACACCAGTAGACATCGTTCTCTTGCAGGTCGAACACCCACTTGGTCGACATCATCGTGCCGAGCAGATAACCCGCAGTGGTGTGCAGAATGCCTTTGGGTTTGCCGGTTGTGCCTGACGTGTAGAGCACAAACAGCGGATGCTCGGAATCGAGCTGCTCCGGTGGACACGTATCTCCTTGGGCCCCCAGTTGCTGTTCCTGCTCGTGCCACCACAGATCTCGGCCATTCTGCATCTCGATCTGTGATCCGGTCCGGCGATGCACGATGACATTGCGCACATTCGGGCAATCGCGCAGAGCCGCATCCACTGCATCCTTCAGCCGAACTTCCTTTCCGCGCCGCCAGCCGCCATCCGCCGTAATCACCAGCGTTGCGTCGAGATCCTCGATGCGTGTCTTGAGTGCCTCCGCCGAAAATCCTCCGAACACCACGCTGTGAATCACGCCGAGCCGAGCGCAGGCCAGCAGCGCGATCGGCAGCTCGGGAACCATTGGCATGTAGATGATCGCGCGATCACCGCGTTTGTATCCGAGCGCCTTGATGACGTTGGCAAACCGGCTGACAAGCTTTCGCAACTCGGAGTAGGTGATCACGCGCGCATCGCCCGGTTCGCCTTCCCAGATGAGTGCCGGCTTATCGGCGCGCCCGTCCTCCACGTGCCGGTCGACGCAGTTGTAACAAGCATTGAGCTTGCCATCGGAAAACCACTTCGCCACCGGCGGATTCCATTCGAGCGTCTTCCTGAACGGTTCAAACCAGCTCAGTTCGTTGCGGGCCAGCTCCGACCAGAACGCCTCCGGCTCATTTGCGGCACGTTCGTACATCTCACGATATTGCTCCATGCTCCTGACGTGAGCGTGTGCAGAAATCTCTGGCTGTGGTGGATACGTTTTCGAAGAATCGCTCATGACTCGCTTATTCCAGCGCCAGTGTAACGCGTTAGCCTTTGAGTGATGAACCTGGGTCGCCTCCTGATCTCGGCAGGCGTTGTGCTGATTGCGATCGGCGCGCTCGTTCTGTTGCTGAACAAGGCGAATCTGCCGCTTGGCCGCTTACCGGGCGATATAGTCTATCGCGGCAAGAACACAACGTTCTACTTCCCCTGGGTGACTTGTTTAATCCTGAGCTTGCTCGGAACGCTTCTGCTCTGGTTCTTCAACCGGCGTCCCTGAGCTCAGTGCACACTGCCGATACGATCCAGAGGCCAGAAGACGAAAACAGCTTTACCGTAGATGTAATTGCGCGGCACAAAGCCCCAGGCCCGGCTGTCATTGGAGGAGACGCGGTGATCGCCCAGCACAAAATAATCCCCGGGAGGAACAACGGTTGGAGAATACGGCCGGTCGTCGCGATACTCTTTGGGAACATAGTTCTCTTCGAGACGCTTGCCGTTTACAATGACGTAGCCATCTTCCAGCGCAACCGTATCGCCCGGCAACCCGATCACACGCTTGATGTACGACTTAGTCGGATCTTCCGGGAAGAAAAACACGACGGTATCGCCGCGCTTGATGTCGCCTAGGCCGAATTTGTAACTGAACTGGTTGATAAACAGCCGTTCCTGGTCGTAGAGGCTCGGCATCATGCTCGTTCCCTCCACCTTCACCGGGCGATAGAGAAAGAGGATGACCAAAACCGCTATCAAAACCGAGAGCATGAGGTCGCGAAACCAGGCGACCGTGGAGATCAAAACAGATCGGTGCCGCTCGGGCACGGCCTTATCGGCTATGACCGGCGACGCTGAGCTCTCCGAAACCGCTTCACTCATAGGCGCAACCACTTGAACTGGGCGCTATTTTTCAATTATTGCGTATTGCACGCGCCCAGTGCGTTGGACGGGTGAGAACCTGAAACGGTAGCCGGAATTGCGCCGCTTAGAGACTCTTCAATTCGCGCTCGGCGCGTAGCCAGTCCTGCTCGGCGAATCCATGCGCACCGCCGCGTTCAAGCCAGTATGAGTAAGCAAGCTTGGCAATATCCTCATGCGCCACGTTCTTAGCCGGTGCCGCTGTAACAGGCTTCGGCTCCGCACCGGAAGCGGCTTTCCTCGGAGTTTCGATCTGCGTATTCGTGTTGATGGCCGGTGTGGCCGGCTTGTGTAAGTTCTTGCCGGACGTCATTTCCACTCCTTCGCTCTTCGTCCTGGAAGACCTGGCTGCTCGTGTTTTCGGCGTCTCCGGCGACGCAACCTTTTCGGTGCCGGCGACCGCCAGTTTCTCTGCGGCCTTAGTTGTCTTTTTCGAAGCCTTCTTCAACTGCATGCAGCTATTTTAGCGGTCGCACAACATTTTTGCCACTTTTGTTTCATCGCTCGTAACGTATCGCGGCAGTGTAACAGTCGCTATACTTTTGATGAAGTGCAATCGAAGCAGCGATCCGTTTCTGCCCAACTACCGAATCTGCCTCACCGCTTTACAGGCTGCGGTTACGGATCTAGTGCGAATTCACTGCTACCGTTTAACTGTCGTTTGCCCGTTCGTAAGTGAAGAAGGATGTTAGGGTGAACCTATTAGTAAGTTCGATCAGGGGCGGTGTGCTCGCGCTCGCCTTCCTTACTGGGGCATTTGCCTTCGGCAGCGCGCAGGCAACCGGCAGCGGCGGCACCATTGAAGGCACCGTCAGCGACCCTTCCGGAGCCGTAGTAGCCGGAGCCAAAGTAACTCTGAGTAACTCGGTCACCGGGCATCAGCAATCGTCAACCAGTGCAAGCGACGGCACTTTTCGATTAACGAACGTACCGCCGAACCAGTATCAACTCGAGATTGTCGCACCCGGTTTTCAGACTTACACCCAAAGCATTCCGATCCATAGTCAGGTTCCGGTTCAGGTGAAAGCGGTTCTGGCGCTCGCCGGTTCCAAAGAAACGGTGGAAGTAACTGCCTCGGCCGAGGTAGTGGAAAACGTTCCAGCCGCGCACACCGATGTCAGCCAGAGCCTGCTCGAAAATCTGCCGGTCAGTTCAACGGGGCAGGGACTCAGCGATGCCATCACATTGTCGTCCGGCGGAGTAGTCGCTGATTCCAACGGCTTCTTTCATCCCCAGGGAGATCACGGCGAGACGACATATGTGGTAGACGGCCAGCCGATCAGCGATCAGCAGAATAAGACGTTCTCCACGCAGCTGCCGACGAATGCCTTTCAATCCCTCGAACTGGTTACAAGCGCGCCGAGCGCGGAATACGGCGACAAAACCGGACTGATCGTCAACACCGTGACCCGCTCCGGACTCGGTCAAAAGCCAACCGGCAGTCTCGACACGTACTACGGCTCGTTCGGCACATTCGGCGAAGACGCGACCTTTGGAATCGGCGGCGCAAAGTGGGGTAACTTCCTGGTGATCAACTCGAGCCGCAGTGGACGCTTTCTCGACAGCCCGGAATTTACACCATTTCACGACATCGGCAACACCGAAACGATCTTTGATCGCATCGATTATCAGCCGACCGGCCACGACTCGCTGCATCTCAACTTATTCGGAGCGCGTAACTGGTTCCAGATTCCGGTCACCTACGACCAGCTTTCACAAGATCAGCGCCAGCAGGCGCGGACCATGAGCTTTTCGCTCGGCTACCAGCACACCTTCGGCGCGCAAACTCTTCTGACGATCAATCCCTGGATGCGCCAGGATCGAGTCAACTACTACCCGAGCGCCGATGTTTTTAACGACCAGCCGGCCACCATCAATCAGGACCGGCATCTCACCAACTGGGGCACGCGCATCGACTATGCGTACGCAAACAGCTGGAACGACATCAAAGTCGGTACCGAGCTGCAGCAGACCCCTTTGATCGAAAACTTCGGACTCGGTCTCACCGATCCTACATTTAATCCGGTCTGTCTCACTTCAAGCGGCGCGCCCGTACTCACTCCCTCGCTTATCAATCCCAACGCCTGTGCCGCGGCTGGTTACGTGCGCAATCCAAATCTTGTGCCCGGGCTCATTCCCTACGACCTGACGCGCAATGGCACCCTGCTGCATTTTCATGGAAGCGCCAATATCAATCAGCAGGCCGTCTATGCACAAGATGCGATCACAGCCAGGAATCTGACGGTTCAGCTGGGAGTGCGGTTCGATAATTACGACGGGCTCGCGCAGGACAAACTGGTCGAGCCGCGCGTGGGTCTCTCGTACCTGGTGAAGAGCACCGGAACCGTGCTGCGTGGGTCTTTCACGCGTTCGCTCGAAACGCCTTACAACGAGAATTTGTTGATCTCGAGCGAAACGGGCCCGGGCGGCCTTGGCTCCGGAGCATTGGGCAGCATCGCGCAACCGCTGCGGCCCGGCCATCGCAATCAATACAGTGCCGGCTTTGAACAAGCCGTAAAAAAATACATTCAGATCAACGCCAGTTACTTCTGGAAATACACCAAGAACGCTTTTGATTTTGATACGCTTTTCAATACACCGATTGCGTTCCCGATCGAGTGGCGGCAATCGAAGATCGACGGTCTTTCCGTGCGCGTCGCGACCGCCAATCTGCACGGTTTCCAGGCCTACACGACCTTTGGCCACACGCGTGCGCGCTTTTTCGGACCGGAAGTCGGCGGACTGATTTTCAACTCCGCGCTCAACACAGGCGCCTTTCGCATCGATCACGATCAGGCCTTTCAGCAGACCAGTTATCTTCGCTACCAACATGGTAAGGACGGGCCCTGGGCCATGTTCACCTGGCGTTACGATAGTGGCGAAGTGGCCGGCTCGGTAACGGATCTGGCCGATGCGCTGGCTTTGACGGCTGACCAACAGGCCGCTATCGGCTTCTTCTGCGGATCAGACCGGGCCACCGTCTTGCATCCGATCACCTCTTGCTCGGCGAATTATGGAGCAACCCGGCTTGTCATTCCGGCTCCTGGCACGTACGATCCCGATCATAATCCGCCGCGCATTGCCGCTCGAAATCTCTTCGACGCTGGAATCGGAACCGACAACCTCTGGCACAAAGAGAAGTTGAAGACGACGCTGAAGCTGACTGCCGTCAACATCACCAACAGCGCATCGCTCTACAACTTTCTATCTACCTTCAGTGGTACGCACTGGGTAAGTCCGCGCAGTTATACCGTTACGCTCGGGTTCCTTTACTAATTCCTGATTGCATTCCTGAACCTTTCGCGCGGCGAGCTTCGTCTGAAGAAGTAACCAAGCCTTCATGAACGCTCGCAATGTCTTCCAGTCCTGGGGAAAAGTTCTGACTGGGAAAATCCCCATGCTTTCGATTGAAATTACTCGCGAATGTCCGCTGCATTGTCCGGGATGTTACGCGTACGGGGACGCCCATCTCGGCGAAGGTGGCCCCAACCTGCGGAGCGTGAGCGATTATCGCGGTGAGGAACTGGTAAAGCGCATTCTGGCGCTGGTAGATGAACACGCTCCGCTGCAGGTTTCGCTCGTAGGCGGCGAACCGCTCATGCGTCATCGCGAACTGACTGAGCTCTTGCCCCAGCTGAGCGCGCGAGGCATCTACACGCTGATCGTCACCAGCGGCGTGATTCCAATTCCGCGCGAGTGGATGCGAATACCGAGACTAACGGTCGCCGTTTCCGTAGACGGCAATCCCGAGGATCATGATGTTCGCCGCAAGCCAGCAACGTACGAACGCATCCTGCGCAACATCGAGGGGCGGCGCGTAAACGTCCACTGGACCGTGGTCCGCAGCAACGTCGAAACACCCGGTTACATGAACCGCTACCTCGATTTCTGGAACGCGCGCCCCGAAGTGGACCGCATCTGGGTCAGCGTGTACACGCCGCAGCTGAACGAAGAATCAGCGGAGCGCCTCACAGCGCAAAACCGTCTAGCGCTCGCCGAGTATTTCAACGCCAATGCCACGCGCTATTCGAAGTTGACTATGCACAAAGGGCTGATGAACGCGTTCCTCGATCCCCCCGCAAGTCCCTCCGAGTGCCTTTTCGCAAAACTGTCGCTCAACTACACCGCCGACCTTCGCAGCCGCGTCGAGCCCTGCGTCTTCGGAGGCGCTCCGAGCTGTTCAGAGTGCGGCTGCTCCATGAGCATGGGCATGCATTGGCTGGGCGAAATTAAACTCGGCGGCGGCTTACATGCGCGTCATCTGATTAAAAGCTCGCTCGCGATCGGACGCACAATGAGCCGCTTCACTCATCGGGAAGCTTCGGTACGCTGGGACGAAATACCGCTTGAAGAGCGCTCCGAGCTGGTCCAGATCGAGCACTAAGCCGTTCAGCCCGTGCTCGCCGGCGTCGTCGTGCAATCGCGGAAGAAGTCGTTTATCTCGGAATACGGAAGTATATGCTCGAAGCCGCCGAACGTACCCTGCTCGGCGATCTCGCGCGCCGCTCGTGCGAATCCGCTCCATGCTGCCCGCGCTAAAGAGGATCCGACACTAATTCGGCGTACGCCCATCTCCGCCAGATCAGCCACACGCAATCCAATGTTTGATCCCATCAGCACATTCACCGGTTTCGGGCGAACGGCCTCGACCATCGCGCGAATTTCGTCCGGCTTTGTGATTCCCGGCGCATACAGGACATCCGCTCCGGCCTCCGCATAGGCCTGCAATCGGCGCAGCGATTCCTGAAACGCATGTGGGTGGCCGACCAGGTAACACTCGGCGCGCCCGGTCAACAAGACGTTGGCACCCGAGCCGTCGATCGCCCGGCGCGCGGCGCGAATGCGTTCGGTTGCCAGCGACATTTCAAACAGCGGGTCCTGTTGATCGCCTGTGGAGTCTTCAATTGAGAAGCCAGCCACGCCGGTGTCAATGCAAAGCCGCGCATTCTTCTCCACGCCTTCCGGCTCGCGCGCATAACCACCCTCGAAGTCCGCATTGACCGGAAGCTCGGTAGCCTGCACAATCTCGCGAATGTGTCCCAGAGCCATTGCAAGCGGAACTGCCCAATCGGCATCAGGCAGTCCTTGTGAAAAGGCCAGCCCGGCACTGGTGGTCGCGAGTGCTTTGAAACCGAGATACTGCAGATATTTCGCTGTGCCGATGTCCCACGGATTGGGAATGACGAAACAGCCCGTGCGGTGCAGCTCGCGGAAGGCCGCCCGCCGTTCAATGACTTCCTTCATTTACTCGGAGTGTATAGCGGAGCCGTCAGCCGAGAGGATAGAGCCGCAGAATTTCAGCGTAAAGCTCTAGATCCCAGCGATTGGAGCGCTCGATGGCCTCGCGTGCGCCCTCATACTCTTCCGGCGTGCCCACCCGCGTGGCGTTCACCCGCTCAAACGCTCCCCGCGGCTTCCAGTCGAATCGTTCGCGCATGGTCTCATAAGCCGCTTGCAGCCGTTCCTGATGCCCGACAATGCAGAAACCCTTGCGTAAATTTTCTAGTGCAAGCCGGTATGTCTTTTCGTTGACCGAACCGGGCGGCAACTCGCTCTCGTTCACTCCGCTGAAGCAGCGCACGAGCAGATTGTCCAGGTTCACATGCTCGGGATTCTCCAGCATGGCAATAAGCGAAGACGCCGCATTCTGCTCCGTGTTGCCGCGCCCCTTTTCGCGCAGATATCGATGTTCGGAGATGATGCGCGCAACTGGCTCGCGCACGATCGTCACGTACGCATACTCCTGCGGAAAGAAATTGTGGATGCCGTACTGGAAATGACCCGCAACGAGCCGGAAGCCGCGCCGCTGCTCGAGAGGCAAATCGCTTAGATTGCGGCAGAGCATTCCCGGCGCATCCGGGTACACGTAAGCGATCTCGGAGAGCCGGTAGTTCTCAGCCAGTGCCTCGCGAAACGCCGTGCCGGCGGTTTTCGAAATGTGCATGAACAGCACCGCTTCTTTTCGCCGAGTGAGGCGCGCAGGAACTCGCACCGTCATCGGCGCATTCGGCACAACCCGCCCGTCCGAGAACCGCACGTCAACGCTCGCTTCACGCGCCGGCTCATTCAAACTTTCCAAATCGAAGTAGAAGCAATGACTGCCGACATCCGGGCGGTAATGCACGGCCAGAGTTTCGGCCTGCGGACGTCCATCCACGTATAAGCTCAGTTTGGATGCTCGCGTTTCGTCGTTGGCATCGAGCGCCCATCCATACAGCACGCCGTTATGGCATCCATCCAGCCGTCCCAGTTCGCGCGTGCGCGAGTCTGCTTCGTCCGGGTTCTGGGGTCGCGAGTGCCTGAGGTGAGACAACAACAACCTCACTTTCTGGTCGCGCCCGCTCAGAATGGCCCAGCGTTCTATTCCATACGCCGATAACGCCACCAGCGAGAACCCGGCGAGCCCAGCGGGAAGCGATCCTTCCAGCAAGTAGGCGAACGCAACCGCGGCGATGACCACCGCGATCATGCCTCGTACGATCCCGGAAAGCGTGGCCAGAGTGACAACTGCCGCAAGTGAAGCGCAGACAGCAGTCTCGGCCACTGAAACCGGCAGGAGCCAGATCAGAACACCCGCTGCTAGCAGTAAGGATGCGATCGCATAAACCACGATCCTCGACTGAAAAAAAGCAAAGCGAACTGGCGTCGACTCTACCATCGCGCTAAGATCACCATTCCTGTAGAACCGTTTCAGCAGTATTTTTTCCGGTTTGCAAATGCGTTTGATAACATCCGGCTTGAACCCGGCTATCACGCATGAAATTCGGCATCAATACGTTCCTGTGGACCATCAATTTCGGCTCGAAAGAGTTCGAGCTGCTGGCGGAAATCAAGCGGCACGGTTTCGACGGCGTCGAGGTCTCGCTCATCCGGCCCGAAATCTTCGAAGCATCCGAAATACGGCGTGCGCTGGCTGAAAACGGCCTTGAATGTACTGTCTGCTCGGTCCTGCCCTCGGAACTGAATCTGATATCTGACGAGGCCGCCATACGAGCTCGCACACGAGAACATCTCACTACTTGCATCCGGCTCACGGCTGAAGCCGGCGCACGCTACATCGCCGGGCCGCTGTACGCGCCGGTCGGCTGGCTGCCCGGCCGTCGGCGAACAGCAGACGAATGGAAGCGCGCCGTGGAGGGATATCAGGAACTCGGCCCCGTGCTCGATGAATATCGAGTGGAACTCTGCATCGAGCCCCTCAACCGCTTTGAGACGTTTTTTCTGAACACCACTGCCGACGCGGTCGCGCTCTGTGCCGCAGTCGATCATCCCCGCGTGGGCATCCTCTGGGATACCTTTCACGCAAACATCGAAGAGAAGCATCCGGCGGCCGCTCTGGCCAGCACCAGTCGCTATTTAAAACATGTTCACACATGTGAAAACGACCGCGGCACTCCCGGCTCGGGTCACGTCGACTGGCCCGGCGTCTTTGGCGCTCTCCGGCAAATTGGCTATAACGGTTGGCTCACGATCGAAAGCTTCGGCTTTACACTCGGCGATCTCTCCGCGGCCGCGGCGATCTGGCGCGATCTGGAGGATACACCCGAAGAGATCGCCTGGCGCGGTGTCGAATTCCTGAAGCAGCAGATTCACACGTAGCAAACCGATGCCTAACCCTGTTTACGATGTCTGCGTAATCGGTTCGGGAGCAGCCGGCGGCATCGTCACCAAGACGCTCTGCGAAGCCGGCGCAAAGGTCATTCTTCTCGAGGCTGGAGTGTCGGTAGCGCCGCAGGAGTTTCGCACCCATTGCTGGCCGTACGAGCTGAAATATCGCGGGTACCACAGCGAAAAACAGCAGATGTTTTATCCGCCTGATCTGGCCGGATCGTTCCGCTCTGAATCGCGCGAGGGTGTCTCGGTCGATCGCATTCGCGTGCTCGGCGGCCGCACGCTGCACTGGAATGCGGTGGTACTCCGCTACGCTCCTTCTGATTTTCGCGAGCGTACCCTGCACGGCATCGAAGAAGACTGGCCGCTCAGCTACGAAGAACTCTCTCCTTATTACGACCGCATCGAGCAAATGATCGGCGTTTGCGGACAGGACGATCACCTCGAAATCCTGCCCGACGGCAAATACTCGATGCCCCCTCCGCCCCTGCGCTGTTCTGAGCAGATCCTGAAGCGTCAAGCCTCAAAGCTCGGCATTCCCGTGATTCCGGTTCGTAAGGCGCTCAACACACGTGTCAACGACAATCGTCCGGCCTGCCACTATTGCGGTCACTGCATGGATGGCTGCGATGTTTCGGCCATCTACTCCACGCCCGGCAGCATGCTTCCGAAAGCTCGCAGGACTGGTAATCTCACGCTGCGGCAAAATGCACTCGCGCGGGAAATTCTGGTCGACAACAACGGGCTCGCCCGCGCCGTTTCGATCGTTGATCGCGAGACGCACGCCGAGGAAGAAATTCGCGCCCGCACCGTCGTGGTTTGTTGCGCTACCGTCGAGAGCGCGCGCCTGCTTCTCAATTCGCGGTCGCCGCGCTTCCCGAACGGTCTTGCGAATTCGAGCGGCGTAGTGGGACGCTATCTCAACGGCCATCTCGGGGACAGCGTCAACCTCTATCTCAAAGAGCTGGAAGGCGCGCCGCCAAAGAACATCGACGGCTGCCTCGACCACGCCTTCGTCGCGCGCTACAAAACCAAAGACCCGACCGGCGCCTTCGATTTTCAGGTCAATTTCAGCAACTTCATGTTTCCGTTTCAGGCCTACTCGGTCAAAGGTTATGGAAGCGCGTTCAAGAACAAGGTGCGCGCCATGCAGCCGGGTTATCTGATGCTGGGCGGCTTCGGCAAAGTGGAAGCGCGAGCGGAAAATCGAATCACGATCGACCCCAACACAAAAGATCGCTACGGCATCCCGATCGCGGTCATGCATTTCGCCTATTCCGATCTCGACCGTGCCGTGTTCCGCGAGATGTGTGCAACCATCGACGATCTCTGCGGCTCACTCAAATGCCAGGTCACAAAGCGCATGGGCAACAGCCCGGGCGGATTCGCCAGCCACGAAGTGGGCACCGTACGCATGGGCCGCGATCCGCGCAGCTCTGCGCTCAACAGCTTCTGCCAGGCGCACGACGTTCAAAACCTGTACGTCACCGATGGCAGCGCCTTCACCACGTCCAGCGAGAAGAATCCAACGCTGACCATCATGGCCCTCAGCCTGCGCGCCGCCGAACACATTGCGAACACGAAAAACCGGAGGGCCTCCTGACGATGCCCATCAATCGCCGTACGCTTCTGCAATGGATTCCCGCGACCGCGCTCGCCGGCACCATCGCCGCGCAAACTGATCATTGCGGCATGCCCATCGGTGCCAAAGATTCCGGTCCCTACAAATTTCAGTTCTTTACGCCCGATGAAATCACACTTGTCGACAAGCTGATGGAGCTGATCATTCCGGCGGACGATCACTCGCCCGGAGCACACGACGCGCGCACGGTTGAATTCGCCGACCTTATGGTTTCGTCGAGCGAAGCTTACGTGAAGAACGACTGGCGCGCAGCACTCGCGCTGATACGCGAACCGATTCAAAAGAATGGCGCGGCCGAGTGGCTTGCGCGCGTATCGCAGAACGAAGATGATCCGCAAACGGTCGAGGAAATCTTCTTTCGCACGCTCAAGCAAATGACCATCAACGGCTACTACTCCTCCGCCATCGGCATTCACAACGATCTGCAGTATCAGGGCAACACGTACGTGCAAAAGTTTGAAGGATGCACGCATCCTGAGCACCAGGGGTGATCGCCTTCCGCCGCCCGCTCCGGAACCCGTTTGGCGAGCTCGGAGCCGATCTATGTCATTGAAGAGAAAAGCTCTTCAGCGCACGAACTCACCGCTTTTCCACATCTTTTTCAGTACTTCCCCTCACCCTGGAGCCAAACATCGTGCCCCGTAAATGGTTTGTACACTGGTACTTACAGAGGAATTTGAAATCCAGGAAAAATGCGCTTGACTTCGCCTGTGCGTGGCCCTAAACTCCAATCACAAACAGGTTTTGATGGTTGCGATGCCATCGAATCTGATTCTCCCATCAAACGTAAACCCCGGCTTCCCGGCCGGGGCCTGGTAACAGGAAGAATAATGCTCATTCCCCCGAATGAGCATTTTCTTTTGGTTACCGGCCCATGAGACCCGCCCCCGCTAAGCCCTCCGATGCCCCGCAGACCTGGCGGCAGCGCCTCCAGGCCCTCAAAAATGTCCCGCCCCTGCTCAAAATGGTCTGGGAAACCAGCCGCCCGCTCACGGTTTCCACCATCCTGCTGCGCGCCGTAGCTGCTCTGTTCCCATTAGCCACCCTCTACGTCTCGAAGATGATCATCGATCTGGTGGTCCGCGCCATTCGCCACCAGCCCTACCGACCGGCGGATATCTGGAAGCTGCTGGCCTTGGAATTGCTCCTGGCGGTCGGCTCGGATACCCTGGGCCGCTTTATCTCGCTGGTCGACAGCCTGCTCGGCGACCGCTTCACCAACCACGTCAGCATCCGCCTGATGCAGCACGCCGGCTCCCTGGACCTGGTTTCCTTCGAAGATCCGGTTTTCTACGACAAAATGGAACGCGCCCGGCGCCAGACCACGGCGCGGCTGGGCATGCTCGCCGGACTGGCCGGCATGGCGCAGCAGATGCTCACGCTCGTTTCCCTGCTCTCGGCCGTGCTGCTCTACTATCCCTGGCTGCTGCTGCTATTGGCCGTGGCCACCATACCGGTTTTCCTCGGCGAGACCCGCTTCGCCATGCTGAACTACTCGATGCTCTACCGGTACACTCCCGAACGCCGCGAACTTGACTACCTGCGCTACCTGGGCGCAGGCAACGAGAGCGCAAAGGAGGTCAAGATCTTCGGGCTTGCCGAATACCTGGTCGAGCGCGCCCGAACGCTCTTCGAGCGTTTCTACGCCGAGAATCGGCATCTGGCGATCCGCCGGGCACTCCACGGAACCGTGCTGAATCTCGTCCCCACTCTGGCCTATTACGCCAGCTACGTATTGATCCTGCTGCGCGCGCTTGCCGGCGCACTTACCGTTGGCGATCTTACATTGATTACGGGAGCCTTTTCGCGGGCACGCAGCATCATGGAAAGCCTCGTCGCGAGCCTCGTCGGCATTTCCGAACAGGCACTCTTCATCCAGGACCTGTTCGATTTTTTCGAAACGAAACCAGCCATTCAATCCCGGCCCAACGCCATCCCTGCACCCCGCCCGATCCGCGATGGCTTTGAGTTTTCAAACGTCTCCTTCGCCTATCCCGGCTCTTCCAGGCAGGTCCTCCAAGACGTGAGCTTCCGTCTGGAAGCTGCTGAAAAGATCGCACTTGTGGGTGAGAACGGTGCCGGAAAGACTACTCTGGTGAAGCTACTCGCCCGGCTCTACGACCCGACCGGCGGCCGTATCCTGCTCGACGGCGTCGATCTCCGCGACTACGACATTGACTCTCTGCGGGCCGAAATAGGAGTGATCTTCCAGGACTACATGCGTTACGATGCGCTCGTTACTGAAAACATTGGCTTTGGAAGAATTGGCGCGCTCGCGGATCAGGAGCGGATCGTGCGGTCGGCCAGCAAGAGTCTCGCGGCCGGAGTGATCGACAACCTGGCCAGGCGGTATCAGCAAATGCTAGGGCGGCGCTTCGAGGGAGGGGTCGATCTCTCGACCGGTCAGTGGCAAAAAATTGCACTCGCCCGGGCCTATATGCGCGACGCCCAGATCCTTATCCTCGACGAACCTACCGCCAGCCTGGATGCCCGCGCCGAGTTCGAAGTCTATCAGCGCTTTGTCGAGCTCACCAGCGGCAAAATGGCGGTTCTGATCTCGCACCGCTTCTCCACCGTTCGCATGGCCGACCGGATCCTTGTGCTCGAAAACGGCCGGTTAATCGAGCACGGCTCCCACAGTCACCTGCTTGCCCTCGGTGGTAAGTACGCGGAACTGTTCGAGTTGCAGGCAGCGGGATATCGCTGAGACAAACGTGATTTACTAGAATTCGTAGGCCGGGTTCTCTGGATGGGCTATTACCCGGGAAGGACAAGCATATGACGAAGTCTGCTGTTCCCCTTGCTCTCATTTTTTGCGCCGCCTGTTTTGCAGCGGCGCCCGCCATTGGAACCATGACAGGAACTGGCGAACTCTTTGACGGGACGGCTATCCACACCGCCCTTGCCCCGAACGATGTGAACCTCGAAAGCGGAGTCGCCATACGTCTGTCGCCGCGCTCGGAGGGAACGGTCTTCCACGATCACCTTGTCCTCGATCAGGGCGGGGTTCGGGTCGAGAATTTCAAGGAGTATCGAATCAACGCCAGGGATCTGCAGATTCAAGCGGCCGAGCCCGCCGCGGGCGCGGTAGTGCGCATAACCGATAAATCGATCGAAGTGGCATCGCTCCGGGGCGCTTTGAACGTGAGCGACGGAGGCGCTATGCTGACGCGGGTCACCGCCGGAACCCACATGTCCTTCCGTCAAGCGGCCACGCAAAACGGCACACCCACCCACAAAGCACTTCCTTCCGACACGCATGTGATGACCTGGATGATCGGCATCACAGCGGCCGCCGCGCTCGCGATCGGCCTCACTGCCGCTGCACAGGGTAAGAGTCCGTTCTGAGGTCGATTCGCGCTACTATCTTCGCCTGCTATGCAGGCACTCTTTTTGCGCAAACGCTTCTCTCCCAGACCTGGGGACCGCCCGTCGGCTCCGTTCCCGATTATTCGGTCCTTTACACCGGACGTTTGTTCGGGTATTTCCGCTATCCCGATATCCAGACCACGAGCGATCGCGGCTGTCCCGACCCAGCAACTACTCCGTTCCCGCCGCAGGTTGCGCTTTTTCGCGATCGCCTGGCCAAACTCCGCACCGCCAACCAGCCGCTGGTCGCCATGGGAGAAAACTTCGCTCCCGAGCTACTGGCGCGCGAAGCCCGGAACCAGACGCCCGGATCGCCCTATTTCGGAGAGCTGATCGACAAGGATCTGTTCACTGCCTCTTCCGACGCGGTGGGCTCCGACAATGTCGCCTGTTTTCTGCGCCTGATGAATTTCGACGCCGTCGTGCCAGGGCAGCAGGACTTCTATTACGGTCCCGAGCGTCTGCGGCAACTGGCGCGCTTTCTGGCGCAGCCCGGTGCGGGTTCGTATCATCCCGTGCAGATGCTCGCCGCGAATCTGATCGTTTCGTCGACCGTTCGCAAACAGAACCCGCGCCTGCCGGTGAGCGCGCTGCCGGCTGAGATACGCTCGGCGCTTACCAGCAATGCTCCTTTTCGTTTGGAAATACCGGCGTTCGTGCTGCCCTGGCTTTCGGGAGTGACGATCGATCGCGCTCCCGAAGATCTCACGGTTTACGACTGCGCGGCAGCACCGGAGAATCCGCAGGATTTTGCGCTGCCGCCCGACAGGCGCTGCAAACCGCTGGCGCGCAATGGCTCCGAGATCGTGCTGCGCAAGGGCGCGCTCGAGCCAGGATCGAATCATGCGTTCTGTGGAGTCTGGAACAAGGAGCAGAACCTGCGCTGCCAGCTGTTCAGCGTGCAATCTCCGCTGCTGCAATATCGCCCGAGTTCGCGCGGCGAAACCCCTGTGCCCTATCTGGTTCCGGCTAACCCGAACGAACCGGCTATCTTCGGCGTGCTCGATCCGGAGCTGGTCGGCTATATCGGGCAGTTAAACGATGTCTGGATTAATGTCGACAAGCGCTTCGATACGCGTGCCGATATCGGCGATCCGGTTGAAGCGCTGCGGCAGGTGCTCGGCGCCTGCAATGCCGATCCGGACTGCCGCGGCCGGCACAAAATTCTGCTCGCGCAGATGCCCTACTATCGCGCCTCCCAGCTTGCGGCGCATTTGAAAGCCTTCGATATCGTGATCTCCGAGCCCGATGAGGAGCACGCCAGTGGCGAGGAAGCCCGAAGCCGCCGCGATGAGTCGGGGAGCTTGTTCCTGCTCACGCCCGGCATTGCTTTCGACGCTCATCGCGCTGAGCCGCTGACCATCAATCTGCGCCGTGCCGACTACTTCGAGGCGGGCGATCGAAGATATCTCGCCAATCAGGTCGAGGATGCCGCGGTACAGCCGCAACGCGACAAGGACTGCAAAGCGTGCGCGCTCAAACAGGCGATGTCGGCGCATACGCCTGGTGCGGGAGCCGCGCATCCGGCGGACTATGAAAAGCTCGGACTGCGCGCCATGCAGCAATTCTGCGGAGCCGACATCGCACTGCTGCAGCACCGCGACATTTTTTCCGGTTTCGACAAGGCCGTTGCCTACTGGCCCGCGAATGCGCCTGCAGATACGCAGAATCTATTGAACGAAGTGTTGTGGAAAGGCGATTTCGCCTTTTGCGTTCCGCTCAGGGGCTCGACCATCAAGCGCGTTCTCCAGGAGTCGGCCGCCTTCGATAAGCAGGATCAGGACAACCTTTCGCTGGCTGTTGAAAAGGGACGCGGCCTCAGCACGCTCGGCATCGAAACCGATCCGAATACCAATTCGCCCGCCATTCATGGGCAGCCGATTGACGACAACAAGCTCTACGGCGTTGCCATGACGGATTATCTCGCTTTCGGCAACACTGGATACCCCGAACTCTCGAGCGAGGCGATACCGCCAGTCGTTCGCGTGGTCTCGCTTCGCGATCTGAACCGGTTGAGTGGCCTCGCATGCGAACAGCTGCCGGCACCGGTCACCCGCGGCTCGTGCCAGGCCGATCCGATTCCGGCTGATGAGTATTTTGCGGCTATTTCGCAGCAGCCGTTTGACACGACGCGCGGCATCACGGCGTGGCTCGCATTTCGCCGCTGGTTCCAGCAGCCGATCGAACCTCAGCCCATTGCGACCACTATCCTGCCCTTCCCCAAAGGAAATCCGGAAATCGAGGCCGAACACCGGCCGTACTGGTGGTTCACGCTGCAGAACGTCTCGCTCGGCTACAACCTGAACTTCATCGGAGGTTCGCCCAAGACGGTGCCGGGAGATTTCGCCGGCAATAACAGCTTTTCCCAGCTATCGACGCCGGAGTCGTCGGGCATCAATCTGTGGGCGCGGGCTCGCGGGGGCTACTCATTTACCCGCTATGTCGATTTCTATATGTCCGGCGAAGTCAAGATCTCGCGCCTGGCCGTTCGCACCACTACCGGCGACGGCAATTTCGGCGAGTACCAGATCACGCTCGGCAACAATCTGCTACGCAGCGAAGCGGGTATCAGCAGCAAGCCTCTCACACCACGCCTTCCCATACGGCTGTTCGTCTCAGAAGACCTCTTCACCCAGGCAATCACGCCTTTTCAGCAGTTTAACGCTCCGGTGGCCTGCGGCACGCTTCCCTGCCCCGGCGGCGCTACCGCCCTCACGAACTACGATTTGCCGAAGAACTACCTGCTGGTGACACGTCTCGGCGCGCGCATTCAAAATACGCAAAGCTGGTTTGAAGCCGGACGCGAATACGGCAGCAATATCAATCTCGTGAACAGCTACTCGCTCGACGACCTGGCTACGCCGGTGCCGCTCGAGTGCAATATCACGAGCGGCATTTCGCTCAGCAACTGCATCGGTGATGATCCGCTGTTCACCAATCGCAGTCAGATCGTTCCGCACACGCAAACGCAGGCTGTGGCCGGCTGGTTCGCGAATTTCCACGTGGTTGTGCCGGTCTGGCGCTCCAATCTGCAGCTCATCGCCGACAGCTACGGCGAAGTCTTCGATCGCATGCCGGGCGACACACGCTACAACACCCGTTTCTACGAAGACCTCACGGTGGGACTGAAAGTACCGCTCTGGGGCAATCTATCCTTCGCCCCGCAGATCGAGACGTTCTATTACCAGAACAAAATTCTGCCCGAGCCTTACCCCGCCGCGCATCATTACGTTTTTGTGACCACTTCCGTTGCCTTGCAGTATGCCTTCGACTGGCACCGCGGAGTGGGCCTGCTACGCGCGCTGCGTTATCCGAGCGGCGTTTCGACGGCCGCGACGGAAACCACTCCGCGGCCGTAGAGTTCCAACTATTCAGGCAAATCGCTCGAACAGCTTCGTCAGCACAGCCATCGCGCGGTCCACATCCTGCTCGGTAAAGATATATGGCGGCAGAAAACGCAGCACCGTATCATGCGTGCAGTTGAAGAGCAGGCCGTTTTTGATGCCGTCGAGCACCAGCGATGCGCCCGGACGATCCAGTTCCACTCCGATCATCAGACCCTGCCCCCGCACTTCTTTGATGAACGGAAAGCGCTGCATCGCTTCCGTTAGCTGTTGGCGGAAGTAGACGCCGACCGACTGGATCGAAGGGAGCAGTTCGTCGAGAATATCGAAAAACTCGAGCGCGACTCGGCAGGCCAGCGGACCCCCACCGTACGTAGTTCCGTGCATGCCCGGCTTAATCGTGACGGCAGCCTTTTCGTTCATGAGAACGACCCCCAGCGGAATGCCGCAGGCCATGGGCTTAGCCGCGATCGCGATGTCCGGCAGCAGCACCGGATCGAGCAGCTGATAAGCAAAGTAGGCGCCCGGGCGGCCGACTCCGCACTGAATCTCGTCAAATACCAGCAGGGCGTTGTGCCGGTCGGCAAGCTCGCGCGCTCGGCGCGCAAAGCGCTCGGAAACAGGGTAAATCCCTCCTTCGCCCTGAATGAATTCGAGCACAATACCGGCCGTGTGCTCGCTGAACCCTGCTTCGAGCGCCGCGATATCGTTGGCCTTCACGAATCTCACGCCGGGCAGCAGCGGCTCGAAATCTCTGCGATACTTCGGCTGACCCGTTACCGAGATCGCGCCCAGCGTACGGCCGTGAAATGAATTCTCGAGCGCGATGATTTCATGCTTGTGCGGCGAAATTGAATTGCCGTGCGCGCGAATCATCTTGAGCGCCGCCTCCATCGCTTCCGTACCCGAGTTGCAGAAGAAAGAGCGCTGGAGCCCGCTCACTTTCGCCAGCCGCTCAGCTAATTTGCCCTGGTACTCGTGGTAGTAGAGATTCGAGGTGTGCAGCAGCAGTCCGGCCTGCTGCCGAATGATCTTCGTGATGCGCGGATGCGCGTAGCCGAGCGAGTTCACGCCGATGCCGCTGATCAGATCGAGATAGCGGTTGCCCTCCAGATCGTACAGGTAGACGCCGCGCCCGCGATGCAGAGCCAGCGGATAGCGCGAATAGTTCTGGAGCAGATACTCGCGCTCGAGGCCCATGATCTGCTCGAGCGTGGTGCCAGACTGCTCTGCTGCATCAGGAGTAACGACGGGGGGCATTCTTCCTATGATACGGATGCGAACGGACGATCCACCCCACGCGGCTGCGCATACGATGGTTCCATTCGTGCTACCGTCTGCTTATGGCCGTACTCAGCCGCATTGGGGTCGCACTTGACTCGGAGCTGTTGCGCCGCTTCGATCGATTCATCGCACGCCAGGGCTATACGAATCGCTCGGAAGCCTTCCGCGACCTGATCCGCGACAAGCTCGTGGGCGCTGCCGTAGAAGCTCCCGACGCCCCGGTGGTCGGAACCGTCACGCTGATCTACGATCACCATACGCGTCTGCTGCCGGAGAAGCTGATGAACCTCCAGCATGAATATCACGATGTGGTCATCGCCACAACTCATGCGCATCTCGATCACGATACCTGTCTCGAAGTGATCGTATTAAAAGGCACATCGAAGCGCGTGCGCAGACTGGCCGATCTGCTGGTCGGGGCCAAAGGCGTCAGCCATGGACGGCTGGTCTTAAGTTCTCCCGCCGCCGCACTCTCGCAAACGGCCTGAAATGAAAAGTTTTCGTGCGCGATATCGCCGGGCCGCCAGTAGCACGCTTATGGCATTCGTGCTACTCGAAATTCTCGCTGTACAACTGCGTGCGCAAAGCACCTTTGAGATCTACGGTCAGGTCACAGATCCACAGCATGCGTTGGTGAGCGGCACAACCGTTCGCCTCCTCGATTCGGCAAAGCAGCCTGTTCAGAGTGTTAAGACTGACGCCCAGGGCCATTACCAGTTGTTTGCTCCGGCTGCCGGCGCATACCGCATCGAAGTAAATGCACCCGGCTTTCAGCAGAGCGCGCGCGAGATCGATGTCCATACCCCGGTCACAACGGTCGACATTCAGTTAACCGCCATCCGAACCGCGCAGGAGCGTGTTGAGGTGGTGGGCGATATCAAACAGACCAGCGTGCTGTTTCCCGATCCGGCACAGGGCGTCTGGGTTCGCGAGCAGACGCTCGACGCCAACCCGGGACGTCCGGGAGCTCCGATCTCGATTCCAGGACTTCCGATCGAAACCGCTTCGGGCGGGATCAAGGCTCCACAGTATTTCGCGCCGGGTGTTGCGGGCGATCACGGTGAGCCGATTGCGCAGTACATTCAGGTCGGCTCGTACCTTGTTTCGAATAATCTTTCCGCCAATGCACATGGCAACGGCTATGCCGACCCAAACATTCTGATTCCGGCCGTGCTTGAAGGCGTGCAGACCGATGGCGGCGCGTTCAACGTGCGCGAGGGCAATCACGCTGAGAATCTCGCCGCGATGTACGAACTGCGCTCCCGTCTCGAGCCATTCGTGACCCTCACTGGCGACTACCGCGATGCCGATCTCGTCCTCGGGTGGAGTCCGGAGGGGAACGATGTCAAATCCTGGGTCGCGCTCGAGACAGCATATGGAAACGGCTTTCTCGACCGGCTCGAACATCGCCAGCAGTACAAGCTGAATGGCTATCGCGAGTGGCAGGCCGGCGCGCATGAGCTCACGCTTTTCGAAATCGGCTACTACGGGCAGTCGTTCGTACCGGGTTTGGTTCCGCTCGATGTGCCCGGTCTGCGCGATACCGTCGATCAGCGCCAGAAAGACCAAACGCATACCGGCGAATTTGCATTCAACGACGACTGGCGCCTGACACCCGCGCAAGATCTACAGCTATCGAGCATGTTTCGGACGTACAATCTGGCGCTGTATTCGAATTTTGGCGACGGCCTGATCCGGCAGAGCGAGTTCCGAACCGTGGCGGGCGGCAACGTCACATACATCAACAAGCTCGGCGAGCATCTGACCCTGATGGCCGGGTTGGATTACCAGCGCGATGCGCCGCGCCGGCTCGATCTTGACCATTACCTGTCGAATGATCCGGCCATCTATGGTCCGTTCGAGAAAGTGAGCGCCAACAACGTGACGCTAGCCGACTCCGCGCCTTACCTCGCGCTCGACGGCAAGTTGACGCGCTACTTGCATTACTATGCGGGCTGGCGACGCGACGAGATCCAGTTCAATAATGCCGATCTGCTCCGTCGCGCAAATTCATACGACACGGTCGCGGGCTTCAATTCGCCGAAAGCGACGCTTGCTTTTCTTCCGGCGCCGCAGTGGCTGCTGCCGGAAGCAGCGCTCAGTTTCGGAGAAGCTTTCTACACCAACGATCCACGCACCGGCATGGGCACTACTCGCGGCACGCCAGTCAGCCGCGAACACGCCTATCAACTGGTGATCAGCAAAACGCTTGCTGCCATCGATTTTCGACTCACGCTCGGCCACATCACGACAGAAGCCTCGCTCGCCAAGATCGATCCGGACACGGGTCTGCAGCAGGATGAAGGTCCGGGGCGCAATCGTTTTTTGACCGCGAGCGCACGCCGTGAGTTCGGCTTTGGTCTGGTGGAGGTTTCGTTCTCAAAGGCAGATGCCCGCGACCTAGATACCGGCCTGCCCACGCCCGAGGCGCCGCGCACAATTTTCGACGCGTTGGGTGTCGTCAACCGCCTCCCACTCGGACTGAAAGCGCGCGCCGAATACGAAGAAGTGGCTCGTAAACCCCTAGGCGACGGATTTGTCAGCGTGCCCGTACGCGAGTTCCGGGGCGCTCTGCTGCGATCCTTTCGCCATGATCGAATGGATTTGGGTTTGAATTTTCTGATCGCCAGCGGCTACACCGGCCAGACCACGGAAGTGATCGCCGCCGGAGATCAGAGCGTTCCCTTCGAGCAGGTCGTCGGGGTTCGCCTGCCCTCGTATGTGAGCCTTTCGTACACGTACCGGTTCCGGCCGAGGCCGTAAGCTACTTCCCGGCCACGTCCGCCAGCCAGGTTTCGGCCAGCGCCGGCCAGTGCGTTATCGGCTTGTCGGTGGCGCGCAGTCCGTAGCCGTGCCCCCCGCTGCTGTACAGGTGCATTTCGCCGGGGACGCCGGCATTCTTCAACGCCCGGTAGTAAAGCAGGCTGCCGCCCACGAATAAGTGATCGTCTTCGGTCTGCACCAGAAACACGGGCGGATTGTCGTGCGTAACGTTCACTTCCGGCGCCAGTTCCTCGCCTTCATCACGCACCGAAAGATACGCCGGATAGATGAGCAGCGTGAAATCGGGACGCGTTCCGCTCGCGCGCGGCTGCCTACTCAAAATTGCTGCCAGATGGCCGCCGGCAGAAAATCCAAGGACTCCGATGCGGTTCGGATCCAGCCCCCACTCTTTCGCATGCGAGCGCACGAGTGTGATGGCGCGTTGCGCATCCTGCAGCGGCTCGGCGTAGCGCGGCTGGACCGGCGGCTCGGGCACACGATACTTCAGCAGAACCGCGGTGATTCCGATCGAGTTGAGCCACTGGCAAACTTCTGTGCCCTCGAGATCGAGCGCCAGAATGTGGTATCCGCCACCCGGAAATACGATCACCGCAGCTCCGCTCTCGCGCTCTTTCGGCGCACGAAACACCGTAATCGTCGGTGTAGTAACATTGCCGAGCCGAATCACCGGCTTACCCGCAACGAGCGAATCTTTGGCAGTCGTCAGATCGCGCTCCGGCTCAGCGGTCGCTTTCTGTCCGGGCGCACCAGCGGGCCAGAGCCGGATCGTCAGCGGCTCGGCAGCGCGCAAACCGATGTTCATGAAGAGAACAAAACCAAGTACTGCGAGAATCGGCGCTCTCACGCGCGATCCGTCAAAGCTGCCACACCCGGAAGTTCGATGCCCGCTAGAAACTCGAGCGAAGCGCCGCCGCCGGTCGAGACATGCGTGATCCTGTCGCTGACACCGGCACTCTTGATTGCTTTCTCCGAATCGCCGCCGCCCACTACCGAGATTGCGCCCGATTCGGCGACCGCCCTGGCGAGTGCCACCGTTCCCTGGTCGAACGGAGGCATTTCGAAAATGCCCATCGGCCCGTTCCAGATGACTGTCTTAGCCGATCGGATGATCTGCGCATATTTTTCGATAGTCTTCGGCCCGATATCGACCGCGATCTGATCCGGCGCTATGTCGGTCACGATTTCGTGGGCCGCACCGGGCTTGATCTCGCGGACGACTACGTGATCCACCGGAAAGACGAGCTTATCGGGATGATCGTGAATCAATTGTTTCGCGAGCTCGATCTTGTCTTCTTCCACCAGCGACTTGCCGGTCGGCTTCCCTTCGGCGCGGGCGAAGGTATAGGCCATGGCGCCTCCGATCAGCAGCTTATCGACCACTTTGATGAGGTTTTGAATCACTTCGATCTTGTCGGAAACCTTGGCGCCGCCGAGCAGGGCTACGCAGGGATGCTCCGGAGTTTTGGTCGCTCGCGTCAGCCACTCGATCTCTTTGTCCATCAGCAGGCCGGCTGCCGCAATCGGCAGAGCAGCCACAACCCCCACCGTCGAAGCGTGCGCCCGGTGGGCCGAACCGAAAGCATCATTGATATAGAGGTCCGCAATGGCCGCGAGCTGGCGCGAAAAAGCCGGATCGTTGGCCTCTTCTTCCGGGTGAAAACGCAGATTTTCTAGCAGCAGCACTTCGCCCGGCGCAGGCTTTAATTTGAGCACTTCTTCGCCCACCGAATCGGGAGCCATTTTGACCGGTCGCCCCAGCAATTCCGAAAGCCGCGCCGCCACTGGTTTGAGGCTCATGGCCGGATTGGGCTTGCCTTTCGGCCTTCCCAGATGGCTGGCCAGAACGACCCCTGCCGAGTGCTCGAGCGCATATTGTATGGTCGGTAAAGAAGCACGAATCCGTTTGTCGCTGGTAATTTCCTTGCCATCCCGGCTCAGCGGAACGTTGAAATCCACCCGGATCAGAACGGTTTTTCCGGCCAGATCCAAATCCTTTATCGACAGCTTGGGCATAAGCTCCATTGTAGAGAGCGGCCAAATTGCGCTAGAGAATTTGCCGACTCGCCGCACTATAATCCTTAGTCAGGGTTTTAATCCTGTCGTACTGGTACAAAGGTAACGGCGCAAAAGGTCCTCGTAAACGGTGCAGCAGATTGAAGAAAGTCAGGCCTCGGCGGTTCCCGTCCGCGTGTTAGTCGCGGATGGCTATCCGATTGTGCTGGAAGGTTTACGCCAGGTACTTGCAGGAAATGCGGCGATCACTATCGTCGGCGAGGCGACAGATGGCGTGGATGCGGTCGAAAAGGCGGCACTGCTCGAGCCTGATGTCGTTTTCATGGACATCAAGCTGCCGCGCCTCGACGGATTAACCGTCATTCGCAGTATTCAGACACGCTCCCCCAAGAGCAAAGTGCTGCTGTTTGCCGCGGTTGAGCACCGCGAGGAATTTATCGAAGCCATGAAGCTCGGCTGCTCGGGCGTTCTGCCGAAGGATTCTCCGACGCCGCTGATCGAAAAAAGCATCCGCAAGGTAAATGCGGGTGAAATCTGGCTCGACTCGAATACCACCGCGGCCGTCATGCGCAAATTCGCCACGCCCGGCGAATCGGTTTCCATGGGTCCGGGTAACGGCAAGACGCCCCGCGAGCGCGCACAGCTCAGCCAACGTGAGCGCGAAATTATTATCCTGATCGCCCAGGGCTACAAGAATAAAGAGATCGCCGAGAAGATGTTTATCACCGAGCAAACGGTGAAGAACCATCTGCATAACGTCTTCGATAAGATCGGCGTTTCCGATCGCCTGGAGCTCGCGCTCTACGCGATTCACAACAGCTTGCATCTACGCACGTGAGCCCGCGCTGGCGGTCCGCGCTGGCCTTTCTCTGGGCCGCCTTTGTGGGAGCGCTTTTCGGCCTTCTGGTGCGCTTCGCAAATTCGATCCCATTCCTGAATCCCGCCTCGCATGTAAGCGCCGTCATGACGGCTTCGTACCTGATTGCGGCGCCCTTATCGATTGGCTTCGTTTCTGCAATTTCGATGCAGGCGGAACGGCCGTCGCTCGCGAGCACGATCGGCGGCGCCTGGCTCGCCACTCTGCTGAGCATTGGTATCTGCATGCTTTTCCTGCTCGAGGGAGCGATCTGTGCGGTCTTCATGCTGCCATTTGCGCTGGTTCTTTCGACTATAGGCGGCCTGCTCGGCTGGCTGCTACGGGGTTCAACTGCCAAACATCGCCGCTCGACGGCTTTGTGCGTGGCACTCCTGCCTATCCTGCTTCCGCAACTCGAGGTGCTTACGAGTGCACCCACCGACATTCGGACGGTTCAGACCGAAATCCGCATCCACGCGCAACCGGACGTCATCTGGAAAAACATCGCTCGCGTTCGTGCGATTCGGCCGGCTGAGCTGCCGCCGAGCTGGACGCAAACGATCGGCTTCCCGCGCCCGGTAGAAGCGACACTATCTCGGGAAGGAATCGGCGGTGTCCGGCTCGCCAGTTTTGAACGCGGTCTGCTGTTCTTGGAAACCGTTACCGGCTGGGAACCGAATCGTCTCCTCGCTTTCACGATCAAGGCCGACACCGAGCATATTCCGCCAACTACGCTCGACCGTCATGTAACCATTGGCGGCCCCTATTTCGACGTGCTGACAGGCGAATATCGCATCGAATCGATCGGCCCGAACGAAGCCGTACTGCATCTGGCGAGCCGCGAACGCCTTTCGACGAACTTCAACGGCTACGCCTCACTTTGGACCGACGCGGTGATGCGAAGCATCCAGAAATCGATTCTGGTGGTGATCAAGAACCGTTGCGAAGCTTCAAACAATTGAAGATTTCGGATTCGCGCCCGCACGGCGAGTGACGTCAAGGCAGTCCGTTCACAAGAGTGGTAAATCGCCTAACAATCGGCGCATGAAAGGGTTATGACGCGTTCGCGGTCGACGCCGTTGGCCGCCCCATCATCCTGAATCGGCAGCAGAACGCTGCCAAATCAGGAGGCCCCGGGGTGAACGTTGTTCTCGCCTACAAGAATTTCGCAGCTTTCCGCAACATCAGCCATATCGGGCTGGGGGTTGCGGCCATCAACACGGCGAAAGTGCTGCGCCGTGAAGGTATCGATGCGGCCGTCTGGCCGGTGATGAGCGCCGCCGATCTGCGCCAGAAACTCATGGTCAAGCGCGTAGATCACGTGATCGTGGCTGCGCCCTGGATTCCGACCGCCGAGCTGCAGTCGCTCGCAACCGACTTCCCCGAAACAGAATTCGCCGTGAATTGCCATTCGAATGTCGGCTTCTTGCAGGCTGATCGAAACGGCGTGAAGCTGGTGCGCGAGACGATGGAGCTCGAGCTTGGCACCGCCAACGTGCACCTGGCCGGAAACAGCCGCCGTTTCTGCCGCTGGGTGGAATCCGGCTTCGGCGCACCGTGCGCCTATCTACCCAATCTGTACTGGCTGCAGGAGCACGCCGCGCGGCAGCAGCCCTGGTCGGGCGGAACTCTCCGCATCGGCGTCTTCGGCGCAACCCGCCCGCTCAAAAACCTGATGAGCGCAGCCGGCGCGGCTCTTGAAATCGCGCGTCATCTGCGCGCCTCGCTCGAACTCTGGATGTCGGGCGGACGTACCGAAGGCGGCGGTGAAACAGTGCTCGGGGCGGTTCATGAAATGCTGACCGGGCTGCCGGGCGTGAAGCTTCATTTGACGGGCTGGCAGTCCTGGCCCAGCTTCCGCAAGACGATCGCCCACATGCATCTGCTGCTGCAGCCAAGCTACACGGAATCCTTCAACATGGTCACTGCCGATGGCGTGGCGGAAGGCGTTCCCTCCGTGGTCTCCGATGCCATCGACTGGGCTCCCGATGACTGGAAAGCGAATGTGGATGACGTGCTCGACATCGCACGCGTCGGGCGCCGCCTGTTACATGACTGGCGCGCCGCCGAAGAGGGCCGCCGTGCGCTGGAATCCTACGTTCGCGACGGCATCCACGCCTACCGCCGCTATCTGGCCTGCCCGTCCGGTTGAATCTGAGACAACTGGACTCGAACGACGCGTACCCTCGGCTTCATTGCTTCACGGCGATGGCCGAAATCTCGATTTTGGCGCCGCCGATGAGTCCCGCGACCTGTACCGTGGCCCGAGCCGGTTTCGGATTCGGCATGAGCCGCTTATAGACTTCGTTCATCTTCGGCACATCATTCAGGTCGGTGATGTAGACGGTCACCGACTTGATATCGCTCATCTCGAAGCCGGCTTTCTTCACGATCTTCTCGATGGCTGCAATCGTGTTTTCCGTTTGGGTGGAGATGTCGAGCGCCGCGACTTTTCCGTCGGAACCGGGCCCCTGCTGGCCGGCGACGAACAGCATTTTGCCAGCTATGAAACCGTCGCTGAACGGCATGCCCGGCTTGAAGTCGACGGCCTGCCCACGAACTGGACTGCTGCTCGCGAGAAACAAGGGGACCAGCAGACCCAGCACGCTGAATCCGATGCGCATGAAGCGGGGATTTCGATACAGGTTCATATTGTTGGGTTGTATCATTTTTCGGGCCGCGAGTACTCTCGGTACCGTTTCGCACAAGCCGTTCCGAGAGGGTTATACTGGCAGCGGTAAGAATCGTGCCGTTGCGGCCGGTTCTCATGCGTTCCGGCTGTGCAGCGAGCGACACGAACTCTTTTCTGGGCCACCTTCGCGGTTGCTTTCGCGGCAACGCTCGTGCTCATCACTCGCTTGCGGGCCACCTCGTCGCCCCTGATCGTTACAGCCGCCAGCGCCAGCCGTAATGCGCCCGAATCAGCGCAAGCGGTCAGTCAGACGCGTGTGCACATCGCGATCGCGCCGACCGTGGTGCATGTTCCCCTGTTCAAAGCCGGCCCGGATCAGCCGCAGCCCAGCGTTCGGCGGTTTGAAGCAAAAGCGGAATCGCTGAAAGATGCGGGCGCTAATTCCCAGAGCGAGTTTGTAAGCTCGATCCTCGGCGCAAATACCTCCGTCGCGGAGAGCGCCTCGAACCTGCTGCCGGATCGCCCAGTCATCGAGACGGCTCGCAACGTCCCGGCAATCGCAGTAGACGCGCGGCGAACGTCCGCAGCGCTGGCCAGCGCGAAGAGGGCCGAGGAGGAGCAGGCCGTGATCGCTGTTCTGGCGAAATATTCGCGCGCCTGGAACGCGAAAGACCTGGACGATATCCGCGCACTGCGGCCCGGGCTGGCGCGCCGGACGCTCAAAGAAGAGCTGGCGGCCGCGCGCTCGATTCAGATGCAGATTCATCCCGTGAGCGCACCCAAAATCGAGGGCGATCGCGCTATGGTCGAATGCCTGCACCGCGTGGATCAGGTCTTCGAAGACGGCACGGAAAAGCAGAGTCCTGGCGTGCACATGACTTATGTTCTGGTCAAACGTGGGGGCACCTGGCTGATCGCTGATACGCGCTGATTTCAGCGCCTGATCTTAGTGAACCGAGCGATCGAACTGGAACACGATCGTGTGCCGCGCGTCAATCGGTTTGCCATCGAGCGTGGCCGGCGAAAACGTCCACTGGCGCGCAGCGGAGACGGCTGAATTTACCAGACTCTCATTGGCTGTCGTACCGGCTTTTAGCGCTTCCGCGGAGGTTACGCGGCCGGTGGAATCGACCAGCACCTCGACGCGAGCCTGCATTCCCTGAGCAAGGCCGACCGGCTGCAGGAGTTCGACGTTGGGCATGACCTGATGCAGCGGACGCGGCGGCTGATACGAGGCAATCGCTTCCACCGGACGCGGTTGAGCAGTGCCGGGCGATGGCGGGAATACGTGCAGAGATTCCGAGATGGTGCGATTGTGCGCGGTTTCGAGCTCCAACCGGAACTGCACGTCGTCGCTCTGCGGGAAATAGGCGATCCTGCCGGAGTGGAGCTGGGCGGCATCGAGCGGGATGGTGCGACGCAACTCGCCGTCGTGGATGAACACACTTCCCGAGCGCGCGCTAGCAGCATCGCGGGAGTTCGGATTCCAGGTCAGATCGAGTTGCCCATCGGCACGGCGGCTGACTTGCAGGTCGACGCTCGATGAGGCAGGCGCATGCCGGAATGCGCCGGTAGAGAGATAGGCGAGCAAGGCAGCGGCAATCCCAAGCAGCACCGCGGCCGCGAGGGCTGGTAGCGGAAAGCGATTCCGGACAGGAACAGCTGGCGTTTCTCTTATTGGCGTTTCCGCGATGGGCGCAGGCGGCTCCGGCGTCAGCGGGACAGCCGCCTCGATGGCCGCAGATGGCGCAGCGACCTCGAGTGCGGGTGCTGGCGCCTTTGCAACTGCTGCTCCCGATCCAGCGGAGGAAGCCTCCGAAGAAACCAGCGGCTCGCCTGATGCTGGTTCCGCGGAGGGCCGGGCCGGCCCGGCGTCCAGCGCGACAAGGGGCACTTCCAGATCGCTGATCTCGGTTTGCAGGCGGCCGTTTTCCCAGAAGAAAAACGCAGCCATCGAAATGCCCATCTGAAACGGGCGGACGAGCAGAAAAACGGAACGTGGATCGCGCAGATGCGCTTCGATCAGCTTACGATCCTGCTCGCTGAGCAGCAGACCCTCGCGGATATGGCTGCGAAAATAGCCGACCAACGACAGCTCCGGTTTGTCACTGCGGGTAAGAGCTTCTTCCAGGCGGCGCGCGTCGGCTGGGGTGTCGTTGAAATGCGAATCTTCGGAGAAGACAAACTCGGCGTCGGCGATGCGCACGGAATCGCCTTCGAAAGTGCCCCAGAGCAGGCCGCCAATCTCCGAAGAAGGCTGGCTCAGAAGCCAGCGGAGCGCTTCGGCCGAAATGATTTTGACGGTGGCCGCCGGCATGAAAATGCTCCCGTTGCGCAGGGGGTGCGCCCAGCAGACAACTTTCCCGTGCTCAGCGGCGCCGGTCAGCATCTCTCGCAATAGTAGCCCAGTTTGGGCCAAAGGGGTAGTCGGATTGTTCTCTTGCTTACGCGACCAAGCTTTGAGCGGACCGCGGCGATTCTGGATGTCTTACGTTTCGGCCTAGGCGAGCATGGCCTGACGCTGGCGGGCGGCGGCCGGGAACTCGAGCCGGAAGCGGGTGCCGCGGCCAAGTTCGCTCGAGACCTCGATGATGCCGGTGTGCTCCTGGACAATGCCGTAGGTGATGGAAAGTCCGAGACCGGTGCCTTTTTTGGGGCCCTTAGTGCTGAAGAACGGATCGTAGATGCGGGCCAGATGTTCAGCGGCGATTCCCTGACCGGTGTCGGAGACCTCGACGTGCGCGAAGCCGTTTTCCGGCCAGGTGCGAACCGTGAGCGTGCCGCCCCCAGGCATGGCATCCCGCGCGTTGATAAACAGGTTCAGAAAGACCTGCTGCAGCTTGCCCGAGTTGCCGCGAATGACGGGCAGATTGTCGGCCAGATGCAGGACGGTGGAGACGCCGGTTTTCTGGAACTGGTGCTCGACGAGCGAGGCGGTTTCACGAACGACACGGTTGAGATCGAGCTCGGAGTACTCGGTGGGGGAAGTGCGGGAGAAATTGAGCAGCGAATTGACGATCTCGCTGGCACGGAAAGTCTGCTTGGCGATTTTCTCGAGCAGCTTGGATTTCTGCTCATCTTCAGTGACCTGCTTGGCAAGCATCTGGGCATACGTCGAGATGACGGCCAGCGGTGTGTTGACTTCGTGCGCGACGCCCGCGGCGAGCAGGCCTATGGAACTGAGGCGGTCGGCCTGCACGAGTTTGCGCTCGAGCTCGTCGCGGTCGGTGATGTTGTCGAAGATGATGAGGCGGCCGATGTGGGCGCCTTCGCGCGAGATGAGCGGAGCGATGGCGAGATTGACGATCGATTCGCGGGCGGGCGGAACGGGCGGTTTAGCTAATTCGAGCTTGTGAGAGCTGTGGCCGTTGGGAATGAGTTCCGACGCGGAAGAGGGTTCCGGACGCCGGCGCAGCGGAATCTTGTATTCGTTGTGAACACCTTCGATGCTCCGCGTTTCGGCGAATTTGACGTAAAGCTCGGGCGGAAAGAGATCAGAGAGGCGCTGGCCGACCGCTTCGGCGCGCGTGATGCCGGTGAGGCGTTCAATTTCGGTGTTCCAGCTTTCGACGCGGTCGTCGAGCCCGGCGGCGACGATGCCGACGTTGATCGATTCGACGATGTTTTCGCTGAATTCCTTGAGGCGCTCGTACTCGTCGGCTTTGCGCTGAAGGGAGGTGTAGAGGCGCGAGTTCTCAATCGCGATGGCGACGTAGTTGGAGAGCGTGACGAGCAGCTCGATGTCGTCTTTGGAGAGGAAATCGCCTTCCGTCGTGCGGCTGAGACCGATCCAGGCGAGGGTGCGGCCGCGCGAACGGCAGGCGATGTAGTAGGTGAAGTCGAGCTCGCGAATGGTTTCGCGTAGAGAAACCGGCCATTCGCGGGAGACAATGTCGCGCAGATGGCGCGGATTTTCAAAGAAGAGATAGTCGTCTGAGGAATCCGCGCGCAGGAAGCCAAGATCGAGCGGGTGCGCGGGCGTCCGCAGGGAGCGGCCGTTCTTCTGCGAGACGGAGTGCAGATGGAAATTTGCCCCCCCATCCTCGGCCAGAAAGAAGCCGATGTGCTGAATCGATAATGTGCGCTGCAGCCGGTCGGAGACCTTGGCGAGCATGACATTCTGGTCGGTTTCCGAGCTGAGCTCGCGGGCGAATTCGATCAGTGTGGCGCGGGCGTCGTAGCGGTCGCGATAGAAGACCCAGCGGTCGAGCTTTTCCTGAATCCACTGGCGGATCGGCTGGAAGATGAACGTGGCAAAGGCGGTCAGGACGACGAAGGCCGTAGGCGTGATGTTGCTGGCGTGGAAGATCAGGAAGATCAGGCCGTAGAAGGCGCCGATGACGGCGAGTGTGGCGAGCGTGTAGACATAGCCCTGCTGGAAGATGATGTCGACGTCCATCAGGCGGTAGCGCGTGATGGCGTAGGCCCAGGTGAGCGGGATGAGACCCATGGACAGGATGCTCAGGTTCATCAGATGGTTGGGGATGAAGCCGGAGGCATAGGGCAAGGCATAGAGCAGCGCGAACGGGAGGATGCCCAGGAACGCGCCGTTGCGCAGATAGCGGAGCTGGCGGCGAACGATGGGATCTTCGCTGCGGGCGTGGTCGAAAGCGAGAGCAGCGGCGCCGGCGATATAGAGCAGCACCGAGTAGGCGAGAGTAATGCGGTCGAGCAGCCAGCGTACCTCGAAAAGCGGCGTGCCGAACTGGAGAACGCCCTCGGCGGCCGCGCCGAGAATGCCAATGAGGGCGAGCGACGGAACGTAGAGGAGGAGCCAGAGACCGGGTCGCTTGAGCCAGCCGGGACGCCGATGAAAGGTCAGGCAGAAATGCAGGAAGATCGCCGGGGCGAGCAGATTGGCGACGACATTGCCCCAGTAGACGGTCTCATCGAAGGTGTTGAGCTTGCCCGAAAAATGGAACGAAGAAGCGGCGAACGAGAAGAGGCAAAGCAGGTAGAAGTGCTGCGATTTGGCGGCGCTGGTGCGGCGGTAGTAGACGAAAAGGCCAACAAAGAGATAAAAGGCACCAACGAAATACTGGTAATAAAGCGCGGTGTCGCGCGGGGCAGCCTGGATGAAGATCGGGCCTTTTTGGAAGTCGATGCCCTCGCGCCGCAGGGTGTAGCGAGTGGTATCGACCATGAGCCGCACGTTCGAGAGCAGGCGGGCCACATCGGCCGCATCGTGAACCGGCGATTGGCCGATCGCAACAAGCTGGTCGCCGACGCGGATGCCGGCGTTATCACCGGGCCCCCCGGGGGTGATGCTGGCAGCCACGACCGCGGACTTGCCGTCGGGCTGGTGGACGCTGACCCAGGTAACACCATCGTCATGGAGCGGATAATCGCGCAGGTGCTGAAAGCTGAGGACGGCCGTGATGACCACGGCTACGGTCAGCAGCAGCAGCAGGGTACCAGCGAACTGGCTACGCGTTTCGCTCACCGGACCCCGCTCCTGACGAATTGCCTACCGGGCACACTCCACCTGCACTGGAAGAACTAAGCTAGCACGGCTAGTACCACTTCGCCCGGTGGCCGGCAACGCCGGGAATCGGCCTGTTTTCAGGCTTCAGCGGGCCTGGAGAAAGCCGCCGGTACTTATTTCTGGATGCGTTCTACAGAATACGGTAGCGGCGCTTGTAGCCACCTCGGTGAGGTGTACATGCGCAGGTTCGCGGCGGCTGTATGACCTGGATGATGGAAGACCAGCTCCTCTATACGGATATACGGCGGCGCTCGACGAGCTGAATGGGGTTGCCGTCCGGGTCGGCCACCCAGGCCGCTCGCAGGCTGCCATCGAGAAAATCGTGCGCCGGCGAGAGGAGCGGGACTCCTTGGCCGAGCAACATGGAGACGGCCGCGTCGGTGTCTTCCGTCCACAGGACGATTTCGACTGACCGGCCTTCACCGGCCGATAGATGATGGTGCGTTTTGGCGGCTTCGAGTGTGGCAATACCGAGCGTAAATCCATCCAGCGTGAGTTCGATGTGGATGGGCTCGCCCGACGCCGGAGTGCGGAAAGTTTCTGTGAAGCCGAGCTCCGCGTAGAAGGCCGCCGCCCTTGGGAGGTCGCGGGAATACAGGTTGATCATCGGAGACTGGAAGGCGGGCATGGCTCTCTCTTTTTACAGGAATGAGATACGAGGAACAAGAACGGTGAAACCGCGCTGGCCCGGCCTGCGTCCGAGCCGTTGACCTTTGAAACTGAACCCACATACACTAGTAGGTAGCGCCCCGCAAAGCTACAAAGGTGGTTTTTCCGTTATGAAGTCTTCCTCCGCCATGCTGAAATACCTGGCTGGCATCTCCGCTGTGTCGCTGCTCGCGGCCAGTCTGCTTGGACAGAATAAGCAGGCGAGCTCGTCGTCGAGCAGTTCATCAAATGACACGGTTTCGAAGCCGCTCAGCCAGAAAGAAATCAAGAAAAAACAGAAGGCGCTCGAGAAAGAGCTGCAGGGGCCGTGGAAGAAATGGCTGAACGAGGACGTGGTCTACATCATCACGGACGAAGAGAAGCGCGCCTTCAAACAACTGAAAACCGACGAAGAGCGGCAGACCTTCGTAGAGAATTTCTGGCAGCGGCGCGACCCCACTCCGGACACCGAAGAAAACGAATACAAAGAAGAACACTACCGGCGCATTGCGTACGCCAACGATCACTACGCTTCCGGTATTCCGGGGTGGAAGACGGACCGCGGCATGATCTACATCAAGTACGGTCCGCCGGACGAGATCGATTCGCATCCCTCGGGCGGCAGCTACGAGCGGCCGATGGAAGAAGGCGGCGGCGAGACCTCGACCTATCCGTTTGAAGACTGGCGGTACCGCTATATCGACGGAGTAGGTACGAACGTGATTATCGAGTTTGTGGACGCGTCGATGTCGGGCGAGTACAAGATTGCCCTCGATCCGGAAGAAAAAGATGCGCTGCTGTATGTGCCGGGCGCGGGCCTGACGATGGCCGAGCAGATGGGCATGGCGGACAAGACCCAGCGCTTCCAGCGGACCGACGGCACCCACCTGGGGGTCGGAAATCAGCCGCTGCCGGAGAGCATGAACGAATTTACGCGTCTCGAGCAGTACGCGAACCTGATGAAAGCGCCGGCGATCAAGTTCAAAGATCTGGACGCAGTGGTGAATTCCAATATTCGCTACAACACGCTGCCGATGCAGGTGCGCGTGGACTACATTCGTGTGACGGATGCAACGGTGTACGCCAACATCGCGGTGCAATTCAAGAACAGCGACCTGAATTTCTCGACCAAGGACAAGATCGCGCAGGCGCATATCAACATCTATGGCCGGCTGACGACGCTGACGCGCAAATCAGTGAACTGGTTTGAAGACACGCTGACGGCAGGCCCGTATCCCGCCGAAATGCTGCAGCAGGCGATGAACGGTTCACAAATTTATTCGAAGCGCGTGCCGCTCGCCCCGGGGACGTACCGGCTGAACGTGGTGGCGAAAGACACCATTGGCAACACCATCAACAACTATGAGACGGCGGTGGTGGTGCCGCATTATGACGACGAGCAGATCGCCTCGAGCAGCGTAATGCTGGCGGATGAACTGGAACGGGTACCGACCAACAGTATCGGAACCGGGCCGTTCGTGATTCGCAGCACGAAGGTGCGGCCGCGGATCGACGACACGTTCCACGCCAACGAGACGATGGGCATCTACACCGAGTTCTATAACTTCGGGATGGATGAGAAGACCAAGAAGCCGGATGGAACGGTGACGATCGAGGTGGCGAACGCGGAGAACAAGACGGTTCTTTCGACCACGGAAGCGCTGAGCTCGGAACCGAACGCCTCGGCGTTTCTTGTGACAGTGGAGAAGAAACTGCCGCTCAAGACGCTTGCCCCGGGCAAATATACCCTGCGGCTGGTGGTGACCGATAAGCTCAAGAACCAGACGATCAGCCCGTCTGCGCAATTTACGGTAACATCGTAGGAAGGCGCCCGGGCGGTAGGGCACCGCGCAAATTTCATGCTGAGGCCGGAACTGGCAAATCGGTTGGCGGGTCGAAGATTGGCTCAGGCCATGGCGTCGCTGGTTCTGCTGGCCTCGGCAGGATCGGCGATGGGAGCCGATTTGTCGCTGCCGGTCACAGGCGAACTGCTCGGACGGGTGGTGGACAACACCGGAGTCCCGCAGCTGGGCGCAGCGGTTCAGTTGTTCAATCGCTATCAGCGTCTGGTCGGGCACGCTTCCACCAACTCCGACGGCCGGTTCGCATTCACCGGGCTGCCCGCGGACAGCTATTCGGTGCGGGTTTCCGTAGCTACCTATTTACCGGCTTCGCGCGACCACGTGCTGGTGAAAGCGGGACTCGACAGCGTGCTCGAGATTCACCTGGCGACGCTGCTGAGCAGCATCGAAGTGCGCTATCAGGTGCCGACGGGCGCGATGACGGACGAGTGGAAATGGGCGCTGCGATCGTCGCCCCGAACGCGGCTGATTACGCGGGTGCTGCCGGAAGAATTCCCCGATTCGGAACCCAAACTGAAGCCGCACATTTTTTCGGGTACACACGCCATGCTGGCGGTAAACGGCGGCGACGGCGGACTGGTAGATCCGAGCGAGATGACGACCGATGTCGGGACTTCTTTCGCGGTTTCGACCAATATCTTCGGCAAGAATCAGCTGCAGGTGGCGGGCACGCTGGGGCAAAGCGCGGAATTCGGGCCATCGGCGATTGCGTTGTGCGCGATTTACAGCCGGACGGATGAGGGTTTGTTTGCATCGGCGCCGGAAGTGAGCTTTCAGATGGCGCAGGTGGGCGGCTTCGGCGGTCAGCTCAATGGGGGGCAGCCGACGCCCGTGAGTGCGGCCGGAACCGGAATTCCGACGATGCGAACGATGGCGCTCGGGGTTTATCAAACGACGGATCCGCTCGATTTGATTCACATTGAATATGGCGCGACGGGCGAGACGGTGGAGTATGCACAGCATGCCAATCGGGTGAGTCCGTATGCGCGGATGACGGCGGACCTGGGCGGCGCCGGATCGGTAGTGGCCACTTACAGCGACGGCGGACGTCCTTACGAGCTGGTGGCACATCAGCAGAGCGGGGCAGCGGATGACATCGCGATCGACGATTTGAGCGCGCCGGTGGAGAACCTCTCGCATCTGCCGCGGGTTGCTGAAAGCGGCGGCCACCTGGAACTGGAGCGGACACAGAATTACGAACTGGGTTACCAGAAGAAGTCAGGTGACCGGACCTATGCGGTGAGCGGATTTTACGAACGGGTCTGGAACAGGCGCCTGAACGTGGCGGGCGATCTCAGCGGGCTGGACGGCGGAAACTTGTACTCGGACGGGCTTTCGAAATTGTCGAGCTACAACATCGGGCGGTTCAGACGGACCGGGTATCTCGCCTCGGTGGATCAGCGGTTGAGCAATAACTTCGATCTGTCGATTGCGTATGCGCGGATGGGCGGGTTCACCGATGCGGGCGAGACGCCAACCGACGTAGTGGCCGCCCGGTTCCTGAACGAAAAGATGCATAATGTGGCGGCAGCCGGCGGTAAAGCACGGATTCCGGGCGTAGGCACGCGGATTATGGCGAGCTATGGCTGGGTGGATGCGCAGGCAGCTATTCCGACACACCTCTTTACGACCCAGAACACAAATGCGCTGCCGGGGGTGAACGTGCTGGTCCGGCAGCCTCTACCTTCTTTCTTCGGCATGCCCGGCCGCCTGGAATTGACCGCCGACCTGCGCAACCTGCTGGCGCAAGGCTATGTCCCGGTTGCGATGGCAAACGGGCAGCATCTGCTGGTGGTGGAAGCGCCGCGCGCGATACGTGGCGGGCTGAAGTTCACGTTCTAGGCTCCATTGATTTCGATACTCAAGACATCTGTCGCGGCGCTCATGGCTCCGATTCTCTTGTCGGCGGCAGCAGGTGTGCAGACGCTTGACGGCAGGACCACGCAGATACCAAGTTCCATCGGAAAGGTCACTGTGCTTGTCTTCCTGCGAACGGATTGCCCGTTGGGAAAGCGGTATGCCCCGGAGCTGGGTCGAATCGCGAAAGAGTTTTCCGGACCGGCAGTGCAATTCTGGATGGTGTTTCCGGATAAGAGCGAGAACGCCGCCGAAATTCGCAGCATGATGTCGGAGTACCGGTTTCCCGGCACAGCAGTGCGCGATCCGGATCAATCGGTGGTCAAGCAGGCGCACGCGACGACGGCTCCGGAAGCAGCGGTTTTCGGGCGCAATGGCAAACTCCTCTATCACGGCCGCATCGATGACCGCTATGTAGATTACGGCAAAGTAAAGCCCGAGCCGCAGGTCCACGATCTGGAAGATGCGATTCGGGCGGCACTGGCGGGTAAGGCAGTTGCGCGAGCCGAAACGCAGGCCTTCGGATGCGCGCTGGCGGATATAGAGTAGGGCTGTGCGATGCGTTAGCGTCAGTGCACCAGTCGTTACACTGCTGGGGCTGATGATCGGGGCTCCGCTCAATGGCGCTACCTTTTATCGCGACGTAGCGCCGATCATCTATCGCCATTGTTCGGCGTGTCATCAGCCAGGCCAACCGGCGCCTTTTTCGCTTCTCACGTACGACGACGCAAAGCGGCACGCGAGCCAGATCGCGCGTGTCACGAAGGCCCGGTACATGCCGCCCTGGCTGCCCGAGCATGGCTATGGCGATTTCGCGGATGAGCAGCGACTAAGCGCCGCCGAGATTCAGACCATCGCAGCATGGGTCGCGGCGGGAGCACCGGAAGGCGATCCCAGGGACGCGCCCAGCAAACCGGAGATTCTGGGCGATGGCTGGCGGCTGGGCAAGCCGGACCTGGTCTTGCAAGCCGGCGAGCCGCTGCGGGTGCCGGCTCAGAGCGGAGATATTTTCTGGAATTTCACATTCCGCCCGCGACTGACGCAGACTCGCTATGTGCGCGGCATCGAGATACGGCCGGGCGGCGGCGCAGCTCTGGTACACCATGCGAACCTGCTGATCGATCGAACGCATTCGACGGACCTGCTGGAGGCCAGACGCGGCGCTGGGTTCGCTGGGATGGAACTGACCATTGACCGCAACCCGTTTGATCCGCCAAGTCATTTCCTTTTTTGGAAGCCGGGCAGCACGCCGCATTTCGAAGAGCAGGGCTTTGCCTGGCGGCTGGATCCCGGAAACGTGCTGGTGCTGAATACACATCTCCAACCGAGCGGAAAGCCGGAAGAAGTGCGGCCCGAGATCGCGTTGTATTTTACCGGTCAGACGCCCTCGCGTTTTCCGCTGCTGGTGGAGCTCGAAAACGATGACGCGCTCGGTATTCCGGCAGGGGCGCGCGACTTTCAAGTGAGCGACGATTTTACGCTCCCCATGGATGTGGATGTGCAGGCGATTTATCCGCATGCGCATTATCTCGGTAAGCGGCTGGAGGCGTACGCAACGCTGCCGGATGGAAAACGCGTCTGGCTGATTCGGATTCCGGATTGGAATTTCGACTGGCAGGCGGTTTACCGCTATAAGGAGCCGGTGTTCTTGCCCAAGGGGAGCGTCGTTTCGATGCGGTTCAGCTACGACAATTCGGCCGCAAATGTGCGCAACCCGAATCAGCCGCCCAAGCGCGTGCAGGCTGGCAACCGGGCTGGGGACGAAATGGCGCATCTGTGGCTGCAATTGCTGCCGCGCGGGCGCGGAGATCGCCGGCGGGAATTGGAAGAGGCAGTCGAGCGGCACAGGGCCGAGAAGAATCCGGACAATTTCACTGCGCACCTAAACCTGGGCGCGCTGCTGCTTTCGCGTCTGAAGACGCAGGAAGCGATCGATGAGCTCGAGACGGCGCTGAAGCTGAACGGGGCTTCGGCCGAGGCACACGACATGCTCGGTTCGGCGCTGCGGAGCGTGGGACGAGCGCAGGAAGCAATTGCACAATTTCGGGCTGCCCTGGAAATTGAGCCCGCCTATGTGGAGGCGCGCTACAACCTGGCGGTTTCGCTGGCGCGAGCGGGCGATCTGCAAAACGCAATCCGGAATTTTCGGCTGGTCATCAAGGCCTTTCCCAACGACAGCCGTTTGCGAAACGAGTGGGGCGAGTTGCTGGCGGGCAGTGGCGATTTGTCGGGAGCGCTCGAGGAGTTCCAGATAGCGGTCCGGCTGGATCCGGCGAATCGAGACGCAGCCAAGAACCGCGACTGGGTACTGGCGCGGCAGGCCGGTCAGTAGAGTTCATTTGGGGGTGGTTTGACGCACCCTGCCTGAGTGGCTGGCGTTTCAATTCGACATTGCGACGTTCGCTCCGGCCGGACCGAGCCCGGGCACTGCGCCGGAACCATCCACAATCGGGCTGTTTCTGCTGGCAGGTGCCGGACTCTTCGGCATCGGCCGAATTCGAGCGCGGAAGATCCGGTAGATTCTCTCGGAGGCGGCGCGGGTTCGCTCCCTTGGGGATCCGCGCCTTATTTGTTTGCCCTTTACTGGCGCTGGAACGTATTACAGGCGTTGATGTTGCCCTGGTCGAGTCCGCGCTGGAACCAGCCGGTTCGCTGGGCGGAGGTGCCATGGGTGAAGCTTTCGGGGCTGACGCGGCGGCCGGCCTCGCGCTGCAGACGATCGTCGCCCACGGCAGCTGCGGCAGCAAGACCCGACCGAACATCGCTTTCGTTGATGATGCGGCGCTGCGCGGTAGAGTGCGCCCACACACCGGCAAAGCAATCGGCCTGCAGTTCCAGGCGGACAGACAGCGGATTGGCTTCGTCGGGATTGGCCTCCTGCAGCCGGCGCACTTTCGGTTCGATACCGAGGATCTTCTGGACGTGGTGGCCGATTTCGTGTGCGATGACGTAGGCCTGAGCAAATTCGCCCGGCGCGCCGAAGCGGTTCTTGAGCTCATCGAAGAAGCCGAGATCAAGATAGACCTTTTCGTCGGTGGGACAGTAGAAGGGACCGATGGCTTCGCGCGCTGTACCGCAGCCGGAATACGTCGCATTGCGGAAAAGCACGAGCGTTGCATGGCGATAGGGACGGTTTGCTTCTTCCGGGAGGACGCGATCCCAGTTGCCCTGCACATCGTTCAGGACAAATTTGACGAACTCGACCAAGGGCTGCTCGGCAGCATCCTGCTGGGGGTTCGGCACGGTGCGGACCTGCTGGGTAGTCGGACTGCCGCCGGAGAACAGCGTGAACAGGTTGGTCCGAAAGAGAAGGCTGAGAAGGCCGACAATGATAATGCCGCCGATCCCGAGACCGCCAAAACCGAATCCGCCGCCGCCGAAACCGCCCCCTCCGCTTTGGTCTCGCCGATCTTCAATGTCCTGACTCGAACCGCCGGGCGTCCATTCCATAACTGTTCTAGTCTGCCAGATTTCGATTAGCTGCGGGCTCCGAGAATATTTAGTACCGTGGCGATGAAGTTGTCGTTTTGCCCCGAGACGGAACGACACTCAAGCAGGAGGACGAATATGCTCAACCACCCGGTTGTTGACGAAGGCGAATGGCTGGCCGCCAGAAAGGCTCTGCTCGAAGAAGAGAAAGCGCTCACACGGCGGCGGGACGAAGTGTTGGCGAAGCTGCGCGCCTTGCCGTGGGTGAAAGTGGAAAAGGAGTACGTGTTCGATTCAACGACCGGCCCAACAACGCTCGCTGATCTGTTTCGGGGACGCAGCCAGTTGATCGTTCAGCACTTCATGCTGGGGCCGGGGTGGAAAGAAGGATGCGTGGGCTGTTCGTTCAAAGCTGATCACGTGGATGCAGCGCGGCAGCATTTCGAAAATCATGACGTGGCGTTTGCCGCGGTCTCGCGAGCGCCGATCGAGGAGATACAGGCGTTCCAGGAGCGCATGGGTTGGACCTTTTCCTGGGTTTCCTCCGCCCGCAACGATTTCAATTACGACTACCATGTCTCATTCCGGCCGGAGGATCTGGCGCGCAACAAAAGCTACTACAACTTCCGCGAAAACGATTTCGCGGCCGAGGAGCTTTCGGGGAACAGCGTTTTCTATAAAGACGAAAGCGGTGCGATCTACCACACGTACTCGGCTTACGGGCGCGGGGACGAGTTGCTCGTCGGCGCGTACATGTATCTCGATATGACGCCCAAGGGACGCAACGAGACCGTACGGGGCAATCTGACCGACTGGGTGCGGCATCACGATCGCTACGGAGCAGGAGGGCACGTGGCTCCAACGGGACGGTATGTGGCGCCGGAAACGCTGAGCTGTGAGTGCGAGCATTCGCGCTAAGCAGACGTCCGTAAAAGAACCGGCGATGAGTCGCGAGCGTGTAACGGCAAGGAGGCGCGATTGGTCACGGGACGCTGACTATTTCCAACGAAGCGAATAAATTTGAGCGATGCCCGTATCGTTCATGATCGCCGGCTGCCCATAGGGAGTCACGCTGAGAAACCCACTCATGGGCTCGCGCTGGGTTACGCCCTCAAGATCGCTCAACTTTTCCCACTTTCCACCCGGCGCCGTCAGCCTGTACAGTCCGTTCTCTCCCTGCAGCAGGGAAACGTACAGCGACTTGCTGTCGTTCGCCCACACAAACCAGGTCCACTCCACGTCGAAGCGTTTCAATTCGCTCCATGTCTTTGTGTCGCGGGAGTAGAGCATCAGCCGAGAGGGGTTTTGGCCGATGGCAACCAGATGTCTGCCGTCGGGCGACCATAGAGGCACATAGAGTCCCTGCGAGCCGGGCATGGTGGAAATTCGTCGGCTTGTCAGATTCAGTTGCTGCACACCTTTCAGCGGCAGATCGGGATAAGGAAAATAATTGAAGAAGATCGACCTGCCATCCGGCGACCAGGTCGGCGCGACCTCCTGAGCCTTTTCGTCCTTCCCGGCAATCAATTGTTCCGGCACGCCTCCGTCCGCTGAGACGAGATAGAGCTTGAACCAGTCGGAAAAGACCAGCGACTTGCTATCCGGGGACCACTGCTGCATGACAGCCAGCGAATGGGTGAGCTGAAGTTTTTCGCTCCCATCGAGTCTGCACTTCCACAAATAGCCGCTTGGATATTCGGTGTACGCCATCCACTTTCGGTCGGGGGAAATCACGAACTCGATTGCCGGCAGCCCCCGGAGGAAGGAGTTGAAATTTCTTGTACGCAGGTCAAAGAATTGCATCGCCCCCTGCCGAAGTCGTCCCAAGACGAAAAGAGCAGTTCCATCCCGCGCCGGCGCTGTCCCCTCGATATCCAGCTGATTGCCCGTGAGCCGCACGGCTTTCGGCTTCTTCCAGAATTGGTACCAGCGTGGGGCCACTACTTCGTACACATTGGAGCGTGATTCGCGATCCGACATGAATAAAAAATGCCGTCGGTCGGGTGTCCATTGCGGAAACGTTTGATTGGCTTCTTCCGGCCAGTCAAGACGCAGCGGGTGAGCATCTCGGCCGTCAACCCTAACCATCCAGACACGCGATGATCCTTGCGCGTTTGTGGCTGTCGCCGCGATCTCTCTCGAATCCGGCGAAAAGCAGAGGCTAGTTAAGTAATGGGGTCCGGTCCAAATTTCTCTGGCATTCGCTCCTTCCGGGTCGCTGATGTAGAGCTTGTGTTTGTTAGAGAATGCCAGGGAACGCCCGTCCGGGGACCAGCACGCGGCGAGTGCCAGGCTACTGCCGATTCTTCGTTGCGTTCCGCCGAGTGTAGGAACGACCCACATTGAGCCCATTCCGACTTCGTTGTTTGGTTCTACCTTCAGAGCTAAGATTCGCGAGCCATCCGGAGAGAGATCCAGAAGCTGCATGCCCGGTTGCAGGATCCGCATGGGCGCGATCATTCCACCGCTGACGGCCATCTCCGATGGCACTCCGCCGCTCGTGAAATAAAGCCGGGCGCCATCGGTGAAAAGCGGTCCTTCTTTCGGTTCCGGTGAAAATGTGAGCTGTTGGGAATCGAGCGGACCGGAAGTGGGCGCCGGGGTCAGCAGGACAGCCAGCGCGAGCACGACGACAGCGGTGGCGAGTATCCCGAAGCCGATGGTTCTCGCGGACAAGATCGGACGTCTCGAGAAACTATCGGGCGGCGCTACCGTTTCGCGAGACGACAAGTCTTTCGCTAACCGGCGCAGGTCGATTTGCAATTCCTTAGCCGACTGATATCGGTCGGCGGGATCCTTCTCGAGTGCCTTGGCAACGATACGCTGAAGCTCTCGCGGCAGTTGCGGGTCGACTGTGCAAAGCGGCTTAGGTTGGCCGCGTAAAATCTCAGCCAGAATACTTGCTGCCGAATCGCCGCGAAAGGCACGTACTCCGGTTGCCATTTCGTAGAGGATGGCGCCTAGCGAAAAGATGTCGCTGCGCGCATCCACCGGCTGACCCTGGGCCTGCTCAGGAGACATGTAAGCCGCGGTGCCCAGCACTTGTCCCTGCTGTGTCATCGCCGCGGTCAGAGTGACATCTTCCGCGCCGACTGGATCCGCACGAAGCACTTTTGAAAGCCCGAAATCCAGCAGTTTCGGGTCGCCGCGCTCAGTAATGAAGATGTTGGACGGTTTCAGATCGCGATGGACGATTCCCTTTTCATGTGCGCACTGAAGGCCGTCGCAGATCTGGAGCCCGAGTTGGAGGAGTATTTCCAACGGCAGCGGCCGACCTCCGATTTTGCGCGCGAGGGTCTCGCCTTCGAGCAGTTCCAGCACCAGAAAGGGTAAGCCGCGATCCTCGCCGGCATCGTACACGGTGCAGATATGTGGATGGTTGAGGCTCGAGGCGGCGCGCGTCTCGCGGCGAAACCTTTCCAGGCAGTGTTGGTCGGCCAGCGACGCTTCGAGGAGCAGCTTCAGCGCGACAGTGCGTCCCAGGCGGATGTCTTCCGCTTTGTAAACTGCTCCCATACCGCCCGCACCCAGCTTTTGAAGGAGCCGGTAGTTGCCAATGACCTGCCCGATCAGTTCGGAAGGGGGCACCTGTCTAATTTCGCACGGAAATCAGGCAGGTCAGCTGTCAGCTATCGAATGGCTGCGCTTCTCGTGAAAACGGCTAGAAACTAAGACTCAGACAAACAGCCCGGCAACGACGCTTTCGAATCGAAGCAGGTCCATCCCGCTATCGTCGAGCATGCGCGGGATCTGCATTGCCTGCGAATTCCGTTGCGCGATGGCCATATCGCAGGTCGTCGCGCTCTGCACTCCGCATTGGTCCAGCCAGCCGAAGAACTCCGGATAATACTCGCCGCTCGGATAACAGAAATGAAGCGGCGTTTTGCCCGTCAGCTCAATGATGCGCCGGCGGTTATCTTCGATCTCTCGTCGAAACAGCGCCAGCTCTCGCGGCACGCGATGCCGGTGCGTGTGCAGCTGAATATCGATTCCGGCCCTGGCGGTCTCTATGACCTCTTCCGGCGTCATAATCTGCAGCAGCCTGCGATTGAGGATCGCTTCGTAGTTGACTCCGATATCATCAGCCACTTCGCGTGCCAGCTCGTCCTTATCGACCGTGTTCATGCCGCGCTCGCGTGCGTACTCGAGCAGACGCTTCACGAGGACCTGGCGCTGTTCGAAGGTAATGAGCGGCAGCCGCTCCGGGATACCAAATTTCGGCAGGCTCACCGTGCTCTTACGCGATTTCCAGAGCACGTAATCGAGCCCGAGATTTATGATCGGTAGCCGGTAATCGCAGTAGTGGGTCGTCAGATACAGCGTGCAGGGGAAGTTGTATTCCTGAAGCGCCGGGAGCGCATGCTCGAAGTAGTCGACAAAGCCGTCGTCGAAGGTGAGCACAACGCTGCGCGGCGGAAGCGATCCCAGCCGTAAACGAGCCAGCGCCTCATCGAGCGGCAGAACGGACGCTCCAGAACGGTGCAAGAAGCGGAGCCTTTCCCGAAACTGCTGGGGTGTGATGTAGAGCGAAGGAAGCCAGCGATGCTCGTCCGCGAGAGAAATGCCGTGATAGCAAAGGATCAGCAGACTGTTTCGGCGGCGGGCTGAATCCGCAGCAATCGTGAATCCGCCCACAGCACGCAGCGCTTTGAGTGCCGCCGTACTCAGCTTTTTCCGAAAGCGTACACGCGGTTCCTTAGCCTGCTCAGGCAAGCCTACGTCGAAGTAATCTTCGACATGTAAAATACGGGTTGGTTCGCCGAAATGCACCCACAAGTATGTGAAGGCGGCATTTGAGAATTCTCTTCTTCTGCCCCCAGCAGATCTGGCCAGTAAATTCCGGTTCGCGTTTGCGAAATGCCCATCTGGCCACGGCGCTTGCCAGGCGCTGTTCGGTCACAGTGATCCAGATTCTGCAGCCATCCGACGATTGGAAAGAGCCCGCGGAAGCGAGTCTGTTCGAGGATCTGCTCGTCATCCGTAAAAAGCAGAGCTATACGCCAGGCATGGTGCTCAAAGGGATGCTGGGCCCGCAACCTGTGACGGTTCTGAATTACCAGTCCGCCGAGATCGGTGCGCTGCTCGAGAAAACGCTCGCCTCGCGCCCCTTCGATGCTGTGCAGATGGAAACCAGCAATCTGGTCGGCTATCTCGATATCATCCGGCGGGCGCCGGGGAGGCCGTCTCTCATTGTCGACTGGCACAATATCGATTCCGAGCTGATGTCGCGCTTTGCGGCAGAAACGAAAAACGCGGGCAAGAAGCTCGTTGCACGCCGAACCGCCACTCTGCTCGCGCATGTCGAAGCGCAACTGGCGCGCGAAGCCGAGGGCCACGCAGTCTGCAGCGAGCGCGACCGTCAGGCACTTCTGGCACACAATCCGCACGCAAAGATCGCAGTCGTTCCCAACGGCGTCGATGCGAGCGCATTCACTCCCGTGCCGCGAAACCCTGAGAACAGGAGCCTGCTGTTCGTAGGCTCGATGGACTATCACGCAAACGTCGATGCGGTCGTGTGGTTCGCGCGAAGTGTCTGGCCGGAAATTGCTCGCCGGCATCCGCAGCTTGTCTTCACCATCGCGGGGCGGCGGCCCGGTCCTGAGATACAGGCCCTGGCATCCGACCGCATCCGTGTCACCGGCACGGTGGACGATATTCGCCCCTATTACGCCCAGGCCTGCGCGGTGATTGTACCGGTGCGCGTGGGCAGTGGGACGCGGCTCAAGATTTTAGAGGCGATGGCGATGGGCGTGCCCGTTATCTCCACCACGCTGGGCGCGGAAGGAATCGCAGTCACTGACGGCCAAAACATTCTGCTGGCCGACACGGAATCTGCCATGTCCGATGCGGTCGGTCGCATCCTCTCCGACCCGTCCTTTGCGGAACGAATCGCCGGCGCAGCCCGCAACCTGGTCGCTAACGAGTATGACTGGCAACTGGTCGGCGAGAAGCTTTACGATCTCCACGCCGGCCTGGCTGCTGGCCGCGGCAAACTCGTTGCCGGGACGTAGCTTCTATCCGGCTACGCGTTCGCGCCCTTGCGCATGTGGTTCATGATCATCGCGAGCGCACCGGCACCGAGCGCCTGAACCACTCTCGGATGCTCGGAATAAAAGTTGCTCACCTGATCGATAATCGACGGATTACTCTTCTGCGCATGTTCCGCGAGGTTCTTGATCGCATCGGGCGAAATCTGCTCGGCCTGTTCCGGCGTCACCGAGCCGCCTTTCAGTATGTTGCCCAGCGCGCCCGGCAACGCCGCGCCGAGCAGACCCGGACCGGCCGAGCCCAGAATCTGATTGAGCAAGCCGGCTCGTTGCTGTCCGTTCGAGTTGCTGAAAAGGTTCGCCAGCATCGAGCCGAATTCGGGTGTCGAATCGGACCGGAATGCGGCCGCAAGCCCGCTCGCAATCGATTGCGGCGGCGCCGAATGCAATTCGCCCAGATCGGGTGCCGAGCCGACTTTGATGTCGCAGGTCAGATCCGAGTAGCTGCTGTCGATCGCTTTGATACGATCCCAGGCGGCATTCTTCGCTTCCTGGCTCGGCGCGTAGCCTTCCACGTACAGCTTGTTATCTTGGAGTGCCACCGTGGTCACTTGAATGTTTTGCTGCGCCATGGCATCCAGCGCCGGTTTGTATTTCGCAGTCAGTTCGTCGATACGGGCCATAGGTAATCCCTTTCGGCCAGTCAGCTTATCACAATCCTGTCACTTGTACGTGAACGGGCTCGCCCGCTTTCCCGCCGGATCGATTGGGTTTATCGTTGGAAGAGGAGGGCCGCCAATGGCTTTTACTCTGACTGTCAATGGCCGTCAAATGACGGCCGACGTTCCGGACGACATGCCTTTGCTCTGGGTTTTGCGCGACGTGCTCAAACTGCACGGCACCAAGTACGGCTGCGGTATCGGACAGTGCCGCGCCTGCACCGTGCATCTGGGCGGGGAGCCGGTGCCCGCCTGCCTGACTCCGGTAAGCGAGGCCACACGTGCGCCGATCACAACCATTGAAGGCCTGTCGGCCGACGGCACGCATCCGCTACAGGCTGCCTGGCGCGAAATGGACGTGCCCCAGTGCGGCTATTGCCAAGCCGGTCAGATTATGGCCGCCGCCGCTCTCCTCAAAAAGCATCCCAAACCCACCGACGCCGATATCGACGCCGCGATGAGCCCCAACCTGTGCCGCTGCGGTACCTACGTACGTATACGCGCCGCCATCCACAAAGCCGCCGGGACCAGCGCCGCCTGAAGGAGAAAGGAGAAACTTCGATGCAACTCAGCCGCCGTTCCTTCCTGCAAGCCACTACGCTCTCCGGGGGCGGGCTCATGCTTGGCCTGTTTTCCGCCTCGCGCAAGCTCACGGCCCAGAATGCGCAGCAGGGACCTCCACCCTTCGACGCCAAAGCATTCATCAAAATCGCGCCCGATGGTACCGTCACGCTCGTGGCCCGCAACCCCGAAATCGGCCAGGGTGTGAAGAACATGCTGCCCATGCTCATCGCCGAAGAGCTCGATATCGATTGGAAATCCGTGAAGATTGAGCAGGCCGACTTTGATCCCAAGTACGGCCTGCAGACCACCGGCGGAAGCCGCGCCGCTTCCAACAACTACATGCCCATGCGCCAGGTCGGAGCAGCCGGGCGTCAGATGCTCATCGCTGCCGCCGCCAAACGCTGGGGCGTTCCCGAAAGCGAATGTTTTGCTGAAAATGGCCGTGTCTATCATCGGCCTACCGATCGCTCGCTCGGCTATGGTGAGCTAGCCTCGGCCGCGGCCGCCCTGCCCGTACCGGATTTGAAGACGCTCAAACTCAAGCCGGCAACTTCTTTCAAAATCATCGGCCAGCGCACCATGGGTGTCGATGTTCCCGACATTGTCACCGGCAAGCCGATCTACAGCATCGATTTCACTCTGCCCGGCATGCTCTTTGCCGTTTACGAAAAATGCCCGGTCTTCGGCGGGAAAGTTAAGAGCGCGAACATCGACGAGATTAAGCAGCTGCCCGGCATCCGGCACGTCTTCGTTTCCGAAGGCACGATCAAGCTCGGCCCGGTCCTCGACGGCGATCCGGGTCTCGAACCAGGGATTGCCATTGTTGCCGATTCCTGGTGGTTTGCGCAATCCGCCCGCAAAAAGCTAAAGGTCGAGTGGGACAACGGTCCCGCCGCGTCGCAGAGCAGCACCGGTTTCGCGCAGCGCGCACAGGAACTGTCAAAATCTGCACCGCAGCGCATGCTCAAACAGGAAGGCGATGTCGGCAGCGCATTTTCGAACGGCTCCAGAGTCGTGGAAGCGGCGTATTCGTATCCGTTTATCTCTCACGCGCCGCTCGAGCCGCGCAACTGCAATGCGACCTATCAGAACGGTCGGCTGGAATTCTGGTCCAATACGCAACTCCCGGCCCGGGCGCGCGCCTTGGTCGCAAAACATCTTCAGATTCCCGAAGACAGCATCACCATCCACCTCCTGCGCGCTGGTGGTTCCTTTGGTCGCGGCTTGAGTAACGACTATATGGTCGAAACCGGCTACATCGCCAAAACGATCGGCGGTCCAGTGAAGCTGCTCTGGTCGCGCGAGGACGACATGCGGCACGATTATTACCGGCCCGGCGGCTTTCATTTCCTGAAGGGCGCCGTCGATTCCTCGGGCAGGCTCGTAGCCTGGCAAAACCATTTCGTCAGCTACGGCGATGGCGAGAAGTTTTCGCCAGCTGCTTCGATTTCTCCCACCGAATTTCCATCCGGTTTTGTGCCGAACTACCTGCTCGGTGCATCCGTGATGCCTCTGCAGTTGAAAACGGGTGCTTTGCGCGCGCCGGGTGCAAATGCGCAGGCGTTTGTTTTTCAATCGTTCATCGACGAACTCGCGCACGCCGCCGGCAAAGATCCGGTCGCGTTTAGGCGCGATCTGCTGAACCAGCCCGGTGAAAAGCTGGTCGCCGGAGCCGCGAAGCCGAAGGTCGAGAACGAACCGGCCACCACCAAACAGGCTGCCAAGCCGCAGGCCTACGATGCTGATCGTATGCTCGCGGTGCTGGAGCTGGCCGCAGAAAAATCAGGCTGGGGCAAGCGCAAGCTTCCTGCCGGAACCGGTATGGGGATTGCCTTCCATTACAGCTTTCAAGGCTATTTCGCGCACGTCGCCGAAGTGACGGTCGGGCCCAACAATACGCTGAAGGTGAACCACGTCTGGGGCGTGGGCGATGTCGGCAGCCAGATCGTGAATCCGAGCGGCGCTGAGGCGCAGGTGCAGGGCGCGATCATGGACGGTCTCAGCGAGATCATGGGACAGGAGATCACGCTCGAAGGCGGTGCTGTCGTCCAGAGCAACTACGACAAGCATCCGCTGCTTCGCATGAAGAACGCGCCGCAGATCGAAGTGCATTTCCACGCAACCGACCACGAGCCGACCGGCCTCGGCGAACCCGCCCTGCCGCCGCTGCTGCCTGCCATTTGCAACGCCATCTTTGCCGCAACCGGCAAGCGCATTCGCGAACTCCCGCTTGCCAAAAGTGGCTTCAGCTGGGCATAGTGAAAAGGGGCGGATGCTCAGCCTCCGCCTCTCGCCTCACCCGATAATCCGAATCTCGCCAACGCCGCCCTGCACTTTCAGGCGCACGTTCACCTTCCCCTTGTCATACAGGCTGTTCTCCCAGTGATCGCCTTTCTTGTCGAGCCCGGTAACGGTTACGCTGCCGATTCCTCCGTGTGCCTCTGCCCAGATCCCCACTCCTTCCGGCAAGTGCACATTCGCCTGTCCCACGCCGCCTGATATGTCCACGTCGTAATCACGGTCCGGTTTGCCGCGCAGATCGAGATCCACCTGTCCCGCGCCCATATGCACCTGCACGCTGCGCAAGGCAAGATCGCCGAGATTGAGCCGTGCCTGCCCCGCCCCGCAATTGACCCCCAGATCGAGCAGCACCTTGTCATTCAACTGCAGATCCCAAACGTAACGAGCCTCCCGCCCTAAACGCGTGCCGTGCGGCTGCTCAATCTTGATGGCCGCATGCGAGCCGTTGCGCGAAGTCTCCACTTTCGGCTCCCACGCCGGAACATTAAATTCGAACCGTCCCTCGATCAACTCGTTCGCGCCGCCGCGCACGTTCATCTCGCCCGCCGCCATGTCTAAATCGACATTGGCGCGCTCGGTATTACCAAGGTCGACGTGAACATTTGTGTCCTTCATGGGACCCGTCGCCACCGGAGCGAATTGGCAACTTGTCAGCAGAAACATCAGCGCAATCGGGATACAGATGGGTTTCATGTCTCTCTCGCAAATGATTTACGTAAGCATACAACGTCTTGTTCCCCGCGCTCTTGATACGATCTCTTCCGGGACCATGATGAAACCAACTCTCGCCTTTGTCGCGGCATTGGGAATCGCCGCGTCCGTCTCCGCCGCTCCCGTTCGAACGGCGTCCGGCCTCATCGAAGGAACTGTCTCCGCCGATGGCGCGGTCAACATCTTCAAAGGGATTCCGTTTGCAGCCCCGCCCACGGGCGAGCTGCGCTGGAAAGCGCCTCAGCCCGTCGCCGCCTGGCAGGGTGTGCGCAAAGCGACCGAGTTCGGTCCGCGCTGCATGCAGGGCCGCATCTTCGACGACATGGTATTCCGCGATTCGGGCCCGAGCGAAGACTGCCTCTATCTGAACGTCTGGGCGCCCGCGCACGCCGACTCGCCGCTCCCCGTGATGGTCTGGATCTACGGCGGCGGCTTCCAGGCCGGTGCCGCATCCGAACCGCGTCAGGATGGCGAAAAACTCGCGCACAAAGGCGTGATCGTCGTCAGCATGAATTACCGGCTTGGAATCTTCGGCTTCTTTTCCCACCCCGAGCTCACCAAGGAATCGGGCCATAACTCGTCCGGCAACTACGGCTTCCTCGATCAGCTCGCCGCTCTGCGCTGGGTGCACGACAACATCCGCGCGTTCGGCGGCGATCCCGAGAACGTGACCATCTTTGGCGAATCGGCCGGATCGATGTCAGTCAATGCGCAAGTCACCAGCCCGCTCTCAGCCGGTCTCTTTAAGCAGGCCATCGGCGAAAGCGGCGGCGATTTCGGCCTCAGCAGCGCTATTCCGCCGCTCACGCAAAGCGAACAGACCGGAGCTCGTTTCGCGGCAGAGATCCACGCGCCGACATTGAAGGACCTGCGCGCAAAATCCGCTCAGGATCTGCTGGCCGCATCGTTGAAGGATCGCAATGCCTTCCGTTTCTGGCCTAACGTCGATGGCTATTTCTTCCCCGAATCACCGGTTGCCATTTACCAGGCGCAAAAACAGAATCATGTCGCCGTACTGGCGGGCTGGAATACCGATGAAATGAATGCGGCGGCCTTCTTCGGGCAGAAGCCGCACACTCGCGAGAACTACAACGCAAAACTCCAGCAGATGTTCGGCGATCAGGCTGACGAGGCTCTGAAACTCTTCCCCGCCGGCAATCCGGAAGAGATGGAACACTCGGCCGGGCAACTGGCGAGCGCGCAGTTCATCGCCTACTCGACCTGGAAATGGCTCGAATTCGAAGCCCACACGCCCGGCGTGAGAGCGTATCGTTATCACTTCGAGCAAGCGCCGCCAGTCGAAGGCGGTGGCCCGAGCCGCGGCGCCTATCACTCCGCCGACATCGAGTACGTCTTTGAAACGCTCGACTGGAAAAAGCTGCCTTGGACCGATACCGATCGCCGCGTCTCCGAGCAGATGTCCTCCTATTGGACCAACTTCGCCAAAACCGGCAACCCAAACGGCAGCGGCCTTCCCGAATGGCCGCAGTATGCGCCCTCCGAATTTCCGGTCATGCATATCGGATCGAAAACCGAGGCGGCTCCCGATTCCATGCGCCAGCAGTATCTGTTTCTCGATTCGGTCGCGGCTAAGCGAATGAAAGAATCTTCCAGCGCGCAGCGCCCGTAATCGAATCACGGTGGGCCTTACGGTTCGCTTTCGATTCCACGGTGAGCTGAACGATTTTCTTCCCGCCGATCAGCGGCACCGCAGTTTTGAACACGACGCCTGGCCCACCGACACGATCAAGCACGTCATCGAATCGCTCGGCGTCCCGCATACCGAGATCGGCAGAGTTTTGGTAAACGGCGAGCTGCGCTCGCTCTCGGCAAAGTTGAATAACAACGACGAGGCCGACGTATATCCACACGCGCTGCCGATCCAGCTCGAAGATCCGCATTTCGTCGTCGACGGCCACCTCGGCCGTCTGGCCGCCTACCTCCGCATGCTCGGATTCGATACGTGGTATCGACCGCTCGCTGACGACGCCGAACTCGCCGCCGTATCCAGTTCCGAAAATCGCCTCGTGCTCACACGCGATGCCGGACTGCTCAAACGCCGCGCTGTTGAAACCGGCTACTTCGTGCGCTCCGATAAGCCGCTCGATCAACTCAAAGAACTAAACACGCGTTTCGCCCTCATCCGGCATGCCCACCCGTTTACCCGTTGCATGGCCTGCAACGGCGAGCTTCGCGCAGTGTCCAAGGACGAGATCATCGACCTGCTGCCGCCTCACACGCGCGCCACCAGGAGCGAATTCTCCCGCTGTTCGGCCTGCCGCCGGATCTACTGGCGCGGCACGCATTACGAACGGATGCTCGGCTGGCTCGCCGCGCTCGATTCATGAGCTTTCGCCCCACACGGCACAATAGAACTTGACCTCCGCCCTACGTTTTGAGATTCAGGCCACCTGCCCCGAGACGGGCGCGCGCGCCGGTCTGCTGCACACCGCTCACGGCACCATCGAGACGCCCGTCTTCATGCCGGTCGGAACGCAGGCCACGGTCAAAGGTCTCACGCCGCGCGATCTGATCGATGATCTCGATGCGAAGATCATTCTCGCGAACACGTACCACTTGTTCCTGCGCCCCGGCCACGAGCGCATCCGCCAAGCCGGCGGGCTCCATCGTTTCATGGCGTGGCCGCGCGCGATTCTCACCGACTCAGGCGGCTTCCAGGTCTTCAGCCTCGAGACACTGCGCAAGGTAACAGACGAAGGCGTGCTCTTTCGCTCGCATCTCGATGGCGACGCCCATTTCTTCTCGCCCGAGAGCACGGTCGATGTGCAGTTGGCACTCGGCAGCGACATCATCATGATGCTCGACGAGTGTCTCGCTTACCCTGCTACCCACGAGCAGGCGGCGGAATCGATGCATCGCACGATTCGCTGGGCGCGCGCCGGCTATCGTCATTACCTGTCGCGCGATTTGGGATTGCACTGTGCACTGTTTCCGATCGTGCAGGGCGGAATGTACCCGGACTTGCGCCGCGCCTGTGCGGAAGAATTGCTGGCACTCGATGCACCGGGCTACGCTATCGGCGGCCTGTCGGTCGGCGAGCCGCGCGACGTGAGTCTCGAAATGACCGCCCTAACCGCTCCGCTTCTTCCTGCCGATCGTCCCCGCTACGTTATGGGCGTCGGCATGCCCGAGGAACTCCCGCAATACGTCGCGCGCGGCGTCGACATGATGGACTGTGTGTTGCCCACGAGAAATGCGCGCAACGGCTATCTGTTCACCTCGCAGGGTAAAGTCGTCATCAAACAAAACCGTTATCAGGCCGACGACGGACCGCTCGACCCCGAGTGCACCTGCTACACCTGCCGCACCTTCACCCGTTCCTACCTGCGCCACCTCTTTCAGGCCGGCGAAATCCTTTTCGCCACACTTGCCACGCTTCACAATATCCAGTTCTTCCTCGAGCTGATGCGCCGCATACGCGCCGCCATTCTGGCCGGCGAATTTGCCGCCTTCCTCCAACGTGAAAGCAGCCGTTCTTGCGCATGAACCAGAATCTGCCGGTACTCGATGTCGGCTGCGGGATCAACAAGTATCCCGGCGCGATTGGCATGGACCGCAATCGAAACACCCGCGCTGACGTGATCGCCGATGTCGATCAGCCGCCCTTTCCCTTCGCGGACAACTCATTTCGCGAGATCCGTGCGATCCATGTCATAGAACATGTCGCCGACGTTCTACGCACAATGGAAGAATTCCACCGGCTCCTAGCGCCCGGCGGAGAAGCCATCATTGTCACCCCGCACTACACCGATTTCAGCTCTTTTTGCGATCCCACCCACCGCTGGCACCTCAACAGCTTCTCCTTCCGCTACTTCGGCGACGATCACGGCGGATTCGCCTATTATTCGGCTGCTCGATTCCGCGAGATTTCGGTCCGAGTGCGGCTACTTGCACTTTGGCGCTATTTGGGCTTCGAATTGCTTGTAAATAGCAGCCGAAGAATTCGCAGGTTCTGGGAATACTACTTGTGCTACATCGTTCGAGGCAAGGTGATTGAATGGCGGCTGGCAGCAGTGAAGGACGGCGAAACGGCTGGAGTATCCAGCCCGGACAGCTCCTCTGGAAATTGAGCGACGCGGCGCGGCAACGCCGTGAGCGGCGGGCGTTAACCCCGCAGGCCGCGCTTGGCCGGAAAGGCGAGGATCTGGCGCACCGTTACCTGCGCAGCTGCGGTTATTCGGTCGTCGCGCGTAACTACAAGCCCGGTGCCGATTCTGAAATCGACATCGTGGCTCGCGATGCCGGCACGCTGGTTTTTGTCGAAGTGAAATCGCGCGCTACCGCGGATTTCGGCTCTCCGGATCGCGCCATCGATAAGGAAAAAGAGAAGCGCATTATCCGCGCGGCTCGCAGTTTCGTCACGCGCTCAGGTGATTCGTGGAATAACGTGCGTTTCGACACCATCTCGATCGTCTTCACCAATCCGCCCGCAATTTCGCATTACAAAGACGTTTTCTTCCACGGCCGCGCCTTTGATCCGAGTTCTACTCAGACGATTTGAGCGCGAGCCCGCGCGCCACCGATGTAAATTCGTCGCCGGTGCGGATCCGCTCTGCCCCGAACCTTCGCTCGAAGATGCGCCGTACCGCCGGCACGAATGACGAACCGCCGGTGAGGAACACCCGATCCACGGCTCCCTCCTCGGTTCCTGTTTTCGCCAGCAGTTCCGAGACGCTGCGCTCGATCATCTTCAGCTCGTCCGCAATCCACTCCTCGAACTCTGCGCGGCTCACATCCGCCGTGAGTTCCACGTCGCCATCACTGAAGCAAAACCGCGCCGAGGTCGAGCGCGACAATTCCACCTTCACGCGCTGTACGGCCTGATGCAGAACGTATCCCCGATCATGCTGGATCAGGTACAGTAAATGCGCAATTTTGTCCGGCTGGAGCGCCTGCCGCTCCACGCTGCGCAGCAGATTCAGAGTCTCCTGCGAGCGCAGCAGCGAAAGATGATGCCAGCGCTCGAGCTTGCGATACACCCATCCCGGCACAGGCAGCAGCTTATCGCCCGAACGCAGCTCGGTGTTCGCACCGAGTGCCGGCGAGACCAAGTGACGCACGATCTTGGCATCGAACGCGTCGCCGGCCAGCCCGAGCCCCTGATTCCCAAGTACCTGCTCCGCTGCCTCGCTCCTGCGATACGACGGGCCTACGCGAATCAGCGAGAAATCGCTCGTACCGCCCCCGAAATCGCCAATCAGAATCAGCTCGTCGCGTTCGAGCTTCGATTGGTAGAACCAGGCCGCCGCCACCGGCTCGTATTCGAAAGCCACATCCTCAAAGCCGGCGTGCTGTAACGCCACCCGCAGTCGCCCCGCTGCAAATTCGTCGTCAGCCTCCGATTTAGCTCCCACAAAGCGCACCGGCCGTCCGACAACCGCTGCTCTAATTGGAATACCGAACTGCTCTTCCGCGCTTGTCCGGATATCACGAATGATGCGCGCCACCAGATCCTCCAGCGCAATCTGACGTCCAAAGACCTCCGTGCTGCGCAATCCGTGGCTCGATAGAAACGATTTAAGCGACTGAACCAGCCGCCCTTTCTCATCCTCGCCGCCCAGGTAGCGTTCGATGCCCAGCGGTCCGCTCCAGGAGCGAATGGTCGACCGCCCACGCTCCGTGATTTTGAGCAGATACAGCAGCGAGCGCCAGGATTCGGTCGCGGCGCCGGATGCTAATGAGAATTGCGCCATTCGCACCTCGCCGTTCTCTGCTGCCAGCGCGATCGAGCTGTTGGTTGTGCCGAAGTCGAAGCCGACGCGCATCCCTCCATGGTGACAAGCCGGGTTGAATATAGCCATTGACAATATAGCCAGAGCGGATATATTCTCAACCTATGCCGGACCCGCATGAACTTCTGCCGCTTCCCTCGGCCACATTTCACATCTTGCTCTCGCTCGCCGATCAGGACCGCCATGGCTACGCGATCATTCAGGATGTCGCGGCACGCACGGCCGGCAAGCTACGGCTGAGCGCCGGAACGCTCTACCGCTCCATCCAGCGCATGCTCGAGCAGGGGCTGATCGAAGAAACCGAAGAGCGGCCTGATCCCGAACTCGACGATGAGCGCCGCCGTTATTACCGGCTGACCCGCTTCGGCGAACGAGTTGCCCGCGCCGAAACAGCGCGGTTCGCCGAGCTGGTGAAAATGGCACGCGCCAGCGGATTCGCGCCGGGGAAAGCGTAATGCGCTTTTATCGCCTTCTGCTCCGGCTGTATCCGGCCGCCTTTCGCGTGCAGTACGAAGAAGAGCTCGCCAAAGTATTCGCGTTGCGAAGCCGCAATGCCTCTCCGCCCTTTGCACGCTTGCTTCTGTGGCTCGAAAGCATCGCCGATACGCTGCCGAGCGCTCTCGCGGCGCATTGGGATTTACTCCGGCAGGACCTCCGCTACTGCGCTCGGCTGTTCGCGCGTTCGCCTGGCTTCGCCATCACGGCCATCCTGGTGGCAGCGCTCGGTGTAGGCGCAACCACGGCGGCTTACAGCGTCACCGATCACGTCCTGCTTCGGCCACTTCCCTTCCCCGAAGCGAACCGGCTGGTGAAGCTTTGGGAGGACATGTCTCCCGGCAACTACACCACCATGGAACCGTCGCCTGCGAACTATAGCGACTGGAAGCGGCTGAGCCACTCCTTCAGCGGAATGGCAGCTTTCCGCGGCCTCTCGGTGAGCATGACCGGAGTAGGCGATCCCGAGCAGGTGGAGGGCAACGCATTCACCAGCGACCTGCTTCCGATGCTGGGGGCGCGCCCGCTGCTGGGACGAATCTTCTCGCAAGCCGACGATCAGCCCGGCGCACCCGGCACCGTGATCCTGAGCTATGCCATGTGGCAGGGACGCTTCGGCGCAGATCCAAACATCCTGACCCGCAAGATCGAGCTAGACGGCGAGCCGTACACCGTCATCGGCGTTATGCCCGGTGAATTTCAGTTCCCTCGCCCAGCCGTCCAGATCTGGACAGCCATGCGCTTCAAGCCCGAAGACTTTGAGGATCGCAACAACAACTATCTGCGCGTCATCGCAAAGCTGCGGCCCGGCGTTTCACGCGAGCAGGCACGCGCCGAGATGGGGATTGTCTCCGAAGAGCTGCGGCGCGAGTATCCGAAGGACAACGAGCATGTGGGCGTTACCGTTAATCCGCTCCGCGACGAACTGTCCGGCCGCTCGCGCATTATGCTTTTCGCGCTGCTGGGCGCATCCTTCTGCGTGCTCATTATTTCCTGCACCAATCTCGCCAACCTGCTGCTGTCGCGTGCGCTGCTTCGGCAAAGAGAACTGGCACTTCGAGCCGCCCTGGGCGCTGGGCGCGAGCGCCTCGTTCGTCAGATGCTCACTGAGAGCCTCGCGATTGCACTACTCGGTGGAGTTGTCGGCATCGGACTGGCCGAGGCGGCGGTACCGCTGCTCAAAAAACTTGTCCCCAGCAGCCTGCCCATCGCCTCGGTAGCCAGCATCGATGGCCGCGTGCTGCTCGTCTCATTTGCGCTGGTCGTACTCACTGGGTTGTGCTTCGGCCTGATCCCGGCGCTGCGGGCCAGTGGCGAGCTCGCGCCCGCCGGATTAGGAGAGCGCTCGGGCGTTTCGCTCAGTAGCAGCGGAGAACGGTTGCGCTCGGGGCTGATTGTCGGCGAAATTGCTCTGTCGCTCGTGCTCGTGCTTTCCTGCGGCTTGCTGTTGCGTGCTCTCTGGAAACTCGAGCAGGTCGATCCCGGTTTTCGTTCCGAACATGTGCTCACCATGCGCACCGCTCTCACACAGCCCCGCTACGAAAAGGTCGCCGTGCGAACGGCGTTCTATGATTCGGTGCTGGCCAGGATTCGGCAGACACCCGGGGTCGATAGTGCCGCATTCACAAGTTTTCTTCCGATCGTGATGCAGGGCGGAATTTGGCCGGTCGCAATAGCCGGGCAGAATTCCGAATTGGATCGCGCTTTCCATGAGGCAAGCCTTCGCTTCGTGACGCCGGACTTCTTTCGTACGCTCAATATTCCCCTGCGTAGCGGCCGGACGCTGCGTGAGTCCGATGGTCCTAAATCGCAATATGTAGCAGTGGTGAGTGAATCGTTTGCGCGCCAGTACTGGCCCAAACAGGATCCGCTCGGGCGCCATTTCGCGTTTGCTTTTGCCGACCGAACCGTTGTGGGAATCGTCGGCAACGTACGTGTGCGCGGCCTCGAACGCGAAAGTGAGCCCCAGGTTTACTTACCCTATCGCCAGGTCGGCGACGGAGATCTCATCTGGTATGCACCCAAGGATCTGGCCATCCGCTCCAGTCTGAAAATCGAGCAACTTCTGCCTCGCGTTCGCCACATCATCGCGGAAGCGGATCCCCAGCAGCCAATTTCGGATATCCAGACGCTCGATGAGATTGTCGCCGAAGATTGGGCGCCCCGGCGTACACAGCTGATTGCGCTCGGCACCTTCGCTCTCATCGCGATTCTTCTCACCGCGATCGGCATCCACGGGCTGCTTGCCTTCGCCGTCGGCAGCCGCACGCGTGAGATCGGTGTACGCATGGCCGTCGGAGCGCAGCCCGGGCAAATACTCGGCCTCGTCATGGGCCAAAGTCTTCTTCTCGCCCTCATCGGAATTGCGCTCGGGCTGGCTCTCAGCGTGGCGGCCGCGCGCTCGGTCGCAGGATTGCTGGCCGGCATATCCCCGACCGATCCGGCCACCTATACGATCGCCGCCTTCACCGCGTTTGCCATGGCGTGCGCCGGCAGCTTTCTGCCTGCCATTCGAGCGCTGCGCGTCGATCCCATCCGAGCCATACGCGCCGAGTAAACCATCCTCAAATCCTCACGAGATTCCGCTTGCGAGCAGTCTGGCCGAACAATACTCGCGCCTTCACAGCAGTTTGGAATTCCGCGCACGTTAGCTTAGAACAAGGGAAAAATCTTGTTCAAAGGTGCCGCGCTTGCATCGCTGTTTTTCATGGCAACTCATTTTGGATGGACGCAGGACGGCCCCGGGCAGCAGCCGCCCGCGAACAACCAGCAAACCTCTCCGCCGTCGGCTACCATCTTTTCCACAACCGCGGTTCGCTGGGACAACATCGATTTTTCTGCATTGTTCGACGGCTACTACAGCTTCAACAACAATCATCCCGACAGCAATCTGAACGGTCTGTACAACTTCAATGATCGAACGGATCGCGTGGACCTGAATCTGCTGAGGCTCACGCTAAACCGCGATCCGGACCCGATCGGCTTTCACGTTGATATCGGCTTCGGGCGGGCCATGCAGATCATGCACACGCCGGTACCGGACCCCGCCGGCTTTCGCTTCCTCGAGCAGGCCTACGTCAGTGTGAAGCCCAGGAGCTGGAAAGGGCTCGAAATCGATCTCGGCGATTTCGCAACCTCAGCCGGCGCCGAGGTGATCGAAACCAAGGACAACTGGAACTATTCGCGCTCGCTACTGTTTGCGCTGGCCACTCCCTACTATCACTTCGGCCTTCGCGCTTCAATGCCCATCGGCGGCAGCTTCAACGCAGGTGTTCAGGTGATCGATGGCTGGAACACAATCGTCGATCAGCATGGCAATAATATGCGGACGGTCGGGCTGACAAGCGCCGTAACACGGAAGAAGTTCACCTGGAATAACAACTATTACGTCGGTCCGCAATGGACTGCAGCTACCCGCGGCAATCGCAATCTGTACGACACCACTCTGCTGCTCACGCCCGCCGACCGCTTCAGCGCCTACGTGAACTTCGATTACGGCCAGCAGCACGCATTGCTGAACAGTTTGAATCGCTGGTACGGGGTGGCCGTCGCCGCGCACTTTCAGGCAACCAAGCGCATCGCTTTCAGTCCGCGTGCAGAGTACTACAACGATCCTTCGGGCTTCACCACCGGAACCCGGCAGCAGTTGCATGAGGTCACGCTCACTGGCGAGTACAAGATGCTCGACGGCCTGCTCGGCCGGCTCGAATATCGCCGCGATGACTCGAACGTACCCTATTTCGATCGCGGGGCTGCGTATGGAGTTTCAAAGTCACAGTCGACCGTCACCGTCGGCCTGATCGCGTTTTTCCCCATCAAACATTAGCCGCCGATCGGCGCACGATACAATCCTCCCTGCGAGGAGTCTCTTTGCATATCCCAACCACGCACGGGCCGGCAGCGGTATTCCTTCTTCTCGCCCTTTCGCTGTCGGCACAAGCACAATCCGCATCGGTAAACGTCGAGAAAGACGTCGTGTACGGAACCATCGCTGGTACTGCGCTGCACCTCGATATCTACCAGCCAACCGCTTCCGGCTCGCAAGTGAGCGCGGGCGTCATACTTCTTCACGGCGGCGGCTGGACCAGCTTCGACAAGAGCACCATGACCGGTATGGGCCAGTTCCTCGCGCGCAATGGATACGTCGGATTTGCGGCCGATTACCGGCTCTTCGATGGCGATCGAAATCGCTGGCCGTCGCAGCTGGACGATGTTCAGCTTGCGGTCCGCTGGATCCGGGCGAACGCGTCGAAGTATCAGGTCGACCCGGATCGCATCGGCGCCTTCGGCCATTCGGCGGGAGCTCAGCTCGCTGCCTTACTCGGGCTCGAGGACACGCGAGAACACAAGAACGCTCCGCTCTCAGAGTTTTCGAGCAAAGTGCAGGCTGTCGTAGACGTGAGCGGCCCGAGCGATTTCACGCGAGATCACGATGCTGACGGAGACGCGTTCTTCACCCGCTTCTTCGGATCGAGCAACGAGAAAGCGTGGCTTGCCGCCTCACCCATTTCTCACGTTACAAAGAACTCCGCCCCCTTTCTGATCGTCCACGGAACGCGCGATGACGAAGTCCGCATTTCGCAGTCGCAGGAGCTGTACGACAAGCTCAGGGCGAATGGCGTGCCGGCAGAATTCATCAAAGTCGACGACGCACACACATTCCAAACACCGGAAGCGCGCCGCCAGCTCGCGCTCGCCACACTGGCGTTCTTCCGTCGTTACCTGGCTGCGTCGAAATAGGTCTCGCCGCCGTCAGGATTGGCTCGGCTCTGCCCACGGGTCATACGTGCCGACGCTCCAGCTATGCCCTTCCGGATCCCGTACCGTGAAATCGCGGCTTCCATAATGCGTGTCGTGAATGGGCGTCACGATGGTCGCGCCCGCCGCATTGGCCCGCGCATATACAGCATCCGCATCCGCTACCACAACATAGCTGGTGCGGCTCTCGGAGCCCCCTAACTCCTGTGGTGATTTCAAGCCACGACCGTACTCGTCATCTTTCTGGGAGCCGAGCATAATCATGCCGCCCCCGAGCGTCAGTTCGGCATGAGCAATGGTTCCATTCGGTCCCGCAAATACGGCGCGCCGCTCAAATCCGAGTACGTTGCACAGCCAGTCCATGGCTGCGGGCGCGTCGTGATAGCGAAGTGCGGGAATAACGCTGGATCTTGTGTGTGTGGCTATCGTGGTCATTCGATTTTATCCTGAGTTCTGTTTGAACCTGATACGAGCTTGTCACGCAAGTCTCGTCCGGGTCTTGGAAAAAATGGAAATGGCTAAGCAGTGGGCAGATGGTTGGCCCACTTGCGAGGCTGCGCGGATTGATAGCTGCTTAGGTTAATCCCGGAGAACGCGCGAAATTCGTTGGCCAGGTGCGATTGATCATAGAACCCGCACTCGGCGGCGACTTCGGCCCACCGTATCTCGCGCCCGGCATGCAATTGCTGCACGGCCCGCTGAAAGCGCGCTATTCTGCACCATGCTTTTGGCCGGAATCCGACCTGCTCGCGAAAGATTTGCGAGAACCGTCGCTGGCTCCAGCCAGTTCGCCGGGCCACGTCCGCTATTGCGGCGACACTCGGCGCACTTCGGAACTGTTCGAGGGCAAACTCGACCGCCGGATGTAGCGCAAACCGGGCTTGTTGCAGGCGTGGAACGAATTCCGCCAGCAGGAACTGCGCGAGACACTCGAGAGCCAGTTCCGGCTGCGAGACTTCCCGCAATTTCTCGAGCAATGCGGTGGCCTTACAGCCCCAGAAGTCCTCGAGAGGAATGTTGCGTTCGCTGAAGAGATCGGCGCGGTCCATCACAAGGGCGGGCAACACGGCGGGTTCAAAAACCACCCCGATCAAGCCGGCGAAATCGGAAGTAGCAACGATTTCGTAGCTCGATCGCTGGCCCACCAGCAAAGCCGGTGCCGCGCACCGTTCCTCACCGGCTTCCGATACATCGAGCAGGTAGTGTCGCGAAAGTGCAAAAACAAACTGCGCGCATCCCGAAGGCAAGATGCGTTCACGCGGATACTCAATCTGTGGCGCACGACAATACCAGAGAGCACGGACATAGCGCCTCAGCGGCGCCCGCGGTGTGTGCGCAAGAAAAAACATCCAGCCTAGAAGCCCTCCCAGACCAGCGCCGGAAAGGTAGACACCGAGCGAAAACCAACCGATTCATACAGCCGGATCGCTCCAGCATTTGAAGCAGTAACCGTCAGGCTGACCGTCCCGCAGCCGAGCGAAGATAGCCGCACCAGCGCCTGTCGAAGCAGTTCATAACCAAGCCGCGCGCCGCGAATTGCGGGCAAAATACAAAGCTGCGTAATATGCCCGGACGTGGGCGAAACCGTGCTCGCGAGCGCAGCTCCGCATACCCGTCCGCTCTTACTATCGATCGCCACCACCGATCCTTCGGCTGAAAACGTCCCACAACCCGGATACCGGATGATGTTCCCGAGAAAGTGGCGCGCCCCGGGAATCGTGCGGTACTGGTCGTTGATCTCGCTATCGATGTGCCCCCGATAGGCGGCCGCAACCAGATGCGCAATCTCTTCGTTGAAGCGTTCGGCCCAGGCATGAAACTTCACTGCGTGGCCGACAGTGGCAGGCGCAAGACGCGCAATCGTGCCTCGGTCGACTTCCATAAACAGCCGGTCGTAACGGGAGGCGTATTGCGAAAACGGAAGTGGCTGGGTAAGCGGCATGCGAATCGTCATGAGCTGCGTTTCGATTCGTCGAATGCCGGAAACCAGCATCAGCCCCTGCACGGTCGCGCCGAGCAGGCTCATCTCATTGCTCGAAGTCGCGTACTCCGACCGCAGGAAGAAATCCCCAATCAGCCCTTTCCGGCCCTCCGTCACGAAGTACGTGTAGCCGGCCACCGATTGGCCCGACACCAGCGCATAGCCACTCAACGAATGCAGCTGGACGAAGCGGCGCAGAAGATCAGCCGAGGGGCGGAAGTCCCAGTCGAAGCGCTTTTCCCACACCTGAATCTCTTCCTGGAAAAGCGGGTCGAGTTCCGCCGTGTTTAGCGTGGCGAGTTCCACCACCTCGGGCAGACGAAGATCGAGGCGCGCCGACATGTTGCTGCGATTATACGTGGACCTCCGCCAGATGCGGCTTCACCGGCGAGCGCTGCAGCACTTCCCCGATTCGGCTGGTCGCCTCCCGTGTGCGCGCTTCGTCTTCGATCAGCGAAAAGCGCACGCAGCCTTCTCCGTACGGCCCGAAGCCCATGCCGGGCGAAAGCGCAACGCGCGCTTCGCGCATCAGCATCTTCGTAAACTCGAGCGATCCCATCTGCTGAAACGGCTCGGGAATACGCGCCCAGAGAAACATGGTAGCCTTGGGGGGCTCCACCGGCCAGCCCGCCTGCTCCAGACCTTCCACCAGCCAGTCGCGCCGCTTCTGATATAACGCGCAGATCTCGCCGGGCGCTTCGTCGCATTCAGTGAGGGCCGTCACCGCAGCCAGCTGGATCGGCTGGAACATGCCGTAGTCGAGATAGCTCTTGATACGCGTCAGCGCGGCCACGAGTTTCCGATTCCCGAGCAGATAACCGACCCGCCAGCCGGCCATGTTGTAGCTCTTCGTCATCGAGTAAATCTCTACCGCGTAGTCTTTCGCGCCCTCTACCTGCAGGATGCTCGGCGGCCGGTAACCGTCGAATCCCAGCTCCGCGTAGGCAAAATCGTGGATGATGTAGCAGCCGTATTCGCGCGCCAGATCCACAATCTCCTGCATAAACTGCATGTCCACGCAGATCGTGGTTGGATTGTGCGGAAAGGAAATCAAAATCACTTTCGGCTTTTTGGCGGCGGTGCGGAAATGATCTTTTAGCGCGGCCAGAAAGCTCGCCGCATCCCGCATCGGCAGCATGCGCGCGTCTCCCTCGGCCAGCACGGCTCCATAGTGATGCAGCGGGTACGCCGGATTGGCCGCGATCGTGGCATCCCCGGGCGCCAGAATCGCATACAGCAGATGCGCCAGAGCATCTTTCGCGCCCATCGTCACGATGCATTCCGTCTCCGGATCGAGCGCCACGTCATACTGCTTTCGATAGCGGTTCACGATCGCTTTCCGCAGATCCGCGATGCCGCGCGAAACCGAATAGCGATGATTGCGCGGATCCGGCGCGGTCTCAATCAGCTTCTGAACCACACGATCCGGCGATGCTCCATCGGGATTGCCCATTCCCATGTCGATCACGTCCACCCCGGATGCGCGCATCTGATCGCGCAGATCGTTGATCACGGCGAATACATACGGTGGAAGCTTCTGGATCCGATAGAACTCTTCAGTGGGCGGAAGCGGCATATGTCTTTAGTGTAGGCGTCTGAAACCGGCGAGAAGCAAGCAGTCAACGAACCCCAGCCTGCCGTGCGCGAATACGCTATCGTTGCTTCTTGCTGCGCTCGATCCTTGTACTCACATTTCTGCTTCCCTTGCTGCGAGCGGAGACGCCGGTTCGTGCCTGGACCGCTCGCTGGATCACCGCTCGCGATGCCGATTCGCACGCATATGGCGTCTATCACTTTCGCAAAACGATTGAGCTCCCCAGCGCACCCGATCATTACCTGATCCATATCTCTGCCGACAATCGTTACCGGCTCTTCGTCAACGCACGCTACGTGACCGCGGGTCCGGCGCGCGGTGATTTGTTCCACTGGCGATACGATTCGGTCGACATCGCACCGTTCCTGCATGCCGGCTCCAACGCCGTAGCCGTGCTCATCTGGAACTGGGGCAACGATGCGCCGCTGAACCAGATCAGTGCCCAAACCGGACTGCTGGTTCAAGGCGAAAATCGGCATGAGCTGGACACCGGCAAGAGCTGGCGGGCCATCCCGGACGCCGCCTACTCGGAGTATCCGGTGAAGCCGGTCGACGTGCATTACCAGTACTACGTCGCGCCTCCCGGCGAAACGCTCGATGCGGAACGCTATCCATGGGGATGGGAATCCGCCCTCTTCGACGACCGCTCCTGGCCTGATGCCATCGCCGGCGACCGTGCCTGTTCGGTGCTCTGGATGCGGGACGATGTGCCCGGAGATTGCCACGATCCGCGTCTGATGTACGCGCGCACCATTCCGCCGATGCGTGAAGAGCCGGAGCCATTTGTGCGCATACGCGAGGGATCTGGAGTTTCCAATTCCGCCGCGCTCCTGAACCACAGCGGAAGTGCTCTCGTCGCGGCACACACGCACGCCCGTTTGCTGCTCGACATGAATCGTGTCACCACCGCCTATCTGCAGACGACCGTCTCCGGTGGCGCAGGCGCCCGGCTCACTGTGCGCTACGGCGAAAGCCTCTGGATTCCGGGTACCAACGAAAAGGGCAATCGCAACGAAGTCGCCGGCAAGGAGATGCGCGGTGTACGCGACTCCTTCGTAGCTGATGGCGGCGCACATCGCTCCTGGTTTCCGCTCTGGTGGCGCAGTTTTCGTTACGTCGAGCTGACCGTCGAAACCCAGGCAGAACCCATTTACATCGACGACATCCACGCTCTCTTCACCGCCTATCCGTTCGAAAGGCGCGCGCAATTCAGCAGCGATGGTCCGGAGTGGCTATCGAAAATACTCGAAACGGGCTGGCGCACGAACGAGTTGTCCTCGCACGAAACTTATCTCGACGCCTACTATGAGCAACTGCAATACGTAGCCGATACCCGCATCGAAGCGCTCGTGTCGCTTTACGAAACCGGCGATGCACGCCTGATGCGCAACGCCATCGAGCAGATCGACAGCACCAGAACGCCGGATGGCCTTACCTTCAGCCGCGGCCCATCCCGTCTCTATCAGTACACCCCGACCTTCAGCTTGCTCTGGATCGGCATGCTGCACGAATACTGGCGTTACGTGAACGATGCCGAATTCGTTCAGGCGATGCTCCCAGGCGTGCGCAACGTCCTCGAATGGTTCGAGCGGCTCGAAAATGCGGATGGCACACTCCGCGAATTGCCGTACTACAACTTTCTCGACAGCGATGTGAAATGGGATGCGCATGCGCTCGCGCCCTATGAGTGCCAGCTGCTTCAGGGTTTTCAGTGGGCCGCCGATCTCGAAGCAGCTTTCGGAAATTCTGCTCTTGCCCGAGAGTATCGCTCCAAGGCCACGCGCCTAACCGATTCGCTTCGGAAGCGCTACTGGGATTCGGAGCGAAAGCTCTTCGCCGACGATGCAGCGCACACCCGTTTCTCGCAGCATACGAACGCGCTGGCCGTTCTCGCCGGCCTTGTCACGGGTCGACAAGCTACCGAGTTGATCGAACGCGTTCTGGCTGATTCGCAACTTCTGCCCTGCACGATCTACTTTCGCTACTATTTGAATCGCGCGCTCGTCGAGGCTGGGCTCGGCGAGCGGTATCTCGAAATGCTGGGTCCATGGCGCGATCTGCTCGCCAAAGGCGTCACAGCATGGCCCGAAAGCGAGGCTCCCGATGCGCGCTCCGACTGCCATGGCTGGGGCGATCATCCAAACATCGAGATCTATCTCACGGTGCTCGGCATCGATTCAGCAGCTCCCGGATTTACTCGCGTGAAAATCGAGCCGCATCTCGGCTTCTTGCAGTACGCGAGCGGAGTGGTGCCGCTCCCCTCTGGCAAGCTCTCGATCGCTCTCCGCCGCGACCATGGCGGCTTACGCGCCGAAATCGATTCGCCCGTCCCAGGACTCTTTGTCTGCGACGGCCGTGAGTACCCGGTCCGTATCGGTAGGTCGGAGATTCGCGCGTGTCAGCAGTGATGCGTGAACAGCGCGATCAGAATGATGATCGGGATCGGCACGCCTAAAAGGTAAAGTATGATCGACCGCATTTCGTTCTTCTTCTCCTTGCCTTACACGGCTTTCAGATTGTCGCGCTGCCTTCCTCCGATGGTGGCCGCGTAGCTGGCGCAAAATGCGCCGATCAAAAGTGCCAGAAATGTCCAGAGCAACAGCCGCGCAGTCGCTTTGCGAGCCGCGTCGGCCGCTTGCCTGGCCTGCTCGATGATGCTGGCGGCGCGCTGCTGTGCCTCAGCCTGGCTCAGCCCCGTCTGCGCGCTGATGAGTTGCGCCAGCCACGCTTCGTCCGGTCCCGCGTTGTTTCGCTCGTGGATCGCGTTGGCCAGAATTGCCATCGCTTCGCTGCGCACCGAGACGTTCTCTGCTGCTGCCGTGCTCCGGTTCGTCTCCGCTGCACCCGGTGCCGCAGCGGGCCGCAGCAACTGGCCAACGAAATACGAATTTTCCGAAGTGCCGTTTGACATTGCTCTGCCGGCGTCGCCTACAAGCGCCGTTGCCGCCGTGCCCAGAAACGCCGCGGTGATGACCACGGCTACGGCCCACACCAGAAAGCCGTGCGCAGTATCGCGAAAATACACTTCGTCGGTATGAATGGCCGCCCATTTCGTTCGCAGCCTTCCCGCCAGGTAGCCGCCAACGCCGGCCGCCACGATCTGAATCACGATCAGCCAGATGATCGCGCCCGCGTCAACCGTTGTGGCCGACACTCTGGTATTCGACCACGGTGAAACTGTGAGCAAGCCGAATCCCGCTCCCAGCGCGAGCAGCGTGAGCGAAAGCGCGGCAGTTACAAATGCGCCCGCGATAACGGCGCCCCACGATACGCCCGATGCGTATGCTTCCTGGTCTGGCATGGTGTCGGTAATCCTCACGGCTTCCTATTAGACACGCTCGGCGAACATTCATTTCGACTTTCTCGTCGCCTCAGCACCGGGGCCGAGTTCTATGAGTACAAGAGCGTTCGCCTCAAGCGTGAGATCGAGCCGGTTGCCTGAAATTCTCTGTTCCTCCGGCTCCTTCAGCGCCGTCTCGGCATTTAGCTTCTCGATCTGTTCCGGTGTCGGATAGATCGGGCTGCCCATCCGGCGATAGCTCGGCAGCACATTGCCGTGTTCGTCGTCGACACGGCTGATGCGAGCCACCGCGTTTGGCCTGACATTGCGAAACTCCAGGCGAACTTGTTTCGAAGCCCCGGTCTGACCCGGATCGACGATATTCCAGACCGCCATCACGAGCGTTCCGTCGCCGCGTTTGGTCACCAGCACATCGTGCGAATCGTTCGCCAGCCGCATCTCGCCGAGTCTGTGGAGCAGCGCGAAATCGTAATAGCTCGGCTTGTTGATGCCACCCTTGGCGCGCAGCCCGAAATGTCCTTCGAACGGCTTCGGAATTGGTCCGCCCTCTTCAAAAACATCGGAAAACGTCCAGAACGACATCATCTCCACCGTTCCGTCGCATTCGCGGATCGTGTTCGCCAGCCCCGGCCCGACAAACGTCGTATCCCGCGATTCGTGCTCACCCTGCACATTCCATTCCGTCCAGAAGAGCGGCAAATTGGGAAAGGCAGAAGCGCGGATCTGCCCTTTCACTTTCCCAATCGCGCGGCAAACCCGGTCATCCATCGGAATATCTTCATTCGTCCCGAACAGGTTCTTCACCGTGTCGTCCGCGTATCCGTGGCTCGAGACAAAATCGACCGGCGCGTGTGCATCGACCGCATGTTTCAGAAATTCATCCACCCAGGCAGCCGCTGCTGTCGCCGGTCCGCCCACTCGCAGCCGCGCGTTCACGCTCTTCAGCGCGCGCGCCGTGTGATCGTAAAGCTCGAAATACGAATCCTCTCTCGGTATGCCGTTCCAGAAGTCAATATTCGGCTCGTTCCAGACCTCGAAGTACCACTCCGCAACCTCATTGATGCCGTAGCGCTCCACCAGATGTTCGGCGAACGCGCGCATCAGCCCATCCCAGCGCTCGTAACTCTTCGGCGGAGAAACGTTCTGCTTGTACCAGAACGGATGCAGCGCGTCAGGATTAAACGCCAGCTTCTTCGGCATGAAGCTGATCTCGACAACCGGCCGCACTCCATTGCGCAGCAGACCGTCGTAGATTTCGTCCACATACGCGAAGTTGTAAACCGGATTGCCGTGCTCGTCTTCGTTGTACACGCCGTTCTCGTCGTGCAGAATGGCGTGAAATCGCACATACCGGAAATCCGTCACAGCCTTCACCGCGCGCAGATCGTTGCGATAGTTCTCGCGTAATGCGAGATTCCCGCGCCCCGAGCCGAACATCTCCTCCCAGAAATGCGGGAACGGATGCGCCGGTGCCTGCGCATCGATCGTGATCGTTTCCGTCTGCGCGCCGATCGAGAGCGGCAGAAGGGCGAGTAAAGACGCGAGTGAAGTTGCGGCGCGTAACAGGGCCATGCTTCACAGTTAATCGCAATGGCACGATGAAAGCATGTCCCCCTTCTGGCAAGACGTGCGTCGTGTGCTCCGTCTGGCCGTTCCGGTGGCCATGGGCGAGCTCGGCTGGATGGCCATGACCACGGTCGATACCATCATGGTCGGCAAACTCGGCGCGCCTGCCATCGGCGCCATAGGTGTGGGCAACAGTGCCTTCTATTCGTTCGCCATTTTCGGCATGGGCCTGCTGCTCGGACTCGATACGCTGGTTTCACAATCCTGCGGCGCCGGCGATCGTGAGGATTGCCATCGCTCCCTAACGCAGGGCGTCTATCTGGCGCTCGCGTTAACCGTGCCGCTCATGCTGCTGTTCAACTGGATGCCGCCCCTCTTTCGCATCCTCGGCATCGTCGAGCCGGTGAGCACGCTCGCCGGAACATTCATCCGCGTGCTGAATCTGAGCACGCTCCCGCTGCTGCTCTACGGCGCGTTTCGCCGCTATCTCCAGGGCATGGGTCATGTCGCGCCCGTCATGTTCGCGCTCATCAGCGCCAATCTCGTGAACTGGTTTTTCAACTGGCTGCTGATCCAGGGCCACTGGGGCTTTCCATCCATGGGCGTAGCGGGTTCCGCGCTTTCCACCTGTTTCGCTCGCCTCTATATGGCCGCTGTTTTGGCCTTCGCCATCTGGTGGTACGAGCGCGGTCTGCAGCCTGGCTTCGGCAACCTCCTGCGCAGACCCGATGCGAAGCGGCTTGCCCGGCTCATCCGCCTGGGCTTCCCGGCCGCAACCCAGATTCTGCTCGAGATCGGCGCGTTCGGCGCCGCAGCCGTGCTCGCCGGACGCCTCACGCCGGACGCGCTCGCTGCTCATCAGATCGCGCTCAATTGCGCGGCCCTGAGCTTCATGGTGCCGCTCGGAACAGCCTCCGCAGCGGCCGTGGCGGTCGGGCACGCAATTGGACGCGGTGATTGGCGCATGGCCCGCCGCAACGGCTTCATCGCCATGGGCCTCGCCTGCTCCTTTATGTTCTGCTCGGCACTCGTTTTTCTGTTCCTGCCCGGTCCCGTGCTGCGCATTTACACCAACGATCCCGGTGTGCTGCGGACCGGCGCCGGACTGCTCGCCCTGGCCGCACTCTTCCAGTTATTCGATGGCACCCAGACGGTCGCCACCGGCGCACTCCGCGGACTCGGCGAAACCCGCGGGCCCATGATCGCGAATCTGGCCGGCTACTGGGCCTTCGGCCTGCCCATCGGCTACGCTCTCTGCTTCCATTTCGGCCTCGGCGTCTACGGCCTCTGGTGGGGCCTCACTCTGGCGCTCATCGCCATCTCGCTCGTGCTGTTCTGGGAATGGTCGCGGCGCTCACGCACTCCCGCTCCCTACCTCCATCCCGAACACGCCAGCTCTCATTAAGAGCTGCTCAGCGCACGACTTTCATCTGGCACCCACGAGGTAGCTCGTGAGAATCGCCGCGCTTCCCGAAGGCACGATCAGATCCAATGAATCGGGCGCTCCGTCCCCGCGCAGGTTCACATCCTCTTTGCTTGCAAGCGAGGGTCCGGTGAGCCGAAGCAAAGCGCGCGGCCGCAAACGCTGCTTCGAAGCGATCGTGACCACCCCATCTCTCCGGCTGTCCTTGTTCACAAGCGTCATGACGATACTCTCTCCCTTCTTCACCGCGTAGACATTCAGATTCGCCCCATTCGCCGCGTAGTCAATTGACAGCCGTTCCCCGCCGAGAGATGGTGCGAACGCGAGCATCCCCGTGTAATCCGGCCGAGTCGACACCGCCTGTCGGTCGTCAGTCACGATCGGCGAATACCAGCTCATCCAGCCCAGCTGATTCACTCCGGTCTCCAGGTTCAGACCGCTCGCATCGAAAGCAGCCAGCGTAAACATGTAGTCGAGCACCCAGAGCGCCGAAGCCAGCGTGTCGCTGACGCCCGCCTTGCCGCCCCCGCAGAAAGAATTCACCTCACAGATGCGATACGGCACCCCCGCGGCTTTGGACGCGGCCTGCAATCTGCTCAATTCAGGCTTGAGCTTTGGATCCGCACTGAGCAGCTTCTCGATCGTGCTCGTGTCTCCGGCGCATTCCCGATAGTAGTGGTGCGTCAGCAGCTTCAGATCGCGGCCTTCGTCTTCGGCAAAACGTGTCACCCAATCGGTCGCACTCGCGGCATCGGGCCCGGCAAACGGCGCGTTCGGCACCTCGCGTCGTATCGCCGTCTTGTAGGCGCGATACTCGCCGAGATAGTCCTCGTACGAGTAGCCGTCGCGCCGGTGATGTGTGCCGCGCCCAAACAGATCCGGCTCGTTGCCGATCTCGAACGCGAGCAGCTTGTCTCGTACCGCTTGTGCAACCGCCTGAGCTTCGCGGGCGGCCTCCGCCGCGCTGCCGCTGCCGAGATTCAGCCCCCAGATCAACCGCCAGCCCGTGGCATCGAGGAAAGCCGCGAGCTGATCGAGATTCGCACGATTGACCACGCTGCCTTTCGGCTTCGATATTGCCGTCGCTGCCGCCTGAAAGAACGCGTCGTCGGACGTATTGCCGCCCACGCGAATCACGCCTGAACGCGCAAGCTTCTTTACCAGTCCGACATACGGACGGTCGGCCCCGCTCGGCACCCCGGCAGCAATCGATGAGGTCTCATAGCCAAGCCCGAGAAAATCCTCCGCAATCCGCCCACCCGCCGTATGCTCGATATCAAGCTTCACGTCCACTGGGAAGCGCTTGAGGGCAGGCCGCCGTGGAAGCATCGCTGCGGCAGTCGCGAGGAATTCTCTACGGTTCACCTGCTGAGCCTATCAAGCCGTTAGCCTGGACAGGTGAGCCGCTTCCGTAAGGCAGCAATTTTGTAAATCGGCGCTGAGCCGAACGCCTCGTACGTACCGACGCGCTTCCATTCGACGTCCTCGTTCAGGCGATTGACCAGGTTCTGCACGTCCGCTGAATCCACGACGAAGTATTGCGGTCGCCCGGCGTCATACACTGCCTGGATCAAACGGTTCTGCACGCAGGCCGGCGCGAAGATCAGCTTCGACGCATACTTGCCGTTGTAATAGAGCAGCGTCCCCGAGGTCATATCGGCCCATACGATCGAATGCGGATCCGTCACTTCGGCAGGCGCAGAGGGTCGGATCACTTCCGGATGAAAGTGGCGCAGTTCGAATTCGACGCAGCCTGCCAGTACGATCAGGGCAGCAGCCACTCGCAGGAGCCGCTTCCGATCCCGCGAATCCTCGCTGAAAGGCCGGTCCGTAAACGCTATGACACCGAAGACGACGATGAAGAAACAACCCGGCGCCAGGTAGTACGGAATGCGAATGGTATGCGTCAGGAAGTAAACCAGGTTCACGCTCAGCGTCAGCAGCATGGCGAACGCGGCCGCCGCGAGGGCACGTCGCTGCCCCCGGTCGCGAGCGGAACGAATGACAATAAACGCACAGCCGGTCACCAGGATCGAGGCAAACGTGATGCGCCACGCGAAGCTCTCGTGGAAGTAGTAGTACGCAGTCTGCCGGATCAGAATCCAGTTAAACTGTGGCGGGGCGGCATCAGCCGCGGCATACGTCGACGCAAGAAAATGACCCGCATTGATGCGATTGAAAATCAACAGCGGCACTGCGCCAAAGATTAGAAGTAGCGCCAGCGCCGCTGCAACAGGCCCCACCATGCTGCGCCGCGCATTCCCGTCCGCCAACCAAAGCCGGAGTAGTAAGAAGATGATCAGCCCGCCGACGACGAACAGATTCGTAATCCGCGTCAGTAGCAATAAGGCAGAAATCAATCCGAGCGCGATACCGCTTGTCCAGCGAATCGCCGGCGTCTCCGAGAACGTCCGCCACGCTCCCAGGGCCGCCAGCGGGATCAACCCCAGCGTCAGCGGAACGGACTGTGCACCGAGCGTATCCACCAGCAACTGCTCGCCGGAAAGGAGCACGATGGCAAAGGCGAAAATTTCCGCTGGCTGCAGACGATGCTCAGCAGCTATCAACAAGAACGGCAGCGCGATACAAGCCATCGCCAGAACGAGTGCCCACTGCGTTCTCCGATCCTGGTGAAAAAGCGAAAGGATCAGACCCGCTCCCGGCGGGTACTGGTGAATCATGTGATCGGTCGCGGGACAATACCAAAAACCGTGCGGGCTAAGGATCAGGGAAAAATCGTCCGTCTTGAGGTGAAGGCTCTTGGCGGTGCGAAGGAGGAACGCCGCTTCCTCGTTCTTGACACGCGTATCGAAGCCGCCGCAAGACCGGCTCGGCGGAACATCTGAGCGCTGGGCAGATAGCCGAACGGATCGCAGCCGTACGCGGAATCGGTGACAGGCTTCGAGCTGACCACCAGCATCGAAACGCACGCCATCGCGAGCAGAACCCACAGATAGGGCCGCTCTCCTAAAGCGGATGCAAACCGCCGCGCAGCCGCGGCTGGGCGTGAGGAGCGCTCTTGGAGCCGCTCATCATCGCAAGTCTGAACCGGAGACAATACTGCTATTTTTGCTCGTACCTTTCTGAAATGCAAAAAGGCCCGCGAAGAAGTTGTGCTTCGCGGGCCTTAGTTATCACTGATGGGCTTATTGGCCTTCTTCGTTCTCCCCGCCCCGCAGCTGTTTGAGCTTTTCTTCGCGGCGAGCGGCGCGTTCGGCAGCGCGCTTGACCAGTTCCGAGCCGACCAGCTCGAGCTTGGCCGTTTCCGCGCCATCGCCCTTACGCCAGCCGAGCTTCACAATACGCGTGTAGCCCCCGTTGCGCTGATGAAAGCGCGGCCCTAGCTTGTCAAACAGCTTCTTCACCGCTTCGGGCTTCACCAGAAACGCAGCGGCCTGCCGTCGCGCATGCAGGTTGTCTTCTTTCGCCAGCGTGATCAGCCGCTCTACCAGCGGCTTGGCGGCTTTCGCCTTGGGAACGGTGGTCGTGATACGCTCTTCCTCGATCACGTTGGTCACCAGCCCACGCAGCAGCGCACGGCGGCCGCTGATGTCGCGTTTAAGTTTGACTCCGGCTTTACCGTGGCGCATGATTACTCTTCAATCCCCGCGTAGTTGTCGTTGCCGTAGTCGGAAGCCGAAGCCGCCGGCGCTCCACCCACCAGCCGGCCCTGGCTGTCAAACTTCATCCCGAACGAAAGACCGAGACCCGAGAGAATCTCCTTGATCTCGTTCAGCGACTTGCGGCCGAAGTTCTTGGTACGCAGCATCTCGGATTCGGTGCGCTGCACCAGATCGCCGATGGTCGCGATGTTGGCGTTCTTAAGGCAGTTGTAGGAGCGAACGCTGAGCTCGAGCTCTTCCACTGAGCGATTCAGCACTTCGTTCATCTGGTTGATGGCGCGCTCTGCCGGCTCCTCGGCGACTTCGGGTGTTTCCTCGAAGTTGATGAAGATCGTCATGTGATCTTTGAGGAGTTTGGCCGCCTGTCCTATCGCATCCTGCGGCGAAATCGCGCCGTTGGTCCAGACTTCGATTGTCAGCTTGTCGTAATCGGTGTTCTGGCCGAGACGCGCCGCTTCCACGCTGTAATTGACTTTGCGGACAGGAGAGTGAACCGAGTCGATCGGAATGTAGCCGATCGGCAGGTCTTCGTCGTAGTTGCGATCGGCCGATACATAGCCGCGGCCGCTCTTGATGCGCATCTCGATATCGAGCTTGCCGCCTTCGCCCACCGTCGCGATGTGCAGGTTACGGTCGAGCACTTCCACGTCGGCGTCGGTTTCGATCTGGCTGCTCATGACTTCGCCCGGCGTTTCGACGCGCAGGCGGGCGATCTTGAGGCCTTCGCCCATCATCTTGAACGGCACCTGTTTCAGGTTCAGAATGATGTCGGTCGCGTCCTCGACCACGCCCGGAATGGGACTGAACTCGTGCGATACGCCTTCAATGCGTACGCCCGTAATAGCTGCGCCCTCGATCGAGCTCAGCAGCACCCGGCGCAGGCCCGTGCCGATAGTGGACCCGAATCCACGCTCGAAGGGCTGCGCAGTGAATTGACCGAAACGTTCGGTGAGCGATTCGGTATTCGCCACCAGGCGCTTGGGCTTCTGGAATCCTTTAAACATAATTTTCTAAACCCTTTTTTAGACGCTTACTTCGAGTACAACTCGACAATGAGCTGCTCGTTCAACTGAATCTGAACCAGTTCCTCACGCTTGGGCTGCTGCAGCACGCGCGCTTTCAAAGCATCGCGGTCTACTTCGAGCCAGGCCGGGCTGGGCGTGTGGGCAGTGGCGTCGCGCGCGCCCAGAATGCTCGAATTGTTACGGCTGCCTTCGCGGATTTCAATCGTATCGCCGACTTTGACGGTGAAGGACGGAATGTTGACTTTGCGGCCGTTCACATTGACGTGACCGTGGCGGACAACCTGGCGCGCCTGCGCCCGGCTCGTTGCCAGACCCATGCGATAGACGACGTTATCCAGACGCTTCTCCAGCATGGCCAGCATCTGTTCGCCGGTGATACCTTTTTGATTCACCGCTTTCTCATAAAGATTCCGGAACTGGCCCTCGAGAATGCGGTAGTAGCGCCGGGCTTTCTGCTTTTCGCGCAGCTGCAGCCCGTAACCCACGACTTTGGCCTTCTTGTCCTTGCCGTGCTGGCCGGGCGCGAAGTTGCGCTTTTCAATGGCGCACTTTTCGCTATGACAGCGCTCACCCTTCAGGAATAATTTCATGCCCTCGCGGCGGCAAAGCCGGCAAACGGGGCCACTATAACGTGCCAATCAGTTGACCTCCTACAAGTCACTCTTGAGTCTTCGCCTCGCTGGTAAGGCGCGAGCTCATCCAAGGTGCGGTTTACGGCTGGCAAGCCTTCTTCCCGCTTAATTTAGCCTTCAGCTATCAGCCTTCAGCTCTCAGCGCCGCAGCGTTCAGCCGTTGTTTAGCTGAGGGCTGACGGCTGATGGCTGACAGCTAATCCGCTGACAGCTAATCTCACACCCGGCGCTTTTTCGGCGGCCGGCAGCCGTTGTGCGGAATCGGCGTAACGTCCTTGATCGTGCGTACCTCAATACCGGCCGTCGCCAGTGCGCGCACCGCCGATTCGCGCCCCGAACCCGGCCCCGACACCCGCACATCCACCGCTCGCAGACCAGATTCCTTCGCCTTGTTGGCAGCGGTCAAAGAGGCCTGCTGCGCGGCAAACGGCGTACCCTTGCGCGAGCCGCGGAAGCCGAGCGAACCCGAGCTCGACCACGCCAGCACATTGCCCAGCGGATCGGTGAAGGTGACGATCGTGTTGTTGAACGACGCCTGCACGTGCACCGTCCCGAGCGGTACGTTCTTCTTCTCTTTCTTCTTGAACGACTTCTTCTTGGTCGTCTTCGCTGGTGCTTTGGCCATTAGGTTTTCGCTGTCGCCTTCTTCTTGTTCGCTACCGTGCCCTTACGAGGACCCTTGCGCGTGCGCGCGTTCGTATGCGTACGCTGTCCGCGCGCCGGCAGTCCCCGGCGATGGCGCAGCCCGCGATACGAGCCCATCTCCATCAGCCGCTTGATGTTCATCGAGACTTCCTTGCGCAGGTCGCCCTCGATCGCACCCTCGCCTTCGATCAGGTTACGAAGATGGTTCACTTCTTCTTCCGAGAGATCGCCCACCTTCTTTTCCGGATCCACCTGCGCCCGGTGCAGAAGCGAGAGCGCTCGCGTCCGGCCAATGCCGTAGATATAGGTCAGCCCGATCGCTGCCCGTTTTCTGGCGGGTAAATCCACGCCTGCAATACGCGCCATATCTGTACCCTTATCCCTGCCGCTGCTTGTGCTTCGGATTCGTGCAGATGACGCGCACCACACCATGGCGATGGATCACCTTGCACTTATCGCACAGCTTCTTAACTGATGCTCGAACTTTCATCCTTCTAAACCTGGCCCTTCACCAACAATTCCAATACCCGCCCGCGCGTCCGGTCGGTAGCCGACAGTGCCACGCGCACCCGGTCTCCCACACGCAAACGCACAAAATTGGCGCGCTGCGAGCTCGGCAGGTGAGCAATCAGTTCATGCTCTCCTTCCAGTCTCACACGCACCAGCGCGCTCGGCAAAACTTCCATCACGATGCCTTCCGCCGCGCGCTCACTCGATCCTTCACTCACGGCCGCGACAATACCCACGGCCCGTTATCCGTAATCGCGACCATGTGCTCAAAGTGCGCCGAATACGACCCGTCCTTGGCCACCGCCGTCCATTTATCGGACAAAACCTTCGTCTCCGGCTTGCCGGCGTTCACCATCGGCTCAATCGCCAGCACCATGCCCGGTTTCAGCCGCGGATTCTCGCCCCGCCGGTCCACGTAATTCGGAATCTGCGGCTCTTCGTGCAAAGACGTCCCGATCCCATGCCCCACAAACTCACGCACAATCGAAAAGCCGTTCGATGTGACGTACTTCTCGACCGTCCCGCAGATGTCAAATAAGCGATTACCGGCACGCGCGCGTTCAATCGCCAGCTCCAGGCTTTCTTCGGTGACCTTGAGCAGCCGCTTCACCGAATCGTTCACTTCCCCAACCGGCACCGTTACCGCTGAATCCCCGTAATAGCCTTCGAGCTGCACGCCCGTATCGAGCGAAATAATGTCGCCCGCCTTCAGCTTGCGCTTCGCCGACGGCATGCCGTGCACGACCTCTTCATTCACCGACGCACACAGCGCAAACGGGAACTTCGTTCCGGCGGCCTCCGAGTAATAGCCTTTGAAGGCCGGCTTCGCACCAGCATCCGCAATCATTTTGGCCGTCGCCATTTCCAGATCCTGCGTCGTAACGCCTTCGGCCACCATCCCCTTCAGTTCCTCGAGGATCTGATAGACCAGCAGTCCGCTCCGCCTCAACTTCTCCAGCTCGACCGCATTCCGACGCACGATCACTTCACCAGACTCTTCTTCGCAGGAGCAATCAGGCCCTCCTGCTCGAGCGATCCGCAGATCCGCTCCACAATCTCCTCGGGCGCCGCATCACCGGCTTCCACATCGATCCGCGGCACCGCCGCATCCCGGAAAAAGTTCAAAACCGGCACCGTCTGCCGGTCGTACTCAGCCAGCCGCTCGCGGATCACCGATTCGCGGTCGTCCTCGCGCGTTACCAGCACCGCACCCTCCCGGTCACAATGTCCGGGCACACGCGGCGGGTTCGTCGTTAGGCTATAAAGGGTTCCACAGACGGGACACTGACGGCGGCCGCCAAGACGCGCTACGATTCGCTCGTAGTCAACTACCAAGTGTACCACGACGGCGCGATATCCGCCTGTTTTCAACAGCTCCAGCAGCACCGCCGCCTGGTTTTGCGTCCGCGGATAGCCATCCAGAATCGCCCCGTGCTGCTTGGCGTCCGGCCGGGCGAGCCGTTCCTCGACCAGCCGATTCACCAGCTCGTCCGGCACCAGCTTCCCGCTCTTGATCAGCCCTTCGGATTGCGCGCCAATCTCATCATGCAGGCTGATATGCGCCCGCAGCATGTCGCCCGTCGAGACGTGCGGCCCGCTCAGGCAGCGCTTCAGCAGTTTCGCCTGCGTCCCCTTACCCGACCCGGGCGAGCCGAAAAGGATGACGACGACAGCGCTCATTGCTGACCTGGCGCGGCGCAAGCCGCCTAGCCGCGCCTTCCGCGCACGCGCCCCGAGCGCGGTGTGAAGCCTTCATAATGCCGCATGATCAGCTGGGCTTCGATCTGGTTCACCGTATCCATCGCTACGCCCACCACAATCAGCAGCGACGTACCGCCGAAATAGAAATTCACGCCCAGCCCGTCGAGCAGCCAGCGCGGAAAATGCGCGTCGATGAAGTTGCCCACCACCGGCAGATGCTGCAGCCGGATGCCCTGGATCATGATCATCGGAATGATGGAAAGAATCGCCAGGTACAGGCCGCCCACCACCGTGATCTTCGACAGAATCTTGTCCATGTAGTCGGCCGTATTCTTGCCGGGACGTATACCCGGAATGAAGCCGCCGTACTTGCGCATGTTGTCGGCTGCCTCGTTCGGATTGAAAATGATCGAGACGTAGAAGAAGCAGAAGAAGACGATCAGCAGCACAAAGACGATGTAGTAGCTGACCTCCGCCCCCGATACCGCGCCGAACATACGGCTCAGCCAGGGACTGTTCTTCACAATCGGAAACTGCAACGCCGTCTGCGGCAAGGCCAGCAGCGAAGAAGCGAAGATGATCGGAATTACGCCGCCGGCATTGACCTTGAGCGGCAGGTGCGTCGACTGGCCGCCCATCATGCGCCGCCCGATCACGCGCTTGGCATACTGCACCGGAATGCGCCGCTCGCCGCGCTCGACCAGTACGATGAATGCCACCACCGCCACCATCAGCGCGATGATGATCACCATCTGCGGGACCGGCCATTGATGCGTCACGAACGTATTCGTGTAAATGCTGCTGACCGCGTTCGGCAGGCCCACAATGATGCCAACGAAAATGATCAGCGACATGCCGTTGCCAATACCGCGGTCGGTAATCTGCTCACCCAGCCACATGATGAACGCCGAGCCGGCCGTGAAGGTCAGCGTCGTCATGAAGATAAAAAAGAAGCCCGGGTTCAGGACGAAGTTGCCCTCGGAATTCTGCAGCGCGAAGGCAATACCAATAGACTGAATGATCGCCAGCGCAACAGTTAAATAGCGCGTCCACTGGGTGATCTTGCGCCGCCCGAGTTCGCCTTCTTTCTGCAGCTTGTCGAGGGTCGGGATCACCACTGTCAGCAGCTGCAGAATGATCGACGCCGTGATGTACGGCGTGATGCCGAGCGCGAAGATCGTCATGCGCCGCAGCATGCCGCCGCTGAACAGGTCGAAATACCCGAGGAATCCGCCCGCCGCATTGCGCTGAAAGAAATCGGCGAAGCGAATCGTATCGATACCCGGTGTAGGAATGTAGGCGCCGATGCGATACACCGCAAGCAAAGCCAGCGTGAAAAGCACACGCTTCCGGAGATCAGGGATCCGGAAGACATTCGCGAGCGCTTCGAAGAACTTTTGCATTATTTTTAGTCAGACGCGGCGTTGCTCTTGGCTTGCGCGTCGAAAATGTTCTACTTTTCCGCTTGGGTTTCGCCGGCTGTTTTGGCCGCAATCACGTTCGCGCTGCCGCCAGCCTTCTGAATCTTGTCCAGCGCGGACTTCGAGTATACATGGGCCTGCACCGTCACCTTGCGTGTCAGCTCGCCATTGCCCAGTATCTTGAGACCGTGGCCCAGCTTCTTGATCACGCCCTTGGCGACCAGCGACTCCGGCGTGAAGTTATCACCCTCGAGCTTCTCGAGCGCGCCCACGTTTAGAATCGCGTACTCTTTTTTGAAAATGTTGGTGAAGCCGCGCTTCGGAAGACGGCGATGCAGCGGCATCTGTCCGCCTTCGAAACCGCGCATTTTGCTGTAACCGGAAATCGACTTCGCACCCTTGGCGCCGCGCCCGGAGTACTTGCCGCGCCCCGTACCCATACCCTGCCCGATGCGCTGCTTCTTGTGCTTCTGGCCCTTGGGAGGCCGCAGATTACTTAGATTCATTTTCTATTTCCCGGCGTCGTTTTGAACAATTTCGAGCAGATGCGGCACCTTCTTCACCATGCCGCGAAACTCTGGCGTGTCGGGCCGCTCGACCGTGCGGTTGACTTTGTGCAGCCCGAGCGATTTCACAATGTCTTTGTGCTTCTGCGGCGTGCAGATCGGGCTGCGGACCAGTTTGATTTTGATCTTTCCTTCGGCCATAACTATCCTCTACAGCTTCTCGATCGGCAGCCCGCGCATCTCAGCAATCGCCGTCTTGTCCGACAGCTGCTCGAGCGCATCAATGGTCGCCTTCACCACGTTATGCGCGTTGTGCGAACCGATGGATTTCGTCAGCACGTTCGGAATTCCGACCGCCTGAATCACCGCGCGCACCGGACCGCCCGCAATCACGCCCGTACCAGCCGGGGCCGGCTTCAACAGCACCAACCCGCTGCCGAAACGGCCCAGAACAGGATGCCGGATCGTGGTCTCGAGCACATGCACCTTGCGCAGGTTCTTTTTGGCCGCTTCAATGCCTTTCTTGATCGCCGACGGCACTTCCTTCGCCTTGCCGGTGCCGAAGCCAACAACCTTCGCCGCCGGATCGCCGACCACGACCAAGGCCGAAAAGCTCATGTTTTTACCGCCCTTGACGACCTTCGTCACGCGGTTGATGCTGACCACCTGTTCCTTCAGGTTCAGGTTCTGCGTGTCGACACGCTTGGCACTTCCATTCACTGCCATTCGATTAGAACTCCAGGCCCGCCTGGCGAGCCGCGTCTGCCAGCGCCTTCACGCGCCCGTGGTACTGATAACCGCCGCGATCGAAGACCACCTTGCTGATGCCCTTCTCTTTGGCGCGCTCGGCCACTTTCTGGCCAATCAGCTTCGCGCCTTCGATGTTGCCGCCCTTGCCGCGCAGGTCCTTTTCGGTGGAGGCCGCGGCCACCAGCGTATGCCCCTGGTTGTCGTCGATCACCTGCGCATAGATATGGTTCACGCTGCGGAACACAGCCAGCCGTGGCCGCTCCTGTGTACCCGCGACGCGGCTGCGAATGCGCTTGTGAATACGCGTGCGTATGTCTCGTCTGGATTCGCGCGCCATCGTTTACTTGCCTCCCGCCCCGGTCTTGCCGGCCTTCTTGCGCAATGCCTCGCCCGTATAACGGACACCCTTGTTCTTGTACGGATCGGGCGGACGCAGCGCTCGAATCTGCGCCGCCACCTGCCCCACCACCTGCCGGTCGTAGCCGTTCAGAATTAAATGCGTCTGCTTATCGACCTTGAGATCGACACCCTCCGGCAGCAGATACTCAATCGGATGCGAATAGCCGAGAGTGAACGTGGCGATCTTGCCCTTCACATCCGCGCGATAACCGGTGCCCACGATATCAAGCTCGCGCGTGAATCCGGTTGAGACGCCCTGCACCGCATTGGCCGCCAGCGCCCGCGTCAAGCCATGCAGCGCCGCGTACTGATCGTTTTCGCGCACCAACTCGAGCGCGCCGTCGCGCTGCTCGACTTTGACACCATTCGGAATCGGTACCCGCAGCTTGCCCTTCGGCCCCTCGACCGCCAGCTCGTTGCCGATCTGCACTTTCACGCCCTTGGGGAGCGGAATCGGTTTCTTTCCTACTCGTGACATCTTTCGTTACCCTGCCTGCGCTACCAGATCTGACAGAGAACTTCGCCGCCCACGCCTTCCTTGCGCGCGCTGCTTCCCGTCATCACTCCCTTGGGAGTCGTCAAAATGTTAATGCCCAGCCCGCCGAGCACGCGCGGAATGTCCTTGCTGCCCACATACACGCGGCAGCCCGGTCGCGAAACGCGCTCGATCCGTGAAATCACCGGCAGATTCGCCGGCGTGTACTTGAGATACAGACGGATGTACTTCTTGGAACCTTCTTCGGTCAGCTTGTAGTTGAGGATGTAGCCCTCTTCGCGCAGAATCCGCGCGACTTCTGTCTTCAGCTGCGAGGCCGGCACGTCCACCTTCGCGTGACGGGCGATCAGCGCGTTCCGCACGCGCGTCAGCATATCGGCAATCGGGTCTGCTGTCATGTTGCTCCTCTTACCAGCTCGCCTTCGTCACGCCCGGAATCTCGCCCGCGAGCGCAAACTTGCGGAAGCAGATGCGGCACAGCGAAAACTTGCGCAGAAAACCGCGCGGCCTTCCGCAGTTCTTGCAGCGATGCCGGATGCGCGTCGGAAACTTCGCCGCTGTTCCTGCCTTGTGCGCGCGCGCTCGCGCTTCCTGCTTTTTCTCTTCTTTTGCGATCTGTGCGGTTGTCGCCATCTTTTCTCCGTCGCCCACAACGGCCAGCCAATCGGCCTGTGCGCTCAATCTTAAGAAATCCTCTCGCTTACTGGCGGAACGGCATCCCCATATGACGCAGCAGCGCCAGACCTTCGGCGTCCGTCTTCGCCGTGGTCGTGATGGAGATGTTCATGCCCTTGGTCTTTTCGACCTTGTTGTAGTCGATCTCGGGGAAGATCAGCTGATCTTTCAACCCAAGCGTGTAATTGCCACGGCCGTCGAATGATTTTGAGGACACGCCGCGGAAGTCGCGCACGCGCGGCAGCGCCACGTTCATCAGCCGATCCAGAAACTCGTACATGCGGTCGCCGCGCAGCGTCACCATGCAGCCGATCGCCATACCTTCGCGCAGCTTGAATGCCGCAATGGATTTCTTCGCTTTCGTCACCACCGGCTTCTGCCCGGCGATCGCCGCGAGTTCGTTCACTGCGCCATCCATCAGCTTGCTGTTGCCGGTCGCTTCACCCAGGCCGATGTTGATCGAGATCTTCTCGATCTTCGGCACCGCCATCGGGTTCGCGTAATTGAAATCCTTCTTGAGGGCCGCGATGACCTGCTTGTTGTAGTGCTCGCGCAAACGAGCCTTCCCGCTCGACGACTTCGGTGCAGCCGCCTTTTCGCCCGCCGCTGCCGCTTCCTGTTTCGCCGCGCGCGGCTTCTTCTCGCCGCCGGCTGCCGGCTTGGCCGCCGCTTTCTTCTGAGTATCTTTTCCGGTGTCTTTTGCCATCTTCTCTTCTTTGGCCGATTCCAAACGGCCTCGTTAAACCGCTGCCTTTCCGGCTCGCGGCTCTGCTACTTCTTGTCCAGCGCCTCGCCATTCTTACGAGCAACGCGCGTACGCCGCACGCGCCCGCCGACCGTCTCGATCTTGTACCCGACCCGCGTCGGGATGCCGCCCGCGGTCAACAGCATCACGTTTGAAACATCGATCGGCATCGGCTTCTCCGCCACACCGCCCTTGATCTGCTTCGACGGGTTCGGCCGCGTATGACGCTTCACAATCGACACGCCATCCACCGTCACCTTGCGCGAGAATCGGTCCACTTCGAGCACTTTGCCCGTCTTGCCTTTGTCCCGCCCGGCGATCACACGCACCAGATCGTCCTTCTTGATCTTGACCGTGTGCGGCGTGCGCTCGCCTTTCTCCTGCCGCCGCTGATACGCTACTTTCGGCATCTTGCTAAATCACCTCCGGCGCGAGCGAAACGATCTTCATGAAGCGCTTGTCGCGCAGCTCGCGCGCCACCGGGCCAAACACGCGCGTGCCCACCGGCTCGCCCACTTCGTTGATCAGCACCGCCGCATTCGAATCGAAACGAATGTAGGTGCCGTCCTTACGGCGCGTCTCTTTACGCATGCGCACCACCACGCAGCGCACCACTTTGCCCTTCTTGATGTTGGAATCGGGCGCGGCCTCCTTCACGCTCGCGGTAATCACATCGCCCAGACCCGCGCGAAGCCCGAGATCGCCGCCGCGCGGCAAAATGCACTGCAGCTTGCGCGCGCCGCTGTTGTCGGCTACCTCCAGGATCGTTCGCATTCCAATCATGTTCGTGTCTCCGTTAGAACCCTAAAGCCCTTACTTGGCCTTCTTACCTGCTTGTTTAATCGTCTTCTTCTCGCGCGTATCGGCGTTTTCCGTCAGAGCCGGATGCTCGACATTCACCTGCACCGCCTTACGCAGCACCGCGCCGAGTTGCCAGCGCTTTAACCGGCTCAGCGGGCGGCACTCGATAATCCGCACCACATCGCCTACCTGCGCCGTCTGCTGCTCGTCATGCGCATAGAACTTCTTCCGCTTGTTGACGATCCGCTTATAAACCGGATGCGGCACGCGCCGCGTCACTTCCACCACAATCGTCTTCGCCATCTTGGTCGAGATCACTTCCCCGACCTTCTCGTTCTTATGGCCTTGCTGCTTTTCTGTCGCTTCCGCTGCTACCTGCGCCATTGCTTACTTCTTCCCTCTCGCGCTGCTCTTCTTGGCCGGACTCTTCGCCGGGGGCGCCGCGCTAGCGGTTTCGCCCGCAGCGCGCTTCTCGGCCGCAATCGTCAGCAGCCGCGCACGATCCTTGCGCAGACCACGATACTTCTTTAAGCCTTCGAGCTGCCCCATGCCCATCTGAAAACGCAGCCGGAACAATTGCTCCTGACCATCCTGGGCCTCGCGCTCGATCTCGCCCAGATCCATGTTGCGAATCTTGTCTGCCTTCATGCCGTTGCCTTCACGCTCTCCGCATGCGCCCGCGCCACGAATTTCGTCGGAACAGAAATCTTCGCCGCCGCCAGCCGCATCGCCTCTTCCGCCACACTCTGCGGTACGCCTTCCATCTCAAACAGCATCTTGCCCGGCTTGATCACCGCCACCCACGCTTCCGGCGCGCCCTTACCTTTACCCATACGAGTCTCTGGCGGTTTCTTCGTGATCGGTTTGTCCGGAAATACGCGAATCCACACCTTGCCGCCGCGCTTGATGAAACGCGTCATCGCGATACGGGCCGCTTCGATCTGCCGGTTCGTCACCCAGCCGCATTCGAGCGCCTTCAACCCGAACTCGCCGAACGAGAGCGAGGAGCCGCGCCACGCCTTGCCCGTCATGCGCCCACGCTGCTGCTTGCGGTACTTAACCTTCTTCGGCATCAACATAAGCTACTCGTTCTTCCCTTCCGTGCCTTCGCCAGCCCGGTTCACCTCACCAGAGCCAGCAGCACTCGGATTCTGCTTCCAGGACGGCGTCGTCGGACTGGCCATCGGCGGAATCACGGGCGCGGCCGCCGGATGCGGCAGTTCGCCCGGAGGCGGCTGCACCACCGGCCCGGCCGCTTCATTCACCGCCACCTGCGTCTGCGGACGCCGTTCCCGGTCAAACCCGCCGCGCTCGCCGCGATCGAATCCACCGCGGTCGTCACGCCGGCGCCGCCGGGGCTCGCCTTCATTGCGCAGTGAATTCTTCTGGCGATTGCCGCCTTCGATCACTTCGCCCTTGTAGACCCAAACTTTCACGCCAATCACGCCATACGTCGTATACGCCTGGCTGAAACCGTAATCGATATCGGCGCGCAGCGTATGCAGCGGCAGCTGCCCCTGCAGATACCACTCACTCCGCGCGATTTCGGCGCCATTCAGGCGGCCCGAAACACGTACCTTGATCCCTTTGCAGCCGAACCGCAGCGCCGAATCTACCGCTTTACGCATCGCCCGGCGAAACGCCACGCGTTTTTCCAGCTGCAGCGCAATCGACTCCGACACCAGCTGCGCATCGAGCTCCGGCCGGTGCACTTCCTGAATGTCGATAAACACTTCGCGCTTCGTCTTCTGCGCCAGATCGCCCTTGAGCTTCTCAATCTCGGCGCCCTTGCGGCCGATGATGATGCCCGGACGCGAAGTCCGAATGGTAATGCGCAGCTTGTTGCCCGGCCGGTCCACTTCGATCGAGCTCACGCCGGCCGCTTTCAAGCGCGCCAGCAGCGATTCCTTCAGCTCGAGATCTTCGTGCAGCAGCTTGGCGTAGTCCTGCTTGGCGAACCAGCGCGAACGCCAGTTCTTCGTGACGCCCAGGCGAAACCCGTACGGATGTACTTTCTGACCCATCGTTTACCTGCTATTCCTCTGCTTCCGCTTCCCGCTCGCCGAGCTTCACCACAATGTGCGACGTGCGCCGCTGATAGCGATACGCACGGCCCATCGGAGCCGGACGAATCCGCTTCTGGCGCGGCCCTTCGTTCACGTACGCTTCGCTCACAAACAGCCGGTCGATATCCACGTCTTCGTTCTTGTTCTCAGCGTTGGCAATCGCCGAGCGCAGCACTTTTTCCACGGCCGGCGCAATCCGCTTGTTCACCGCGCTCAAAATATGAATCGCGTCGCCCGCCTGCTGCCCGCGGATCATGTCAACCACCAGCCGCGCCTTCTGCGGCGACACACGCACGTAGCGCGCTTCCGCCTTCGATACGTTGTCCGGGTAAACGTCCGCCATTACCGTCTCACCTTCTCTGTCGTCATCTGCTAACGCGCCGCCTTCTCCGTCGCTTTGGCCGCGTGCCCCTTGAAGGTCCGCGTGGGCGAGAACTCACCTAATTTGTGCCCGACCATGTTCTCGGTCACATACACCGGAATGAACTTCTTGCCGTTATGCACCGCAAGCGTGTGTCCGATGAACTCCGGCACAATCGTCGAACGGCGCGACCAGGTGCGCACCACCGTCTTCTGATTGTTCGTGTTCAACGTCTCCACCTTCTTGAGCAGGTGGTCGTCGGTAAACGGTCCTTTTTTGAGCGATCGACTCATGTTCTATTCCTTACCGCGTCTCTCTACCGCTTCTTGGCCTTCCGCGTCACAATCCAGCGGTCGGTTCTCTTGTTATTTCGCGTCTTGAAACCGCGTGTCGGCTGCCCCCACGGCGTCACCGGATGCCGTCCGCCCGACGTTTTCCCTTCGCCGCCGCCATGCGGGTGATCGACCGGGTTCATCGTGACGCCGCGATTATGCGGGCGCTTGCCCAGCCAGCGCGAGCGCCCTGCCTTGCCGAGCGATACGTTCTCATGCTCCACATTGCCGACCTGACCCACCGTCGCCATGCACTCGACCGGCACGCGCCGCACTTCGCCCGACGGCAGTTTTAGCAGTGCAATTCCACCCTCTTTTGAAACAAGCTGGGCTTGCGCACCCGCCGAGCGCGCCATCTGGCCGCCTTTACCCGGCCGCAGCTCGATGTTATGCACCACCGTACCGGCCGGAATGTTTTTGAGCGGCAGCGCGTTGCCCACCAGAATGTCGGCCTCCGGACCCGAACTCACTTTGCGGCCCACTTCGAGGCCCACCGGCGCAATGATGTAGCGCTTCTCGCCATCGGTATAGTGCAGCAGCGCAATACGCGCCGAGCGGTTCGGATCGTACTCGATCGCCGCCACCGTCGCCACCACGCCTTCTTTGTCGCGCTTGAAGTCGATCAGCCGATACGCCTTCTTGGCGCCGCCGCCAATGAAGCGGCTCGAAATACGCCCGCGCGCATCGCGCCCGCCGGTGCGCTTCTTGCCTTCGATCAGCGACTTCTCGGGCGTGTCCTTGGTGATGTCTTCCCGCGTGAGATACGTCTGGAAGCGGCGTGTCGGTGTAACCGGTTTAAAACTCTTGATCGGCATCTACTTATGTCCCTGCTTCCTTAAATCTCGGCGTACTCGGGAATCTTCTGCCCCGGCGCCAGCCGCACGTACGCCTTTTTCCAGTCGGACGCATAGCCCGAAAAGCGTCCGCGCCGCCGCAGCTTGCCCGCGAAATTGCTCGTGCGCACTTCGGCCACCTTCACGCGGAAAACCGTCTCAACCGCTTGCTTGATCTGAATCTTGTTCGCTTCCGGATGCACCTCGAAGCACAGCGTGCGATCGTTCTCGCGCTTGTCGTGTGCCTTCTCGGTCACTACCGGACGGCGGATCACATCGTAAACCGTCATCTATGCCAACGCCTCCGACAACTTCCGCGCCGCGCTTTCCGTCAGCAGCACTTCCTGATACTTGAGCAGGTCGTAGACGTTCACATCTTTCGTCGCGACCAGCTTCACGCCCTGCAGATTGCGCGCGCCACGTTCCAGATTCGCGTTCTCGCCGGCTTCGATCAGCAGCACCGTCTTCTTTGCATTCAAACGGCCCAGCACGCCCACCATGTTCTTCGTCTTGTGATCCGGCAGATCGAAGGCACGCACCACGCGCAGTTCGCCGTCACGCAGCTTGGCCGACAACGCCGACCGCAGCGCGCCCAGCACCATCTTGCGCGGCAGTTTGTATTCGTACGAACGCGGTTGCGGACCATGCACCGTGCCGCCATGCCGCCACAAAGGCGACCGGATCGAACCCATACGCGCGCGGCCCGTGCCCTTCTGCTTCCAAAGCTTCTTGCCCGAACCTGACACCTCGTGCCGCGTCTTCGTAGCAGCGGTACCGGAGCGTTGCGCGGCCGTATACTGGCGCACCGCTTCATACAGCAGCGCCTCATTCACTTCGGCCCCGAACACCGCATCTGCAAGCTCGATCGAGCCCGCCGAAGAGTTGTTCAGGTCCACCATTTCTACTGTCGGCATTGTCTTGTCTCTCTTGCCTTCTACCGTTTCGCCCGGCGAACCATCACGTAGCCGCCGTTCGGCCCCGGAATCGCACCCTTCACCGCAATCACGTTCTCATCGGCATCCACGCTGACGATCTCGAGGTTCCGCACCGTCACCTGCTCATTGCCCATCTGGCCGCCCATGCGCGTACCCGGAAACACACGCGAGGGAAACGATGAAGCACCAATCGAACCGGGCGCGCGGTGGAACATCGAACCGTGCGTCGCATCGCCGCCGCGGAAGTGATGCCGTTTCACGACACCCTGAAACCCGCGGCCCTTGCTCGTCCCGATCACATCCACCACATCGCGCGGCTTGAACTCTTCGGCCAGCACGCGGTCGCCCTGCTTCAGATCGTCGGACGCCACGCGGCCAAGCCGAAATTCGCGCAGAAACTTCACGCCTTCCGCATTCGACTTCGCCAGGTGCTTCGCCATCGGCTTATTCGGCTTCTTGGCATACTCGACCAGGCCCAGCTGCACCGCGTCATAGCCATCGGTCGCGGGCGTCTTGCGCTGCGTCACCACGCACGGGCCGGCTTTCACCAGCGTTACGGGCACCACCTGCCCGTCCGCATTGAATACCTGCGTCATGCCAATCTTTTTGCCGAGAATTCCTGGACTCATGCCTGATCCCTAAATCGTTTTTCTTCTCTTACTTGCTCTTGCCAAACGCCTTGATCTCGACGTCCACGCCCGCGGGCAGATCGAGCTTCATCAACGCGTCCACCGTGTCCTGCGTGGGTTCCAAAATATCGAGCAGGCGCTTGTGCGTCCGGATCTCAAACTGCTCGCGCGATTTCTTGTCCACGTGCGGCGAGCGCAGCACCGTGTAGCGGTTCTTCAGCGTGGGCAGCGGAATCGGCCCGGCCACCGAAGCGCCCGTCCGCTTGGCGGTGTCGACAATGTCGCCCGTCGATTGATCGAGGACCCGGTGATCGTAGGCTTTGAGCCGGATGCGAATGCGTTCTTTCATTTGCTTAGTCGTCGCTTCGGCAGAGCAGACTGTTTAGGCCTGCCCTGCCCTATAGCGTTTTGCTATTCCAAAATCTCCGTCACCGTACCGGCTCCCACCGTCCGTCCGCCTTCGCGAATCGCGAACCGCAGGCCTTTGTCCATAGCGACCGGCGTGATCAGCTCGACTTCGATCGAGACGTTATCGCCCGGCATCACCATCTCCATGCCTTCCGGCAGCTTGGCCACGCCCGTCACGTCCGTCGTGCGGAAGTAGAACTGCGGCCGGTAGCCGTTGAAGAACGGCGTATGACGTCCGCCTTCTTCCTTCGAGAGCACGTACACTTCGCCCTTGAACTTCTTGTACGGCTTGATCGTGCCCGGCTTCGCAATCACCTGCCCGCGCTCGACGTCGTTCTTTTCAATACCGCGCAGCAGCAGACCGACGTTGTCGCCCGCCTCGCCCTGATCGAGCAGCTTCTTGAACATTTCGACGCCGGTGACCACCGTCTTGCGCGTGTCGCGGAACCCGACGATCTCCATTTCCTCGCCGACCTTGCACACGCCCTTTTCAATACGGCCCGTGACGACCGTTCCGCGGCCCTGAATCGAGAAGATATCTTCAATCGGCATCAGGAACGGCTTGTCCTTGTCGCGCTGCGGCAGCGGAATGTACTCATCCACCTTCGCCATCAGCTCGTCGACCGTCTTCTCCCACTTCTCTTCGCCGTTCAGCGCACCAAGCGCGCTCACCCGCACCACCGGCAGATCGTTACCCGGGAACTGATAGCTCGACAGCAGCTCGCGCACTTCGAGCTCAACGAGTTCCAACAGCTCCGGATCGTCCACCATGTCGACCTTGTTCAAGGCAACGACAATGTACGGCACACCCACCTGGCGCGCCAGCAGAATGTGCTCGCGCGTCTGCGGCATCGGACCGTCCGTCGCCGCCACCACCAGAATCGCGCCGTCCATCTGCGCCGCGCCCGTGATCATGTTCTTGATGTAATCGGCGTGGCCCGGGCAGTCCACGTGCGCATAGTGCCGGTTCGGCGTCTGATACTCCACGTGCGCCACCGCAATCGTGATACCGCGCGCCTTCTCTTCCGGCGCCTTGTCGATCTGATCGAAGGCGATGAACTTGTTCTTCGGATCGTGCTTCGAGAGCACCTTCGTGATCGCCGCCGTCAGGGTCGTCTTCCCGTGGTCAATGTGACCAATCGTCCCGATGTTTACGTGCGGCTTGCTGCGGTCAAATTTCTCTTTCGCCATGTGAATCCTCTCCCTTCGCCTTTACTTGGTTGCGACTCCGCCCTTATTGCGGTTGATGATCTCTTCGGCCAGGTTACGCGGCACTTCTTCGTACTGCCCGAAGTGCATCGTGAAACTGCCGCGCCCCTGTGTGCGCGAACGCAATTCCGTCGCGTAGCCGAACATCTCCGACAACGGCACCATCGCCTTGATGATGTGCGTGCCGCCCGCGATCTCGGTTCCTTCGAGCCGTCCGCGCCGCGAGATCAGATCGCCGTTCACCGATCCCATGTACTCTTCGGGCACCGTGACCTCGACCCGCATCACCGGCTCGAGCAGCACCGGCTTGGCCTTCGCGGCTGCCTCCTTAAAGCAGATCGACGAGCAGATCTTGAACGCCATTTCCGACGAGTCGACTTCGTGATACGCGCCGTCGAAGACCGTCACCTTGATGTTGTTCATCGGGTAACCGGCCAAGATACCGCCCTCGAGCGACTCGACCACGCCCTTCTCCACCGCCGGAATGAATTCCTTCGGAATGTTGCCGCCCGTCACTTCGTTGTCGAACTCGAAGTCTTTCTCAGGATTCGGCTCAACCCGCAGCTTCACGCGCGCATACTGACCGCTGCCGCCGGTCTGCTTCTTGTGCGTGTAATCGTATTCCGCCGTCTGCCGGATCGTCTCACGATAGGCCACCTGCGGCTTGCCGACGTTCGCGCCGACATTGAACTCGCGCTGCATGCGGTCCACGATGATCTCGAGGTGCAGCTCGCCCATGCCCGACAGAATCGTCTGACCCGTCTCCGGATCGGTCGAGACATGCAGCGTCGGATCCTCCGTCGCGAGCTTGTGGATCGCCACGCCCAGCTTCTCCTGGTCCGCCTTGGTTTTGGGCTCGATGGCGAGCTGAATCACCGGCGCCGGAAAGTCAATCGATTCGAGCAGAATCGGCTTGTTCTCGTCGCAGATCGTATCGCCCGTCACCACCTGCTTCAGACCCACGGCCGCGCAGATGTCGCCGGCCAGGATCTCCTGGATCTCCTCGCGCTTGTTGGCGTGCATCTTCACCAGACGGCCGACACGCTCGCGCTTGCCCTTGCTGACGTTGTAAATCGACTCGCCCGCGTTCAGCTTGCCCGAGTACACGCGAATGAAGCACAACTGACCCACAAACGGATCCGTCATGATCTTGAAGACCAGCGCCGAGAACGGCTCGGAATCGCTCGCCTTGCGCTCCAGCACTTCCTGCGGGTTATCGACTGCCGTTCCCTTGATGGGCGGCACATCGATCGGCGACGGCAGATAATCCACCACCGCATCCAGCAGATTCTGCACGCCTTTGTTCTTGAACGAAGACCCGCAAATCACCGGGAAAATCTTCTGCGCGATGGTCGCCTTGCGAATACCCGCGCGCAGCTCGGCTTCCGTAATCGGCTGCCCTTCGATGTACTTTTCCATCAGCTGATCGTCGGTCTCCGAAACCGCTTCGATCAGCTTGTCGCGATACTCTTTGGCTTTCTCGACCAGATCGGCCGGAATCTCCACATCGTCGTACTTGGCGCCCAGCGTCTCGTCGCGCCAGATGCGGGCATTCATCTTGACCAGGTCAACAATGCCCTTGAACTGGTCCTCTGCTCCCACCGGCAGCTGAATCGGCACCGGACGCGCGCTCAGCCGGTCCTGAATCGTGCCGACCGAAAAATAAAAATTCGCGCCGATCCGGTCCATCTTGTTGATGAAGCAGATACGCGGAACGCCGTACTTGTCCGCCTGCCGCCACACCGTTTCCGACTGCGGCTGCACGCCCGCCACCGCATCGAACACCGCGCAGGCGCCATCGAGCACACGCAGGCTGCGCTCCACTTCCGCCGTAAAGTCCACGTGACCCGGCGTATCGATGATGTTGATCGTCGTATCGTGCCACTGACAGGTGGTCGCCGCCGACGTGATCGTGATACCGCGCTCCTGCTCCTGCGCCATCCAGTCCATGGTGGCGGTTCCCTCGTGCACTTCGCCGATCTTGTGCGTACGGCCGGTGTAATAGAGGATGCGTTCGGTGGTGGTCGTCTTACCGGCATCAATGTGCGCCATGATGCCGATATTGCGCATTCTTTCTAACGGTACGGTGCGGGCCATAGTGATACTTCTTGACTACCAGCGATAGTGCGCGAAGGCCTTGTTGGCCTCTGCCATGCGGTGCACATCGTCCTTCTTTTTCACAGCGCCCCCACGCATATTGGAGGCATCGTTCAACTCGTTCGCCAGCTTCTCGGCCATGTCCTTGTCCGGACGCGTCCGCGCGTTGCCGATGATCCAGCGCAGTGCCAGGCTCACACGCCGGTTCTGCGAAACTTCGACCGGCACCTGATAGTTCGCACCGCCCACGCGCCGCGTTTTCACTTCCAGCACCGGCTTCACATTCTCGATGGCTTTCTTGAACGCCTTCAGCGGATCGTCGCCCGAGCGCTCGCCCAGAATCTCCATCGAGCGGTAGAAAATCTTCTGCGCCGTCGTCTTCTTGCCATCCCACATCATCGAGTTGACAAACTTCTCGACCAGCGTCGAGTTATACAGCGGATCAGGAACGATCTCGCGCGGCTCCGGTCTGCGTCTGCGCGGCATTTACTTTTTCCCCTTCGTCATCTTTACTTTTTGCCCTTCGCGGGGGCCGCAGCAGCCCCGCCCTTCGGACGCTTGGCTCCGTATTTCGAACGCCCCTGCTTGCGGTTTGCCACACCCGCGGTATCGAGCGTGCCGCGCACCACGTGATAACGCACACCGGGCAGATCCTTCACACGGCCGCCGCGGATCAGCACGATCGAGTGCTCCTGCAAATTGTGCCCGACGCCCGGAATATAAGTCGTTACTTCGATGCCATTGGTCAGCCGCACGCGCGCCACCTTGCGGAGCGCGGAATTCGGCTTCTTCGGCGTGGTCGTATAGACACGGGTACAAACGCCGCGCCGCTGCGGACAAGCCTGCAGCGCCGGACTCGCCGTCTTATAGCGGGTCGGCCGGCGGCCTTTTCTCACCAATTGATTGAATGTCGGCATGCTTCCTTTAACAAAAACAGCCCGCGCGCAACCGCAACCGGCGGCACACGCGGCCAAACAAACCTTAGCTAAATCAAAAACGTTCTAAACTACTCGACCACTTCAGCTTGGGTCAAATATCGCAGGCTCGAACCGGCAAAAGCCACATTCGGCTGCTATCGAGTACAACCAGCAAGGCTGATATAGCGTTCTTCACCAGCCTCAAACGCGAGGGTAACTGCTTCGGGTAATGGCCCTTGCCGGCATCCGACGTCACTGGCTCCTGAGGAAACCAATTTATCGGCCCAGTAGCGGGACCCGACTTCCGGCCGGACGCCCAAACGGACGCGGTAGCACGGAGGCCGAAGAATCAACTCGCCAAACCTTTTTAGTGTAAGGGGAAGAAAACCAAAATGTCAACCGTTTCGTCGCGCTTCGGAAAATCAGCAGTCACTTGCTCTCGCCAGCGCCTGCTCCCTGCCGCATTGCTCTGACGCTGATTGGTCTCTCTTGTCCAATACGGCGTTCAAGCGTCTCTTCCACGGCACCTGATTCGGCGTCGACATGCTCCAAACGCGCGGCAACCCTGTGTAATTTGGCCAGTATCGTACCCGTAGCCGACTCAATCCGGCCGACAACCAACTCGCTTTGCGCCGTGGCAGCCTCCTGGATCGCTTGCACCATAGCGTCTTGTTTCCCGCTTTTTTGGGGCTTCTTGCGAACCGTTCGGTTAATACTGGAGTTCGATGAGATTCCAGTGACAGGAATCTCCAAAAATTTTACCCCGCGGTAAATCAATCAGATACAAGTACGCGAAGCCAGCTTCCTGATCCCCTGTCGCATCATCACGTCGTGAATGGGCGCAGGTTTCCTGCTATGCCTTATGTTAAAACGATTCAATGCTGCAGCGGTTCTTCGTCTGGCTGTTCTGTGGCGATCCGAGCACGCTCCTCCGGATTTCTCCCAAGTGCATTTACGCGTCTAACCCGCTTCAGTCCCGCGGCGTTATCCAATCCGGCATCTCGGCCCCAAAATCGCGCAATTCCGGGTACTTCTCGACCAGCGGAGGGGGCGCCTCGACCGGCCCTCCCTTTAATATCGACGAAATCTCGAGCGCATTCACCACCGCTTTGCCGACGTAATGGTTATTGGTTACCGCATACGTTTCCGGCGCCTTTTCGCTCACCGTGCGAATGCGCGCCACCCAGGGTTCCAGCTCATCCACCGGATACAGGTAATCGTAGCGCTCGCGCACATCTGCTGTTTTTGAAAACCAGTTCCGGTAATTCCGCCCGTGCAGGCGAACGTAGCCGACCGCAGCCGTCACCTCCGCTCCGGGCTTGATGGACCGCTTGAAGAGCGGCTGATCGATGTTGGCCAGACCGATGCCGAGCTCCGCCAGCAGATCGAGCACTTCCGGTTGCGCCCAGCTCGCGTGGCGCACTTCGACGACCAGCGGGTACTCGGCAAAGCGGCGTTGCAACTCGACCAGGTACAGCCGGTTGTCGGTGTCGAAACGGAAGGACCAGGGAAACTGCAGCAGCAGCGCCCCGAACCGCTCGGCTTCAACCAGCGGATCGAGGCCGTTCTTAAAATCGCGCTCGTCGGCGGCCGTCGCGTTGCGCTTGTGCGTGAACGCCTCGTAGAGCTTAGCCGTAAATCGGAAGCGCGCATTCGGCTGTACCTGCTCGGCCCATTGCCTGGCGGCGGTGGGGCGCGGCGGTCCGTAGAAGCTCGAATTGATCTCGACGGTGTCGAAATAGTGCGCCAGATATTCGAGCGGATGGAAACCCTTCGGCTTCTGCCGGGGATAAACGATTCCCTCCCAGTCTTTATAGGCCCAGCCCGCCGGACCGATGCGGATCATTCCGCTTATCTTGGGCCAGGCGCGGGCTCCGGGTCAAGGACAAAGACGAGAATCTGCACCTGGACGATATACTCGCTTCAAAATGACCCGTCGTTATCTGGCTTTGGATCTGGGAGCAGAGAGCGGCCGTGCGATGATCGGCCGGCTCGCGCAGCACCGGCTCGAGCTCAGCGAAGTTCACCGTTTTGCGAATACGCCGGTGCGCCTGCCGTCGGGTTTCTACTGGGACACGCTGCGGCTTTTTCACGAAATCTGCGAAGGCCTGCGACTCGCCGCGGCGGAAAGCGACGAGTTGGACGGCATCGGCGTGGATACCTGGGGCGTGGATTTCGGGCTGCTCGACGGCAACGGCGCGCTGCTCGAAAATCCGCGGCATTATCGCGATGCGCGCACGCACGGCACGTTCGAGCGAGTCTTCGCCAAAGTTCCGCGCGCAGAGATTTTTCAAGCCACAGGCATTCAGTTCATGGAGATCAACAGTCTCTATCAGCTGTACGCGATACAGGAGCAATCGCCCCGGCTACTCGATCTGGCGACCGATCTGCTCTTCATGCCGGATCTGTTCAACTACTTTCTGACGCGCACGGCGGCCTGCGAGCGAACGATTGCCAGCACATCGCAGTTCTACGATCCGGTGCGGCGCACGTTTGCTACGGACATGCTGCGGAAACTGGGCATTCACGCCGGCTTTCTGGGCGAACTGGTGGATCCGGGCACGGAACTGGGGCCGGTACTGCCGCACGTGATGCAGCAATGCGGCTTGACTCGCGAAGTGCCGGTCTACACCGTCGGCTCACACGATACGGCATCGGCGGTGGCGGCGGTTCCGGCCACCAACGATGAGAAATGGTGCTTCATCAGCTCGGGCACCTGGTCGCTGATGGGCGTTGAGCTGGACGCGCCGCTGATCAACGACGCTTCGCTCGAGGCGAATTACACGAACGAAGTCGGCGTGGCCAATACGATCCGGTTCCTGAAGAATATTCCCGGCTTGTGGGTGCTGCAGGAATGCCGGCGGGCGTGGAAGCGGCAGGGCCTTGACCTTTCCTACGCAGATCTGATGGCCCAGGCGCAGGCGGCCAAGCCGTGCGAATGCGTGCTGGATCTGGAAGAATTCGTGGTGCCAGGCGATTATCCGGAGTTGATTGCACTATACGCCAAACGCACCGGACAGGAAGTTCCGAAAGAGCCGGCATCGATTGCCCGGGTCGTGCTGGCGAGCCTGGCGCTGCGCTATAAACAGGTACTCGAATCGCTCGAACGCCTGACCGGACGCTCGATCGAGGTGATTCATATCGTGGGCGGCGGCTCGCGCAACCGCCTGCTGAACCAGTTGACGGCAGATGTCACCGGGCGGCGCGTGATCGCCGGGCCGGCGGAGGCGACGGCGGCTGGGAATGCTCTCACGCAGGCGCTCGGAACAGGACAGATTAATTCGCTCGAAGAGCTGCGGGCGGTCGTGCGCCATTCCTTCGAAGTGGAAGAATTCCGCCCGATGTGAACCGTCTCCTCTACATTGACAACCTGCGCTGGACCATGATTCTGCTGGTCATCAGCATGCATGCCGCGGATACATACAGCCCGCTCGGCAACTGGTATTACACCGACCGTTCTCCCCTGAGCACTCCGGCGCTGCTCTTTTTTGCCGCGTGGCAGATGTATCTGCAGTCCTTTTTCATGGGATTGCTGTTCTTCGTAGCGGGCTACTTCACGCCCTCTTCGCTCGATCGGAAAGGCAGAATGCAATTCGTGCGGGATCGTGCCTTTCGTCTCGGCCTGCCGGTTCTGTTTTACATGTTCGTGCTTGGCCCTCTAACGGAATACTTCTTCGCGCATTCCTGGAACTCGACCGAGCCGACTTCGTTTGCGAACGAATGGCTGAAGCACATCCGCAACGGACAATTCCTGCAGGAGAACGGGCCACTCTGGTTCTGCCTGGCGCTGCTGATCTTTTCTGTTGTCTACGCCATGAGCTCGCGGCCGCAGTCGACAGCAGAAGTTTCGCGCAAAGCACCCGGAACACTCGCGCTCATCGGTTTTGCGCTGGTAATGGCGACTCTCGAATTTCTGATTCGCTGGGCATTCCCAGGGCTGGTTGTGCTCAACATGCACATCGGCGATTTTTCGCAGTACATTCTGCTGTTCGCGGCCGGTGTTTTCGCCGCGCGCGGTGGGTGGCTGCCGAAGCTTTCGTTCCGGGCGGGCATGACGTGGCTGGGCATCGTTCTGCCGTGCGGGTTCGCTGCGTGGCTCATTATGCTTCCGAGAGGCGGCGCGCTGAGCGGAAATGCCAGAGCCTTTTTCGGAGGCTGGTACTGGCAAAGCGCCGCTTTCGATCTCTGGGAATGTTTCACCTGCGTGGCGATTTCGTTCGGGCTGCTGGTGCTCTATCGCGAGTATTTCAACGCGCAGGCGAGATGGAGCCGTTTTCTTTCGGCAAATGCGTTTGCGGTGTACGTGTTTCATCCGCCGATCGTGATCGCCGGAGCGCGGCTGCTGCACGGCTTAGTGTGGCATCCGATGGCGAAGTTTGGCGTGCTGACGGCGTTTGCGGCGGTGGTCTCGTTTGCGCTCAGCGCGGCTGTTTTCCGGCGGATTCCGCTACTCGGGCGGATTCTTTGAAGAACCCGAAAGCAGTGTGACCGTATTGCGAGCGATCTGCTCGTCCTCGCGCGAGGGCAGAACGCGAACGTCAGGGAGATCGAGAAAGCGGAGGCCTTCGACGATCTCGCTGCGCAGATCGGCTGCGTGTTCGCCGATGCCGCCGGTAAAGACCAGCAGATCGACGCCTCCGAGTGCGGCCGTCATAGCAGCAATCGTCTTGCGCACCTGATACGAAAACAGCCGAAGCGCGAGATCGGCGCGCGGGTCGGTGGGGCGCAACGCCGTGAGTTTACGGACGTCGCTGGTTTGGCCGCTGAGGCCCAGTAAACCGGATTCGTGGTTGCAGACCTGTTCGAGGGCGTCCGGAGTATCGTACCCGTGGCGCAGGAGATAGAGGAGCACGCCGGGATCGAGGTCGCCGGGGCGCGTTCCCATGAGAAAGCCGCCGGCGGGCGTGAGTCCCATCGAGGTGTCTATGGATGCGCCGTCGCGAATCGCCGTGATGCTGGCGCCGTTGCCGAGATGGGCGACGATCAGGCGGCTCGGAATTGCGGGCAGCTGGTGAAGGATGGATTCGAGCGAGAGGCCGTGGAAGCCGTAGCGCTCGACACCGAGCTGGCGGATGCGTTCGGGCAGTGCGAAGGTGCGGCCGAGGTCGGGCATGTTGCGGTGGAAGGCGGTGTCGAGGCAGATGACCTGGGGAATGCGAGCCATTTTCTGCTGTGCCGCGCGTAGGACAGCAAGTGCAGGCGGCATGTGGAGGGGCGCAAATTCGACGGCGGCTTCGAGTTGCTTCTCGGAGTTCGCGTCGAGCACGAAGTGCTCGCGCAGGCGTGGTCCGCCGTGCACGAACCGATGACCGACGGCTTCGAAGGTTTCGGCGCCGTGTTGTTTCAGATCGGCGAGAGCGCGTTCGAGAGCGGCAACGTAATCCTGATCCCCGATTTCTTCGATCTCGCCTTCGGCGGCGAGGGTGACGGTTGCGCCGTCACGATTATAGGCGCCGAATTTGAGGGAGGACGAGCCGCAGTTCAGGGTCAGCAGCATTTAAGAGGGCCAGTGCCAGTTGCGGGTTTCTTCGCGGTCGATGCCGTTCGCCCAGGCATAGTTCAGGCTTTCGATGATTTCGTTTTTCAGCCACTCTTTCACATGAGAGGCGGTGGATTGCAGGCGCGGTACGCGATCGATGACGTCGATGGCGAGATCGAAGCGGTCGACCTGATTTTCAATGGCGAGCTGTAGCGGGGTGTCGATATTGCCTTTCTCTTTGTAGCCGCGTACGTGGATGTTTTCGTGGTTGGTGCGGCGATAGGTGAGCTTGTGGATGAGCCACGGATAGGCATGGAAGTTGAAGATCACCGGCTTGCTGCGGGTAAACAGCGAATCGAAGTCGCGGTCGGAGAGACCGTGCGGGTGCTGTGTTTCGGGCTGCAGCTTGAAGAGATCGACGACGTTGACGAAGCGCAGTTTCAAGTCTGGAATCTTCTCGCGCAGAATTGCAACCGCGGCGAGCGCTTCCATGGTGGCGATATCGCCGGCGGACACCATCACGGCGTCGGGTTCGGCATTCTCGTCGTTGCTGGCCCAATCCCAGATGCCGATGCCTTTCGTGCAGTGCTCGATGGCGCGCTCCATATCGAGGTATTGCAGATGCGGCTGCTTGTCGGCCACGATGACGTTGATGTAATCGGAGCTGCGCAGGCAGTGATCAGCGACGCTGAGCAGGCAGTTCGCGTCGGGCGGCAGGTAAATGCGGGTGACGGTGGCACTCTTGTTGGTGACGACATCGAGGAAACCAGGGTCCTGGTGTGTGAAACCGTTGTGATCCTGACGCCAGACGAGCGACGAGATGAGCAGATTGAGGGATGCGATGGGCGCGCGCCAGGCGAGATCGAGTTTAGCCTTTTCGAGCCACTTGGCGTGCTGGTTGAACATCGAGTCAATGATGTGGATGAAGGCCTCGTAACTGTTGAGAAGACCGTGGCGGCCGGTGAGCACGTAGCCTTCGAGCCAGCCTTCGAGCGTGTGCTCGCTCAGCATCTCCAGCACTCGGCCATCGGTGGCGAGCTCGCCGCCGTCGGCATCTTCGGGCTTGTATTCGGCGAGCCAGGTTTTCTTTGAGGCCGCGTAGACGCCGTCGAGTTTGTTGGAGGCGGTCTCGTCGGGACCGAAGAGGCGGAAATTGCCGGGGTTCTGGCGGAAGACATCGGCGAGAAACTTCGCAAGCACGGCGGTTGACGAGACTTCTGTGCGGCCGGGTTTATCGACTTTGACGGCGTAGTCGCGGAAGTCGGGGAGATGAAGCGGTTTGCGAAGGCGGCCGCCGTTGGCATGCGGATTGGCGCTGATGCGGCGATCGCCTTCGGGTGCAAGCGCGGCGATGTCGGGTTTGAGGCGCCCAGCCTCATCGAAGAGCTCTTCGGGTTTATAACTGCGCATCCATTCTTCGAGTTGGGCGAGATGCGCCTTGTTCTTCTTGGGATCGGAGATCGGAATCTGATGCGCGCGCCAGAAGTTCTCGACTTTGTGACCGTCGACTTCCTTGGGTCCGGTCCAGCCTTTTGGCGTGCGGAGGATGATCATGGGCCAGCGCGGGCGGAAGGCTTTGCCGGTAGAGCGGGCCTGCTGTTGATACTCCCGGATTTTGGCGATCACCTCTTCGAGCGTGGCCGCCATCTTCTGATGCATGGCGGGCGGATCGTCGCCGGCGACGATGTAGGGGGTCCAGCCGTAGCCGCGGAAGAGCGCTTCGAGTTCTTCGTCGGTGATGCGCGCGAGGATGGTCGGATTCGCGATTTTGTAGCCGTTCAGATGAAGGACCGGAAGGACGGCGCCGTCGCGGACGGGATTGAGGAATTTATTCGAGTGCCACGAAGTCGCAAGCGGTCCGGTTTCGGCTTCGCCATCGCCGACGACGACGGCAACGATCAGATCGGGATTATCGAAGGCCGCGCCAAAACCGTGGGAAAGGCTGTAGCCGAGTTCCCCGCCCTCGTGAATGGAGCCGGGCGTTTCGGGCGTGCAGTGGCTGCCGATGCCGCCGGGAAACGAGAACTGTTTGAAGAAGCGGCCCAGGCCTTCTTCGTTCTGGCTTTTGTCGGGATAGATCTCCGAATAGACGCCTTCGAGATAGGAGTTCGAGAGAACGGCGGGCGCGCCGTGACCGGGACCGGAGACGTAGAGGACGTTGACATCGTGCTTCCTGATGAGGCGATTCAGGTGGACCCAGGTGAAGGTCTGGCCCGGATCGGAGCCCCAATGGCCGAGCAGGCGGTTTTTGATGTCGTCCGGTTTGAGCGGACGCCGGAGCAGCGGGTTGTCGACCAGATAGAGCATGCCCGCGCAGAGATAATTGCAGGCGCGCCAGTAGGCATCAGTGAGTTGCAGCTCCTCGGCGGAAAGCATCACTCACGTCTATCACACGGTTGTTACTGTTTGGTTGCGCCGTCGATCTGCTTGATGAACTGCACTTCAGCGGGGCGGTAGGGGGTGCCGTTCTCGCGGAAGATGTCGTGGAACCAGACGGGCGGCTGGCGATCGGTATAGGGGTGCTGCCAGGAGTCCCACGGGAGATAGGTCTGGGATTTGCCGGCAACGAAGCCCCAGTTGATGGCGCCGACGTGGTCTTTTTTGGCGACGGGAAGGATGCCTTGGAAGGTGCTGCCCTGGGGACGCGCCATGTACTCGGTGCAGATGACGGGGCGATGGTAGCGGTCGAGCCAGACGACTTCGCTATCGAACTTGGCGGGCGGATCGTAGTTGTGGAACGAAACGATATCGGAGAGGTCGAGCTGCTCTTTGGCCATGGGCGGGATTTCGGCACCGGGAGCGGCGGGAACGTCGTGCCAGACGCCGCTGGTTAAGGGCTGAGACGGATTGGCAGCGCGCGCCCAAGCAAACGCCTGCGGCAGAAGCTTGAGAACGCGCTCGGTTTTGTCTTTCGGATCCTGCGGGCCATAGCTCGAGTTGTTGTGGTTGTCCGGCTCATTCCAGATATCCCAGCCGAGAACGCGGTCGTCGCTGGCGAAAGCGCCGACGACACCCTTCACATAGGCTTCCAGGCGGGGATATTCGCCGGGATCGTCGAGAGCTTTGGCGCCGGGGCTTTGCACCCAGCGCGAATTGTGGATGCCGGGGCGCGGCGCGGGTTGGGGGCCGAGTTTCGGGTCGGGATCCCAGCAGGAATCGAAGAGAACGAAGAGCGGCCGGATGTGGTGCTTCTGGCAGATGGAGAGAAACGTGTCGATGCGTTTTTTGAAACCGTCGGGATCCTGCTTCCAGAGCAGGTCGTGGAGGAAGACGCGCATGGTGGTCATGCCGAGATTCTGGGCCCAGCCGAGTTCCAGATCGATGCGTTTCGGGTCAAAGGTTTCGGCCTGCCACATTTCGAGCTCGTTGGAGGCGTAGGCAGGCAGGTAGTTGCTGCCGATGAGCCAGGGTTGTTTGGCGTACCAGGAATTAGCCTGCTCGGGGGTCCAGCGCTCGGCGGCATAGGTGGATGAGAGGAACGCGAGCGCGAACACGGCAGCGCGGAAAAATTTCATGTCCATGATTTTGGCATGGGGCGCGGGGAACGGGAGGCGCTTTGATCTGCCCGGCGGCGCACCAATCGCTTCGCTCATGGCTCTGAGTGAACGAGATTTTGGATTGGCGGTGCGGTGGGGATTAAGCGGCCTTCTCCTGAGCTTCGTACTCTTCGGGGTCGATGCCGAGGCGTTCGTCTTTCAGGAGCTTGGCGTGGATGTATTTTCCGAACTGTTCGGGGTATTCGCAGCGGATGCGGCGGCCTTCAAAGAGCCCAACGCGCTCTTCGATTTCTTCCATTGAAAATTCAAAGCCAAATTCGGACGGCTGGAACTCCAGGTTCTCCTGTTCGAAGCGCTCGTACATCTTGGCGGCGGCGTTCAACAGCTGTTCGCGTCGTTTCAGGCGCTCGGCCTGGATTTCTTTCAGTTCGGCGATGTCCTTTTCGCGATGGCGGCGGAGACGGGAGTCGTGCAGACGGAGGTTGCGGAGGTCGCGGGCGCAGGTCTGGGCGATGTAAGTGTCGAGCAAGACGAGGCGGAGAGATTCGGGCTGATCGGCGAAGAGGCCGGCATGGGTGATGCGGCCGAGCGCGAAGATGCCGGATTCGAGCGTCGGGATGCGCTGCAGACGCCACTCGGTATCAGCGATCGATTGGACCAGCAGTTTCTCGCGGTGATCGGCGGGGGCCCAGACCGCGAAGACACTCGCGATGTGCTGTTCATAGAGAGCGGCGTCGTCGCTGGGGAGCAGAACGGTGGCGCCGGTGAGGCCGTTGCGGACGGCGTTGTGGGAGACCCTGGCTTTGCCTTCGGCTGTCGTGGGACCAGTCGAGAGTTGGGAGTTGGCGCGATTGGCGGCGATTTGTGCTTCGGTGGCCATGACGAAGGCTTTAGCACGGCAGGGGAGGCGCATGGCGGACCATTCGCGGCGAACGTGGCCATTGGCCTACAAAAGGCTGGAGTTATAAGCCGAGGGAAAATTTTATTCGAGTGTGAACGGGAGCGGGAGGAGTTCGGAGACGGTGTAGTCGCGCGGGGTGCCGGCGATGAGCAGAAGCGCATCGGGAGCGAGTTCGGCGAGCCACTGGCGGCAGGCTCCGCATGGCATGAAGGAACCCGGGGATGAGTCCGGTGGAGCGTCGATACAGGCAATGGCGACAGCGCGGATGGGCCGATCGGCGGAGACTACCGCGGCGGAAAGTGCGGAGCGTTCGGCGCAGAGGGTGAGGCCGTAGCTGGCATTTTCTACGTTGACGCCGGTGTGGATATCGCGCGCACCGAGTACAGCAGCGCCTACGCGGAACTTCGAGTAGGGCGCGTAGGCTTTCAGGGCCGCTTCGCGAGCGGACTGGAGCAGCCGCTCGCGTGTTGCGGAATCTACGCTATTCGGCGTGCTCACCGGCTGCAGCGCCCGCTTTGAGCTTTTCGCGCTGCTCCTTGAGGATGGCCTTGCGGCTCAGCTTGATCTTGTTGCCTTCGAGCGCGAGGACTTTGACCAGAATCTGGTCACCTTCGTTGAGCTCGTCGCGAACGTTCTTGATGCGGCTTTCCGAGATTTCGCTGATGTGGAGTAGCCCGTCGGTGCCGGGGAAGATTTCGACGAATGCGCCGAAATCGGCGATGCGGACCACTTTACCGAGGTAGGTCTTACCGACTTCGGCAACGGCCGCGATATCGGCAACCATCTGCATGGCGCGGTTGGCGGCCTGACCGTTGGAGGCGAAGATGTTGACCGTGCCGTCGTCGGAGACATCGATCTTGACGCCGGTCTGGTCGATGATGCCCTTGATGACCTTGCCACCGGGCCCGATGAGCTCGCGGATCTTGTCGGTCGGAATCTTGGTGGTGTAGATGCGCGGGGCGTACTGCGAGAGCTGGGTACGCGGCTTGTCGATGGTGGCGATCATCTTGTCGAGGATCTCCATGCGGCCCTTGCGCGCCTGCTCGAGAGCCTCGGCCATGATCTTGGTCGTGACATTGGTGACCTTGATGTCCATTTGCAGCGCGGTGATGCCGTCGCGCGTGCCGGCGACCTTGAAGTCCATATCGCCGTAGTGATCTTCGGCACCGGCAATGTCGGTGAGGACGGCGTAGTCGTTGCCTTCGATGACGAGACCCATGGCGATCCCGGCGACGGGTTTGGTCAGGGGCACGCCGGCATCCATTAAGGAGAGTGTGCCGCCGCAGACGCTGGCCATCGAGCTCGAGCCGTTGGATTCGAGGATGTCGCTGACGACGCGGAGGGTGTAGGGGAAGGCCTTTTCGTCCGGGATCATGGGCGAGAGGGCGCGTTCGGCAAGTGCGCCGTGGCCGATCTCGCGGCGGCCGGGTCCGCGCATAAACCCGACTTCACCAACGCTGAACGGTGGGAAGTTGTAGTGGAGCATGAAGCGCTTCGAAGTCTCGCTGGGATCGAACATCTCGATGCGCTGCTCGTCGTCCTTGGTGCCGAGCGTGGTGGTGACGAGGGCCTGGGTTTCGCCACGAGTGAAGATAGCGGAACCGTGGGTACGGGGCAGAACGCCGACTTCGCAGGTGATGGGGCGGATCTGATCGAAGGCGCGCCCATCGGGACGGCGGCGATTCTTGAGCATCTCGTCGCGGAAGATGCGCTCTTTGAGATGAGTGAAGGCCTGGCCGGCTTCGACCAGATCGGCTTCTTCGGTGAAGAGCGCGAGCGCTTTTTCCTTGGCCTGATCGACGCGGCTGTAGCTTTCGATTTTGGCGTACTTTTCGGTGTTGAGCGCGTCGGTGAGGTCGAGACGGATGGAGTCTTCGATGAGGCGCAGTTTTTCCTGATTGACGGGAACAGGGGTGAATTCGCGCTTCTGCTTGCCGGCTTTCGAGACGAGTTCACGGATACCGGCGGCGATGCGCTTGCAGCAATCGTGGCCGAACTCGATGGCCTTGACGACTTCGGTTTCGGTAGCTTCCGTGGCGCCGGCTTCGACCATGACGATGCCCTCGTCGGTACCGGCGACGACGATGTTGAGCTTGGAATCCTTGCTCTCGGTGTAGGAGGCGTTGGCCTTGTGCTGGCCGTTGATGAGGGCGACACGCACGCCGCCGAGGACGTGATGGAACGGAATATCGGAGATGGCGAGCGCAGCGCCGGCGCCGATGATGGAGAGTACGCCGGGATCGTATTCGGGATCGGCGGAGAGCACCATGGCGATGATCTGCGTCTCATGGCTGTAGCCTTCGGGGAACAGCGGACGAATGGGGCGATCGATGAGGCGGCTGGTGAGAATTTCTTTCTCGGAGGGGCGGCCTTCGCGCTTGATGAAGCCGCCGGGAAACTTGCCCGCGGCGTAGGTGTACTCGCGGTAATCGACCGTGAGCGGAAAGAAGCTGGCGCCGGGCTTGGGCTTCTCGGCGGAGGTGGCCGCGACGAGCACGACCGAATCTCCTGAACGAACAACGACAGACCCACCGGCCTGCTTGGCAATCTTGCCGGTCTCGAGCGAGACCTTTGACCCGAAGAGGTCAATATCAACTGTGTGCGACATGAGTATCTATTCCCTGAATCTTCGCCTCGCTGATGCGGCAAGCCGCCATCTCAGCCCCGACCAAAAACAGGTCGGATTTGCAAATCTGGCCTGATCCTGGCCAGAGCTGAACTGGCACTTTAGCGCACGCGGGCTCATCTTTCCCGATGCCTGAGCATCATAAAAGTCCTTATCGACTTCGGGATTAAAGGAGGGGACTTAGAGCTGGAAGCGGGTTGTGCAGCAGCCCACCGGAGCCGCCGTGGCAACGAGTCCTTTTGAAGCGACCTGAAGCCTGCCTGAGAATCGCTCGAGCTAGAACCACGCGCTTTAGGCGCGTTTAGCGGCGGATGCCGAGGCTCTGAATGAGAGCCTGATAGCGTTCCGGACTGCGGTCTTTCAGATAGCTGATCATCTTGCGACGGCGGGCCACCATCGTGAGCAAGCCACGAGTGGAATGATGGTCTTTCTGATGCGTCTTCAGGTGATCGGTTAACTGCGCAATTCGCTGGCTCAGAAGCGCAATCTGGACCTCGGGCGAACCGGAATCCGACTTGTGGGTCCGGTACTTGCTGATGATCTTGGACTTCTCTTCTACTGCCAACGCCATTCTAGAAAACGAAACTCCTCGTCTTAACCTTAATCTCGATTTTTATTCTTTAACAGAGTAGCACAGTAGACCGTAGCCGGAGAGGTCTACTTGGCCAGGTTCACGCGGCGAACGAATTTGACGGCCTTGTTTTCGAACAGCTGTGCGATCAGGTTGTCGGAGACGGGCTGATCGGTTTCGATGATGGAAATGGCCGTGAGCGGATGCGATTTGGCCTGCTGCTCGTCCTCGCGGCCGAGGGCGAAGTTGGCGATGTTGACGCCGTTCTTGCCGAGGACGGTGCCGAAGTAGCCGATGACGCCCGGGACGTCTTCGTTTTTCGAGTAAAGCAGGTTGCCGTCGAGGGTGGCTTCGCAGGAGATGCCTTCGACCTGCAGAAGGCGGGGCTTGTTCAGGACGACGGCACCGACGGCTGAGACGGTTCCGGCATCGGTATCGACCTCCATGCGGATGGAGCTGAGGTGCGAATCGGCGGGCTCGAGCTGCTCGGCGACGCGGAAGCCGCGCTGTGTAGCAATCTGCATAGCGTTGACGACGTTGGCGCGGTATTCGAGCGAGCGCCGGAGAACGCCGGCCAGGCCGGAGTTGCGCAGGATCTGGGTGTTGTTTTCGGCGAGCCGGCCGTAGTAGACGAAGCGGATGGTGTGCGGGTTGCCGGGGGCGATGTGGCTCAGGAAGGCGCCCAGACGTTCGGCGAGATCCACGTAAGGCCCGAGGGCGCGATACTGCTCGGGCGTGAGGGCCGGCATGTTGACGGCATTGAGCGCGACGCCGTTCTTGAGGTACTCGATCATCTGCTCGACGATGCGGATGCCGACGATCTCCTGGGCTTCTTCGGTGGAACCGGCGATGTGCGGGGTGGCGACGACGGGGTCGAGTTTGAGCAGAGAGTTGTCGCCGGGAGGCTCGGTCTCGAAGACATCGAGCGCAGCGCCGCCGATCTTGCCGGAAGCGATAGCGGATTCGAGCGCGGCCTGATCGACCAGCTCGCCGCGCGCACAGTTGACAATGCGCACGCCGTCTTTCATCTGCGCGAAGGCGCTGGCGTTGAGCATTTTGTCGGTTTCGGGCGTGAGGGCGACGTGGAGCGTGATGTAATCGCTTTGCTTGTAGAGCTCGGGGAGAGAGACGAGCTCGATACCGAGGTCGCGCGCGCTTTGGGAGCTGATGTAGGGATCGTGGCCGACGATGCGCATCTCAAAGGGACGCGCGCGCTTGACGACTTCGCGGCCGATGCTGCCGAGGCCAACGATGCCGAGCGTTTTGCCGCGCAGCTCGTTGCCGAGGAATTTTTTCTTTTCCCATTTGCCGGATTTGGTGGAAGAGCTGGCCTGGGGGACCGAGCGCGCCATCGAAAGCATGAGCGCGAGGGTGTGCTCGGCAACCGATACAGCGTTGCCGCCGGGCGTATTCATGACGAGCACACCGGCTTCGGTCGCGGCGGGGAGGTCGACATTGTCGACGCCAACTCCGGCGCGGCCGATCACGCGTAGTTTGGGGGCTTTAGCGAGCACATCTTTGGTGACTTTGACGGCGCTGCGGACGACCAGAGCATCGGAATCGGCGAGATGCTCGGAATAGGTCTTGGGATCGGCGACGACCAGGTTCCAATCCGACTGGGCGCGCAGTAAGTCCAGGGCAGCCGACGCGAGCGGCTCAGCAACAAGTATTTTCATCGTGATTTTTTAGCTGACGGCGAGCGTTTCCTTGGGAAGCGCGACGTCGGCGTAGACATTCTGCACGGCCGCGACACCGGAGCCGAAGCGCACCGGATGGCCGTGTGCAGCGAGAATGATTTCGAGCTCGGCGATCACAGCGAAGAGATCGTGGAAATCAAAGAAACCCAGATGGGCGAAGCGGAAAATCTGGCCCTTCATCGAACCCTGACCGTTGGTGATGATGGCGTTGAAGCGGTTGCGAAATTCCTTGATGATGACGCCGGAATCCATGCCCGCCGGAGGCCGAACGGCGGTTACCGAAGAGCCGGGGGAAGAGGAAAAGACCTGCAATCCGAGCGCTTCGACGGCTTCGCGAGTGGCGCGCGCGAGCAGTTGCGCGTTTTCGACCAGCTTGTCCATGCCGAGCGCCTTGATGTACTTCAACGCTTCGGCGAGCGCGAGCAGCAGAGCGGTATTGGGCGTCCAGGCGGATTCACCGCTCTGGGCGTTCTTGCGTTCCTTCTTGAGATCGAAGTAGAAGCGAGGCGACTTCGCCGAATCGGCGAGCGCCCAGGCCTTGGGACTGATGGAGAGAAACGCGAGGCCGGGCGGAATCATGAACGCTTTCTGCGAACCGCCGACGACGATGTCGAGACCCCAGCCATCGATATCGAGCGGCATGGTGCCGATACCCGTGATGGCATCGACGACGAAGATGGCATTGGTCTTCTTAACCGCGGCGCCCATGGCTTTGACGTCGTGCTGGGTACCGGTGGAAGTTTCCGAAGCCTGGACGAAAACGCCTTTGATGCTGGGGTTCTGCGCGAGCGCCTGCTCAACAGCCTGGGGCGACACGGCATCGCCATAGGGCGCTGTGAGCACGGTGGCTTTCATGCCCCAGGCTTTCATGATTTCGACCCAGCGCTCGCCGAATTTACCGGCGGAACAGACGAGCACTTCATCTCCGGGCGAAAAGAAATTCTGCGTGGCCGCTTCAAGACCGCCCGAGCCTGAGGAGACGAGCACGAGAACCTCGTTGGCGGTGCCCAGCACAGCTTTGAGATCGGCCAGAACCTGCTTATATAGGTTGCGGAAATCTTCGGTCCGATGATGGATGTCGGAACCCATCATGGCGTGAAGCGCGGAAGGCAGAAGGGGCGTGGGCCCCGGAGTGAGCAGTCGCTGCTTTTTGATATGCATTACCGGAGAAATTCGAGATCACGCGGAGCCGTGTTACAGCGAGACGGCTCGAACGCGTAGCATGACTGGAAACTTGTGAAAAATCAGGATAGCATCCCGGGGCGGCTTTGAAAGGCGTGGGGAGGAACAGTCGTGGCGTCGGGAAGGGGGTCATCTGGGCGCCTCGTTGAATCCCCGTCCGCTCAGGATCAGCGGCACGCATTTTTCGACTCGCGCGGATCTGGTTTTCGCCTGTTTGGCGCTCGCGATGTGGAAGAGGTAGGACTTTCGTCGGCCGGGAGAAAGCGCCTGGAACGCCGTCCGGAGAACGGGGTCCCGATCGAGCGCGCTCTGGAACTCGTCAGGAACCGGGTAGTCCGCAGGCTTTTTGAGCTCGATCTTTTTGCCGGCCTGCTCGAGTGCGATTGCTTCGCGGAGATAAGCGGCGAGGGTGGATCGGAGGGGCGCGATCTCTTTGACGGAAGTGAACTTGATCCAACGGGCGGACTGCGTGTGGTCGCCGATTCTTTGGAGGATGTGCTTCGGGTCTTGGAGCAGCGCGCCTTTGAAGAACGAGAAAGCGCAGGAGTCCTTAAGCGGGATCACGATGGCGAGATTCTTGTTCTGGAACGTGAAGCAGGGCTTGCCCCACTTGACGGCTTCGGTAAGGCCACAGTCGAGAGCGATTTCGCGCAGCTTATCGGTTTCGTTGCGCCACTTCTCCGCGTAGGGAACTCTCATGGTTCAGTTTCTCCGCCGCCGCAGCAGGATTGGAAGCGCCGAGGGGTCAGAGTTGGCCTGCATCTCCAGATTTTGCCACTGCAGGGCTGGTCGGTTTCACATCGGGCGGGCGTTGCGCTAATGCTTGGGTGGTGACTCCTCAAACGACAGTCATTCCGCCGTCGACCGTGAGGGCGTGGCCGACGACGTAACTCGCGCCGTCGCTGCAGAGCCAGAGCACGACAGAGGCGATCTCCTCGGGCCTGCCGGCGCGGCCGATGGGAACGTTTTTCGCAATGTCGTTGTAGGCCTGCTCGTCCCCGCTGACGACATCGCGGCCGATTTTGGTATCGATGAGGCCTGGATTGATGGCGTTTACACGGATGCCGTGCCGGATGTATTCGAGTGCGGCAGTGCGGGTGAGTCCGACGACACCGTGTTTCGAGGCAATGTAGGAACTAATGCCGGGATTGCCGGTCAGAGCGCCAACCGAGGCGTTGTTGACAATCGCGCCGCTGCGCTGGCGCTGCATCTGCTGCAGTTCGTATTTCATCGAACTCCAGACGCCGCGCAGGTTGATGCCGATGACGCGGTCCCACTCTTGGCGGGTGCTCTCGGCGGTGGGCGCGATGCGGGCCATGACGCCGGCGTTGTTGAAGGCGGCATCCAGGCGGCCAAACTCGGCCACGGTGAGACGGACCATCTGCTCGACCTGTGCGTCGTCGCTTACATCGCAGCGGACAGCGAGGGCTTTGTGACCGGCGGCAGTGAGCTTGCGGGCTTCGGCGCTCACCACGTCCTCCTGAATATCAGCCAGCACAACAGCCGCACCGGCCTCGGCAAACGCGCGGGCGGTGGCGAGGCCCATGCCGGAGGATGCTCCGGTTACGAGCGCCACTTTGTCATCAAAGGACAGATTCATGCCAGATTCCTGATTACCGGTATGTCATTCTTTCGAGCTCCTCCGGGTAACGAGCGCCCTCGACGGTAATCCTGGAGGATGCGGTATCGATTTCGCGCAGATCGTCCGCTGTGAGTTCGACCGCTGCGGCGCCGATATTTTCTTCCGCTCGGCGCAGTTTCGTGGTGCCCGGAATGGGAACGATCCACGGTTTCTGAGCGAGCAGCCAGGCCAGAGCGATCTGGGCTGGAGTCGCCTTTTTGCGTTGCGCGATGGCGGCCAGCAGATCAACCAGCGCCTGATTCACTTTGCGCGCTTCCGGCGTAAATCGAGGGATGCGGCTGCGCAGATCGTCGCTCGAGAAGGTGGTCTCTTCGGTGATCTTGCCGGTCAGGAAACCTTTGCCCAAAGGGCTGTAAGGAACAAGGCCGATTCCAAGTTCTTCTAACGTGGGCAGCACTTCGACTTCGGGCCGTTTCCACCAGAGCGAGTATTCACTTTGAAGAGCGGTGACCGGCTGCACGGCATGAGCCCGGCGAATGGTCTGCGCGGCGGCTTCCGACAGGCCGAAGTGTTTGACTTTGCCTTGCTGAATCAGCTGCTTCACCACCCCGGCAACTTCTTCGATCGGCACATTGGGATCGACCCGATGCTGGTAGAAGAGGTCAATTGCTTCCAGCTGCAGGCGTTTCAGCGAGCCTTCGACGCCTTTTTTCACGGTTTCGGGCCGGCTGTCCAGACCTACATTGCGCCAAGCACCATTCTGCTCCTCAAATTTGAAACCGAATTTGGTGGCGATGACGACTTTTCCACGGAACGGCGCGAGGGCTTCACCGACCAGTTCTTCGTTGGTGAACGGGCCGTAGACCTGAGCGGTATCAAAGAAAGTGACGCCGCGCTCCACAGCGCCCCGGATTACGGCGATCATTTCCTGTTTGTCCTGAGGCGGACCATAGCCGAAACTCATGCTCATGCAGCCCAGGCCTATGCTGGAGACCTCCAGCTTTCCCAGTTTTCGTTTTTGCATTGTTGCGCTCCTCTTCCATGGTTAGCGACGGACGCCGGCGGATGCTTTCCCGATTCTGCCGATTTTTTGCCCGATTCTGTTTGCGGTAAGGGAATTGCACATTGCAGAATGAGTTCGAATACATCAAACCGTGGCTTACTGAATGAGGACGCTACCGTACATCGACAGTCAGATCATCATTCTCAGTTGCCGGCTGCGCTAGGTTTCTTTTTTGAGAAGAATATGCAGTGCGGAGTCGGTGGGAGCATGTTCTGTGCAACGGTAGCCGAGCGCTGGCAGGTCCAAGCCCGCGAATAAATTCTCACCAGAGCCCAGGAGGAGAGGACGAACGGCGAGATGGAGTTCGTCAATCCGCCTTGCGCGAAGGTATTGCTGAATGGTAGCGGTGCCGCCGCCGATGCGCACGTCCTTATCGCCGGCAGCATCCCTGGCGCGTTGCAATGCGGCATCGATTCCGTCCGTGACGAAATGAAATGTCGTTCCGCCTTTCATCTCGAGCGGCTGGCGGGGATGGTGTGTCAGGACGAATGTGGGCACGTGGTACGGCGGTTCGTCGCCCCACCATCCTTTCCAGGATTCGTCGGGCCAGGGGCCGCGCACGGGGCCGAACATGTTGCGTCCCAAAATCCAGGCGCCGATGTTTTCCATGCCGCGCTCTGCCCACTGGTTGTCGACGCCGCTGGAGCCGCCTTCCTGGCCCTGCATGTACTTCCAGGTGCGCGTAGAGAAAAACCACTGGAAGAGCTCAGGGCCGCGGATGCCAAGCGGATTTTGAACGCTCTGGTTCGGGCCCGCAGCGTAGCCATCGAGCGATACAGAGAAGGAGTTGACACGGACCTTCGACATGGAGTCTCAAGTCTAGAGCATGAGATTGCCGGGTGCGATAAGAGTCTCAGATCCGGCTTGCCGCCGAGCAGGCTCAAGCCGGATACATTGTAGACATGGCCACTGAAACACGCACTCCGCTTTCCGCGATCGATTTTCCGCGCGACTACAAAGCCAGGCTGACACACACGCTGGAGGGGCTGGATTTAGCCGCAGTGGGCCGGGCGATTGAGATTCTGCGCGAGGCACGCGAGCAGCAGCGGCACATTTTCACCTGCGGGAACGGGGGGAGCGCTTCGACGGCTTCGCATTTTGTGACGGATATGGTGAAGGGCGCCAGTTTCGAGCGCGACACACGGTTTCGCATTATGGCGCTGACAGATTCGCTTTCGACGATCACGGCGTATTCGAACGACGTCAGCTACGAGTGTGTCTTTACCGAGCAGCTGAAAAATTTCGCGCAGCCGGGCGATGTGCTGATTGCGATCAGCGGCTCAGGCAATTCGCCGAATGTGGTGTCGGCAGTGGAATATGCGAATCGGGCGGGATGTAAAACGATTGCACTGACCGGGCGCGACGGCGGCAAGCTGGGGCGCGCGGCGCAGCTCGAGATTCGCGTGCCGGATCAGCACATGGGCCGGATCGAAGATGCTCACCTGTTTATCTGTCACATGATCTGCTACTACTTCATGGAGCAGTAGGACACCCGCGATAGGATATTGGGGACCACAGAATGCCCGGTTCCCCGACTCCGAATCTCGACGGCAAGATTGCCCTGATAACAGGCGCCAGCAAAGGCCTCGGCCGCGCGATGGCGCATTCCCTGGCGCAGGCTGGCGCGCGGATTGCACTCGTTTCACGCGATCGCGAAAAGCTCGAGGCGGTTCGAAGCGAGATTGCGAATCGCGGCGGCAGCGCGGAGGTTTTTACGGCGGATGTGCGCGATGAAAACCAGGTTGCGCGGCTGGCGAGCGAGGTTGAGGAGCGGCTGGGGCGCGCGCAGATACTGATCAACAACGCCGGGATCAATATCCGCAAGAACCTGGTGGATTTTACGCTGGCCGAATGGCAGAGCGTGATGGACACGAACCTGACCAGCGCGTTTCTGATGTGCCGTGGATTCGTGCCGCACATGAAGGGCTCGGGATACGGGCGAATCCTGTGTATCACGTCGATTATGAGCCACGTTTCGCTGCCGCAGCGCAGCGCGTATTCGGCGAGTAAAGCGGCGATGCTCGGCCTGGTGCGCGCGCTGGCGCTGGAACTGGCGGCGGATGGAATTACGGTGAACGGGATCAGCCCGGGGCCGTTTGGAACGGAGATGAACGCGCCCGTGATGAACAATCCGGAATCGAATGCGCAGTTTCTGGCGAGCATTCCGGTAGGGAAATGGGGCAAGCCGGAGGATATTGGCACGCTGGCTGCGTACCTGTGCTCGGAAGCAGCGGGCTTCATCACCGGCACCGATATTCTGATCGACGGCGGATGGTGCGCGCGCTGAACACGAACTCCATCGACGCCGCATTTGAAGAGCGCACCTACCGCAAGGTAAGCCGGCGCATTCTTCCGTTTCTTTTTCTGTGTTACATCTTCGCGTACATCGACCGCGTAAACGTGAGCTTCGCGAAACTGCAGATGCAGGGCGATCTGGGCATCAGTGAAGCGGTATACGGCACAGCGGCGGGCATTTTTTTCATCGGCTATTTCTTTTTCGAAATTCCGTGTAACGTGGCCATGCAGAAGATCGGAGCGCGCTACTGGCTGGGGCCGATCATGATTGTCTGGGGAACGGTCTCGGCTTGCACGATGCTGGTGAAGAGCGGCACGGGATTTTATGCGGTCCGGTTTCTGCTGGGGATCGTGGAATCAGGGTTTTTCCCGGGCGTGATTTTGTATCTGACGTTCTGGTATCCGAGCCGCTATCGGGCGCGGATGGTGGCGACGTTTATGACGGCGATTCCGCTTTCCGGAGTGATTGGCGGACCGATCTCGGGACGCATTCTCGAGAAGATGTCGCATGCAGGAGGACTGCGCGGCTGGCAATGGCTTTACCTGCTGGAAGCGTTGCCATCGATCCTGGCGGGGCTGGCGACGTTCTATTTTCTGCCGAATGGGCCGCGCGATGCGAAGTGGCTGAGCGCGGAAGAACGCGAACTGGTGGCCAGCCGGCTGGAAGAAGAAGATCGCCGGAAACGGGCGAGCGCCGAAGCGAAACATTCGCTGGGCGACGCTTTTCGCAGCGGTAAAGTGTGGGCGCTCTGCTTTGTCTATTTCGGCTTCACGATGGGCAATTACGGGCTGACGTTTTTTCTGCCGCAGATGATTAAAGACACGCTGACGGCAAACCCGTTCTACATCGGCCTGCTGACGATGATTCCGTGGGGCGCGGCGGCGGTTTCGATGGTGCTGGTGGGCCGGCATTCGGACCAGACAGGCGAGCGCTGCTGGCATGTGGCAATTGCCGGAATGATTGGCGCACTGGCATTTGCCGCGTCGGCACTCCCGGGCCTGGCGGGCATTCCGGCTTTTGTCGCGCTGACGATTGCATGCGCGGGAATCGCGGCCGCGTACACGACGTTCTGGGCGCTTCCGAGCGCGTTCGTAACGGGCACGGCCGCTTCGGCTGCGATTGCCTGGATCAATTCGGTGGGAAATCTGGGCGGATATTTCGGGCCGTCGCTGACCGGAAAGATTCGCGAACTGACGCAAAGCTCAACGCTGGCGCTATTCACGCTATCGGCGGGATGTCTGATGTCGGTCGCGCTCACGATCATTTTCTTCCGGAAGCAATCCGAGCAGGGACTGCGCGCCGATGTTGCTTCGAGTTCCCGATAATATGCGACGCTTCGCCTGCTTTGTTGCCGCTGCGCTTTTTGCCTGCGTAATCATGGATGCCCAGAATATCCGGTTCGATCAGGCGCGTAAAATCTGGCTGATTACTTCCGAACACAGCTCGTATGCGATGGGAGTGGGGCCGAGCGGCGAACTGCAGCATCTGTACTGGGGCGCACCGCTCTGGCGAATAGAAGACGTGCCGGCTGCGCAGACGGCGCACGATATTTCGTCTTTTGACCCGCACGAAATGATCGAGAACGAAGAGTATCCGGGCTGGGGCGGTCCGCGGTATTACGAGCCGGCGCTCAAGATCACGCGTGCCGACGGCGACCGCGACCTGGTGCTGCACTACGTGGATCACAGGATCGAAAGCAACGAGCTGACGGTGAGGCTGCGCGACATCCACGATCCGATCGAAGCGGTGCTGCACTATCGCATGGATCCGGCAACCGGGATTCTGGAGCGGTTCAGCGTGGTGGAGAACCGCACCAAGCAGGCGTTGCGGATCGAGAGCGCGCAGTCAGCGACCTGGTACATGCCGCCAGGAGATGGGTACCGGCTTTCGTATCTGAGCGGCCGCTGGGCAGCGGAGACGCAGCTGAATCGAGAGCCAATTCATGAGGGCATGAAAGTGATCGAGAGCCGGCTCGGCCATACCGGACATAATTTCAATCCGTGGTTCGCGATCGATCGCGGCGATGCGGATGAAGCGCACGGGCATGTCTGGTTCGGGGCGCTGGCGTGGAGCGGCAACTGGCGCATCTCGGTTGAGCAGACGCCCTATCGGCAGGTGCGCGTCACGGGCGGAATGAATACCTTCGATTTCTCCTACACGCTGAAGCCGGGCGAATCGCTGCGGACACCGAGTTTTTACGGTGGATTTTCAGAGCGTGGGTTTGGAGAAGCCTCGCGCCTATTGGACGATCTGGAGCGGGCCGACATTGCACCGCATGGCGCGAAGGCGCGGCTGCGGCCGGTGCTTTACAACTCGTGGGAGGCGACGGAGTTCAATGTGAGCGAGGCGGGTCAGAAGGCGCTGGCGGAAAAGGCGGCCAAACTCGGGGTGGAGCTTTTCGTTGTGGACGACGGCTGGTTTGGCAAGCGCAATAACGACCATGCGGGCCTGGGAGACTGGTTCGTCAATCGGCAGAAGTTTCCAAACGGTTTGAAGCCGCTGATCGATTACGTGAACAGCCTGGGCATGGACTTCGGGCTTTGGGTCGAGCCGGAGATGGTGAATCCGGACAGCGATCTGTACCGGGCACATCCGGACTGGGTGATGAATTTCCCCGGACGGCCGCGCAGCGAACTGCGGAACCAGCTGGTGCTGAACCTGGCGCGGGACGACGTGCGGGATTACATCTTCAACGTTCTCGACAAACTCGCGAGCGAATACAACATCCGCTACTTCAAATGGGACATGAACCGGACGTTTGCCGAGCCGGGCTGGCCGGAGATGGCACCCGACGAGCAGAAAGAAATCTGGGTGCAATATGTGCAGAACCTGTACGACATTCTGGCGCGGCTCCGAGGGAAGCATCCGAAGCTGGAGATTGAATCGTGCTCGGGAGGCGGAGGGCGGATCGATCTCGGCATCCTGCGCTATGTGGACGAGTTCTGGACATCCGACAACACGGAAGCTTTCGACCGGCTGCGGATCCAGGAAGGCTTTTCGCAGGCCTATGCAGCGCGCTTCATGTCGGCCTGGGTTACGGACGTTCCCAACATGAACGGACGCAGCACATCGCTCAGTTACCGGTTCCTGGTGGCGCTGCAGGGTGCGCTGGGTGTGGGCGCAAATCTGAACAACTGGTCGGCGGAGGATACAACGCTTGCGACCCGGCTGATTGGCACTTACAAGCAGATCCGCGAGACGGTGCAAAACGGTAACTTGTACCGGCTGCGTTCCCCTCGCGAGCACGACACGAGCGCGAATGAGTATGTGGCGAAAGACGGCTCACAAGCGGTGCTGTTTGCATTCCGTCACTCACAGCAATACAACTTGCCGGCTCCGCTCATCGAGTTACAGGGCCTGGATGAGCGGGCTACGTACCGGGTGGAGTCGATCGATAACAAGCTGGCCGGCGGTCCGCGGGAGGCGAGCGGCGCCTGGCTGATGCAGCACGGTTTACAGGTGGTGTTGAAAGACGATTTCGATGCAACAGCAGTGATTGTGCGAAAATCGGACTGACGTTTCGCTGTAAGCGGGCGAGTTCTTCCCGGAAATTTGGGAAGTCAGTAGATTTTCGTGGACGCGACTGGCCGCATTCTCGTCTTATTACTGGCAGTTAGTACTGCGCCAGCTTACTCACGCCCGGATACAACCGCCGCAAATAACCTTAAGGATCAGGTTACTATCTACCGCGACCGGTACGGCGTTCCGCACATTCTCGGAGAGACAGAACAGGCTACATTTTTCGGCTACGGTTACGCACAGGCGCAGGACCATCTGGTGGGGATGATGCTGCAATACCGCGACGTGCAGGGTCGTCTGAGCGAAGTTCTTGGAAACCGAGCGCTCGGCCGCTCTGCTTTGACATATCATGCCGGGGATTATCGCTGGGATGGAGATTATCTGCAGCGGCTCCTTCGGACATGGCAGACGGTGGAAGAAAGGCGGAAAGAAATTGATCCGTTCATTTATTCCATACTCGATGCATTTTCGCAGGGAGTGAATTTTTACATCGCGGAACACAGGCGCGAGATTCCGGATTGGATCGACCGAGTTACTCCGGAAGACATAGAAGCTCTCGAGCGCGGGAACTACATGCGCTACTACAGCGTGAACGATGCGTTGATGAAGCTTGCGGGAGTTCCTGAGGAGGCGCCGCAGCTTGGGTCGAATCACTGGGCGGTGGCTGCTTCCAGAGCGGCATCCGGCCATAACATGCTGGTCGGCGAGGTACATATGCCCTGGAACAATCGCTTTCAGTTGTATGAAGCGCAACTGATTACGCCAGGGAAGTTAAATGCGGGCGGAATCAGCTGGTTTGGGAGCCCTTTCTTCCTCTGCGGGTTTAACTCCGGACTTAGCTGGTCGGTGAGTTACAACAAGCCGAACATCGCCGACGTGTACCAGGAGGCGCTCAATCCAGGGAATTCTTTGCAGTATCTATATGACGGCAAATGGCGGGAGGTGCGAAAGACATCTGCGACTTTTCGCGTGCGGAAGACGGATGGCAGTTTTGGGTCCACAACACTTCCGCTCTATTACACGCAGCATGGGCCGATAGTCAGTTTTGACCCGGTCCATCATCGCGCGTTTTCGATCAAACTGCCGAACTTTGAAGGTGTGAATTATTCCAAAGGCTTGTATGACCTGATGAAAGCTGGAAACGTTGCCGCCTTTCGCGCTGCTTTAGCCGAACAACTTATTCCGCGCTGGAATTACATCTGCATCGACAAGAAACACATTTACTACGTGCACAATGCGATCGTGGCGCGCCGGGATCCTGGCTATAACTGGCTGAAGCCGGTGCCGGGCTGGACTTCCCGGACCGAGTGGAAAGGCTATCTTCCGTTTTCGGCTAATCCGCAGATACTTGACCCGCCTTCGGGATTTCTTCAAAACGCGAATACCGCCCCCTGGGTTAGTACGCGGGATTCCGGGATCAATCCTCAGCAACCGACGAGTTACTACTACTCGTATCCAGTAGATTCGCATTCGGGTGAGGAATCTCTGAATGAGCGTGGAGAACGGCTTTTCGGCGTGTTGACACGGGCAGGCGAGCGGTTCTCAATCGGGCAGATGAAGAGTCTGGCATTCGACACGTATATCCTGGCGGCCGATCTTGTTTTGCCGTTACTGCAGAAGGCATGTTCACGCCATCCCGACGACCGCGAGGCGGCCAAAGCAGCAAACACTCTGCTGGCCTGGAACCGGCGGGCGGAAAAAGATAGCGTAGGGTTCACTTACTTTTTCTATTGGGCGAAAGCTTACCAGGAGTTATATGGTGCGGCTTTCGGACGCTTCAATGCTTATAACCGGGACGGGATGCATGCCGATTCGATTGTTGAGCAGGAACGCGCCTGGTCTGCTCTTCACCTCGGCGTTTCGGAGCTGAAGCAGAGATTCGGAAGGACGGAAGTCCCCTGGGGTGAAATCAACCGAGTGATCCGCGGCGGCAGCTTTGCACTGCACGGGACCGGAATCTTCGATACGCTTCATCCTGATTTTGGACCCGAACGGGCCGATGGCCACATCGACTGCGATGACGGGTGGGGGCACATGATGGTAGCGGTGGAGAGCACACCAAAGCAAGTCTGGACACTGCTACCTTACGGCGAATCGCAGGATCCGCAAAGCGCGCACTATAACGATATGGCGCGGTTACATAGCGAGCGCGAGTTGAAGCCGTTCTGGCTGACAGCGAAAGACATTTTGCAGAATACGGAATCGGTCTGGGGAGACCGGACCCGTATTCTGCATGCTAACTTCTGAAGACGAACTTACAAGCCGCAGACAGGGCCGGTGCTCGGCGGTGCACTGCCGGCCGGTTGCAGATTGGGCAGGATGTCGGAGCGCAAAGGATCGGAGGCGAAAATTTCATTGATGTTCGCTTCCGGAATGCGGGTTCCCAGGCCGGCGTTCATGGCTCTTATAAATTCGTTGGCGATGATGCCGTAACCAGTGTTGGTGGGATGAATTCCATCGAGCGAAAACAGCCCGCCGAAGAAATTTGTCGTGAGCGTTTGACTGGCCACTTGATATCCGTTGATGTAAATCTTATTGACCAAAGCGTTGATGTCGACAAGAATTCCGCCGTGCAAAGCGGTTTCAACGGAAATAATCAGGTTGTAGCAATTAACGCGAGCGCGAACGGTTTTGGCATCGGCTTCGGTCAGTACGCAGGGCAGGCTCGAGGCGCCGAGATCGGGAAGCGGCGCGGGGCAGGAGGCCGGAAGCGGACCCTGCATCTGTCCGGTCAAGATCGCATCGACATAAGCCTGCGCACTCGGACGAACATAGTCATTCGGACCGATTCCAAGGGCCTGTGTAACGTAGGCAAGCGGAACCTTGGCCTGGTTGGCAATCTGCTGGGCGGAAGTAAAGAAGGCGATCTCGGTGACATCGGGGATGGTGGCGGTAACGATTCGAGCGTGCGTGAGAGCGAGTCTGTCCAATACCTGCTCATAACTGGCGGCGAACTGATCCACCGGAGTAAGAGCACTGATTTGGCCGAGAAGCGCGGGGACTAAGGCATCATTGTTGCCAAGCCACTCGATCGCGAGCTTCGGATGCAGCGCTTCGGCAAGCTCCATCTCAGTGGGCGCCCAGAACGGGAGGTTGGGGAAGCCGAGCACAATAGTTGCCCAGCCCTGTACAGGAGTGGTTGGGTTCAGGCTGGGCCGGAGCGTCAGCGCTGTTTCCACGGTAAGGCCGGGGACCGCGATATTAGTCGGTTCAACGCCGGGATTATCGCGCGGAGGAAAGGGCAGCGTTCCTGACACAGGTTGAATAACTACCGGAGGACCGAAACTTACTAACTGCAGCACATTGGGAGCGCCGGGATATGGAACAAGCGGCAGCGTGAGCGGCCAGCCGGCCTGACGCGCAATGATACTGGCATAGCCATTCGGTTGCTGGGTATCGAGTAAAGAAAAATTCTGCACACCGGCAGATAGAGAATCGCCAACTACGACGAGACGCTGCGGCGCTGGCTTCGCATTTTGACCGGACGCAAGATTTTGGGCCTGCGAAGTTAGGCATAACAACGCAAAACAGAGTACTTTATTAACAGCTTTCATAGATACTTCTACCTTCTATAAATGTTTGTTATTTACAAACGTCAATATCGGAGCCCCTGAGCCCGATATGTATTTCGATGGTAGGAGAGTCGATCCCGGCTTGCAAGGAAATAATGAAACGGGCGAGTAAGTTTTCCTTTATCGGGTAGAAGTAGCGGTTCGGTTTAGAGAAAACCTTCTACTTTGAGCCAATCGGCTACGTGTTCGGGCCAGGTTTTGAGCACGGGATCCTTGGGGGCGAGACCGACTCCGTGCCGGCCGTGCAGATAAATGTGGATTTCTGCCGAAACACCCGCGTTAATAAGTGCGGAATAGAATTGAATACTGTTTTGCACGGGAACGACTTTATCGTCGCTGGTATGAAAGAGAAAGCAAGGCGGAGTATTGGGATTTACCTGAGTTTCGTTGGAAAGGGAGCGGACTAATTCCGGATTTGGCTTCTCCCCGAGCAGCGCGTGCAGCGATCCCAGGTGGACATACGGATCCTCCATAGTAATGACAGGATAGGCGAGGATCATGAAATCGGGACGGGAATTTTGCCGCTCGACAGGATCGTTTGCGGACGGATCTCCGGCATCGAAATGGGTTCCGGCGGTTGAGGCGAGGTGACCGCCGGCGGAGAATCCCCAGATGCCGATATGGTTCGGTGCGATATCGAAATCCTGCGCATGAGCGCGGACGTAGCGTATGGCCCGCTGCGCATCCCAAAGCTCAACGGGGTAGTGATATTTCGGCCCGAGCCGGTAGCGCAGAACGAAGGCGGAAACGCCATGCTGGTTGAGCCATTCAGCGACATCCGTTCCTTCGTAGTCAAAGGCGAGATGAACGTAACCACCGCCGGGGAACACAATGACAGCGCTGCGAGCCGCATTCGGAGCGGAAGCTTTGTAGATGGTGAGAGCTGGTATATCTTCGGGCGCGGTACCCTGGGCGCCCGGTGCAGGGCCGGACCAGAGCGGCACGACGGGATGTTGCTGGGCGAGCGCAGCGGCGGCCGCGAAGAGCAGGACGGCAACGACGCGTTTCAAATTCCGAGTTCCTTTTTGCACTCGGCGAACTGATTGGCGGCGTACTCGAGTTCATCCGACGAGTGCGCCGCGGAAACCTGGACGCGGATGCGCGCTTTGCCCTGCGGAACGACCGGGAACGAGAAACCGATGACGTAGATGCCGCGCGCGAGGAGCGCATCGGCCATACGCGTGGCGAGTGCTGCATCGCCGAGCATAACGGGGACGATGGGATGCTCGCCGGGGAGGATCTGGAATCCGCTCTTATTCATGCGCTCGCGAAATAATCGGGTATTGGCGAATAATTTGTCGCGCAATTCGCCGCTGGCGGAAAGTAATTCGAGCACTTTCAACGAGGCTCCAACGATGGGCGGCGCGAGTGTATTGGAAAACAGATAGGGCCGGGAGCGCTGGCGCAGTAAGTCGATGATTTCTTTGCGGCCGCTGGTGTAACCGCCGCTTGCGCCGCCGAGCGCCTTGCCGAGCGTACCGGTGATGATATCGACGCGGCCCATCACGTTATGAAACTCGTGGGTGCCGCGGCCGTGCGCACCCATGAAGCCGACCGCGTGCGAATCGTCGACCATGACCATGGCACCGTACTTTTCGGCGAGATTGCAGATTTCCGGTAGCCGGGCGATGTAGCCGTCCATGGAGAAGACGCCATCGGTGGCGATCAGCTTGTGGCGCGCGGCGCTCGCCTCTTTCAGCTTCGCTTCGAGGTCGGACATGTCGCCGTTCCGGTAGCGATAGCGCGCGGCTTTGCAGAGCCGGATTCCGTCGATGATGCTGGCGTGGTTCAGCTCATCGGAGATGACGGCGTCTTCGGCTTCCAGGAGTGTTTCAAAAAGGCCGCCATTGGCATCGAAACAGGAGCTGTAGAGGATGGTGTCTTCGGTGCCGAGAAACTTACTCAGTGCAGCCTCAAGCTCTTTATGGATCTCCTGGGTACCGCAGATGAAACGCACGCTGGCCAGTCCGTAGCCCCAGCGATCGAGCGCTTCGTGCGCGGCTTTCAACACTTCGGGATGGCTGGCGAGACCGAGATAATTATTGGCGCAAAGGACGAGCACTTCGCGCCCGGCGACTTTCACCTCAGCGCTTTGCGGCGTCTCGAGCTTGCGCTCGCGCTTGTATAAACCGGCCTGTTCGATGCCTGCCAGCTTTTCTTCGAGATACGTTTCAACGGTTGCGTACACGCTTCAGCACTCCTTCACATTGACCGCCAACCCGGCCAGCGCCGTTTCTTTATAGCGGGACTGCATATCGAGGCCGGTCTGATACATGGTCTCAATCACCTGATCGAGCGACACCTTGTGCTCGCCCTCCTGCATAGCCATGCGAGCAGCATTGATGGCTTTTACTGCGCCGAAAGCATTGCGCTCGATGCAGGGAATCTGGACGAGGCCGCCGATGGGATCGCAGGTCATGCCGAGATGATGTTCCATGCCGATTTCAGCGGCATGTTCGGCTTCGCGATTGGAGCCATCGAGCGCGCCGACAAGACCGGAGGCTGCCATAGAACAGGCTACGCCCACTTCGCCCTGGCAACCGACTTCGGCGCCCGAGATCGAGGCGTTTTCCTTGTAGAGGATACCGATGGCCGCGGCGGTGAGCAAGTAGCGGCGCAAACCTTCTTCATTGGCGCCGGGCACGAAATCGAGATAGTAGCGGCCGACGGCAGGCACCAGGCCGGCAGCGCCGTTGGTCGGAGCAGTGACGACTCGTCCGCCGGCGGCATTTTCCTCGTTAACGGCCATCGCGAAGACGTTGACGCGGTCCATGACGCCGAGCGGATCGCCCGCGCCGCGCTCTTCGAGTTTGCGCCAGAGGCGAGGAGCGCGCCGGCGCACATTCAGTCCGCCGGGCAGGATGCCTTCGGTGATCAAACCGCGCTCGATACTGGCGTTCATGACGGACCAGATGTGCATCAGGCGCTGGCAGACCTCCGACTGAGCCCGCAGAGCGCTTTCGTTTTCGAGCATGAGCTGCCAGATCGGGAGACCGGCATGATCAGCCTGGGTCAGAAGCTCGGCACCGCTCGAGAACGGATACGGAACGGGCAAGGCTGCGCTCTCTGGCGAGATTGGTTCGCCTTCTTTGACGATGAAGCCGCCGCCGATCGAATAGAAGACGCTGCTTGCAATCAGGTTGCCGGCACGATCGAAGGCGCTGAAGCGCATTCCGTTGGGATGAGCGGGCAGCCGCTGATCGCGATGGAAGAGCAGATCGCGCGCTTCCTCGAAAGCGATCTCGCGGCCTCCGAGCAGGCGCAATTGATGCGTCTGGCGAATGGTTTCGAGTATGCGCGGGATTGCGTTGGGATCGATATCTTCCGGCTTCTCACCGGAGAGTCCAAGCAGCACGGCGCGATCGGTGCCATGGCCGATGCCGGTGAGTGCGAGCGATCCGAACATCTCGCTGACGACTCGCTCAACGGCCTCGAGTTGCGCGGCGGCTTCGATCTCTGCGACGAAGCGGCGCGCGGCGCGCATGGGCCCTACGGTATGCGAACTGGACGGACCAATGCCGATTTTAAACAGGTCAAAGACGCTGGTGCGCATACCGGGTGCGGGCGAACGGGGCCGCTATTTTGGACTATACGCCTGCCCATTGCAGCAGCACTTTACCCGAGCTGCCGGACCGCATGACGTCGAAGCCTTTTTCGAAATCGTAGTAAGGGAAACGGTGCGTGATAACCGGTTTGAGATTGAGCCCGGACTCGAGCATGACGGTCATTTTGTACCAGGTTTCGTACATTTCGCGGCCGTAGATGCCCTTGATGGTGAGCATGTTGAAGATCACGTCACGCCAGTTGATGGCCATCTCGCCCGAGGGTATGCCGAGCATGGCGATTTTGGCGCCGTGGCTCATGTTTTTGAGCATTTCGCGAAACGCGGCCGGGCTTCCCGACATCTCGAGGCCGACGTCGAATCCTTCCTGCATACCAAGCTGCTGCTGGACCTGAGCGAGCGAGGTTTCGCGCGGATCGACGGCGAGAGTAGCTCCTAACGTACGCGCGAGCTCGAGACGATTTGGGTTCAGATCCGTGACGACGACGTAACGCGCACCGGCATGGCGTACCACGGGAATGGCCATGAGACCGATCGGACCGGCGCCCGTGATAAGCACGTCTTCGCCGAGCACCGGAAACGAGAGCGCGGTATGGACAGCATTTCCGAACGGATCGAAGATGGCCGCGATTTCGCGATCGATGGAATCGGCATGACGCCAGATATTCGTCATGGGCAGCGCGATGTACTCGGCGAACGCGCCGGGGCGATTGACACCGACGCCCTGGGTGTGAGCGCAGAGATGCCGGCGGCCGGCGAGACAATTGCGACAGCGCCCGCACACCACGTGACCCTCGCCGCTCACCACTTCACCGGGATGGAAATCGGCGACGTTTGACCCGACTTCGACAATTTCGCCGACGAATTCGTGCCCAATGGCCATGGGCACGGGCACGGTGGCTCGCGCCCACTCGTCCCACTCATAGATGTGCAGATCGGTGCCGCAGATGCCGGTATGGGTGACGCGAATCAGAACATCGTTAATGCCGATTTCGGGTTTGGGGATGTCTTCGAGCCAAAGGCCGCGTTCGCTCTTCGCTTTAACCAGCGCCTTCACGCGCGCTCGCCCGCATCAATGGTTATGTGCATTCACTAGTATGGTAAATCTCGCTTTGCGCATCATATTCTTGAAGAGCGCATCTGACGAGAACCCGAAACCATTATGAAAGCCATTACGATTATTCCCGGCAAGCCGAATTCCGCTTCTGTTCGCGACGTAGATGAGCCACCGCAAAGCGACGGCTCGATTCTGGTGCGAGCGCTGGAGCTTGGCATCTGCGGTACCGATTTTGAATTGATTTCCGCCGAGTACGGATTCGCGGCGCCCGGTTATGAGTATCTGATTCTCGGGCACGAATCGCTGGGACGGGTAGAAGATGCGCCTGCCAACAGCGGCTTTGCGAAAGGCGATCTGGTGGTGGGGATTGTGCGGCGGCCCGATCCGGTGCCCTGCATTGCCTGCGCGGTGGGGCAATGGGACATGTGCCGTAACGGGAAATACACGGAACGCGGCATCAAAGAGCGTAATGGGTTCGGCTCCGAGCGCTGGCGAATCGAGCCAGACTTTGCGATAAAGCTTGACAGCAGTTTGCGGGACGTCGGCGTGCTGATGGAACCGGCGACGATTTTAGCGAAAGCCTGGGATCATATCGAGCGGATCGGCGAGCGGGCGAAGTGGGCTCCCAAGACGCTGCTCGTGACGGGCGCGGGCACGATCGGACTGATGGCGGCTCTGATGGGTAAGCAGCGCGGGCTGGACGTGCATGTGCTGGACAAAGTGCAGGAAGGGCTCAAGCCGGAACTGGTGAAGCAGCTGGGCGGAACGTATCACACGGGCGCGGTGGACAAGATTGGATTTCTGCCGGACGTTGCGATCGAGTGTACCGGCGTGGCGCCGCTGATTGCGGAAGTGATGAATCATCTGGGCAACGATGGCATTTTGTGCCTGACCGGCGTTTCGTCGAAGGATCAGAACGAGACGCTTGATCTGGGTACGATCAACCGCAACATGGTGCTTGAGAATTCGGTGATTTTCGGCAGCGTGAATGCGAACAAGCATCACTACGAACTGGCTGAAAAGGCGCTGCTCGCGGCCGATCGCAAATGGCTTTCGCGGCTGATCTCGCGGCACGTGCACATCGACAATTTCCAGGATGCGCTGAAACGCCAGCCGGACGACATCAAGGTCGTCATCGATTTCGCCAAGGACTGAACAGCGCGGGATTGACGCATGGCTCAGTTCATCGAGGATTACGCTCTCATTGGGAATAATTCGACGTGCGCGCTGGTCGGCCGCAACGGTTCGATCGACTGGCTGTGCTTCCCGCGTTACGATTCGGCGGCGTGTTTTGCATCGCTGCTTGGTTCGCGTCATAACGGCCGCTGGCTGATTGCGCCCGATTGCGAGCAGCCCGAAGTGAAACGGCGCTACCGGCCGGGCACGCTGGTTCTGGAAACGGAATTCAGCACTCCGGAAGGCGCGGTGCTGCTGATTGACTGCATGGATCGTCGCGGAGAAAGCCAGGACGTGATCCGGTTGGTGAAGGGGCTGCGCGGGCGCGTGCGAATGCAGATGGAATTGATTCTGCGCTTCGATTACGGCGGCGTCACGCCCTGGGTGCGGCGGTTGAGCGACGGACGAACGCAGGCGATTGTGGGACCGGACCGCGTGACGCTGGCAACGCCCGCTCCGGTGCGCGGCGAGGACATGACGACGCGCTCGGATTTCGAAATTGCCGAGGGCGAAGAGGTGCCGTTCATTCTCACCTGGTCCCATTCGCATGTGAGCGAGCCGCAGCAGCCCGACGCAGCTTCGACCGTGGACAACGTGACGCGTGCGTGGGAGAAATGGTCTGGCAAGCATGTTCCGAAAGGCCCGTATAAGGAGGCGGTGCTGCGCTCGCTCATCACGCTCAAGGCGCTCACGCATTACCGTACGGGCGGCATCATAGCAGCGCCGACCACTTCCCTGCCCGAGGAGATTGGCGGCCCGCGCAACTGGGATTATCGTTTCTGCTGGCTGCGCGATTCAACCTTCACGCTGCTTGCGCTGCTCGAATCCGGCTTTATCGAAGAAGCGCGAAACTGGCGTGACTGGCTGATGCGCGCGGTGGCCGGGAATCCCGAGCATATGCAGATCATGTACGGGGTGGCGGGCGAGCGGCGGCTGACTGAGTTTGAACTGCATGAGCTGGACGGATACGAGGGATCGGCGCCTGTGCGCATCGGCAATGCCGCGAGCGAACAATTGCAGCTCGATGTTTATGGCGAGGTGATGGATTCGCTTTTTCAGGCGCGCGACAAGGGGCTGGAGGCGTCGGATGAAGGCTGGGATCTACAGAAGGCGCTGCTTCGGCATCTGGAGCGGATCTGGTCGGGGCCGGACGATGGCATCTGGGAAATTCGCGGACCGCGGCGCCACTTTGTTTTCTCGAAGGTGATGGCCTGGGTGGCGTTCGACCGGGCGGTGCGGACGATCGAAAAGTTCGGAGAGCAGGGTCCGCTCGACCGCTGGCGTAAGATCCGCGCCGATATCCATGGCGAAATCTGCAAGCTCGGATACAGCAACAAAGTGCAATCGTTTGTGCAGTTCTACGGGACGGAGGAGCTGGACGCGAGTGTGCTGATGATGCCGCTGGTTGGTTTCCTGCCCGCGACAGACGAGCGCGTGAAGAATACAGTGAAAGCGATTGAAAAACATCTGCTGGTGAACGGGCTGGTGGCGCGTTACGACCCGTCGAGCGGCGTCGATGGGCTGAGCAGTAACCACGAAGGTACGTTTCTGGCGTGCAGCTTCTGGCTGGCGGATAATTACGTTCTCCAGGGGCGGATGGATGAAGCGCGGGAGCTCTTTGAGCGGCTTCTTTCACTGCGGAACGATGTGGGGTTACTCGCGGAAGAGTACGATCCGCTGGAAAAGCGGCAGCTGGGCAATTTTCCGCAGGCGTTTTCCCATCTTTCGCTGGTGAATACGGCACATAACATCTCGGCTCACACCGAGGGCAAACCGGGGCCGGGGTTGCGTTCGCGGCGGCATCATTTGTAAGTCAGTCTCGGTTTGTGGGCGCTAGGTTGCTGTCCCAGGACTGCGCGAAACCGTAACGCTGGCGGTCATCATAGGATGTATTTTGCAGAAGTAGTTGTAAGTGCCCGGTTCCTGGAAGCGGAACGTAAATTTCTGATCTGTATCTAAGACCGGCGAGGAAAACTTCTTACTTGTACTTTCGACGTTATGCGGAATATCGTCGCGATTGGTCCACGTTACTGCCGTGCCGGGTTTGATGGTCAGCGACTTCGGTGTGAAGGCGAAGTTGTCGATACTAATCTGGGTCGTATCTGCCGTTTCGCGCAGGTGTGCCTGCGAGCTTCCAGTGCTGAGAGTGGAGTCGATAACTGCCAGCGCGTGCTGGCCGGGGATGTAGTTGACGTGCGTGATGCCGAGCACGTCGCGTAGCTGGCCGGCTGGCACTTTCATCGGTCCCGGGGAGGGCGCTGTTCCCGGCTTCGGTTGCGGGAAAGCGGTGGACATGGCAGTGTGATACGAAACATTCCCTTCTACCTTCTGCATCGTCTGGTGGATATGTCCGTTCAGGACCGTTACAGAACCGAAGCGCTTCATGTACGAGAGAGCGGTAACTCCGTCGCTTGTGCCCCAGCCCCATTCGGGATAGAGGATCCACAAGGGTATGTGCGCGAAGACTACGATCGGCGTACTGCTGGAGCGGCCTTGTAAGTCCTTTTTCAACCACTCGAGTTGTTCGACGCCGAGCGAACCGAGTCCGCCAGCCTTTAGGTCGACTACGTTAACTAAGCCGATGAAGTGAACACCTTTGTGGTCGAAGCTATACCAGCCCGCGCCTCTTGTGTCGCGTCCGTAGCGGGCACGGTATTGCTGGCCGTTATCGACCAGCATGTCGTGCTCGCCGGGTACGAAAAATGCCCTGCCGGTTTTCGCGGACTTAAGCGCCTGATCGAGAGTGTCGAACTCGCTCGGCTTCGAGAGATGGGTGAGGTCACCTGTGTGGATCAGAAAATCGGGTGTGCGTTCAAGCGCGTTGATGCGCTCGATCGCCTGCTGGAGAGTGGCTAAAACATCCGTATTTGCAGCCTTGTTGAAGCCGATATGGCTGTCGCTGATCTGGACGAAGCTGAATCCAGCGTTTTCGGCGGTGCCGGTTGCAGTCTGGCCGAAGGCTTGAGAAGTGAGTATGCCTCCGCTCACTGTGCAAAGCATGCCGGTACCGGCCCAGGCCATGCATTCGAGGAAGCCGCGACGATCGATGCCGTCGTGGGTTAGATTTTGTTTGATCCGGGCAGACATTTTTCTCCTTCGCGCACGCTGAACGGTGCGCTCTAACTTGCCATACTTTCCAGACGGAATGATTATTCCCGGGTCAGCGACTATTTTTGTATCCAGCCACTAACCGATGGCGCGATTGGACTTGTACGAAGCAAACCTTTTCTGAGAAACTGGATGTCGTTTCTAAGTGAGCTCGTTTGGTTGACGTGCGAAAAGAGCGCTGGAATAAGCAGGCCGGAACACAAGTAGGAAGAGAGGAACGCGAGTTATTCGAGAAAGTTATCTTGCCGCACCTGAATTCCGCCTACAACCTGGCACGCTGGCTTACCAGGAACGAGCAGGATGCGGAAGATATCGTACAAGATTCGTTCGTGAGAGCGCTGCGGTCGTTCGACACGTTTCGACCCACGGAAGATGGCCGCGCATGGCTGCTGGCTATTGTCCGAAACTGCTGCCGCACGTGGCATCAGCGGAGCCGGGTTGCGCAAGCGGTCGAACTGGATGTAGATTCACAGCCGGCACTCGCGGCGTGGTCCGACCCGGAGGCACTTTTGCGGAATGCCGGAGACTCGGAGCAGTTGCACGCGGCCATCGGCGAGTTACCTCTTGAATATCGAGAAGTGCTGATCCTGCGGGAATTGGAAGAACTGTCGTACAAGGAAATTGCACAGATTGTGGAGGTACCGCTCGGAACGGTGATGTCGCGATTGTCGCGGGCTCGACGAGAGCTTTATGCACGGCTCAGTGCAAGCGGCGGGCAGGTGGGGCGATGAACTGCCAGCAAGCACGAGAACTCATGGACGCGTATCTCGACCAGGAACTCGATCTGATGACGAGCTCGCAAGTGGGTCGTCATGTCGCGGAATGCGAGGGGTGCGGCGAAGTCTATGCGAAGTACCGGCGGGTTCGGGATGGTGTTTCGGAGCAGATGCCGTATTTTGCTGCTCCGCCGAAGCTGGAGGAGAAGATCCGCGCAGAACTGGATCTGCGCAAGGAAGAACGCCGCGCTGCGAAGACGGTTGCGAACTGGGGGAGGTGGGCTGCGATTGCTGCGTGCGTTGCCGGGGTCCTTCTGTTCACTTTTGTTTCGGTGCGAGCGCTGCGGCGTCCTTCTGGCTCGGAGCTGCTGGCGCAGGAAGTGGTTTCGAGTCACATCCGCTCGCTGCTGGCGAACCATCTGAGCGATGTTGTCTCGAGCGACCAGCATACGGTGAAGCCGTGGTTTAGCGGCAAACTGGATTTCGCTCCGGTGGTGAAGGATTTGTCGGCAGATGGATTCCCGTTGATAGGTGGGCGGCTGGACTATCTCAATGACCGACCCGTGGCGGCGCTCATTTATAAGCACAGGCAGCACACGATCAATCTCTTTACGTGGCCTTCGGCTGGCGGCGATTCGGGACCGCAGTCCTACTCGGTGCGCGGTTATCATGTCCTGCAATGGACTCGGGCGCAGATGACGTACTGGGCTGTTTCGGACATGAGCGCGGCGGATCTGAATAACTTCGCGCGCGATTTCATGCGGTGAGCGGACGGCAGCCGGTGCATGCTAAAAGCATGGTGCTCTCTCGCCGGGTTCACTGGCTATTGGCGGGCAGTTTTCTTACGTTTGCGTGTTTGGCGAGCGGACAGTCAGCCGATCTCGATTTCCTTAATCACAATCGATCGATACCCGATGCGCATAATTGCTATCCGTACGAAGGCAAATGGGCGGACCGGATTGAACGAGCGCTGAAGAGCGGCTTTCCAATTGCGATCGAGCAGGACCTGGCCTGGTATCGGGATCCGCATTCCGGCGTGGGCCGCGTGGTTGTGAGTCACCAGCCGAAAACAGATGGCACGGAACCGGAAGAGCGCAATTACTTCTTCGAACGAGTACGGCCGATCATCGAGAAAGAGCTGGCATCGGGCGATTCCAGCCACTGGCCCATCATTGTTCTGCATTTCGACTTCAAGGATGTACAGCCGGCACTTCTGCACGCGGTCTGGAAGCTGCTTGGCGAATATCAGGGCTGGATCAGCACGGCTGAGAAGACAGCCGATCCGCACGAGCTGGCACCGATCGATCGCAAGCCGCTGCTGGTGCTCACGGAAGACTCCGATGCACAGGAGAAGGTCTTTTACAACGAAGTGCCGGTGGGCACGAAACTGCGGCTGTTCGGTTCGGCACATACGCATGTGCCGCAATCGGGTTCGCGTGAAGAGCAGAACCATATGATGGCGACGCTCGCACCCGAGCAGCTACTGAGCGACAAACCGACCGATTACCGGCGTTGGTGGAACAACTCCTGGTACGAGGTCGAGGAGGGCGGACAGCCGAATGCGGGCGCATGGACGGGGACCGATCGCGCGCGACTGCAAGCGCTAGTGGATCACGCGCACCGAATGGGATATTGGATTCGCTTCTATACGCTGGATGGCTTCGATGCGCAGGCAGGACGCGAGAACGGATGGTTCGCGGGCTACAATTTCGGCTCGCTCCAGGCAGCCCAAGAGCGCTGGCAGACGGCTATTGAGAGCGGTGTAAATCTGATTGCGAGCGATCAATACGAAGCACTGGCGGCATTTCTGCACAAGACAGAGAAGCACTGAACCAGCAGTTATTCGGCGAGAGCAACTGTGGGTAAGGCATCGAGCGGATCGCTTTGCGCAGGGCGTTGGTAACGAGGGAGCAGCAGCATGAGCAAAGCAGCCGCTGAGCTCAATGCAGCTAACAGCAGTAGCAGCTTGGTATAAGAGCCGGTACGGTCGAATGCTCGGCTCATCAGGATCGGACCGAGCGCGCCGGCGATGGCATAAACGGTCCAACTCCAGCCGTAAAGCGAGGAGAAAGAGCGGAGTCCGAAGTAGCGGGTCAGCAGGTAGGGCGTGACGTCGGCTTCGCCGCCCATGCCGATGCCGATTAAGGCAGCTCCGAAGATGCCGGCAAACGCGGAGTGCGCGTGGGCCAGCGCGAAGGTACCTGCGGCGGCGATCAAGAGGAGCACCAGCGCAACACGGGGCGCAAAGTACCGGTCAAGCAGCCATCCGGTGACAAGGCGGCTGGCGAGGGTGGCACCGCCCAGCGCGGAAGCAGCAAGAGCGGCGCTGGCCGGAGAGACTCCGCGATCGGTCAAGAGCGCGGAAATGTGCTCGAGCGCGCCGTTCTGACTGAGCGAGCAGAAAAAGAGCATGGCCAGGATGATCCAATACGCGCGGGATCGGAGAGCCTGGGGGACACTCGCGCCGGATTCGAGACGCTTTTCCTGACGGGAGCTTTGAACGCGCTCGCGTACGCGCCAGCCAAGCGGCAAACCGAGGGCGAGCACGAGAAGCCCGAGCAAGGCGAAACTGGTGCGCCAACCGAAATTTCCAATCAGGTACTGCGCAGCGAGCGGAAGCACCATGGCGCCCGCAGCGCCGCCGCCGAGGAGCGCCGCAAAGGCAGTGCCGCGCCGCTTATCGAACCAGGTAGAGAGCGCGCGCGAATACGCCAGATGGGCAGTGCCATTGCCGACGATACCAAGCAGCAAGAAAATCGCGTAGAGATGCCAGATAGGAGCGCGCAGCAAAGACAGCGATGCGAAGGATGTTCCGAAAACGGCCATGCAGGGGAGGATAATGCGACGAGCGGGGAAGCGATCGAGCAGCCAGCCCAGCACCGGCGAGCAGACCGCAACCGCGATGGCGGCAAAGCCGAAGGCGGCAGAAACCGCTTCTCGCGACCAGCCAAATTCTTTCGTCAATGGCTTCAAAAAAATGCCGAAGGTGTAGACCAGCAGCGATGCAAAGCTGACGAAAATGCAAGCCGAGGAGGCGGCAACGACACGCCACCCCGGATACCGCGGACTGTCTTCGGAGGCGGCGGGCATTGCCCGATTGTAGTGTCAATCGGCTGCCCGCGTATCGACCGAAAGATGGAGTTAGTTCGAGCAGCAGATGGCGTGGCGCCGGCAGACGCCCGACAGCAACTGCCAGAGTGCTTCCAGAACGCTATCGGCAGCGGCGAGCGCGGTGGCGGAATTGGCTGCTGTCAGATGCGTCTGAAGCAATTCTCGCTCGATGCGGGAGTGCTCGCGGTCGGCCTCGATGTGGACGGTGAAGTAGCGGTAACCGTCCTCGTCGGTGAAGTTGTAGAAGGATCGCAGGCCTTCGATTTTCTTTTCGGATACGGCGGGAATCTGGCTCTCGTAGGCATAGAGAGCCGCCAGCCCGGCTGCGGTGCCGAGGCTGCTCGCAAGGCGGCGGAACTCTGCGATAAGGGCGCGAGTCTCGGGCTCGGTTTGAGCGGATTCCACTTCTTCGCGGGTCAGGCCGAGGCTTTCGGCGAAGCGCATCCATAGTTCCGGATGATTGGGCGAGCCGGCTTCCTCCTCGATCAAATTCTGCAGAATCAGGCGGCGGGTTTCCATATCTTCGGTTTGCGCGTGGACGGCCGACAGATAGGTTGGGAACGCAGCAACGTGTTTATAATACTGCGCCGCGTAATCGCGCAAGGCTTCGCGGGAGAGCGTTCCGGCAGACCAGGCCTGATAGAAGGGATGTTTCAACAGATGGCGAGCCTCGATGCGCGAATCGAGTTGCGCGAGTACATGCGACGGATCGGGATGCAGAGACATGCATACAGGATACGTACAACGGCTTTATAATCGGGCGCATGCAGCAGCTTCTGCGGCTTCACTCGATCGATATCTATGTTCGCGATCTGGAGCGAAGTCTCGAGTTTTATCGCGAGAAGCTGGGATTTGAGATTGTATTCGATGCGCGGCTGCAATCCGGCCAGCGCACGGTGGGCGTGGCGCCTCCGGACGGCAGCGCGGTGCTCGCGTTGATTCAGCCGGAGACGAACGCTCCGGAACACAAGCTGATCGGCCGCGCGACTCGCCTCGCGTTCGTGACCGAAGATGTAGCCGCGACATTCCGGCTCTGGAGCGCGCGCGGGGTGCGCTTTCGGCACGCTCCGCGATTGCGGCGAATCCGGTATCAGCAGGATGGGGCGGAGTCGCCGATCTGGGGTGAGGTTTTCACGCGCTTCGAGGACCGGGACCGCAACTCGTTTGCGCTGGTCAGCTTCGATGCTGTCAACAAAGCGATTGAAGAGCAGCGCCGGGCATTAGCGGCGAAGGCGGAGGAAGAGCGCCGGTCAGCACAGGAACTCGAAATCGCGCGGCAGGTACAGGCGCGGCTGTTTCCGCAACGGCTGCCGGATCTCGGCACGCTGGAGTATGCAGGCATTTGTCTGCAGGCGCGGCAGGTCGGAGGCGATTACTACGATTTTCTTCAACTGGACCGAAACCGGCTTGCATTCGTGCTCAGCGATATTGCGGGCAAGGGCATGGCGGCGGCTTTGCTGATGGCGAACCTGCAGGCGAATCTGCGGAGCCAGTCGCTGCTGGCGCTCGAGGAACCGGCGCGCTTTCTGCAATCGGTGAATAAGCTGTTTTTTGAGAACACGGCGGCAAGTGCTTACGCGACACTTTTCTTTGCCGAGTACGATGAGCGTTTCGAGCGGCTTCGTTATGTGAATTGCGGCCATTTGCCGGGGCTGGTGCTGCGGGCAGATGGCGGGGTGGAACGGCTCGAATCTACTTGCACGGTTCTCGGATTATTTCAAGTCTGGGAGTGCTCGGTGGCCGAACAGGTGCTGGCCGCGGGCGACCTTTTTGCGCTGTACAGCGACGGGGTCACGGAGGCGTTTGACGATTCGGACGAGGAATTCGGCGAAGCACGGCTGATTGAAGCATTGCGGCGGAGCCGCGCGTTACGCCCGGAGCAAGCAGCGCAGGCTGTGCTCGAAGACGTGCGGGCCTTCAGTCCGCGCGAACAGCACGATGATATGACGCTCATTATTGCCAAGCGCAACGGCAACGGAAGGCAGCGGTAACGATCTATAGTTTCAGGGGATCTGGGATGCCGGAAAAGAGAACGGTCGAACGCGCGAAAAAGGACAAAGCGGAAGGCAAAGCGCCGAGCACGCAGGCGGGCGAATTCGTGCGGGAGGAGATGGAGCATATCCGGGAAGGCAAGCACGGGGCCCGCTCGCCGCAGCAGGCCATCGCAATCGGGCTTTCGAAGGCGCGCCGCGCCGGAGTGGAACTGCCGCCGCCGAAGAAGGGCAAGACATCGGAGTCGACCCGCAAGCGTGCCGAACGCGATCTCGAAAAAGGGCGGAGCGGGAAGAAGTCGGCGCCTTCGGCGAAGCGCTCGCGGGCAGGGCTCGACGCGCTTAAGAAAGAGCCTCGCTCGGCCGCATCGAAGAAGGCACTTTCCAAGCATGCCAAACAAGCCGCCGCGAGACGGAAACGAAGCGGAACGGTGACAGCCGCGCCGAAAAAGCGGAGCCGCTGAGAACGTTCGTCCTTTGAAACCACGTTCGCCCGAAACGATCCTATAGGCATGAGCCAAGATGCGATCGTAAATCTGGTCGAGCAGCAGGAATGGCTGCAGCCCGTTCAGGAAGCCGGCGAGAAATTCGTCAAAGCTGCTTTTTCGGCGGCGGGCGAGGCCGGACAGCCGATCAAGAATGCGCTGCATGGCGTCTGGTTGAAGCATCCGCTGCACGCTGCGATTACCGATATTCCGGTCGGCAGCTGGACGGCGGCGGCGGTGCTCGACATTCTGGAGGCGCGCGGAAACGACGAGTACGCCGCGGGTGCGGATGCAGCGGTCGCGATCGGGCTGGTGGGGGCGGCCGGATCGGCGCTCAGCGGATTGACGGACTGGAGCGATACGTACGGCAAGACGCAGCGAGTCGGCGCGCTGCATGGATTACTGAATCTGGGAGCGGCGATCTTGTACGGCACGTCGTACGCGCTGCGGAAATCGGGTAATCGCGGCGCAGGCCGCGCCCTGGGGTTTGCGGGATTTGCGACCGTGCTGGCCAGCGCGTATCTGGGCGGTGCCCTTTCGTATGAGCAGCGTGTGGGAGTAAATCACGCACCGGATGCGGACGAAGAGCTGCCGCAGGACTTCGTGGATATCTGTGCCGAAAGCGATCTCGCGGAGGGAACACCGAAGCGCGCGGAAGCGAACGGCAAACCGGTGCTGCTGGTCAGGAAAGGACAGGAGATTCTGGCGCTGGCGGAGACCTGTTCACACGCAGGTGGTCCGTTGTCGGAGGGCAAGATCGAAGGAGACACGGTGGTCTGTCCGTGGCATGGGTCTCGCTTCTGCCTGCGCGACGGCAGCGTGATCGACGGCCCGGCCACGATTCCGCAACCGGCTTTGGAGGTGGAGACGCGCGACGGCCGGGTGCGAGTGCGCGCCCGAAAAGGCTAGGCTTTGAGGCCGAAGATGCGTTCTGTGTATTGCCGGCTGCGCGCCAGATCCTGCTCGAGCGGCCGCGTGACAACGGTCTTCTCGCGATAGGCCAGCTCAACCACAATCAGAGGCCTCAGGCCCGAACGACTCAGATATTCAGCGATCGCGCGATAATCCACGTCGCCGTCTTCGACATCCTCCAGCCAGAGTTTTTCGCGCGAGTTGCGCACGTGAATCTCGCGGACACGTTTGCCAGCCAGCTTGAGAAGCCCGAGCGGGTCCTGATCGCCCTGATGCACCCAGTCGAGATCGAGGCACAAACGAACGAGCTGCGGATCGGTATGTTGGAGCGTGTAATGCCACTCGCGCGCACCGTTCACCATCTCGGGCGTGTGGTTGTGAATGCGAAGCTCGAAACCGTTTGCCTGGAGCAGGCGACCCATCCGATTCATCTCGTCCGCCTGAATGGCGAGTTCGGCATCGGTCTTCTCCGCTCCGCCTTTTTTCGGATCGGCATTGGTAACAACGGCAATGCAACCGAACGGCTGGCAGATTTTGGCCAGCTCGAGCGCCCGAGCGGCAGTAGCTTTGGCCGCTTCCGGTTCATGAAGCGTACCGCCGCTATAGACAGACGGCATCCTAAGGCCGCTCCCCTTAACGAGAGCCAAAGTTCGCTCGCGCAGTTCGGGCGCGAAGAATTCCGCGTTCAGCTCGATGTTGCGGAAGCCCGCCTGTCGAGCCATCGGAACCACTTCATCGAGCACATCGCCCAGTTTTCTGTGCGAACGCTGCGCGTACTGCTGAAAGATGTAGGCCTCCACAGCAATGCGCGATGTCTGTTCTCCGAAGGCGCGCTGTAAGGGAACGGCTGCCGCAGCAGCCAATAGCGCCTGCCGGCGGGTCACATGCTTCATATGGATCGACTATATCGCCCGCTGTTACTGTTGAATCAATGACAGACCGCAGCCGTCGGATCTGGCGAAGAGTTGCGATCGGCGCTCTGATAGCAACCACGGGATTTTTCATCGCAGGCGAGATCGTACTGCACAATGCGGGGCCGATTCTGAAAGGCCGCATTATCGAGACTCTGAGCACACGCTTCGACAGCCACGTGGAGCTCGACAATCTGGATGTCTCGATTGGGCGCGGACTTGAAGTTGGCGGACAGGGGCTGCGTATCTTTCCACCGGACGCGGTGGTGGCAGCCGGGGCCAAGCAGCCGCTCCTTGCGGTACGCAACTTCCACTTTCACTCAGGCGTCAGCGGGCTTTTTCTCAAACCGATGCATGTGGCCGCGGTGAGCGTGACCGGTCTCGACATCAACATCCCGCCACGCGAAATGCGGCAGCAGGGCGATCAGCACGCCCGCAAGCACAAGGGAAAGATAAAAATCGTGGTGGATGAGATCCTGTGCGACGATTCGCGCCTGGTGATCGGCACGATTAAGCCCGACAAGGATCCAAAGACATTCGCTCTGCGGCACATCGAAATGCACGAGGTGGGTCCTAATGCGCCCTGGCGTTATGATGCTGTGCTGACGAATGCGGTTCCGCGCGGCGAAATCCAATCGCGCGGAGCATTCGGTCCGTGGCAGACCGAGAGCCCCGGCGATTCATACGTGGACGGCCATTACATTTTCAGCCACGCGGATCTCAACACGATCAAAGGCATCGGAGGAATTCTCTCTTCCGTCGGCGACTTCAAAGGCCGCCTTAACCGGATCGAAGTTCACGGCACGACGCATACGCCCGATTTTTCACTCGACACGGCCAATCGCGGCATTCTGCTGGATACGAAATTCAAGGCAATCGTGGACGGCACAAGCGGAGACACGTATCTGCAGCCGGTGGCGGCGAAGCTGGGTGAATCAAGCTTCAGCGTGCGTGGCGCGGTGATCAGCGTGAAGGGGAAAGGTCATCGCGTGCAGCTGGATGCCGACATTCCCGGCGCGCGTATCCAGGACTTTTTAGATCTGGCCGTCAAGACGCAACCGCCAGTGCTCACCGGCACGCTACAGACGAAGACGCGCATTACGATCGAGCCGGGACAAGAGAGCGTGACGCAGAAGCTGAAATCTCGCGGGTCTTTCATGCTGGGACAGATACATTTCACGAATACGGCGGTGCAAGACAAAGTGGATATGCTAAGCCTGCGAGCGCGCGGCGAGCCCAAGAAAGCAAAGCCGGGCGCCGCGGATGTGGACTCGCGCATGCAGGGCGATTTTTCCATTGGCGACGGCAGAATCGTCTTCAGCCGTCTGATTTATTCGCTGCCTGGCGCGGATGTAAGTCTGGCCGGGGTGTATTCGATGGATGGCCAGCAGTTCGACTTCAAAGGAAAAGTGATGACAAAAGCCACGCTGCGGCACATGGTCGCGTCGTGGTGGAAATCGTGGCTGCTTACGCCGGTATCGCCGTTCTTCAAGAAGGATGGCGTGGGTGCGGAGATCCCGGTGACGATCAGCGGCACGCGCTCGGAGCCGAAGTTCGGCCTCAATCTGTTCGGGCATTCCGATAAAGACAAGCCGCGGAACTCCGGCAAAGAATAGGTTTTGATTCAGCCGACTTCGAGCGATTCATCACTTGTCTCGGTGCGGGCGCGCACGATCTCGATCAGACTCAGGCCGGTTTCCATCAGCACAGGACCGAGCACCAGGCCCGTTGCGCCGAACAGCAGCACACCACCGAGCAGCGCGATGAAGAGCAGGAGCGTATGAATGCGGACGTCGCGGCCGACCAGAAGCGGATAGAGGATGTTGTCGATTGTGCCGATCACAGCGCTGCCCCAGACCGCAAGAATAATCGCCTTCACCCAATGGCCGGAGATAGCGAGCCAGGCAGCGGCGGGCGCCCAGACGAAGATGGAGCCGAGCGCCGGTATCATCGAGAGCACGGCCATCACGACTGTCCAGAGCAACGCAGCTTCAATACCCAGAATCCAGAACATCAGGCCGCCCAGCACGCCCTGCACGATCGCGGTGAGCATCCGGCCGAAGACAGTGGCGCGAATCATGTTCTTGACGCGGCCGAGCAGCAGCTGAATTTCAGCCGCCGAGAGCGGCAGACGCATTCGCACGGCGTGGAGAATTTCGGCGCGGTCGCGGAAGAAGAAAAAGAGCATGAAGAGGCAGATGAACGCCTCGATGATGGTGCGAATACTCTTCCCGATCAGATGCCCCACTTGTCCCTTAAGCGAGCTGGCGGCTGCCAGACCGGCACTCCCGAGATCCACTCGATCGTTGAGCCAGTTGTAGCCGCGAACCAGTCTCGGATGCCGGTCGAGCGCGGCTTGAAAGACGCCGGATTTGACATCGGCCTCGATCTGCTTCACACCGCTCGAGACTTCTTCGGAGGCGCGAATGCTGATCCAGATGACAGGCGTGAGAATAATGAGGGCGACAAGCAGGACACTCGCGAGCGCGGCCAGATTGCGATTGACGATGCGGCGGCGTATGCGGATATGCAGCGGCCAGCCCAGCACGGCCAGCACCACGGCCCAGGTGAGCGGCGGCACAAACGGCAGTGCGATGGCAATGCAGAGGCCGGCGACGACGACCGTCGCGGCGAGCAGGATCGAAAAGCTCAGCCGGTCACGAGCAGGCAATCAGGGGCGCTTGCTCCACTTTTCATATTCGCGTGTGTGGCGCGATTCGAGACTCACTTCGCGGCCGGCGATGAACATCTGCCGGATGTTTGTCTTGGCCTGAAGCGGATCCCCGTCGGTCAGGATCAGATCGGCAATTTTACCCTTTTCGATGGAGCCGATCTGATCACCGGCGCCCAGAATTTCCGCGCTGTTGATGGTAAGAGCTTTCAGCGCTTCCTCCGGCGGCAAACCAAAGGCGACAGCCTGGGCAGCTTCGAACGGTACATTGCGCGCGAACTCCACATCGAATGTCCCAAAGCAGAACTTCACGCCGGCTTTGTAGAAATCGTTCGGGAGAGTGTAGCGGGAATCGTAGGGATCGTCGTCGCGCAGCGGCAGCTCGAGCGTTTTGCCGAGCACGACGGGAATATTGTGCGATTTGAGCAGCGGGCCGGTTGAACCGATTTCCGTAGGATCGGCGATGATGATTCTGACCTTCTCTTTCTCGGCGAACGCGACAGCGTCCTTGATTGCTTTTTCCTTTTCAGCGCGAATGAAAAGCGGCTGCTTGCCTTCGATCACGGGCAGCATCGCTTCAAGCTTTATGTCGCGGCGGAAATCGGGACCGGCGGCCGCTTTCGCTTTCTGGTAGCGGCGCACATCCTCGAAAAAGCGGCTAACCTGGCGAAGATTTTCGTTATAGGCTTTCTCTTCTTCCTGATACGTGCGCGCGCCGCCCGGAATGAAAGCTGCATATTCGGCGGGCACCATGCGGATCTGCGGAAAATCCATGTCCATGACGGCGCTCGGCTTGACGGCCATGTCTTCCCAGGTCCAGCCCTCGAGATGCATGAGCGCTCCCTGCCCCGCGATTACGGTGGGCTGCTGGTTGCGACTGAAGCTGATACCGCCTCCGGTGCCGGGCAGACTGACGACTGTGGTGATGCCAGAGGCGCGCGTTACCGCGATGTGCTCGCTTGACGGGTTGAAAGCGATCTCAGCGCGCAGCTCCGGATTGAAGGTGCCGATCTCGTCGAGATCGACCGTATCGCGCAGTGACGAAATTTCCGACAAGCCGACGTTCGTGGCTGCGTTGATCAGTCCCGGGTAGACGTGCAGACCGTGGCCGTCGATCACGCGCGCTCCGCTCGGAGTTTGTAGAGTGCTACCGACATCGGCAATCTTTCCGTTCTCGATCAGCACCGCGCCATGCTCGATCACGGGCGCTGTTACGGGATGCACGGTCACGTCGCGAATCAGGATGGCATCATCGGCGGCGCTCAGAATGCAGGCGCAGGCCGCGACCAGCAGACAAAGCTTCTTCACGGCGTCACCTCCTTGGCGGCTGCCTTTTCTTTATCCATCAGCTCTTTCTTCTTGCGGGCAAATTCGGTGCGTTCACTCAGATCTTTGTCGCGGTCGAAATACTCGTGGCCATCGATCCAGGTTTTCAGCACTTTCGAGTAATTGTCGAGCGGGTGGCGGTCGAAGAGTACCAGGTCGCCAGATTTACCGACTTCGATGGAGCCGACCTTATCGTCAATTCCGAGCTGCTTGGCGGGATTGATGGTCACCATGGCGAGAGCTTCGTCTTCGCTGAGGCCGCCGTAGCGCATGGTTTTGGCCGCCTCGAGATTGAGATGGCGCTGCAGCTCGTCGGAATCGGAATTGAGCGAGACCACAACGCCTTTGCGCGTCATGATGGCGGCGTTGTACGGAGTCGCGTCGTACGCCTCGATTTTGTATGACCACCAGTCGCTGAAGGTCGAGGCGCCGGCCCCATGCCGGGCGATTTCGTCGGCCACTTTATAGCCTTCGAGCACATGCTGCAGAGTGCGAATCTTGAAGCCCATCTCGTCGGCAACGCGTAGCAGCATCAAAATCTCGTCGGAACGGTAACAATGCGCGTGCACGTAGCGCTTGCCTTCGAGCACTTCCACCAGCGGCTCGAGACGCAGATCCTTACGCGGAGGAATGGGATGCTCGCCGCGCGCTACACGGTCGCGATATTCCTTCCAATCGGCCTGATAATTCCTGGCTTCGATAAAGCTGTCGCGAATCACCTGCTCGACACCCATCCGCGTCCCCGGATAGCGCCGCTCCGCCGGGCCCTGCGAGAAGAAGCTGCTCGGGTAGCCTTGCCGCTTGGGATTCTCGCCGAGTGCAAACTTGATGCCGGGCTTTGCCCCCTCGAAGAGCATCTCCTCTGCAGTTTTGCCCCAGCGAAGCTTGATGACGATCGTTTGGCCGCCGATGGCGTTGGCGCTGCCGTGCAGAACATTGGAGACGGTGAGACCGCCGGCCAGGCCGCGGTAGATGTTGATGTCGGTCGGATTGATCACATCGCGGATGTTGACCATTGAAGAATCCGAGACGGTACCCTCATTGACGCCGCCCTCAATCGCGGTATGCGAGTGGCAGTCGATGATGCCCGGCATCAGAAACTTGCCGGTACCGTCCACGATCTGCGCCCCGGAGGGAGCGCTCAGATTTTTTCCGACGGCGGCGATTCTGCCGTTTTCGACCAGCACGTCGCCGTTGGTGATCGTGCCTTTCGTCACCGTCAGCACCGTCGTATTGCGAACGAGCAGGGCCTGGCCGAAGAGCGAGCCCGCAGCTGCCCAGAGAATCAGAAACGCGCGCCGCATCAGTTCACCTCTCCTTCCGCCGGCTTGCCCTGTGGGCCCGTGGGTGGCGCCGGTTTCTGTAACTCCTTTGAGGGCTCAAAGAGTTTGCCGTCGATGATGACGTATTCGACAGTGCTCTTATCATCGAAGGCTTCGCCGCGCGTGACGGTCAGGTTGGCGATTTTGCCTTTTTCGATGCTCCCGAGACGGTCGGCTGCGCCATAGATCTCGGCTGTATTCCAGGTCAGCGCTTTGATTGCATCGGGGCGGGTCAGGCCAGCATCGACCGCCTTCTTCAGCGCTTTTTTCAGATCCGGGGCACTCTCGATTCCGTCGGAGTAGAAGCCGAAGGCGATGCCGGATTTGGCCAGCAGACCAGGAACTTCGGGCGCCCTCTCGCGCATCTCCAGATCGCGCTCGTTCGGAATATCGGCGGGATCAGCATTTTTCGGCTTCTCCGGCCATTTCAAACTCACCAGCACGGGCACATTTGCCTGTTTGAGTTCGTCAATCGAGCGGTAGCCTTCATGCGCGCCATAGACGACAAATGGCACCTTCAGCTCGCGCCCGAAGCGAAGAATCCGGTCGATCTGCTGCGATTCCTGCGCGGGCAGCAGGATACGCGGAGCTTCACTCAAACCTTCCAGCGCATGATCGTACTCAGGGCGCCGGTTTCCGGCCGGGTTCTTGGCGTAAATCTGCCGAGCTTCGCGATAATTCGCTTCATCCAGATAAAGCTGCCGCACGTAGGCGATGTTGCCCATCAGCGAGGCTGGAAACGAACGTCCGAATCCTCCGCCGCCTACGCGGAAAATGATCTGCTCGCCGATCGGCTGCGCCACCACCATGTCGCGCCCGCGCTCGCCGGCGAGATCGACCAGCGCTCCCAGGCCCTCGATGATGCCGCGATTCGGGAAAGTGGCGGACGTGGTAAAGCCGGCGGCCCGCGCGGCTTCCAGACGCGAATCTGAGGGACTGACCAGATCGGCCGCACGCTCGTAGGCGTAAGTCTGCGGACGATCCTCGGGCCCGCGCACACGCGGTTCGGGCTGCGCAGTGGCGGGAGGTGTTCCGCCGGCACCCGCCGCTCGTCCCGGCGCTGGCGGTGCCGGAGCTGGAATGCCCCAGGTGCCCAGCGCGTCGATAAATCCTGGATAGACAGTCAGGCCTGCACCGTTGATCACCCAGGCATCACCCGGTACCGGCACATTCTCGCCGACCGCTTCGATCAGCCCGTTGCGGATCAACACCGTCCCGTGCGCGAGTTCCGGTCCGTGTACCGCGACCACGTGTGCACCCTGAATCGCGATCGCCGAAGGCACTTCGCCCCGCAGCGCGGCCGCCAACAGCACGGCCAGAATCAACCCGAATCTTCGTTTCATGCCACCCCGTTCACAAAGCCTGGTAAAACCGCCCATTGTGCCACAGATCAGCGGAATCCGTTGTCAAGCAGCTACTTGCCGCATCGCCCGCGAATGCCGCGATGGCTCCGGCCCTGCTGAGCGAGCCGCGGCCGCTGCTACTTTCGGCGCATGAAACACAACTATGTTTGTAAGGGGCGGAGCTATACCAAACCGCTCCTGAACGAGCTGGTGAAGCAACAGCACGATGCCTACAAACGGACCATCCGGCTTGCTTCCACCGGCAGCTCGAACTCGCCGATTGTCGAATCGACGCCTGTCGCCCCGGCCAACCTTTACCAGGACGCCGGCGGCGGCTACAACACGAATTACACGTACATGCAGGTGTAATTCCGCCAGGGCAGGTTACGGCCTGCCCTGCTCTTCTTCCGGCCTGAAGGTATAGAAGCGATACTTCGTCTGCCATCTGGCGCTTTCGCCGGGCGCGATTTTGAGCGCGATGTAGACTTCCGGGCAAACCGTCGTGCGAATCGACCACAGATATAGTTTCGAGATCGGCCGGTTGATGCTTTCCTCCACGCCCGCGCCCACCCGGCTGTTCTCAACCCGGATATCGTCGTCTTTGGCGCTCTTGCCGTACCCGGTGAGATAGCCAGCAACCGTGTCGTGGCCGCCTTCGCCGAGTGGGCGCGTGTAGGTTATCTCATCGCCTCGCACTTCGGCCGCGTTGCCGAGGGAGTCTTCCGGCTTTACGCGAAATGGGAACTGAATCGAAAACGCAGGGCCGGTCGGCTGGCCGTCGATGACGTAGAAATCGTGATTGTAGACCTCGGTTTCGATCATGCGCTTGCCGGTGTTTTTCAGAGTGTGTTCGAGGATCAGCTCCGGCTTGTGATCCGCCAGGCGCACGCGCTTCGAATACTCATATCCATAGCCGTTGACGTCTCTCAGATCCTGCTCGAATTCGACTGACTCCGGATGCGGCCGCACCACCCAGACTCCGGTGCTCACAATCTTGTATGGCCGCGTGAACTGATACGGTTTGTTGTCGGGCTTCTGCAGAATGCCGACACCAATCTTCACGAACAGCTCGCCAGGCTTGGCTTCCCCGAATCCGAGGGCGCCGTCGTCGGAGCGGAACTCTTCCACCGGACCGGTGATCGCATCGTGCAGCGTGGGTTCGTATTTCGGAAACCAGACCCCGAAATAGCTGTGATGTTTATATTCGAGCCGGGCGATCACACCGGACCAATCGAAGCGAGTACCGCGATAGTAACCGCGATCGGCATCAGGCAGGTACAGAACAGCCTGAATGGCGCCGTTGGTGATACGCGCTTCGGGCGGCTGCGCGTTGACGAGACCCACCGTCAGCGCGAGCGCGGCAACGAATCTATTCACGGGAGAACGTAATCTTCAGAATGCGGCCTTCGGTGCCGACCAGCCAGCCCGTATGCTCGTCAGCGAATGCGACAGCCCAGTAATTTGCCACCCCTGGGAGACTGAACCAGGTATCGCCTTCGTCCGGCGTCCAGGCGGCGCCAGCGGGACCGGTAATGACAACGCGGCGCTCAGGGCACTCCCAGCGCTCGTCGTGCTCTTGCTCGCCCTTGCGCAAGAGCGGCTGCGCTAACACATAACTCAGTCCATAGACTGCGCCCGGGAATGGTGGCTGGCTTGTCAGCTCCCACGATTGCCCGCCATCGTGCGAGCGCGCGATGGTGTTGGCAAAGGCAGTGGGGGCGGCCAGCTCGCCCGCTCCCAGAATTCCGTGGCGCGCGTCGCGAAAGGCAATTGTGAAGACGCCCGAGGTTTGCGTGCCCTGCACGACGGGCGTGTCAAACGCTTCCCAGCTGTCGCCCCCGTCGGTGGTTCGCAGCACGCGCGCTTTGGCTGCGCCTCCAGTTCCGATCCATGCTCGTCGTGAACCCTCGGTTGCGACACACGTTCCGCTGGCCGCGAAAGAGGCTTCGCCCGGCTGAGCCGGCGGGAGGCTATCGCCGATATCCTGCCAGGTCTCGCCGTCGAGCGTACGGATCGCCGGGAAACGTCCGTTGACCGAATCGCTGGTGGCGAGGCCGCGTCTGGGAGTCCAGAAAGCGAAGCAGTCGTAGAAGGCGTTGGGATTTTGATTCTGGAACTCGAGCTTCCAGCTGGCACCGCCATCTTCGGTCTTATAGATGCGCGAATCCGGACCAGTGCCGGCCGAGAGCAGATAGGCGACGCGCTCGCTGACACCCTGCACATCGCGAAACTGCAGATTTTCCGCTCCGGTGACCGTCCCGACCGTCCAGGTCTGCCCGCCATCGGTGGTTTTGACCCAGGTCCCCCCGACCCCGCTGGCCCATACCACCCGCGCATTCACCGGGCTGATGGCCTGCAACCGGTTGGTCGTGCCGCTGGACTGCGGCGTGAGCACGGGCTGGGGAGCCGCGGCGCACAGGACGGGAATGGCGGCGAGAAGGAGGCAACGCATATGAGGAAGTATCTCGCAGTCGGGAGGGGATGGGCGGCTGAGGAAAGTAGTTCAGAGGGGATTCAAAGAGCGCTGTGTTATTTGGCACACATATATCAGGAAAATCTTAGGCCGGTTTGCTTGAAAATTTCAAAAAGTACTAGATTTTTAGAAAATAGTACCGTTATACTCAGTACCAAAGTGGATTAGTACCACCCCTTTATTGCAGGAAGGAACTTTCGATCATGCGAGCTCTTACGCTGGATGTTCAGGAATCGGCCGGGCGCATACTCTGTTGTACGATATTTCGCCCGGGCGGCAGGAAACTGCTTGCCAAAGGGCACGTCCTGAGCGACGAAGATGTGCGTCTGCTGCAAACCGAAGGCATGCAGCAGGTCTGGGTCACCGAGCTGGAAGACGGTGAAATCGGCGAGGATCAGGCCGTGATGGATGTAGCCCAGGCGATGTGCTGTGGAGCAGTCGAGATCCGCCTGGCAGCTGGCGGGCGCGCGAACCTGATCGCCACGGCGAACTCCTGCGCCCTGGTGGACGACGAACTGCTGCGGCAGATCAACTGCACAACCAGCATCGCAATTGCCACCGTGCCGAATTTCAGTCATGTGAAGACGGGCGACCGCATGGCGACCATCAAGAGCGCGCCGTTTGCCGTTTCACAGGCGCAGCTCGAGGCCGTGCTCTCCATTCTTAACGAGCGTGGCGCGATTTTGCAGGCTCGCCCGATCCGGCAGACCGATATTGGCGTACTCTACACCGACCCGGTGCATGGGGATCGCGCTCGCACTCTATTTGAAAGCGTCGTCCGGACGCGTGCCGAGCGCTTTGGCGCGAATCTGCGGTACGCGCTGTCGGCGGTCGAAGAAGAAGAGCAGGTGGTGCGCGCGCTGCAGCATTTGCTGCGGCCAAAACCGGCGGTCATTCTGATCGCTTCCACGACGGCTCCGGCTGGACCGGAAGATGTCATCGGCCGGGCGCTGGCGCGTATGGGCGCGCATCTGGAGCGCTTCCTGGCGCCCGTTGAGCCGGGCAACCTGATGATGCTCAGCTATAAAGACGAAACTCCGATCATTTCGGCGCCGTGCTGCTTCCGCTCAGCCAAGCCGAATGTGCTCGATTTGATCCTCCCGCCGATGCTGGCAAAATACCGTTTGAGTGGCTGGGAAATCGCTTCACTCGGCCATGGCGGATTGTTAAACTAGCTCGGCCTGCAAACCCGGTGCCGCTCCCTCCGCTTCGGCGGCACCGGGTTTGTTTTTTGTTCTGACGTAAACCCTTTCTCGCCGATCGTTTACTTCGCCGCTTCTCGCGGCTACTTTCTCTTCCCCTAAACGAGACCGTTTCACTGGCTGTGCCGATTCGACTCGAGCCGTACGAGACTGCGATAGTCGGCGTGAATGAGACCGGCTCGATCGCTGTTCAGATCTGCGACGAGGCCCATCACGATGGCAATCATCAGAGGCGAAATCACCGATGCCATCCAGAAACGCCGCCGCGCGCTGTAGCCGATTACGAAACAGGTCAGGAGCGAGATCGACAGCAGCATGATCCAGATCGAGACCGGAATACGGTTCTCGAGGGCGGCCAAGCGCTTTTCGCTGAGATCGAATGTATCGTTCCATGACGAGATGAAAAGGCTGGTGATCGCGTTCGGTGCATCGTGCGCCACCGCGCCCGCCTCGGCCCACAGTTCGGACTGAAGCTGGGCGGTACGCTTCAGCACGGGAGCAAGGCTGGTCTCGTCGTTCTTCGCCTTGGAGAAGCGACGCGAGCCTCCACATACTCGGCCAGCAGATTGCGGATGCGGCCGCGGGCCGGATCAGCCAGCAGTTCGGCGCGCAGCTGATTGGTGCCGATGGCGTTCGCTTCATCGACCGCCAGCTGACGGCGCAGATTATAGCGCGGGAGCGCGATGGCCAGCGTAAAGCCGAGCAGCAGGCTGAGCAGAATGCCCAGAGCATCGCGCGAAGCAGTGACCTGTTCGTGGCGCTTCATCCATTGGGCTGCGCTGCGCCACGCCAAACCCAATCTCGTCGGCAGCGGCGAGAGCGATCAGAACCACGACAAACGGCGCAATCGGATTATCGAAGAGCATGGACGGAAAAAGCAGAAGACCTTAAACCAGCTTCGCAGGCGGCGCGTCCATCCGGAAGATGGCATGATGGGGCGAGACGATCGTTTGAGCCGCAAAATCATCCTGCTCGCAGCCGCGCTCGCGCTGGTGTTGACCGCTTCGAGCTGCGCGCGCAAGCACAAACACAAGACCGCGGCACATGCCAACCCGCCACCGAATGTGACGCCGCGGCGGGAAACAAAACCGAATCCGACCATTCCCAGCGGTTACAGCGAACAAGGAATCGCAAGCTGGTACGGTATTCCTTTCAATGGCCGGCCGGCGGCGGATGGCGAAATCTACGACATGGAGGCAATGGTTGCCGCGCACCGTCTGCTTCCGTTCAACACCTGGCTCAAAGTCACCAACCTCGCCAACAATCAATCCGTGAACGTGCGTGTGATTGATCGCGGGCCGTTCGTCAATGGCCGGATCATCGATCTTTCAAAAGCGGCGGCGCGGCAGATCGGACTGCTGGGCCCTGGCATCGGCGAAGTACGGCTGGAAGTGATTTCGGCGCCGCGCGACATCCCCGCCAACGACTTCTACGCGGTGCAGGCAGGCGCCTTTTCCAGTCGCGAGAACGCCGAGCGGCTGCGCGAGAAATATGCCGAGCGGTTTGGCAATGCCCAGCTGGCTTTGAAGCACGGTCCGGTGCCGCTCTGGCGCGTACTGGTGGGTAAGGAGCCGTCAGTTGAGGCGGCCAATCAGCTGGCCATTGTATTGGGCGCAGAAAACAAGAGTGTCTTCGTAGTACGGCTGGATGAGACCGAAATTCAGGCGGCGGCGGCGGCCGGCTCGCGTTGACGTTCCAATTTGAGACTTCCGGGGCCGAGTTCGCACTATCTCATACGGGCGTAGTGTGCCCGTGTGGAATTTGCTACCGAAAATTGCCTTCGATGTCTCGCCGCTGTCGACGCTGATCGGCAATTCGCCTGCTATGCGGCAGGTGCAGAAACTGGTTGGGCGCGTCGCGAAATCGCGTTTTCCGGTGCTGATTCTGGGTGAGACCGGGACCGGCAAGGAAGTAGTCGCGCGCGCTATTCACAGCACCGAAGGGCAGGGGCCGTTTGTAGTGGTCGACTGCTCATCCCTGGTCGGGCCACTGATGGAGAGCGAGCTGTTTGGTTATGCCAAGGGCGCTTTCACCGGTGCGCATACGCAGAAATTAGGCCTGCTTGACGCGGCCAACGGCGGCACTGCTTTTTTCGACGAAATTGGCGAACTGCCGCTCGAGATGCAGATGAAACTGCTGCGCGTGCTGCAGCAGAAAGAATTTCGGGCGATCGGCGCAGTGGCGCAGCGCAGCTCGGATTTCCGCGTGATTGCAGCCACCAATCGAGATCTGGCCGCCGAGGTAAAAACCGGACGTTTTCGTCAGGACCTGTTTTACCGGCTGAACGTGATGCGCATCCGGCTTGCACCATTGCGCGAGCGCCGCGAGGACATTCCGGCGCTGGTGAACCATTTCCTTAATCGCTACGGGAACGGGCACAAGGCGGCGGACGAGACCTTGCGCGCGCTGCAGGATTACGAGTGGCCGGGGAATGTGCGCGAGCTCGAGCACACGGTGCAGCAGATGGTCGCGATGAATACCGGGCCATGGCTGACCGCTGCCGATCTGCCGAGCGCCATCGTGAACTGGCATCGCGAGCAGCACCTGACGCCATCTTCCGGCGGCGGAACGGAATCGCTGCACAATCTTCACTCGCATCTGAGCTCGTTTGGCGGTCCCTCGCCGGTTGTTCCTCTGGCAGAAGTTGAAAAGCGCGCGATCCTGGGTGCGCTCGAATACACCAAGGGTGATCGCACCGTAGCAGCGGCGATGCTCGGCATCGGACGTACGACGCTCTATCGAAAGCTCAAGGAATACGGCGTGCCGGACGTCGCACGGATCGCGTAACGGGCCTTCGGGCACAGCGGAATACATTGACAACTGCGCCCGCGCCGCGCTCCCGTTTTACTTGGATCCGGCCGTCTGTGCTTTCACCAGATCGCCGTTCGAATCGCGAATCTCGATCGGACCGAGATTCAGCTTTTCGAGGCCGGGCTGTATTTTAGCGCGATCGCCGACGGTCACCAGAATCACGTTGTCCGGGTGCACGTCCTGCTCGGCGACCTGCTCTACTTGGTTTGCCGTAAGCGCTTCGTACTTGTCGGGCAGGGTCCGATAGTAATCCTCCGGCAGATTGTAAGTGAAGAGATCACTGATCAGGTTGGACGTCGACTGCACGGTCTGAAAGTGACCCGGCAAGGAGCGCAATTCGCCCTCGCGCGCGAGCTTCAGCTCATCGGTGGTAGGCGGATCGGTGCGGATGCGGTTCAGCTCTTTGAAGAGCTCATTGACGGCGGGCGCGGTTACATCGGTCCGCACCAGCGCACCCGCGAAGAAGGGCCCGATGCCGCGATAGAACATGTATTGCGAGAACGCGCCGTAGGTATAGCCGTTCTTCTCGCGCAGGTTCATGTTGATGCGGCTCGAGAACATGCCGCCGAGCACGTTGTTCATCACCATCACGGCCGGATACTCGGAGGTGTCGCGCGGCAACCCCAGGCCGAAGGCAGCGGCAGCCGTCTGAGGCGCGCCGGGCCGGTCCACGATCACAACTTTTCGAACAGGCGGCGGAGGCGGGGCGGGTACTGTAACGGCCGCAACGGTGCCATTCGGCTTCCAGCCGGCGAAGTACTTGTCAGCAAGCGTGCGCGCATCTTTTTCCGTGATATCGCCCGTCAGCACCAGCGCGGCATTCTGCGGAGCGTAGTGGCTGCCCCAGAATGTCTGCAGATCGTCACGCGAAATCGACTTTACCGATTCCGTGGTTCCGTTTGAGCGATACGCATAGGGCGAATTGTCGCCGTATAGCGTTTTCAGACCGACCCGCAGCAGCGATGCGATCGGCGTATCGGCTTCCTGGAGAATAGCCACCAGGCGGCTCTTGCGCATGCGCTCGACTTCATCGGGCTGAAAGGCCGGTTGAGTCGTAACATCCTGCAGCAAGTCGAGGGCGGCGTCCGTGTTGTTGCTGAGCGCGCCGATGCTGATGGTCGCATCGTCGACGGTGGCGGTGGCCGTTAGTTTCGCTCCGATCAATGCCGTGTCGTTGGCAAGTTCGGTTGCGGAACGATCCTTGGTACCTTGCGTGAGGATCTTTGCCGTGAACGCTGCCAGACCCGGTTTCGAGACCGGATTCGCACCGCTGCCGGCAAGCGCGACCAGAGTGGCATCGATCACGGGCAGTTCGTGATCTTCGACCAGGTAGATCTTCATGCCGTTCGCGGCGGACAGAATCTTGGGAATCGGAAGATGCAGCTCAGGTGCGGGACCGGGCTTCGGCGCTTCTTTGCGCCAGGCCTGCTGTTCTTCGAATTCCGGTGTGTACGGATTCACGATCTTAACGTTCGCATCTGTATCGGCCGGACTGCGCGGCACATCGTGCAACACCTTCTGTCCGGGGACCGTCGTCACGACGGCGCGCTTGCCCCTGGCAAAGTACTCCTGGCCGGCTTTTTTCACGGATGCAATGGTGGCGTTCTGATAACGCGCGATGTCTTTGCCCAGATAACCCGGATCGCCCGCGTATTGGTTGTAGTAATTCAGCGTATCTGCTACACCGCCAAAACCGCCGAGCCGCTGCAGTTGCTCGATTTTTCGTGTGAGCGTCACGTTGCGCGCGCGATCGAGCTCCGCCTGCGTCGGGCCATCCCGGCGGAGCTGGTCGAGCTCGGCATCGAAAGCCGCTTCCAGCGTCTCCGGTTTCACGCCCGGGCGCGCCGTGATGTCGCAGGTCGCGACCGAGGCGATTTTGAGCGACTGATTATTGCACTCGACCGTCTGCGCAATCTGCTTCTCATAGACAAGTTTGTGATAGAGGCGGCTCGAATCGCCGTCACCTAGAATCTGCACGAAGAGATCGGTGTCGGCATCGCCCGGCTTGAGAGCCTGGGGCGTGAGCCAACCGAAGGAAACGCGCGGCAGCTGTACGGTGTCGGTTACGGTAGCGCGCTGTTCGCTCGTGATCGGATGCGCCGGCGCAAAGCTCTTGTCCACTGGCGGCCCCTGCGGGATGGGTCCGAAATACTTATCGAGCAGCGGCTTTATCTTTTCCGGATCGAAATCGCCGGCGATGGCCAGCGTGGCGTTATTCGGCGTGTAGTACTGCTTGAAGAAATCGCGCACGTCGTTCAGGCGCGCGGCTTCGATATCGGCGTGCGAACCGATCACGCTTCCGTAGTACGGATCGCCTTTACGGAAGAGCAGATGAAACATCTCCTCCGAACCGAGCATGTAAGGAGAGCCTTCTCCCTGCCGTCGCTCGTTGCGCACAACGTCGCGCTGATTGGTCAGCTTCGTCCGGTCCAGTGTCTCGAGCAGAAAGCCCATGCGGTCGCTCTCGAGCCACAGGCCGAGCTCGATCTGATTGCTCGGCAGAGTTTCGAAATAGTTGGTGCGGTCGAAGTCAGTAGTGCCGTTGATATCGGTGGCGCCCGCACCCTCGAGATAGCGGAAGTGAGCCTTTTCGCCGACGTGCTCCGAGCCCTCGAACATCATGTGCTCGAACAGGTGCGCGAAACCGGTGCGTCCCGGCTTTTCGTTGGCCGGTCCGACGTGGTACCAGACATCGAACGCCACCAGCGGCAGGCGATGGTCGGTGTGCATCAGCACCTGCAAGCCGTTGGGCAGCTTGTATTCCTGATACTCGAGCTTGGGAATCTTGAGCGGCTTGGGAGATGGCAGAGTGGCAGCGTTCAGGTGGGGAAAAGCAGCCGCGGCAAGAACGGCGGCGCACAGCAGGAGAGACGGCTTTTTCATGGTTGTCACCGAAAGACCGGGTTCAAAGCAGTTGTAGCCTAGTTTTGCGCAAATTACAATCAGAAAGGCGCAATCCGGGCAGATGGAACTTTTCTGAAGCCGATTGCGTAATAGGTCTGAAGCATGCCGCGCACGCCCAAACTCCTTCGAAGCGCTTCTTTCTGGGAATCCGCTCGCATCGCTATCGAGTCCCTGAGCAAGAACAAGCTGCGCAGCTTCCTGACCCTGCTCGGGATCATTCTGGCGACGAGCACGCTTATTGCGGTGACTTCGTTTGTTCACGGCATGAACATCTACATCGCCACCAAGCTCTCCGATATGGGATCGGACGGCTTTCGCGTCATGCGCATCGGGTTCACAGGCAATTTCGATCCCAAGAAGTTCCTGGAAATGCAGCGGCGTAATCCGCAGATCAAAGTCTCGGAATACGATTTCATCAAAGAACACGCGACTCTGCTCGGCGACGTCGGCCTCGAAACATTCAAGAACGTCACCATCGCCTACCAGGGCCAGACCATGCAAGGCGTCGAACTCGACGGCATCACCGCCAACATCCTCGCGCTCAGCGACTATGAAGTGGGCCAGGGCCGCGAGATTTCCGAGAGCGAAGTCAAGCGGCATGCGCCGGTCGCCTTTATCGGCAACGATGTCGCCGATAAGTTTTTTAGCGGCATGGACCCGATCGGTAAGACGATCAAGGTGGATAGCATCCCATATCAGGTCGTCGGCGTGGCCAAATCGAAAGGTTCGGTCTTCGGTCAGTCCCAGGACAAATTCGTCATGATCCCGGTGTACGCCTATTTCAAGACCTACGGCAACAGCATTCACGACGATATCGCGATTTTTGCCAAAGCCAAAGATCCCTCGCAAACCGAAGAAGCGAAAGACGAAGTTCGCATGCTGCTGCGCACCCTGCGCCACACTCCGCCGGGCGACGATGATACGTTCACCATCTTCGGTTCCGACACGCTTATGAACGCCTGGCACAATTTGACCGGAGCTATTGCCGGCATGGCATTTGGTGTGGTTTCTGTTTTCCTGGTCGTGGGCGGGATCGTCATCATGAACATCATGCTCGCCGTCGTCACCGAGCGCACGCACGAGATCGGCATTCGCAAAGCAGTCGGCGCGCGCCGGCAGGATATTCTGAATCAGTTCCTGGTGGAATCGGCGGTCCTCGCCGCGATCGGCGGCGTCATCGGCGTGATCGCGGCCTATCTGCTCACCGTCATCGTACGTAACGCTACGCCGCTGCCCATGGAAATGCCAATCGGGGCGGTCATTATCGGCGTTGGGCTCTCAGCGGGCGTTGGATTGTTCTTCGGCATTTACCCGGCTCGGCAAGCTTCCAAGCTCGATCCGATCACAGCCCTGCGCGCGGAGTAAATCATGTTTCGGGCTTTTCGTAACAACACCATGCTGGCGCTCGATACCATTCGCGCGCACAAACTTCGCAGCCTGCTCACCATGCTTGGCGTCATCATCGGCACGGGCACCATCATCGCTGTCGGTGCGATCCTGACGGGCTTCGATGGAGCAGTTACCAACGTCTTCAAAAGCTTCGGGCCGAACGCCGTTATTGTCTCGCGCGAGCCCGCCTTCCGCACCACCGATCTTACCCCCGAAGAACGCGCGCGCAAGCAGTTGACCTACGACGATGTCGTCGCGCTCCGTAATGAATGCTCGGCATGCGAGCGTGTCTCTGCCTTATCATTCCCGAATCATGGTCCAATCGTAACCAAGTACAAAGGCAACGCGGTTTACCAGACGCAATTGCGCGGCGTCGAAGAATCTTTCGCGCAGACCGGTCAAATCGATATGGAAGAAGGCCGCTTCTTCAGCGAATACGAGTCCCTCCATCATGCTCCCGTTGCGGCCATCGGCGCCGATGTCAAGAAGGGCCTGTTTGGAATGGAAAATCCGATCGGCAAAGTTATTACCGTCGATGGCCAGCAGTTTCAGGTGATCGGCACCATGCGCCGGCCCACCGCCAGCTTTTTCGACAGCTCCGACCAGCGCATTTTCGTTCCATTCTTCTCGTTTAAGAAGATGTATCCGAACTTTCAGGACCTCGCTGTCAGCATCACCGCCAGCAATGGCCATCTGCCGCAGGCGCTAGATCAGATTCGCACCATTCTGCGTATCCAGCGCCATGTTCCCCCTAACAAGCCCGATAACTTTTCCATACAAACTGCCGAACAGATGGTCGAACAGTTCCGTCAGATCACCGCGATGACGTTTCTGGTGATGATTGTGCTGAGTTCGATCGGCTTGCTGGTGGGCGGGATCGGCGTCATGAACATCATGCTGGTCTCGGTTACCGAGCGCACTCGCGAAATCGGCGTGCGCAAAGCGATCGGTGCGCGGCGCGCTGATATCACGGTGCAGTTTCTGCTGGAAGCTTCGGTCCTGACCGGTCTCGGCGGAATTGTAGGGCTGTTGCTGGGCTGGATGATCTCGGGCCTGGCAAAGATGGCCTTTTCTTCGCTCCCGATCACCGTACCGGCGTGGGCTGCGATTGCCGGGATTGTGGTCTCCGTGGGTGTCGGCCTGTTCTTTGGAATCTGGCCGGCCAACAAAGCGGCCAAGCTCGACCCGGTTCAGGCGCTGCGCTACGAGTAGTTATTCCGCGCTTCTTTGCTCGCGGATCCAGCGGTTCACTTCACTGTCGAGCACATCGAGCGGCAGCGGGCCGTGTTTTAACACCTGATCGTGAAATGCGCGAATATCGAATTTCGCGCCCAGTTGTTGGCGCGCCCGCTCGCGCAATGCCAGAATGCGCGCCTGACCTAGTTTGTAAGCCAAGGCCTGACCGGGCCACGCGATATAGCGATCGACTTCGGTCTGGATGTTCACATCGTCCATAGCCGTGTGCGCGTGGAAGTAGTCGATCATCTGCTGGCGCGTCCAGTGTTTGAAATGAACGCCGGTATCGACCACCAGACGCACCGCGCGCCACATCTCGTTTTCCAGGCGTCCGTAGTCGCTGTAGGGATCCTGATAGAAGCCGATGTCTTTGCCGAGGCGTTCGGAATAGAATGCCCAACCTTCCGAATACGCGGTGTAGTTGTAAGCGAATTTGCGCAGCGGCGAAATGTCAGTCAGCTCCTGCGCGATAGAAAATTGCAGGTGGTGTCCGGGAATTCCCTCGTGATAAGCGATCGCTTCGACATTCAGCAGCAGGCGGTCGGTTGGATGATACAGGTTGACGTTGATGCGGCCTGGGCGGCTCCCGTCGCCTGAGCCGGGCGAGTAGTCCGCTGGCGGAGAATCTGGCGAGCGATAGGCTTCCATCGGCACCACGGCCAGTTCCGTTTTGGGCAGCATTCCAAAGAGATGCGGCAACTGGCTGCGCATCTGATCGGTGTACTTCTTATAGAGATCGAGCAACTGCTCGCCCGATTTTGCGTAGAGTGCCTTATCTTCCCGGATATGGCGATTGAACGTGGCGAGATCGTGATAGCCCTGCTGCTGCGCGATCTGCAGCATGGCGCGCTCGGATTCGTCGACATACTTCAGCCCGAGTTCGTGAATCTGCTCGGGTTGCATATCGGTTGTGGTTAAGGTGCGGATTGCGAAGCGGTAACGGGCGTCGCCCTCCGGGAGGGACCAGAGCCCGGGTTCCGTTCTTCCAGCCGGAGCATATTGCGTGCGAATAAATTCTGCAAGCCGCAGATAGGCTGGATTCACCTCGGTCACGACGGCACGAGCGAGCGCTTTTTTGAGCCGGTCCTGATCAGCGGCAGAAATGCCTGTCGGAAACTTCTCTGCCGGCTTCATGAACGGGCTGTCCTTCGCGCTGTAGTGGCCGATCTGCGCAGCTTGAACCGCGACCTTTTCGAGCAGATAGCGTGGCTGCATGAGATGGTCTTTCATGCCGGCACGCATGTTGCCGATTTCCTGCGTGAAGAAATTGGGAATGGCCTGCAGGCGCGCAAGATAGTCTTCGTAGTCTTTCGTGTTGCGGAAGGGCGAATCGGAGGCGAGATAGACCAGATCCTGGTGGAAGCCGCCAAACTGGCTGATGGGCATCTCCCAGTCGCGGAATTTGTCGGATTCGATCTCTTCCTCGAGATCGCGCGTAAGAAGCAACTTTTCGATCTTCTGCTCTTCGGAGAGGCCGCCTGAGATGGCTGACAAGCGCTTCAGCATCTCGCGTGCGTGCGCGGTGCGTGCGGCAAACGCGCTCGGCGAGACATCGGCCAGCTTGTCGTTATAGCGATAATCGCCGGCGTGGGTCGCGAGCTCCGGCAAGGTGCGGAGCCGGTATTGCCACTCCTCATCGAGCGCAGCTTTGAGCTGATCCGCAGGTGATTGAGCGGCGGCATGCGCCAGCACTCCGGCCAGTAGTAAGCCAGAAATCCAGAGTTTCATACGCGTAAGTATTTTACGCGCGGTTCTTTTCGAAGCGGACCTGCAAGGCGCAGGTTCGGCCCAGTTCAACCCGCGAGCCGTTCTTGAGCGGAACCGGCTTTCCCGGAGCCACACGCTTCTTGTCTACAAAAGTTCCGTTTGAACTGTTGCAATCGACCAGGAAGAGATGACCGTTCTTGCGGTGAATCTCGCAATGAAAGCGCGAGACCATGCGCTCGGCATCGCGTACCACGATATCGTTGCGCGCTCCGCCATCCTGCTGTACCGCTCCGATGTGGCTTACGTCGCCATTCAGGGTATAGCGCTTGCCGCGATCGATGCCGTCGACCACTTCGAGCACTACCTGGCGACTGGCCGCGCCGCCTTTACCGCCGCGTTTGCGCCTGCGCCAGAGATAAACAATGGTGGCGAGCAGAGCAACGATTCCGCCGCCTCCGGCGATCCAACGGATGCGCGATTGCAACGCGTACGCGCTGCTGATCCGCTGGCTCAACGCCGCTGCTGCCGGATTGCCGGGGAAAATGCGATCCGCGATGGAGATGTATTTCGAGGCTTCGGACAAATTACCGCGCAGAAAACTTTGCCGCGCATGCCCCATGGCGCCATCAAACTGCTGCTGCTTCGTGGCCTGATCCTGGGTTTGTTTGACAGCTTCCTGCTGTTGCTTCTGCTGCTCGGCGCGCTGCTGCTCCACTTTGTCCTGCGCGTCTTTCAAACCCTGCGCGGCGGCCACATTCGTGGGATCGATCTGCAGAATACGGCTGTACATGCCGGCGCGCTGCCCTGGGTCCGGCGTGCTCACCGCCTGGCTCATCAGCGTGGCTTCCTGCTGCTTCTTTGCCTGTTCTTCCTGCTGCTGGCGTGCCTGCATCTGCATCATCTGCAGGGCTGCATCGTTCTGCGGATTCGCGGCGGGCTGAGTGGCAGCCGCGGGCGTTGCCGCTGGAGGCGGCGTAACCGGCGGAGGCGGTGGAGCGGCCGCGACGGGCTGCAGCTTCTGCTTGCCGAGCTCTTTGGGAAGAGCGGCCAGGCTCACTTCCCGGATATTTACCTGCGAATCGCCCGATGGCGCCTCGAGCGCAATCGGACCGGCGGCTGTGCGCGCGCCGGTTTTTGGTGTGGGAGCATCCACCCGCGTATCGGTCCAGTCGGTGACCGGATAGCCGTCCATCCAGACCGCGATGTGCCGCCCGTCGGCGACGATGGTTTCATAGACGGTGCCGCCCGGCAGCAGCAGCGTCTCGCGCGGATGCTGCAGGCCGGCCACGCCGCCGCTGCGATCGGTATTGTCGAGCGGAATCGAATAACCGGAAGCAAGCTGGCCTGCGGTCCCGCGCAGAATCACGGCCGTTTTCGTGTGATCGTTCTTCTGATCCGGGACCGGCGCCGCGATACGCAGCACAAAATTGTCGTATTGCGCTTCGGATTCGAGCTGCCCCGGGCCCTTCACGCCAACGATCGCATTGTTCTTGACGCTCCATTCCGCCTGTTTCGCTTTCGGCGCCGGAATCATAACCTTGCTCATCTTCGAAAGCAGTCCCGCGCCTTTCGGTTTGGGAGGCGGTGTTCCAACCGATTTCCAGCCCGCCAGATCGGTGCCGTCGAAGACCGGCTGGAGTGTGAGCGGTTTCAATTTGACGTTGCGGAATTGCGCGCGCTCGGTGCCGCATTCGAGGGCGATATAGCCCGCTTTCGCGCGTGGATCGCTGCCGCTTGCTGCCGGCTGGCCGTCAATATCGACGCTGATGTTCTCGCCGATGGCATCGACTTTCAGTGTGTGCCAGCTATTCGGGCGAACGCGCGAGATGCTGCTCTTCGCGATATCCACGATGCTGCCCCCGGGCCATTGCGCATCATTGTTGCCAAGGTTCAGTACGTAGCCAGTGTCTCGCGGTTTTCCGTTGCCCTTCGTTCGCAGGTAGAGCGTGGGGCCGTTATCGCCTGCGTTGAAGAACTCGAGTTTCAGCGAGTAATCGGCAAAGGGCGAGCTCGTCCGCAGCAGTCCGGAAGAGGCATCGCAGGCCATCGCGCTGTTGTCGAAATGCCAGCGGGTGGTTGCGCCCGTCCAGCCGAATGCGGTGTCGCCGTCAAAGAGCAGAATCCAGCCGTCCTGCGCTTCCGTAAAGCTGATTGCGCTCTGCCTGCCCTGCAGCAGAAGCGGCACAAGCAGCAGCGGAAGCGAGCGGCGCATGGCTTACTGTGCGGCAGCGGCGCCTTGCAGCACCTGAAAGTCGAGTCCCTGCTCCGGATCCGGGCAGACAATCTGCAGCGTGTCGCCCGCCGAGACTTCGCCCGAGAGGACAGCCGTTGCCGCGGGCGAGAGAACGAGCTGCTGCATGGTGCGGCCGACCGGACGAGCGCCGTAGGCCGGATCCCAGGACATCTTGCCGAGATAGGTGACCGCTTCGGGCGTCGCTTCGAGCGTAATGTCGCGATCCTCGAGAAGCTTCTTCCCCAGTGCGTCGAGCTGCACGCGCACGATGCGTTCGAGATCGGTATCGGTCAGCGAATTGAACGCAATCACCTGCGAGATGCGGTTGTAGAGTTCGGGCCTGAGCGTCTCTTTAACAACGGTGAGGATAATCTCGCGCCGTTTCTCGGGATCTTCCGTCATCGCCATGGCTTCCCGCACGCCGAGATTGGAGGTGAACAGAATCAGCGTATTCGAAAAATCGCAGAAGCGGCCTTTGGCGTCCGTGAGGCGCCCTTCGTCGAGAACGCCGAGCAGCAGATCGAGGACTTCGGGATGCGCTTTCTCGATTTCGTCAAAAAGCACGACGGAATAAGGCGAGCGGCGAACTTGTTCCGTCAGGAAACCACCTTCGTCCGAGCCGACCAGCCCCGGGCGCGAGCCGATCAAACCAGAAGTGGACGATTTGTCTTTGTACTCGCCCATATCGATGCGAATGAGCGCGGTCTCGTCGTCGAACAGCGCTTCGGCCAGGGCTTTGGCCAGCTCGGTCTTTCCGACGCCGGTCGGGCCGACAAACAGGAACGAAGTGGGCTTGCGGCCGGGCTGCAGATCGGCTCGCATACGGCGCGCAGCCTCGGAAACTGCGCTGACCGCGGCATCCTGCCCAAACACGCGCGAGCCGATGCGCTCTTCCAGTTTGAGCAGCCGCTCGCGTTCGCTTTCGAGCATGCGCTGCACGGGCACGCCGACGCGCTCGGAGATCACTTCGGCGATATCTTCCGGGCGGACCAGATCGGAAAGTATGGCGGTCTGCTTCTGCTCGCCGGCGCGGCGCTCCAGATCTTCGCGCTGCTGCTCGAGATATTTCAAGCTGCCGTAGCGAATTTCGGCGGCTTTGGCGACATCGCCGCGGCGCTCGGCATCCTGCAGGGCGGCGCTTTGCTCTTCAATCGCCTGCTTGGTCTTCTGCAGCAGATCGGAGGCTTCGCGCTGCGACTTCCATTCGCTGACAAGCGCTTCGACTTCCGGCTTGAGCCGCGCCACTTCCGCTTCCAGATCGGCTACGGTACGCTTCTGTGCGGCCGTGTTCGCGCTGGCGCGCAGAGCTTCGAGCTCGGCTTCTTTGCGAATCAGCAGCCGCTCTTTTTGATCAATGTGCGTGGGCCGCGATTCCTTCTGCATGCGGATACGTGCGGCGGCTTCATCGAGCACGTCGATCGCTTTATCCGGCAGAAAGCGCGAGCGCATATAACGGCGCGTCAGCTTGACCGAGGCCTGCAGCGCTTCTTCGGTGAGCCGCACGCCGTGATACGCCTCGTAGCGCGGGCGGATGCCGCGCAGGATGACCATCATCGTCTCATCGGTCGGCTCTTTGATCGCTACCAGCTCAAAACGGCGGCTGAGCGCGCCGTCCTTTTCGATTTTTTCGCGATACTCGTCGAAGGTGGTCGCACCCACGCAGCGCAGCTCGCCGCGCGCCAGAGCGGGTTTCAGGATATTGGCCGCGTCCATGCCGCCTTCCGTACCGCCCGCGCCGACAAGCGAGTGCAACTCGTCTAGGAAGAGGACAATCTCGCCTTTGCGCGCGCGCACTTCATCCACAACGGTCTTGATGCGCTCTTCGAACTCGCCGCGATATTTTGCGCCGGCGACCATGGCGGTCAGGTCGAGCGCGACCACGCGACATTTTTTCAGCGATTCCGGAACATCGCCTTCGATGATGCGCAGTGCCAGTCCTTCGGCGATCGCGGTCTTGCCGGTGCCCGGATCGCCCACCAGCACCGGATTGTTTTTCGTCTTGCGCAGCAGCGTTTGGATGACCCGGCGGATCTCATCTTCACGTCCGACCACCGGCATCAGTTCACCGCTCTTGGCAAGTGCGGTAAGATCGCGGCCGAAACGTTCCAGCACCTTCGTGCCTGTGGGTGCACCGTCTTTGGAAATGCGCGGTTTTTCGCCGAGTGCTTCGCTAGCCGCTGCGCGCTGCTCGACTGCTTTCTTTGCGGCATCCGGCGTCAATCCGGATTCGCGCAACTGCCCGCGCAGATCTTCTTCGCTCGATTCAACGGCGGCCAGCAGAAAATCGATCGGTTCGGCGACTTCCGAACCCCGCTCCGTCATTTTCTGAAAAGAGCGCTCGATCAGGTTTCGGAGACTGCGCGAGGCCGTCGGACGGCGTCCGGCTTCGAGCGGCGCATTCGGTTCCTTGTTCAGACGCGCGGCGAAGCTATCGAGGAGCGCGCCGCACGAAACTCCGGATTTGTCCAGCACAGCCGCGAGCGAACTGCCGTTATCGAGCAGCACGTACAGCATGTGCACGGGCGTGATCTGCGCCTGTCGCCTGCGCTCGGCAAGCAAGCGTGCGCGCTCCAGCGCATCTTCGAGATCGTTCGAGAGTTTATCGAGGTCGAGTGGCATGGATTATTCGAGACGCCGGCGGCGTGGAGGCGCAGGCGGTTCCGGATTGCGGTCATCGCGCCGCGACGGCGTTTCCCAGGGTGCCTGCCGGTCGTCATAACGCGCCGGGCGCTCCGGTTCCCGGCGATATCGATCCGGCTCCGGTTCAGGCGCGCGATAGGCAGGCTCGGTAGGTGACGGCCGCTGCGGCGAACCCGAACCCGCTTCGTAACTGCGAGTACGCGGCTCGAGCGGCTGCAGCGGTTCCACCGAGCGCTCGGCATCGCTACGCGGGGCGTAGAAACGATAGCGCACGAACAACAACGCGCTGCGAATCGGCAGATGACCCGGCACGCTCACCTGAATATCGGTGATGGTCGGTACTTCGGGCGCATCGAAATCGTAGTCGAAATTGCACTGTTCGCTGTCGGTCACCTCGCGCGAAAGAATAATCGGCGCGCGCCGGAAACCGCTACCTTCATTCAGCCGGATTTCGATCGTAATCTTTAGACCCTTTTCGAAGCGGGCATTCTGTTCGCCCACCAGAATGAGCCGGTACTTTTCGCGCCCTTCCAGGCGCAGCTGCGTGAAATAGAGCCTCAGATCGTCGTCCACTGCCTGGGCGCGCGCGGGTTTGCCGGCAATTTTGTAGAGCACGCGGCCGCCGCGATCGAACAGGAAATTCATCGCCTCGAGCGAGGGGCTGATGCGGAAATCGAGATACTTGCCTTCGAGCGCCCGCTCAAGCCGCTGCAGCGCATAAATCGAAGCGAGCGATTCGCGCACGTCCACCGCGAGGTCGTCGTGAATGGCCCAGGTTCGTGTGGTCTTGAGCAGGCGGCGCTGCTGGTCGATCAGCGCGATAAATTCCGTTTCGCCGGTATCGCGCAGCGTGTCGAAATACTGCTGCACAGCGGGCGAAAGATCCAGATAGGTGGCAGCCGAATGGAAGAAGCGGCGCAGCGTTCCGAAAAATCGGATGGGCGCCTGCACCGGATCGAGCAGATCGTAGACGCAATCCTGCAGCGCGATGACGATGCGATCGACAAACGCGACCACTTCGGCGTCAACCTCGGTTTCGATACCGCGCTCGCGGAACAAGGAAAGAAAATCACGCGTTGCCCGATGCAGCTCGGTGTAGCGGCCCGCGAGCAGCGCCATGTTCTCATTGATCTTGCGCCAGGCGCTCGCCAGCTCGCTGTAGCTGCTCATGGTGAGGCACTGCGGAATGAAGCTGGAGTCCTTCTCAAAACCGGCTCCATAACGCTGCCGCCGCACGCGCGCGACCGCCACCGCATACGACGATTCGCCGGCCTGCGGCTGAAGCGCGATGAAATAGGCGGGGCGGCGCTCGGTCTTCATCTGCGGATTGAACTCGTCGGGAGCACCGTCGAGCACCTGCTTTTCCTGCGGATTGGCGACGACGTACACGCCCGATTCCGATACGCCTTCGATCTGCGCCTTATCGAAGCTGCGATGCACCGGATGCTCCGGATCGATATCCACAATAGATCCCGAGGGCGTCAGCGCGCGGCATTGCGTGACGGTTACGCGCAGCGCCGATTCGTCCTCATCGATCACAACAACCGGATCGTGCCTTACGGCACCGCGTTCGCTCTCGGGCAGCCTCGCGCCGCCGCCCACCAGGCCGAAGCCGTTCGTCGCATAGCGCAAAGCCCAGAGCAGGCCCGCTTCGAAATAGCGTTCCTGGCGCAGAAAGTGCTCGGGCGTGAGCAGCATTCCGTGCTCCCAGTTGACCGAGCTGAGACGGACGTCTTCCGGATTCATTTCAATGCGCCTGCCTCCGCCAGTTCTTTCCGGGGCGCGCTCAGGCGGCCGCCTAAATGTGAGTTTATGCCCAAACAGGCATTTTCGCGGGCCGAGCCAAGACGCGGCGCACGCTCGCGGTCGAACACGCTCCAGGCGATTTTGTAGGACTGGTCCATCGGTTTCACCAGGCGCAGAACGGCCTGCAGATATGCGCTGCGATCCGGCCGCTGAAATTCATAGTAACGGTCGAGCGAGACCGGCCCGACCACGATTGTGATCTCGGCCAGATCTTCCTTTCGATCGCCTACGATCAGGTCAATGCCGAGGCGTGTGGAGCGCTCTTCAAGCAGAGAAATCGAGTCGCGCGCCAGCAGCGAGTAAGCCGGAGCGCGTTTCATTTGTTCCACGGGCAATCCGGCGAGCAATTCGAGTGCGGTGCGATAGCCGCGCTCTTTTCCGGCGAGTTCCTGGAGGTGAGGCAGCAACAAAGCCAGCGGATACCAGCTTTCGACCGGCCATTCCTCAGCCGAAAACCCAAACAGCGCAATCCAGCGCGCGCAGGCAGCCAGATTGTCTGGACTGATATCGAAAAGCCGGGCGCCTTCCCTCAGCCAGTGCCGCGCTTTTTCCAGCGGATCGTCGTAGAGCTCGATCAGCTCCTCGGTTCCCGGCTCGCTTTCGTTTCCTTTGTCCCACATAGGTGTGGGAAGGGCGCGGAACATGCCCGCACCGGAGATCCAGAGCGTCACCAGATCGCCTTCGGTCAGCGGCTCGCCGGCACTTGGCGATTGCCGCACAACCCACCCTTCGGGCAGCCCCGATGCCGTCATGCGGATCGTGATGCGAAACGGCGAAACATTGAGCCGATATAACGTCTCGAGCGCCGAGTCGAGCGTGTGATGATACGCGTGCGTGCTCCGCGCGAGATCAGGCATGCGCCGCCGATTCGGCATCAGACCCAGCTCGCCTCCAACGCAATCTCGGTCCCGTAAAGAATGCCTTCCCGCAGCTTTTGCTCGAGTTCGTCGACCAGGATTCTGCTTTCGATATCCGGATCGACAAAGGAAGCGTAGTCGAGCTGGAGCTTGAGCTGCTGAACGCGCTGCAGGCCGGTCGTGGTTCGCCGCAGGCCGGTCTTACTCGTCACACGTACGATGCGCCGGTCGAAGGCGCGCACAATCGCTTCGAGATCGGGCTCGGTGACGATGCGGTCGCGCGTGAGCAGCGTGGCCTGGAATCGATCAAGCGCCTGTTCGAGTGTCTCGCCATTGGTTCCGCCGGTGGCTGAAACCGGATTCAGCACGCGCACATCGTTGAAACCGGGCGCTTTCAGCGTGGATTGGATACGGCCCGGGCCGATCGTGTTCCCAAGCGCTCCGTTCGTCATCCAGAGCCGCACGTTGGCGTAGGCTTCGGGCGCACCATCCGGTCGCAGCGCCGGGCGCAGTTCGAGGCGCTGATGCTGCAGCTTGTAACGGCCCACGCGCGGATCGCTGCTTGGGGTCTGATCCGGCAGGTAGGCCGCGCCCATTTCGCTGCCCGTTTCGCCGAGAATCGAAAGCGGCGCAACCAGATACGTGCTCACGCCGACGTTGCTGCCGATGGGCAGCATGGTTCCCTGGCTTTCAAAATGGAACGTCTGGTTCAGGCATTCCACGTTGGAAGCGGTGATGGCGTGCAGAAACACGCTTCCGATCCCGGACGCAAGCGGCGCGCAATCGCCCGGGAAGCTGACGCGCAGCCAGGCACGCGGATGGCTGAAGAGCGAAGCCGCTTCCCGGCCGAATAATCTCGGCAGCACCGCTTCGAAACGGCGCGGCATAACGCATTGAAACATCCGCTCCGGCTCGATATCGGGTAGCACAAAAACGCGCGAGCCATAGAAACCGGGCGGCAGCCACGGCCGCGCATCCTGATACTCGCGCTCGCCTGTCTCTGGTTCGTTCTTGCGCACCAGCCATTCGAGACTTCGCAGACCCGCATTTCCCGAGTGCGGCCGCAAAATACCTTTCGAGCTCAGTTCGCCATCGTTGCCCACCAGGCACCACGGCTCGTTGGCGAGTGCCTTCTCAAGCCCGATCGCGTCCGGGCCGAATTCAAAATAAAAGCTGTGCCGCGACAAATGCTCGGGCGCAAGCCCCTCGATTGCAAGATATAGAGCCGACCCGGCCCCCAGCGGCGCACGCACGGGCTCGAGCGACGGCCGCGAATTTTGAAACTCGTCCGGCATTTCGTGGCCGGGCAGCAGCCGCAGGTTGCCGTCCTGATAAGCGAAGGCAGCGGCGATTCGCGCGCCCGAGACAGCCACGGTTGCATCGGTCGAAAAATTCAGACGCTCCCCGCTTTGCGCTTCCCCAAGCAGCCCGGTTCCTTCCGGAATGACCACGGTCCCTTTGTCCGATGCCGCCAGGAAGCGCACGATCGTCTGCGCCGGACGGGCCATGCGCGGTTCAATGCCCAGGCCGGCAATCAGCTCATCGAGCAGCGCCAGGCGAATGCGGCTGGTCTCGGCGTAGACGCTTTCAATCTGCGTGGCGAAACTGCGGAACAGAACGGAGAGAATCGGATCGACCGCCTCCGCTGAAACGCCATAATCGCGCAGGCGGCGGCGAAAATCGTCGCGCAGCTTGCGGTCGATTTCGATAGCGCTCGGGGTGTGATGCGGCATGCGAAGTTTGCCGGCGCAAGCGAAACTGCGCCGTACCCTTCAGGAAAGAAATCGGAATGGCTTGCGAACGTTCTGCTCGCCGGAAGAGAGCGTCACGGAATACGAATCCGTGTCGGCCTCTGCAGCGGGATCCCGGGCAATGCTCTCCACCTGAACGTCCGTTATGCCCAGATCCTTCAGCGCCTCGTTGATCACCTGAACCGCCATTTCGGGCAGCTCGGGGTAACGCCGCGCCTGCTCAAAGAATTCGCGTACTCCGAACTGTGCCGAACCTTTCCAGCTCCCGTGGGAAGTGGCGGCCATGATCTGCAGGAGGCTTAGAACGGCTTCGGTTGGACCCGTACGCCGTAGAAAGCCATCCTGCAAACGCAGAGGAAACGCGAGGAAGGATCCGGTTTCCGCAGGCAAGGAAGTTAGTTGCTCAGCGTCACGTCGGGGAAGTTCTGCTGATTGAGCGCCGGCTCAAGCTCCAGGATGAGCGCGTGGTTCAGGTTGACGCTGCCGTCCGTCGCCAGGCCGCCATCGGTGCCGGACGGGTTGGCGGTGTGGAAGCCGCTGATCCAGCCCTTGAACTTGTAGCTCACCAGCGCATCCTGGCGCGAATCGTCTTTCCAGTATTCGATCTTCATGTCGACGATCTTGTTGCGCGTGACCACATTCGATAGATCGAAGAGATGATTCAGCGTGCCGAACGGCATGTTCTGATCGTCGTGGAAATCGACAATCGCTTGAATGGTGGTGCGCAGACTGCCCATCTGCGGCATGCCGGCGCGGTCCTTGGCGGTTTCAAACGCCACCCGGACCTCGAGCGCATCGAACTTGTTTCCGTCAATCGTAACGGTGCTGCGAGAAGGTTGAAGTGCCATGTTCTTTGTGTCTCCCCCTGATTAGTTGCTCAACCGGATATCGGAAAAGTTCTGCTGATTGAGAACCGGCTCGATGTCGAGCACCAGCATGTGGTTCAGCTGCGGCGCGATTCCCTGGAAGTTCTTGCTGTGCCCATTGCCAGTGCTCGAGTCGAGGCTGAGCAGGCGCGTGGCATCCGACGGATTGGCCGTCTCGAAGCGGCTGATCCAGCCGTTAAACGAATAGCTGGCAAGCGCGTCCTGGTGCGAATCGTCCTTCCAGAACTCGATTTTGATGGGCTTGATCTTGTCGCGCGTGACCACGTTGGCCAGCGTGAACAGTTTGTTCATCGTCCCGAACGGAATGTTCTGATCGTCATGGAAATCCGCCCAGACGCGAATTTCGGTCGTCAGGCTGCCCATCTGCGGCATGCCGGCCTTGTCTTTCTCTGTCCCGAACTTGATGCTGCTCGAAACAGCGTCAAATTTCGTGCCGTCGATCGTCACGGTGCATCGATACGGTGCTGCCATTTCTTACTTCTCCTTCTCTCTCGAATCAATAAGTAAGTGTGTAAGGACCTTGACGTTTCCATCGGGAGAACGCCGTAAAAAAACTATTGCAACTTTTGAACCGAACTGCGTCGCCGGGATGTGCCGTTCTGGAAATCACGGAGCTTGGATTCGCTGGGGGCACGGCATTCCATATTTCAACACAATCCCGGATATCCCGCTCCATCACTTTTCATTCGTCTCGCAAGCTGACTCCCAGCACGGAGCCAGGAGCGAAAAGTTTACCGAAAGGCAAAATAAAAAACGCTGCCGCAGAGCAGAATGCCACTTGAAATCGTCGCTAATGTTGTCTAATTTGTTACAGCCGGCTCGCCAGATCGCACTGCCGCCGATGTGAGTGTAGCTTGCCCGGCGGCGCTTGTGCAAGACCCGACAGTACTGCTTTTGTGCCGCAAAAAGCAGCGGCCCGGCGACCGGAGAATAATTTCGGGCCGAAAGTAAATCGCGCGCAAAAAAGAAACCTCAGAAAATATCGAGCGCGGATGGATCATCTACCGTCTTAGCTGGTGTGCATGAGCCTGACGCGGGTTGGCGCGATGCCGGTTGGCGCAAGTGAGTGGGAAAGCGTGCTGGAGCGGAACCGGGCGCGCGAGGCCGATGCGGAATTTGCGGCTTTGGTGGATCGGCAATCGCGCTTCGCATTCCGGATCGCATTCGCCGTGCTGCGAAATGTGGCCGATGCCGAGGAAGCCGTGCAGGAGATGTTTTTCAAACTCTTTCGCAGCGGAGCCTGGAAAGACATGCGCGACGAGCGAGCTTTCCTGGCGCGCACGGTGTGGCGAATCGCGGTGGACAAAAGGCCGGCGCGGAAAGCCTACGAGATTGAAGCAGTCGAGCTGGCCTCAGGGTCGCCCAATCCGGAACGCACGGCGATTGAAAACGAGCGCGAGCGCGCCATTCACCGGCTGATCGATTCCCTGCCCGAGAAGATGCGGCGGCCTCTCGTGTTGTTCTCGACGGCTGAGATGACCACGCTCGAGATTGCGGAGCTGCTGCAAATACCGGAAGGAACGGTGCGCCGGCTGCTTACCGAGGCGCGGGCGTTACTGAAAGAAAAGCTGGCGCGGTGGGAGGCGCGGAAGAATGCCTGAACGGGATCGTGAACGGGAAGAAGCTTTGGACCGGGCGCTGGCAAGTTATATCCCGGCGAGCGAAGGATTGGAGCGCCGCGTCCTTGTGCAGGTTGAGCGCAGAATCCGGCGTCGGCGCCTCTGGCAGTGGACGAGTTTGGGTGCGGTTGCTGCTGTTGCATTGCTGTGCGCGATGGTGTGGCCGCTTGAACGGCCGCAGAAGCGTCCCGCTCGCGAGATCGCGCAGACGGTTCAGCTCCCGCTTCCGCCACCTCCGGAGCGCCAGTTGGAAGTGGTGTGGAAGCCGGTGCCGAAGCCGGAACGGCGGATAGTAAGGGAACCGAAGCTGGCCCAGTTTCCAGCACCGTATCCGCTGACCGATGAAGAACGAGCGCTGCTGCGGCTGGCAAGCTTCGAAGCGGGGAAACGATCGAAGCCGGAACCGACGATTGGCGCCCCGATTCAGCCCATTGAGATTGCGGCGGTAGAGATCAAGCCGCTCGAGGATGCAGCGAATGAGGAGGAATGATGCTTAAGTACGCGATTGTGGTCCTGACAGCATTTAGCTGTTTCGGACAGAGTGCGCCGGATAAGAATTCAGCACCGAAGCCAGCCAATACGGAAAAGAAGTTCTACCAGCTAAATTTTGTCGTGCGTGAGTTGGAAGGAGAGCACGTCATTAATAGCCGGTCCTATTCCATGACCATGGGAACTGAGTTCAGAGGGGCAATACGTGCTGGGGAGAAGGTTCCTTTCGCTAGTTCTTCAAGCGTGAACGGATCAATACAGCAATGGCAGCAGATAGACGTTGGCGCAAACATCGACTGCATGGGGCTGCAGCCCATTGGTGATCACGTCGCTGTGAGAATTTCAGCGGAGATCAGCAGCGTGCCAGAAGGTCACAGCGAAAACAGCCCCTCGGGGGCTTTGCCGATAATTAGAAACAACCGGTGGGAATCAGAAGCGTTGCTGCCGCTACGACAGCCAACGGTCCTCTACTCCTCGGACGACCCGGCTTCGAAACGCAAGATGCAGTTGCAGGTCACTGTCGTGCCGGTTCCGTAGATACACAAAGGGCGGAGTGGTCGCACTCCGCCCTGCACTCGTCTTACGCCTGTTTCGGTTCGGGCGTCTGCGGCTTGAACTCCGGTACGTCGATCTTCAGCACAAACGTCTCGGCCGGCCCGGTCGGCATCACGTTGAGCGTGATGTCACAGATGCCCTGCATGCGCTTGTTCGAGTCCTTATCAACGAACAGTTCATAGCTCAGAATCGTTCCCTGCGTGACCTGCTCATCGAGCAAACGTTTCAGCGGCGCTTCGATGTTCTGATCCATGAAATCGCGCGTCAGCACGTTACCCGCTACCTGCAGCAGATAGTGCCGGCAACAGCGCTCGAGATAACGCAGAATGCGATACGACGTGAAAAATTTGAGCACGCCGTAAGGATCGTCCGCCTGCGTACGGCAACCGAAGAAGCAGAGATGGTTATCCGCGTCGCGAATCACGGGTACCAGCTGGCGCTCCATACTGAGGTGCTCCATTTCGCTGATCAGCGGCTCGATGCGCGAAGCCTTGGCGCCTGAGATCTGGCCGAAGCGCGACCCGACGGGGCCCTGCGCGATGCCCTGCGAATCGTCCGCACGCGCTACCGCGCCGGCAAACACCAGCGACGGCGGTCCATAGAGATCGTCGCCGCCCGGCAGGTTCTTTTCAAACCAGTGCGCCGGACGGAGCTGCAAATACCCCATCGTGCAGACGTCCGATGCCGCCCGGTCTTCGGGCCGTTTGAGGAATTCGTACTTGCCGCCCGGAAGGAAGTTGCGCTCCACATTCTTGAACGACTTCTCGTCGTCCAGATCCGTGATCAGCAGCATGCCCCAGGCATTCGCAATGTCTTCGAAGCGCTCGCGCACCGGTTGCGGCGCAAAGCCCGGAATCACGAGATTGCAGATATCGTCCCGGAAATTGAAATTGTCATTGCGCCTGCGGACAAAGTTCTCTACCGCCGCCACTGTCATGCTGAACTCGTCCTTCATCGACTTCGGATCGCCGTTGAAGACGTAAATTTCGACCGGCTTACGAACCTTGCCGTCCTGCACCTTGCTGTTATCGAAAAAGAGCGCCAGCTCGCGATAACTGCGCTCGATGGGCCGGATCTGTTTGAACAGATCGGCGAGCAGTTGGTCGCGCACCTTCTCGGCCTCGTCAATCTGTGTCTGCAGTTTGCCGAGCGTGGCTTCATAGGTGTCGGTTTTGCTGAGCAGGCCCTCGAAGTTGGTCAGCTTTTCGAGAAACTCGGCCGCGCTCGCCGGCGTGAAGATGCTCGCAATGTCGCGGTGCTCATCGAGCAGCGCCGGATGCAGGTCGGCAAAGATATCCTGCATCAATTCGCGCGCATTGCTCTCGGCGAGTATTTCGCCCGTCGTTTTCGGTTTGACAGTAGCGGTCTCGGCCATTAGCGTTTGTCTCCCTTCTGGGCCACTTTCTGCAGCTCTTCGCGCAGCCTGCCGAGCGCGTTGATAATTTCCTCGCGCTGCGACTCATTATTCCAGGCGCGCCGCACCGTCGGCAAGTTCCAGCGGTCCTTCAGCCGGTACAGCAGATCGATCTCGTTCTTCAGATCCGCCAGGTCGTTGCGCAGATATTCGGTGCGCCCGTCGGCTGTTTTGACCTCCTGCCGCTTCTGCAGATTCTCGGGATCAAAATCCTTCAGACTCCGGAAGCGCAGTTCGGCGCGGAACTCGGTCTCTTCGGCGCCGGCGTGGGCGCGGAAGTCGAGCTTCGGCTGGAATTTGGCAAACGCGTCGTTGACATCCTCCACCTTGGTCGGCTCTTCGTTCTCCGAACCGACTTCGCGTTCGATCCGATCGGCAGTCATAGGCATCACGACCGCGCAGGTGGAGGTGGGAACCTTGCGGACGGCGGGGGTTATGCCTTTACGAATGACTTTTACCAACGGCATAAATGTATTCTTCTCCTTATAGAATCCCGGTATTCGAGCAAACGAGGCGCCGCGGCATCTCGGAGAAATTGTACCGTTTTACCCGGATGCGCGCTTGCCGCGGACCGATTTTCGCTATTCCTTCCCGTACCGCTCCAGCCGCGTACGCGTAAAATCCGGCTGCACAATGGTGCCTTCCGAGGGCGCCCGGTTGAGTCCCTCGATCTGCTTCGACTGCGGCCCGAAACCGGTCGGATCGCGCCCGGGGCGTTGCGCGCGCGAACCGCTCGACCCCAGCCAGCGCGCCGCCGGCACTTCGCCGATGTACTGCTCGGGCCACACCAGCCGCGGCACCCAGAACCAGAGAATCAGCAGCAGAGCTGCCAGCCCGCCGAAGACGACCAAAGGCCGTACCACCGAAATCCAGCCGCCCGTTGTGCCGCTCGTTTCATCCAGAAGCGCCTTCATTTCGGCTGCGCTGCAACGCCCTTCGTACAAGGGCAAGCCGATCGCGGGCGCCGACCACACCTGCGGCGTGCTGGTCAACACCTGTCCCGAAGGCAGCGTGAGATCCGCGGTGACATGCAGCGTCCGGCCGGCGAGCGAAGCGCGATCGGGCCAGGGTGAAACGAAGGTCGCGGTCAGCCGGTCCGTCAGAAGCTTATGCGCCAGGGCAAAAATCCGTCGCAATTCGTCGTAGCCGGAAGCCATGAAGGACTTCGTGCTCAGCGCTTTCAACGCAGTCTGATCGATCTCGGAGGGATCGCCGAAACCGATACCGATCACCTGCATCCCGGATTGCCGGACCTTGCTCGAAACCTGCTCGAGACCGGCCGGTCCGGCCAGCAGTCCCGGATCGTCGCCGCGCAGAATTTCGTTCGTGCCGTCGGTCATAACGATCAGCAGCGTATCGGGCGGCTTGCCGCTTTGCGCCGCTTCCGATTTGGCCTGCTGCGACAAAGTGTCCAAACCTGCCGAAACGGCCGAGTACAGCGCGGTATTATTTCGCGGGCCGGGTAACGGCAGTGCGGTCGCGGCGGCGAGCGCGTCCTGCCGCGTCGTGACAAAGCGCGCATTGCGAATCGTGTCGATCACATGGTGGCTTTCGAACGGCACAATCGCCACTTCGTCGTAGCCGTTCTGAAACTGATTGAGGAAATCTTCGAGCGCCGAGCGCGCCGCTTCAAAACGCGTATTACCGGTGGAAAGCTTGCGGTTCATGCTGCCGCTGATATCGATCAGTACCAGTGCCACGCGATGCTGCGGAGCCGAACTGCCGTGCTCGGCGGCCGCGTAAAACGGCGTCAGTTCCTCATTTTCCAGATGAACGCGCATGCTCGCCGGGAGCTTGGCATTTTCCGGCAATTCAACGCCCGCCGGATGCCCCTGCGCATCCACCACGTTCAGCTGCATGCGGAAACAGGGTGCAGAGGATACCGGGTCGCAGGCCAGCATCTGCAGATTGCCGGCGAAATCGAGATGCGCATTCGCGCTCTGGGCGAATACCGCAACAGCACTTGCCGCGGCGAAAAGCGCGAGCTTCAGAAGCCGGGTTCTCATGCCTCGGAACGCTCCTTCCTGCGCATTGTAAACCGTAACGCGGTCCTGCCTAGCAGAATATCGTCGCGGTCGTGCAATTCCTGGGTCACCGTGACCGTGCGGCCGCGCACTCGCGTCACGAATCGCGCCAGTCCCGACTGATTGGAAATTTCCGGATGCCGCGCCAGAAAGAAACGCCCCTGCTTGCCGAACAAAATCGCATGTCGCGGAGCAACCGTCGCATCCGGGATAAACACATGCACCTCGGGACGATAAACGGTGCGGCTCATATCCACGCTCTGGCTCCCGATCAGATACGAGTCGCCCTGCTGCAGTTCCCATTGCTTATGCGTGAGCCCGAACTTGCCCTGCGCCCGAGGATCGCCGCTGCTGATAAATTCGAGCACGCCGTCGCGCAGCAGTATCGGCGCCAGCGTCACCCCAAAGCAGATTCCCACGCCGATAAACATGAAGCCGAGCGCCTGCGAGAGGTCGGGCACCCGCGAGCCGAGCGTCAGAAAAATGAGGCCGCCGATGGTGCCGCCCGCAAGCCCTCCGGCGCAGGCGTGAATGATGCGCGCGCGATTCACCGCTGCCCAGCGCAGGCCCAGCCCGAGGCCAATCAGTGAGCCGGCCAGCATCCAGGCAATCAGACGCGCCAGAAACGGTGCCTGCGGCCCGAGCTTGTCGGCCACCGGAATCTGCAGCAGCCACGAACAGAGCCCCGCCGCGATCCCGATCCCTACGCCGGAAACGACCCAGCGCGGCAGCACACGGTTTCCCGACCAGCGATCCGAAAACGCAACCGTCAGACCGCCGATGAAGCCGCCGAGCAAGACCACCGCGATCAGGTCTGATAACGAGGTAAAGCGTTCCGCCGGCAGCAGTGCCGCCAATAACGCCGTCACAGCCCAGGAAAGCAACCCCGCTACGCCGCCAATCAACGACATGTAATAAAGGGTCTGGTAAAGACTCACACCGTGTATGGTAGCGAGGCCTGCGCCATTTCTGCGCCTTATCCTGAACCTGTATGCCGCGGCTCGATACTGCCGGATCGCGTCTCAGCGGGACCGCCCTCGAAGCCGCCTGGCGCGCCCGCGCGGAATTCGTGGTCGTAGGAGCAGGCGCACTCGGCGCCGAAGTTTTCCGCCAGCTTTGTGTGCTCCGGCCCGCACGAATACTGGTCATCGATCCGGATCGAATCGAAGAAACGGATCTGGCGAAGTCCTGGCTTTTCGCACCGGGGAGCGTGGGCCGCGGTAAAGCCTGTCATCTCGCTGCGCTGGGACGCGAGTATGCTCCTGAAACACAGTTCCTGGCTCTCACCTGCGAGTTTGCCGATGTAGGCTGGCAGGATCTGGCCCGCGCCAGCCTGGTTTTCAGCTGCGTCGACAACGATCTGGCGCGGCTCGAGATTGCGCTGGCCTGCCGCAAGCTGGCTATTTCCGTCTGCGATGCGGGCTTGGCGGCGCAAGGCGCCTCGGCTGGCCGTGTAAGCTGGTTCGCCGGATACTCGGGCGCGTGTTTTGGCTGCAAACTTCGTCCACAGCGGTTGCGCGAACTGCTGCTCTTCGCGCAGGCCGACGTGCGCTCGTGTTCTTTGGCCGAAACCGGCGGCGGTTTCAGCTTGACCCCGACCATGGCCTCGCTGATCGCGTCGCTGCAGGTCGATTTCGGCGTGCGCCAATGGCTCGCGCAGGCCTCTGAATCAGAAACCATCGAGATCGCCTTGACTCCCGAGGCGACACTGCGAACGTTCACCACCCCGATTAGCGCCGCGTGTCCCCTTCACGAGCCATTGCCGGATGAACTCCGGATTCCGGCGAAACCCGGCATGACATTTCGCGATCTTATCCCCCAGACGTCGGCCCAGGCTGCGATTCTTCTGGACTGGCCGTATTCTACTCGCGCCCGGTGCCTTGCCTGCAGCTGCGAATGGCAGCCCTTTGTACGCTGTGCTGTGTTGCGCAGCAGAGGCCGCTGTCCTGCCTGCGGCGCGAGCGCCATCATAGAAGTAGATTCCGTGAAGGTGATTGACCGCGACTCGCCCTGGGCCGAGTGCACCCCCGAACAGATCGGGCTGCCCTCGAATCATCTTTTCGCGCTTCGCTTTTCGGGCCAGTGATGAACAAGAACGCCATCGCCACAATCGTCGCCGTAAGCTGTCTCGAGATCATTTTGCAGCTGATCGCGCTCTTGCTCGGTCTACCGGCAGCAATCATTTGTGGCGCGCTTCTTCCGCCGCTTTCGCAATTCGTTTTTGGATTGATCGATATCCAGTTCCGCGCCTGGTGGCCGCTGCTGTTGCAAAGCGCCGGTGCAAGTCTCGGCGGCGTTCTGCTGGGCTGGGCGACGCTCGGCCTTCGCTGGCCTTTGTTATTCGCTCCGCTTGCCGCCTGCGTCTCAGCCGGCGTCCTCCTATTTATGCGCCGCTGGCAGGCCGAACAGTGCGCCTTGTGCAAACATCGTCTGATCGGCGAAATCGCGTTCGAATGCCCGCGCTGCGGTTTGCGAGTCTGCGAGCGGCAATGCTGGAACTTCATGGGGTGCCGCTGTCGCATGTGCGAGGAACACCGCGTCCCGATCTTCACCGAGGACAGCCGCTGGTGGGATCGCAATTTCGGTGCACGCTCGAGTTTCGGCAAATGCCAGTTATGTCAGGAAAGCGCCGCCAACGCCGATCTGCGACTTTGCGGAAACTGCGGGCGTCCGCAATGCCGCGATTGCTGGGATTCTCAAAACGGCATCTGCAGCCGCTGCCAGTGGACCGTGCCCGAACTTCCCGAGCGCCTGCGCGATTTCCTGCTCGAAACGCCCCATGCGCAGACCTCGCGCGGCCACTCATAATGAGAAGCGAGCGAGAATGCCCAAGTACCAGATCTATTTCGACACCATTCGCGGCGAGAGCAAGTACAACGTCGATATCGACGAAGACGAAGTGCTGGATAACGTGCTCGATGAAATTCTGCACGACTTGCGCGAGCGCGGCGATGTCTTGCAAGGCGATGGCTCACCGCAGGTGGTCTGGAATGGCCGCTCGCTCGATTTCGTAGTTCCGCTGCCGCAGCAGGGCGTCCGGCCCAACGATGTGCTCCGCGTCTCGACCGTCTCCATCAACGGATGAGCAGCAGCGTACGAGCCCGGCGCATCGAGAACGAATGGCAGTATCTTTTGCTGCTCGCTCGCGAGAACCCGTCGATTCTAGAAATTCGTAGCCGGCGCTCGGAACCCACGGCCGAGTGCTTCGATTTCTCGCTCGCCCGCACACCTGCCTACGCGGGACCGCAATTGACGGAGAACATCCGCGATACACATGAACTGACACTCCGGTTGCCGGAATTTTATCCGGCCGTTCCCTGCGAAGCCTATCTGCGAGCGCCGCTTTTTCACCCGAACATCCACCCGCTGAATGGCTTCATCTGTTTATGGGACCGCTTCTCGGTGGGCGACAGCGTGATCGAAGCCGTCCGGCAGATTCAGCTCGTGATCTCGTGGCATCTTTTCAATTCAGCCGCAGAACACCTCATGCAGCCCGAAGCGCTCGCCTCTGCCGCCGAACGGAAGCCGCTTCCGTATCAACCCGTATTGGTACCGGAATCGCTGGCGCTTGAACGTTCGTACTGTGGAAAACCGGCCACACCCCGGCGATCCCGCCTCAGTTGCTGGAGTGAGCCGCAGCCGTCGCCGGCGGCATCCGAACAAGTCCTAGAACGGACCGGCATTTTCCGAGAGCGAAGCTCTTAAACTTGCAGACACTATCGTTTAGCAACCCTGCACGCGTTTGGAAAGCTTCCTTTCGGTGTTAACCTGAAGGTGCGCGGGAAAGAGGAGAATTTGGACGATAAATTGAAGGAGTTGATGCAGGAGTTGGGCAATGCGATCAACGAATCCCTTTCCGATTCCGACCGCATCGCAGGCGCGATCGGCGAGATCAAACGCGCCGGCTACGATGTCTTTCTTGTGCTCGAGGCCACCATCGGCTTCAACAAGCGCGAAGACGAAGAAAATCACTCCGAAGGCGACGATTCCGACAACTCCAGCGCGCCCGTCCATTACGAATCGACCGGCAAAATTCGCCTCACCTCGCAGGACCAGAAATTTCTGCGCGCGCTGAAAATTTCCGTTGAAGACGAGAGCAAGTAAGCTCGCTCAGGTGCCCGTCAGTTCCCGATAAACCTCGTGCGTTTTACGCACAGCCGATTCCCAGCTGAATTGGGCTGCGCGCAACTTTCCTTTTCTCGCCAGCTCCTCCCGCACTCTCGGCTGTTCAGCCAGCTGCGCTAGAGCCCCCGCGATTTCATCCGTCTCGCGTGGATCCACAACCAATGCTGCGTCTCCGGCAATCTCGACGAGCGCTGAACAATTCGAGGTGATCACCGGCACGCCGTGCGCCATGGCCTCGAGCACCGGAATCCCAAAACCCTCATCAAGCGACGGAAAGGCAAAGATGCTGGCTTGTGCGAATAGTCTTCCAAGACGTTCTTCGGAGACGTACCCGGCCACTTCAATTCGCTCTCTGGCAGGACTTCGCTCAATGCGCGCCAGAATTTCTTCCGCTCCATAGCCGCTCGGCGCGCCAGCCAGCACGAGCCGCCACGCGTCGGGCATGTTTTCGAAAGCTTCTACGAGACGCGCAACGTTCTTGCGAACCTGCAGCGCTCCCACAAACAGCACAACCGGCTCGCGCCCTTGCGAGTCACTCTCCGCAACCCGATCGACGCCATGCGGAATCACCCGTAGCCGCCCGCGCTCTACCTTAAGCAGTTCGTGCACCTGATCGGCCGTAAACTGCGAGACCGCGATGATCAGGTCCGAACGCGCTGCCGCCTCGCGCGCCTGAAGAGTAAAGCGCTTCCGAAACTCCGGGCTCGAGTACTCGCCCGTCATGACAAAAAGATCGTGAAAGGTGCTGACCACGCGTTTGCTATGGCGCCGTTCGACACGCTGATTCAGCGCATGAAAGACATCGGCTGTGTTAAGGAAAGGAAGCGGAAGCAGCACACGGCGGCTGACGTTCGGCATTTCCGATGGATGCGTTCGGCGATACTGTTTCAGCCGGTAACAGTGGATAAACTGATCTTCCGGATGGGCGCGCGCAAGACCATTGAGTATGCGCCGCGAGTAAACCGCGATTCCGGAAGGCTGCGTATCGACGCTATAAGTGGCATCGAGCGCAACACGCACGCTCTCATTCTTGCAAACGGGGCGCGTTCAAAGCCGCCGGAATAGTTTTCAGTGCGCCGGAGTGCTAAGTACGCCTGCCCCGGCAAGGTCGAGAGTATCTTTCGGAAATGGCGTGAAGTGGAGCACGAAATTGCGCATTGCGCGCTCGGTCCAGCTCATTCCATATTCCTGCGCCTCGGTCAGAGCTTTCGTGCTCGACCATCCGTCATGCTGCATTCGATAACACGCAATGATTGTGCCGGTGCGATCCTTGCCGCGGCGGCAGTGTACAAACACAGGCGCCGAGCCGCGATTCTCGAGCAGAACCAGAATCCGGCGCACGTCGCCGCTCGAGGGCGCCGAGAGCGGAGGCAGCGGAATATTGACGTATTGAATATGCAGCTGTTGCGCTTCGTCGCGCTCGCGAAGGGTCGCGGTCCCGCTCTGGCGCAGATCGATGATCAGTTTCACACCGAGCTGCTGAAGTTCCTGCAGCGCCAGCGGGGTAGGCTCGGCCCCTCGATAGAGAGTTGAATCCACGCGGCCAAAGTTCCGAATATGAACCGGCTGCTCGGCCCTGACCGGCGCAGCCAGCGCAATCGCAATAGCTGCGCAGACCAGCGGGATGCGCCGGGCGAAGCTACTTGGGCTGCGGCGGAGGAGTCTGTCCATTTTGCGGTTGCTGCGGATTGGCTCCGCCCACATCGCCGTATTGAATATTGCTTTCCGTCTTGAACTGGAACTTCTTGTAGTGATCGTACTTGATCACAATTTTGATGCGTTGGCTCGGACCGTCCTTGAAGACCAGCGTGTCATCCGCGTAAGTGTACACAGGAAACCACCATTTGCCGTCGATCTGCTGCCGATAGGTTTCAAATTTCGGAAACTGCTGATCCTCTCCGCGCCGCAAGTATCCGGTGGAGCGTCCGTATGTTTTCACGATCTGCAGATCCTGATCGTCCACCCAGATCTGTCCATCGAAGTAGCGCTTCCGGTCCTTGGTGAGCGTCTTCGGCTTCACCGCGAAGACGTAGCAGGAGATCTCGTCCACCTGCTCGCGGCCGACATACTTCACGTCGTACTGATCGGCATCGGCGTTGGTCATAACGAACGGCATCACGTTACGAAAATCCTCTTCGTCCTCGTGCGTCATCACAATGTTCTGCAGGCTCTGAACCGGAGCGTGCAGCACATGCGACGTGCGCCGGTTGCGGTCGTCGAAAGTGACCTGCTCCACCAGATCGTAGGTGCCGCCGGGAGGGTCGACTTCTTCCATTTTCGTCGTCTGCCGGTACTCGTAATTCTCGCGAGCCTGCGCGAACTCCGTCTCTTTTTGCGTGAATTGTTTGATGATGTTCGCAATCTGATCGGGAGTCGGGTCCGGCTTCTTGTCAACTGCGAAAGCCGGCGACACCACAGTCGCGAAGAACAAAACGGAGGCGCAGATTCTGGGTACCACGGTTACTCTTATTGTGACGTAACCACGGCAGGGCGGCGTTACGGCGCCTTTAGCGCGGATCGAGCAGCGCCTTCGCGATCGTAATTCGCTGCATGTTGCTCGTGCCTTCGTAGATGCGCCCGATTTTCGCATCGCGATAGAGCTTTTCGACCGGATAATCGCGAGTAAACCCGACTCCGCCCAGCACTTCCACCGCTTTCGAGGCGACCTCTTCGGCCATCTGCGACGCGAAATACTTGGCCATGGCGGCCTCTGTCACGAACGGCCGGCCGGCATCGCGCAGACGCGCCGCGTTATACACCATCAACCGGGCCGCTTCGATGCGCGTCGCCATCTCGGCCAGCTCAAACTGCACACCCTGGAAATCGCCGATGCGGTGCCCGAACTGTTTGCGTTCCCGCGCGTACTTGAGGGCGTGCTCCAGCGCGCCTTCCGCCAGTCCGAGCATCTGCGCGCCGATGCCGATGCGGCCTTCGTTCAGCGTCTCGATGGCGATCTTGTAACCCCGCCCGATCTCGCCCAGAATCTGCGCTGAACTCACGGGCACGTCGTCCAGTATCAGTTCGCAGGTCGAAGAAGCGCGAATACCGAGCTTATCTTCTTTCTTGCCCACCGAAAAGCCGGGCGCATTCCGTTCCACGATAAAGCAGGTAATGCCGCGATACCCGGCCGAGGGATCCACCGTGGCGAACAACAGAAAAATATTGGCCTCGGCGGCATTGGTGATCCAGAGCTTGCGGCCGGAGATACGATACTGCTCGCCATCTTTAACAGCGCGCGTGGTGAGCGCGAACGCATCCGAACCCGATGCCGGCTCCGAAAGCGCGTAGGCGCCCACGCTCTTCTCGGCCAGCTGCGGCAGATATTTTTGCTTTTGCTCCTCATTTGCCCAGTGCGAAAACGCGTTGTTGACGAGCGTGTTCTGCACATCCACTATGACCGAGGCCGAAGGATCCACCTTCGCAAGCTCTTCGATCGCGAGAACCGATTGAAAAAAGCTGCCGCCCTGTCCGCGGTAGCGCTCTTCGATGTCAATGCCCATCAGCCCGAGCGCGAACATCTCCTTGAGCAGGTCGCTGCGAAACTTCCCCTCTTCGTCCATGGCACGCGCCAGCGGTGCCAGCCGGTCACGGGCAAACTCGCGCACCGAATTCTGGAACAGCCGCTCTTCTTCCTGCAGAATGCTGAGCGGCGCGGGCGGAGCGAGATCTGCAACCGAGGCCATGACGCCGACCATCATAGCTCTTCGAGAACATTACCGTAAGCTGAAATTGCGCAATGAAACTTCGAATCTTTTCGTTCGCCCTGCTGCTTGCCGCAACTGTTTTCGGACAGAGTGCGAACACCACCAACGTCACCCGCGCAACCCTCGATAATGGCCTGCGCGTCGTGATCGTGCGCGATCCGCTGGCGCCGGTCGCCACGCTCCAGGAGAATTATCTCGCCGGTGGGAATGAATCCCCGGCCGGGTTCCCAGGCATGGCGCACGCCCAGGAACACATGGCGTTTCGCGGCTGCGCCGGTCTCACCGCCGACCAGATTGCAGCCATTTATGCGCAGCTCGGCGGGTATCAGAATGCCGAAACGCGGCAGGGCGTCACGCAGTATTTCGTGACGCTGCCCTCCAGGGATCTGGATCTGGCGCTGCGCATCGATGCCGCCTGCATGGCCGAAATTCAGGATTCGGAAGATCAGTGGAAGCAGGAGCGCGGCGCCATTGAGCAGGAAGTCTCGCGCGATCTCTCCAACCCGATCTATGCCTTCATCACCAGGCTGAACCACGATCTCTTCCGCGGCACGCCCTACGAGAACGATCCACTCGGCACCACCGAATCATTCGACAAAACCACCGGCGCCATGCTGAAGCAGTACTACGAAAAGTGGTACGCACCCAATAACGCGATCCTGGTGATCAGCGGCGATGTGGATCCCGAGGCCACCCTCGCCAAAATACGCGAATACTACGGCAAGATCGCGCGCCACGATATCCCGCCCAAGCCCGGTATTCATCTGGAAACAGTAGCCGCGGACTCCTTTACGCTCGACAGCAACCTGCCGTATCTGCTCACCTTGATCGCCTTTCGCTTCCCCGGCACAGACAGTCCCGATTTCGCGCCCTGTGAAATCCTGGCCGATGTTCTGGCAAGCCAGCGCGCCGATCTTTACGCGCTGGTACCGCAAGGCAAGGCTCTCGGTACTTCCTTTTCGCTGCTCGAGACCAATCGCGAAGCCAGCGCCGCCTATGCCCTCGGCGCGCTTCCTGCTGGTTCCGATCCTGCGCCGCTGCAGGCCGAGATCCGAAAAATTCTGAACAACTACGCCGCCAACGGTGTGCCTGCAGACCTCGTCGAGGCCGCAAAAAAGGGTGAAGTGGCGAGTGCCGAATTCGGCCGCAACTCGATCTCAAATCTTGCCTCGCTCTGGTCGCAGGCCCTTGCCGATGAAGGACGCCAGTCTCCCGACCAGGATGTCGAGGCGCTCAAACGCGTGACGCTCGAAGATGTGAATCGCGTCGCGAAAAAATATCTGGTGGAACAAAGCGCGGTCACGGCGACGCTGAAGCCCAAGCCGTCGGGTGCGCCGGTTGCTTCCAAAGGCTTCGGCGGCTCGGAGACGATTACCTCGACCCCGACTCATCCGGTTGCCCTGCCCGACTGGGCCGAAGCGGCTGTCAAGTCTTTGCAGGTGCCGAAGACGTCGATTCATCCGGTCGACGTCACGCTCGCCAATGGCATCCGTCTGATTGTCGAGACAGAGCGTGCCAGCCCGACCGTTACCTTAGTGGGCTCCATTAAAACGCAGACGCAGATGCAGACTCCGCCCGGGCAGGACGGCGTCGCGGATGTGCTCGAAGGACTGTTCTCATACGGCACCAAAACACTCGACCGGCTGGCCTTCCAGAAAGCACTGGATGATATCGCGGCTGGCGAAACGGCCGGCACGAACTTCAGCCTGAAAGTGCTGAAGCAGGATTTTGCGCGCGGAGTGGAATTGCTCGCCGATAACGAACTGCATCCGGCGCTGCCGCGCGAGGCGTTCCAGGTCGTGCAGCAGCAGACTGCCGAAGAGAGCGCGGGCGAACTCGAGTCGCCGGGATACAAAACCGGCCGCGCCATTACCCGCGCGCTCGTGCCGCCCAAGGATCCGCTCCTGCGCGAGACAACCCCGGCCACCATCAAGTCGATCAAATACGACGATCTCGTGAATTACTACAACGCAACGTTCCGGCCCGATCTGACGACCATTGCCGTGATCGGCGACATCACCCCGGAAGACGCGCGCGCCATTGTCGAAAAATATTTCGGGCCCTGGAAAGCCCAGGGAACGAAACCGGTCGTGACGCTGCCCGCCATCCCCGGCAATAAGCCGAGTGCAGTGAATGTGCCGGATCCGAGCGCGGTACAGGATGAAGTGACGCTCGCGCAGGAGCTCGAGATGAACCGCTTTAATCCCGATTACTATGCCATCCGTCTCGGAAATCACGTGCTGGCCGGAGGTCTCTATGCAACCCGCCTGTGGCGCGATCTGCGGCAGAATACCGGCTACGTCTACACGGTGAACACCGATATCGAAGCGGGCGAGACACGCGCCACCTACACGATCGAATTCGGCTGTGATCCGAAAAATGTCTCCAAGGCGCGCGCCATCATCGATCGCGATCTGAACGATATGGCGAAATCGGATGTCTCACCGGCCGAATTGCAGCAAGCGAAAGCCCTGATCCTGCGCCAGATTCCGCTGGCCGAATCGAGCGAAGATGCCGTTGCCGGCGGATTCATCGCGCGGGCGCGCATCGGCATGCCCCTTGATGAGCCCTTCAAAGCCGCCGAAAAATATTTCTCCATGAGCGCAGACGAAGTCAAGGCGGCCTTTGCCAAGCGCGTGAAGCCGGGCGACTTCGTGCAGGTTGTACGCGGACCCGCTCCGCAGTAAACTGGCTTTCGCATGTTTGAGCGCTATACAGAGAAGGCACGCCGGGTGATCTTTTTCGCGAAGTACGAAGCGAGTACACTCGGTTCACCTTATGTCGAACCCGAGCACCTTCTGCTGGGCATGATTCGCGAAGATAAAGACTTCGTGGCGCAGCTTCTGCCCGGGAAACGAGAGGCGCTCGACCAACGCATCCGCGAAGGAGCCGAGGCGCGCGAGCGAATCGCGACGAGTGTCGACCTGCCGCTCTCGAGGGCCGCTAGGCACTGCCTGGCTTACGCGGCCGAAGAAGCCGAGCGCATGGCTCACAAGAATATCGGGGTTCCTCATTTGCTCATGGGTCTGTTACGCGAAGAATCCCGCGCCAAATCGATTCTCGAGGATTTTGGCGTGAACCTTGATGCCGCCCGCAACGCGGTGCTGCGCGGCACCACGGATCCCGTACAGCTGTTCTACGCGCTCCAGAGCCGCTTCACTCCTCTGACTCTGCGCCTGCGGCCGGAGAATGAGCCCGCGTTCACCTTCCTGCCATGACCATCCGCCAGCTTGGCGCAGATTTGCGCTCCGGTCGAATCTCGTGTGTGGATCTGATCGAGCAATCGCTCGTACGCGCGCGTGAGCACGGAGACCTTCGCGCCTTCATCACCGTGACCGACGAGGAAGCGCGCGCCGAAGCAGCCGAGCGCGATCGCGAACTACGGCAGGGTCTCGATCGCGGTCCTCTGCACGGCATTCCGATCGCACTCAAAGATCTCTTCTACACCAACGGCATTCGCACCACCGGCGGCTCTCTGCTTTACAAGGATTTCGTTCCCGATTACGATGCCGATGTTGTCGCACGATTGCGCGAGGCGGGCGCAATCAGTATCGGCAAGCTCAACCTGCACGAGCTGGCATTCGGCATCACTTCGCGCAATCCGCACTTCGGGACGGTTCTGAATCCCGTTGATAAAACCCGTCTGGCGGGCGGCTCGAGCGGCGGTTCCGGCGCAGCCATAGCCGCCGGCATTGTGCCCATGGCGCTTGGCACCGATACCGGCGGCTCCATTCGCATTCCGGCTTCTTACTGCGGCATCGTCGGTCTGAAGCCGAGCTACGGTCTGGTGAGCCGGCGTGGTGTTCTGCCGCTCGGTTTCACGCTCGATCACGTAGGGCCCATGGGTACAAGCGTCGAATACTGCGCGCTCGCCATGAACGCTATGGCCGATGTGCAGCAGGAATACAATCTGCCACCGCTGGCTGACTTCAAGGGCATACGAATCGGCCTGCCGCGCAACTTCTTCTTCGACAATGTCGACGAGTCCGTCGCCAATGCAGTGAAGAACGCCATCGGACGAATGCAAACTGCCGGCGCGCAAGTCAGCGAAGTCCTCGTCCCTGATTTCGCGGAACTAAACACCGTTTCACACATGATTCTTCTGGCCGAATTCGCCTCGCTGCATCCGGGAGCGCGCGACCGCTCACGATTCGGCAACGACGTCTGGGCTCTGCTCGAGCAGGGCCGTATGGTCGCCGCGCACGAATACATCAATGCCCAGCGCCTGCGCCAGCTCTTTCGCGAAGAAATGCGCGGGGTTTGGAAAAACATCGATGTACTCGCCACGCCCACCACTCCCATCGTGGCGCCGCCTGCCGAAGCCAAGACGATTCGCATCCATGGCCAGGAGGAAGGTGTCCGGCCCGCCAGCACCCGCCTGGTCCGCGCCGTCAATTGCACCGGTGAACCGGCGCTTTCCATGCCCTGCGGCAAAACACCAGAAGGCTTGCCGGTTGGTTTGCAGTTGATCGGCCCCATACGCAGCGACGCCCGGCTCCTGCAAATCGCCAAAAGCCTGGAGTCACTCCTCGAACATCCGAACTGAGTTCTCGAAGGCTGCTTATTCTCTCGCCAGCACCGCGTTCAGGCTGCCCTGGCGATAGCCTTCCAGGTCAAGCGTCACGTACAAAAAGCCGAGCTGTTTGAAGACCTTTGTGAAGGCCTCGGCTACGTCCGAATTGAGCGCGCGTGGAAGCTCGTCTTTGGCGATCTCGATACGCACCAGCTCACCATGAAAGCGCACTCGAAACTGCCGGAATCCGAGCGCCCGAATGAACTCTTCGCCTTCTTCAATCGTGCGAATCGTCTCTTTCGTTACCGGAGTTCCGTAGGGCACGCGCGAGCTCAGGCAAGCCGCCGCCGGACGGTCCCAGATCGATAAGCCCGCACGCTTGGCCAGTTCCCGAATCTCGGCTTTGCTCAGCTTGGCTCGCACCAGCGGCGCTTCCACTTCGTGCAGCTTCGCGGCCTGCTGCCCGGGCCGGTAATCGCCCAGGTCGTCCGCGTTTACGCCATAAACAATGTGCCGGTAGCCTTCGCGTGCGGCGTACTCGTTGAGTCGAGTAAACAGCTCGTCCTTGCAGTGGAAGCAGCGATTCTTATCGTTGCGCACATACTCGGGGTTCTCGAACTCATGCGTGGCGATGTACTGATGTCGAAAACCGCATTCGCGCGCAAATTCTTCAGCCGCGCGTTTGTGCGATGCCGGAATCGAAGCGGAATCGGCTGTGATGGCGATTGCGTCTTCTCCCAGCACGTGCTGTGCAGCCCACGCCAGATACGCTGAATCGGTTCCGCCCGAATAAGCAACGATTACTCGTCCAAGCTCACGTAAGTGCGAAAAAACCGCCTCTTGCTTTTCGAGCAGTTCGGCCTCGCTCGCCGAAGTACGCGTGCCTTCGATGGCGACTAGCGCTGCCATATCTCCACTATAAGCGCCCCCCGGCGAGTGCCCCTTGTCATCACCTCCCGGGTTCCCGTTCACTCGAGATTCCAGCACGCCAGCAGGGCAAAGCCTCTTTCTCGCAGCTAACCAATTCATAACTAATCTCAGGAATTTACGCTGCAAGCGCTTGCTTAATACTTTCTCCTGCTTGTCTTTCGAGCCGACCCGCTTTTCTTTGCTGTTGTTTTCGTGTATTCTGTTTACAACCAATTCAGGGCTGTTACAAAAGGGGTCCATATGAGAAGTCGCTCGCTGGCGCTTTTTGCGCTCTTTCTGCTGTTTGCCGGGTCCTTCACGCTGCTCAATGCGCAGGAGGTCGCGGCAACGCTCACCGGAACCATCACCGATCCCACCGGCGCCGTCGTGCAAGGCGCCGAGATCACGATTCACAACAACGACACCAATACCGACGTGCGTACACTCACCACCTCGGGATCCGGCGCCTACACCGCCACCAATCTGCCGCCCGGGAACTACACCGTCAATGTGAAAGCTTCCGGTTTCCGCGTCAATTCCATTTCGAATGTCGTGCTGCACGTCGCTGAACTGCGCACGCTGAACGCCCAACTCGAACCGGGACAGGTTACCGAAACCGTCAACGTCGCTTCGACCACCACGCCCGTGCAGACCTCGAGCGCGGCGCAGGCCGCCACCATCACCGGCACGCAGGTGCGCGAACTGCAGCTCAATAACCGCAACTTCGAGCAGCTGGTCACGCTGCAGCCCGGCGTCGTTTCGGGCCTGCCGGACATCATCAATTTCGGCATCAGCAATACCAGTTCAGTCTCAGTGAACGGGGCGCGCACCGGGGCCAATAACTGGACCGTGGACGGTGCCGACATCAACGACAGCGGCTCGAATCTCACCCTGTTGAATGTGCCGAGCGTCGATGCCATTCAGGAATTCACCATGCAGCGCAGCACCTATGACGCGCAGTACGGTCGCAGCGGCGGCGGTCAGGTGCTTGTAGCTACCAAATCCGGCACCAGCCAGTTCCATGGCGATGCCTACGAGTTCTTTCGCAACGATATTCTCAACGCCAACGAATTCTTCGCCAATACTGCGGGCCGTCCCAAAGCGCCGCTGCGCTACAACGACTTCGGATTCACCATCGGCGGCCCGCTCTTCATCCCCAAGGTCTACAGCCGCAGCGCATCGAAGACGTTCTTCTTTTGGTCCGAAGAATGGCGTAAGACCGGGCAGCCCTCAACCAATACGGCGCTGCTGCCCGCCACTGGCGAACTGAACGGCAGCTTCCCGGGTGTACAGCTGAATCCCGCATCGGCCCCCGCGGGCTGCATTACCAACACACCTGCTGGCGGCCAGATCAACCCCGCCTGCTTCAGCCAAAACGCCAAGGCGTACATCGCCAACATCTATTCGAAGTTCACGGCAAATGGCCCTTCGAACGAATACATCAGCACCGTCAATTCGAAGCAGAATTATCGCCAGGACATCGTACGCGTCGACCAGAACATCACCGACCGCGTCCACCTCTTCGGCCGCTTCATGCAGGACGATGTGCCGACAACCGAACCGGGTGGACTCTTCGCCGGCAATCCCCTGCCCGGCATCTCGTCCACCGCGACCGATGCTCCGGGCCGCAACGTGGTTGGCAATCTCACCTATACGATTTCTCCTTCGGTCGTGAATGAGGTTGCGTACGCCTACTCCTGGGGCGCCATCAACAGCTCCATCACGGGCTCGATCACTTCACCCGACTTCGTCAAGTCGCTCACCAATAATTTCCCGTACACCGATCCCTACAACCGCGTGCCCGGTATCACGATCACCGGCGTAACCGGCGTGGCGATTCCGGTCTCGCCCTACCACGAACGCAACATCGATCAGAACGTCTACGACAATCTCTCCATCAGCCACGGCAATCATTCCATTCGCACCGGCATCAGCGTGCAATGGATGGAAAAGACGGAAAACGCGGTTAACGGCACGAACGGCAGCTTCAGTTTCCGCAACGCTTATGGCAATCCCGCGTTCGCGAACTTCCTTCTGGGCGATGCATCCCAGTTCACGCAGGCCAACCGCGACATCATTCCCGACCTGCACTATGTGAACATCGAGGCCTTCGTTCAGGACGACTGGAAAATTCGTCCCAACCTGACGCTCAACCTTGGCGTTCGCTACAGCTACTTCCCGTCGCCGACCGATTCGAACAACGTTCTCGATAACTTTGATCCAGCGGTATTCAATCCGGCGGCGGCACCGCTGATCAATCCCGTAACAGGCCAGTTCGTTGCCGGCCAGGGCGTCGTCCCCGCCACCTATGTCAACGGCATCATCTTCCCGAAGAGCTCCTGCGCCGCTGTGCAGAAGACGGCTCCCGTCACCTGCTCTCCCTACGGCAACCTGGTGAATCCCAACTCCAACAACAACTGGGGTCCGCGTGCAGGCTTTGCCTGGGATCCGCGCGGCAATGGCAAAACGTCGATTCGCGGCGGTTACGGGATTTACTACGATCGCTCGCTCAACGGCATCTGGGAGCAGAACGCCTTCGCCAATCCGCCGCTGGTGCAGAGCGCGCTGATTCTGAACACGAAATTCGACAACCCCCTCGGCGGCACGACATCCACCCCGCTCGGCCCGACGCCTCCGCATGCCACCGGCAATCCGACCTTCAAAGTTCCTTCGTATCAGGGTTGGAACTTCTCGGTGCAGCAGCAGATCGCGTCGAACACTGTGCTCGAAGTGGCGTATGTTGGCGGCGTAGGCCGTCATCTGCTCGGCGAATACGATCCCGAACAGCCTACTCTGGGCGTTCGCTTCGCCAATCCGACCGTACAGGTCAACGCCATCCGTCCGTATGTCGGCTATTCCGATTTCACGGATATCGCGCCGCTCTTTAACAGCAACTACAATTCGCTCCAGGTCTCAATGAACCGCCATGTCACGAATCAGCTGACCATCGGCCTCGCTTACACGTGGTCTCGTAACCTGGCCGATAACGCTGCTGATCGCGGAGCACCGGTGAACGACACTTACAACTTCTACCAGAGCTATGGACCTCCCGGCATCAACACGCCGCATGTCTTCAAGGCCAGCTATGTCTGGGATCTGCCCATCTTCAAATCGCAGCAGGGCTTCTTCGGGCACGTACTGGGTGGCTGGGAACTCTCCGGCATCACCACCTTCCAGTCCGGCTCCTCCTTCACCATTACGCAATCGAACGACCCGTTCAATTCGGACGATTGGGGCACCGGCGCCGGTCTCTTCCCCGGCGGCATCGGCATCGATCCCAGCAGCATCGCGCCTCGCGCCGATGTCGTCCCGCGCCAGAGCATTTCGGGCCCGGGCACGGTTGCTCAATACTTCAACACGGCTGCGTTCACCGATGCCATCGGTCATTTCGGTACCGCCAGCCAAGGCGTGCTGCTCGGTCCGGGCATCGAGAACTGGGACCTCTCGGGAATCAAGAACATCAAGTTCACCGAGCGGTTCAACCTGCAGTTCCGCGCCGAGTTCTTCAACGCCTTCAACCACGAGTCGTTCAGTACCGTCAGCAGCAACGTGGATAGTTCGAATTTCGGCCGCATCACCGGCGGCCACCTTCCCCGGAATATCCAGCTCGGCTTAAAATTGAATTTCTGACGAGCTGTACTTCGTTTAAAGCCGCCGCAGCGCTTCTTCTCCTTGGCGCTGCGGCAGCTTTTCCTTCTACTCAACTCGACTCTCTTCTCGCGCAAGGCTCCCAGGCGCTTCAGCAGGGCCGGTTCGCACTCGCGGAATCGGATTTCCGCCAGGCGCTTGTGCTCTCTCCCAATTCTGTCGAGATACTCAACGACCTTGCAATCTCGCTTGTGAATCAGGCACGCGTCGATGAAGCCATCGAACTTTATCGCCGCGCGTTAAAGATCAAACCCGGCGACTCGATAACCACTCGCAACCTCGCCGTCGCCTATTTTCGAGGCCATTACTACGAGAAGGCGCGCCCGCTGGTTGAGCAAGTCGCGCGCGATCAACCCAATTTCCAATCTCTCGATCTCGCCGGACTTACGCTCTTCGCCCTCGATCAATATCGCCCCGCTGCTGAATACCTGGAACGCGCCAGCGCTCTGCAGCCGCGTGATCTTGCGACGCTGAATGCCCTCGGCAATATCTATCTGCGCCTGCACGATTACGCGAAAGCTACCGATGTCTTCGCGCGCATGCTCAAAGCCGATCCAAACTCAGCCGAAGCGCACGTCCTGATGGGCATGGCCTACGACAAGATGTCGCGCAACGACGACGCGCTCGCCGAGTACCAGGCCGCCGAACGCGCCGACCCGAAGTTTCCCGGCGTGCACTCCGGTCTCGGTCTCATCTACTGGAAACAATCGAAGTATGCAGAGGCCAAACGCGAATTTGAAGCCGAGCTGAGCCGCTATCCCAACAGCCCGGTCTCGCTCTGTCTTCTGGGGCAGATTCTGCAGCGGGAAGGCAATCCCTCCGCCGCGCGCGATTACTATCAGGCCGCCGTCAACACCAATCCGAATTACCAGGAAGCACTATTCGGCCTCGGCCAAACGGAATTAGCGCTGAACAATCCCTCCGCCGCCATTGCGCCCTTGCAGAAGGCCGTCAAGCTCAACCCGAATTCTGTGCAGGCTCATTTCGTACTCGGCACGGCTCTCAAAAAAGTGGGTCGCACCCGTGAAGCGCTAGCCGAGCAGCGCACCGCTGAGCAGATTCAAGCCGCACAACGCGCGCGTGAGGCCGAAAAGCTTAATCGCTAAAATGCCTCAATACTTCGGCACACTCGGATCCACGTCGTTGCTCCACGCCGTGATCCCGCCCGTCATATTCCGCACGTGCTTAAATCCGTTCGCCTTCAGCAGATCGACCGCGCGCTGGCTGCGTCCCCCGCTCTTGCACTGCGCCACAATGTCGGCATCTTTATCGAGCTCGTTCAGGTGCTTCGGCAGCTCGCCCAGCGGAATCAGCTTCGATCCCGGAATGCGCGCAATCTGATACTCATGCGGCTCGCGCACATCGAGCAGCAGGAAGTTATCCCCGCGATCGATCTTCTCCTTCAGTTCCTTTGCGGTAATCGCGTCGCCAGCTGGTTTCGTTTCGCTCATCGGTTTTACTCCGCAGAACTCCTGATAGTCGATTAATTTTGTCACGCTCGGATGATGCCCGCAGACCGGGCAATCCGGGTCGCGCCGCAACCGCAGCTCGCGGAATCTCATGCCCAGCGCGTCGTACAGCAGCAGCCGGTTCTTTAGTGTCTCACCGACGCCCAGAATAATCTTCACCGCCTCAGTCGCCTGGATCAGCCCGATAATGCCCGGCAGAATTCCCAGCACCCCGCCCTCGGCGCAGCTCGGCACCAGACCCGGCGGAGGCGGCTCCGGATACAAACACCGATAGCACGGCCCGTCTTCATACGCAAAAACCGTCGCCTGTCCTTCGAAGCGAAAAATCGAGCCGTAGACATTCGGCTTCTTCAGCAGCACGCAGGCATCATTCACCAGATAGCGCGTCGGAAAATTATCCGTGCCATCGATCACGATGTCGTAATCCTTCAAAATGTCGAGCGCGTTCTCGCTCGTCAATCCCGTCTCGAATTTATCGATCGCGATATTCGGATTGATGTCGCGCATCTTGTCCGCCGCCGAATCGATCTTCTTGCGGCCCAGATCGCTCGTTCCGTGAATCACCTGCCGCTGCAGATTCGACGCGTCCACGACGTCGAAATCGACAATACCCACGCGCCCCACGCCAGCCGCCGCCAGATAAAGCCCAAGCGGCGCACCGAGGCCGCCCGCGCCGATCAGGATGATTTTCGCCTGCTTCAGCTTGAGCTGCCCATCCATACCGACTTCGGGCAGAATCAGATGCCGGCTATAACGCGCGATCTCCTCATTGCTCAAAGCCGCCGGCGGTTCCGCTACTCCAGCCGCTCCGCCCGCAATGCTCGGCACAATCGAGATCGTCTCGTTTCCCTGAAGTTCGGTCTGGTCTTTGTCGAGGTAGCGAATGTCTTCGTCGTTCACATAAACATTTACGAAGCTCCGCAGCTTGCCTTCATCCGTGTAAAGATTTTTTTTCAAATTCGGGAATTGCGTCGTAAGTTGCCCGAGCGCTTCGGCGACCGTCCCGCCCGTCACCTCAACCGAATCCTGCTCGCCGGTGAATCGCCGCAGCGCCGTCGGTATCAAAACTTTGGCCATACAAACTCCTCTTTCTCTGCTTTCGTCTGATCTGGATCGGGAAGAAAACTATTGGCGTGATCGAATTTCCCGCGCTTCACGCTCAGCACCACAAACGAATACCACGGGCACGAATTCTTCAAATCCGTCTGTGAAAAATAAGCGTCCGCGTCTGGATGCGAATGATAAATACCAATCAGATCGAGCCCTTTCTCCCGCGCCGCTTTGTCCGCCGCCAGCAAATCTTCCGGACGCAGCTCGTACATCGCGCCCTGCGCACCCGCGTACGCGTTTTCCAAAGCCAGCGCCTCCGTTACCCGCTTGTTCTCTCCTTGGATGCGCCCCAGCATCGCCCCGCAGCACTCATTTGGAAATGTTTTTTCGGCATGCGCAACCATGGCGCGCCACGGCTGCTCCTCGACTTCGATCACTCCTGCCAGAACCTCTCGCTCAAGTATTTCTGGCCGCCATCGCAGAGCACTGTCACCACTTCGCCCGTCCGCCCCTCGCGCTCTAATCGCTCCGCCACGCGCGCCGCCGCAACCACATTCGCCGCCGCCGATACGCCCACCAGCAATCCTTCTTCTCTCGCCAGCCGCCGCGCCATCTGACAAGCCTCCTCCGTCTCCACCCACAGATTGTCGTCCGCCAGTTCCGGATCATAAATCCCTGGCAGAATCGAGCTCGGCATGTGCTTCGTGCCCTCGATGCCGTGCAGCGGCGAGGCCGGCTGGACTGAGTAGCATTCTACAGAGTCCCCCAGCTCCTGTCGGAGCCGCCGCGTCACACCCGTAAAGGTTCCCGTCGTCCCCAGCGCCGCCAGAAAATGCGTCACCCGCCGTCCGGTCTGCTCCAGAATCTCCGGCCCCGTCGTCTCATAATGCGCGCGCCAGTTCGCCGGATTGCCGTATTGGTTCGGATAAAAATATTCGTCCGGGCTCGATTCGTAGATCTCCTGGCACACCCGAAATGCGCCATCCGACCCTTCGGCCGCGCTCGTCAGCACCAGCTCCGCGCCGTACGCACGCAGAATCTGCTTGCGTTCCGGCGACGCATTCTCCGGCAAACACAACTTCACGCGATACCCTTTGGCCGCACAGATCATCGCGTACGCGATCCCGGTATTTCCACTGGTCGAATCGAGCAGCGTCTTGCCCGGCACCAGCAGCCCGCGCTCCTCGCCATCGCGAATCATACTCAGCGCGGGCCGGTCTTTCACCGATCCGCCCGGGTTGAAAAATTCGGCCTTGGCCCAGACCGTTGCGCCCGCCCGCGATGCGAGCTGGATGCGCAAAAGCGGCGTCCCGCCGATCCTCGCAAGCAATCCCGACTCGGCGACCCTCTCGGCAGCGGCAATCATCTCCCTTCCAGTGTAATTTGATAGGGTTTAAGGAATGAAAGCGGACCGCGTCGAAGTTTCCTGGGACAACCAGAAAAATAAGTGGTTAGTGCGCATCATCGTCGGCGAGGAGGTGATTCGCCGCTACTGCAACGATTCGAAAAATGTCGATACCGAAGCCCTGCGCGCCTCAGCGCTGAAAACAGCGCGCGAGGAAGGCTATGAAGTCGATCCGGCAGCCGTGACCGTCGCCGCCGCCAGCACCATCTGAACCGGTTAACTCGGCCGGTTGATCAGAAAACTTGCCGTGTCTCGAAAAAAATTCCCGAGCACGGTCTTCGCCTCGCCGGGCATCTCGGTTTCTTCGAGCGCAGCGGTCATCAGCCGCAGCCAGTGATCGCGCGCCTCCTCATTCACCGCAAACGGCGCATGCCGCATGCGCAGCCTCGGATGGCCCCGCTCTTCAATATAGGTTTGCGGACCCCCAAAGCGATAGATCAGAAATCCGCGCAGCCGCTCTTCCGCGCCGGCAAAATCGTGATTCGGATACATCGGCCCAAGCACCGGATCCTCCGGCACCCGCCTGTAAAACGCCCCCACCAGTTCGCGAAATCCCTTCTCGCCAATGGCGGCAAACACCTCGTGTTCTTCCATCCCGTGCTACTGCGGAGCGCTCTCCTGCGGTGTCTCGCTCCCTTGTGGCAATTCCGTCACCGGCGGAATCTCCGGCTGTGCATTCGGACTCGACTGCGCTGCCGAAAGCGGCACCGTTCCCGCCGATGTCCCGTCATGCTTCGGCCCTAATCCCAGCCCCGTCAGACTGAGCGCATTGATCTTCCCATCGGGTTCGAGTTTCTGATCGGTTTGAAAGCGCTTCAGCGCATCGACCGAATCGTCGTTCCAATTCCCGTCCACCGGCCCTTTGTAATAGCCGCGCTCGGCGAGCGCCTGTTGAATCTGCTGATAGCGCTCCGCGTCCGGATGCAGCTGATAGCTCGGAGCAGGAGGCTTCCGTGCGCGTGCGCTCTTACCCTTCTTCACACGCGACCGCGGCGTCGCCGCATGCAGCGAGCTCGTCTTCGCCGTCTTCTTCCCTTTCGGAGGTTTATCCGGCGTGCTCGCGCCAGCTAGCAACGCGCCCGCCAGAATTGTCAAAATCAACCAACGCATGATCGAAGACAATCGCCTACTCTTCGATTATGCGACGAACCATCCAGTCCGCCTGCGCTCTCATGTATACTCTAGGTTCGTGACTTCCTACGCCTGCTTCCGCGGCTTTCGATTTTGGTTCTGGCCAAACGAGTGCGCCAGTGGGTCCGCCTGAAGTCATAACAAACAGCGGAATTTAGAATCAGAGAAAGGGCCCACTCGGAAACGAGGCGGGCCTTTCGAGTTTTTGGAGCGAGGTGCCCGACAGCAAATGATCATTTCCATGAAACTGCACGCGAGCAAAGAAGAGGTCCAGGCCGTCTGCGATCGTATTCGCGAATTCGGCTACAAAGTCCACTCGATCGAAGGCGAGGAGCGAGTCGTCATCGGCGTGGTGGGCGTCGGCGATGTCACCGCCTGCCTCGAATCGCTCGAAGCCATGCCGCAGGTCGAAAAAGCCGTCCGTATCTCGGCGCCCTACAAATTCGTGAGCAAGGAATTCCGCCCCGGCCGCAGTACCATCCAGGCCAATAAGACCGGTATCGGCGGCGACGATTTCATCGTCATGGCCGGCCCCTGCTCCGTCGAAAGCGAAAAGCAGATTCTCACCACGGCGCACTTCGTCGCCCGCCACGGCGCGACCTTCCTCCGCGGCGGTGCCTTCAAACCCCGCACTTCGCCCTATGATTTTCAGGGCATGGAGCTCGAAGGTCTGAAACTCCTGCGAAAAGCCAAAGAAGAGACCGGGCTCGGCATCATCACCGAAGTCATGAGCGATCGCGACGTCTCCATGGTCGCCGAATACGCCGACATCCTGCAGATCGGCGCGCGCAACATGCAGAATTTCGCTCTGCTTAAGGAACTCGGTAAAGCGCAGCGCCCCGTGCTGCTCAAGCGCGGTCTCAGTTCGACCATCAAAGAGCTGCTCATGTCTGCTGAATACATCGTTGCCCACGGCAATTCCAACGTGATTCTGTGCGAACGCGGCATTCGCACCTTCGAGACCGCCACCCGCAACACCTGCGACATCACCGCCGTCCCCGTGCTCAATGAGCTCTCGCACTTGCCCGTGATCCTCGATCCGAGCCACGCCACCGGCAAGCGCAGCCTCGTCCCGGCCCTCGCGCGTGCGGCCGTTGCCATCGGCGCCGACGGCATGATCGTCGAAGTGCATCCGCAGCCCGAAAAGGCTATCAGCGACGGTGCGCAATCGCTCACACTCGATCAGTTCGCCGCCATGATGGCCGAACTGAAGCCCTACATTGCGCTCTGGAAACAATCTCGCGTCAGCGAAATGGCTACGGCATAGCAGGCGTGCGCAAATATCGCTGGTGGCTTCTCACCGCGCTGGCTCTGCTCGTCGCGATCGCGGCCTTCTTCGGCATCCGGCGCTATCGCTACCGCTTTGTCCGTTCTGATGCGGAGCTTCTCCAGTTGTTGCCCGCCGCTGATCGCACTCTGTTCTACGCCGATGTCGCTACGCTGCGCCGCGCCGGTTATCTCAACCTGCTTTCGAATGCCAGACCGGCCGACGACTACGCCGCTTTCATCCGCACCACCGGCTTCGATTACACCCGCGATCTCGATGCTCTCGCCGCCGCCATCGACGGCCAACACATCTGGCTGGTTGCCCGCGGCCGTTTCGACTGGAGCCGGATCCACTCCGATCAGATACGCGAAATACAGCCCGATGTACTGGCTCTCTCGAACAGCGCGCTGAACGAGATCCATCCCAACGCCAATGCGCTCGCCGCACCCTCGGTTGCGCCTGTGTGGCTGCAGCCTTCGCGCGCTGTGCTGCTGAATCCTTCCGCCTTACCGCTGCCCGTGCGCATCTTCGCCATCTCCTTGCAGTCGGCCGATTCCGTTGTGCTCGCCCTCGAAGCCGCCCACTCGAGCCAGGACGCATTTCTGCTCTCGCTCACCGCCGACTTTCACAATCCTGCCACTGCCGTCACCGCAAAGGATCAGCTCGCCCGCAGCACCGCTATGCTCACCGCCGAACTCGCCCGCGAGCACCAGCGCCCATCGCCCAACGATCTCACCGGCCTGCTGGCCTCAGGAAAATTTGAAGTGTCCGGCAAGCGTGTGCGCGCTCTCTGGCCCGTCCGCCGGGAGTTGCTCAAATCCCTCGAATAAAACAGCGCATAACCCATTCACAGCTCATCCAAACTTTTTTCTCAAATCCAACCCACAGATCTCTCAGTACTTCTACGCCAGCCTCCCAATCCGCGCAGCCATCCGACTCCGGCCCCATGCTAAAGCGTCTTCATGGCAACCGAAGCACAACTCATCGCGAACCGCGCCAATTCCCAACTCTCCACCGGTCCCAAAACCGCCGAGGGCAAAGCCACGGTCTCGCATAACGCCGTCAAGAACGCGCTCACCGGCGCCACCGTCCTGCTTCCCACTGACGACGCCGCACTCTACCAAAAATAGCTCGCCAGCGCGCAGACCCGATGGCAGCCGGTGGGCGACGACGAGCAGCGCCTCGTTCAATCCATCATCGATACGCAATGGCGCCTCGATCGCATCCCGTCTCTCATCGCCGGCATCTACGCGCTCGGCCGCATCAACCACGCCGAAATGTTCGCCGATCAGCCCGAACACCTGCGCGTGTCCCTGCTTGAGACCCACATCCTCCAGACCTACCGCCGCGACCTGAGCAACCTCGCTCTTCAGGAGCGCCGCCTCCGCAACCACCGCGAACGCGACATCGAAGAATTGAAAAGCCTCCAAGCCGAGCGCCGCAAACGAGAAGAAGCCGGCATCAAGGCCGCCGCCGATCTCTATCACGACTTCAAGAAACGCCAACTGCCCTTCGCCACCGTTCCCAAACGCTTCGACCCGGCTGAATTTGGCTTTGAATTTTCAATGGAACAGATCGAATATCAGCTCGCGCTACAGGAAGGCCGCCTGCGCCGTGTCTCCTACCTCGAACAGTTCGCCAAAGTCCGCGCCGCCGAGCTTCGCCGTGAACGCCTCGCCGCCTGAGCGGACGGTTCGTCAGCTTCCTATGGCCACCCCATAGCGAATTGCGGTACCTTGGTATGGGTAAACCATAGGTGCCGCCGAAAACCGAAGTCCGCCAGGGGACGCTCGCCCTCATGATCCTCAAAACGCTCGAAACGCTCGGACCGTTGCACGGCTACGGCATCGCGCGCCGCATCGAGCAGACCAGCGGCGATCGGATCTCGCTGAATTACGGCACCCTGTACCCTGCTCTGGTCAAGCTCGAGCAGGAAGGAGCGATTCGCGCAGAGTGGGGCGTCTCCGACAACAATCGTAAGGCAAAGTTCTACCGGCTCACGCGCGCCGGCCGTAAACAGATCGAAAAGGAAACGCGCGACTGGGAGCAGACCGCCGCCATTCTCAGCCGCTTCCTCAACAACGCCGGAGAAATCGCATGAAGCGCACCCGAATTTGGCTGTCGCGACTCGCCGGATTGTTCTGCCGCCGCGATGATCTCGCCGCTGAGTTCGAAGCGCATCTCGAAATGCAGATCGAAGCCAACCGCCGCTCCGGCATGGATCCCGCCCAGGCGCGCCGAGCGGCGCTCCTCAAGCTTGGCAATCCGGAAAATGCCAGAGAAATCTGCCGCGAGCGCCGTACCGTCCCCTGGCTCGAGCATGCTCTGCGCGACTGGCGCTACGGCCTTCGCCAGCTGCGCCGGCATCCGCTGTTCACTCTCACTGCCGTTGCCACCCTCGCCCTGGGCTTCTGCGCCAGCATCTCGATCTTTGCCTTTGTCGATGCGGCTCTCGTCCGGCCTCTGCCCTACCCGCATCCCGAACAGCTGCTGGGCGTTTTCGAAACGACTTCAAACGCGCCCGAAACCAGCAGTCTTTCTTATTACGACTACCTCGATTGGAAGCGCCTCAACACTTCCTTTTCCTCGCTCGATGTCTACCAGAGAAACATGTTGGTCCTCACAACGGCGCAGGGCACCGAGGCAACACACGAGGCACGCGTATCGGCCGGCTTCTTCCGGACCCTCGGCGTTCATCCTCTGCTCGGCCGCGACTTCCGGCCCGGCGAGGATGCCCTGCATGCCGCGCCCACCGTGCTGCTGAGCTATGCCAGCTGGCAAAAGCGCTACGGCGGAGATCCCGGCGTCATCGGCAAAACCATCATCGACGGCGGCACGCTGAAAACCATCATTGGAGTTCTGCCGCAGAACTTTTCCTTTGCTCCAGCGGGACCGGCCGAGTTCTGGGTTGCGCTCCAACCAATCACCGATTGCGAATCGCGCCGCAGCTGCCATGATCTCTACGGCATCGGACGTCTCAAGCCCGGCGTTACCATCCACGCTGCTCTCTCAAACCTGAGAGCCATCGCGGCACAGCTGGAAAAGCAAGATCCCGGCGACAATCGCGACCAGGGTGCCAATGCCATGCTGCTCAGCGATTACATTGTCGGGCCGATCCGCCGCATTCTGCTTGTCCTGATGTCCGGCGCCGCGCTGTTGCTGCTCATCGCCGCAGTGAACGTCGCCAGCCTTTTGCTCGTGCGCTCGGAAACCCGCAAACGCGAAATGGCCATTCGCTGCGCGCTCGGAGCCGGACGCATCCGCCTCATCACCCAACACGCCGCCGAAACACTCTCGCTCGTTCTGGCCGGCTGCGCTCTGGGACTCTTCGCCGCCCGCGCCCTGATCGCTCTGCTCACGAAACTGATTGGCAGCGAAACACTGGCATACCTGCCTTTCCTCGACGATCTCGGCCTTAACACGCACGTACTGCTCTTTGCCGGAACGCTCGCCGCGCTGGCCTTCCTGTTCTTCACCTCGATACCTGCGATTCGCCGGCCGTTCGCGCCTCGCGCGGATCTCGCGGAAAGCTCGCGCTCTTCTTCCAACACGGTCTGGCGTCGCGCCGGGTCACGCCTCGTCATTCTGGAACTCGCTACCGCAACCGTTCTCCTCGCCGGAGCCGGGCTGCTTGCCAGAAGTCTCTTTCTCTTAATGCAGGTTGATATCGGCCTCGCCCCCGATCACCTCGTTGCCGTCCGGCTCGCCGCCCCCAAAGCGCATTACAAAAACGACTCACAGATTCTCGCGCTCGAACGCGAACTTCTCGCCCGCATCGACGCTCTTCCCGGTGTCACATCAGCCGCTCTCACCAGCGATCTTCCCGTCGAAGGCTGGGGCGACACCACCTGGTTTCGCATCATCGGCCGCCCCTGGCACGGCGAGCACAACGACACGCCCGAGCGCGACGTCAGCGCCGGCTATTTCCGCACCATCGGCGCCGAACTGCTGCGCGGCCGCAACTTTACCGAAGACGAGGACATGTCCAAACCGCTCGTCGCCGTCGTTAACCAGGCCTTCGCCCGGCATTATTTCCCCGGCGAAGATCCGCTCGGCAAACAGATCATCGGGTTAGGCAATAACGCCAAACCAGTCCAGATCGTCGGCCTCGTCGCGGATATCAAAGAAGGCCCGCTGGACACCGCCAACCGCCCCGTCTTATATTTCCCGTTCAACCAGAACCTCTCGCCTTACTTCGATCTCGTGGTCCGCACCACTCGCGGCGAACGCGCTTTCCTGCACACGCTGCTCTCTACCATTCATCAGTTCGATCCGGGCATCGCCACCGCGGAAGAGATCACCATGCGCGACAAGATCACGCAGTCGGAATCGGCCTGGATACATCGCTCCTCCGCCTGGCTGGTCGCCGGATTCGCGTTCTTCGCACTGCTCCTCGGAATCGTCGGCCTCTACGGCGTCATCGCCTATTCAGTTGCGCAACGCAGGCGTGAAATTGGAATTCGCATGGCGCTCGGCGCTGAGCAGAGTCGCGTCTATAGGCTCGTTCTTGGCGAAGCCGCTAGTCTGGCGCTCGCCGGCTTGCTCGCTGGTGTCCTCTGCTCCATTCTCAGCTCGTACTGGCTGCGTAGCATACTTTTCGGCGTGCGGCCCTGGGACGCTGCCACTCTGCTCGCCGTCTCGGCAACGCTCGCCTTGGCAGCTCTCGGGGCCAGCTTCTTCCCTGCCCGGCGCGCCGCTTCCGTCGATCCGGTCGAGGCATTACACCACGAGTGAAAACGTACCGGTCAGCGCGAACTCGTCGTGTATTCCACCAGCACGCCGTTGACAAACTGCGCCTTCAATGTTTCCTTCGCATTCTGATATGTCGCCACAGTCTTGCTGAGCGAACCCTCGGTCACATCATGCGAGTCGATCGGAGGTCCAAACAATTGTTCGACTTGCGCCTGTGTTAATCCCTTGCGCAGCTCGCCCGGGCTGGCATCCTGAGCGGGATGAGGCATAGCGGGCGAGCCCGATGCGGCACTCATGCCCTGTGGCGGCTGGCTCTCGTTGGGCCCAAACCGGTCCGGCGAAAAATAGACATATTGCGCAAGCGAAGCCATCACAAATTGCGGCGTCAGCGCTTCAGGCCCGGATCGCTTGATCCTCAAATTGAACCGCGATTCCCCTGGGCGCGGCCGGCGTCGATATCGCCCTTCCGGCGGTCTGCATTTTCCTGAGCACGAGCCTGATTCCGCCGGTCCTGCCGCCTCCGATCCGGGTCAGTTTCGTTCTTCAACTGATCTTCCAGTTCTTTTTCGTGTGCGCTCTTATCAGGGGGTAAAGTGAACCGTTCCGTCTACGTTGTCGGCCGCAACGCCGTAGCCGCCGCCGCCGAGTTGAAATTCGATGTTGTCGCTCTTCAGCTTGACTTTGGAAATCACCACCGAGTCTCCGCTGCGCAGCGACGTTCCATACTGCCGAAGCCGGCTGCTATAGCTCTTGGTATCGAGCGCAGGAGTTCGATCGGTATAGATATCGGCGCCTCTCTTCGCGATCCGGGCATGTCCATCTTCACCACCACCGTTTTGCCCTCAAAAAACTCGCTGAGCGCTGCCTGGTTCTGACCCTTCACGAGGAACGGAGCCGAATTGAGCAGCGCCAGCACTGGCCACACGTGTTTGCAGACGGATCGGAGTCTCATGATTATGCCTCGGCGCTCTGAGACAGCCCTTGTATGTCGTTTTCCGCTAACAATTTGTGAACTCGGCCGCTTTGCCCGCCCTACAGCGCCGCCTGACCGTCCAGGCTCCGCCACAAATACCAGCAGGCGAACGTGCAGTACGGGTGCCACGTCTCGGCGATCTTCGAAAGCTCGGCGGGCTTGGGCAGCGCCTCCAATCCGTACGCTTTTAACACCGCATTGCGTATCCCATAGTCGCCGACCGGCAGAATGTTCGGCCGCTCGAGCGCAAACATCAGGAACATCTGCGCCGTCCACGTACCTACGCCGCGCACCCGCGAGAGCAGTTCGATCACTTCTTCATCGGCCAGAGCCGCAAGCTTCCCAAAGGCGATCTCGCGCCGCTCCACACGCTCGGCCAGATCCGTCAATGAGGCGATCTTCTGCCGTGATAAACCGCAGGCGCGCAGCTCCTCTTCGCTTAGCCGCAAGAACGAGCGCGCCGTAAGTGCCCGGCCCGCCGCCTTCTTCAGCCGGTTGAAGATCATGCCGGCCGCCTTGCCGTTGAGCTGTTGGAACGTGATCGAACGAGCCAGCGTCTCGAAAGTGGGAGGGCGCGGGACTGCGCGATACGGGCCTACGCGCTCGATAATCGCGGCCAGCACCGGGTCGGCTCGGCGAAGATGCAGAAGCGCAGCTTCCATTGCTTCTTCTTCAATCCTAGCCGGGCGCTGCCCGTCAGCTCATCGTTAGATAATCGGAGTGAAATGAACAGCACGGTTCGCAGCATTCTTGGCGTTCTGGTTCTCGCCGGCGCAGCACTCACACAAGCGGTGCAGCCGGCGCCCCAGGCGGACCAGCAGAGCGAACAACCGACCATTCGCGTCGGCGTCGACCTGGTCAATATCCTGTTTACCGTCCGCGCCAAGAAAGGCGGCGCGCTGATTCCCAATCTCGAGCAAAAGGATTTCACCATCTATGAAGACGGCAAGCAGCAGACCATTTCGCATTTCTCGCGCGAAACCGATCTGCCCCTGACGCTCGGCCTGCTGATCGATATCAGCGCCAGCCAGGAGCGGTTGGTCGATATCGAGCGCCAGGCCGCCTCGGCCTTCTTCTCCAGCGTGCTGCGCAAGAAAGACGAGGCCTTCCTCATCTCCTTCGGAAAGTCCACCGACCTGTTGCAGGACTACACGAACTCCGCGCGCCAGCTCTCAGCCGCACTCAGCGATCTGCGCGGAGATGGACAAACGCCCGGACTCGGCCCTGTGCCGATCCCTAACACCGGACCCGTGCCGCAGGTCGGGACCCCCAAAGGCACGCTGCTGTTCGATGCGGTCTATCTCGCCTCGGACGAAAAGCTGAAAACCGAAGTCGGCAGAAAAGCGCTCATCCTGATCACCGACGGCGAGGATCAGGGCAGCACCTACAATATCCACACCGCGATTGAGGCCGCCCAGAAAGCCGATGCCATCATCTACAGCATCTACTACGTCGATCGCGAGTTCTATCTGCAGGGTGGAATGATGGCCGGCGGCGGCGAACGCGACCTGCGCAAAATGTCGGAAGAAACCGGCGGCCATGTCTTCACCGTCGGCCGCAAGCACACCCTCGACGATGTGTTCAAAGAGATCCAGGACGAACTGCGCAATCAGTATTCGATCGGCTATGTGCCGACCAATTCCGCGCGCGACGGCAGCTTCCGCCACATCGAGATCAAAGTCGATAACAAGGACTACCGGGTACAGGCGCGCAGCGGCTATTACGCCACACCCAACAACCCGCAGTGAGGCTCTTCAGGAGCTCTGCAGCGTGACCGCCTGGCGCCGCGCGTCGAGATAAGCGGTTACCGCCTCCCGCAAAGGAGGCATGGCCGGAATACCAGCCGCTTCCGCCTTCTGATTGCTCAGAGCCGAGTATTTCGGGCGGCGCGCCGGCGTCCGATACTGGCGTTCGTCGGTCGGCTCGAGGACTGGAGAAAGTCCCGCAAGTTCGAAGATCAGCTCGGCGAATTTGTACCACGAGATCGCATTACCGCCACCCATGTGATACACGCCGCTCAACCCTTTTGCCACCATGTCGGCCGTGCGCTCGGCGAGTGCGGGCGCATACGTCGGCGACCCGAGATGGTCGGCCAGGACCCGAATCGGCTGATCCCGGCGCGCCAGGCGCAGCATGGTTTCAACGAAGTTACCGCGCGCGGTAGCCGCACCGGCCGGTCCAAAAACACCAGAGGTACGCAGAATCAGGGCGTCTTCCAGATAAGCCTGAGCATACAATTCGCCGGCGAGCTTTGAAACGCCATAGGCGCCCAGCGGATGCGGCGTATCGGTCTCGACGTAAGCACTTCCCTTGCAGCCGTCGAAGACATAATCCGTCGAATAAGTGACCAGCCGCGCGCCCGATTGCCGGCACGCCAGGGCCAGATTCCGAACTGCCAGCGCGTTCGCCTCGAAAGCAGCCAGCGGCTCCTGCTCGGCGATGTCCACCTGGTTGTAAGCCGCGGAGTTGATGACCAGGTTCGCGCCGCGGGTGGCGATCACCTGTTCCACTCGCTCGCGATCGGTCACGTCCAGCGATTGACGATCGTAGCGCTCCACCGAGAATCCGCGCTGCTCAAAGACACGGCAGAGTTCGACCCCGAGCTGACCCCTGCCTCCGAACACCAGGACTTTTTGCTGCTGCATTTTCAACTTGCAGCATACAAAATGCAGTCGTCAGGCGCAGATCGCTTGCGGAGCGCGCTCCGGTGCGCGGCCGGCGCCTTCGCCGATCAGCTGAGCCCGGAAACGCAGCAGGCTTTCGAGCCCGGTGAGCACCTGATCCACCAGGATCTCGACCTGCCAGGCTCCCTGGCCGACGGCCGAGAAGCGGATGATCTCGCCCAGGAAGAGCGCGTCGTTATACTCGACGCTCACCGGACCGGCAACCAGCGGCTGACTCGCGAATTCGAGAGTCAATCGTTTGTTATGAAATGCCTGAAACGTGCAGGGAAGCGACTGCGGCGCAGCCGAGCCGTGGGAAGCGGTTTTGAGGGTGGCGGTTTTGATTGGGCTGTTCACAGCTTACTCATCGGCAGTTGGCCGGGAAACATTAGACCTCGAACAAATTTCCTCCCGCCGCCTGCCAAAACAGCCTGGCAGGTCGAAAAATGGCTACATTTTCGTGGCTATACTCAGCGTATGAGGGTGAGCATTGCGGAGGCAAAGAATAGTCTGACCCGGCTGGTGCATGCTGCTGAAAAAGGTGAGCGCATAACAATTTGCCGCCACGGCGTTCCGGTAGCCGACCTCGTCCCCTCCAAAGAAGCACCTCTCGAGTCGCGCAGATTCGGGACCTTAAAAGCCGCGCCCGGATTATAGATCCGCTCTGGGATAAAGGCGTGGAAAGCGCGGAAGAGCTCGATGAGTGGATCAAAGGCAACTTCTGAGTGCGTACCTGCTCGATGCGAGTATCTTTGTTTCCGCCGCATTACTGGGCATTGAGGCGATTCGCTCGCGCAAAATCCGCGACGTCCTTCTGGCTGAGAACACAATTCTGGAGTTGAGCGCCGTCTCGCTCACCGAAATCTGCATCAAACATGCGATCGGTAAGCTCGATATGGCTCCGGAGCTTCTGCGGGAGGCGATTCAGGATCTACGAGTGAACGTCACACCGTACACAGCGAAGCACGCGTTCGGGTTTGCGCAGCTTCCTGCCGTTCACGGCGATCCTTTCGACCGAATGATCCTGGCCACGGCCCTCGCTGAGAGAATCCCCGTCCTGACCAGCGATCGAACTCTCCTGAAATACAAAGGATGCGAAGTGATCGGCTGAGAATCCTCGCCCGGCTAGAAGCGTGTATCGATCAGGAACCAGAGCGAGGCTCCGATAGCCAGCGGCAACGCTCATTCATCGGCAGCTGCCCAAGAGAGACAAGCGTTGGGGAAACGCCCTCTCACGAATGTACGTCTCTCTCGCGGGGAACGAAACGATGAGGATTTTTCCGATCGCCATTCTCTCAATCACGCTGACGGTCCCGGTTTGTCACAGCCGCCCGCCGCTAATAACCGGACCGAGTTGCAGGCCGATGCCAAAGCCGCTTTTGAGATCGAAATGCGGCGGGAGGCGGCCGGCGATTGCCAGGGAGCACAGACGACCTTCGATGCGAACCTGTGCTATTACAACCAGAACCAGGAATCCGAGCGCAATCTGCGGAAGCTCGAGACTGCGCTGCGCTCGCTGCTCCTCTCGGCCGGCGTGCCCGCGCCAATGACCGGACCCGGCGGAAGGATGCTATCGGGCAATGAGCTCGCGAGCGAATTCGACCGTTCGGAGCAGTCCTGGCGGGCCTATCTGCAGAGCGCGGTCGATCCCGGTCACCACCAATTGGCTGGCGGTACGGGTGGCCCGGCCTTCTCAGACAAGGTACGGCTCCTTCTAGTCCGCAACCACATGCGCGAATTGGAGGCGATCTACTGGCTGCCGCTGACGAAATAAGCCGGCTAGAACCGCGTATCGATCAGGAACCAGAGCGAAGCTCCGATAGCCAGCGGGAGCAGGAATTCGAGCCAGGCCCGCAGCGATTTCAGGGCCTCGAAACGGGATGGCGGCGGATCGGTTACGGGCTGCCGGGAGCGGATCGTATCGACCACCCGGCGGCGAACGCCGTTGCGCTTGCCCTGCAACGCCCGGACCAGTTCTTCGCGGCCTCGCTTGTCGGCAATCAGAATGGTGGCGGAGTTGGCGCTGTTGGTGGTCTCGATGAGCTTGCGGCGCAGTGCCGGCGGCACCTCTTCTACGGAACGGTAAACCCCGGTGTGCTCACCGCTCGAGATGAAGATTGTCGCGCTTCGCGCCGTTAAGAGTGCCATGCCCTCACCCGCTGCCTTACGTACCCGAAGCGCGCAAACGCGGCCCCGAGATAGAGTCTATCTGATGGCCGGCATTGAGCAGCGTCACCTCAATGAAGCCGAGCGCGGCCTTCGACAGAGATTTATCTCTTCTGTAAATTAATCCTACACGGCGGATCATGGACTCGGGCGCAAGCGACAAAGTTGCGAGCTTTTTCGCCTCCACTTCTTCGCGGCAATGCGAGGCTGCAAGAAAGGAAACGCCCAGATCGGCCATGACAAAACGTTTGATCATTTCCGTGGAATCCAGTTCCATCGAGATGTTCAATTCTTCCAGAACCGGATCGAGCCAGTCGTTCAGGCGAGCGCGCGTAGTTCCGGTTTTGGGCAGAAGAACGGGTTCGCCCACCAGATCTCGTGGCGTGACGCGTTCGCTGGAAGCCAGCCGGTGCGCGGCCGGAACGATCAGCCTGATTTCATCACTGTGTATGCTGACCGCCTGCAGCTTCTTTTCCTGAACGGGCAACTGCGTGATGCCAAAATCGGCCTGATTGTCGAGCACCGCCTGCACCACGCGCGTGCCGTAGGACCGATCCACCAGCAGCTGGACATTCGGGAAGCGCTTTTTGAATTCTGCGAAGACGCCCGGCAGCACGTAAATACAGGTGGCTTCATTGGCCGCAATCACAAGCTCGCCGCGTGGCACCTTTTCGAGCTCGTTGATGGCGTCCTGGGCACGGCGGCGCAGCGCAAGAATCTGCTCGGCATGTTCGGCAAAGATGCGCCCGGCGACGGTGAGCGAAATTTTGGTGCCGAAGCGCTCAAAGAGCGTGGTATTCAGCTCCTGCTCAAGCTGGCGGACCTGGGCGCTGATCGCGGGCTGCGTCCGGTAACAGGTCTGGGCGGCTTTGGAAAAACTCTTCAGCCGCACGATTTCAAGGAACGTGTGTAGCTGGTCGAGGTCCATGGGCCGGCATAGGGAACGTCACGTCACTTCAGGCAACCCAAAACGTGAGTCCAAATTGTACCAACCGGAAGCCGGGCACTTGTATGATGGTTCAGCGTGGAGCTCCGCTGGGCGGCCTTGCTGAGCGCTGTTGGGACGACCGCCGCCACAGGTGCCTCCTTCCGGACCGCCGGTGCTGCGATTCGAACCATATCCAGCTTCTCGCCGAACTGGAGATGGGCGATGCTAGCGGTTCTCGCGGCGGCTGCTCTTCTGGATGCGTCTCTGCCGTTGTTTTACTTCGGCTGGTATCGTTTCGCGCCAGTCATCCAGCTTTCGAAGCGGTTCCGGGCCACGGCTTTGGTGGTTGCATCAGCCGGCGGGATCTGCCTGTGCCTGGAGATCCTGAATTCTATCCACCTCCGGGTCGCTCCTTCCGTACCGGAAAGCTTGGCTGTGGTTGCACAGCTGTGCTGCATGGTGCTTTTGTGCGCTCTATCCCGGCAGGGAAGTGCGGCCGATCCGCAGTGCCCAAACGCGCCGCGTATGTTTCTGTGTATTACAAGAGTTGCGCGGTTATGGGGAGTGCTCCTGATTTTTCTCTACGCCTTACAGGTTGCCGCTACGCCCTTTGTGTACACCGTCGTTCATCAGGTTGCGGTCAGCAGTTATCGCCCCGCACCGCCCTTCTCACGCGTGCTGATTCCGAGCGATGAGCGGCTCATACGCGTTCTGTGTCTGTGGCTGGCGCCCTGTCTCGTGTATGTCGTTCAGAGGCGCGCCGAAAATCGAATGGAACCTGCTTCAGTTCAATTGCGCGAGAGCGCAGGCTAATACAACACGGCGAAATTCCCGTCCGACAGGGGATAGGCCGCGACCACGCTCCAGGGCGGGACACCATCCGCCGAACCGGGGAGCCCGGTCGGGCGCAGATTCCGGTCGAGGAGTTGCCAATGAACGGAGCCTCCCCGGCTCCATTTCATGCCTTCGGTCCAGGCAAGCAAGACCGAGCCGGAGCTACTGGCGGCGAGCGCCGGATATTTTTGATTGGCACCGGCACCTGGTGCGATGGCAGTATCGGAGAGTACATCGGTCCTGCTGAAGTGGATCTGCTTTTCGGTTTCCCAGGCCGCGATGGTACGGGTAGCGGAGCTGACGAAGGCTTCACTGCTCATCACGCAATAGGAGACATTCCAGGGCGAGATCTCCGACCCGGTAAAGGTCGAGCCGTGGTCGCGCGAGACCAGCAGGTACATGTCGCGATGCGTGATGGCTTCGGCTGCGCGATAGAGAACCTGCACGGTTCCATCCGGCGCGGCGTAGGCCGCCAGGGAACAGCAGCCGCAAACGCCGGTGGGCCGATTCCAGACAACCGTTTCGGGCGAGAAGTTCCGGCCGTCATCGCGCGAACGCGACATCCAAATGCGGCGATTCGATTCGCCTTCCTTGCCGGGCAGCGGAGCATGCCAGAAGACGTAAACGCGACCCTGCCGGTCGGCAGCGAGGCCGGAGCCGCCGTCCAGTCCCCAGGCGGTGTGGATCAGATTGCGCTGGGGTTCGAAAGCGGTGCGACTCGAGTTGAGTCTGGTGAAGAACAGCGAGGACCTGCTGCCGTCCTTGGTCGCACCGTTCCACAGAACAAAGACGTTTCCGCCGCGGCCGAGCGCCAGACGCGGCCCGCGGATGTTTCCGGTCGCAACCGCGCTGCCGGCAATCGAATTCACGCGAATAGGCGATGAGAAGGCATGTCCATCGCCTGACGCGCCGCCCGAGGTGCAATAAAAGAGATCGCCAGCCGCCGGATCACCTTTGAAATAGACCAGGTGAACCGCACCACTCGGCTCGACTGCCACCTGCGGCTGTACGCCGCCATCGGGCACGCGCTCCAGGAAAACGTGCGGCGCGGCCCACAATGTGGCAGAGACAAACAGCAATAACGCGAATCGGAGCACTAATCCACTTTCTTGAGCACCTTGGCGCCTTTCGGCAGATCGAAGGTGCCGGGCGGGATCGGACCGTTGGCGCTGATGCGGTCCGCGAAGAACTGGTAGCTCTTGTAGCCGTTGCGCTCGCGTTGAATATCGAACGGCCATTGGATGCCGTTGCCGATGTCGCGGTACTTGTCGAACACGAAGACCTCTTCGTTGCGCTCCTTGGTGAGCGGGTCGAGCCATTCGAAGCTCTCGCGGATGGGCAGCTTGGTGTTGTAGTCGAAGAAGACGTGCAGCGTGCGGTTTTGCGAGTCCGTGATATCGACCGAATCGATATGCCGGCTCAGGTAGACCTGATTGCCGATGTAGTCGAAGGTCAGCCCGGGTTCGTTCAGGCGCGTACGCAGGAGATAGAGAATGTCGTTTTCGGTGACCCGGACGTAGCGCTCCCAGTTCTCATCGGCGATGGGGCGCGCGCCGCGATAGGTGATATCCCAGGCCTGGTCGGGAAGGAACAGATACGAATAGTCCTTCTTCTTGCCGAGCAGTTCGCGCTCGCGGATGGCGAGGCCCTTGGCAGGCCGCGGATCGATGTACTCGGTGTAGACCGTAGCCAGATCGAGTCCGCTGAGTTCGTCGTGAAAGAACGAGTAGACGCGGCCGCTCGCTACACGAGAGCGCATCTGGAGGAAGTTCTGGCCCCCGAGCGCGGCCACGGCGGCATCGATCACCTGCCTGCCTTTATCGGGACCGGGCGCCTGGGCCAACAGCGGCAAGGAAATACCTGTTATCAACAAGATAGCTCTGATTTGTTTAAGCATTCGTTTGGCTGTGTATCGGGGCCTGCCGGTCGCGCAAAAAGCCTCCGGAACGGTGGTTGAAGACGGCCTGGATCTCGGCAATGGCGGCAATGGCGACCTGTTCAGCGCCATGGCCGCCCAGATCGAGGCCGAGCGGGCTGTGCGGGTCGGAGTCTCCGTCGCGCGGAAACTCCGCTTCGGCGAGCAGCTGCTCGGTTCGCTTGCGCGGGCCGAGGATCCCGAGGTACGGAAGCGGGGTATCGAGCCGGGAGAGCGCACGCAGGATATCCAGATCCTGAGCATAGCTATGCGTCATCACGACGGCGGCGGTCCAGGGGTCGACCGGAGGAGCCGGCGAACCGGGCGGGCGCACCGCGACCCGATCGGCCGAAGGAAACCGCTCGCGGCGCGCGTTCTGACTTCGCCCGTCGAAGATGGAAACCTGCCAGCCGAGGTATTTGGCCAGGTCGGCCAGCGGCACGGCATCGTCGCCCGCGCCGAAGATCAGCAGATGAATGGGTGGAACAAGCGTTTCGGCAAAAAAATCGCCGTTGGCGATGGCAACCGGCCGGCGCTCGCGCTGGACGGTTTCAAGCAGCGGCAAAATACCGGGTGCATCTGGCGTTACGCGTTCCAGTAGAACGTGGATGATGCCGTTGCAGCCAAGCCCGTAATCGCCTTCGGTGTCGTATTTGCGAACGACAGGCCCGTTCTCGGTGAACCAGAAGGCTTTCTGAATCAGTTCGGTTTCCAGGCAACCGCCGCTGACGGCTCCGGCATGGCGTCCATCGCGGGCAATCAGCAGGCGGGCGCCCGGGAGCCGGTAGGAGGAGCCTTCGGTGCGAATCACGGTGGCGAGCACGGCGGAATCGCCGCGGGCCGCGAGCTCGTGCCACAGCGCGAGAATTTGGTTGCGTTCGCGCATGCAACTGAGTCTATGTATTACTAGGGTACGCAAGACGGAACGGAAAACCGACCGTCCAAGCATTGATGTAGCCGCCGGGTGGGGGCACTTCACGCTCGCATGGGGTAACGTTGGGGTAATCACCATCGTCTTGATAGGCAATGAACATGGCAGTTGAGCCGTCTCCGCTAAAAACTTCCCCGCCACCGCCGGATACGCTTCCGGATCTGGATCGCGACCTCGGATCTCCTTCCAAGAGCTACTGGTGGGTGTGGCTGTTGATTTTCGCCCTGATCGGGTACGGCTGCTATGCGCTGTACAAGTTCGAAACCGCCAAGAAAGCCGCCATGAACTCGATGCGCGGCAACCTGGGCAAGCAGCACGCCGTGCCAGTGGTGGCGGAAGCGGCGCACATGGGCAACATGCCGGTGTACCTGGAAGGGCTTGGCACCGTGACAGCGTTCAACACCGTCACAGTAAAGCCGCGGATCGACGGGCAGCTGATCAGCGTGAATTTTAAAGAAGGGCAATTCGTCAAACAGGGCGATGTGCTGGCCGAGATCGATCCGCGTCCGTATCAGGTCGCGCTGGCTCAGGCCGAAGGATCGCTGGCGCAGGCCAAAGGGACGCTGGCGAAAGACCAGGCGGCACTGAAGGACGCGCAGGTGAATGCGGTGCGCGATCAGGAGCTTTTCAAGGAGAGCATCATCGCGAAACAGCAATTGGATACGCAAGTGGCGACGGTGGGGCAGGCGCAGGGACAGATCGAGGCCGATAAGGCGTCGATTGAAGCGGCGCAGGCAGCGATCGACACGGCCAAGCTGAATCTCACATACACGAAAATCACGGCGCCACTAAGCGGGCGCATCGGACTGCGGCAGGTGGATTCGGGCAATATGGTGCACTCAGCGGATACCAACGGCATCGCGGTGATCACGCAGCTGCAGCCGATCTCCGTGCTGTTCAGCATTCCGGAGGATCAACTGCCTCAGGTGCTCGAGAAGCTGCGCGCGGGCGCGAAGATGCCGGTAACCGCGTACGATCGCGCGGGACGGACCAAGCTGGCCGAGGGCACGCTGCTCACCGTGGATAACCAGATCGATCAGACGACCGGGACGTCGAGACTCAAGGCCGTTTTCCCGAACAACGACATGGCGCTGTTCCCGAATCAGTTCGTGAATGTGAGGCTGGCGCTCGATGTCAGGAAGAACGTGCTGATCGTTCCCGCCGATGCCATTCAGCGCGGGCCGACGGGCACGTTTGTGTATGTGGTCCGGAGCGACAACACGGTTGCGGTTCGCTCGGTGAAAGTCGGATTGACGGAAGGCGACAGCGTTTCGATCGACGATGGACTGCAGGCTGGCGATCGCGTGGTCACCGACGGGGCCGAGAAGCTGAACGAGGGCATGAAGGTGAGTCTGCGCCCGGCTACGCCCGGCGGCACGCATCATCGCAGCGACGCAGCAGCGGTTTCCGCACAGTAGGACCGCCGTATGAGTCCCTCCAGGCCATTTATTCTGCGGCCGGTGGCGACCTCGCTTCTGATGGCGGGGATTCTCATCGCCGGTGCCATTGCCTATAAACAACTGCCGGTATCGGCGCTGCCGGAAGTCGACTACCCGACCATTCAGTGCACGACGTTTTATCCGGGAGCGAGTCCCGAGGTGATGGCGTCGAGCGTGACGGCGCCGCTCGAGCGCACCTTCGGACAGGTGCCGGGGCTGAAGCAGATGACGAGTGTGAGCTCGTTCGGGAGCTCGATCATTACGCTGCAGTTCGATCTCGATCTAAATATAGATATCGCCGAGCAGCAGGTGCAGGCCTCGATCAATGCGGCGGGCACGTATCTGCCGCCCGACCTGCCGAATCCTCCGATTTACAGCAAGGTGAACCCCGCCGATGCGCCGATTCTGACGCTGGCGCTCACCTCGAATACGCTGCCGCTGACAAGAGTGGAGGATCTGGCCGACACCACGCTTTCGCAGAAAATTTCTCAGCTGCCGGGCGTGGGTCTGGTGACGATTTCGGGCGGACAGAAACCGGCGGTGCGCATTCGCGTGAACCCGACGGCGCTGGCGGCTTACGGGCTGAGCCTGGAAGACGTGCGCACGGCGCTCAACCAGACGAACGTGAATCAGGCCAAGGGTAATTTCGACGGCCTGCGGCAGGCGTACACGATTGGCGCCAACGATCAGATTCTGACGAGCACCGGGTACAAGCCGGTCATCATTGCGTATAAGAATGGCGCGCCGGTGCGGCTCGAGGACGTCGCAAGCGTGGTCGAAGGCCCGGAAAACAATCACCAGGCGGCCTGGATGAACACCACGCCGGCGGTGATCGTGAACATTCAACGGCAGCCGGGCGCGAACATCATCGCGGTTGTGGACCGTATCAAGGCACTGCTGCCGCAGTTGCAGACCGCGATTCCGTCGGCGGTGAAGGTGCAGGTGCTGACGGATCGGACCAACACGATTCGGGCGTCGGTCGAAGACGTTCAGTTTGAACTGATGCTGACGGTGGCACTGGTCGTGATGGTGATTTTCCTGTTCCTGCGCAGTCTGGCGGCGACGGTGATTCCGAGCGTGGCGGTGCCACTCTCGATTGTGGGCACGTTTGGCGTGATGTATCTGCTCGGCTATAGCCTGAACAACCTGACGTTGATGGCGCTCACGATTTCCACTGGTTTCGTGGTCGACGATGCGATCGTCATGATCGAGAATATTTCGCGGTTCCTCGAAGAAGGCGAGACGCCGTTACGCGCGGCTTTGAAAGGCTCCGAACAGATCGGGTTCACCATCGTGTCGCTGACCGTTTCGCTCATCGCCGTGCTGATTCCGCTGCTCTTTATGGGCGATATCGTGGGCCGCCTGTTCCGGGAATTCGCGATTACACTGGCGATCACCATTCTGGTCTCGGCGGTGGTGTCGTTGACGCTCACTCCGATGATGTGCGCCAAGCTGTTGCGGCACAAACCGGAGCATGAGCAGACCTGGTTTTATCGCAAATCCGAGCACGCGTTTAACTGGGTCATCGCCAAGTACGGCACGACTCTGCAATGGGTGCTGAAACATCAGCCGATGACGCTGGCCGTTACGGTGGCGACCCTGGTGGGAACGATTCTGCTCTTCATGGTTGTGCCGAAAGGCTTTTTCCCGGTGCAGGATACGGGCGTCATTCTGGGCGTTTCCGAGGCGCCGGCGGATGTGTCGTTCGACGCCATGTCCCAGAGGCAGCAGGCACTGGCCAAGGTTATTCTGCAGGATCCGGCGGTTGCGAGCCTGTCGTCCTTCATCGGTATCGATGGCGTGAACACGACGCTCAACAGCGGACGCATTCAGATCAACTTGAAACCGCATGACGAGCGGTCGGCGAGCGCCACGGAAGTGATCCGGCGTCTGCAGCCGAAGCTAGCGCAGCAGGTGGAAGGCATCACGCTCTACATGCAGCCGGTGCAGGATTTGACAGTCGAAGACCGGGTGAGCCGCACGCAATATCAATACACGCTGGAAGATACCGATGCGGCGGAACTGGCGACATGGACCAACCGGCTGGTGGACAAGTTGAAGACGCTGCCGCAACTGCGCGATGTGGCGACAGACCAGCAGAACAACGGGCGCGAGACGACGCTGGTGATCGATCGCGATACGGCGGCGCGGCTCGGCATCGGCATGCAGCAGATCGACGACACGCTGTACGACGCGTTCGGCCAGCGGCTGGTCTCGACCATGTTCACGCAGCTGAACCAGTATCATGTGGTGCTCGAAGTGGGACCGGATTATCGAAACAATCCCGCCGATCTGCAGAATATTTACGTGAAATCGGCCAGCGGGCAAGTGGTGCCGCTCGGTTCGTTTACGCATTACGAAGAGACAAGCGCGCCGCTGACGGTGAACCATCAGGGGCAGTTCCCGGTAGTGACGGTTTCCTTCAACCTGCCGCGCGACGAATCGCTGGGACGCGCCGTAAAGGCGATCAAGCAGGCCGAACAGGAGATCGGATTGCCTGCGAGCATTCATTCGAGCTTCCAAGGCACGGCGGCGGCGTTCCAGAATTCGCTGGCGAATGAAGCGTGGCTGATTCTGGCGGCGCTGGTGGTGGTTTACATTGTGCTCGGCGTGTTGTACGAAAGCTACATTCACCCGATCACGATTCTTTCAACGCTTCCCTCGGCAGGCGTGGGGGCGATTCTGGCGCTGTTCATCTGCCGGCAGGATTTCAATGTCGTGGCGCTGATCGGCATTATCCTGCTGATCGGCATCGTGAAGAAGAACGCGATCATGATGATCGATTTTGCGCTTGAAGCCGAGCGCGAGGAAGGCAAGCGCCCGGTGGAAGCGATCTATCAGGCGTGCCTGCTGCGTTTCCGGCCGATCATGATGACGACGATGGCCGCGCTGTTTGGCGGATTACCGCTGGCGCTCGGAACGGGGGTCGGTTCGGAGCTGCGCAAGCCGCTGGGAATCACGATTGTCGGCGGTTTGATCCTGAGCCAGGTGCTGACGCTGTATACGACGCCAGTGGTTTACCTCTATTTCGACCGGCTGGCGCGACGGTTGAGCCGCGGGCGAGCGCGCTACGGCGAATTTGTGCCGGAGCCGGTGCATGGGGATTGAGCACATTGTTTTGGACACCAATCGCTTCGCTCATGGCTCGGAATGGAGAGTACGTTCACTCGGAGCCATGAGCGCAGCGATTGGTGTCAATCCAGCACTCCATCGGCGCGCCTTGCTGATTGATGACGTAATCGATGGCGGCATCGAGCGATATGCGTGTCCAAAGATACCGAGTGCTGCCGTGCTTAGTCCAGAAGCGGGTTCGCAAAGGATGATCCGGTTTCAAAGCGACTGTAACCCGGGCTTTCCAAATAAGCCAGAGCACGGTCCAGCGGAACATCGGGCTGGAAAACAACATGGACGTGATTAGTTCTTACATGAACCGCAAAGAAATGCCAGCCTCGATACTCACATGCATTATGGATCGCTTTCAGAACATGGGCGCGGTCCTGCAACTCGAGTGTGAATTCCGGTTCGGACATGAGCTGTCGGGCCTGACGGCGAAAAGCGGGGTTATCGGGGACGGTCGGAGCGCCTCGGTTCCGATGGCGCCGCGATACGGACCCTGTCTCAGCACCGTGCAGATGGGTGCCGTAGGTAGTGAAGGTCAGCAGGACTGCAATTGCCTCGCTCAAAGGTTTCGGGCCTCCGCCCGCCGAGCCACGCGCGTGACTCATTGCTCCGATATACCACTGCAGCCATGAATCTTTCGGCTCCATTTATCAAACGGCCGGTAGCGACTTCGCTGCTCACGGCGGCGCTGGCGATGGCGGGAATCATTGTGTTCCCGTTTTTGCCCGTCTCCGCGCTGCCGGAGGTCGAGTTTCCGACCATCGTCGTGCACGCGAATTTGCCCGGCGCGAGTCCGGAGACGATGGCGTCGGCTGTCGCGACACCGCTCGAGCGGCAGTTCGGACGTATCGCGAGCGTCAACGAAATGACCTCGTCGAGCCAGCTGAGCAGCACCGCGATCGTGCTGCAGTTCGATCTCAGCCGCAATATCGACGCGGCGGCGCGCGACGTGCAGGCTGCGATCAATGCTGCACGCGGGCAGCTGCCAGCCGATATGCCGAGTAATCCGGGCTACTGGAAAGCGAATCCGGCCGACGCGCCGATCCTGATGTTCGCGCTGAGTTCGGACCTGGTGGGCCGGCCGCAGATGTACGATTTTGCCGACTCGGTGCTGGCGCAAAAGCTCTCGCAGATCGAAGGCGTGGGGCAGGTGGAAGTCTGGGGCAGTTCGCGGCCAGCGGTGCGCGTGCAGGTGAATCCGACGCTGCTGAACAACATGGGGCTAGGCCTGACGGATGTGGCGAGCACGCTGCAGAACGCGAATGCGCACCAGGCCAAAGGCGATCTCAACAATCAGCAGGTGCGCTGGCAGATCAACGCTACCGATCAGCTCTTCAAAGCCTCCGAATACGCGAAGCTCATCGTGACCTACCGCAATGGCGCGCCGGTGCGGCTGGCGGATCTGGGCAACGTGATCGATTCGGTGGAGAACACGCGCAACGACGGTCTCGATAACGGCAAACCAAACGTGCTGCTGGCCGTAACGCGCCAGCCGCAGGCCAACATCATCAAAACAGTGGACCGGATTCGCGAGGTACTGCCGCAACTACAGGCCTCGGTACCGCCGGCGATGCATCTGAAAATCGCGCAGGATCGCACCGAGACGATTCGCGCTTCGGTGCGCGATGTCGAGTATACGCTGCTGGTGGCGATCGGGCTGGTGGTTCTTGTGGTATTTGCGTTTCTGCGCAGCCCTTCGGCCACCATCATTCCGGGTATCGCGGTGCCGCTCTCGTTATGCGGAACATTCGTGGCGATGTATCTGCTGGGCTACACGCTCGACAATCTCTCGCTGATGGCGCTGACGGTTTCGACCGGATTCGTGGTCGACGACGCCATCGTGGTGATCGAGAACATCACGCGTTATCTGGAAATCGGCTGGACCCCGTTCAAAGCCGCGCTGCAGGGCGCGAAAGAGATCGGCTTCACGGTGCTTTCGATGAGCCTCTCGCTCGTCGCCGTTTTTATTCCGATCCTGCTGATGGGCGGCATCGTAGGACGACTGTTTCGCGAATTCGCCGTCGTGCTGACGGTCGCCATTGCGGTGTCGCTGATCGTTTCACTCACGACCACGCCCATGATGTGCGCTCATTTCCTGCGTGCGCACAGCCCCAGAGAGAAGCACAATTTTCTGTACCGTGCCAGCGAGCGCAGCTTCGATGCGATGCACACGCTCTACGACAAGACGCTGCGCAGTGTGCTGCGGCATCCGCAACTGACGCTGATCATCACGCTGATCACGATTGCGGTGAGCGTTTACCTGTACATCATCGTGCCCAAGGGTTTTTTCCCGCAGCAGGATACCGGGCGCATTGGCGGCGCGATCGTCGCCGATCAAGACATCTCCTTTACCGCCATGCGCGAGAAGCTGCATGAGATGCTGCGCATCGTGCAACAGGATCCGGCAATTGACGACGTGCAGGGCTTTACCGGCGGCGGCACGCTCAACGTCGCCTCCATGTGGGCGCAGTTGAAGCCGCTGGGTGAGCGCAAAGCAAGCGCGGACCAAGTGATCAACCGGCTGCGGCCGAAGCTGGCGCGGATTCCCGGCGCAACACTCTATATGCAGGCTGCGCAGGATATTCGGGTGGGCGGCCGCGGCTCCAATTCTCAGTATCAATACACGCTGCAATCCGATAAGCTGGCGGATCTGAACGAATGGGCGCCGAGGCTGCTCGCCAAATTGAAGACCATGCCGATGGTGCTCGATGCCAACAGCGACCAGCAGATTCACGGGCTCGAGACGCGGCTCGTCATCGATCGCGCCACAGCATCGCGACTGGGCGTGCGTCCCGCCGACATCGACACTACGCTCTACAGCGCCTTTGGACAGCGCCAGGTTTCCACCATGTACACGGGCATCAATCAGTACCACGTGGTGCTCGAGGTGCTGCCCGAATTCCAACAGAATCCTTCCTCGCTCGATTCGATCTACGTCCGCACCAACAACGGCACGCCGGTTCCGATTTCAACTTTCACGCACCTGCGCACCGTGCTTGCGCCGCTGACGGTGAACCATCAGGGCCAGTTCCCCTCCATCACGCTTTCGTTTGCGCTGCCGCCGGGCGTGGCCTTGAGCGAAGCTGTAGATGCGGTGCAGCGGGCCGAGGACGAGATCGGGATGCCGGCCAATGTGCACGGCGCGTTTGCCGGTACGGCGCAGGTATTTCAGGCATCGCTTAAATCGGAGCCGCTGCTGATTTTGGCCGCGCTGGTGGCGGTTTATATCGTGCTGGGCATGCTGTACGAAAGCTACATGCATCCGATCACGATTCTTTCGACGCTGCCTTCGGCCGGTGTCGGCGCGCTGCTGGCGCTGCTGGTCTTCGGCACGGAGCTAACCGTGATCGCGCTGATCGGCATCATCCTGCTGGTCGGCATTGTCAAGAAGAACGCGATCATGATGATCGATTTCGCGTTGGAAGTGGAGCGCAAGGAAGGCCTCTCGCCGAAGAACGCGATCTATCGCGCCTGCCTGCTGCGCTTCCGGCCGATCATGATGACCACCTTCGCGGCCCTGCTCGGCGCTATGCCGCTCGCGCTCGGAACGGGCACGGGATCCGAGCTTCGCCGCCCGCTCGGGATCACGATTGTCGGTGGCCTGATGGTCAGCCAGCTTCTGACGCTGTACACGACTCCGGTGGTCTACCTGTATCTGGATCGCCTGCAGACGTGGTTCGGCGCCAAGCGGCAACTGCGTCCGAGACTGCAGACCATGCTCACAGATTCGCCCGCTGCGGGCGATTGATCGCACGCCCTGTACCCATCCCGAATGTGCAGTCCGGATCGGTATGATTATCAGCTCTTGACAATCATATGGACTTGCTCTATTCTGGTCTGGCTCACATGAACGAAACGAACACAGATGTCATTCAGGGAACGCTGGACATGCTGATCCTGAAAACGCTGAGCCTCGAACCTATGCACGGCTTTGGCATCGCCCGCCGCATTGAGCAGATCACGCAGAACGTTTTCAAAGTGAACCCAGGCTCGCTCTTAACAGCTTTGCAGCGGCTGGAACGGAACGGCTGGCTGGATTCCGAATGGCGCGTGACCGAGAACTCGCGGCGCGCGAAGGTCTATCGGCTGACGAGCGCAGGCAAAAAGCGGCTCCAGAGCGAAACAGCCGACTGGCAGAGGCGATCCACCGCCATCGCGCGGCTCCTGAAAGCAGGGGCTTGAACCGTATGACCCTTCTGCGGCAGTTCGCGCGCGGTGTTCGGAACCTGGTTCGTTCCAAACGAGCAAACGATGAGATTGCCGAGGAAGTGGAAAGCTTCTTCGCCGAAGCCAGGGCTGAACTCGAAGCTCGCGGCCTTTCGCCGAAAGAATCGCTGAGAGCCGCGCGCCTTCGCATGGGCAGCACGACCGCCGTTCGCGAGCAGGTGCGTTCGTATGGATGGGAAAACCCTGTCAGCGGGATGCTCCAGGAATTGCGCTACACGCTGCGGCGCTTGTTTGCGACTCCTGGCTTTACTTTCGTCAGCATTGCCACTCTCGCGCTGGGCGTCGGCGCAACCACCGCGATTTTCAGCGTGATCAACGGCGTGGTGCTGCAGCCTTTGCCCTACCCACATCCGGAGCAACTGGTCGCAGTCTGGATGAAAGCGCCCGGGGTGAAGATTGCAGACCTGAACATGTCGCCCTCGGTCTACTTCACGATGTGTGACGAAAAGCGCGCGTTCCAGGCCGTCAGCATCTTCGCAACCGGAACCACGACCGTAACGGGCAAAACTCATCCGGAAGAAGTGCAGGCTGTCTTTGCCAGCCACGAGTTGCTCTCCATCCTTGGTGTCCGTCCGCAGCTCGGCCGCTTCTTCTCCGCCGCTGATGACGACCCGAAGGGTCTGCGGACGGCGATGCTTTCCGACAGCTACTGGCGCTCGCATTTCGGCGGTGAGCACTCTGTCCTCGGTAGTGAGCTCGTCATCGAGGGCAACACGGTATCCGTCATTGGTGTTCTGCCGCCTTCCTTTGAATTCATGGACCAAAGGCCAGACCTGCTCATTCCGATGCGGTTTGATCGTGCGAAAACAAATCTTGGAGTGTTCTCTTATCAGGGCGTCGCAAGACTCAAGGCCGGCGTAACATTGCAGCAAGCCGACGATGACCTCGCCCGTATGCTGGCGCTCGTTTTGCAGCGCTTTCCACCGCCCGGCGGCTACACGGTGAAGATGTTTGAGGATGCGCGCATAGCCCCTAATCTGAGACGGTTGAAAGACGACTTGATAGGCGATATCGGCAACATGCTTTGGGTGCTTTTGACGAGTGTCAGCATCGTTCTCCTGATCGCCTGCGCCAATGTTGCGAATCTTCTTCTCGTCCGAGCAGAGGGACGCCAGCAGGAACTTGCCATTCGCACTGCACTCGGTGCAAACTGGATACGCCTTGCGCGCGAACTTCTGTTTGAAAGTGTCACGCTCGCCCTGGCCGGCGGTATAGCTGGCCTCGCGTTGTCCTCTGGCGCGCTGAAGCTGCTTTTGTCCTCTGACTTACTCCGCCTGCCACGCTCTCATAACATCCACGTCGATATCTGGACGGTGCTGTTTGCCATGGTGGTTGCAATGGCGCTGGGCGTCCTTTTTGGATTGATCCCCGTCGTTCGCTACGCGAGACCGGAAATCGCGAACGCATTGCGCGGCGGCGGCCGATCTCTGAGCGCAGCCCGGGACAGAAATCGGGTCCGGAGTCTGCTGGTTGTCGTTCAGGTTGCGCTGGCTCTCGTTCTACTCGTCACCTCCGGGCTGATGATTCGCACGTTTCGCAATCTGCACCAGGTCGATCCCGGATTCAGGAACGCTCATGAAGTTGACACGCTGAGAATCGGCATTCCGGATGAAGACGTGAAGGAACCCGAGCGCGTGATGCGGATGGAACAGGCGATGCTCGATAATGTGAAGGCCGTGAACGGCGTCGTCTCTGCTTCGATTACTTCGTCTGTACCAATGGACGGCGGGCAATCGAACGATCCCGTGTACGCCGCGGATAAGAGCTATCGCGAAGGCACGATCGCTCCGCTCCGGAGATTTAAATACATTGCACCGGGATACTTCGCCACACTGAGGCAGCGAATGCTCGCCGGGCGTGACCTCACCTGGTCCGATATCGATCACGGCGGTGATGTCGCACTTGTGACCGAGAATACGGCACGAGACATCTGGGGATCGCCCGAAGCTGCTCTCGGAAAGCGCATTCGCACCAACAAAAAAGACGACTGGCGCGAAGTCATCGGCATAGTAGCGGACGAGTATTCAGACGGCGTGGACAAACCCGCGCCAACCATCGTCTATTGGCCGATACTCACAAAGAACTTCGAGGGCGATGCGATATCAGTCCAGCGCTACATCTCAGTCGTGGTGCGTACCCCGCGCGCCGGTTCTCCGTCATTCGAAAACGAGATTCAAAAGGCGCTCTGGCGCGTGTACTCAAACCTGCCGCTCGCGAAGATGGATACGCTTGAAATGTTCTATAACCGCTCGCTGGCACGCACCTCCTTCACCCTATTGCTGCTCGCAATCGCCGGCGGCATGGCGCTCCTGCTGGGGATTATTGGCTTATATGGATTGATCTCTTACTCGGTCGCGCAGCGCAGGCGGGAGATCGGCATCCGGCTTGCGCTCGGCGCGCCCGTTGCTGAAATCATACGTCTGTTCCTTCGCAGCGGTCTGCTGCTCTCTGCCGTCGGTTGCGGTGCTGGAATGATTGCCGCGCTCCTGCTCACACGTCTCATGAAATCTCTGCTGTTTTCCGTCAGCCCGTCGGATCCGCTCACCTTCGCCGGAACAGCATGTGTGCTCATCTCGGTCGCGGCACTGGCCAGCTATCTGCCGGCCCGGAAAGCACTCAAGGTGGATCCCGTGGAGGCCTTACGTGCGGAATAACGAGCCGGGCAGGACACTGTTACGGATTCGCGTCCCCAACATATTCGACCTCGATTCCCGCAACAGCCGCACCGCCCTTATGGCCGATGAAATCGATCGTCAGCTCGCGATTCGTAACCGCGGTTTCAAAGCTCTTGACAACAGCGTTGCCGGGGCCGTAGACAGTGTCGTAATCGAAGTCTTTTAGCACTTCCTTGCCATTAAGCAACACATCAAAATCGTAGTGGCCCGCTTCTTTGAAAGCGTAATCGGCGAAGTGCAGCGAGACGCGGTACTTCCCGTTCGGCAACGGGAATTTATAGCTGAAGTTCTGGTTGGTGTAGCGGTAGCGCGTGGTCTGATACAGCTGCTGCATGTCGGGGGTCGTGTGCCCGATCGGCTTGCGTTCGCCGTATTGAATCGTCGGTTCGCTAAAGCCGTAGTCGGCGGCCCAGACGTTACCCTGCGCGTCTTTGAACCCTGTCTTTGAACCGCAATCCACGCGAATCGTGTCGGGCCGCACTTTCAACTGGATCGTCGCAGTCGCGGCTTTACCGGGCACGTCTTTGCTTTGCGCACTGAGCTTCACAACGGTGTCCTGCGCGAGCTTGTCGGGGGCGGTGTAGGTGCCGTCGGGCGCGATGGTTCCGAGATTCGGTTCGAGCTTCCAGGCGATGTTGTCGTAGCGCGCTCCGTCGAGCGAGGGCGTGAACTGCGCGGTCAGAGTCCGCGGCAGCGTCACCTGGCTGGGCGTCAGCGCGAAGTCGCCAAACTTCAGCGTCATTTCCGCCGTAGCGCTCTTCGAGGAGTCTTTCGTGCTCACCGCTTTCAGAACGATGTCCTGATCCGAGGGACCGGGCACGGGCGGCGCGGTGTAGAGACCGTCGGGCGTCACCGAACCGGGTCCTGTCACCAGCGACCATTTCGCATCGCTGCTCATCTTCCAGCCGATCGCGTGAAACTGGATTTTCTTGTTGATTGTGAGTGTCGCGATCTTCTCCGGGCTCACCGTGAGATGCTCCGGGGCATCGTCTTTCGCGATCACGAAATCATTAAGCAGCGGAGTGGGCGTGTCATTGCCGTGACTGACGCGGCGAAGCGCGAAATAGAGCGATGTATCGGTCACGTCGGCCGGGATCGACTGCACGACCGGAGTCAGGCAGGCGTTGTTGATGCCGGCGCCCATGTCGTAATCGGGCACAACAATCTTGCCCTGCGTTTCCAGGTGAATCGGCGCGCGCATACCCTTCGGAAACGCTCCCTTGCAGTTCGGCTGGGCAAACATCAGCGTGATTTTGTAGTGGCCGTTGGGAACGCGGAACGAGTAGAGCATGTCGGCAATGGAGTAAAGGCTCGTGTAGTAGAGGGTGATGTCCTTCATCTTCGGCCAGGTCATGCCGTACCAGCTATCGTTGATCACGCCCCAGCCGGTCTCGCCGGCCTGCCCGCGCCACCACATGTGTCCTTCCGAGTCCGGCCCGTAATCCGGATAATGGCTGTTCGGCGCGCCTGGCGCTCGGGTGGCATTTCCAACCGCGATACGAATCGGCCCGGCCGGCATCACCGTCACGGCCACTTTGGTGATCGATTTGGGATCGACAACGCTGGCCGCGCTGAACATGACCGCCGTGGGATGATCGACCTCGGGCGCAGTGAAGCGGCCGTCGGGCGTCAGCGTGCCGAGCTGCGGGCTCATCGACCAGCGCACCTGCTGATTGGTTGTGCCGCTCACCCAGGACTGCATCTGAGTGGTTACGCCCGCCTGAATCCACTCAGCCGGATTCGGCACGCCCACCACCACGCCGCGCAGCACAATCCGCAACCGCGCAACATCGGAATCATGCGCCTTGCTGGTCGCGATCACGGATGCAAAGCCGTCGGGCGGCGCCAGCTCCGGTTCTTCCTTAATTGAGCCGTGCTCGGGCGAGGCCATCAGCGGGGATTCATCCACAATCTCAAAATCGGTCGAGCGCGGACCTTTGTTGCGCAGTTCCGCCATCGCAGCTTCCACATCGGGATCTTCGGTGACGTCGGTCCAGGTGCTGATATCGAAGTTGTCGCCGCCATCGGCGAGAATCAGTCCGTATTGCGCGAGCTGCCGCAGCAGAACCTGCGCAATCGGGCTGAAATGCGAAGTGTCATAGGTCGCTTTCAGACGAAAGCGGGTGCCGTACGGTATCTGTCCCCACGCGCCGGCATGCGCGCGGCCCGGCCAGACTGATCGCGGCGCAATCAGGTTATTGCGAAGAGTGAAGCGGATGGCGTGCTGCACAAGACCATCGCGAATCTCCTGCAGCCCGAGCGTGAGCGGCGTGATCATCAGTCCAGCCGCATCCACCGCTCCCGCCGGCAGCGCGGTATCGAGGCTGTTGTACTTCACGCCGCTCTGCGCCGTACACGTCGGGCACGCCTGGTTCACGCCCGCATCGTAAGCGTTATAAATTTCGAAGACATTGCAGTTCTCGCGATCAATTGCGACTTCGTGACGATCGAGCGGAGAATGCGGATCGGTGAAGACGCCGGCCTGCCGCTTGAGCTTCGGCCATTGCACCATCTCGAACTCGCCGTCGTTCTGCGGCGTATACATGAAGTGCATCTTCTTGCGCGGCGTGCTCGAGTCGGCGAAATTGATGCCGTAATCGGGGAAGTAGTTAAGCTTCGCCGGCGGGATCAGCGCCATCCACTGCGCCGAGTGCGGATCGACCGGCAGCTTATCGATACGCGTATTCAGGATGTTGTCGTTGCCAAGCATCTGGCAGCCGCCCAGCGAATGTTTCACCGGAATTGTCGGCGGTGCGTGATACGTGCCGTCCGGATCGATGGTTCCCACGCTGCCCGGCGCGAGCGACCAGGTCACCGGAGTATTGGCTGTGAGATGGATCGTGCCCCCGGCGGAAACGGCCGGCGGTTTCGACGGCGTGATCTTCACCGCCGCGGGCGAAAGCGCTGCCAAAGAGAGCAGCACAAAAAGAGGTCGCATCAAATCAACTGTTGCAGAGCGTCGGATCATCGTTTTCAAACGGGAACTGCTCTCTCGATTCGAGTGTATCGCCGGACGGCAGTTCTCAGCCTCAAAGCAGACCACCGAAACTGGTAGCGGCTCGCGAGCATTCGTCTCAGTCGCGGTTCCAAGAGTCGCTCGGGAGACGCACTCATTCACAACGCCAGCGATTTTTCCGCCGGAGTTGAAGTCCTTGCGAGTGTGGAATTTGCGCGCGCCCTCCGTTGCGCCCAGTAGAAACTACCCGCGCGCGCATGCTTGCTTAAACGTTGGAAAGGATCAACCACTCTTGCTGTTGCTACGTAACCAGCGATTCCTGCTACTGCTCCTTGCGGCCGGGTGCGCGCTCGCTCAGACTCCAATCACGACGGTCAATCTGGCCACGCAGGGCCGTAACGTCGATTTCGCCAATTTTCCGTTCACGCGGCCGGTGAGCGTGGGCGCTTCGCTGCCGTCCACCTGCCAGATAGGCCAGCTGTTCTTCAACACTACCGCGGCGCCCGGCGCGAACCTCTACGGCTGCACCAGCACCAACACCTGGACCGCGCTGGCCAGCAGCAGTAACACCGCCGTCCCGCAGGTAAGCCTCAATCCGGCCAGTCTCAGCTTCGGCACACAGACAGTCGGGACGACCAGCGCTGCGAAAACCGTCACACTGACGAACTCCGGAGTTTCGTTCCTCTCCGTTTCGGCCATCAGCCTCACCGGCACCAACGCTTCGGACTTTCTGGTTTCGAATAACTGCGGAACCACCGTTCCCTCCGGCGCAAGCTGCACCATTACCGTCACGTTTCAGCCTTCGACGACAGCACTCGAAACGGCCGCGGTATCGATCAGCGGCAACGAGCCCGGCTCTCCGGTGCTGATCAGCCTGACCGGCAGCGGAACAGCGGCCATCACCAGCGGCGGCCTTGTGATCACGCCTTCGGCCAGCTACGCGGCGGAAAACGGCAGCGTAACTCTGACGGCCAATCGTCCGGTGAACTGGGCGATGATATCGGGCAGCGCCGGAACACTTACGGCCAATAGCAGCACGTCCGCCACCTACTCAGCACCTGGAACAATCGCCGCACAGAACGCGATCGGCGGCTGTCCCACATCTCCCAACGATTCCGTCTTTAACACGCGCATCGACAGTCTGCCGGTTCTCAGCGCTTCGAGTACGTGGACATCGAACCTCGGCACCGCCGGGCTCAATTTTCTATCGAGCTGGGGCACCAACATCGCCGATGCTACGACGCCTGTAAAGTCGATGATATTTTTCTACACGCCGGCCTACAATGGCCCGTTCGTGATGCCGCAATGGCCGGTGCTGAAACGCGAAGGCGGCGAGTTTGGCACGCGGCTCAACGGCACCGACCACCACATCATGACCGTGCGCAAAGACAATTGCCAATTCTACGAAACCTACAACGACTGGTTCACGCCGGGCCTCTGCCGCGACGGCGTGACGCAGGGCTGTAACGCGCAGAGCGGTTTCACGTACGCCTGGAACAACTACGCTCTGCCCACGCAGGGATCGACCGATGCCGCCGGCCTGCCGCTCGCGCCGCTGATGCTGCATCTCGACGAGATCAAAGCCGGCGCGATCCACCACGGCATGCGCTTCACCGTCTCCGGCGGTCTGATCAACAACTCACCGGTGTGGCCCGCAAACGGCAGCAACGGAGGCTGCGCCGGGTGCGCTCAGTTCCCCGTTTACGGCACGCGTTTTCGTCTGAAGGCGAGCTACAACATCAGCAGCTTCAGCCCGGCCGCACAGGTCGTGCTAACCGCGCTGAAGCAATATGGCATGTTCCTGGCCGATGCAGGCACCGGGCCCACCGTCACCATGAACACCGATGTTACCGAAGACCCTACGGTGATGGCCGCGCTCGCACAAATTGCTGCGGCAGCCATCAATATGACGAACTTCGAAGCGGTGGATGAATCGAGTCTGATGGTGAGCAATACGTCCTGGCGTGTGAATCCGGCCAACGGATACGTCACCCCCGCGCAATTCGCCGCCGTTCAGGCCACCGATCAGACCAACTCTTCGTATCAGGTCACGCTGCCCATTCCGCTGCGCAGCGTGAACGTGGGCCTGCCTTCGCCGACTCTGGCAATTGCCGCGGGCGTCCCCGGCTATCAGCTCACCTCCTGGGTCAATGGGACGTCCAACCAGAGCGTTACCTGGTCGCTGGTGTCGGGCGTTGGCACGGTCACGGCGGGTGGGCTCTATACTCCTCCTGCGACGGTGTCCGCTGCCTCACAAGCCGTGCTGCAAGCGACCAGTGCGGCCGATGCGAACGCCAGCGCGACCCTGTACGTCACCGTGCTCCCTGTAGGCACAAGCCCGGCGGGCAGTATTCGCATCGATTCCGGCAATCCCACGAGTTCCACGGATGGCGGCAATAATCTGTGGCTCGGCGATCAGGCCTTTGAAGCCGGTGATGTGGTGCAGTTGCCCTCCGATTATCCGAACTGGCCGAGCCTGAGCGGCAATATCGAGCGCAGCATGTATCAGAGCGCGATGCATACCTATGGCAGCGACATCGTGTACCGGATGATCGTGCCCAACGGCAATTACAAAATCCGTATCATGTTCGGGCAGCTCTATAACGGTTGCTCGGGCGCGAGTTGCACGTCATTCGATCCAACCTGGCACGCGCCGCTGCTGCTCGAAGCCAACGGCCAGATTGCCGCGCACAACTTCGATTTCGGGTTGCCGATTAATCATCAGTACGCCACGCCCACGGACGCTTATATTCCGGCAACCGTGACCGACAACACCCTGTACATCGCGCTGCGCATCAATCTGCCGGATGTGGTCACGAGCGCGCAGCCATCGCCGAACATCAACGGTCTCGAAATCATTCCCGATAGCAGCGCCGCGCATCTGGCCATCGACACCCAGCAGCAGACGAGCGTGGCCGCTGGAAGTACGCTGCAGCTCTACGCCATCGGCTGGTATATGAGCAACGCTGTGACGTGGTCGGTTTCCGGACCCGGCTCGATCAGCGCCACCGGGTTATACACGGCCCCGCTCAATGCCGGCTCTTCGCCGCAAAACGTGACCATTACGGCCACCAGCACGGCCAATCCGAGTATTCAGGCCACTGCAACGCTTACGATTCCAGCCAGCGGATCGTAACGCCGGCGTGCGGGACGGGTTCTCGCGATTCGTCCCGCACGTTAGCATCAAAGCGATGGCATGAATGTGTCCACCGTCGTATTCCTGGCGAGCGTTGCCTTCGTCCTCTATGTGCTGATCGGCTATCCGTCGGCACTCGCCTTCTTTGCAAAGCGTTTTCCGCGCCCCATCGTGAAACGATTCGAGCCGCACAGGATCACGGTTATCGTACCGGTGCGCAACGGCGAGCGCTGGATTCGCGCCAAGCTCGATTCGCTGCTCGCTTCCGATTATCCGCCCGATCTGATTGACATTCTGATCGTTTCGGACGGCTCAACCGACTCGACCAATCAAATCGTCGCCAACTATCCGGATTCACGCGTGCGTTTACTCGCGCTGCCCGCCGGCGGCAAAGCAACTGCGGTTACGCGCGCGGTCGAGCAGACCAGTTCCGACATTCTGGTGCTCACCGACGTGCGCCAGGCGTTCGATCCGCAAGCCATCCGGCTGCTGGTCGCCTGTTTCGCCGATCCGAAGGTGGGCGTCGTCACCGGCGAGCTCGTCATTCGCGAGGGCAACACGCAGGAAGAGTTCAACACCGGCCTCTATTGGAAGTACGAAAAATGGATTCGCCGCAATCTCAATCGCGTCGATGCCATGCTCGGCGTTACCGGCTCCATCTACGCCGCGCGCCGCGAAGCCATGCCTGCGATTCCGCCCGAGATTCTGCTCGACGACGTTTATGTTCCGTTCAAGGCCGTCTTCGCCGGCTATCGCATCTATTTTGAGGACCAGGCGAAGGCCTACGATCTGCCCACCTCGCTCCATTCCGAATTTCGCAGAAAAGTTCGCACCCAGGCCGGCGTCTACCAGATCATTCGCTACTTCCCCGCCCTGCTCTGGCCCGGCAACCGGCGCTTCATTCATTTCTTCTCGCACAAGTTTGGCCGCTTGCTGCTGCCCTTTGCGCTGATTGCGATTTTCGTGAGTAGCTTCGGCTTGCCGGATCCCTGGCGCTGGCTCGTGTTAGCCGCGGAGGCCTGTTGGTATGGCGCGGCGTTCCTCGATCGCTGGCTGCCGGAACGATTTCCGCTCAAAAGACTGACTGCACCCATCCGGGCATTTGTCGTGCTGGTAGCCGCCGCGTTCTGCGCTCTCGCCGTCTTCTTCCTCCCGGCGCGCACGCTTTGGAAAGAAACAAAGGTGAGTGAAGCAAAAGCGGCGTGAGAAAGCAAAAAGGCCGGCATCGCTGCCGGCCTCTTCTCACTTACGATTCAATTTCGCGCGGACGCTTCTTGCGATTACGCTTGCGTGCCAGCGCTTCCTTGGTCCGGCGCTTTTCACCGGGCTTCAGATAAAACGAGTGTCGCTTGATCTCCTTGACGATATCTTCCTGCTGCACTTTCCGTTTGAAGCGGCGCAGAGCGCTTTCGAGCGTCTCGCCTTCCTGCAGATGCACTTCTGCCAATTAAGAATTCACCACCTTCCGCAAGACTCCAGTGTAGCGCGCCAGAGCCTCGCGCCACTGTTAAACCAGCTCTGCTTGTTACAGTGAAAATTCAGCATGGAAATTGTCAAAGTAATCGGGCGCGAAATCCTCGATTCGCGCGGAAATCCTACTGTTGAAGCGGACGTCTATCTGGCCGATGGCACCATCGGACGCGCCGCCGTGCCTTCGGGCGCATCCACCGGCGAGCACGAAGCCGTCGAACTGCGCGATGGCGAAAAAGGCCGGTATCTCGCCAAAGGCGTGCGCAAAGCAGCCGAGAATGTGACGAAAGTTATCTCGCCGGCGCTCGTCGGCCTCGATGCCGCCGACCAGATCGCAGTCGATGCCAAGATGCTCGCGCTCGACGGCACGCCCAACAAAGGCAAACTCGGCGCAAACGCAATTCTGGCAGTTTCTATGGCCACCGCACGCGCTTCGGCCGAATCGGAAGCCACTCCGCTCTACCGCTATCTCGGCGGTGTGAACGCGCGCGTGCTGCCGGTTCCCATGATGAACGTCATCAACGGCGGCGCGCATGCCGATAGCTCGGTCGATCTGCAGGAGTTCATGATCGTGCCGGTCGGTGCCGAGAAGTTTTCTGAAGCGCTGCGTATGGGTGTCGAGACTTTCCACACGCTCAAAGGCGTGCTGAAAAAGCGCGGCTACTCAACCGCGGTCGGCGATGAAGGCGGCTTCGCACCCAATCTGAAGTCGAACGAAGAAGCGCTCGAAGTGCTCATGGAAGCGATCGAAAAAGCCGGCTACAAAGCGGGCCACGAGATCGGCATCGCGCTCGATCCGGCTTCGAGCGAATTCTACGACAAGGACAAGAAGAAGTACGTCTTCAAGAAGTCGGACAAGAGCGAAAAGACTTCCGAGCAAATGGTCGAGTTCTGGTCGAACTGGGTCGCAAAGTACCCGATTCTCTCGATTGAAGACGGGATGGCGGAAGACGACTGGGATGGCTGGAAGAAGCTGACCGATGCGCTCGGCAAGAAAATCCAGCTCGTAGGCGACGATCTCTTTGTCACCAACTCCGCGCGTCTGCAGCAGGGAATCGATAAGGGCGTCGGCAATTCGATTCTGGTCAAGGTCAACCAGATCGGCAGCTTAAGCGAAACACTCGAAGCCATGCGCCTGGCTGCCAGCGCGCATTACACTGCGGTCGTTTCACATCGCTCCGGCGAGACCGAGGACTCCTTTATCGCCGATCTCGCGGTCGCCACCAATGCCGGCCAGATCAAAACCGGATCCGCCAGCCGCACCGACCGCATCGCGAAATACAATCAGCTGCTGCGCATTGAAGAAGAGCTCGGCGCGTCGGCCATCTATCCGGGCCGCAAGGCGTTTCTGCAGTAATGGGCAAGCCGCTCGTTCTCACAATCCTCGATGGCTGGGGCTATTCGCCCGCCACCGAAGGCAACGCCATCGCACTCGCGCGCAAGCCCACCTACGATCATCTGCTCGCCAGCTATCCGAACACGCTGGTGCACACGTCGGGCCCGTATGTCGGCCTGCCCGAAGGCCAGATGGGCAACAGCGAAGTCGGCCATATGAATATCGGCGCGGGCCGCGTCGTCTATATGGATGTCACGCGGATCGACATGCAGATCAGCTCCGGCGAATTCTTCTCAAATCCGGTGCTGCTCAATGCCCTCAAGAAAGCCGAAGGCCACCGGCTGCATCTGCTCGGACTCTGCAGCGACGGCGGCGTGCATGCGCAGCTGACGCATCTCTATGCGCTGCTCGAAATGGCGAAGAAGCACGGTTTGCGCGACGTCTTCGTGCATTGCTTCATGGACGGCCGCGATACGCCTCCCGAAAGCGGCGCCGGCTACATCGAACAGCTCGAGAAAAAGCTGCGCGAACTCGGCATCGGAAAAATCGCGTCGGTTTCGGGCCGCTACTACGCCATGGATCGCGATAAGCGCTGGGAGCGCATCGAGCGCGCATTCGGCGCCATAGTGCTCGGCAACGGCGCGAAGTTTACCTCAGCGGTGGAAGCCGTGCGCAAATCCTACGAACGCGGCGTCACCGACGAATTCATCGAGCCGGTTACCATTGTCGACGAAAATGGCGAACCCATCGGGCTGATTCGCGACGACGACAGCATCGTGATGTACAACTATCGCGCCGACCGTGCGCGCGAGATTACCATGGCGCTCACCGATCGCTCGCTCACCCAGCCGTCGCGCTCGCTCGTGCCGAAAAATCTAACGTACACCATGATGACCCAGTACGACAAGAATTTCGGCCTGCCGTTCGTGCTCCCGCCCGAGCATCCCGACAACATCCTCGCCGATGTGCTCGAGCGCGCCAACTGGAAAAATCTGCGCGTCGCCGAAACCGAGAAGTACGCGCACGTCACCTACTTCTTCAACGGCGGCAACGAAAAGCCGTACGCCGGCGAAGAGCGCGAGCTGGTCGCATCGCCGAAGGTCGCAACTTACGATCTGCAGCCTCAGATGAGTGCGCCCGGCATTACCGGCAAGATTGTCGAAGCTATCGAACAGGGCAGCTTCGATCTGATCGTCATGAACTATGCCAATGCCGACATGGTCGGGCATTCCGGCAAGCTCGAGCCGACCGTCCGCGCGGTGGAAGCAGTCGATGCCGGGCTCGGCGAGATCTACCAGGCGCTCAAACGCACTGGCGGCTCGTGGCTCGTAACCGCCGATCACGGCAATGCCGAAATGATGATCGATCCGGTCACGAAAGGTCCGCACACGTACCACACGACCAATCCCGTACCGCTGATCTACATGTCGAATGAGCAGACCGCTTTGCGAGAGGGCGGTGCACTGCGCGACATCGCGCCCACGGTACTCGGAATTTTAGGCATTGAACGCCCGGCTCAAATGCGCGGCGACGACCTGCGGCTCGCGCAGAGCCGCTGATCCTTCTACGAGCTGCGCTCGGTCACTAATTCGAGGATTGAAACGAGCGCTCGCTGCGCTGCGCTTTCCGGAAACGTTCCCAGAATCGCGCCCGATTTATCGGTGAAGCTCCGGGCGCGTTCATAGGCGCGCTCCACTGCGCGGTGCCGGTCCAGCATCTGCACGATGTGCATCAGTGGCACACGCTCATAGCTGCCATCGCTCATCACCGTCTCCACCGCGCGGCGTTCATCTTCCGAGGCGTCGGCCAGCGCGTAGATCATAGGCAGTGTGACCTTGCCCTCGCGCAGATCGTTGCCCGCCGGCTTGCCCAGAATTTTTTCGGTCGAAGTGAAGTCGAGAATATCGTCGACCAGCTGAAACGCCATGCCGAGATTCCAGGCAAAATCGCGCAGGTTGGATTCGGCGGCTTCGTCCGCGCCCGCAGCCGTTGCGCCAAGCGACGCGCAGGCTGAAAACAATCCCGCCGTCTTGCGATCGATGAGTTCCATGTAGTCGGCTTCGCTGACGTCGATCCGATGCAGGCGCTCGAGCTGCAGCAGCTCGCCTTCCACCATCATCTGCGTCAGCGAAATCAGTACGTCGAGAATATGAAAATTTCGCTCGCGCAGCGCGAGCTGAAAGGCCTGCATGTAGAGCCAGTCACCGGCAAGCACCGACACATGATTGCCCCACACCATGTTGGAAGACGGCCGTCCGCGGCGTGTTTTGGCAATATCAATCACATCGTCGTGCACCAGCGTGGCCGTGTGAATCATCTCCACTACCGCCGCCAGCTGCCGCGCGCAATCGGTCGAAGGCCCGAACAGACGCGTGCAGAGCAGCAGAAGCGCGGGCCGCAATCGTTTTCCGCCGCCCGCCTGTAGATATTGGTTGATCGTGGTGATCGTCTCAACCGATGCCGCCGATTCCGCGCTGATTTCGCGTTCCACCACTGCGAGATCGTCTTTGACGAGCTCGAATGCCTCGCGCGCTGCCATCGATTGCCTGAGTTTGCTGAACATGTTTCCGGTAAAGTGCGGCGGCTCCCTCAGTGTAGCGATTGAATGCCGAACAGCCGCTCGAAATTCCCTGTTGTAGCGGCTGCCAATTCTTCCACCGCAATGCCTCGCAGCTCCGCGATCACGCGCGCCGTATGCGCCACATACGCCGGTTCATTCCGTTTGCCGCGATAGGGCACCGGAGCAAGGTACGGGGCATCTGTTTCGAGCAGCAATTTGTCGAGTGGAGTAATACGCGCCGCTTCGCGGATCGCAGCCGATTTCGGAAACGTGGTCACGCCGCCGAACGCCAGATGAAAACCGAGTTCGATGCACTCGCGCGCCTGTGCCGCATCGCCCGTGAAGCAATGCATCACGCAGGGCAAGCCGTTGGGCGCCCATTCGCGGCGCAGAATCGCAAGCGTGTCCTCCCAGGCATCCCGCGTGTGAATCACCACCGGCATCTTCGCTTCCGCTGCCATCTCCAGCTGACGCCGGAACACTGGCTCCTGCACGTCTTTCGGCACGCCCCAGTGATAATCGAGCCCGATCTCGCCCAGCGTCCGCACCTTTTCGTGCCCGAGCAGATCGCGCAAGTGCACAAACGTGTCCTCAGTGGCTTTCGGCGCATCATTCGGATGCACCCCGACCGTGGCATAAACGTCCGCATGCCGCTCGGCGACACGCAGCGCCGCTTCCAGATCCGGCGGACCGTTGCCCGTCCCGATCGCCAATATATATTGGATGCCGGCCGAACGCGCGCGGTCTAAAATCTGCTCACGATCGGCATCAAATTGCGCGTCGTCGAGATGACAATGCGAATCGGCGAGCTTCGCTCCCTCAACGAGATTCACTCTATTTGAGACGCGCTCCGGGCGGAATGTCTTCGTGAAAACCGGCCAGCACCGGCAGCCCGCCTTCCACGCTCGCCGCCACGATCATCCCCTGCGAAGTCACCCCCCGCAATTTTCGCGGTTCCAGATTCGCCACGATCACTACCTTGCGCCCAATCAGCTGCTCCGGTTTGTAAGCGAGTGCAATGCCGGCCACGATGGTGCGCGGCTCGGCCTCTCCGATATCGACTTTCAGATGCAGCAGCTTATCCGCGCCCTTCACCGGTTCGGCCGACTTCACCTCGCCCACCCGTAGATCGACTTTCGCGAAATCGTCGATCGAAATCAGATTCGCAACCGGCTCACTCGCGGCCTTCGTCTGCTCCGCCTGGCCCATCAGCGCCGCCTGGCGCGTCTTTTCCTTCTGCTCGAGATCCTGCATCTTTTCAATCGCCGGCTTCGCATCCACGCGCGGGAACACTGCTGAAATCGCTCCAATCTGCTGCCCCGGCTGCAAGCCGCCCCACGCCAGCACTTCTTTCCACTGTGCAGCTTCAAGCGGCTCCGCATAACCCAGCTGTTTCCAGATCGCCTGGGTCGAAGCGGGAAGCACCGGATGCGCCAGCAGGCAAATCAATCGCAGCGCCTCGGCCGCCGTATAGAGCGTCTCGTCGAGCCTCGTCTGCGCTTCCTCGCCGGAATCCTTGGCCAGCTTCCAGGGCGCGCGCTCCACGATAAATTTGTCCACGTTCGAGATCAGGCTCCAGATCGTCTCGAGTGCGCGCGTGAAGTTGAGCGCTTCGTACTCCCGGATCGCGTTCGCGATGGTCAGCTCGGCCGCCTGCATCTGCTCATTCGCGCCGCGCGCCTGCGGAATCGCACCCGCCCGATACTGCTGAATCATGTTCAGCGTGCGGCTCGCCAGATTGCCCAGCCCGTTCGCCAGATCCGCGTTGTAGCGGCCCACCAGCGCGTCGAAACTGAAGCTGCCATCCTGCCCGAACACAATCTCACGCAGCAGAAAATAGCGCAGAGCGTCGGCGCCCATGACCTCGGTAATCGGCGTCGCCCGGACAATGTTCCCGCGCGACTTGCTCATCTTGTCGTTTTCAAACAGCAGCCAGCCATGCGCGAAAACTCGTTTCGGCAGTTCCCATCCCGCCGCCATCAAAAAGGCGGGCCAGAAGACGGCATGGAAACGCAGAATCTCTTTGCCGATCAGATGCAGGTCGGCCGGCCAGCGATCCTCGCCTGCAACCGCGCTGATGTATGTCGTCAGTGCGTCGAACCAGACGTAGAACACATGCTCTGGATCGCTCTCAACCGGAATGCCCCACTTAATACTCGTGCGCGTGATCGACAGGTCCGTAAGCCCCTGCCGCACGAACGCCAGCACCTCGTTGCGCCGGATCTCCGGCTGAATAAAATCGGGATTCTCTTCGTAAAATGCGAGCAGCCGCTCGGTAAAGGCCGACAGCTTGAAAAAGTAATTCTCTTCCGTGACCTCTTCATAGGGCTTGCCGGTTGCCGGATCGATATCGCCCGGCTTCGCGTCGTTCACAAAAGCCTCGTCGACTACCGAATACAAACCCGTATAGCTGCCTTTGTAGATATAGCCGTTCGCTTTACAGGCTTCGAAAAGCTTATTGACCAGCTTCGCGTGCGCCGGATTCGTGGTGCGTTGAAAACGATCGATGCGCAGCCCCAGCTTCTCCCATTGCACGCGAAACTCGTTCGAGATCACGTCCACAAACGCGTCCGGCTTTTTGCCCTGCGCTTCAGCCGCACGCTCCACTTTTGTGCCGTGCTCATCGGTGCCGGTCGTCAGCACGACATCGAAGCCCTGCATACGTTTGAAGCGCGCAATGGTTTCCGCCGCAATCGTCGTGTACGCGTGCCCGATATGCGGCGCCGCGTTGACGTAGTAAATCGGAGTCGTGAGGTAATACTTGCCGTTGCTCATTCAGGAGTTAAGATGCTTGCGAAATGCCTCGCTTGCTTCGGCCATCACGGCCCGCAGCGCGACACCATGCTCGGCGGCGGCGCGGCGGCAGTCGTCGTATTCGGGCGCGAACGTGCCTGTTTCCGTATACTTGATGCCGATCTTGCCGTAGCGCGTTTCGATCTCGGTGGCCTCGCGTCCCAGCACGCGCCGTGTGGCCTGATGACTGCGAATGCCCAGCGTGGTGGTCTCCGCAAATAGGATCTGCGCCAGCCTGTCCGCCTGTTCCGGCACAGCCAGGATCGACACAATCGTGCCCGGGCGGTTCTTCTTCATCAGCACCGGCGTGAGCGTCACATCGAGCGCACCCGCCTCGAACAATCGCTCCATGGTGTAGCCGAGCACCTGCGGCGAGGAATCGTCGATATTGGCTTCGAGCACCGTCACCGTGGTCGCCTCCGCCGCTCCGCTCGATTCGCCGATCAGCACGCGCAGGACATTCGCCTGCTGCGAAAAATCCTTGTCGCCTGCGCCGAAGCCTTGCGAGAGCAGCCGCACAGCGGGTAGCGGTCCGAATTTCGCCGCCAGCGTGGAGACGAGTGCTGCCCCGGTAGGTGTGGTGAGTTCGGTCTGCGGTCCCCTGGCGTACACCGGAGCATCTTTGAGCAGTTCCGCGGTGGCCGGCGCCGGTACCGGCAGCGTGCCATGCTCGGTCTCCACCGTACCGCTGCCCACGTTGATGTCGGAACAGCGAATTTCGTCCACACCGAGCAGATCGAGCGCCACACACGCGCCGACGACATCCGAAATCGAATCCACCGCGCCGACTTCGTGAAAATGCACCTTCTCGATCGGCACGTTATGCGACTTCGCCTCGGCCTCGCCCAGCCTCCGAAAGACCGCCAGCGCATTCTCGCGCGCCTTTTCGGACAACTCGCCCGCTTGGATAATCTTCTTGACATGCGGAAGGTGCCGGTGCTTCTTCTGCTCCGCAAACCGCACGGAAAACTTCGACGCCGCGATCCCTTTGCGCTTCGTCTTTTCGAGCTGATACTCAGCTTCGAGCTGCAGACTGCGCAGCGCGGCTTCGAGCGCCTGCCAATCCGCGCCGGCATCCACCAGCGCCCCGACCGTCATGTCGCCGCTGATCCCCGAGAATGCGTCGAAATAGCAGACTTTCATGGAGTTTCCGCCGTCCGCGCAGTGCGTGAGCGTATCACCAGTGTACAAATGCGCCGCGAAACTCCCTCACGATGGGCGACGGCAGCTATCTCACTGCACGCACTTCCTCCGCGGGCTGTCCGAATGCTGATCTGATTAGCGGGTTTGAGCATCCTGGCGAACGGCTCCGTACAGCCGCGGCACCTGCCATCGGTTCGGGGCAAGCTGATCGTCAGACCTCGCGCTCCGTTTGGGCCTGCGAGCATTCGCTGTCCTCCGGCCTGCGCTCGAGGAACTTCTCGCGCCGGACCTGTAAACAACCATCCGCGCATAAGATAATGAGCCATGCGCGGGCGCGCCCTCGTCTTTATCCTCCTAGGTTTAATTGCTCAAGGACTCCATGCGGCTTCAGCTGAGGACCTTGCTCGGCTGTATAAGACTCACGAATGGTTCAAGCTCATGCATGCCGTGCAAGGAACAGAAGTCCCGCTGTTCTTTCGTGGGACAGTTGAGTGCGCCTTGGACAAAACGGAACCGTGCATTCGAGCAATGACGGAAGTGATCAAAACTGCACAAGGTCGGCAAGACGAGCACGAAGCACACTCGATCCTCGCCGGGTTTTACCTTCGCAAGGGAGAATATGCGGAATCACTGGCCGAAACAGAAAGAATTCTCGCCGTAAGCCCGGACGACGCTGATGCTCAGGGCAACATTGCGTTCCTGAGGGCTGCAGCCAGATTTCCTGATCAGAGAATCGTCTCGGCAGGGACCGCACATCTGTCCTGGACATATCCAGGAAAATCGCTTACTATTCCCCTCACCATAAACGGTAAGCGCGCAAATTACTTCATTGACACGGGCGCAAATGTCTCAACCATGAGCGACGCGGATGCGCAGCGTCTCGGGTTGGAACTGCAGGAAGCCAGCGCCAGCGTCAACGGTGCGTCCGGTGCTTCGGCGCCCTTCAGAGTTGCAAATGCAAAACAGCTACGAATCGGCAACTTTGAACTGCAAAACGTCGTCTTTCTCGTATCTTCCGCGAATCAGCCTCCGTTCAATGACAAACCAGTGCTCGAGCAGGGCATCATCGGATTACCGATTCTGCTGGCAGCGAAGCACATTCGCTGGAATAGGAGCGGCTTTGACATTGTTGCCGATACGACTGCCGCGGCTGCCAGCCCCGCTCCAAATCTGCTCATGGACGAAGGTTATGTCATCGCAAACGCGACATTCCAGCACGATTCGCTCTCCTTCCTTCTCGATTCAGGCTCGATCTGGACCTTTATGTACCCTCGCTTCGCGCAGAACCACGTGAGTTACGTGAAAGCGCACGGGAGCATGACAAGCAAACAACTTCAGGGCTTCGGCGGACAAATCAAGGTTCCGGCCTGGCACTTACCGAAACTTCGCGTCCGAATTGCTGAAACAGTAGATGATCTGAATGACGTCGACGTTCTTCTCGATCACACCGATCAGAACAGCTATCGCTATGACGGCTGTCTGGGACTCGATACGATGCTTCATCGAGGCATGGTGGATTTGAACTTCGAACAGATGCAAATCGTCATTCGATAAGTTTGGATGCCTGTTATCAGCCCCTCCCCCTTGCCTGCGCGGCTCTAATCATCCCCCTCACTGCACTCCGCATAACATAATGAGCTATGCGCCGTCTCCCCCTGCTCTTCGCCTTCTCCGCCCTCCTGCTCGCCCAGAACCAGACCAAGCCGCCCCAAACTCTGCGCGGCGTCCTGCTCGAACAGCTTCACACCACCCATGATCAGGAAGACTGGTTCGTCCCCATCAACATCGCCGTCAAAGGACTCACCGCGGACCAGGCCAAATGGACCCCCGGCAAAAACGACCACTCCATCGGCCAGCTCGTCAACCATCTCGCCTTCTGGAACGAGCGCGCCCTCCAGCGCTTCAAAGGCGAAAAGGCCGCCCCGTATAACGGCAACAACGACGAAACCTTCAACAGCTTCGACGCCCGCAGCTGGACCGAAACCACCGCGCGCCTCGATCGCGTCATGAAAGCCTGGGAGCAGGCCGTCGAGAACGCCGACGAAGCCACTTTAACCAAGAACGCCTCGCTCGTGGCGCATATCGGTACCCACAACGCCTACCACGTCGGGCAGATCCTCTATATCCGCAAACTACAAGGTTCCTGGGATCCCGCAAACGGCGTCAAATAGCGGTTCAAATTTGGAACAAATGAATCGGCCTTTTCCTCCGAGCCCACCCCAGGAAATCCTTCGCCCTCCCTTCTAAAGAAATGCGTGTTTTGGCCGATACGTAGGCTGTGACACGTACTACAAGTTCTAAGAAAAGCCTGCTGGCAGTACTTCCCGGCAGCCATCTGCTCCTCTCGTTCGGACTGCTCCTGGCAACGGCCCTCCCCGGCATGGCGCAGCAAAACGTTTTCGGTTGTCCGGTCCATCCTTCGAATTCTGTCTTTTACGCCCGTATCGATTCTTTGCCTGTTTTGAGCCAGAGTGCCACCTACACCGCCAACATGAGCGGCATGGCCCTGACCTGGGACGCAGGCTTTGGGGTTACCCTCTCAGATTCTTCCGCCCCCACCATCCAGGCGCAGTTCTACTACACTCCGGCCTATAACGGCACCTGGCGCTATCCCGCCTACTACACTGTCGACCGGCAGGGAGGCGCTCTCGGCGGCAACGACGGTGCCGATCACCACACCATCGTCGTGGATTCCGATACTTGCACCATCTGGGAAACCTATCATGCGTATGTCAATCCGGTAGACGGCTCGATCAAGCCGGCGGCCTGCGGCAGCAAAACCTGCAATGCCCAGAGCGGCTGGAAATACGACGCCACCAGTTCTGCCCTGCCTTCCCAGGGAACCACCGACGCGGCAGGCCTGCCTCTGCTCCCGCTGATCTGGCGCGGACACGAGATTATGGATGGCTCCATTCAGCACGCTGTGCGGTTCACTATGGCGCGCGGCTACATCCAGGCCGGTAATCCGATATGGCCCGCCAGCGGTACCAACGGCTGGGGCAACGCCAACAATCCGCCCTATGGCGCACGCTTCCGCCTGAAAGCAGGAACCGCCATCAGCCTCAGCGGCCTAACCGCTCAGCAGCAGGCCTACGCCAACACGATCATCGCCGGCCTGCAGCAGTACGGGCTCATTCTCGCCGACGTCGGCACCAGCATGGTCGCTGAAGTGGACGACGAGGCCGGTGAAAATCCCGACATCATGACCGCTCTGAGCAAAGTCGGCAGCCAGATCCATCCCGCTCAGCTCGAAGCAGTCGACCTCAGCTCACTCAAACCGGTCAACCCCAGCTATCAGGTCGCCGGCTCTGCGCCGTCCTCCACGCCCGTGCTCGTCGGCACGCCTTCCACCTACCTCAATATCCAGGCCGGCATGACCACGCAGATGACCGCCTGGGTCAGCGGTCCTGCCTCCACGCAGGCCGTCACCTGGCAGGTCCTTTCCGGCAACATCGGCACCGTCACCTCCGATGGCCTCTACACCCCGCCGTCTGAGGTATCAACCATCACCACCGGCGTCTTACAGGCTACCTCCGTCGCCGATCCCAGCGCCACCGCCACCGTATATGTGCGTGTTCTGCCCTCGGGCGCCATTCGAATCGCCGGCGGCATCCGATCCGGCACCGTGACCGACAAACTCGGTCAGGTCTGGCAACCCAACCTGATCTTCCGGGGGGGCGCGGTCTACCATGCCGGCGATAACCCCGCCTGGGCGCTCCCCAACAACGTGACGCAGGCTGCCCAGATGTCCATCTATCAAGGCTATTTCTACAGCTACGGCAACGATCTCTACACCCAGATCGTCGTTCCGAACGGCACCTATAACGTGCGCTTCATGTTCGGCCAGCCCTACAACGGCGGTTCCGCTCAGACCTGTTCGCCGTTCCCGGCTACCTGGCACGACTATGTGAGTCTCGAACTGCAGAACACCATCCAGGTGAGCAACTTCGACTTCGGCGCATCCATCGGACATGCTTGCGCCGTGCCCGTCGACGTGAACCTCACGGCCACGGTCACCAATAACGTCCTCGAAATTGCGCTGCGCGGCTCCGTCCCCGATGGCGCGCCCACCACGTCTCCCATGCTCAACGGTCTCGAAATCACACCGAGCAGCGGCTCTCCCACCGGCACTCCGCAGGTCACGCTCAGCACCAACAGCCTGAACTTCGGTGCCCAGGCTATCGGCTCAAAAACTGCTCCCCAGGTCGTGACCGTCTCGAATACCGGCACCGCTCCTCTCCATGTCTCCGGCGTCACGCTGCAGGGTGCTAACCCCACCGACTTCGGCGTGACTCATAACTGCGGTAGCGTCCCCGCCAACGGCTCCTGCACCGTATCGGTCACATTCACCGCTTCGAACTCGGGCACGCGCAACGCGGCCGTGGTGATCGCCAACACTGTCAGCTCACCGCAGGTCACCGTCACGGGCTCCGGCGGTTCACCCAAAATCTCGTTCAGCGAAAATGTCGTGCACTTCTCGAATCAGACCGTCGGCACCACAAGCACGGCCCTCAACCTCACGTTGACCAATTCGGGCACCGCCGCGCTGAACCTTGCCGCCCCAACCCTGACCGGCGCACGAGCGGCGGATTTCGCAATCGCTTCCAATGGCTGTACCGCCGCGCTCAATCCCGGTGGTACCTGCTCGCTCGCCCTAACCTTCTCGCCCAAGGCGTTCGGAGTGCGCTCGGCCACGTTGAATCTGACCAATAGCGCCAGCTGGAAGCAATCCGTTCAAATCAGCGGCCGCGGAACCGCGCTGAATTATCCCGCGGAATGGCGACCCTCTACCGGCACCTGGTATCTGCTGCCCAACGGGGTCCCATCCGTCAAACAGTGGGGTGTGCCCACCGACATCCCGGTCACCGGCGACTTCGACGGCGACGGTAAACCGGACATCGCTGTCTGGCGTCCGTCTAACGGCACCTGGTACGTCGTCCCGAGCAAAACCGGTCAGGCCTACAGCCATCAATGGGGCGCGAACGGCGACATCCCGGTTCCCGGCGACTACGATGGCGATGGCATCACCGATTTCGCCGTCTGGCGTCCCTCAACCGGCACCTGGTGGGTGATCCCCAGCAGCACCGGTTTTGCCTATAGCCATCAGTGGGGCTTGCCTGGTGATATCCCGGTCCCCGGCGATTACGACGGCGACGGCAAAACCGACTACGCTATCTGGCGCGCCGATGGCGGTATGTGGTGGGTCATTCCCAGCAGCACCGGATTCGCCTACACCCATCAATGGGGCGCTAAGGGCGATATCCCGGTTCCCGGCGATTACGACGGCGACGGCAAAACCGATTACGCTGTCTGGCGTCCGAACGGCGGCATGTGGTGGATCATTCCCAGCACAACCGGATTCGCCTACAGCCATCAATGGGGTGCCAACGGCGACATCCCGGTCCCCGGCGACTTCGACGGCGATGGCAAAACCGATTACGGCGTCTGGCGTCCCGATGGCGGCAATTGGTACGTCATTCCCTCCACCACCGGTGTCCCCTGGATTCATCAGTGGGGTGCCAAGGGCGATGTGCCGATGAAGAACTTCATCAACTAGCGCATTCGCAAAGCAGAGGCCGGAGGTGCCAACACAAGGCGCGCCTCCGGCCTTTCTGCTTTTGCGCCGCTCATGGCCCGTGAAGGCGTACCCTGAATGCAATGCTTCGCGTCGCATTCCCGCTCTTTCTCGTCGCCGCCCTTCTGCCCGCCGCTGAAACCGCCCGGCTCGACCAGATTCTCGCCCAGCTCGAACAAACCCGCTCCTTCTCCTCTGTCAGCATTTCGCCCGACGCACGCTACGTCGCCTGGATCGTCTCTCGCCCCGGCAACGATCACGCGCTCTATCTGCTCGACTCGAAAAATCCGTCCGCCCACCCCAGACAGATCCGGGCCGCGGGCGCCATCGGACGCGCCGATTACTCCCAGATCGCCTGGTCGCCCGATTCCCGGCAGTTCGCCTTCTTCTCCGATGCCGGCTCGCACCAGAATCAGATCTATCTCGCCCGCCCTGATCAGTCCACGGCCCGCGAGGTCTCCAACCTCGACGGTTATGTAGATTCTCTACACTGGTCGCCTTCCGGGGATCAACTCTCGTTTCTCTACATCGAACACGCCGGCGGTGGCGGCCCGCTCGAAGCTGTCCCGTCCCAGACCGGTGTCATCGGCAGCGACATTCACAACGCGCGCCTTACACTGCTGCCCGCATCCGGCGGCAATCCGCGCTCGCTCACTCCGGCCGATCTCAACATCTATGAGTACGATTGGTCCGCCGATTCGAAACAGTTCGCCGCCATCGCCGCCCCCGGCCCCGCGGATAACAACTGGTGGACCGCGAAGCTCTACACCGTCGACGCCCAAACCGGCGCGATGAAGCTCCTCTACACGCCGCCCGCCGACCGCCAGCTCGCAGCGCCGCATTGGTCGCCCGACGGCACCCGCATCGGCCTTCTGTCTGGCATCATGAGCGACGCCGGATTCGATGGCGGCGACATCTTCCTCATCTCCGCTGCCAACGGCTCCGCCACCAACCTGACCGGCGCTCTCAAAGCCACCCCCAACGGCCTGCGCTGGCGCGACAACAACACTCTCCTCTACACCGAGGACATCGAAGGCGGCGGCGCCATCGCCACCCTGCACTTACCCGACAACACGACCGAAATTCTCTGGCGCGGCAGTCAGTCTCTCCACGAAGACGGCAATTTCCCCAATCTCTCCATCGCTCACGACGGCCGTACTGCCGCCGCCATCCGCAGCACCTGGGAACAGGCGCCCGAAGTCGTCGCCGGAACCATCGGCGACTGGCATCCGGTCACCTCCGAAAACGCCTCGCAACAGCCGCACTGGGGTAAAGCCGAAAGCGTCATCTGGGAGAACGAAGGCCACCGCGTGCAGGGCTGGCTCCTCTATCCGGAAAACTACACAGCCTCTCGCAAATACCCGCTCGTCGTCTCCATCCACGGCGGCCCGTCCGGTATGCGCTCTGCCGGCTGGCCATCCGTTCACTTCGATATGTCCGTTATGGCCGCGCTCGGCTATTTCGTTCTCTTCCCCAACCCGCGCGGCAGCTACGGGGAGGGCGAATCTTTCACCCGCGCCAACATCCGGGACTTCGGTGGCGGCGATTTACGCGACATCCTCGCCGGCCTCGACGCCGTCGCTCAGAAAGTGCCCATCGATCCCAACCGCATGGGCGTTACCGGCTGGAGCTACGGCGGCTTCATGACCATGTGGACCGTCACCCAGACCAATCGCTTCCATGCCGCTGTCGCCGGTGCCGGCATAGCCGACTGGCTTAGCTACTACGGCGAAAATTCCATCGATGAGTGGATGATCCCCTTCTTCGGCGCCTCCGTTTACGACAATCCGCAGGTCTACGCCAAGAGCTCCCCCATCACCTATATAAAGAACGTGAAAACACCCACGCTGGTTGTCGTCGGCGAGCGCGATGGCGAATGCCCCGCCCCTCAGTCCTTCGAATTCTGGCACGCTCTCAAAGCCGAACACGTGCCCACCGAGCTGGTCGTGTACCCCGGCGAAGGCCATTCCTTCCGCGACCCGCAAAATCGTCTCGACGTCCTCAAGCGCACTGCCCTCTGGTTCGACAAATACCTCCAGTCACAATAGTTCGAAATTTTCTGTCGGCTTGTAAATCCAGCATTTTGTAGGGCGGACCTCCAGGTCTGCGGCGGACGATCCTTTCATTCGCCTCCCCGGCCGTGCTAAAGCCTTCGTCATGGCCACCGAAGCACAAATCGCCGCCAATCGCGCCAATTCTGAACTGTCCAAGGGTCCGAAAACGCCTGAAGGCAAAGCCAGGGTCTCCCACAACGCCGTCAGGAACGCGCTCACCGGCGCCACCGTCCTGCTGCCAAGCGACGATGCCGCCGTCTACGAACAATACGCGCGCAACGCTTATGCCCGCTGGCAGCCCGCCAACCAGGCCGAAGAATTTCTCGTCCAGTCGATCCTTGACACCGAATGGCGTTTACTGCGCATTCCGGTTCTGATCGACGCCACCTGGGCCCTCGCCCGCCACAATTTCGCCGAGCTCTTCGCCGACCACCCCGAACCCGTTCGCTCCATGATGCTCGAAGCGCACATCAACGAAGTGAAAGGCCGCGAGCTCCGCAATCTCGCACTCCAGGACGCACGCCTCACCCGCAAACGCGACCGCCACATCGCCGAGCTGAAAGAAATCCAGGCGGAGCGCCGCAAACGCGAAAAGGAGCGTCTCGAAGCCGCCGCCCACATGTACCAGCGCTTCAAAGAAGAGGAACTGGACTTCGAGCCGTCCAAATTTGGCTTTGAATTTTCAATCGAACAAATCGAAGAAAAAGTAGCGTATTGGCAGGGCCGCCGCATCGGCTGCCAGTACCCCGAACAGTACGCCAAATATTTCGGCAGCAAAATCCTGATGTGCGAACGCCTCGGTCTCAACCCGGAAGACTACACCGGTCCGGACGACTTCGACCAGCGCGCCGCCTGAGTACGCAGTAGGGCGGACCGCCAGATCCGCGTCCGGCGGTCCCCGCTGGAGTTAAATTTGACCTCTTCTTCCGTTGACAACCCGCTCCTACTTTGATTGAATTCTCTCATTACGCAAGTATTGGGTTAGTCCACTCTGTCTTCGTGGAAGGGGAAAGCTATGGTGTTCCGTACATTCCGGGCCGCGTGTGCCCTTGCTCTGTTCTCTGTTTTCTCGCTAACTTATCTCGCCGCGCAAACCTATCGCGCCACCATTCGCGGCATCGTCACCGATTCCACGGGCTCCAATCTGCCCGGGGCCACCGTCACTCTTCTCAACACGAAAACCGGCGTCAGCACCACCAAGCAGAGCGATAGCTCCGGCCTCTACGTCTTCGATTACGTTGATCCCGGCACTTACACGGTCACCGTCGAAGCCACCGGCTTTGGTAAGTTCACCCAGGAAAACATCGTCGCGCAATCCGGTGGAGATATCACCGTCAACGCCACTCTCAATCCCGGCACCCTCCAGCAGAGCGTAACCGTAGATGCCGCGCCTCCGGCCGTCGAGTTCAACTCCACGAACCAGGAATTGACCATCGACACCAAAATGGCCAACGATACGCCGCGCCTCGATCGTAATCCGTTCAAACTGACTCTGCTCGAACCCGCCGCCATCAATACCCGCGGCGAAATGCAGCCGTATAACTCCTGGGCGCCGAACAGCGTCGATCTCGGGGGCGGCACCAATCTCAAGAACGATCTATTAGTCGACGGCGCGCCCATCGGGATCGGCCACAAGGCCGGCTATCCGCCCAATCAGGATGCGGTTCAGGAAGCCATCGTCTCGCAAAACAGCGTCGATGCCGAATCCGGCCACAGCGCTGGCGGCCTCATCAGCCTCACCACCAAGAGCGGCACCAACGAGTGGCATGGGCAGGCCTTCTACCTTGGCCGCTATCCCTGGCTCAGCGCCGAAGCCGACCGTACCCGCTTTACCCAGAATGCCCAGCGCCAGAATATGTTCGGCGGCACCCTCGGCAACCCCATCCTGAAGAACAAACTCTTCAACTTCTACTCCATGGAGTACTGGAAAGTCGGTGCGCCGAGTAGTTACAACACCACCGTCCCCACTCCGCTCGAACGTCAGGGCGATTTCTCGCAGACTCGTGCCGCCGACGGCAGCTTACGCCTCATCTACGATCCCTTTTCCACCGTCGTCGATGCCGCCGGCAATGTAACTCGCACCGCTTTCCCCAATAATAAGATTCCCGCCAGCCGCTTCAGTCCGTTTTCAGCCAAGTTACTCAGCGCCTTCTGGGACCCAAACAATCCCGGGGTCGGCTATAACCATCTGAATAACTATCAGCATGGTTTCATCGATAGCTTCACTTACTACAACTTATCCGATCGTGTCGATTACAACATCAACGATAAGTGGCGTGTCTCCGGCATGTACGGCCGCTATCATTCCGACGATATCGCCGGCAACCCCACGCCGAATAACTCCATCCTCTATCAACCCTCCGGCAGCGCCCGCGAGGCCAATCAGGCCATGGGCGACGCCGTCTGGTCCATCACCCCCAGCACCGTCATCAATTTCCACGGTGACTGGTTTAATCTCATTGACGCCTACGTCTCCAAGGACCTCGGCAAGAACGGCTGGGCCAGCATCTGGCCGGGCAACGACTGGTATGCCTCGTACGCGCAGGCCTCTTCCAACGTTCCCGTCTACTATCCCAGCCTCAACATCGGCGGCAATACCTTCGGCGGTCCCGGCTTCTTCTGGGATCAGCGCCCCGCCGCCGAGTCCTTCAGCGTCGGTGTCTCTCAGCAGCACAGCTCGCATTATCTGAAGTACGGTTTCCAGTTCCGCCGCAGTGCCGGGCCCACTTACGTCAGCAATACCGACAGCTTTGTCTTCAACCAGGCGCTCACCGCCAATACGTTCCAGAATCCCGATCTGACTAAGTCGGGCGATCCCTTCGCCACCTTCCTGCTTGGGGCGCTCGATAGCTCTTCCGAAATGATCGGCGGTCCCGCTCCCATTACCGTCTCCGATTTCTTCGGAATGTATTTCGGAGATGAGTGGAAAGTAACTCGCAATCTGACTCTCACCTACGGCCTTCGCAACGAGTACGAAACCGCGTGGCACGATCCCGCTCATCAGCTCTCCCAAGGCCTCGATTTGAACTATGGTGATCCCGCCATCCTGAGTAACCCGCCCGCGATGCCGTCCCAGGCAACCGCGCTCGTCGGCAGTAACTACTGGAGTTGGAATGGACTCTGGCGCTTCACTTCCAGCCAGCATCCCGGCATGTGGAACGCGCCGCAGCTGAACTTACAACCGCGCTTCGGCGTCGCCTACCGTCTGTCGGATAAGACAGCGCTGCGCTTCGGCTACGCCATGTACACCATTCCGACCGAGTACAATTTCACCGCCGCTCCGATCAGCGGATTCGAAGACGTCAACTTCCTCGAACCGCCCTTCTTCGGCATGACGCAATACCAGAACACCGCGCCTTTGGTAAACGGCAAGCCGCAGGAGACCATCGATAATCCGTTTCCGGCGAGTAATCCTCTGATCGCGCCGCCTGGAAAAGCAGGAGGAACGAACGTCGGCCGCGGCGGTTCACCGCTCCTCTGGTATCCGAAGTATTTCCAGAAAGCTTACAACCACCGCCTGAACCTGACCGTCGAGCATCAGTTACCCGGACAAATGGTCGCCTCGTTGACTTACTTCGTCAACTTCGGCAATCAACACTACACCGAGCAGCTTAACGGAGTGGATCCGACGCTCTGGCAGAACTACTACACACAGCTCAACGAAACCGTCGCCAATCCCTTCTATCACTATCAAAATCCAACCCTCATCCCCGGACCCTATTACAACGAGCCGACGCTGCCGCTTAGTGCGTTACTGGTGAAGTACCCGCTCTATGGGCCGCTTTACGAAATTGGTGTGCGCGGTGCCGAAGAGCACTATCAGGACGTCGAATTCAAGCTGCAGAAGCGCTTCAGCCAGGGCTTCAATTTCCTGCTCGGCTATATCTATATCCGCGAACGCCAGCAGATTAATAACTTCAACGACCTCACGATGTACAACAATACGCTGCAATGGCAGGATAGTGACCAACCGCATCACCGCCTGAACATCGCCGGCACTTACGAGTTACCCTTCGGCAAAGGCAAGCAGTTTCTGGGCGGTCTCAACCGCCTCGGGGATGCCGTCATCGGCGGCTGGAGTCTCACCGGAGTCATGACCTTCAATACCGGCGATTACCCGCGCTTCGGTAACTACATCGTCACCGGCAATCCCTGTCAGAACGTACCCTCGGGCTTCTACTTCAACCCGAATGTCTTCGCGCTGACGCCGCCCAACGCCTATACTTTGCGTACCAACCCGCTGCAGTACTCCTGTATTGTCGGCCCGAGCTTCTTCGATCTTGATGCCAGCTTACTCAAGAATTTCCATTTCACCGAACGCGTTCAGGGCCAGCTCAAAATGACGGCTTACAACGCCACCAACAAGCTCAACCTAGGCGATCCCGATACCAACCGCGCCGACGCAGCGTTCGGCCAGGCGCTCTACCAGGGCTCTCCCGGCGGCACCTTCGGCTCGCAGGGCGCGGTCTACGGGAACCAGGCCGGACGGCAGGTAGAATTGGGATTCAAGATCATCTTCTGAGATTCGTGTAACTGACGAATGGCTGTAGTAACTCGCCGGGACCTGCTGCTTGCTTTTTCGGCGGCGCCGGTCCTGGCGCAGCAGAATGCCTCTGCACCCGGCCAGGGCATGGCTTCGCGCCGCGTGGCTCCGGCTCCCCGCGGCAAGCCCTCCGGCCTACCCTTCTGCGCTCGCTTCACTGACATTGCGCGCCAGGCGGGTCTCACCCGGCCCGTCATCTCCGGCCACCCGAACCGCGCCGATTACGTCATCGACGCCATGGGCTGCGGCGTCGCTTTCCTCGACTACGACAACGACGGCTGGCTCGATATTCTCGTGCTTTCGTCGTCGCGCTGGGGCGACCCGCCGTCCGATGCCTCCACTCGTCTGTACAAAAATAATCGCAACGGCACCTTCACCGATGTGACCGCCAAAGCCGGCCTCTTCCGCCCTGGTTACTTCTTCGGCGTCACTGTCGCCGACTACAACAACGACGGTCACGAAGATATCTTGCTCACCGGCTGGCCGCAGAATATCCTCTATCGCAATAATGGCGATGGCACTTTCACCGATGTGACGAAACAAGCCGGCCTGTTGAACGCACAGCCGCGCTTTGGCACTGGCTGCACCTTCCTCGATTACGATCGCGACGGTCATCTCGACCTGTTTGTCTCGAATTACGTCACCTTCGATCCCGCTTCTGTCCCGCGCGCCGGCGCATCTTCCAACTGCAATTCCGACGGCGTGTTCTGCGGGCCGCGCGGACTTCCCTACGGTCATCATTTGCTCTATCGCAACAACGGCGATGGCACCTTCAGCGACGTGACCGTATCATCCGGCATCGGCAAAGTCGACGGCGGCTACGGACTTACCGCAGTCTCCGCCGATTTCGATGACGATGGCTTCGCCGATATCTATCTCGCCTGCGATTCCACGCCCAGCCTGCTCTTTATGAACCAGCACAACGGCACGTTTGCCGAGCAAGGCATGGAGCGCGGCGCCGCTCTGAGCGAGGACGGCATGGAGCAGGCCGGCATGGGCCTCGGCATCGGCGATCTGCGCAATCGCGGCCTTCTCGATATCGTCAAAACACACTTCGCCGCCGATACGCCCGCCGTTTACGCCAACACTGGCAAAGGCGATTTCCGCGACGATACGCTTCGGTCCGGCCTCGCCATCGAAACACGCTACATCAGCTGGGGCGTTGGCGTCGAGGATCTGGATAACGACGGGTTCGCCGATATTTTCTGGGTCACAGGCGGCATCTATCCCGAACTGCAGTCCCGGCCCGATCAGCCCTTCAAGACGCCTCGCATTCTCTTCCGCAATCTCGGCAATGGCCGGTTCGAAGAACTGATCGGCGAGGCAGGTCCAGGCGTTGAAGCGCAGCATGCCAGCCGCGGCTGCGCTTTCGGAGATTTCGATAACGACGGCGACCTGGATATCGTCGTGGTCAATCTCAACGAGCCCCCTTCCCTGCTCCGCAACGATCTCTCGGGCACGAATCACTGGCTGAAGATCAAGCTCACCGGCACGAAATCGAATCGCAGTGCGATCGGCGCGCGTGTTACCGTTCGCTACGGCGATAAACTCCGCGCGCAGACGGTGCTCGCACAATCGTCGTATCTCTCGGTCAACGATCGCCGACTCCATTTCGGCCTCGGCAAGCTTGCCAGCGCCGACATCGAGATCCGCTGGCCGAATGGGGATATTGAGCACATTGCAAATGTATCCTCCAATCAGCTCGTTCATATCGCCGAAGGCCGGGGCATTACACGCACCGAGAAATTCGGCTGATGGGTACTCTCGGCGTAATCGTTTTCGCGCTGCTCTATCCGCAGCAGGGCGATCTCGAACGCGCCTGGAATCTGGCCGGCAACGGCGATCGCTCGCAGGCGATTCAGCTGCTCGAGCACACCGTCCGGCAGTTTCCCAACAACTCCGATGCCCGCCTGCTTCTCGGCAGTTTATTGAGCGAAGCCGGCGACGCTCCGGAGGCCATTGATCAGCTCACCGCAGCCGTCCGGCTCGCGCCCCGGTCGGCTGACGCGCAGAACGCACTCGGGGAAGCCTATCTCGCGGCCGGCGATTTCAAGGACGCCCGCTCGCCCTTTGAGCAGGCTCTGAAGCTTAAGCCGCAATATGCGATTGCCCAACTGAACCTCGGCTCGGTTCTGCTGCAAGCGGGCGATTTCAACGCGGCCGCCGCGCATCTCGACCGCGCCATCGAGCTTCTCGGCCGCGATGCGGATGCCGCCTACGCGCGCTATCTCCGCGCCAAAGCCTATTCCGCCGCAAGCGATCCGCAGAACGCCGCAAAACTGCTTGAACAAGCCATTGCGCTGCGCCCCGAGTACGCCGAAGCGTGGTCGGATCTCGGCCAAGCACGCAGGCTTCTGCTCGATGATGCGGGCGCGCTCGCTGCTGAGAAGCGCGCCGTAGAGCTCAAGCCGTCCGATCCGGTTGCGCAATATCGACTCGGCGCCGAATACCTGCGGCAGGATCAGATCGACGCCGCCATCGAACATCTCCAGACGGCCAATCAGCTCAAACCCGGCGATCAATCGACGCTAAACGCTTTGCAGAGCGCTTTGCGCCAGGCCGGGCGCAGCGCCGAAGCGGACGAAATCAAGCGCAGACTAGCCGATCTGCTGCGTGAAAAAGATCGCCAGAATCAGGACGAGCTCGAAGCCGTGAAGCTCAACAACGAAGGCGCCGATCTGCAGCGTGCCGGTCATCTTGCGGAGGCCGCGGCCAAGTACAAACAGGCGGTCGCGCTCTATCCCGCGCACGCCGGCATCCGCGTGAATTACGCAGTTGCGCTGCTCCGGCTCGGACGATGGACGGACGGTTTGAACGAGCTGCACGAAGCGCTCGAACGCGATCCCGGCAACGCTCAGATCCGCTCGGCGCTCAACGATGCACTGCGCCAGGCTCCGGCCGGCACGCGCCCGGCCTGGGCGGATCGATGAACCACGATTCCCACTGAGTCGGGCGGTAGTTTGAGCTTGTCGCCATCGACGCGGACGCCGTTCTCGGAGCCAAGTTCCAACTCGGCCGTTGCGCCCACCTCGATCGCGCGCGTCTCGCCGGCCAGATTGCAGACTACTTCGATGGACCCGCGCCGCACCGCCAGCCAGCGCGCGTCTTCATCGAATCGAACCTCAACATTTTCCATGCGGCCATCGGTCAGCACGGCATGCTTTCGCCGCAAAGCGATGAGCTTGCGATGCCACTCGAGCAGTCCGGCATGCGGCTGGCGCGCGACTTCATCCCATCGCACATTGGAGCGCTCGAAGGTCTCCGAGCTCTGCGGATCGGGCACCTCGTCCGGCTTCCAGCCAAACGCGCGAAACTCATTCTTTCTGCCTTCCGAGACATTGTGCGCCAGCTCGGCGTCGTCGTGATGTGTGAAGTACTGAAAGGGCGACGAAGCACCGAACTCTTCGCCCTGAAACAGCATCGGAATGAAAGCGGAAGTGAATACCAGCGCGGCCGCGATCCGGCATCGGCCTTCGCTGACCAGCTGACACAGCCGTTCGCCGCGCGCGCGATTGCCGATCTGATCGTGGTTCTGCGCATAGGCGAGGAAATGATGCCCGGAGAGATGAATCACGGGCCGCCCGTGCACGCGCTTGCGATGCTGCGAGTAAACGCCGTCGTAGACGTACGCATTCCGCAGCGCCTTGGCCAGTTGCGCGAGCGTGCCGAAGTCCTCGTAGTAGCCGTTCGTCTCGCCGGTGAGCACGGAATGCAGCGCGTGATGAAAATCGTCGCTCCATTGCGCGTCGATGCCGTAGCCGCCCGCCTCGCGCGGTGTCACGATCTTCGGATCGTTCAGATCGCTCTCGGCGATCAGCACGTAGTGGCGGCCAAGATGAGCCGAAAGTTTATCCACTTCAGCCGAAAGCTCTTCCAGAAAATGCACCGCCGATCGATCGTAGAAAGCGTGAATCGCATCCAGCCGCAAGCCGTCGAAGTGATAATCGCGCAGCCACATGCAGGCGTTATCGATGAGGTAGCGGCGCACTTCAACGCTCCCTTCGTGATCCAGGTTCACCGCCTCGCCCCATGGCGTCTCGTAAGCTTTCGTAAAGTAGGGACCAAAGCGGCTCAGATAGTTTCCGGCTGGGCCCAGATGGTTGTAGACAACGTCGAGCAGCACCGCCAGCCCCCGCGCGTGGCAGGCGTCCACCAGTGTCTTCAGATCATCGGGCGTTCCATAGGCGTGATGCGGCGCGTACAGATCCACTCCGTCGTAGCCCCAGCCTGAGCTGCCCGAAAATTCGTTCACCGGCATAAGCTCGAGATGCGTCACGCCGAGCTCGACCAGATGATCGAGCCGCTCGATCGCGCTCAGGAATGTGCCCTGCGGCGTGAAGGTGCCGACATGCATCTCGTACAGCACGCCGCTTGGCAGCGGAGGAGCCTGCCAGTGTGTATCGTTCCAACGGTACGCCGAGTGGTCGACGATCTGCGAGGGTCCGTGAATACCCCTGGGCTGAAACGCCGAGCGCGGATCGGGCGTCGGCTCGCCGCCATCGACCAGGAACGTGTACTCGCTTCCGGGTCCGGCCGCTTCCACTTCGGCGCTCCACCATCCGCGCTCCTCTTTCTCGAGCGGCCAGCGGCGCGAACCGGCCTGAACTTCAACTTTGCGGGCCTCGGGAGCCCAGAGCTCGAATTTATGCATGGCCGTTCTTTCGGAAGATTCTGCTTGACAACCCCTCTAGTCAGAGATGAGCAGCGCCACCGGGAAGCTTCTAAACAATTGCGCTGCGGCAATGTCCCGAGCCTCGACGCGCTCGTCCGTTAGTACATTTCGCCAGTTTCCTGTAGGAAGTTCGAGCGTAGTGTCTTCCCATTTTCCTTGCAGTTGCCAGACCAGGCGAGGAACGGCTGTAACCGCTTTTTCTCCGCGCGCAAAGGCCAGCAGATGATCTGCTTTGGCGCCTCTGGCTGGCAGCGGGCGATAGCCGGCATCGGAGTCGAAGGCTTCCGGCTTTTCACGCCGTGCTTTCAGTGTGCGGTGAAGCGTCCACATCTTGGGGAGGCCTTCATCGGCGCGGCTCCAGATCTCGTCGACACTGAGCCGTTTGATCTCACAGAGGAGTTTTCTGCGCAAGTCGTAATCAACCGGGCGCCGGTTGTCGGGATCGACCAGACTCAGATCCCAAAGTTCCTGCCCCTGATACGTATCCGGTATACCCGGCGCAGTGAGTTTCAGCAGCATCTGCGCGAGCGAGTTGATGCGGCCGGGCTCGACCAGCTTCGCAACAAACGCCTCGAGATCGGCGACGAACGCCTGATCTTCATACAGCGAGCCAATGAAGCTCTTCAGCGCATTCTCATACGGCTCATTCGGGGCCAGCCAGCTGGTGCGCTGCTTGGCCTCGCGCATGGCCTTTTCCATGTAGGCCCGCATGCGGTCGAGCGAAATCGGCCATGCTCCGATGAGCGTCTGATAAAGAAAGTACTCGGTGTTGCGATCGGGCAGTTCGCCTGTTTTGTGCTTCTCGTTAGCTGCCGCCCAGCGCGATAGCACCTGCCGCCATTCCTCCGGCATCTCCGATAGCAGGCTGATGCGCGCCCGCACATCTTCGCTGCGTTTGGTGTCGTGGGTGGAGGAAGCCAGCATGGTGCGCGGATGCGTGCGCTGCACTTCGGCACAGTAGCGATGAAAATCTTCGGCCGGAATGCCGAAGCGTCCGGGATCGCCGCCGACTTCATTGAGCGACACGAGCCGGTCGAAGCAGTAGAACACGGTGTCCTCGACGCCTTTGGCCATAGCCGGCCCGCAGAACTGCTGGAAGCGCATGACGAATTCGGTTTCAAGCGGACCGCGCACGCGCAGCAGCAGAATGTCGCGCATGAAATCGAACAGACCGGCATCGAGTCCGGGCCGGTAGTTTTTGGCTGCTTCGATCGCTTCATTGATGTAGCGCTCGTCTTCGGGCGTAATTTCGTCGCGCTCCGGCACCACGTAGGTGCGGTAGACGGGGAAGCAGGCCACCAGTTCGCGAATGGCGCGCATAATGTCGTGGCGCGTGTAGTCGCGCTGATCGCGATGCAGCTCGCAGATTTCGGTGAGCAGGTGGGTCAGGCGATTGACATCGCTGCCGAGGAGATCGCGCAGCACCCGATGCTTTTTGTCGCGGCAGGCGGCAACGTAGTCGGTCGATTCCTGCGTGAAGGCGGTGTAGATGCGGTTGAACTGCTCCTCGTTGCGTGTGTCGACGAACAGGCCGGCGGTTTCGTTCAAGAAATCGTAGCCCGTGGTGCCGTCGATCGGCCAGTCGGAGCGGAACGTCTCGCCGGGCTCGAGGATCTTCTCGGCGATGATCCAGACATCCTGCGCCTGTTCGCGCAGCCGCTCGAAGTAGCCGCGCGGATCGCGCAATCCGTCCGGATGATCGATGCGAATGCCGTCGAGGACACCCTCGCGCAGCCAGCGCAGAATGAGCGCGTGAGTGTCGGCGAAGACCTGCGGGATCTCCATGTTGAGCGCAACCAGCGAGTTCACGTCGAAGAAGCGGCGGTACGGAAGCTCCTGGCGGGCCGTGTGCCAGAAGGCAAGCCGGAAATTCTGGTTTTCGAGAACGGCATCGAGCTTCTCCATGTCGCGATTCACGTCGGCGAGCGCGTGATCGATGGCTTCGGCGATGAACGGCGTCTCGGAAAGGAGTGTTTCGAGCAGTTTGTAAACGATGGTCTTATCGCGGTGGCGTACATGCTTGCTCTCCTGATCGGTCGACGAGTAAATCGGGAGCCGCTTCAGCGATTCTGCAAGAAAGGCCAGATAATCGGACCCGGTTTCTTTGGCGGCCTCGCACAGTATGGGCGGCAGCGAGCGAGGCGACATGGGAAATTCGTTATCGAAATAGGTGACCAGGAATTCGGCGCCGCGCCGCTTCAGTTGAATTTCGCCGCGCGAAAGCACGCGGCCATAGTGATCGCCGAGCACGGGGATCAGAAGCTTGTTGCGGAGTTTTTCATCGCGCGGATTCCAGTTGATGTCGAAGTAAGGCGAGTAGCGGCTGGAGGGTCCGTTCTCCCAAACATCCCACCAGAGGCGATTGCGGCGCCCGCTGATGGCCATGTGATTCGGCACGATATCGAGGACCTGTCCAAGACCGCATTCGCCGAGCCGGCGGCAGAAGCGCTCGTGGGCCTCGGCGCCGCCCAGCTCCTCGTTGACACGGTGATGATCCACGACGTCGTAGCCATGCGTGCTGCCGGGCGCCGCCTGCAGGTAGGGGGACGAGTACACGTGCGACACGCCGAGTTCGTGCAGATAATCAGCGATGGCGGCGGCATCATCGAAGCCGAATTGGGCGTGAAGCTGCAGGCGATAGGTCGCTATCGGGATACGTGACATTTTTTTAATGAGAACTCAATCCAGATTAGTTGGTTTCGTAAAACACGAGCGCCCTGGGGATTAGCCGGGCGCCATTTCAGCGCGACCGCTCGAGAATCGCGCAGAGCGGATAATGATCCGAGCCGCGCGCGCCGTGCTCGATTGCGCCATCGGAGATGCGAACCGGACCCTTGGCAAAGATCCAGTCGAGAGCCATCATGATGCGATGCGTCCGCTCGATGTGCTCGCCCATCGCACTCTGAAAACCTGCCGCTTCCAGCTTACGCAGAAAAATCGACGGCAGGTATTTGGTATTTAAATCTCCACCGAGCAGGATCACGCTTCCGGGAGGGTAGCGCGAGGCATCGGCGAGGATCTCATCGAGCTGTTTCTCCTGAATGAACCCGGCGCTGCGGCTCTCCAGATGAGCATTGTAGACGACGAGTTTGCGGCCATCCCAGTCGAACTCGCTGACCAGAGCTAGGCGTCCGCCGCGACGGCGCTGCATGAGCGGCACGGAGGAAGGAATCCAGGGGCGCGGCTTCCAGAACCCCGATTGCCGCTCGAAGCGAAGGATGCGTGACTGCAGAAATGGCAGGCGGGAAAGCGTGGCCTGGCCGGTGTAGGCGGGTGCGTTGTGCTCCTGACTGAGCTCCTCGAACTCGATGGCGAAAACGCCGTTCAGGCCAAGGCGCCGCGAAAGCTCGGCGGTGACATCTGTGTGGCCGTCGCGCGTGGTGTTCGAATCGACCTCCTGCAGCAGATAGAGATCGGCGGCATAGGTCTGCATGCCAGCGGCAATCTGATCGAGACGCGCGCCGTGGTCGATGTTCCAGGTCATGAGGCGCAATCGCGGGAGATTGTGCGCTGCCGGATAACGGCCCGATTCGAAGATGCGTTCGAAATCGGGGGGAAGTGCGGCCGAATTGGAGCTGCCGGTCTGGCCCTCGACGGCGACAAAAAGCAGCAAGGGCAGCATCCAGAGGAGAAAGCGTTTCACAGCGCGCGCACGATCGCTTTCCGGCGGGCGGCGAGCATTCCAAGCAGGCAAAAGTACCATCCGCAGACGCCGAACCGGGCGAACGGATAATCGACCAGCGCATGCAGGCAGACGGCAATCAGGCCGATGCCCCAGCCGCTGCGAATGGCGGGACGAATGCTCCAGGCAAAAACGGCCAGCATGGCGCCGGAGAAGAAGATTCCACCGTCGGAGGCCCACTCGAGCCAGTCGTTGTGGGCGCGGTTGACATAGGTGCCGTCGTCGTAACGGGCAAACATACGATAGACGGGCACGTAGGTATCGAGGCCCCAGCCCGCAAAGGGATGCGTGCGGATCATGGCCAGCGAGGAACGGTCGATATTGCGCCGCACGGCGAGCTGATCGTTCTGCTGCAGCTTGGCAATCAGGCTTTCGAAGCCCGCGGCATAGACGAAGACCACGCTGAGCGCAACGGCTATGCCTGCGCCAGCGAGCAGAGTCTTGCTGCGGTTCTTGGCGTAAGCGAAGGCGATCAGGACGAATAGTTCGATGGCGATCAGCGCGGTGCCCGCGCGCGACCCGGAAGCCACTACGGCGCCGATCTGAATGGCGGCGCAGAGCACGAAGCGAATGTCGGCACGTCCCGCACCCAGAGCGCGCCAGAGCGTTACCGGCAACAGCAGCTCGACGAACTGCGCGAAGTTATTCCAATACGCGAAGGGCCCGAAGATCACGTCGTAGCGGCTCGGAATCAGCCAGAAGTAACGAGTGGTCTGGGAAGCCTGCTGCAGGAGATCGAGCAGGCAGACGAGCGTGCCGAAAACGATAAAAAGCAGGCGGAAGCGCGCGCCCTCGCCCATACTTCGGAAAAACTGCGCAGAGAGCAGGGTGATGACCGCGGCCGTGAGCCAGAACAGAACGCCGGTCCAGCCGTTGTAGACGATCTTGTGCGGAAAGAACAGAGTCTGAACGATGCCGTAGATGGTCATGGCGGCCAGGATGACGGCAGGCAGCGGAAAATCGATGCGTTCGAAGACACCGGGCCAGAAGCATACGGCGGCTAATGCGAGTACAGCGGCCGAGATGACGAAACCTGGAATGACGTTGCCGTCGCCGGTGGAGAGCGTGAAGGCGCAGAGACAGACAAAAAGGGCTGTCGCGAGCACCCGCGAGTGCAGGAGAGCGCGGCCGCCCGCAGGCGCGATGTTGACAGGCGCGCGGCCCATCGACTACTCAGTCGCCTGTTTCCCGCCTGTATAGACGACGCGCCAGATCGAGTTGGAGCCGTCATCGCTCACCATGAGTGAGCCGTCGGAAGCCACCGCGACTCCGACCGGGCGTCCCCAGACCTTCCCATCGGCGGTGACGAATCCGGTGACGAAATCTTCGTATTCGCCGGTAGCATGGCCGTCTTTGAGCGGAACGCGGATTACTTCGTAGCCGGCCCGATCGGCTTTGTTCCAGGAGCCGTGCTCACCGGCGAAGATATCGCCGACGTACTGTTTCGGAAACTGCTTGCCTTCATAGAAGGTCAGCTCGAGCGAGGCGTTATGCGGCTGCAGCAGAACATCGGGGACGATGACTTTATCGGCCAGCTCGGGATGCTTGCCCTGGAGGCGCGGATCCTGATGATTGCCCATGTAATACCAGGGCCAGCCGTAAAAGCCGCCCTCTTTGACAGAGGTGATGTAGTCGGGGACGAGATTGTCGCCCAGCATGTCGCGCTCATTGACCGAGCACCAGAGCTGATGCGTCAGCGGGTTGATGGCGAGCCCGACGGGATTGCGAATACCCGAGGCATAGACTTTCACGAACTTGCCTTCCGGGGTGTACTCGAGGATGTTGGCGCGGCGAAACTCGCTCGGGTGGGTGTCCGGATCATCGACATTGGAATGGGAACCGACGGCGACGAACATCTTGGCGCCATCACTCGAAAAGACGACGTCGCGGGTGGAATGACCGCCGGTCGGAAGCTTCGGAATGATGACCTGGGCGGCTCCGGTCGCCTTCAGATCGCCGTTATGGTACGGGAAACGGACGACCGAATCGGTATTGCCGATATAGACCCACTGCGGGTTGTCCCCGGGCGGGTAGAAGGCGATGCCGAAGGGCTGGTGCAGGCCGGTGGCGAATGTCGATTTCTGCCCCGGCTTGCCGTCCGAGCTGATGCCGCGGAAGATTTCCACGGTATTGCCGTCGCTCTCGGCCACAAAGAGGTCGCCGTTGGGGGCGGTCAGCAGTTTCCGGGGGCCATCGAGGTGCTCCGCATAGAGCTCGACCTTGAAGCCTTCGGGCGCCTTGGGCCAGGCGTCCGCGGGACGCGCCACCACGCTGGGGCCGTTTGATACGCCCTTGGTAGCGTACGGAGCCGGCAGATCGGCCACCGTAATTTTGCGGAATAGCCCCGGTTTTTGACCCTGAAAACCGTGGAAAGCAGCCTGGCCGGTAATGACCGGAGTACCTTCCGGAATGTCAGCGGCCGCTGCCACAATAGCCAGTCCGAGCAGCGCGAGCGGCAGAGTGCGTTTCATATCTTTAATGATCCCATTTTGAACGTATCAGAAACCATTCCGGCGCGAGGTCGGCAGCGTTGCAGCCCTCTCCCGCTGGCCGCGCAAGCGCTACCACGGGTGTAGCTACCACGGGTGTAGAAGACGACCGGAATCTTCTGCAATGGTTCGGGGAGTGCTGACGCGAGACGTTCAACTTACCAGGCACACGTAATTACTAAAAGCAACAAGTTATTGGGGAGAGAGTAGAAGCGAAAAGGAGATCGGATCAAGGCGGTGCCGACGCGCGAGGGAATGCAACTATTCGGCGCGATTTATTCTGCATGAGCCTAATATAAATTTTTTTTCAAGAACCCTTGTCCCCGGCGCCGGTTTCGCTGACAATATAAAAAAATAAAGATTTCTTATAGCCAGCGAGGCCGGAAGCGATTACATTCGCTTCTGTGCAGACCGGGATCCCTGCCGGGACATGGGTGGTGTGCTCGGAGTGACGTACTGGTCTGAATTGAGAAAGCGGGGATTTGATGGAGACTACGCAACAAGAGTCTTGCCAACCGGGCAAGTTTCAGTTTAAGATTCTGGCGCCTTCGACACGGGACCTTCCCGTGACTGCTGTAAGCGCCGTTTCGAGTACCGAAAGCCACTCGGACCTCTTGTTTGACGTGCAGATGCTGCGGGGACGCGTTTACCGCGAGAATCCCGCGATTGCCGCGACCCTGCTGCCCGACGGACGCCACTGGCATCCGATCGATGAGCAGAGCTGGCATATCGTTCTGCAGGACATGCATGGCGTAGCGCTTGGCTGCGCGCGCTACCGGCCGATTCACGGGGGCTTCGAGCAGCTGACGTGCAGCAAGGCTGCGATCGCCATGTCGCCGATTACGGGCCCGCTGTTCCGCTCGGCTTTTGCCGCCTACAGCGCCGAGGCCCGACACCGCGGTATTCATTACGGAGAAGCGGGCTGCTGGGCGGTTTCAGAACGCGCTCGCTGCTCGACGGCCGCGGTGAATATCGCACTCATGAGTTTTGCCTTGGCAGAATGGCTGGGCGGCGGTCTGGGCCTCACTACGGCCACGACCCGCCATCATTCGTCATTGATTCTGCGGCGGCTGGGTGGCAAGCCTTTTGCGGGCTTTGCTCCGTACTACGAACCCGCCTACGACTGTTCGATCGAGTTGTTGCACTTCGACATCCGCCAGATCGAGCCTCGTTACGCGGCGAAGCTGGACGAGATGCGAGCCGAGTTGCGGCGGACGCCGGTGCTTTGTCCGGTGGAACTGCCCGAGCAGATGGGATACACGCTCCCTCAGGGAATTCCGGGGTATATGCCGGGTGCGGCGAACGCCTATGGAGCCGGGACGGGCATTCGGCTGCAATAGCCCAAAGAGGATTCAGGAAAAACGAAAGGCCCGCGAGACGGTTGTTGGATCTCGCGGGCCTTTTCGTTGACTTTCGAATGAACGAAAGCGGTTAGAGTTTTACTTGGCGAACTTCTTCTTGCCGAAGAGTCCGAGGGCAAACAGACCAGCACCGATCAGAGCGAGCGAAGCCGGCTCCGGAACGGGCGAGGTGATTTCCGTGTTCGAGAGCGACGTGGAAATGAAGCCCTGGCTACGGAACTGATTCAGCAGCGACGCAATCGTGTATCCAGCGAACTGGGCACTGAAGACGCCGCTGAACGGGGTCTTATCGTTGGGCGAAGTGGCATAATAAGCCCAGCCGTTGATCGCGAAATCAGCGGTAACCAGGTTCGAGCCAGCCGTGTGAAGGGTGATCGGTGAACCCGCAATGGCCTGGCAAGCCGGAGAGTTTGCACCGGTGCAGGTCGCGTACGGGCTAAGGGGAACGTTGGTCAGATCGAAATCCACCACGCCGCTCGCAGTCGGAACCGTGAACCACGCGGTCACCGGCGTACCACCAGCGATGATGTCCTTCATGGTCGTGGTGCCGGTGGTAGGAACGCTACTGAAAAAGTTGGTTCCCCCCTGGAGATAGACCAGCTGGTTTGCGCCAGTCCCGGCAGTCACTGCATCCGTTCCGATATAAAAGCCGGAATTGGTGACGTAGAACGAACTGCTCACGTTCACCGTACCGACGCCGACCGACGCCGCCGAAGCGACGCCGCAGAGAAGTAACGTACTCGCCAGGGCTCCGAAGAGCTTACTGGCATTCTTAAGACTCATATATTAACCTCCAACAACCTCATTTGCGCGCAACTATAGAGACAATTGCGTCTTTGAGCATGATACCGAGGTTAATCCGAAGGACGATACCCGTAGTTCTACTAGTACCGTACCGAGTCGCTCTTACAACTGAGAATTGTACGTAACGGGTAAGTGCTTTTGTTTCCAGAATGTTACAAATCTTACGGCGGCTCCGTATTTCTACCAGCTAACCCATGACCTGACCTCTGTAGACCGGACGAGATAGCGCCTCCCGCTGGCTAAAGGGGTATGCTGTCCAAGACATGCGCCTGTCGTCCTCGCTCCTCCTTTTCGCCCTTTTTGCGCCTATACTCCCCGCGCAGAACAAGGGCTATTATCGCTACCCTGCACTCTCTCACGACCGCATCGTGTTTACCGCCGAAGGAGACCTCTGGACGGTTTCGACCGAGGGCGGACTGGCCACCCGGCTCACTAGCAGTCTGGGCCAGGAATACGCAGCGGCGGTCTCCCCGGACGGCAAGACGGTCGCGTTCAGTGCCGACTACGAGGGGCCTACCGAGGTCTACACCATGCCCATTGATGGAGGTATACCACAGCGCCGAACGTTTGACGGGCAGGCGATCGTACAGGGCTGGATGCCGGACGGGAAAATTCTCTATGCCAGCTACCGGTACGCGACGCTGCCCGACGCACAACTGCTGAGCATCGATGCGCAGAACCGGATCAGCATTTTGCCGCTGAGCCAGGCTTCGCAGGGGTGCTTCGACGGGAACGGCACGCTCTTCTTCACGCGCTTTCCCTTTCAGGGTAGCTATGCCAAGCGCTACCGCGGCGGGACGGCGCAGAGCTTATGGAAATATGTACCGGGACAGGAAGCGACGGCGCTGACAGCGGATTACACCGGCACCAGCAAGAACGCGATGTACTGGCAGGGGCGAATTTACTTCCTCTCCGATCGCGACGGCACGATGAATCTTTGGTCGATGGACGAGAGCGGGCGGAAACTGCGCCAGCACACGCATCAGCAGGGCTGGGATATCAAAGATGCCTCGCTTTCCGACGGGCAGATTGTCTATCAGCTCGGCACGGATCTGCACCTGTTCAACATCGGCAAAAATCAGGACCGCGCGATTCCGATCGAGCTGCCGTCGGACTTCGACAGCCTGCGCGAACACTGGATCAAGGAGCCGCTGAAGTACACCAGCGCGGTGCATTTCTCAAACGACGGGGAAAAGATTGTGCTGACGGCGCGCGGACGGGTATTTGTCGCGCCGGTGAAGCACGGTCGATTTGTGGACATTAGCGAGCACCGGCCTGGACGTTTTCGCGAGGCGCGTTTATCGGCGGACGGCAAATCGGTGCTCGTCTTTTCGACGGAATCGGGCGAAGTGGAGCTTTGGAAGTATCCGGCAAACGGCGTGGGCGCCGGGGAAGCTGTGACCGCGGGCGGCAAGGTGCTGCGCTGGGAAGGCGTGCCTTCGCCGGACGGCAAGTGGATCGTGCATCAGGACAAGAACAACCGGCTGTATCTGCTCGATCTGGCGAGCAAGACGGAAAAGCGCATTGCGGAATCGAATCCGGATAACAATTCCGACCCTGCATTTGGCGGAATCCGCTGGTCGCCGGACAGCCGCTGGGTGCTGTTTTCCGAAGAAGCGGATAACGGCTTCATCCAACTGATGCTGTACGGTATTGAAAACGGACGCACGGTGGCGCTAACGACGGATCGCTACAACACGGCGGGCGCGGACTGGAGCGAGGACGGCAAATGGATCTACTTCCTTTCCGACCGGTCGCTGAACACGGTGGTGAAGAGTCCGTGGGGCAATCGCCAGCCGGATCCATTTTTCGATCGCACGAATAAGCTTTATGCACTGGCGTTGAAGCGCGGCCAAGTATCGCCATTCGAGCCCGCCGACGAACTGCATCCGGCGAAGACGGAAGAGACACCGAAGCCCGGAACGGATCAAAAGAAGAACGGACCGCCGAAGGTGGAGATCGAGCTTGACGGCATTGAAACGCGGCTGATCGAGGTGCCTGCGCCGGCCGGAAATTACAGCGATTTGCAGACGGCGGGAAAACGGCTGTGCTGGATCGACAATGACGCTGCCGACCCGGCCAAGAACACGCTGCAGTGCCTGGATGTTGCGAATAAGGGCGATGCGCCGGAGACGCTGCTCGACGCGGTGCGCAGCTTTGAGGTCTCGGGCGATGGGAAAAAGATTCTGGCGCGAACGAAGAATGATCTGCTGGTTTTTGATTCGTCGATGAAAGCGGATGCGCTGAAGTCGCCGAAGACGATGGCCGACAGCAAGGTGGATCTGGGCTCGTGGACGTTTTCGGTGATTCCGGCGGAAGAGTATCGCGAGGCGTTTCTGGATGCCTGGCGGTTGCACCGTGATTATTTTTACGATCCGCACATGCACGGGATCAACTGGCCCGCCATGCGCGACAAATACGGCGAACTGCTCAACCGGGTGCGCGATCGCGAAGAACTGGATGATCTGATTTCCGACATGGTCAGCGAACTCTCGGCGCTGCACACGTTTGTTTTTGGCGGCGATATTCGCAAGAGCCCGGACCAGATTGAGCTGGCGAGTCTGGGCGCGCTGCTCGAACCGGCGGCGAATGGGAAAGGCTGGACGGTGAAGCATATTTACCGGACCGATCCGGACCGTCCGGACCAGCTCAGCCCTCTGGCGCGGCAGGGTGTGGAACTCGAAGACGGCGACACCATTCTCGCGCTCAATGGACGCGATCTGGACGAGCATACGAATCCGGGTGAGGTGCTGCGGGGGCAGGCGGGCAAACAGGTGCTGCTGCATGTGCTGCCGAAGGGGAAGAACGAGCCGCGGGATGTGATTGCGCGTCCGATCGCGATCCGCGCCGATGCCGAATTGCGCTACTCGGAGTGGGAATGGACGCGGCGGCAGACGGTGGAGCAGCGCTCGAGGGGCAGTATCGGTTATGTGCATTTGCGGGCTATGGGACCGAACGATATCAATCAGTGGGTCGAGCAGTTTTCGCCGGTCTACGATCGTGCGGGGCTGATTGTCGATGTTCGACACAATCGCGGCGGCAACATCGATAGCTGGGTGTTGGGGAAGCTGATGCGCAAGGCGTGGATGTACTGGCAGCCGCGCGCCGGGAGAGCGTCGTGGAATATGCAGGAGGCGTTTCGCGGGCCGGTGGTGGTGCTGTGCGATCAGTGGACGGCGTCCGATGGCGAGGCGTTCAGCGAAGGTTTCAAGCGCCTCGGCTTAGGGAAAGTGATTGGCACGCGCACATGGGGCGGCGAAATCTGGCTGAGCGCGGGCAACCGGCTGGCTGATAACGGCATCGCTTCGGCGGCGGAGCTGGGAGTTTATGGGCCCGAGGGGAAGTGGTTAATCGAAGGCCATGGTGTGGATCCGGACGTGGTGGTGGACAATCTGCCGCATGCGAGTTTCGAAGGCCACGATGCGCAGCTGGATGCGGCGCTCGAATATCTTGAAAAGCAGATTGAGGCGCATCCGAACCCGGTGCCGCCGCATCCGCCGTATCCGAACAAGGCATTTGCACCGAAGAGCAAGGACGATATGTAAGAGTCGCGAGCGACGAGCTATTCGTGCCGAAGCGCTTCGACGGGATCGATGCGGAGAGCGCGGCGGGTAGGGATCAGGGCAGCAATAGCGGCAACGAGGATAAGCACAAGAACGGTCGCGATCAGGATGAGCGGATTGTAGACAGTAACGCCGTAGAGGAAAGCCGTCAGCAGTTTCTGGACGGCAAAGGTGAGCGCGATGCCGATCATCATTCCGAACAGAACCAGCCGCGTGATCTGGGCCAGGATCCGATGCGCAATCTGGGAAGGCCTCGCGCCGAGTGCCAGGCGAATGCCGATTTCGGCGGTGCAATTGGAGACCTGATAACTGAGCAAGCCGAACAGTCCGACGGCGGTCATCCATAAGGCGAGAAGAGAAAATGCGCCGGAGAGCCAGGCAAGAAAACGGTTCTCGATCAGGGCGTTATCGATCTCGCTTGTCACCGCGCTGAAGCGCTGAATGAATTCGTGGCCATTGCGCGCGACTACGCGGCGGATGGCGTCCGCATCGAGCACGGCGCTGCGTGTCTTGATCAGAAGCACGGGATAGCCTTCCAGATTCTGGTGCTGCCAGAAGTCGATGAAGGCGAGCGCGGGATGGGTGTTGCCGAGATCGGAAAGATCCATGTCCATATCGCGCGCGACGCCGGTGATTTTGAGGCGCTGAAGGTCGGGTTGCGTGCCGATACGCAGATGCCGGCCGATCAGAGCGCGGGTGTCGCCAAACTGGCGCGCCAGAGACTCGCTGAGAATGACGCCGGGCTCCTGCTGAGCGCCGGGTGCGCGTTGAAAATCCTCTCCCGCCATGATGCCATTTCCGAGCGTTCGGAAGAAGTTGTCGGAAACGCCGATCACATGGGCATCGATGCTGTGGGCGCTGAGATCGCCTTCGAGCGGGATAACGTCCGCACGCCAGCCCGCGTTTTGAAACGGAGTAGCGTCGGTGAAAGCGGCCGATGCGATATCGGGCAAAGCTTCGATCTGGTTGAGGAGATCGCGGTAGTACGGGGGGGCGGTACGCTTCCAATAGGCGGGGTCGCGGTAACCGCCGGGAACGGGATCGAGCCTGGCGATCCAGACGTTCTGCGGCTCGATGCCGAAATCGATGCGATACATATTGCGCACCGAAGCGGCAAAAAGCGCGCTGCCGGCGACGAGCGCTAGAGTGAGCGAGATCTGCACTGCGAGGAGAATTTTCTGACCGGCGGTATGGGAGGCGATGATGCCGCGGCCGCCTTGTTTCATCGCATCGGCATGGGAGAGGCGTCGCGCCTGCCAAACGGAGGTAATAACAAAGGCGGCGATCAGGATACCAACCGCGGCGAGAACGAACAGAACAACGCGAAGATCGAAGCCCACCGCGAGATCGAAGTTGCCGAAGACCTGGCTGCCGCGTGCGAGTATGAGGCGGGCTGTAGCGATGCCCCCAACAACTCCGCAGATCGCGCCGATGAGGACAAGAATGACATTTTCGAGCGCGAGAATGATCGCGATGTGGCGGCCACCCGCGCCGAGCGCGAGCCGAATGCCGATTTCGCGCTGCCGCCGCAAACTGCGCGCCAACAGCAGGCTGCAGAGATTCACGCAAGCGATCAGCAGCATGGCCGCGCACAGGACGAAGATGGCGAATACGGGCTCACCGAAACGGCGCCGCAGGAAATAATCGAGGCCGCTGCGTGCCGAGCCGAGTGCGAGCGAGCGTTCGAGATATTCGCGGCGGCGCGCGGCATTGAAGTGATGCGGAACACTCTCTTCGAGAAGCGCCTGGCGCTCGGCGCGAATGCTGGCCAGCGCCTTCGCTTCAGAGACGCCGGGGGCGCGGCGAGCAAGGATGCTGACGTAATACGTGGTGGGACGCGCTCCGCTGGGCGTGAAATCAGGCTGCGCGAGAAGCGGAATCATCACCGGTTCCGGGAATCCGAGCAGAAGACCGGTGAACGGTCTGCGGGTGACGCCGATAATCGTGTATTCGTCGGTCCCGATACGGATGGTGCGGCCCAGTATGTCGGCCCGTGCGCCAAAGCGGCTGCGCCAGAGTGCGTCAGTGATAACGGCGACGGGTTCGGCGTTGATGCGATCATCGGCGGGCGAGATGGCGCGACCGAGTTCCATGGAGATTCCGAGGGTTTGAAAGCAGGTGCCGGAGAAGGCCGCTGTTCCAACCGTCTGGACAGCTTTATCGATTTCGACGGCGTCGTAATGAGTGGCGACACCGCAGACGCCCGAGAAAGCGCGATTGCGTGACAGTGGGTCGAGGACGCCCGAGAAGAGATCGGTGAGAGTGCCTCGTTTATCCACGGAAAAGATTTCGACGAGCTGACCGGGATCGTGCACCGGCAGTGGGCGCAGGAAAAGCGCGTCGATGGTGCTGAACACCGCGACGTTTGCGCCGATGCCGAAGGTCAGGAGCAGAATCGAGACGGCGGCGAAGGCCGGATTACGGGCAAGCGATCGCAGAGAGTGGCGGAAATTGCGGCCTGCGGCATCGAGCCAGGACCAGCGGCTCACATCGCGGCAGGACTCGCGGGCTTCTTCGAAGCTTCCGAACTCGATGCGCGCGCGCCGGTAGGCCTCCTCGCGATCCAGTCCGGCTGCCTGATGCTTGCGCGCCTGCAGGTCGAGATGCGCGGAAAGTTCGTCGGCCAGGTCCTGTTCGCGGTACGCGCCACGCCGGACTAAGGGCAACGGATTCAGCAGGCGATACCAGCTCATATCAGGCCATCTTCAGGACTTTTCCAATCGCCTGCGCGAGGCTGGACCATTCATTGGTTTCAATTTCGAGCTGGCGGCGTCCGGCGGGCGTGAGCTGGTAAAAGCGAGCGCGCCGGCCGAGTTCGGAGACGCCCCATTCGGCTTTGATCCAACGCTGCTGCTCCAGGCGATGCAGCGCTGGATACAGCGAGCCCTGGTTCACCTGCAAGACACCGTCCGAGATCTGCTGGATGCGCTCAGAGACAGCCCAGCCGTGCTTTGGGCCGGTTGACAGCGTGCGCAGAATGAGCAGGTCGAGTGTTCCCTGGAGAAGATCCAGTCGAGAGCGCGGCATGGTGTCGACCCTCTACACTATAGATCCGGTTGGTGTCGATTGTCAACAACAATATTGGCGTTACTTTCGCAGCAGCCCGTACACTTCCACTCCGTTTTTCACGCCGAAGTAGACGCGCCCATTGGCGACGGCGGGGATGACGAAGCGTAACGCCTGGCCGGCACTGTCGCGCGCGGGATTGGCGGCGCTCGAGTACAGCTCGCGCTCAACGTTCAGCGCATCATAGGCGCGCAGCTCGGCGCCATTGCCGCCCTGATTCCAGGCACGGCTCTCGACGAGCCACACGATGCCGTTCTGACTGCGAGCAGCCGAAATGGTGGGAGTCGCGCCCGAATATTGAGACCTGTCGCGGCTCGTATGAGAAGGCTCCGGCGAAACATGTCCGTTCCGAACAGCGAAATCTTTCAACGGAGCTTCGGCAGTGTAGTAGTAGAGATGACCATTCCAATAAGCCGCGGCGCTGTAGATGCCGGAGAGACTGATTTGCTCCGCATTCGAGTGCTCCGGCTTTTCGAGACCGCTCATGCGGTGCGTGCCGAGGACGTACATGACACCGGCTTTACCTCCAAAGACCAGCGTCGGCGGTCTGGTGGGCAGGAGAAGCGGACCACCGGAGCCGAGATCGTTATCGCGTGCATTCAGCTGCTGTTGGTTCGAGGGCGTGAAGGAACTGGCGATTTCGAAGCGGTTGGCATGCAGGCGCAGCTTGAGCACGCTATCGCCGAAGTCGCGGCCGCCCGGCCGGTCGGCATCAAAGACACCATTGCCCGTGATCACGTAGATGTTGAATTCGCGATCGGCGGCGGGTCCGTTGTCTGCCAGCCAGATGCCGCTTTCGAGCGAGTCGGGCGAGGTATTGAATGTGGCCTGCTGACGCAGCGTGTGCGCATCGTAGGCCATAACCCAGCCGTGATAGTGGCCGACATCGCAGGACGAAGCCCAGGTGAGGTAAACGGAACCGTTCACGAGCAGAAGCGCGGCACGGGGATTCTCGCGGCGGGGATCGAAGCTGACGACGCTTGTAGAATTGCCGCCTTTCGAGCCGGGCACGCTGGCATTGATCTCCACCGGGCCGCCGAATTTCTCGACCCCGGTGGTAATCGCCAGCGCATGGAGCTGCTGAATGTACTTCGTTTCGGAATGGCCTGCGGTGATTTTGGCACGCGAGAGCACATACAGAGTGCCGGTCTCGAGATCGATTACGGGAGTCGATGTGATGCCGATTTCGGGTCTGATGAACGGACAGTTGACGTCGTACTCGGCGAGAGTCGCTGCGCCGGCGCTGTGCGGCAGAAGGCTCACGCGCCATAGCGGCTCGGAGGATTTCAGGTCTGCATCGAAGGCATAAACGCTGTCGTGCTCGGTTGCGATGAAGAGCAGATTGTGCGTGCCTTTGCCGGGAACGGCGACGCTTGGAAGATAGAGCGGCTGCGCGTAGACGTCCCCGTCGACTGCGAGCGTCGCGATTTTTCCAAACTGCTGCGGATTTACGTTTCGCGGGTTGAGGATGTTTTCTTCGAGATCGGCGCCGGTGCGGGCGTTGTTGTATTGGGAGGTAGTGAGAGTCGCTGCGTGCACGGCGCCCGTCAGCAGGAGCATCAAGGCTGGAGTGAGGATGTCAGATGAAAGGCGCATATCGCACCTATGTAGAATACTATCGTTAAGATGCTACAGGCCGAGTCTATCTTTCACAATCCGGACGCGATCGCGCGCGACGGTGAGCTCGGTATCTTTACCATCCTTGAGACGCAGCATCATGCGATCGGAAAACCAGGAGTAGAGCTCCTGCACGTAGTCGAGATTGGCGATGGTGGAGCGATGGATGCGCACGAAACGCGCCGGATCGAGCAGTGCTTCGAGCTGGGCGATGGTGTAGTCTACGACGAAGTCTTTTTTCGGCGTGGCCGCGTAGGTGAGCTTGTCGTTGGCGTAGAAATGCGTGACACGGGCCACATCTACGAACTCGATCCGATCGCCGAGCTTAGACGGCAGGCGCGCCGGATAGGAGCGCTGCGGGGGTAGAACGGACGCAAGGCGCTCGAAGAGTGAATCGATGGAGGGGCGGGCTTCGAAGCCGCCGCGAATCCGTTCCAGTTTGGCAAGGGCGCGTTCGAGTTGCTCCTCATTCACCGGCTTAAGCAGGTAATCGATAGAAGTCACTTCGAAAGCCTGCAGCGCGTACTGCGAATACGCGGTGGTGAAGATGACGAGCGGCTGCGGATCGAGCCGGGCCAGCATCTGAAAGCCGGAGAGGTCAGGCATTTCGATGTCGGTGAAAAGCACGTCGCAGGTTGAGGCCTTGAGCTGTTCGATAGCGGCGATGGGATCGGAACTCGTGCCGGCGACGGTCACGCGGCCGGTGCGCTCGAGCAGACGCTCCAGACGCCGCAGCGCGAGCGGCTCGTCATCCACCAGGAAGGCGCGAATCATTTCACCGCGGCAGCTTCTTCGATGGCCGACTCGGCGGCGAGGGCGCCTCGGAGCGGAATCTCGATGGCTACGATCGTCTGGCCGGTAGAGCTGCGGATATCGAGTTTGCCGTGCTCGCCAAAGAGAGCAGCCAGACGTTCGCTCAGGTTGTTCAGACCGTGGCCGGAGGGCAACGCCAGAGTGGCGAAACCGGGACCGTCGTCCTGCACCTCGAGCCGCAGCGAATCGAGGCTGCGGCGGGCATGAATCAGGATCGAGGCTCCGCGGCCGCGCGGGCCAACGGCATATTTGACGCTGTTTTCTACCAGGGTCTGGAGCGCCAGAGGCGGGACGAGGCACTCGCCGAGAGAGTCGGGTACGTCGAGCGTATATTGCAGGCGGGCTCCGAAGCGCGCTCGTTCGATTTCGAGGTAATCTTCGACGATGCGCAGCTCGCGCGCGAGCGGAACGAGTCCGAGACCGGCAGCGTCGAGCGAAAAACGGAGGAGTTCGGAGAGCTGAGTGACGATTTTTTCGGCCCGGGCGGGATCGTCGTGGATCAGCGCGGAGACGGAGTTCAGCGTGTTGAAGAGAAAGTGCGGGTGAATACGAGCCTCAAGCGAAGAGAGCCGGGCTTCGGTGGCAAGTTTCAGAGCGCGTTCCCGTTCGAGCTCTTTGGTCTGCAGTTCAAGCGCGCTGCGCCGAAGACGCGTTTGCTGCACTTCGTAAAGAGACACAAACGCGACCGCCACCGCCGACAGAACGAGCGAGATGCCGAACGAGCGGCGGAAATCGGGCCAGTACGTATACTGCGGGCCGATGATCCAGCGCAGAATCAGTCCTGCGATCAGGCAGCCGCAAAGAGTGATACTCAGGATCACGGCAGCGCGCACCGTGGTACGAACACGATTCGGCTGTTCCGCCGTGCGCAGCCAGACGGACGGCAGCAACAGGCAGAGCGGGATGCCGATCAGGTTCGCGTAGATGACGGAATAGAGATACTGCCAGATAAGGTCGGCGAGCGTGTACGTTGGATCGAAGAAGTTTTGAAACAGCGGCACGGCAAAGGCCACCGCCGCGTCGAGCACCAGCACTCGCGCGAGCCACTTCAGTACGCGCAGCATACTAACCATCCAGCTTACGGCCAAGTTCGTGCTTTGCGCAGGATCGGGCGACGAACGGTGGCAACCCCCCGACGAAGCGCTAGTTTTCGGGCGCCGGCGGTTTGAGTTTGCGATCGAAGAAATCGGCCGTGTGCTGGTAGGCTTCGACCCAATGCCGATAGAGCAGAAAATCGTGAATTTCGTTAGGAAAGATGAGCTGCTCGAACGGCACGTTACGCTTGCGCAGCGCCTCCGCCAGCATGAGGGTCTGGCTGAACTCCACGTTGCGATCGTCGTCGCCGTGAATCAGGAGCACGGGCGAGCGCCAGGTATCGACAGAGGCCATGGGCGAGGATTCGAAAGCGATGCGGGCCGCTTCCTGGCGATCGTGCAGCTCTTCGGGATCGGCACTTTCGCCGGTGCGCGTGAGATAGCCGCGCAGCGCGCTCCAATCGTGGACGCCGTGAAAATCTACGCCGGCTGCGAAGAGATCGGAGGCCCGCGAAAGAGCCATTGCCGTGAGGTAGCCGCCATAGGATCCGCCCCAGACGCCGATACGGCCGGGATCGACGTCAGCGCGCGATTTGAGATACAGGCCGGCGCCGATCACGTCGTTGAATTCGCTGGCGCCATGCGCGCCGTAATCGATCGCTTCGCGGAAGTTCAGGCCGTAGCCAATGCCGCTACGGTAATTGACCGAGAGCACGACATAGCCGTGGTTGGCGAAGTACTCGTTGAGCGAGTAGGCGTTCGAGTAATAGAACATGTAGTGGAAGCCGAGCAGCATCTGGCGGCGCGAACCGCCGTGAAAGAAGATGAGCGCGGGATGTTTTTCGCCCTCGGTATGATCCGCCGGCAGAAACAACTGGCCGTGAATCTGCAGGCCATCGGCGGCGGTGATGAGGACGGGTTGCGGCTTCACAAGCGCCGACTTCGGGAAGGAAGCTGGCCCGGCGGGGTCGAGGTCCCGAGGCTGGCCATTCCCGAGACGAACGGCGGCATGAGCGCGCTGGTTATAGCTCGAGCAGAGATACACGAGCGCGCTGTTGTCGGCTGCCGGGGCAGGTTCCCACTCGATGCCCTCGCCGGAGGTGACCGCCTGTGGGCTGCTGTTGAGGGAAACGCGGAAGATGTGGCGGCGATCCATATCGCCGATGTTCGTCGAATAGTAAAAGGTTTTTCGATCGGCAGATTGCGAAACGTGCTCGACTTCGCCTGTGCCCGGCGTGAGCTCGCGCGCCTGGCCGCCGTTCAGCGCGATCGAATAGAGATGCTTCCAGCCGGTGCGCTCCCAGGGGAAGACGAGCCCATCGCCGGACCAGAAGATCTGCTGCCGTGCTTCAACTCCGCTGAAGACGCTTCCGGGACCATTGTGTGCGCGGAAGACTTCCCTGCCCTTGCCCGTTTTCACATCAGCGACGCGAATCGACCAGGGCGGACCGGAGCGATGTTCGGAGAAAAACGCCTCGCGACCTTGCGACGGGATGCGGAGGAACGCGAGCTGTGTGCTATCGGACGACCAGGCGGGTTCGCTGTCGTGGTCGACGCTCGGATCGAGATACGAAAGGCTCTTGTCGGCGACGGAATAGATGGCGATGAAGCTGTGCCCGGCGCGTTCGCTGACGAACGCCAGGCGCGTGCCATCGGGCGACCAGCGCAGACCGCTCTGCTCGCCTTTTTGTTCGAGCAGCAGCGTTGCATCGGGCTTGCCGGACTTAGCGTCGACATTTGCGAGTGAATAGATCTGACCACCGCGCAGAAAAACGACTGTACCGGTAGAGGAGATCTGCGGTGCGTGGCCGATGACGAGTTTAAGCGGCGCTTCCCCCGTTGCATCTACGCGCCAGATCTCCTGTTCCGGCTTCCTGAGGCTCAGATCGGGATTTGGATTTTCACCGCCGTTTTCGAAATCGCCGCCGCGCGCGAAGAGGAGATAGCGCGAATCGGGCGACCAGGCGAGATCGTCGATTTCCTGACCATCGTCGCGGTCGAAGTTGGTGGCGCGATGCGCTTTCCAATCGGGTCCGGAAGCGATCCAGATATTGCGGCGACCCTGCTCGTTTTCGATCCAGGCAGCGGCTGCACCGGACGGCGCGGCAACGAGGCCGCTGGCGAAGGGCGCGCTCATGACATCTTCGATCCGGAAGCTGTTGCCGGTGCCATAGACCTCGGCGGCCAGGAGCAAAGCAAGTGTGGAGAGGCGCAGATTCAGCATCAGTGGTCCCGTTCCATGGAAATCCATCTTAACGTCGCAAGGAAGACGCCGAGAGAGGCACAGAGCAGAAGCAGCTGTGCGATATCGGGTCGGGTTGTGTAGGTTACTACGTACGCTGCGATTGTGAGCACGGTTTGCAGGAGAATGGTAATCCTGGCCAGAAGCGGAGAGACGTTCCAGAGGCTCAGCAGGCTCGCCGCCAGCGCCAGCAGCACCATGGCATAGGCGCCCTGATGCAGCACAGCCGCATTCGCTTCGAAGAGCAGCGCGCACCAGATGAGCGCAGTGGCGAGCGCGACCGACCAGCCGAGCAGAGCGATCTTCCAGGCCGGCCTGCGAAAACGCGGCAGCAAACCGGCAGCGAGCAGCGGAACACCAACAAGATAGAAGCCGAGCGCGGGCGAAAGATAGAAGAACTGCGCGCGGCGAATTTCGCGAGCGGCATCGGAGGCCTCGGCGCGGGTGCGCGATGCGATCAGCTGCAGAACACCGTTCGCATATTCGAGCTCGTGATCGAAGACGGTTTCCAAGTTTGCGAGGCGCGCGGCCAGGATGTCGTGCGCACTAAGCGGCGCGTAGGCATCGGCGAGAGCTTTTGCGAACGGACGCGGGTCGGGCTGTGCGATACCGGCGAAATGCATCTTGAGCAGCCGGTCTCCCGGCGGATCGACAAATTTCTGGTAAGCGGCCCAGGGAGCGTAGCAAATTGCCAGTCCGGCGAGCATCCAGCCAAGTGTGCGGATGGGGATGCGTGCGCGGGAACGCCAGGCGGGATAGCTCGCCGCCAGTCCGAGCGCGAAAAAAGCAGCGCCGCCATGCGAGAGCAGGCTGAAAGCGAGCAGCGCTCCTGCTATGAAACCTGTCCGGGTGTTTCGCTGGTCACCAGGCAGAAACAACAGAGCGGCGAAAGCGAGTCCGAAGGCGGCGGCGAGTAGTTTGGGCCAGACAAAGAAAGTGTTGAGCAGCGAGAAGCCGGAGGCAAACACAGCGGCGAGGATCCAGGCGGCCTGCCGGCGACGGATCTCGAGCGCATCGAGCAAGACCCAGAGCGCCGGAATCCACAGAATCTGCAGTAGCACGCCGACAAGCATGTAGCTGAGCGTTCGCGAAGCAAGGCGGTACGGATAGATGAGCAGCGTCAAACCGGTTTGGAGTGGGGGCCGGTCGCTCGAGAGCCAGTCGCCGATCATGGGACGCTCGATTTTGCCGTTCTCGAGCTGATCGGCGAAGATGAGGGGCAGAGCGTTATCGGACGGGAGCGTGTGCGAGAAGCGGCTCTCCGCAGTGAGGAGCGGCTGCTCCATGCCGCCATAGAGAAAACCCGCGGCGAGAACGATGAGCGCGGCGGGGCAGAGCAGCAGCCATATGCTGAGCACGCGTTTCTGCCGGGCGAAGCCGCGCCAGCCGCGGATCGAGTAGACCGCGCAGCAGAGCGGAACCAGCAGGCTGAAGATGTATCCGGCGCCAGGCGAGGCGAGCCAGATCCAGAAGGCCAGATAGCCTGATGCAGCGATTGCCAGGAGCCCGTAGCTGATGGGACGCGCGGCGGCTTTCGACTCTCGGCGGGAAGTGTAGCGAACCGCTGCGCAGAAAACCGCGGAGAGGAGCAGGAAATAATCGGCGACGCGCAGAACGAGCAAGGCAGCGTGCGCGAAACTCTGGCTCAGAACCAACCCTCTTCAATCCGCACGCAGAGGGCCGGGAGCGGCATAGCAGCAGAGCGCCTGAAAAAAGAGGCAAAGCCGCAGGGATCGCTTTACGAAATTCATGTCTCGATAGAAAAAGGGCCAGGCGTTTTGCCGCCTGGCCCTTTGCCTTTACTGACTTTGGCGAATCGCCGTGTTATTTCGGGCAGCCGAGCGCCTTCACCTGATCTTCAGGCAGAGGCTTCGGATTCTTGACCGCCGGCGGAAGCGAGGTGCTGTTGTGAGGCACCAGGTAGACTTCCACGCGCCGGTTCTTGTCGGCTTCGGTCGTCTGCTGACCCTTGCGCTCCTTGATGTTCGAGGTGCCGCAGAGACCCGGCTTCGTTTCCGAAGTCTGATCCGTGCCGACCCAGTCGACCTTGATGCGCGAAGGATCAACCTTGCCGCAGGTACCGGTGCCGCCGCTCAGCACAGCCGCCGCATTCAGCACGCGCTGTTCATCGAGCGAGTGAGCCGCCGCTGCGTGGCGTCCACGGCGTCCGCGAGTGGCTGCCGCGTTCTCACGCTCGTCGGTGTCGCGATGGCCTACGAGCACGATGTCGTAGTCGCCGCTGGCCACCTTCGGAGCCGCGTCGTCGATCAGCACGCGCTTGCCGCAGTTGTTTACGCGAGCATTGTTCTTGGCGAAGATCACGTCATCGAGCCGGACAAACTGCGGCGGGCAGTTCACCGTGATGGTGGTCGATTGCGAAGCGGTCTGGCCGCGCTCGTCGGTCACAGTTACAGTCGCCGTGATCGTCTTGCTCTGGCCCTGCGCGCCGCCTTCGAAGTTGAGGCTCGAAGCGTCGAATGTGGCGTTCTGGCTGCTGTCGTTGGTGACGCTGCCTTCGCTCACGGTCCACTTGTAGGTCAGATTGCCGCCGCAAGCCGAGGGCGATGCCGCAACCGTCAGGTTGGCGGTGTGCTTGCCGTTGGCTACTGCCGCGCAATCCAGCGTCTGGTTATCAGCACTGACGCTCGAGATCGTCGGAGCCGCTGCGCTCACCGTTACCGTCGCCGTACCCGTCACAGGAGCGACAGGCTGCGGAGCGGGCGGCTGCACCCAGCAACGAACCGGGAATTTCTTCGGCCGTTCCATCGGCGGAGGAGGCGGCGTCGTGTCGGTGACCGTCACCTGGATATTGAAGCTGCCGGTGTTGTTCGGCGTGAAGCTGAAATCGGGGCTGTCGGTACCCTGCGCCTCGCCGTTCACGGTCCAGGCGTACTTCAGCTTGTGATCGGCCGGAGCGCCTGCGAGCGTCGCGTGCAGATTCACCGGCTTGCCCGGGCAGATGGTGCCTTCGGCGCCCGAGATCGTCGGGGTCGGCAGCGGAGCCGGCGCAGGAGGCGCAGGCGGCATCTCGGGGCACTTGGTCGTGCCCGCGTAGAACACTAAGCCGAGCGAACCCATAAAGCCGTTGATCTTGTCATGCGACGGGATGTAGATTCCGCCATTCGGATAATTCGGCAGGCCGTAGGTCGGGTTGCGCGACCAGAAGCCGCGCGCATCGAGGCGCAAACCGAAGTGATCCGTGAAATGCCACTTGACACCGCCGCCGTAGTTCAGCCCGACCTGCAGGTTGTCGTTCAGGTTGGCCGAGTGGAAGAGCGCATCCACTGCCGGATTGCGCGCCTGCTTCTTGGCGTCGTCGGTAGGCGTGAACTGAATGCCGTTCACACCGACGGTTACATACGGCTGGAACTTCGAGCCGCGCGGCTTCAGGTTGAAGATCGGGTTCAGACCGAAGAAATAATTCCGCGCGCCGAAGCTGTAAGTCGGCAACGGATTCGTGGTTCCCGGATAGAAACCGCTCGGGGTACGGAACTCGACATTCGCATTATCGTAGGCACCCCACAACTCGATCCCCAGATAGGCGGACGGGTTGTAGGTGAGGCGCAAACCGGCAGCCCCGCCGTTTACGAGCTTGGTGGTCAGTCCGCGCTGGACCTGCCCCCAGGTCGTGACACCGCCGAACGGATCGATTTCGATCAAATCGGGATATTGATCCTGCCCGCTGGCTGTCGGCTTAGCTGCTTTGGCCGCGTTCGCGGCGGTTTGACCTGCTGTATTTTGACTGTTGTTTGTATCTTGCGCGTACGCGAGCGCACCGGCGCTTAGCGCGATGCACAAGATACCAGAACCGATCGGCTTAAAACTGAGCCGAGACTTCATCCTGCTCCTCCCATAAAACGAGATATTTAACCCACCAGAATAGATCCAGTTTACTAGGTTTATGAACCCGTAAGACCGTTTCATTCGTTAATAAAGTTTAACCCTACGCGCAGTGCGCCAAAGCGAGCCGCGCGCGAAGCACCCAAAACAGTTTAGCGAGGGCATCCGAGTGCCTTCACCTCAGCCTCGGGCAGAGGCTTGATATTTTTCACCGCAGGCGGCATGTTCTGCGAGTTCCGCGGAACCAGGTACACCTCGACCCGGCGATCCTTGTCGGCTTCGGTTACGCGTGAGCCGCGCCGTTCCTTGGTCGCGGGCAGAGCGGAGGTACCGCAGAGTCCCGGATCCGGAGTGGATGTGGAATCGGTGCCGACCCAGTCGATCTTTACCTGTGCCGGATCGAGCGAGCCGCAGGTTCCGTGGCCGCCGATCAGCACCGCCGCTGCGTTGAGCGCTCTCTGTTCATCGAGCGTCACCTGCTGAGCGGCTCTTCTTCCGCGCCGTGCCGTGCCGCGCGCCGTTTCCGCTTCATCGGAAGCGCGGTGGCCGACCAGCACCACATCGTACGTCCCGGCAGCCTGCGCCGCTGCCTGATCGATCAGGATGCGCTTGCCGCAGTTGTTCACGCGCGCATTGTTTTTGGCGAAGACGATATCGGACAAACGCTTGAACTGCGGTGGGCAGTTGACGCTGATATTGGTCGTCTGCGAAGCCGTCTGTCCGGTTTCATCGGTTACGGTGAGCGTGGCGGTTACCGTCTTGCTCTGACCTTGCCCGCCCGATTCGAAGTTGAGCGAGGAAGCGTCGAAAGTCGCATTGGGGCTCGAGTCGTTCGTCACGCTGCCTTCGCTGACGGTCCACTTGTAAGTCAGATTGCCGCCGCAGGCCGAACCTGTCGCCTGACCTGTAAGGCTGGCGCTATGTGTTCCGTTCGTGTCCGCCGCGCAGGAGAGCGTGGTCGGATTCGCCGCGACGCTGGTGATCTGCGGTTTGGCGTATTCCTGGACATTCAGAGTGACCGGACCTGCGGTGACTGTGCGCGATGCATTGGTCGCATCCGTGATCGCCACTTCGACCGTAAACGCGCCCGCATTGTTCGGAGTAAACGAGAAGTCCGGCGAATCGCCCGGCTGCGGCGCTCCGTTCAGCTTCCAGACGTAGTGCAAGGCATGCCCGCTCGGATCGCTCGCCGTCGAATGCAGCGTAATCGCCTTACCCTGGCAAAGTGTACCGCCCGGACCGCTAATCTCTCCCGCGCTCAAAGGAGCCGGCGGAGCGGGAGGCGGAGGCGGCGGAGGAACATACGGCGACTTCAGATACCAGACCAGGCCGAGCGTCGCCTGCACGCCGTTCAGATAATTTTTGCTCGGAATATAAATGCCGCCCGTCGGATAATTCGGCAGTCCGTAGGTCGGATTGCGCGACCAGAAGCCGCGTACGTCGAAACGCAGCCCGAGATGCGGGCTCAGATGGAACTTTACACCGCCGCCGTAATTGAGCGCGGGCTGCAGATTGTCGTTCAGATTGGCGGAGTGAAAGATCGCATCGGTAGCGGGATCGCGCGCAATGCGCTTGGCTTTGGCCGTCGGCGTAAACTGTGCGCCGCCTCCGCCGACCGTCAGATAGGGCTGAAAACGTGAACCGCGCGGCTTCAGATTGTAGACAACGTTCAGCGCCGGATAGTAGATCTGATTCCCAAAGGAGTAACTAGGCAGGCCGGGCGCAATGGGCGTCACCAGCCGCACGTTGTTCACCATGAAGTTATAAGAGAGCTCGAGCCCGAGATGGGGCGAGAAGTTCCAGGCCACGCGGCCGCCGACAACTCCGCCATTGACCAGCTGCTCGCGCAGGCCTTTATTGACTTCGCCGAATACGCTGATCCCACCAAACGGATCGAGTTCGATAATGCCGGGGAGTTCCTGGACGGGAGCGGCCGCCGTCTTCGCCGTTCCGGGCTGTTGAGTATCCTGCGCTCGGCAAATCGAGTGGAAACATGTCAGGGCTAAGACTGCCAGAACGGCTGACGCCGCTCTACCACCTGGTCCTGATTGCATTCACTCCTCCTCGCGCGGGTTGTAAACAGCTATAGTTATTGATCTTATCGGATCACACCCGTTTCGCGAAAGAGAATTCCGAGATTTGCGGTAATTCCGTACAGGCGCCCGCTGGCCACATCGGGCATCCAGAGTTGCCGGATACGGAGCGGCGGCAGCGCGCTGCGAACCAGTTTCCAGGACGCGCCCGTGTCATCGGTCTGATACAGCTGCCCGTACTCGACCGCATATGCCAGTCCCGGTTTGCCGCCAAACAAGACCGACGTCACTGTCGAGGCCGGAATCCCGCCCTGGCTGGCGTACCATTTGCCGCCGCCATCGGGCGACGAGTACAGACCCACGCGCGTCGCGGCCAGCAGCGTTGTGCTGTCGCCACCCGGTATGGCGATTTCGTTGACATCGCCGGCATTTAGCGGGAACGCCAGCGGCTGCCAGGTCTCGCCGCAGTCTTTCGATTCGAAGAGTCCTCCCGCTGTCCGCGCGATCATTCGTCCACTGGCATCCGGCGCAAACCAGACAGCGCTCACGGCCGGCGTGCCTTCCATCTTGGCCACCGTCCAGCGCTCGCCGGCATCGCTGCTCACCAACAAGCCGAGATCAGTCGCCGCCAGCACCAGGTCCTCACTGCCCTTCTTCATGGCGTAGAGCGCACTGACATCGGAGAGCGTCGCCTGATGGATCTTGACGATCGGCTTGGGCGGCTTGGTAGCGCGGGCGGTGGCGGTGCGTCCGCGGGTGGTCTTCCGCACCGGCGCCGCTTTGGGCGGAGGCGGCTGAATCGTCTCCATAATGCGCACCGGCAGCGGCTTCCAGAGATTTCCCGCGTCGGTCGACTTGAACATGTGCCGCGGTGTGGAAGCGATCAGGATGTTGCTCTGGCTCGGCAATCCGGTAATCGCCTTCAGGTGAACCCCGCCCAGCCCGTGCGTATCTTTCAGCCGGCTCCAGTTTTCGCCCCGATCGGCACTCTCGAAGATGCCGGTGGTATCACCTTCCTGCGTTTCGACCGCCACCAGTTTGTCGCCGGCTCGCGCGACGGCCGAGATCGAGCGGTCGACGTAGCCCTTGTTAATCGGCTGAATCGTCTCGGCCCCGTTATCGCTGCGGCCCAGCCCTTCATATTCAAATGCCAGGTACATTCGCCCGGGCTGCGAGGGATCGAAGACGATCGTGTTGGCCTGATAATCGCTCAGAGTCTTCCAGGTCGCGCCGTGATTGAGCGATTTGTACAACCCGGTTGTGGTGCCCGCGTAAATCACGTTTTCGCTCGAGGGATCTTCGCGAATCACATGCGTCCGCCGCGATGTATTCGGAATACCGAGCAGCTTCTTCCACTCTCCACCACGAGTGCCGCTCGCATAAATTCCGCTGCAGGCGCTGGCCAGGATATCGGAGGGATTTGCCGGATCGACAAAGATTGAAAAAACGTCGGAATCGTCAATCATTCCGGTATGGATCGATTCCCAGGTCTTGCCGCCGTCGGTTGTCTTCCAGGGCAGATGCGACGTACCGGCATAAATGATTTTGGGATCTTTGCTGTCGACCGCCAGCGCCGAGATGCCTTGCATCTCGAGATTGTCGGGATCTGAAATGCGCTTCCAGTCCTTGCCCGAATTTTCGCTCAGCCAGACTCCCTGCAGCGTGCCTGCCACGAACTCGGTCGGATCACTCGGCGCGTAGGCCAGTGCGCGAACGCCGAACTCGCTGATCTTCTTAACCGGCGTCCAGGTACGGCCGTCATCGTGGCTCTCAAACAAACCGCCGCCTCCGGCTGCCATCATGCCCGCCAGGTAATGGCTCGGATCGTTCGGATCAATCAGCAGCGAGGAAATCTCGCTCAGATTGCGCTTGGGGAAATCGAGCAGCTCCCAGTTATCGCCCGCATCACGGCTGCGAAACAGCAGCGAATCCATGCCGCCCGCCAGCAGCACGCCAGCGTGATGCGGATCCACGGCCAGGCTGCGAGCCGTTCCTCCAAACGGACCGGCAATCGCCCAGTCGTTGGGCGGCGCCGAAACCGCGTCCGCACCCGCAAACACACTCAGCGCCAGCAACGCACCGAGTGCCGAGGCCTCCAGCGCGCGTCGAATCATTTTCCGAGACATCTGTTTTTTGAAACTCATTTCTATTTTGAACGAAGCGGATCGAGATTCTCCATTCCCCGCTCCGGGAAACAGGCGGATACGCTATAGCAGGGCGTAGGCGCGCACCGGGAAGCTACCCATGCCGCGCACTTTCACGGGAACGGCTGAAAAGCGAAAGCCCACGGGCGGCAGCTCGCCCAGTTGGCACAGATGTTCGACAATCGGAATGCCCGCGCTCAGCAGTTTTGTATGTACCGGACGTCGGGCGTCTTCGGTGTCGTCGATATTCAGCGAGTCGATCCCCACCAGCAGCGTTCCTTGGCGCACCAGAAACTCGGCCGCATCTTCAGTCAGGTACGGATGGCCCTCGAAGTACTGTTCGGTTCGCCAGTGCCGGTCCCAACCGGTACGGATCAGAACAGCATGGCCGGCGATCGCCTGCTGCGGGATATGGGCGGCCAGCCGCGTGCGATCGATCCTGCGCCCGTCTTCCCAGGCCGCTCGAATCACAATGCCCGGAAGATCGGCCAGCAACTCGAGCGGAAGCTCGGCCAGGTCCGCGCCATCGTCAAACCGATGGAAGGGACTGTCTAAATAGGTTCCCGTGTTGGCCACCATCTCGATCCGGCCAATCTGAAACTCCGTCCCGGGCGCATACTGCGAACGCGAATCCTTCCGGCTCAGGAAATCGCAGATCAACGGCGCGGGCAGGCCTTTGTACGTCACCATCCCGTGCTCGACGGTGTGGCTTAGATCGATATATTTGTGCGGAATGGGCGGTGTTCCTGTGGGCGGCTATTGCTTCGAGAGCTTATCTTTCCAGTGCTTGGCCAGACACTCGGCTACCGAATTTGCCATGTCCGTCTCCGAGGGATTCATCGCGTTTCGTTTCCGGCAGGTGTAGCTGAACATCACATCCTTCGATTTGTTATCCACCACTCTCATCGACACCTCGTTGTAAGCGCCGGTGTTCCAGGTGCCCGAAGTGATGGCGCTGGTTATGCCGCGGGCGAGCGAGCCTTCGTTGTCGCCATTGTGGAACTGGATCGTGTAGTCGGCCCGGTCTGGATCGGTTGTCACCGTAACCGGAACCTTCTTTTTCTCGAGCGCGGAGGAAAACGTCGGAGTAAATGGATTATTCGGATCCATGTACACGCGCTTTTGCTGCGCGCTCAGAACACAGGGCAGCAGAAAGACACACGCGGCCAGGAGCTTTTTCATATTGCGGCTATTCTATGTCAGATTCGTCACTCTTGAGAAACCCTGTTCGGCTTCTCCAGGCGGCTCGCCTCCGTCCTGGGCTTCGCTTTCGAGCACCTGAACCGCTTTCGCACGCGCCGCACTGCCCAACTGCTCTTCGATCTCCTGCGGCCGGATCGGCACGCCGAGCACACCGGCGCCCAAAAGAAAGATTGCCAGCAGCAGTGGACGCAGCAGCGAGCGCACACCCGCCCACACACGGCGAGCGTTGTTTCGAGACACTTCTCCTCCTGATCAGCGAAGGTGTTTTACACAAAAGGTCAGGAGTGTGCAGGAGGAGCGCGCGCCGGAGCTCGCCGGCTATACGGATCAGGCCGGATCAGCTGTGCTGAAGGCAGAGCGCAGCCGGGAATTGCGGTGAGCAACAGAATGAGCGTGAAGAACGCCGCTGGTACTGCGGGCGGTCCAGCGCAGAAAAGCAGCGCGCCGCACAGAAGCGCAATGAGCGCGATCAGAATGAGCCGCGCAAACAGACTCTGGCGAACCGCGCGCATGCAGGCAGTCCCAGTATACGGAAGCTGCGCTGTAATGAAAGCAAGTGCTCTACGAGATCGAAAGCCCACCCACCAGCGAGAACGCCGTTATCCACCTGCACGAGCGCGACAACGTTGCCATCGCGCGCGTGCCGCTCTCCGCAGGCCAGCTGATACAAGTTGGGCAGCAATCCATTCACGTGCACGCGCCGATTCCCGCCGGGCACAAAGTCGCTATCGAAAATATTGCGACTGGCGCGCCCGTGCGCCGCTACGGCCACGCCATCGGAGTCGCAAAGGCGCCGATCGCAGCCGGCGAGCATGTCCATACGCAGAATCTCGCCTTTACAGAAATGCACTCCGGCGAACCGGAGCCGGTCACGGCCGTCCGCGGTCACGCTTCCAGTCGCGCCAGCTTTCTTGGTTATCAGCGCGCCGATGGCCGGACTGGCACCCGTAACTACATCGCCGTGGTCGCGGCCAGCAATTGCGCCGCGCACACAGCCGAATCCATCGCGCGCACCTATGAGGGCGCACAACTTCCACCGCACGTCGACGGTGTCATTGCCTTCCCGCACGGCGAAGGCTGCGGCCACACCATCGGTCCCGATACCGAACAACTGCAGCGCACGCTCGCCGGGGTACTCGACCATCCGAACGTCTCCGCCGCGCTGATTCTGGGGCTCGGCTGCGAGGTGAACCAGATCAGCCATTATCTAGGCGACGCCGTGAGCGGCCTGTCGCACGCGAATCGGCTCCACGGGCTTACGCTGCAGGAATCGGGCGGCACTCGCGCCGCGATCGAAGAAGCACGCCGGCACATCGATATCTTCATCGAACAGGCAGCAGCCGACAAGCGCGTCGAGGTGTCCGCCTCACAGATTTCTCTCGGCCTCAACTGCGGCGGCTCCGATTCATTTTCCGGAATCACCGCCAATCCGGCGCTCGGCGTCTGCTGCGATCTGATTGTCGAGCAAGGCGGCACCGTGGTGCTTGCCGAAACGACTGAGATCTTCGGCGCCGAACAACTACTCGCGGCCCGCGCCCGCAACCCGGAAGTCGCACGCAAGTTACTCGAGTGCGTGGCGCGTTATAAGGCCTACCTGCGCCAGTTCGAAGGCAGCAGTTTCAACGACAATCCGTCGCCCGGTAATAAGGAAGGCGGCCTGACCAACATCATCGAGAAATCTTTGGGGGCGGTCGCAAAAGCCGGCGCATCCACCCTCGAAGATGTCGTCCGCTACGCCGAGCGCATTCGCTCGCGCGGCTTTGTTTTTATGGACACGCCGGGTTACGATCCAGTATCAATTACCGGCCTGGCGGCGGGCGGCGTCAACCTGATCGCCTTTACCACCGGCCGCGGCAGCGCCATCGGCTTCCCCAGCGTGCCGGTGCTGAAAATTGCGAGTAACTCGGCCACTTACAACCGCATGCGCGACAACATGGACGTGAACGCCGGGCGTATCGCCGAGGGCGCGCGCACCGTCGAGCAGGTCGGCCGCGAGATTTTCGACAAGCTGCTGGCCGTCGCATCCGGCGAACGCACCCGTGCCGAACTCCTCGGTCATCACGAATTCGCTCCCTGGCGCATCGGACCCGTCCTGTAAGAGAATCCGGCTCTTGTAAGCAGCCCGGCCGCCCCTCGCCGTTAGACAAAAGTAAGAAACCTTCGCTCCTCGCGCGACATCACCCGGACAAGCAAGTTCAGGACAACAGCCGCACCTTCGGATGAGCAACGTCCGGTCGGCTGGTGGGGGTTTCTATGTTCTTTCCATCTTTCGGACGAGCCGCCGCTCTTCTCCTCTGTCTCTCCGTGACCAGCCTGTTTGGTCAGGCCGTATCGGGCAACATCATTGGTACGGTAACCGATCCGAGCGGCGCAGCGGTCGCGAACGCTCAGATCACCATTGCCAATGTCGGCACTGGTACTTCCACGCAAGTCACTACAAACGACTCGGGCAATTACACCGCACCCAATCTCGCCGCCGGCAACTACACCGTCACGATCACCGCGACCGGCTTCCAGAAATTTACACAACAGAATGTGCGCGTGGATGTTTCTCAATCCGTGCGGGTCGATGCGTCGCTGGAAGTAGGAGCGGCCACGCAGGAAGTGACTGTGACGTCCGCGCCGCCCGCGATAGAAACGGATCGGGCCGCCGTGGAAACCCAATTGGGAGGCGCCCAAGTCTCCTCGCTTCCGGTGGCGAATCGAAACTTCACGAATCTCGCTTTGCTCACGCCCGGCGCGGTTGTAAACACGTATCAGCACGCCCCGAGCGAGAATCCGCAGCAATCAACGCTGGTGAATACGGGCGGCCAGATGTTTGCCGGGACGAATTATCAACTCGATGGCATGAACAACAACGACACCGTCCTCGGAATTACGATGGTGAACCCGACCATCGACTCGGTGGGATCGTTCATTGTGCAAAGCAGTAACTACGATGCCGAATACCAGGCCGCCGGGAGTGTCATTCAGGTAGAAACCAAATCGGGAACCAACGATTTTCACGGCAGCGCTTTCGAATTCTTACAGAACAACATCTTCCAGGCTCGCGATCCGTTTACCCAGGGCTTACACGCACCGGGCACGCCTGCCCCGCACGATCGCGGAGTACCGGCCCTGCGCTGGAATCAGTTTGGCGGCTCGATTGGCGGACCGATCAAGAAGGACAAGCTCTTCTTTTTCGGTGACTATCAGGGAACTCAGCGCAGGATCGGCGCTTCTCAGTCGCTGCGCGTGCCAACAGCAGCCGAACGCACCGGCAACCTAAGCGATCTCGGCACTCCGATTTACAATCCAAATTCCGGAAATCCCGATGGCACGGGCCGCACCATCTTTGCCGGCGGGATCATCAGTCCCGGCCTGATTTCAGCTCCGGCCGCCAACTTACTTTCCAAACTGCCGCTGCCGAATATAGCGGCCAGCAACGCGGCAGCGCCGAATTACGCGACATCCGCAATCGAAAACTACAACACCAACCAGTTCGACACGCGCGGCGATTACACCATCAGCGAACGCGCCCGCGTCTTCGGCCGGTACAGCTATCTGGGTGCGAACATCAACGCCCCCGGACCGTTCGGGCTCTACGGCGGCCCGGCATTCGGGCAGTGGGGCTTTTCCGGAATTTCTAACGCGCTCAACCAGAACGTTGCCTCAGGCTTGACCTACACCTTCGGTCCATCGCTATTGACCGAAGTGCGCTTCGGCTTTTCTCGTTATCGCGTCACGGTCAGCGCACAGGATCAGAACACGCAGCTGGCCAATCAAATCGGCATTCCTGGACTCAACATCACCGGCCGCCAGGATACCAACGGGCTACCGGATTTGACCATCAACGGCGCCGGCGGCTTCAGCCTTGGTTATAGCTGCAACTGCCCGCTGCACGAGCGCGAGACGCTTCTCGACTACGTCAATAATTGGACCAAGATCGCCGGCAATCACACCATTCGCTTCGGCGGCACCTACGAGATGGCCTGGAACCTCCGCTTGCCAAGCGATCAGCATCGGGCCGGTGTCTACCAGTTCAACGACACCGTCACCGCCGACGCCAGTGTTCCAAGCAGCGGCCTTGGACTCGCCTCTTTTCTGCTCGGCGAGCCGTCGAGCTTCAACCGCTTCCAACAGATCTCGACGAATCAGGAAGACCGGCAGAACCGGATGTTCTACTTCGTGCAGGACACCTGGCGAGTTACCCCCAAGCTGACCCTCAACCTTGGCGTGCGCTGGGATGTCTGGTTCCCGGACTTCTCGCTCAATGCCGGACAGGGCGGTCGCTACGATGTCACCAACAACATCGTATACATTCCTGGAGTGGGCGGTGTCTCGCAATCCGGCAACTCCCAGACGCAGTGGCGTAATTTTTCGCCGCGTATCGGGATTGCTTATGCTCCGAACGATAAAACGGTAGTTCGCATGGGTTATGGCCGCGGCTACACGCTCGGTACCTTTGGCTGGACCTTCAATAATCTTGCCGCGGATGTCTATCCCTCCATCGTGAATCAGAGCATCACCGCAACCTCGAGCTTTTTCCCGGTCTTTCCTTTAACCACCGCTCCTCCCGCAGTCGTCTTCCCGACGATTCCGTCCAATGGCATGCTGCCCCTCGCCAACGGGATCGGCGTATCCTACATTCCGGCCAATCAAAAAATCCCGTACGTGGATATGTGGAATTTCACCGTTGAGCGCGAGATCGCTCCGCAGCTTAGTTTGTCGGTAGGCTACGTCGGTAATGTAGGGCGCCATCTGAATGGCGGCTTCGATCTGAACGCCGCGATTCCGGGACCCGGTTCCGACGCCAATCTGCGCCGCCCGCTGTATCTCAAATACGGTCTCACGCAGAGTATCTTCGATAAGTGTGATTGCACCAGCGATAATTTCAACTCGCTGCAGGTGCAGTTGAACAAGCGCTTCAGCGCGGCTTATTCGCTGGTGGGCAGCTTCAGCTGGCAGAAGGCGCTCGACTACGGCGAATTCGGAACGCCAACCAACCAGTACAACGCCGCCCAGGATTACGGACCGGCTACATACGATCGGGAGTTTGTCTTCACGCTGGCCCATACGCTGGAGCTTCCCTTCGGACATGGCCGCAAGTATTTTTCAAACGGGTCGCGTTTTGTAAATGGCGTAGTCGGGAATTGGTCCTTCCGCGGAATTACTTCGTATTACTCCGGACTCCCGTTCTCGCCCAGTATCGGCAACCAGGCCTTTCTCAATTCTCCTGACATGACGAGCCGGCCGGACCTGATCGGCAATCCAAACGTCTCGAATCAGAATGCGAATCTCTGGTTCAATCCAGCCGCGTACGGGATTCCCGCGCTCTATACTTTCGGCAATGCCGGAAAGAATTCGTTGCGCGGGCCGAACTTCTTCGAAGCCGACTGGCAGCTGGCGAAGGGCTTCAAACTTACCGAGCGCGTTGGCCTCGAGATCCGCTGGGATGTGTTCAACGTCATCAATCGCCAGAACCTCGCGCTTCCGAATACCCAGGTTGATTCGGCCGCCGGCGGTCAGATAACGGATATTCAGACATGCTCCACCTGCGGCAACGGAATGCGCAACATGCAGTTTGGAGCTCACATTACGTTCTGATGAGTGCATGGCGATTCCGGCTGCTTCCGGCGGCTCTCGCTTTGGCCGGAGCTGCGCTGGCGCAATCCACTTTTGTACTGACGGCGGAGAGCCTGCAGCCCTATACGCCCGCTTACCTCGGCAACGGCGCTCTTAGTCTCGTGACGACGCCGCTCGCAACGGATGCGGCGCAATGTTTTGTCGCAGGCTTATACGACCATTCGCCGGGTGATGTGCCGCGCATCATCTCCGCACCGGCCTGGAACGCGGTCGATATCTATAACGGTTCGCATTGGTTGAACAGTCTCCACTCCTTTTCCACCATCGAGCAATATCGGCAGACGCTCGATATGCTGCACGGAAACCTGCAAACCTCCTATCTCTGGGCCGATGGAGAGAAGCGGATCGCTTTGCAATCGGAGGAATTCGTTTCGCGCGAGCGCGGCTCCATCGCCGCGTCCCGCGTTCGCGTCACCCCGCAGTTCGAAGGAACGCTCACCATCCGCTTCCCACTCGAGAACTGGCCACCGCCGCAACGCTACCAGCTGGCGCAAATCCAGCACCTTGATCCGGCAGCGGCACAGGATCCCTGGAAGATCTGGTACCCCGGACGGCTCGATGTGAGAAGAGTCAATGTCGAAAGCCACGGCGACGGAGCCGTCTTTGCGTTATCAGGCAGCGCGCCCGGTTATCGGACGAACCTGGCCGAAGCCATCGCGATTAGCTGGACAGGCGCGCCGCAAATACAGATACACCAGCGAGAACTCGCCGGAGATCTCGAATTGCATCTTCACGTGCGCCCCCGTAACACGTATACCTTCACAAAATTCGTTTCGTTGATTCGATCGCCAAATGATGAAACGCGGGCCGCCACGCAAAAAGCCATCGAAGCGCGCGCCCGCGGATGGGAATCGCTGCTGGCGGAAAGTGAAGCCGCTTGGGAGCACCTCTGGGAATCCGACATTATCGTCGAAGGCGACGACGAGCTGCAACGCGTCATTCACTCCATGCTGTTCTATCTGCTCGGGAGCGCACGCAAGGACCTCGACATGAGCACGCCGCCCATGGGACTAAGTTCTTCCGGCTACTTCGGGCACATCTTCTGGGACGCCGACACTTATATCTTCCCTGCACTGCTGCTGCTCCATCCGGATCTGGCGCGGCCCATGGTTGCATTTCGCTCGCGCACGCTCCCAGAAGCAGAACACAACGCACAACGCAACGGTTATCGCGGAGCAATGTATCCCTGGGAAGCGGACCCGGACGGAGTCGAATGCACCCCGCGCTTCGCGTTTCAGAATGCCAGCTCCGAGAATCACGTCAACGGCGATGTCGCGCTTGCCGCCTGGCAATACTGGCAGGCGACCGGCGATCATGAGTGGCTGAGCCGAGAAGCCTGGCCTGTTCTGCGCGGCACCGCGGATTTCTGGACCAGCCGCGTGAAATATGTGGCAGCGCGCGATCGCTACGAGATCGCCGGAGTCGTCGCAGTGAAAGAATCCGACGTGGGCGTGAGCAACGACGCCTACACGAATGCGGTAGCGAGAAGGAATCTGGAGCTTGCGCTCGACGCAGCTCGCCTCCTGCAACAACCGGCCAACCCCAAATGGCAGGAGATCGCGGCCAAACTGTTTGTACCCGAAACCGATTCGCCTCTGCTCTGGTTTCCGCTCGAGCTGCCTCACTCCCGGCAGCAAACGCAGGCCGCAATCGAACATTCTCTTTCCGACATCGATAAACAGCAAACCGGCGCCATGATGGGAACCGAATTTTACCCGATCCTGGCGGCTGAACTCGGCGATCGCACGCTCATAGGCCGCTTGCTGAAGCCGCTGGTGCTTCCTTATCTCCGGCCTCCTTTTCAGGTGATCGCCGAAACGCCCGATAACCGGAATACAAGTTTCATTACCGGCGCCGGCGCGTTTCTCCAGCAATTCCTTTTCGGATACTCGGGTCTGCGCCTTACCGATCGCGGCTTAGAGCGCCGATTCTCTCCCGTGCTGCCCCCGGGCGTGCGCAAACTGCGGCTCAAGAACCTTACAGTTCGGAACACGCGCCAAACATTCGAGTTTTGAGTCCCCGCGACAGGATACTCCCGTTGCCATTCGAGTTGGCTGGCAGGTAGTTTAGAATCAGGAGAGGCAAGCACACGTCGGGGCGTAGCGCAGCCTGGTAGCGCACCTGCCTTGGGCGCAGGGGGTCGTGTGTTCAAATCACACCGCCCCGACCAGCACTAGCACTCTCACGCTTACTTACTCCGAACTTATAATGGACGCAGCAAACTCATGGACGTAGACTCATGGAGGATCTGAAGAAAAAACTGCAGGATGAAATCGCGGCGCTCGAATACGAATTACGCAACGAGCTCCCGAAAGAGATCCTCAAAGCGCGTGCCCACGGCGACCTGAGCGAAAACGCCGAGTACCACGCCGCCAAAGAACGACAAGCGTGGGTCAACGCACGGCTGGGACATTTACAGGCTCGTCTGCGCGATTTTTCGATGATCGACTTTTCGAAGATTCCCCGCGATCGCGTCGGATTGGGTTCCCATGTCGTCGTGCTCGAGCTCGAAAAGGACGAGCAGATTACCTACGATCTCGTCACCAGCGAAGAAGCGGATGCCGCCAACGGAAAAATCTCCACCAGTTCTCCGATTGGCAAGGGCTTGCTCGGCAAACGCGTCGGCGATACTGTTAAGATTCAGATTCCGGGCGGCGTGCGCGAGATGGAAATCATCAGCCTGACCACGATCCACGACGCGTAGTAGGAGAGAAGTATGACTTATACGCGTGCCATCGGTTTGGCAGCGAATAAAGTAATCCGGCTGATCGTCCGCTTTCTCGCGCTCTCCAAAATCAATCCGAACGTACTTACCTTTCTCGGGTTAGTGATTAATATCGTCGCGGCCGCTTTCCTGGCAGTGGGTAACTTTCGCATTGCCGGCGCGGTGATTATCTTTGCCGGACTGTTCGATATGGTCGACGGCCGCGTGGCTCGCGCGACAAATCAGGTCACTCGCTTTGGCGGCTTCTTCGATTCGGTGCTGGATCGTTACTCCGATCTCGCCTTGTTAGTCGGATTGCTGGTCTACTATGGAACAATTAATCGTCCATCATATGTCGTACTGACGGCGATCGTCATGACCGCGTCCGTTATGATCAGTTACACTCGCACACGCGCCGAGAATATTATTCCAACCTGCAAAGTAGGTTTCCTGGAGCGCCCCGAACGCATCGTCTTACTGATCATCGGTGCGCTTTTCGACCGCATGGCGCCGGTACTTTGGACCATCGCGGTGCTCGGTAATCTGACAGTGATTCACCGCATGATCTTCACCTACCAGGAATCGAAGCACCTGGAAAACGCTCAGCTGCGCGCTATTCCCACCAATCGCGTCAAGTAACCGGATCGCCTTCGAGTATCACCACGGCCAGCGCCATCTCTTTCGTATGTGTCAGGGAAAGATGAACCGCACGTACGCCTAAGTCGTCCGCGATCTGGCGCGCCACCCCCGCCAGTTGCAGAATCGGCCGCCCCGACGCCTGGTTGACTACTTCGAAATCCTGCCAGCGCACACCGCGCCGCCAGCCGGTCCCAATCGCTTTCATCCCCGCTTCTTTGGCTGCAAATCGAGCTGCGAATCGCTCGGCTGCATTGGCTTTTGAGAGCGCATACGTGCGTTCGCGCGGCGTGTAGACGCGATCGAGAAAACGCTGCCCGAAGCGCGCGATGGAATCGGCCACGCGTGGAACCTCGGCCAGATCCGTGCCGATTCCGATAATCATCGCTGCCTGCAAAATCCGCCGGGCCGCGCTGTCAGGCTAACCTTCCGATTTCCGGAACTGTGCCCAGCGCTTCTTCTGCGCCGCTGCGATCTTCTTTCGCGCTTCAGCCGAAAGCGTGCGCTTCTTGCGCCCTCGCTTTACGGCGGGCTGCTTGCTCTCAGCGCCGCTGCTCTTCGTCTTTCTGCCCGCTCTTGTCCCGAGCATTCGCCGGACTTCTGCAATCTGCTCGTCCAGTTTCTCCCGCTGCGCCTCCAACCCCTCGAGTGCCGCTTCTAATATTTCGTGACTTGGTGCCGATTTAGCTCTTGGCATAGCTATTTACTAAGTAACACAGGAAGCAACGAATCTCCAAGAAATAAACATTACTCGCCCGCATAACACATCAGTGTTACTGGACCATCGTTTGTCAGATTTACTTCCATGTGAGCCTGAAAAACTCCGGTTTCTACCTGCGGACATAATTTACGGCAGCGCGCGATAAAGAGCTCGTATAATTGGCGCGCGTGCTCGGGCCTGGCAGCTTTTGAGTAAGAAGGCCGGTTTCCGCCTCGTGTGTCCCCGTATAAAGTGAACTGCGAAATAACTAGCGCTCCCCCTCCTACATCCAGCAGGCTGCGATTCATCTTGCCCTGCTCATCCGGAAAGATTCGGAGTTGTGCTACTTTTTCGGCCAGCTTACTGGCTTCAGCGGGCGTATCGTCATCCTTTATGCCAAGGAAGATGCACAAACCGGGCCCGATCTGCCCGGCGACCGCGCCATCCACAGTTACACTGGCGCTTGAGACGCGCTGCACCAGCGCCCGCATCAGACTGGCGGTACCTCAAACAGCGTTCCCCGCCCCAGCAGCCATTCCGGATCAAGCTTACGCTTCACTTCGCGCATCTTCTCAATCGAAGCTTGGTCGTACATCAGCCGCAGCAAGCCGATTTTTGTTTTGCCGATACCATGTTCGGCCGCAACCGTACCATTCACCGAGACGACTTTTTGAGCAAATTCGTAAATCAGATCTTCCGCTTTTTTCGCCTGCTCGGTCGTGCGCGGCAGCAGGTTGATGTGATTATTCGCATCCCCCACATGCCCGAAAATCGTGTACTGCCCGGGAAATTCCGCTTCGCAGCGCTGTTTGTAGAAGTTATGCAACTCGCGATTCCGCGCGATCGGAACCGCAAAGTCCGTCGCGCATTTTGGGAATCCGTTTCGGCGCACAGTTTCGGTCACTAACACCGCCAGCATGTGCCGGAACTCCCGAAAGCGCGCCTGCTCGGATTCGCGAAATCCAAACCATGTCTCCTCAAGTGCATTTTGAGCTGCCAGCCGCTCGGCCCAGCGCTCTACTTCCGGATCTTCCTCCGATCCGAGATTCTGCTCGACTAATAAAGCCGCCCTGCCCGCCGCCGGAATCTCCGGATAGCGTTCCCGCAAAAACAGGAGGGCCGCCTCATCCATAAATTCGAGCAGCCGAAGCTCGCCAATTCCGCGCCAGGCCTCCACCGCATCGAACGCTTCAATTTCAGAAGCAAAAAAGACAACTCCGCTCAATATCGCTCCGGGAGCCGGATGCAGCGCTAACTCCACTTCCGTCACCATTCCGAGAGTTCCTTCGCTTCCGGCGAGTAACTCCACCCAATCCACGTCGGGTTTCAGATAATAACCGGCCGAATTCTTGGTCGTTTCGGGCTGCGGAACAATCCCGTGCTCGAAATCGAGCTTGTCCCCGCGCCGGAAACGCTCCGTCCGGCCATCGGCGAAAGTAACTTCCATCCCGAGCACCTGGTACCGCAGCGACCGGTAACGAAAACTCCGGGCTCCCCCCGCATTCGTACTGACAACTCCGCCGACCGATGCCGAAGCCTCGGTCGGATTCGGTCCTAAGAACTGACGCCGCTTTGCAGCCGCGCGATGTAAGTCCTCAAGCGCTACGCCCGCGCCGCAGATCGCGCGCCCATTTTCAATCTCCAACTTACGAAATCGCTCGAGCGAGAGAACCGCTCCACCATGCGGCACCCGCGCTCCGGTCAGTCCCGTACCCGCGCCGGCGACCGTTATAGGAACCCGTTCCTTCGCGCATCGAGTTACTGTCTCGCGAAGCTCATGGACGGTCTCCGGTACAAACACACGATCGGCTTGCCCGCGATAGCCGGATGCGTCCCGCAGGTACGATTCGAATTCCACTTACCCGGTCACCGCGCCATCTGCCGCCGAACCGACTAACTTCACGTATTTGGCCATTACCCCGGATCTGTACTTACTCGCCGGCACGCGAAATTCCGCCAGCCGTCTTCTAAGTTCTTGGTCCGGGATATCGAGCGAGATCTCGCATTTTTCGATATCAATCGTGATCGAATCCCCTTCGCGCACGGCGGCAATCGGTCCCCCCACGGCCGCTTCCGGCGCGACGTGCCCGACCATGAATCCGCGCGTCGCACCACTGAAACGGCCGTCGGTCACTAACGCAACGCTCTCGGACAATCCTTCGCCCACGATCGCGCTCGTCACGCCCAGCATCTCGCGCATCCCGGGACCGCCCTTCGGACCCTCATAGCGAATCACGACGATATCGCCTGCCGCGATCTTATGCTCGAGCACGGCGTGCATCGCATCTTCTTCCCGGTCGAAGACGCGCGCCGGGCCTGTCTGCTTGCTTCGGTTCAGGCCTGTCACCTTGATCACTGCGCCCTCCGGCGCGAGCGATCCCTTCAGGATCACGATTCCGCCCGACTTCTTGATGGGATTCGAGAGCGGGCGAATCACATCCTGTCCCGGCGTCTCCTTCGCTTCGGCTGCTGCTTCGGCGAATGTCTTGCCTGTGATTGTCAGCACGTCGGAGTGTGCGAATCCACCATCGTGCAGCCGCTTCGCAATCACCGGAATCCCGCCGGCTTTATCCACATCCGCCGCTGTATACTTCCCGGCAGGCTTGAGATCGGCCAGCAACGGGGTCTTGTGACTAAGCTCCTGGAAATCGTCGATCTTCAGCTCGATTCCGGCCTCGCGCGCCATCGCCAGCAGATGCAGCACCGCATTGGTCGAGCCGCCCGATGCCGCCACACTCGCAATCGCGTTGTCGATCGCTTGACGAGTAACAATTTTGCGCGGCCGCAGATCGTTCTTTACTGCGTTCAGAATGATCTCGCCGCATTGACGCGCCGCATCGTGCTTGCGCGCATCTACCTGCGGAATCGAATTTAGTCCCATCGGCGAGAGGCCAATAATCTCCATCACAGTCGACATGGTGTTGGCCGTAAACTGCCCGCCGCACGCGCCAGGTCCGGGACACGCCGAGTTTTCGATCGCCAGTAACTCGTCGTCGCTGATACGCCCGGCGGCATTCGCACCCACCGCCTCGAAAACTTCCTGCACCGTAATATCCTTGCCTTTGTACTTACCCGGCAAGATCGTCCCGCCGTACAGAATCACTCCCGGCACATTCAGCCGCAGCAGCGCCATCGCCGCGCCCGGCACTGTCTTGTCGCAGGCGACCAGTGCCACAATTCCGTCGAACATATGCCCGCGCGCCACTAACTCGATCGAATCCGCAATGACTTCACGGCTGATCAGCGACGTCTTCATTCCTTCGGTACCCATCGTGATGCCGTCGCTGATAGCGACCGTGTTGAACTCCATCGGAGTTCCGCCGGCTTCTCTGATTCCGCGCGCTACATCCGCCGCCAGCTCACGCAGATTGTAGTTACACGGCATCGTTCCGATCCACGTATTCGCAATACCGATGATCGGCTTCTTCAAATCCTCATCCGTATAGCCAATCGCCTTCAGATACGAACGCGCCGGAGCGCGATCCTTGCCCTGCGTAATCGTGTAGCTCTGCAGCTTCATAGAAATTCCTATTTAATCAGCCCGCTAAACGCCGTTTCAGGATGTAAAATCATCCAGATCACTCATGACCACGACTGTTTCGCCGTCCCAGTCTGTCTCCGCAGAGCGCTGGACCCTTGCCGCTCGTGTCGCTTTCCGCTTTGTGTCGCTCTACCTCGTTCTGTTCTGCCTTTTGACGCAGATCTTCAATGCACTCCTCCCGATTCCGAATCTCGAGATGCCGTCTCCTGCCTATCTGCCGCCCTTCCGCCAGGCAGTGACATGGGTTGCCAATCACGTCTTCGGCTACACAAAGCCTCTGGTTTACGTGGAAGCGAGCGGAGACAAAGTTTTCGACTGGGTCTTCGTCGCCTGCATTCTCGCTCTCGCTCTGGTCGGCAGCATCATTTGGTCCATCCTCGACCGGCGCCGCCCGGCCTACACCAGGCTTTCCAATTGGCTGCGCGTTTTCCTGCGTTTCGCTCTCGCCGGTCAGATGTTCACGTACGGCTGGGTAAAGGTCTTCCCGATGCAAATGCCGTTCCCTCCGCTGATGCGGCTGGTCGAACGCTTCGGCGATTTCTCGCCTATGGGTGTTCTCTGGTCTTCGGTCGGCGCATCGCCCGCCTATGAGCGCTTTGTCGGCAGCGCGGAGTTACTCGCCGGCGTTCTGCTCGTTATCCCGGTGACCAGCAAACTCGGCGCGCTCATCTGCCTCATCGACATGATCGAGGTCTTCATGCTCAATATGACCTACGACGTGCCGGTTAAGCTCTTCTCCTTCCACCTGATCTTGTTTTCCGCATTTCTGCTCCTGCCCGAGCGCACACGTCTGCTGCAATTCTGCTTTCTCGACTGCCCCGTGGGACCCGCTCGCAACGAGAAGCTATTTTCGACCCGCCGCGCGAATCGGATCGCAACCGCGCTACAGATCCTGTTCGGCGCGTTGCTCTTTTTCTTTCAATTCCACGATGCCGCAAAAGGCTGGAAAGAGTATGGCGGCGGCGCACCCAAAAGCCCGCTGTACGGAATCTGGAATGTCGATGTTATGACCATAAACGGCCAGCCACACCCGCCCCTGCTCACCGACAACGCGCGTTATCGATATGTCATTTTCGACTACCCACAACTCACCGTCGTGCAGCACATGGATGACAAAATCGCCTACTTACAATCCAGTTTCGATCCCAAAACGAACAAACTGACCCTCTCCAAGACCGGAGAATTCACGGTCGCTCGCGCAAACGGCCGTCTCACTCTCGACGGGCATCTCGGACACGACCAGATCCACATCGAATCGACCCTTCTCGATTGTCAAAGCTTCCTGCTGGTCAGTCGCGGCTTTCACTGGGTTCAGGAGTTTCCGTTCAATCGTTAACCGGACTTACGCGTAATCAGCACGATTCCCGCAATCATCAGCGCAGCGCCAACGATTTTGCCGATCGTCACCGCGTGTACCGGCATTCGAAGCAGTCCGAAATGGTCGACCACGAGCGAAGCGATCAGCGCCGCCGTGACCGTGAAAGCAACAAACGGTCCGGCCCCAACTTTGTGCACCAGTGTTAACCCGGCGTAGACCTGTACCGCCCCCACTAAGCCGCCGAGCGGCGCCCACCACGGCATCGCGCTGAGGCTTTCGAGCTTCGGCAGTGGAGCGGGAAAGATCAGGAAGACGCAGAGAAAAAATACCGTGATCACCAGGAACGAAACCAGGCTCGCCAGCCAGCGATTCTCGAGCGACGCATAAAGCTGCGCGTTCATAGCCGCGCCGAACGTCTGCAGCACTCCGCCCAGCACGATAAACGGGTACATCCAAACATTTCGCATCTGTAGTATTCTCCTTACCTCGCGTTCGCTTCCGGCACCGCTTTCCATAGGCACAGGAATGCGGCTGTGGCGATGCCGGCCAGCACCAGAAAACTCGCCGCAAATCCGGCCCGCTGTGCTACAAAGCCAGCCAGCACCGTACTCACGGAAGCCCCGATTCCGACCGCGGTCGCCAATCCGCCCATCGCCAGGTTAAAATGCCCCGAGCCGCGTGTCCGTTCCGCCACATACACGGCCGAAGCTACGCCGAAAATCGCGTTTGCGATGCCGTCCAGGACCTGTATCGCCAGCAGCAGCGGTACAGCTCTCGTCAACGTATAGAGAACGCCGCGCAGCGGCAGCACGCCAAAGCCGAAGAGCAGAAGCCGCCGTGGCCCCCAGCGCGCGCTGAGCTTGCCGGCTAATCCCGCGCTCAACGCAATCACCAGTTGTGTAATCGAAACCGATGCCGACATGAACGGCGCAGCCAGCCGCGCATGTCCGCGCGCCAGCATTTCGCTCAGCTGCGGCAGCATGGCCGCATTCGCCAGATGAAACAACACCGCCGACGTGGCAAAAGCAAACAGCGCCTTGTCCTGTAAGAGTAGCCGCAAACCGCGTCCGCCGCGCGCCTGTCCATCATCGGCTCCTCGTGCCCGAGCGTAATCGATCTGCCGCGCCGGAATCGCCGAGAGCGCCCACAGAGTAGGAATCGCCAGCAATGGCACAACCAGAAAGATCGCGCGCGTGCCGTAGCGCCATCCCACCCAGCCCATCAGCAGCGCCGCGCAGACATTCCCGGCGGCGCCAAAGCTCTGATTCCGCCCAAGCCGTGCATCGAATCGCTCGCGCCCGACCAGTCCCAGCGTGATGGCCGTAATCGCGGGCCCGATGAGCGCGCCCACAGCTCCCAGCACGATCTGCGAACCGAGCAGCGCACCGAAACTGCGCCCATAAGCCAGCCCAACCGCTGCAACAGCAATCGCCGCCACTCCCAGCCCGATCAGAGTGCGCTTCCGGCGGGTTGCATCCACCAGCGCCCCGCCCGGCGTCTGGAGCGCGATTCCGGTCAACCCGCCCGCCGTCAGAAACGTGCCCACCTGGGCCGGATTCCAGCCGCGTGCGGTCAGCGCTGCCGCAACAAATGGCCCCACTCCCGTCTGCACATCCGCCATCCAGAAATTGAGCCAGTCAAGCGCGGAAGTGCGTAGCGGCGCCTTCCAACCCTTGGCCTGTACCGCCGGCTGCAGCACACTCTCAGCACTCATGTGGCTTTCCAATACGAATGCCATTCACCTGTTCGGCTTCGATGATCCGCCGCCCGTTCGCCAACGGTTTCGCTTTTCCGTGTCCTTCGACTCGCATACCGGTCTCCAGCTTTACTGCCTTCGCCCCATGCGGCTTTAGATGCAGGAAGTCGCCCGAATCGAGCACTCCTCCATTCACCTGTCCATCCAGCGCGTAATTGAGTCGCGCCACTCGCCCTCGAAATCGGCCGCCGTCCGTGTCTTTTGCCGGCCAGCTGCCGTGCGCGCCTTCCAGACGAACCAGCTTCAGCACCGGATGCGCAGCGTCTCTTTTCCCGCTCCCGTCTTCTTCGCAGGCGACCGCAATTTCGGCTCCTTCGGGCGCGAGCGCGGCGATTTCGCCGGCCGACTCGCGAGCGAAGTTCACCTGCACCACTTCGCCTCCCTCTCTGAGCAGCAGACCTTCGTACCCGCCTTTAGGGCTGATGTTGTAGCTCTCAACTCGCCCGCGCTTTTGAATCGTTTTCTTAGCCATGCCGCTTTGATCTGCATCTCGCGCGCCGCGTCCGCAGTCCGAAGAGCAAACGCCTGTGTGCGATTCGAGTGTCCGCCTGCCGTACAACGCCGTACCGGTTACGACCGCCTCCCGCCCCCAACCACCCTTCAGCCAGCGGCGCCTTTCTTCGGCGCGTCTCGTGCACTGTTCAAGCGCGGAGGTTCCCCATATGAAACACAATCTGAAACAATTCGCAGGAGCCGCCGTTTTCGTGCTGGCCATCGCTTTCTCTCTCGATGCGCAGCCGAAACGCGGCCGGCCCGCACCACCGCGGCCCGCTCCGTCCGGCGTCTACCAGACCGTCTCCGGCTCGATTGCGCAGTTCAACTACAATCGCGACGGGCTCATCGAAGGCTTTCTGCTCAACAACAACACGCTGGTGCACTTGCCGCCGGCCGCCGCCGGATTCATCGGCAGTTCGCTGCGCCAGGGTGACACAATTGAGGTGGCGGGCCTGGCCAACAGCAACCCGTCGGGCCTCACCACGATTGCCGCGCAGCATCTCACCGACCGAACGTCCGGCAAGACCATATCGATTCCGCAACCCGGTGCTGCCGCGCCCTACTCCGGTTCCGGACGCATCCAGCAGCTCAACTACGCAGCTGATGGTGCCGTCAACGGCTTTCTGCTCGATAACGGAACGCTGATCGAAATGCCGCCCTTCTCCGCAGCCAACCCATCGTCGATCCGCGTGGGCGGAAGTGTCAGCTTCACCGGCTATGCGCGCTCCAGCATCAGCGGCCGCACAGTCGTCAACGCCCAGACCCTCACGGTAAACGGTCAAAGCCTCGCCCTCGCCGGTCCAGCACCTCGCGCCGCTGTTCCGCCGCCCGCGCCCGCTGCTCCGCCGGCACCGCCGCCCACAGCCACTGAGGAACCGGCCCCACCTCCGCCTCCTCCCCAGAACTGATCGAGAACGCGCAGAAACAACGGGCAGAAACACCTTCCCGCCTGCTGGTATCTGCTGTGATGTGTGGTGGAAAATTTCGCTGGGCATCGTGATCGCCCTGTTTGCGGTTCACCAGATGTTCCAGGATCTCTTCCACCCCACCCAGACCGGCGCGTTGAGCGAATGGGCCGGACGCAAAATCTATCGCCTCTTTCGCCGCTTTCCGCATCTGCTCGAAACGGCCGGCCCGCTCACCGTCTTCCTCGTCATCTTTCTCTGGGCCACGCTTCTGGTAACCGGCTTCGCTTTTATTTACTGGAGCGTCTTCCCCGCCGATTTCGAGCTGCGAGGGCCGCGCCAGCCCTCCACAAACGACGCCTTCTGGTGGTGCTTCTACTACTCGCTGCAGATGCTCACCACCCTCGGTATCGGCGATATCACTCCGCTCCCCGATTGGCTGCGCATCCTTTCCGCGTTCAATACCCTGATCGGCTTCTCCCTCGTCACCGCCAGTCTCACCTGGATCGTTTTGCTGTTTCCTGCGCTTACCCGCCTGCGCGCGCTCGCCCGCAGAAGCATCACTCTGGCCGACGCTCAATCCGATACCGGCGTCCCGGTCTTCTCGCCCGGCATGCACACCGTACTCATGGAGCTCGCCGAAGCCGTACTCTACGCGCGCGTCGACCTGGTGCATTTCCCCGTGCTCTTCTATTTCTATTCCGGAGATCCGCGCGCTTCGCTCTCGCAGGCCCTGCTCACGCTGCTCGAATTCGCCGATCGCGGCCAGCAATCCTCCTACCCGGAGTTGATACGCCTCGCCGCCGCTTCGCTCCGGACCGCCCTCCAGCAAATTGCCGAAGTCATCAGCGACAAACTGGATTATCGTGACCACAGCTGCCAGGAAGTCTTTGCCCATTACGCCGCGGTTCATGAACCCCGCCCGCGCCGCTAAAGACGCACTGCGCTGAATGCGAACGCACCTGACCGCAAAGCGAACGCCGCCGCCGCGCGTGCCTGCCTCGAACCGGACGCTTCCCTTCGCGCACCGGCGTGCTTCTACAATGTCGTCCAGTAGCTCACTTGTGAAAGGCCTCGTCATCTTGCTTTCGGCCGTGTCGCTTCTCTTCGCTCAACCGCCGCCGGGACCTCCGCCGCATCCGGTCAGCCTCAGCGAACTGCGCCGCCGACTCGAAGCAGCCCGCCCGGTGGACCTCTCCGCCAGCCGCGCGCTCGAATACTCACGCCATTACCTCGCGCTGGCCGAGCAGGCCCATAACGGCGGGCGCCTTCCCGAATCGGATCGCTACGCCGCCGCCGCGAATGCGCTCTTTCACGTCGCCGATCATCAGCAGCATCTGCATAACGGCCCTGGCCCTCGACAGCCGCGCCCGGCGGAGCTTCAGGACCATCTGCGCCGCGTCTACTTCCGCACCCAACAGGCCAACTTCTTCGTCCGCGCCGCTCGCGACCGGTCTGCCGCTCCGCTCGCTCCATGGGCCCGAGAGTTTTATCAGCTCGCTCTGCGCGCCTACGACCGCCATGATTACTTCGCCGCTGACGAGAATGCCAAGTGCGCCGAGGAGATCGTCAACGCGCTCGAAAACATCGCTCAGGCCGCAAACCTTCCGCCGCTCCCTCCCGCATGAAGCGCCTTCTGCAAAACCGCCTCGTCCTGCAGCTCGCGCTCACTCTGATCGCCGCCGCTTCGCTCGCCGGCATCAGCATCGTGGTCATCACAGATGCAATTCGTGGTGCCGAAAGCGTCGTCCTCAACGATACGAGCAAAACCTTATCCGCTGCGTTGCGCGAACTGCGACGCGAACAGCAGGAGCGTACTTCCTCCGATTCCGGCTGGCCCACGCTGCCCGCCGCCGCACGCGATCTTTCTTTGCGCGCACTTTCCTACACCGTGCTCAGCTCATTCCCTGGAGTCGAAGGCGGTTTCTACAACCGGCACGATCAGTTCCTCGGCTATTCCTACCCGACTCACGATACCGGCTCGCTCAAAACCGACATCCCCAGTGCTGAACGCCCCGCCATTGCCGCACTCGCCCAGCGCACCGTGCAGCAGCAGCAACCGGTCCAGACCGTTCTGCGCGGCAAGATCGATCTGGTCGTTCTCTCAGCCGTACCCGGTGCGCTTCCGGGCTCTGCCATCTGGGTGATGAAACGGCTGCCCGGCCGCGCCCAGCACACCGATCGCGCCTTCCTGCCGCTCCTGGTTCTGATCGCCGCGGCCTTGTGCAGCATTCTGGGCGCGCTCGCCATCGGTCTCAAGCTCGAGGCGCAACTCCGGCGCGAAGCCAGGCTTCGCTCTCTCGGCCGCCTCGCCGCCGGACTCGCGCACGAGATCCGAAATCCCCTGAACAGCATCCGACTCACCGTCCAGCTGCTCGAACATCGCCTCCGATCCGGCCGCCTCGCTCCCGACGATTTCGCCACCATCCGCGCTGAAGTCGATCGGCTCAGCACACTGCTCAACGACCTGCTGGACCTCCAGCGCACGCGCCAGCCGCAGCCCAAATCGCAGCCCGTCGCACCGGTCCTCGAGCACTGCCTCGCTTTGCTCGACCGCCAGGCTCAGCTCTCGGGCGTTCGCTTGTCGCTCGACATTCCGGATCGTTCCATCAGCGCCGCTTTCGATGCTCACCAGCTCACGCAGGCCCTCATGAATCTGCTGCTCAACGCCCTTGAAGCCTCGCCGCCCGGCAGCACCGTCACTCTATCCGTCCGCCGTCACAAATCGGACGTCACGCTCGAAGTCGAAGACCGCGGCCCCGGCCTCAACCACGAACAGCAGGAGCATCTCTTCGAACCGTTCTACACGACCAAGCCCGCTGGCACAGGTCTCGGACTCGCCGTTTCGCGCGAATTGATTCGCTCGCAGGGCGGCGATCTCTCCTATCAACCCGGTTCTGCAGGCGCGCGCTTTATTCTGCAGCTGCCCACATAACCAGCTATGCCCACCATCCTCATCGCCGAAGACGAAGCCGCCGCCCGCAACTCGCTCGCCTCCCTTCTCGAGGAATCCGGCTTCCGTACCCTGACTGCCGCCGACGGCGCCGATGCGCTCTCGCAGATTCTGCACAAAGAACCTGATGCCGTGCTGCTCGATGTGCGCATGCCCTCGCTCGACGGCCTCTCAGTTCTCAAACGCGCGCTCGAGGGCGGCTCACCCTCCACCTTTCTTGTCATGACCGCCTACGGCGACAGCGCCACCGCCATCGAAGCCATGAAACTCGGCGCTTTTGATTACTTATCGAAGCCGCTCGATTTCGACCACGTGCTCTCGCAACTCAAGCGCGCGCTGGCCCATCGCAAGATTGAACCGGCGAATAGCGACGCAACCAGCGAGCCGCCTCGCAAGCAGACCATGGTCGGCTACAGCCCCGCCATGCAGCGCGTCTACAAGCTGATCGGCCAGATCGCCGCCTCCGATGCAACCGTCCTCGTGCGCGGCGAAAGCGGCACGGGCAAGGAACTGGTCGTCAATGCCATTCACGAAAACAGCGCTCGCGCCGCTCGTCCGCTGGTCAAAGTCAACTGCGCCGCTATCCCGGATTCGCTGCTCGAATCGGAGTTGTTCGGCCATGAAAAAGGTGCCTTCACCAACGCGCTTTTTCGCCGCACCGGGCGCTTCGAAGAAGCCAACGGCGGCACTTTGTTCCTCGACGAGATCGCCGAACTCGCCCCGGTGCTGCAAGCCAAGCTGCTGCGTGCCCTGCAGGAGCGCACGATCGAGCGCCTCGGTTCGAACACGCCCATCCGCGTTGATCTCCGAATCGTAACCGCCACCTCCAGGAATCTGGAGGAGCTCGTGGCGCGCGCTGTTTTCCGCGAAGATCTCTACTACCGCCTCAACGTCGTTTCCATCGCGCTGCCGCCTCTGCGCGAACGCAAGCAGGATATCCCCGCGCTCGTCCAGCATTTCCTCTCGCGCAGTAATCCTCCGGCTTCGATCACCCCGGCCGCGCTCGCGCTGTTGTGCGACCACCACTGGCCCGGCAATGTTCGCGAACTCGAAAATACCATCGCGCGCGCTACCGTACTCGCTCGCGCGCACGTCATCGACACCCCCGAGATCCAGCTGCCAACAGGCAATTTCGCCCAGCAGACCGCTCTCGACTGGACCGCTCTGATCCCGCTGCAGGCCGGCTGGAAAGACAACACCGAGGCGCTTGAGCGCGCCCTCATCCGCCGCGCTCTCGAGACCGCTCACGGCAATAAGTCGAAAGCCGCTGAAATCCTCGGCATTCATCGCCGCCTGCTCTACGAGAAAATGCGCCAGTATTCGCTCGAATCCGTCGATCCGGGCCAGACCCGGTGACGGCTCTGCTGCTCGCCCAGCACGCGCACGCTCTGGCGACCTGGTCGCTCGCGCTCGCCTCCATCGCGCTGGTGCTCATTCGTCCGCGCAACTGGCCCGAGGCGATCTGGGCCGTAGCCGGTGCAGCACTGCTCACCGTCTCGGGCCTCATCCCTCTCCACGACGCCGCCCGCGCTGTCGCCAAAGGCACCGACGTCTATTTGTTCCTCACCGGTATGATGATCATCTCCGAGCTCGCACGGCGCGAAGGCGTCTTCGACTGGCTCGCCGCTCACGCCGTGCACGCCTCGCGCGGCTCCCGCTCCCGCCTGTTCCTGCTCATCTATGCAGTTGGCGCGCTCGTTACCGTCTTTCTCTCCAACGACGCCACCGCCGTTGTGCTCACGCCCGCTGTGCTGGCCGCCGTCCGCGCCGCCGAAGCCGAACCACTGCCGTATTTGATGGTCTGCGCTTTTATCGCCAATGCCGCGAGTTTCGTGCTGCCCATTTCGAACCCCGCCAACCTGGTCGTCTACGCCGGCCAGATGCCCCCGCTCGCAACCTGGCTCGCCCATTTCGCGCTGCCCTCGCTCGTCTCCATCGTTCTGACCTTTCTTGCGTTGCGCCTGCTCTCCCGGCACGATCTCGCCGGAGCAGTCCAGGCAACCCGCGCCATCCACCCGCTCGCGCCCGGCGGCAAACTCACGCTCTTCGGTATCGCGCTGCTCGCGGCCGTGCTGCTCACCGCCTCCGCACTCGGTATCGATCTCGGCGCGCCCGCCTGCGCCTGCGGTCTCTTCCTTCTGCTGCTGATCACGCTGCGCGACCGCACCACTCTGCCCGCCGTGGCAAGAGGCGTCTCCTGGAGCGTACTCCCGCTCGTCGCCGGACTCTTCGTTATCGTCGAGGCCCTCGATGCCAACGGCGCTCTGCGCTACGCCGTCTCTGCGCTCCACACGCTCCAGCACTGGCCCTCCCGCCACGCCGCGCTCACCGCCGGTTTCGCCATCGCATTCGTCTCGAATCTCATGAACAATCTCCCGAGCGGCCTCATCTCCGCTTCCGCCATTCAGTCCGCCCACATCGCCGGCCGCATTCGCGATGCGATTCTGATCGGCGTTGACCTCGGCCCCAACCTGTCCGTCACCGGCTCGCTGGCAACCATCCTCTGGCTCATCGCCCTTCGCCGCGACGGTCTCGAAGTCAGCTTCTGGCGATTTCTCAAATGGGGTGCACTCGTCATGCCACCGGCGCTGCTGTGCGCACTGCTGGTGTTGTGACAGCTTCTATAATGTGCGCATGCGCTCGCTCCCTACGCGCCGCCAGATCGCTGCGCTGCTTGCCGCCACACCCCTCGCCGCTCAGGTCACAACCACTCCGCCTGCCGGCTCGCCTGCGCCTGCCAAACCCTCCGCCACCCCTGAGCAGCGCCTCGCTAAAGCCTACGCCGATGTGCGCGACGTGAGTAACCGGCTCACCCGCATCGAAGTGCCCTACGACCTCGAACCTGCCTTCACGTTCCGCGCCTGAGTTTACTTATAAAGTTCGATGGCCAAACCCGACAACAAGCTCGACGAAGCCGCCGTCCCCTTCGCCACCATCGCTGAACTCAGCGCAGCCCTGCGCGAGCGCCGCATCTCCTCGCGCGAACTCACCAAAATTCTCGGCAAGCGCCTCGAAACCATCGGCCCGCGCTACAACGCCCTCGCTTGTTCTCTTCTGAAAGAAGGCAAAAAGCTCGCCAAAGACGCCGACGACGAGCTCAAACGCGAACGCTTTCGTAGTCCCCTGCAGGGCATTCCGTACGCCGCCAAGGATCTCCTCGCCGTCGCCGATTACCCCACTACCTGGGGCGCCAAACCGTTCGCCGATCAGGTCTTCGACTACAACGCCACCGTCGTCGATCGTCTCGCCGATCAGAAAGCAATTCTCATCGGCAAGCTCGCCATGATCGAGCTTGCGGGCGGCGGCGGATACAGTTCCGCCTCCGCTTCCTTGCAGGGCCCCGGCCTCAATCCCTGGAACACGCAATACTGGGCGGGCGGTTCTTCGAGCGGTTCCGGTATCGCCGTCGCCGCCGGCCTTGTCCCCTACGCGCTCGGCTCGGAAACCTCCGGCTCCATCCTCACACCCGCTTCCTACTGCGGCGTCACCGGACTGCGCCCCACCTACGGACTCGTCAGCCGCCACGGCGCCATGGCTCTCTCCTGGACACTCGACAAAATCGGCGTGCTCGCCCGCACCGCCGAGGATTGCGGCCAGGTTCTGCGTGTGATCGCCGGTAAAGATGATGCCGACCCGGCCTCAGCCCGCAAGAGCTTCTACTACGCGCCGCACTACTACCAGAACTTCAAAGACTGGAAAATCGGTTACGCCGAGATCGACTTCGCCGAGTGGCCCGACGAGCCGCTGCGTCCTGTGCTGCAAAACGCACTTGCGGTCTGCAAATCGATCGGCGCGGAGATGAGAGAAAGCAAGCTGCCCGATTTCCCGTACGGCGCCATCATCGGAACCATCATCGATTCCGAGGCCGCTTCCGTCTTCGAACCGCTCATTCGCAGCGGCCGCGTCGATCAGCTCGCCGATCAAAGCCAGATCGACGGACTCAAGGCCTCACTCACCTATTCCGCCGTCGATTACCTGAAGGCCATGCGCCTTCGCACCCAGATTCAAAGCGCCTTCCGGCAACTCTTCGGCGGTGTGGATCTGCTCCTCGCACCCACCCACTTCAGCCTGCCCGAACGCGCCGATCAGCCCTTCCCGGAAGACGAACCCAAGCGTCCCGATACCAAAGGCGTCGGCGCGGGACTCGTCCAGGCTTCGAACTTGTGCGGCTTGCCCGCCATCACCTTTCCCTGCGGTTTCGTCAACGGCTTGCCCGTCGCTCTGCAGCTCGTCGGCAGCCCGTTCTCAGAAAACCGTCTGCTCGCCTTCGCACAGGAGTTTCAGAACCGGACCGATTTCCATAAGCGCCGTCCTCCCGAACCCGCTTAGATCCTCCCGGCTCGCGCAAAAGTGGCAATTCCCACCAGCGCGAACGCGAGTGCTGCAATTCCCACCACACTCATCTGCCGCCGGTTTGGCGCCAGCGCGTGCATGCCGAAGAAAAGAAAACTGCCCGCCACAATTGCAATCACGCCGGCCGACCACCAGCTTCCAAACGCCGCCACTCCCGAGCGATTCGCCCACGGCTCAACCAGCGCGCCCAGCACCGTCAGCAATTCCACGCACGCCGCCGCCAATGCCGCTTTCCAATGCGACTCCACACCGCGCTTGGCCAGCCACCCGATCGCGATTCCTTCCGGAATCTTGTGCAGACCCAGCCCGAGCGGCGCCGCGAATCCAGCCACCCGCAGATTCGCCACCGCCCGTACGCTCCAGCCGTCGATAAAACTATGCACCGCACTGGCCGCCAGCATCGGCGCCAGCGCCGCACCCGAAGAAGAATGCAGAAATAGGTAATCCAGGGCCGCCAGTACCGCACACACCCCGCCGGTCAGCGCGCACGCCGTCAACCAGCCTGAATCGCCCGCAATCTCCGGCACCAGCCAGAACACCGAAATACCGAGCAGCAGTCCCGCCGCCGCGCCTGCCGCCAGATTCGAGACCGTGCGCGATTGCCCCAGCCATAGCCCGACCGCCACACCCGCCAAACCGAGAATCGCCAGGAGCCAGGCAAGCGCCATCTACTGTCCGGATACCTTCACCACGAAATACACGATCGGTGTCCCTTTTTTGACGAGCATCTGGTGCGCCACGCCCGCCGGAATGTGAATCACATCGCCCGCACGCAATTCGTGTTTCGTGCCGCCTTCGATCGAGCGCCCGCGAATCTCGCCCGGCCCCGTGCTTCGCCCGCCGATAATCTTGCCGCCCGTCACGATCTGGCAATCGCCGCTCTCCATCACGAACACATCGGCGTCATGCTCGTGCAGCTCCGATGAGCCCGTCTCCACGCGCTTGGCCAGCAGAAAGTAATGCCCCCGATAGCGCTCCAGATCCTTCACCGCCGAAACCGGACCTTTGGGCTGCAACGCCTCCCCCATCGACTTCAAATCGTCCGCGGTATAAATATCCACCTTCTGCGCTCCGCCAAGCGCCACGAATACGCTGCTTAACAGCGCGCATCGCAACCAGTTCACCTGTTCTCTCCTCTTATTCCTAGTCTCTCTTCCGGCTCACACGTGCCAGGAAATGCTCGTCTCGAAACTGAATCGCTTCCGCGCAGGTCCCTGGATCCGCCAGCGTCAGAATCTGATCCGGCGTGCCGCCATCGCCGTACACCAGGTACCTCTCATGCTCCCGCGCAAAGTCCGCTGCCGTTACCGGCTCATGCGCGAACACCCCGCAACACTGCTTCAGCCGTTCAAATCCAAAATACGTGTAATCGCTCGCCGACTGCGCCACCGAGTACAGCCGCTGCTCCAGTTGCGGCGCATAATACGCGAGATAGATATAGTCGAACGGGTTCACCACCGCAATCGGCAGCCCGCTTCGATCCTCCGTCAGCAGCGAATGCATCGCCAGCGGCTTACCCGGCGTCGTCTCGAGCCGAAAACCAGCGCTCTCTTCACCCAGCCGTTCGCCTTGTCCGCGCAAGCGTGCGGCCGCCAGCCGTCCCGTATTCACCAGAATGCTCACCGCCAGCAGCGCCGCAATCGCCAGCGCCGCGCGCATCCGGCCGTTTCGCAGCGCCGCCGTGCCGATGCCCAGCGCAACCGCCATTCCGCCCACCGCCGTATAAAAGTAGCGATGAAAAAACGGCCCGTGCGTCAGCTTTCCGAGTACGACCCCAAACACCGGCATCAGCAAGAACGAAGCCGCCAGAATCAGGTCGTCCCGTACGCCCGTTGCGAACGTCACCCGACGGTCGGAAAAATCAAACAGCAGGATCACGAAAATCGCCGCCACAATCGCCATGCACGGCGCCCACAGCGACCCGAAAAAGTGTCCCACCTGCGACCATCCGGCGAGTGCGACCGTTCGGAAAGTGGTCGTCGTCTGGGCATGCGTATACGAACGCAGCAGCGGCACATACACCACCAGCGCCACTACTGCAGGCAGGATCAGCGCGGCCCAGAATCCCCACCGCACCCGCCGCGTCTGTGCCATACGCACGATTTCCGCGCAGGCAAACGGCCCCAGCAGAACGAGCGCATAACAATGCATCATCAGTGCACCGAAGAGGGCCGCGCCGAAACCGGCGAATGCCGCCAGTTGCCTTGCCTCCGGTTCCTCCGCCATTTGCCAGCACACCATGGCCAGCCCGCAAAAACCGAACACGATCGCATGCGGCCGCGCTTCGTAAGCGTAGTAATAAGCGCTCGTCGCCATCGGAAACAGCATCGCGATCGCGCCCCCGAGCACTCCCGAGCGCCGGCTCGCAAAACGGTACAGACAGAGCGAAAAAATCCAGTAGCCCAGGATCTCCGGCAGCCGCGCGCCCACATTCCCTTCGCCCAGCAGCCGCGTCGAGGCGCGTGTCACCAGATAAAACAGCGGAGGATTGAAATCTGTCCCATTCGCCAGCGCCGCCCACAGCGCATGCATACTCGGCAGCCGGCATAAATACACGGTAAACAGCTCGTCATACCAGAAGAACTTATCCGAAGCACGGACGAGCACGTCGGCAAAGTACACAATAGAGAAAACGACGATGATCAGCGTTCCCGCTTTGTGCTTTCCAAGCCATCCGTTTGCGCTCTCTTTCTGTGCTCCTCTCCCTGTTTGCACTTCCACAAGTGTAGCCGCGGCGCGGCTTGCTCTGAATGTCTAAGATCTCCGTTATCGTTCCCGTTTATCAGGACGAGCTCTCAATCCGCGCAAATTTCCTGACGCTCAAAGCAGCTCTCGACAGCGCCTCCCCGCTGTTCACCTACGAGATCATCCTCGTCAACGATGGCTCAACCGACAACTCGCTCCTCATCCTCGAACAACTTCACGCCGAGTTCCCGCAGATCGTAGGCGTCGTAAATCTGGTGCGCAATTTTGGCCAGGTCGCCGCCGTGATTGCCGGCCTCGCGCGCGTCTCCGGCGATTGCGCCGTCATCATCTCGAGCGATCTGCAGGATCCTCCCGAGCTGATCGTCGAGATGTTCAACCGCTGGCGTCATGGCGCCGAAACCGTGCTCGCCATCCGCGAATCGCGCGACGATCCCTGGTACAACAAGTTCGCCTCCCGCTTGTTCTATCGCCTCATGCGCCGTTACGCGCTCGCTTCCCTGCCCGCCGGCGGCTTTGATTTTTTCCTGCTCGATCGCGCCGTAATCACCCGCATTCTCGGTTCCGCCGAGCGCAACGGTTTCCTGCAGGGCCAGATTCTCGCGGCCAGCTCCAAGATCGTGCAGATTCCCTACAAGCGCCGCGCCCGCCGCAGCGGCACATCCGGCTGGGGACCCCTTCGCAAGCTGAAATATCTCGTGGATGGCTTCGTCGCCTATTCCTTTCTCCCCATCCGCCTCATCAGCTTTCTCGGCATCGCCACGTTCATCCTCGCGCTTCTGCTATCCTGCGCCCTTGTCCTGCAAAATCTGCTCTTCGGCACGGCCGCTCCCGGCTGGAGCTCGCTCATGATCGCACTGCTGGTCCTGCACGGCTTCGAACTGCTCGCCATCGGTGTCATCGGCGAATATGTCTGGCGCGCGCTCGATCAGATTCGCCCGCGTCCGCTCTACGTCGTCGACTACTTCAAGGCGCCACTCGCTGAATCCGCCCCATGAAGCCGCTCATCGTCATCGGCAGCTCCGGGCACGCCGGTTCTGTCCTCGACTGCATCGAAATGGAAGGTCAATACAAGGTCGTCGGCTTACTCGATTCGTTCGAACCAGCAGGCGCCCGCAAGCACGGCTACGAAATCTGCGGAGCCCCGGAAGATGCTGCCCGTCTGTCCGCGGCGCTCTCCTGCCGCTCCTTCTTCGTCGCTGTCGGCGACAACTGGTCTCGCTCTCGCATCTCCCAGCAGTTGCGCGCCGATCTGCCCGATGCCGAATACCCGTCCATAATCCATCCCACCGCGATCGTCTCCCGCACGGTTCGCCTCGGGCCCGGTTGCGTCCTGCTGGCTGGCAGTATCGTCGGTAATGATGTCATCATCGGCACGGGTTGCATTGTGAATGTCGCTGCTGCTATCGGACACGACTGCCGCCTCGACGACTACGCCAGCGTCTCCGGAGGTGTCCGCATGAGCGGCGCATCGTCCATCGGCCTGAGAAGCAGCGCCGGTGTCAGCTCTACTCTGATCGAGAAAATCACCGTCGGCCGCGATGCCGTCGTCGCCGCCGGTGCTGTCGTCTTCAAAGATGTGCCGGATGAAGTCGTCGTCTTCGGAAATCCGGCTAAGATCGTCCGGCAGCGTAAACCTGATGAAACCTATCTGCGGTAGTCCGGCTCTCCGCCTCGACGATCTCGCCATCGCCACCGGCCGGCCCCATTTCAGCGAGCTGCTCCACATCGGCCGCCCTAATGTCGGCTCCGAAGAACTGCTGCTCGAGCGCATTCGCGGCATGCTGCGCCGCCGCTGGTTCACCAACAACGGCCCGCTCGTCCTCGAGCTCGAAGCGCGCCTGGCGCATTTCCTCGGCGTCCGGCACTGCATCCTCACCTCCAACGCCACCATCGCTCTGGAACTGGCCTTCCGTGCTCTCGAGTTGTCGGGCGAGGTGATCGTCCCCTCGTTCACCTTCGTCGCCACCGTCCATGCGCTGCAATGGATCGGCGTCAAACCCGTCTTCTGCGACATCGCGCCCGGTTCGCATAATCTCGATCCCGAACACGCCGCGCGTCTCATCACTCCCCGCACCAGCGCTATCGTCGGTGTCCACCTCTGGGGCAAAGCCTGTGCCCACCAGCGGCTCGCTGCCATTGCCGCGCAACATCGCCTCCGGCTCGTCTACGATGCTTCCCATGCTTTCGCCTGTTCCACCAACGGCCAGCTGATCGGCTCCCTGGGAGATTGCGAAATCTTCAGCTTTCACGCCACCAAATTCTTCAACACCTTCGAAGGCGGCGCTATCACCACGGCCAGCACCGAGCTCGCCCAGAAACTTCGCCTGCTGCGCAACTTCGGTTTCGCCGGCATCGACCAGGTCGTCAATCTCGGCATCAACGGCAAAATGAGCGAGATCTGCGCCGCCATGGGACTCACCGGCCTCGAAAGCCTCGACGAATTTATCGCCGCCAACCGCCGCAACTATCTCATCTATCGTGACCGGCTCGCCGCTCTGCCTGGCCTGCAGCTCGTCCGCTTCGACGAAAGCGAGCGCCAGAACTATCAATATGTGGTCATCGAAATCGACGAAGCGGCAACCGGCCTGAGCCGCAACGACCTGCTGCGCATCCTCGAAGCGGAAAACGTGCTTGCACGCCGCTACTTCTATCCCGGATGCCATCGCATGGAACCGTATCGGACCCTCTACCCCGATGCGGGCCGCGAGTTACCCCGCACCGAAGCGCTCACCGAGCGCGTCCTGGTCCTCCCCACCGGACTCGCCGTATCATCCCGCGACGCCGAACTGATCTGCGAAATCATCATCGCCGCGCTCCGTTCCCCGGCCGAATGCAAACACCTGCTCTCCCGCTGACATAACTCGCCCCTCTTACCGATCCGCGACTGCCACTTACCGATCCGCGACTATAAGGAGCGGTCACGAGACCCGGCTTTGCACCAAAAACGTCTCACTTTTGCCCCCGTTTCGCGCTGCAGAACAACAGCTTCCCAGCTTCAGATTCTGTGATAGGATCGCTCCACCTTGAGACTTAGTCTGGGTTCCCCAACGGGAACGATGGTGAGGAAACACATGCGATCACTGCTCAACTTACTAGCTGTTTCGGTCTTGCTCGCGGGCACCTCCGGCCTTACTTACGCTCAAACTGCTGCCGCCACCATCAACGGCACGCTGACCGATGCCGCCGGCGCGAGCATACCCGATGCCAGCGTCAGCATCGTCAACCAGGGCACGGGTGCCAAGACCGACACCAAGACCAATTCCGATGGCACCTTCTCCATGACCGGCCTGCAAAGTGGCACCTATGATGTCACCATCACCAAAACCGGCTTTCAAACCTTTGTCGAAAAGAACATCTACGTCGGGCCTGCCGCCACACGCACCGTGAACGCAAACTTGGCCGTCGGTCAGGTCACCAGCGAGGTCACTGTCGAAGCCGCCGCCGTACAGGTACAGACCACTACCGCGCAGTTCGCCAGCAACGTCGCCCAGCAGCAGGTCGAGACGCTGCCGCTCAATGGCCGCAACTACCAGAGCCTTTCGGCGCTCATGCCCGGCGTCGTCAATATCAATGTCGGCAACTCCGCCGGTACCGGCCAGGGCGGCTTCAATACCAGCAATTCCATGTCGATCAACGGCATGGGTACCAGCGGCACGCTCTACGAACTCGACGGCGTCTGGAACATGAACACCGGCAACATGACGCAGACCACCGTTCTGCCCAATCCCGACAGCATCGCCGAAGTTCGTACTCTGCAGAACAACATCAGCCCCAAATACACCCTGCTCGGCGCTTCCATCGTCTTAGTCGCCACGCGTAGCGGCACCAAAGATTTTCATGGCGCGCTCTGGGAATACTTCCGCAACGATGCGCTCGATGCTCGTAACTTCTTCAGTCCCACGGTTCTCGCCCTCAAACAAAACATCTTCGGCGGTACCCTGGGCGGTCCGCTGTTTATTCCGAAGCTCTTCAACAAGAATCGGGATAAGACCTTCTTCTTCCTGAGCGAACAGGGCACCATCCGGCATCTCGGCAGCACACTCACCGGCTTGACTCCAACGCAGGCTCAGCGCAACGGCTGCTTCACCGATCCCATCAAGAATCCCGCCACCGGCGCACTCTTTCCGATAGTCGGCGGCTGCTACCAGATACCCTCCGGAATGATCAATCCGAATTCGCTCACTCTGATGAACGCTCTCGCTCAGCTACCCAATTACAGCGCCAGCGGCAACAATTTCATCAATACGAATCCCGAAACCATCAGCCAGTCGGATCTGCAAGTCAAGGTCGACCAGAACTTCAGCGACAAAGTGCATCTCATGGGCGAATACTTTGACGTCCGCCAGACCGACAACCTCCCCGCTCAGACCTGGGCCGGCTCCCCTTTCACCACCAACCAGCAGAACTTCATCACGCGCAGTAAGCTCGCCGAGTTACAGGGCACAGTCATCATTTCGCCCGCCATGGTCAACCAGATATCCGTTGGGCTGAACGATTACATCCCGAATCTCGGCATCACCGGTCTCGTCTACAAGAACCAGCTCTCTTCGTTCCAGTCCACGCTGCCCTACAACGGCCTGCTTTCAGACCGCCTGCCCTTGGTCAATTTCTCTGGCGGGTACTCGTCATTCGGAGTAACTCAAACCCTTCCCCTGACTCACGCCTCCGACGTCGAAGAAACGATTACCGACGACTGGAGCTGGTTGCGCGGCACGCATTTCATCGAAGCCGGCTTCAACTTCGTGCACAGCATCAAGCGTCAGAACATGTTCGCCCAAAGCAACGGAACGTGGACCTTCAGCGGCCGCTTTACCGGCGACCCCATCGCCGATTATCTGCTCGGCGACGCCGCTCAGTTCTATCAGCAAAGCGGTGAGCGGCGTCCGTATATGTTCGGTAACATCGTCTCCCCCTACATCCAGGACACCTGGAAAGTGACCAAGCGATTCACGTTGAATTACGGCACCCGCATCATGTATATGCCCCTGCCGCACGCCACGCTTGCCGAAACGCTCTTCGATCCCACCAAGTACAACATCGCCGGTGCGCCGATCGTTAATAAGGACGGCACCATTACTCCCACGCCGAACTACAACCCGGTGAACGGCCTTATTACAAACGGCCAAAACGGCGTACCCGTCAACTTCAGCGACAAACATAAGTGGTACTGGGCTCCGCAAGCCGGTTTCGCCTGGGATCTGCTGGGTGATGGGAAAACGTCGCTGCGCGGCGGTTACGGTATAACTTACACGCGCGTCTTTAGCGGCGGCGACTGCACGTACCAGTGCGCCAATAACTATCCGTATATCCAAAACCTGACACTGGTCAATCCTCCGTTCCCCAGTCCGCTCGGACCCGGAGTTGGATCGGTAAACTCCGCCAACTCGCTCAACAGCATGTCCCTCGACAACAAGGCATCGAGCGTCTACACCTACAGCCTCTCGCTTGAACATCAGTTCGAAGGCGGTTGGCTCGTTGGCGTCACTGGCGCCGGCAACCGGGTTCGCAGTATGCCGCTCACCCTGCAATATAACCAGCCTCTGCCCGAAGGCGGCTATCAATACAATCCGGCCATCAACACCGGAACCTTCGAGTACTACTACGCACCCTATCCGGGCTGGGCCGGGATCAGCACCTATTCGAGCGTTGGTAACGCCTCCTGGAATGGGTTGTTGCTGTCTGTTCGTCATTCGGCCGGTCACGGTATCTTTATCACCGGCTCTTACACCTATGCACATGGGCTCCAGGAAGGTTATACTCAATCCGGTTTTGATTCCGCCGGCGTGCAGGATTCCTATCACATCAATCGCGACTACGGTAACTCGCAGGTCGATGTGCGCCATCTCTTCTCGTTGAGTTACATCTGGAACATCCCTGCCTTCCAGAACGCGACCGGATGGAAACGCGCCATCCTTGGCGGCTGGAAATACTCCGGCATCGCGACGATCCAGAGCGGGTTGTCTCTGAATCCCGGCCTCAGTGTTTCCAATCAGGGTCTCGCCAGCCGGCCAAACGTTGTCTCCGGCCAATCGCTCAGTTATCCGAAGAAGGTCGACGAGTGGTTCAATACGGCCGTTTTTGCGGCACCGCCTTACGGATTTTTCGGCGACGCCGGCCAGGCCATCATCCGCGGCCCCGGAATCATCAACATCGATATGGCTTTCTACAAAGACTTCCGCTTCAAGGAGAGCCAGGCCATCGAATTCCGCGGCGAGCTGTTCAACATCTTCAACCATACGAATTTCTCCGGCGTCGATACTACCTTCGGCGACGCTCAGTTCGGGCACGTGACGTCAGCGCTCGACCCACGTATCGTTGAATTTGCACTTCGCTATCAGTTCTAATCTGCTCGGAGCGGTGCCCGTGTTAGTGTAATCGGCAGGAAGGCAAGTGTTTCCGCCGCTGATCCTCACGGTCGCCGCTCTTTCCGCATGCGAACAGTCCCCGGCTTTCACGGCAGCTCACTCGGAGGCCAGCAATCCCGCCATTGCATTAGAAGCGCGCCGTCATGCCTACGAACGAAGCATCTCGATCTGCCCGGAGGATCCTCACCTCTATCGCGAATACGGGGATCTTTTACTCGAACAGCATCTCTTCGATAAGGCGCTTGCCTGGATTCAGAAAGGACTCGCCCTATCTCCGGACAATCCGGACTTACGCATCGCACAAGCCGCGGCGCTGATTCCGCTTAATCGCCCTGCCGAAGCAATAGCTACCCTGAATGGCCTGCTAACTCCCGAGGCACAGTTCTATCGCGGTATGAGTTATCGCCTCATGCAACAACATACAAAGTCTCGCGATGCTTTTCTTGCGTCCTGGGATGCTGGTTACAGGAACGCCTATGTCCTATACGCGATGATTCAGGAAGACTATGCGCTGCATGACAAGCAGAATGGGCTTTCTCATTTCGAGTTACTCCTCAAAACCTATCCCGATTCCGCCTGGGTTCATCTGCTTCTCGCCGACGCTTACTTCGTCAAAGGACAAAATGAACCGGCGCGTGCCGAGTATCTCAAAGCGATTGCGCGGAAGCCTGATATCCTCGAAGCGAACTTCCGCCTGGGATACATCGCGTTTCAAGCCGGCGAGCGTGATTCCGCTCTCCGTTACTTCCAGAATGAAGTTACTCTGAACCCGGGTTATGCGGATGCCCGCGTCTTCCTCGGCGAGACATTACTTCAGCTCGACCGCAGGCCGCAAGCGATCGAACAGTTCCGCGCCGCTCTCGCTCTCGACAGCAACTCCGCGCTCGCTTACAAGCGCCTCGCCACTCTTCTGGTCGAAACCAACCAGCTCGATCAGGCCAAGCAAGAGCTCACCAAAGCCGCTGAGAAATTTCCCGCTGATCCAGCCTTTCCCGCCCAGCTGGCCCGCGTTTTCACTCTCATGCATCAGCCCAAAGAAGCCGAAATTGCAGCCGCTCGCGCCCGCACTCTGACCGCCGAGCAGCATCGCGCGCATGAGGCGCTTCTGAATCAATGATCGCTGCGCTTCTTTGGCTCGCGGCCATACCGCAGTCCAGCCTTGGCGAGTTGTCACATTGCATCGAGCAGCATAATCACGCCTGCGTTGAAAAACAGCTTGCCAAACTTCCGCCCAATCCGTCCCCCGATCTGCTCGCAGAGGCTGCCCGCGGCTACATGCTGCTCGGCCGCAACGAGGAGGCCGTCAAAGCTGTCAACCGCGCGCTCGAACTAAGTCCCGATAACTTCGGCTATCTCATGGAGCAAGGCTGGCTCTACCAGCGCTCCGGTGATCAGCCGGCCGCGGTTCATTCGTTCTTGCTTGCGGCCCGTCTTAAACCCGATTCGCCAGACGTCTTCTACGAGCTCGGAATGAGTTTCTTCTTCGCTCACGAGTACGAGCGGGCTGCGAAAAACTTCCGCCAATCGCTCAAGCTCAATCCGCAGAACGATCGCGCCGAATTTATGCTCGGCATCGTCGCCATCTGGAATGAAGATCTCTCCGGCGCCGAAGCCTACTTCAAGCGCGCCATCGAGCTTCGCCCCGGCAACGCCGATTACGCGCTGCACTACGGAGTCCTGCTCGAAAAATTCAATCAAACCGATCAGGCGCTCTCAGAAATACGCCGCGCCGAACAGCTCGATCCATCCAACCCGCTCACGCACATGCATCTCGGCCGGCTCTATCGAACCCAGGGCAAACTCGCCGAGGCCCAAAGCGAACTCGAGCGCGCCGTCAACCTGCGCCCGTCACTTTCGTCCGCCGTCTATCAGCTTGCAACCGTCTATCGTGAACGCGGCGAGCAGGAAAAAGCGCGCCAGGCTCTCGCCAGATTTCAGCAGCTCAGCGCCGCCGAAAAAGAGCAGCCCGAAGATCCGATCGACGCCGCTGTCAGCCACTGAAAAAGCCGCGTTCTATTCGCGCGACTCCGCCGCACTCACCGTGGCACGTTCATGCAGCACCGGCACCCGCCTGTATGATGCCTGCAGACTGCAGAACAAATTGAACTTCACGATGTACCAGAGCGCCGCGATACCGTCGCTCATTCCGATCTTCTTGCCTTCCTCGTAGGTGCGCCCGCGATACGAAATCGGCACTTCGTATATCGCGCATTTCAGCTTCGCCGCCTTGGCCGTCACTTCAATCTCGAATCCAAAACCCGAGCTCGTAATGATCATATTGCGAATGATCTCGCCGCGAAACGCCTTGTAACCCGTTTCCACATCTGTCATGTTCACGTTCGTAAACAGGTTCGAAAGAAACGTCAGCCCCTTGTTCGCCAGGTAGTGGTAGAAATACAAAACGCGGGAAGCTTTCCGCACCAGGAAACGCGATCCATATACGATATCCGCTTCCCCGCGCAGAATCGGTGCAATCACCTCCGGAATTTCATCCGGATCATATTCGAGATCCGCATCCTGCACAATCACGATGTCGCCCGTCGTGAGCGCCACGCCGGTCTTCACGGCTTCTGTCTTGCCTCGATTCCCGGCGTGATGCGCAACCTTTACTCGCGGTTCGCGCCGCGCGAGCTCGTCAGCAATTCTGCCCGTATCGTCCTTCGAACTGTCATTCACAATCACCACTTCGAGCACATGCGGCTGCATCAGTACTCGCCGCGCCACCGATAACAAGGTGGCCTGCTCGTTGTACGCGGGAATTACTACGGATAGGCAATCTTCCATTCGCTTGCCTCATTTTAGAGCACTGCCACGTCCATTCCAACGAGTGACAAGGCGTCGTTTGTTACTTGCCCTCGGCTACTGGCTGTCATTGGTAGCCCTCCTCGCTCCCGTGTGGCTGTTCGCGTACTTTCCTTCCACCGACGGCCCTTCTCATCTCTTCAACGCTTACGTCTTCGCGAATTACTCACGCGTTCCCCTGTTTCAGCAGATCTTTCTGCTCCACGTCCCCAGCGCCGGTAATCTTACCGGCCACGCTCTCGCGATCTTTCTTCTCAAAATCGGAGTGCCCGGCGAAATTTGCGAAAAGCTCATTGCCACGCTCGCCATCGCCGCACTCGCGCTCGCCTTCCGCTACGCAGTCACGGCATTTTCATCTGTTTCCGCTCTCGCGCCCTTTCTCGTTTTCCCGTTTCTCTACAACTGGCCCATGCAGATGGGCTTCTGGAGCTTCAGCCTCGGCGTCCCGTTCCTGTTCATCTCCGTCGGACTCTACTTCCGCTACCGTGGCCGCTGGCGTCCGTCATCGTTTCTCTATCTGCTGCTTGCTGCCGCCTGCGCCTACCTGAGCCATCCAATCGCCTGGGCCGTCTCCGCGCTCGTCATCGCTCTGCTTGCGCTCGGAATCGAAGGCCCGCAGCTGCGATTCCCGTACTCCCGCAAGCGCGCTCTCGTTGAAATTCTCGTCCCTCTCGCCGCGTTTCTCCCGTTCGCCCTTCCCAATTTCCTCTTCGCGGCAAAGAGCAGCTACCTCGAGTGGCAGCATGTTTCGTCTCTCGCTAAATGGCTCTGGCCGCTATATACCGATTCGCCGGTCCATCTGTTCCCGGCCGACGCCCACGCAGCGCGCCTGCTATTTCTCGTCATCGTCCTCGGTTCCTGTGCACACTTCCTCTCGAAACTACGCCGCCGCAACCTCGCCATCGCCGACGTCCTGTTGCCGGCAGCTCTCGTCCTGCTCGGTCTCGGCCTCATCAGTCCCGTGCGCATCGGAGAAGGCACTTTCATCCAGGTCCGTCTGCTGCTCTTCGGCTTCCTGCTGTGCCTGGTCTGGCTCGGCGCCACTCTTCCACCTCGCGCACTCGCTCCGGCCGCTGCTCTCGCGCTGCTCTTTACCGCCTGGCTGATACTCGTTCGTCTCCCCGCCTGGCGCACCACCAATCGCGAAATCGCCGCCTTCGTTCAACTCGCCCGCATCATCCCCGCCAACGCCTTGATCTGCCAGATCGATTTCATCCCGCAAAGCGAAACAGTGCTGCCCCTCAAGCACGTCGCCGATCTCCTCCCGGCTGAAAACTTCGTCGACGTGCGTGATTACGAAGCTGGCCGCTCCATGTTCTGGACCCGCTTCCGCCCGGGCTACTTCTTTGACGAAAATTTCCGCTATCTCTCCGGCGATCGCAATTTCGAGGGTGCTCTCGACCGTTTCGAGCAGCGCACCGGCAAACACGTCGATTACATCGTTTTGACTGAATTCCAGCACGCGCCTCCTGCCGCCCTGCGAGCAGAATTGCCGGAGCGTTACAACGAATATCAGCTGGTAAGCGGGCAACTGCCCTGGCTGGCCATCTACAAACGCTCGAGCGCGCCGCTCCGCTTGCAAACAGCCGGCAACGCGCATCCGTCCTCTCGATCGTGAGTCTTCAACATCAGCCAGCTCGCCTGAAAACCCAACGCGATAGACTCATCTTCGACGAATCTTTATGCAACGACCCTCGTTGAACCGCAAGACCGCCGCCTGGGGTGTCATCGCCCTCGCGCTGGCTGCCGGCATCGGAAAACTTGCCGCGCAAGGACCTGCTGCACGCACGGCGCAGGCTTTATTCGACGCTCTCGATTCGAACCACGACGGCAGCCTTACGCAAGCCGAAATCGAATCGGGCTTCGATTCCTGGTTTAAAGAATGGAACGCGACCAACGATGGGCGCCTCACCCGCGATCAGATCGACGCCGGGCTGAGCAAGATCGTGCCCGGCCTGCCACCCGCCAAACCCGGCCAGGGAAACACGTTTAACGCGCAGGGCAACTCAACTCCGATGACCGCGCCGCAAGCCTCTGTCGACGCGATGATGGCCGCTCTGCCCACCACGCCCGGCGCCAAGCCGCTTCGTCCGCGCAAGGTACTTGTCCTCGCCCATACCGGCCCCGGTGGTTTCGTACACGCCTCGATTCCGCTCACCGCCAAGACGGTCGAAGCGCTCGGCAATCGCGGCGGCCTCTGGACGACGACAGTCACCTATAACGCCGCCGATATCAATACCGAAAACTTGAAGCAATACGACGCCATCTTCCTCGACAGCACCACCGCCTGCTTTCTCGACGATCCCGATCCGTCCGTCACCGCCGCCCGTCGCGCGGCCTTTCTCGATTTCGTCCGCAGCGGCAAGGGCATCGCCGGCATCCACGCCGCCTCCGACGCCTATCACACCGATTGCATCGCCGCCGAGAAAGCCGCGGGGAACGGCAGCACTGGTCCGAACTTCGCCGCCGCATTCCTGTCGGCTCAACTCTTAGCCGCCGGCGATAAGAATCACAACGACGCCCTCACCCGCGACGAGTGGAACGCCATCGGCCACGAGTGGTTCCAGAAACTGGACGCCAATAAGAGCGGCAAAGTCGAGCGCGCTTACTTCGTCTCGCATTTTAGTTCGCTGCTGCCGCCGCCAAGCCCGCGCGCTGGGGGTGAAGCGAAGCCCGTACTGCAGTGGCCCGATTACAACAAGCTGATCGGCGGTTACTTCAAATTCCACTGGTCCGATCCCCAGCTCATCTACGTGAAAATCGACGATCCGAACAGCCCGCTGAACGCCATGTTCCACGGCAAAGAGTTCGAAATTCGCGACGAAACCTACACCTTCGCGCAGGATTCGTTCTCACGCAAAAATGTTCACGTGCTGACCAGCATCGATTACGACAAAATGAGCCCGCAGGATAAAGCCAAGGAAGCCAATCCGCGCACCGATCACGATTACGCCCTGAGCTACATCCGCCGCGAGGGCGACGGACGCGTTTTCTACGAAGCGCATGGACACGCCGATCGCGTCTACACCATGACCCCGATGCTCGAACACATTCGCGCCGGCATCCAGTACGCTCTCGGCGATCTCAAGGCCGACGACAGCCCGTCCGAAAAGTAATTTAAGTTGCGGGCAGGACCTCAGCCTGCCCGCCGCTTCTTCAGCCGTCCGCAGCTCAGCGCGGCCGCTCCGCCCAGCAGCAGCATTCCCGAGCTAAACGGCTCCGCCACGGGACTCGCCACAGCATTTACTTCTTCCTGCCAGTACGAGGGCAGCTGCCCATACGGATTGCCGTTGTTGGCACCCTGATCCGTGATGTAAATCTGCCCCGCGTTCAGTTGCTCCGCTCGGCGCAGATCGCTTATCATCTCGCTCGCTGCCGGCACATCGAAAACAATATTCTCGAAGTGGCTCCTGCCGTAGGACAGGAACCAGTTCAAGCCGTACGGATAATTATTGAACCCGGCCTGTCCCGGCGGCGCTGTATTCGGACCTTCGAAGATATCGATCACATCCGCCGTGGAAAGATAAGCCGCGGGCGCAACACCGTTCAGAAACGGCTGCCCCGGATTCGACGCCACCAGGTAAGCGGGGTTCAAGCCCTTCACGTACGAATTGAGCGATGTGTAGTACGCGAGCGTTCCCGGCAGCAGATTCACGTCATCGAAAAAGATGCCGTTGATCAGTTTTCCGTATTGGCTGATGTACGTCGAAACATTCGCTTCCACCGTGCTCAGCGGAATCGATGTATACCCGGTATCGACATACGCAATCACCTTTCCGCCCGCTTGCTCCAGCCCCGTCATCGCCGCCACGTAATTCGGATCCGGTGGCCCCGGCACGGGTCCGCTGTTCGGATTCAAAATCGCCGTAATCGACGCCTTGCTGGCCGCTGCCGCCATATCCGCCCAGCCGTCGCCCACACCGTTCGGCCCTCCTGTGCCCGGATAAAAATACGCCGGCACAATGATTCCTACGCTCGAAGCCGGTCCAACCAACGGCAGCGACAAAAGAGCCGCCGCGGCAATTCCAATCGAAGCTAAACGCCCGGAGAAATGGAACATAGACCGCATCATGTCACAGATTCAGGGCGAATCGATACTATAGACCTTCATCATGCGAACCGTCCTTGCGTGTCTCGTCGGCCTTGTATCGCTGAATGCTTACTCCTCCGTTCCAACCTTCCGCTACGCCACCGCAGGTGCCGCGCTCACGCTGGTTGGCGGCGCTCCTTCAAACGGCGGGACAACCACCATCCCCACGGTCGTGGTTCCCATCTCTCTCTCCTTCGAATCCGCCCAACGCGCCGTCGCCTCATCCGTTCTCGATGCCACTACCGATGTTCCGCACCTCATCCATTCCCCCGTTTTCGGCGCCTTCGATTTCCCGAGCGGCAAAACGCAGTACGCCGATGCCCTTCTGCGCAGCACCTTCGCGGCACCCGCCAACTGGCACACCGTGCTCTCCAAACCGGCCGTCGCTCCCACCGTCATCGTTCGCATTCCGCCCGCCTACGGCTACCTCTTGCTTTCCAAAAGAACGGGCCGCTCCATCGGAATCGCCGACCTCTGGTTTGTGCAGCGCGAAATTTTCAAACAGGTTCCACCCAAAGACGGCACGCTCTTCCTGCTGCTGACCCACAACACCGCCTTTTACGCCGAAAGCGACGCCACCATCTGCTGTACTTTCGGCACGCAGGGAACCGACTCGTCCACCGGCAACTCGTTTGTCCTCGCCTCGTATCTCGAACAGGCGCCGTCGATTGTGCGGGAAGCCGACGTGCAGCCCGTCACCGAACATCTCGCCGAATTTCTCTACGATCCTCTGCACGATCCGCTTCGTCCGCAAGAGTCGAAATCCGCCCGGCCCGGCAATACACTCCCGGCCTGGATGCGTCCGCCCTCCATGCGCCCCGGCGATCAGGGACGCTGCGGCGGAAGCGGCATCGCCACTCCCTACTTTCTGCTCGAGCCCACCGATATCAATCCCAAAAACAATTTCCCATTCTCGGAACCGTTCGTCGCGCGCGTCGACAACGCCAGCTACCACCTGCAGAACGTCGCGCTTCTGCCCTGGTATCTGGGAGCTTCTCCCAAACTGTCAAACAGCTTCAGCTTTCCCGACCGACATGCGCTGACCGAAGCCGCCAAACCGTGTCCGTCGGGCCCGTTCTACTCCACCGCCGCTCCGTCCGCCCCCATTGCGCCGTCCGCCACGCCCGCGCCGCAGAACCAGCCTCCCAACGGCCACAAACTCATCGGCTACTGGACGGGACGCGGCCCGCGCGGATCTGTTTTCCCCTTACGCGAAATTCCGCCGCAGTGGGACATCATCCTGGTCGCCTTCGCCTCGCCTGCTAAAGACGCGCCCGAAGGCACTCTGCGCTTTCAGGCGCCCTCCGGCATCAACGCCGCGCAGCTCAAATCCGATATCGCCTACTTAAAGAGCCGCGGCAAGACGATCATGATCTCGCTCGGCGGCGGCGGCGAATACTTCACCCTCGCCGACGCGAAACACATCTCGAACTTCGTCTCTTCCGTCGCGCAGATCGTGAGCGAGTATCAGTTCGAAGGCGTCGATATCGACTTCGAAACGCCCTCGCTGGTCATCGACCCCGGCGACACCGATTTTCGCCACCCCACGACGCCGTCCATCGTGAACCTCATCGCCGGGCTGCGCCAGCTGCGCGAGCGTTTCGGCCCTGGCTTCAAAATCAGCCTCGTGCCCGAAGGCCCGCAGATCCCAGCTGGCTATCCCACCTACGGCGGCCAGTTCGGCTCCTATCTGCCGCTGGTCTACGCGCTCCGCGATATCCTCACGTTCGTCGACGTCCAGGACTACAACACTCCTCCGCTGCAGGGCCTCGACGGCGAGATCTATCAGGCCGGCAGCGTCGATTACCACGCCGCCATGACCGAGCTTCTGCTGCGCGGTTTCCCCGTGGGACGCGATGGAGGCAAAGTGTTCCCCGGACTGCCTGCCGATAAGGTCGCCATCGGCTTCCTCACCGGAGACGCAACGCCCGAAATCGTCAGCCAGGCTCTCGCGTACGTGATCACCGGCAAAGCACCGGCCGGCGCAAGCTATCGCCTGCAGCAGTACGGTGGTTATCCGCACATGATCGGCGCGATGTTCTGGACCATCGACGACGATCGTATCGAAGACTTCCGCTTCTCAAACGTCATCGGCCCACAGCTTCACTCCTTACGCTGAGCGCCGCCCGGATCGTGCGGCAGAAACGCCGTAAGGATTCGCTGCAATAGCGGGTCGCAGGGGTAAGGATGCACCGTGTACTGCCGGAAGCCTTCGCCCAGCGCGACGCCCGCGCGTTCTCCGGCGGCGCGCGTCCAGCTCTCCATCTCGGCCAGGTAATCGTCCATCCCGTGCTGCTGTTTCAGCCACGCACGCTGGCTTTCGTGCTTTGCCAGCATCTCTTTCTTGGTTTCAAACGAAGACGAAACGTCGACCGTAAAATCGGCCTTCACGAACGCGCCGCTGCGATCCCTCTGCGCGATCGGATCAACAAAATACAAGTACGGAATCGCGGTGAGCGGCTTTTCGCCGCCCGGCGTGCGGTAATTCGGAACCGCCGCCGCAAAGCACGCATCCCGCACCAGTTCACTCGTCGCTTCGTGATCGCAAAGATAGTCGCTCGGTGCAGCAGTCAGCACAATGTCCGGCCGCAGTTCGCGCAGCAGGCCTGTCACGCGCCGCCGCGAAGCATCGTCATTGAAAATCGCCAGGTCTCCAAACCCGGCACAACGATACTGGGCCCCGATCCGATCCGCCGCGGCTCTTGCCTCTTGCGCTCGCACGCTTGCGATTTCCCGCGCCTCGAGCGTCGCCGATCCGCAATCGCCCGCTGTCATGGTGACAATGGTGATGCGCTCTCCCAGCCTCGCCAGAATCGCCAGCGTACCCCCGGCAAGAATCTCCGCATCGTCGGGATGCGCGTGAATACAGACGATGTGATGCGGCCCTGGGTTCACGTCCGAGGCGCAGTGTTCAGGCGTTCAAAGCAGTCGAAACGCGCCGGATTGCTTCGTCGATCTCGCCCGTCGTTCCGAAGCCGATCGTCACGCAATCCACGCCCGCCTTACGGAACGCGAAATTCAGCGCTGCCTGCCGGTCGTCCGGATTTTTGAAGCGCCCCTCACCTACCAGCTTCATGCTGATGATTCCGGCGCCGGCCGCCTTGGTGCGCTGCATGTGATCGACCACATAGGGGACGTCGCCCTGCTCATCGATATCCTGCGTCGACGGCGTATCCATCCGCGTGCCGTTGTGATTCATCCGAATCATCGCCACATCCAAAAACGGATTTCCGGGAAACGCCGCGAGCGCCTGCTTCCCGTGCACCGAAGCCCCGTGCGCCAGCATCAGCTTCTTCTCTTTCGCCTGCTGAAACGCATCCTGTATGTGCCGCGTCTCCTCCGGCCAGTTCGGACTTCTGACGCAATGCATCAGCATGATGTCCACATGGTCCGTCCCCAGCGCTGCGACCAGCCGCTCCACGCCTTCCATCGGATCCTCGGAATGGTGGACATCGTATTTGGTCATCAGCCGGTAGGAATCGCGCGGCAAGCCTTTTAATGCCACCGCCAGCATCTCCGGCATTTGATGATAGGCATCCGCCGTCTCGAAAAACCGGATGCCGTTGTCGTAGGCGTAGCGCACCAGCCGGGTAAATTCGTCCTGCCCGAGGTGCCGCTGCTGCGCACCCGAGTGCGTTCCGGTCCCGAATGCCAGGCGCGTCACACGCACATCGGATTTCCCGAGCGTGACCCAGTCACTCGCCGCGGCTTTGGTCGCGCTCATCGCCTCCGCTACCACCGGCAACGCACCTGCTGCCAGACTGGCCTTCAAAAAATCGCGCCTGGATGCGGACATGTCCACCTCTGCCGATCAACGTATCACATGGCCAGGGTGCGCCGTAACAGGCCAAAATGCCAGCAGTGAGGAGCCGATGCGATCAGGCGGCCCTCTTTTCGGCGGGTTTGCGGTCCCAGAGAGTCATCAGGCGCTCTTCGATTTCGGGAAGTGAAAATTCAAAGCCAAATTCGGACGGGTTGAACGAGATTTTCTTTTCGCTGCAGCGTTCCAGAAGGCGGGCGGCGCGGGTGAGTTCTTCTTCGCGTAGTTTGCGGCGTTCGGTCTGGAGCTCCTTGAGTTCCTTGATGCTTTTGTCGAGATAGCTGCGGAGGCGGCGCTCCTGTAAGTGCAGATTGCGGAGCTGGCGTTCGCACAGCTGGAGGATGTGCGCTTCGAGGAGCATGGGGTTGTCCGGGAACATATATGGACCCTGCCTGTATTGCAACCTCGTTTTGATCAACGGTCAGAATAAGACTGCGTGCATATATCCGGCCTCGAAGTTGAGGGTCGTCACCCTCGGGCCCTGATGGAATCTGCGCTCTCTC